>JACCDH011429238.1_pt1 | contig 285050 bp, 244 predicted proteins | sample 7442481 | NCBI WGS metagenome assembly JACCDH01 (sample SAMN15323433, study PRJNA562643) | freshwater metagenome | isolation source: river surface water | place: USA:Blue River Watershed | collected 2017-08-15
ATTACATATGGATTTATTTCGTTTAATACATATTCTGATAATATATATTTAATTCCTATACCATAGTTTTGTCCTATATCTAATGCATTTCTATTAATATTGTTTGGATACATGCTAATTTTTATATTTACTGGATGACTCTCCCCTGAACTTCTCTTTAATAATATTTTATTGTTCACAAAATCAATGAATTTTAAATTTTTAAATACTTGCTCATAATCATAATCATCACCCTTCTTAATATCATCGATTTTTATATTTTTCTTAACAATAGATTCAATTTTGTAACATTTATCCGTTTTATCTTTGTTATATGTGTAATCATATAATGTATTGACCAAAAAATCTAAATCATCATATATATTCATTTATATATATTAAACTATAAAAATTTAAATTAAATAAATTTTTATTTAAAATTAATCACTTGAATTATTCAATAAATCCTCTAGTTTTATTACATCGATTCTTTCTTCTTTGGATTTTTTTTTTATCTTGCTGTTTTCTATATCTATTGGATTTTTCTTTTCTATTCTTTCGGGATTTTTATTATAATTACCCATTCCGTCCTCTTTTTCATTTGTTTTATTTGATTTGTAGATTTTGTTTTTGTCTATATTCTCTTTCTTTGATGTATTACGTTTTTTTATATGGGTGTGATTTCTAAATTCCTCAAAAAATGGATCCGTCTTTAATATCTCATCTGGTATTAAATATTCATCATTTACTAATATTCTTCCTCTTTTATGTACATTTTTACCTTCTCTATATTTTTGGGGTACTACTCTATATATGAAATCTTTTACTTCTTGTGGAACTGAGCTATCTTCAATTACTTGCGGGAAAAAACCTTTTCTTATTAATGTATTGAAAAAATAATGAACATCGTAATATCTATTCTTTGTTGGTGTTACGTTAATTGCTTTTGTCCATTCTGATGATACTTTGCTGTTTTCTACAACTCCTGGGATACATGCAAAGTCAAAATCCCATAATTTAATTTGATAACTTATATTTGGAACATAATATTTTTGATATGATACTAAATAGGAAAATACTTCAACTGACTTATCTATTTTATTTACTAAAATATTATTGGCTTTTAAATCATTGTGGCGAAATCCTGGAAATTTACTTTGTATAACTGCTAATGCTGATATTATCTGAAAGAAAAATACCTTCCAGTGTATTAATAAAAATTTCTTGTAGTTTTTACGTAAAAAATCCAAAAAATCACCTCTGTTCGCCCATTCACTTATTAATATACTCACATTATTATGATACTCGTTTTTATTATGTCTCTCTAAAAATTCTGCATATTTCTTGTTGTCTTCATCTACTATATCGTCATGAACTAAACTTAAAAATGGATTTATACTCGTGTTAAATGTTCCTATTGGTAATACTATATGAGGAGTGTATTTCTTTATTACAAAATAACTTAATAATTTAATCATCATTAATTCCGCATTCTCTGGTCGTCTTGTGTCATTTATATTACCATATTTCTCTTTTCTCGGATATGCAACTACTTTTACCGCATAATTAAATTCTCCTATTGGGTCTTCTATTATTCCCTTAAATGTGTGTCCAGTTGTACCACTTTTAATATATTTTAATCTACCTCCAATCTGTTTAAATACATTATTGAAATCTAATATCTTCTTATTCAAACTTCCTCTTGTATCGTGACTATCTATACTACTGTTAAAATCATTAGAATCCATATTATTCTTTTTGTTTAAGAAATATTCTGTTTCCGTATTATCAAAATCTATCATCGGTTTTAATTCTTTATTCTCTAATAATGCTTTGATATAATCTATTCTAAAAGGAATTGTATCTGGATTTCTATCTCGTAAAGTACTTAAACTGTTTGTCGTTGCAGTACTTTTCTTATCAGATATCATATTATTATTCGTATTTTTTATATTTTTGGTGCTCATTCCTTATAGTATCTATATTATATTATCTTCTTATGTTTATTAATTTTAAACTCAAAAAATTAATATTATATTTTTATAAAAAAATTATTTTCCAAAGATAAAACTTTTATATACCTTGTTTCTATGTTCTTCTTCCTTTGTTAATGGTTCATCCTTTATTGTTGATAATATTAAATTAATATTCACATATGGTATTTCTGGTATACATTGATAATATACATCCTTATATAATGTATCTAATTCAAAATTATCTGGAAACATATATTTTATCTTATTTTTGTGTCCTTTTACCTTATCTTTTATCATATAATCCTTATATCCACTTGATATTAAATCAATACATTGAGGAGGTAATACACATAATAATTGCACACTTGGTGTTAATGGTTCATTTATTTTAAATCTTATTTTATTGATTGATGTCTTACTCTTTTTCATATAATTATATACATCGCTAATAAATGGTCCATGATTATATATGTATTGCCAATGCCAATCTGGACATCCACAAAAATAATATCGAGTTACCCATAATAATCCTTCTAAATATTTACTACACATATCATCAATTAATAATTCTTTTGAATTTTTATTATTTTTATCTATGTATTGACTATAATAATGTTCATAATATTTTGATTTATATTCAGTTGGTGAATCTATCCCTAATTTAATTGGATCTTCTATAGTTAAATTTGTCATATTATCTAATTCCCATACTTCTTTACTATATGGGTCTATTGTTGGACATTTTTTAGTTTCCAATTTCTTCTTATATTCTGGTAAAACCTCTGTGAAATATATAGGTTCATAATCTGATAATTCTTTTAGTAAATACTCCAAAAAAATATTATTTATATATACTTTATTATCTTTTAATCCAACTAATTGTTGCCCTATATTAATATACACATCAGAATATTTATCTAAAATTACATCTAAACCATTTTTCTTAATATCTAGTGATGGAAAATGTGGTAAGAAATCATTTCCAAGCAAATAACATAGAAAGATAAAATCATTACAAAAATCATAATCTACTTTTGCAAAAATTCTCTTTGCCTTTGCTTTGTAGATAATTATCTTCTTAATTTGATTATTATAACATTCTTTTGTTTTATCTACATCCACATATTTTAATTCTTCATTGATATATTCTACTGGGTCTGCATCTTCTGGTATTATATTCGAATCTCTATTCTCCAAATGAAATGATTCACGTAGTAAATATATATTGTTCTTTTGTGATGCCATTCCTAAGAAAAATAAGTCTGCATCTAATCCATAAATTACTACTTTATCGTCATTTGTATCATGATATCTTATATTTTGTAATATTTTATGTTCACCTTCTCCTGGTGTCATATATGATGAATAGATATATTTTACTTTATTCTCTTTGTTCATTGTTTTTTTTTTGCAATATTGGATTAGTGTTTTGTGTAATTTTTCCATGAATTCAGTTCCTGGTGTAATTACTGTATTATTCCAATTTTTATTATATAAAATATTGTATTTATCTTTGATTGCATCTTTTATTTTATTATCTTGGATTGAGCGATAACGTCTTTTTCTCTGTTGATTAATTTTAGCAACTGGAGCAACTCCATCTACTGAGATAAATACATATTCTTTCGGATTGCAAAAACTTACAATATAATCAATATAATTTGTTATTCTTTTAAACATTCTTTTTTCTAATTTTTCTTTGTTATCCAATTCAGGATAAGCGTTTAATATGTGGAAACATTGTGGATGAAATAAACAATTTGCATCTATGTATAATGTTTTTACGTCGTTTTCTATTTTATCTACAATAAAATTCTTATTCTTGTAATGGCGTAATAGCCATGAAAAAAATCCTGGAACACCCATTTATTTATTATAATAATTAATAAGACTATAAATATACTTTTTTATAATCAATTTTTATTTTAGAAAAATATAAAAAATATTATTCTATTATATATGCCAAAATTATTCATGAGAGGTGGTGCTGATGATTCTGAACTTTCTGAATTATCCTCTGCTATGCCTAAATTTATGAAAGGTGGTAATCTTTCTGTCTCTTCTTCTGGTCTTCAATCACATGTTACTAAATTAGCCGGCGCTGTTGGTGATGCTGAAGCTAAACCTGTAACTCAATTAGGTGGTAAAAGACGTTCTCGTAAAGCATCTAAGAAAGCATCTAAAAAGGCTTCTAAGAAATCCTCTAAGAAGCGTTCTATGAAAGGTGGTAAGAGACGTTCCCGCAAAGCCTCCAAGAAATCTTCTAAGAAATCCTCTAAGAAGATGCACGGTGGTAAAAGACGTTCTCGTAAAGCCTCTAAGAAATCTTCTAAGAAATCCTCCAAAAAGGCATCTAGACGTACTTCTAGACGTTCTCAACGTGGTGGACGTGAAATGAATCCTGTCTTTGCTGCTCGTCTTGATATCATGAGACTCCTCCAAAAGAAAGGACTCAAAGGTGGTGTCCCAATGGTTAAGTTAATCTCTCACTATTGGAATAAGACAACTGCTGCTGACCCTGAAGGCAAAAAGAAAGAAGCTATGGATATGATTGAAAAAGATGATAAAGCTGGTTCCCTCCAAAAGAAATACGATGATATGACTGCACCAAAGACTGCTCGTAGTAAATCTCGTAAATCCTCAAAGAAAGGCTCCAGACGTCGTTAAAAATTGATGAATCGGCTAAAGCCGATATTGACAAATTTTTAATTTGACAACACCGTTTTTATCAAAAAACGGGATGGGAAATTTTAGGAAAATTTCCGAAAATCCTTGGGATTTTTATTAATTTTTTATTGATTTGTCTAAAGCCAAATACGGATTTTTTATAAAAATCCTGAAGCTTAAGCTGCAACAAAAATTGATTAATTTATTTCTTATCTAATAATTTATTAATATTATTAAATATTTTAAAATGTTATTACTTCTAACTATTCTTATTATAATTATTCAAAATGTTCTATCAAATACTATAATTCAGATTTATGATAATATGGACTATACACCAAAATATATTTGTCCATACAATAATAATTATAATAATTGGTATATTCAACGTATTTGTAGAAAAGAATATAATACAGATTGTGAAGAATTAACAAAAGACACATTTTATACCTATCACAAGAATTTTAATTTAGTTAAAGGAACAAATAATTGTTGGTTACTTCGGTTAAATTTTTATAATCCAAAAGAATTATTTGAAAATAAAATTCAAGATATTATTTACTATCTAAATTTTTCAACTCATTCACATCAATTTGAATTATTTTCTGTTAAACTTCGATATAATCCTAAATTTGCACCATTTTTAGTATTTCAAGATGTAGTAGATAAGTTACCAATTAAAATTATTCTCAATGGTGGAATTTTTAATATCAATAATATTAAAGTTACACCTGATAGTGAAGATATTCAATTACAAAAAATTAATGATAATTTCTTCTCAATGGATATTGTAAAAAATGATTATAATTTAGTTTCATATATTTTTAATAAACTATTTAATAATAATAGTATTATTAAATTTAAAATTATTATCGAAAATAATTTTATGATTTCACGTTCTTATGATATCATAATTGAAAATAATATAATCATCACTATTTATGATAATTATAATTTTTTAGATTTTTATGCAATGTCAACACCAACTGTAACTATCACTTCATCTCCTACACAAAATTATCTTCGTAAATAATTATTTTAAAATATTATAAGTATATTTTGTTGGGTCTGATATTTCTTTATCTAAATCGTCAAGAATTTCTAATACTTGGGGAACACGTGCTTCATCTACTTCACCTGTTTTTGGGTCATATGATGGGTCAAAATTGTGAAATGCTTTTGAACTTCCATTATCTACACGCCATATATTTCCACATGTGCGATTAATTCCACTCGAAAATTTAAATGATGTCGGTGTATGTCCTATTACCATTCCCTTTAAATGTAATACCTTTAATACCTCGGATAAACTGTGTATACAATCATAATGTCTTTCTGGTAAATTTGGTGGTAAGAATCCTAATTTTCTTGTCCAAAACATAGAATTAGAATCTATATTACTTATCAATTTTTCAATGTATTTTCTATCTAATAATCCTAATAACCATCTGCTTATTGCTCTATTAATTGTTTCCATATCTGATGTTTCTTTTATATTTAATTTTCTTAAAAATGGATCAATTAATCCTGCATGAATAAATAAATGTGTTCCTATTATTACACTGGATAATCTAGTGCATCCTAATAAATTTGCATATTTATTCCCAGGACTAAATAATAATCTTCTTGCATATTTACCATTTTCTATCTCATTTTCTAAACCAGATTCTTTAATATTCTTTTGATTATAATTAATTTTCTCTGAATCTATTTTATAATTATTAAATTTTAATCCTTCGTGACTTACATAATTTAAATCCCCTAACACATTCATAATTTCATGATTCCCTAATAGAGAAATAACTGCTCCACCATGAACTCTTGCTTTTTTATGTATCGTGTTGAAATATTCTAATATTTTTATATCCGATGCTTCATCCTCTATTGTTATACCCTGTTTATCACATGCTCCATTTGGTGTTGGTCTACATCTATCTACTTGGTCACCTACTTGAACTACATATGTATCTTTTGGTTTTGCTATCCAATTGTCTTCATTATCTACCAATTTTGCTATTCTAAATAATTTTTTTACTAATTTAAAATCACCATGTATATCTCCCATCGCTATTATTCTTCTTACTGGATTTATATATGCCGGCATATAGGTATATTCGGAACAAATTTTTTTATATTCTTTCTCTACATTTTTATCATATATTATCTTTTTAAGTTTTCCTACATGATATTTTATTGAACAGCAACTTGTTTCTTCATCTATTTCATCCATCATGTCATCATCCGTTCTCATAAATTTATTTTTCTTTATTTTATTTCCTATATTATAAACCATATTATAATATAAATATAAAATTTTTAATTAAATAATTAACTATTTTCTAAATGCAGGTGAAGTTTTAAATGTAAAATTTGATGGCACTGGATATTCAATATCCTGTTTTAAATTTATTCTTCCTACATCCCATATATTTGCATGATTTGAATATTCTCCTACATTAAAACCTCTAAAAGTTGGGTCATCCATTACTAATGGTATTGGTTTATATTTTTCTTTATAAAATAACATTGGATCAACTGGTGTTGATGTATCTGGTTTATCTTTTTTATTTATGAAATCACAACTTATTTCAAATGGCTTCATATAATCTTTTGCATATCTAAATTTCTCATTTATCGATTCATTGTTGCATTTTGGTGGTGGTTCTGGCTTTTCTTTTAATTTCTTTTCCAAATATGTCTTTTCTTCTTCATCTAATTTTTTTAATATCCCCTCAAAATCTACTTTCTTATTTGGATCTGTATTTGTTTTTAATGTTGAATAATTATTATTCTTATCTATTTTATTTTGTGATATATCTAGATTTTTTTCAGAAATTGGACTATTGTTTTCTGTAAATTTCTCAATATTTTCTTTTTGTGATGGTATGTCTATAATATAATCTTTTTTACTATTAATTCGTGAAATTATATACATAAATAGTATAATTAAAAATATAGTTATTATTATTTGAATGTTATCCATTATATTTATATAAATAATAGATAAAAAATTAATTTAAATTTTTAATAATAAGAATATAAATTGTCATTTGGTCCAGTAATTTGTTCATCTTCACGTAAGTTAAATTGGTCTACAAATTTTAAAGTATCTGGGGTGAAATTTACTTTATCATGGAATGAATCTTCAAATACTACTGGTTTGTCTTCAAATTTTACACTTTTAATTCCTGCACGGTGAACTTTCTTTTCACTGTCATAAAATTCTGGGTCAATTTGGTCTTTGTATTGTACTATTTCTACTCCATTCATCTTACTTGGTTGTGTCATTAAGTTGTAACCTTCCTTTCCATATACCATTTCAATTATATACACAATTGCTAATATAAAGACACCTCCTACTAATGCCTTTTCGGTGTCACGAGAAGTTAAATAAATTAAGAAGAATATACCTAGAAATCTCATTACATTGTTTGATAAAAATTTATCGAAAAAAGCAGTTGGTAATTTCTTGGCTATTGCACCAATATATGCCATGAAAAATACTTGAACAACTAAACTTATATATTTACTGTTTGCTATTGGTGATACGACTGCATCTACTATGCTAGTTACTGATTGCATTATATATATTATATTCTAATAAAAAATATATAAAATTAATTAATTTTATATATTTTAAAATTTCTATATTCTATTTTAACTATAAATTTTTTCTATGATGAATACGATTGCTAAAATAAATACACCACCTAATAATGCCATTTCTGTGTTTCTTGAACCTAAATAGATTAAAAAGAAAATACCTAGAAATCTCATTACATTGTTGTATACAAATTTGTCAAAAAATTCTGTTGGTAGTTTCTTGGCTATTGCTCCCATATATGCCATGAAAAATACTTGAACTGCTAAACTTGCATATTTGCTATTTGTTAATGGAGCTAATACAGTGTCTATTGTGCTTGTAACTGCTTGCATTTATATATTATATAACTTATAAATTAATTTTATTTATATTAAAAAAAAAGATTGATTTATAAAGATATAAATATTTTATACTATATTATATCTAAAATGTCCGTTTATAAATTGACTAATCGAGGAGCTGAAGTTAAAAAAGATAATATAGATGTTGATGAACTAAAACAAATAAAAAAAAATTTAACTGTTACTCCTAAAACAATTGATTTAAATGCTGAAGTACCCTCTTTTAAATTATATAAATCTAAAACAAATAAAATAATTATACCTAGATATTATGCTCAACAAAATTTAGGTATGACTAAAAAAAATACTTATAATCCTCAAGAAATTAATATCGAGTTTAATGGCAAATTACGTGACTTCCAAGTTGCTCTTGTAGATAAATGTTATAATCAAGCTATTACCAACGGGGGAGGTTTACTCTCAGTTGGTTGTGGTTCTGGAAAATGTTTTGCTATTGATACACCAATTCTTATGTATGATGGAACTATTAAAAAAGTTCAAAATTTAAAAGTTGGTGATATGATTATGGGAGATGATTCTACTCCTCGTAACATTATCAGTCTTGGGTCAGGGAAAGAAACTATGTATAAAATATCGTATGATGATGGTTCATCATATACTGTAAATGAATCTCATATACTTTCTCTCAAAGATTCTAGTCTTAATAAAATTGATATTACTATAAAAGAATATCTTCATATGCGTAATAAAGAAAAACTATATGGATATCGTGAATTTATTAAATGTAATAAAATTGATAACAATAATGACGAATATTATTATAATTTCGGTTATAATATTATGGAAAATAACTCTAATTTAGATTCTTGTCTAAGTCTTGGTTTACGTCAAAGAGAATTTATTGTTGCCGGTTTTCTTGACAGACTTAGTGATTTAACTATTAATGATAAAAGAGTTGGTTTCTTATCTCGTAAAGATGATAATCTTGGTTATAAAATTATGCTAATCAATCCTAATAGTAACACGTATAATAATATTAAAGTTATAATTCGGTCTGTAGGTATTTATGTTATATCTAATTTTAAATCGAAATTTATCGATATTTATAATAAAAAATTAATGGATTTACCCATGAAAAATAAATTACATGTTCATAATAATAATTTTAAGTTAAATAATCTATTATATGATATTTCTGTTGAAAAACTTCATGAAGATACTTATTATGGATTTGAAATAGATGGTAATCGTAGATTTATGTTGGGTAATTTTATTGTTGCTCATAATACTGTTATGGGGATTAATCTTATTCATAGACTAAAAGTTAAAACTCTAATTGTTGTCCATAAAAGTTTCTTACAAGAACAATGGGTTCAACGTGTAAAACAATTTACAAATGCGCGTGTTGGAGTTATTCGACAAGATAAAATAGAAGTTATTGATAAAGATATTGTTATTGGTATGATTCAAAGTCTTAGTATGCGTGATTATCCTGATGTCATTTTTGAAGATTTTGGTTTAGTCATTTATGACGAGGCTCACCATTGTGCTTCTCCAGTATTTTCTAAATGTCTTCAAAAAACTGGATTTAAATATACTTTGGCATTAAGTGCTACTCCTACTCGTGCAGATGGATTAAGTAAAGTTATGCATTGGTATTTGGGTCCTACTATTTATAGACAAAAAAGAAAAGTAAATGAACATGTCGAAGTTAAATTCTTCCGTTTTACAACAAAACACAAAGACTTTAAAGAAATTACTGCTTATATGGGTGGTAAGTCACAACCTTCTGTTCCTAAAATGTTAAATAAATTAGTTGAAATCCCTGAAAGAAATCAACATATTATTACTATGATTAATCAATTACGTAAAGACCCTGAACGTAAAATTTTAATCCTCAGTCATCGTCGCGAACATCTCGTATTCCTTAAAGATAAAATTGATGCTGCTATTAAAAATGATATCGATAATAATGTAATAGTGGAAGATGAATGCAAATCTTATTTCTATGTTGGAGGTCTTAAACAAAAAGATAGAAAGGCTGCTGAAGATAATGCTGATATATTATTCGCTACATATTCTATGGCAGATGAAGGTCTTGATATTGATAGATTAAATACTGTTATTTTAGCAACTCCTAAAATTAATATTATTCAAGCTGTTGGTCGTGTTATGAGAAAAGTATTACAACATGGAGATATAAAACCATTAATTATTGATATTCAAGATGAATATTCTGTCTTTAAAAATCAAGGTTCTAAAAGAATTAAACAGTATCTCGATAGTAAATATAATATTAATACTTATTATCTCGAAAAAGATAAATTAATTAGTTATCGGGATTATAAGAAAAAAGAATGTAATTTTACGGATGCCGAGTTAGATGAATATTTAGATAAAGATTGTGATTATGATGCTAATTGGGATAGTATCCTCGATATTGATAAAGTAAATAAAGAAGATACAAATACTTTGGATAATATTGAAAAAGTATTTAATATTGAACATATTAAAAATAGTACTCTGTCTGATTTCGAAAATAGTGATTCCGAAGATGAAGAAGATGATAAAGAAGAAATTATCGAAAAACCTAATTTTAATTCTTTCTTGTTCGATAGTGATTAAATTTATTTATTTTTATTATAAAAATTGAAATATTATAATTATGATAATATATTTAAAAATTAAAGTTAACTAATTGAAGAAAATGAACCTTGAAGAAATATTAAAGATTGAATCTCCTGAAGATAAAGGAAAGGTATTAGAACATTATGTTTACAATGAACTTAAAAATTTTGGTTATAATATTATTTCTAGAAATTTACGTTTTAATAGCAAGAAAGACCAAGATGCTATGTTTGAAATTGACATATTAACTTATAATTTTATGGTAGAAGTTAAAGCATGTCCTAAATTATATTATACTAATGGATTTAAAAAGTTTTTAAATAATAATAACTATTTTCCTAAAAATTTTAAATGTATTTACTATTTACCGTTATTTGATGAAAATGAAATTATTGAACTGAATAAAAATAATTTAGATAATAATATTTATTATACAAAAAATCTAAATTATATCTATGAAAATTTTCCAATTACTTATAAAAAAATAAAATTTGAATCTAATACAATGTTATCACGATTTTTGATGTTTCCACTAACTTTTATTTCTAAATTTTCTGAAATATATGTTACAAAATCAAATTTTAATCAAGTATTAATTAGTAGATTATATAATGATGATTATTTTGATACAATAGAAAAAATTACATTATCTGATAAAATAAAATATCTACTAAAAAATAATATTATTAAAATCATGGAATCTTGTGAAGAATTAGAAGCTCCTTATTTCACTACATCAAATGCATATCGAGAAAAAAGTAAACGTTTGGCAAATCAATTTAATAATTTATTCAATTATCTCTATTTTGAAAAAAATAAGTATATTAATCATCATACACAAATTCCAGGAAAATATGATAAAGTAAAAATTAATCATTTAATGGATACTCGAGTTTCATTAACAAAAAATTGCGATAATGATTGTATTATTTGTAATGAATTTGATGAAAAAAGTAAAAAATATGCATATTTATAAAAAATTGATAAAGACAATGAAAAGATTGATTTTATTTATACTTAAATATAATTTGATAAGATTATATTAAAATGAATATACCATGGATTGAAAAATATCGTCCTAGAACTATTGATGATTTAGTTCTAGATGACTCTACTATTAATAAAATAAATAAATTTATCCAAGATAAAGATATGCCTAATATAATTATTACTGGTATGCCTGGGATTGGTAAAACTACTACTATTAAATGTATTGCAAGAGGCTTATTTGGTAAATATGCAAATGAGGCAGTATTAGAACTAAATGCATCTGATGAACGTGGTATTAATTCTGTTCAAGATACTATTACTAGTTTCTGTAAAAAGAAATTAGATTTGAATGAAAAAGGAAAGAAAACATATGCAGAACATAAAATTATTATTCTTGATGAAGCTGATAATATGACTAGTAAAGCTCAATTACTTATTAATAATCTTATGGAAAAATATCATAAAACTACTCGATTCGCTTTTACTTGTAATAATTCTAGTGATATTATCGAAAGTATTCAGTCTCGTTGTATTATTATGCGATATTTTAGATTAAATAAAGAACAAGTTATTAAAAGATTACATACTATTTGTGATATTGAAAAAATTAAATATGATAAAGATGCTCTTGAAACTATTTCTATTATATCTCAAGGTGATGTTCGTAGTGCAATTAATAATTTGCAATTAATATATAATGCAAATGGGTCTGTAAATACTTCTCAAATTTATGAATTGTGTGATAAACCTCTTCCAAAAATTATCAGAAATATTATTCATTCCGTTTTTAATAAAGATATAAAAAATTCTATTAAACTTGTCCTTGAATTAAAACAACATGGATTCTCTGAATCTGATATTATTCTTGGTATGATGAATTGTATTAAATTAGATAATGAACTTAAATTGTCTGAACATAAAAAAATTGCATATTTAGATGAAATTAGTCATACTTTGTATAATATTTCAAAAGGTGTTTCAACTGAATTACAAATGGTTGGTTGTCTTATTAACCTCGAAAAATTCTAATATAATTTAAATTTTGTTATTAAAAGATTATAATCTTCTATAATTTTTTTATTTAATTCCTTACTTGTACCAATTACTTTAATTTCTTTATTTTTATTCAAATATTCAAATATATCCGATAACTTCTTCATAATTGTCCAGTTCTTTGGTGCAAATTGTTCTATGAAATATAATTCGTATTCTGTATTACTTTTCTCACACAAAATAATTGGTGGATATGCTGGATATTCTTCTAATAATAGTTTATAATTTTTATAATTTATTACAATAATACTATCATTTTCAATTGAAGATACTTCTATTTTATCTTCAAATGCTTTTTCTAGAATTTTTAATTCATTAACGAGTCGTTTATTTTTTACTTTTACTATACAATTATTACTTACTTCTTTACCATAAATTTTCTTTGTAAAATATTCTGTAATCATATTTCCTTCTTTTGGTGAATGACATATGATTAAGTGTCTTAATAGTAATACACTACTATCTGGAATTACATAAATACTTGTTGATTTAAGATATTCTGGTTTCATTTCTTTAATTTCATATACTCCTACAATTTTAAAATCATCAATATCTCCTTTTAATGTTGTTACATTATTTGAATAATTATATGAAAAATTAAAATCATTTGATAAGTAGATTCCTGATCCATATGCTGCACCTGCTGACATAAATTTTGTATTCGAATTATTTTTAATACCATTTCTCATGATTGAATACCAATTTGATATTGATGAACCATGAAATAAATAGGTTTTCAATTCGTTGTTACTAAATTCCTTTTCTTTAATTGGATCATATATAATGTCAAATTGAATAATACCGTCACGAATATTCTTTGGGTCTGTTTGCATATCATTTGTTTTCTTAAATTTTGAATACATGAAATTTGTCTTATTGGTTAATAGCAAAAATTTTAATATGTAATAAATATCTTTATTATCTTGATAAATTTCTTTATCATAAATTTTATTTTTCATGTATTCGCAAATATCAATTCCTTTTAATATATTTTTGATTGTGTCAATTTCTTTTACTCCCTTTTTGTTATATTTTTTTGGAAATGGATCCAAAATATCCAATACATGTTTACTATATAGACAATTATAAAATGTGCTGTATATTAATTCTAATCCTAGTGGATTTTTATTGTAAAATTTTGTTATCAAATTCTCTTTCTCTATAAATGTATCACATAATTTGTTAAAACAATCTTCTTTATCACAAATAATATAATTGTTTGTTGGATTTGTTATTTTAACATCGCATATGTAACATTTTTCTAATTCTTTATCATATTCATTGTAAATATTATATATCTCCTCTTCACTGAAATTATTTTTATTGTATTTTTTTGTTATTTTATGAATTAAATAATTATTATTTACTTCATCATCGTATAAGAGTTTGTATGTAGTATATATGATACCTTCATCTAAGGTATATCTCAGTCTATGATTATCGATAATTATATGTTCACCTTCAATTATTTGTGAGCTCATTTTAACTCTTATATAATACATTATTATTGATTTATTATATATTTTTTCAATCTTTTTAGTTTTCATTACCTAATTCCGCTAAAAATGTTGGTGGAGGTGCCCATTGTGGACATAATTTTGCCATTTTTTTTGTCATTATATCTTGATTTCTAGTTATCTCATCTCGAAATTTTAATACATCTATTTTTGTTATTTCTCGAATTTCTTCATCTGTTGCTATATCTTTAAGTGCCCATAAATAACCTGCTCCGTAATTTGCATGTAATACTGCTATCATAACATTTTCATCTTGTGCAGATGCAGTTGTCCATCTTGATGCTTGTCTTACTAATGTTTTTATTATTTTACTTAATCGTGTATTATCTACTATTTTTTCTTTTATATAAAAATATAAATATAATTGAATTAATCCAAATACAATAATTGCAATTATTATAATTAAAATTATTACTTCTGTTTCCATCAATATATAAATATTATATATTATATATTATATATTATTAAAATTAAAAAAAACTAAATAAAGTCTCACTTGTATATTCTTTATTTGGAGAGTTTACTGGTGTTGTTACCTGTGAAATAGGTAATACTGTATTATCTATTTTAATTGATGTAATAGTATTACTTACATTATAGGGTAAGGCTAATGATAGTGTGTGTTTTTTATTTTTTTGGTTAAAATATGATTTTCTAATATTATTCACATTATTGATTGAAATTAATTCTTCTTTGTCTTTTATTCCTTTTTCTACTTTATCAAAACGTAGGTATTCGTTAATGTCAAGGATTAAATTTGGATTACTACTTGATTTCTTCATGTTATTATTTGCCATTTATCAATTATATATTAGTATATATATGTATTTATATAATAATTATCAATTTTTTTTAATTTATATACTCATTTCACTTAAAGATTATATGTGTTGTTAGATTTATATGTCTAAAAAAATAGAAGGATTAAGTATCGGTATTGACCTTGGAACTACCTATAGTTGTGTCGGGTTTTATAAAGATGGTAAAGTAGAAATTATACCTAATGATTTAGGTGATAAAACTACTCCTAGTTGGGTTGCTTTTAAAGATAATGAACGTATAATAGGTATGCCCGCTAAAAATCAATTTGCTTCCAATACAGTAAATACTATATATGATGCTAAAAGATTAATTGGTCGTAAATTTTCTGATATTGAAGTTCAAAAAGAAATTAAAAGATTGTCATATAAGGTTTCTGGGGATGATAATGATAGACCAGTTATTAATATAAATTATTGTGGTGAAGAAAAAAAAATACATCCTGAAGAAATATCTGCAAGTGTCTTAACTAAAATGAAAGAAGTCGCACAAACTTTTTTAGGTCAAGAAGTTAAAAATGCTGTCATTACTGTTCCTGCTTATTTTAATGATGCGCAAAGACAATCTACTAAAGATGCTGGTGCTATTGCCGGTCTTAATGTTCTACGTATTATTAATGAACCAACTGCTGCTGCAATTGCATATGGTCTCGATAAAATGAATGAACATGAAAAAAATATTCTTATTTTTGATTATGGTGGTGGCACTTTAGATATTTCTGTTTTAAGATTAGAAAATGGTTTATTTGAAGTAAAAAGTACATCAGGTGATACAAAACTTGGTGGTGAAGATTTAGATGAAAGACTTAAATTATATTGTATTTATGAATTTGGAAAAAAAAATAATTTAGAAAGAGAGGAAATTGAACAAGATATTCTCAATAATAAAAAATATGCTCCTCGTATTGCTCGTCTTAAAAAAGAATGTGAAAATGCAAAAAGAATGTTATCCAGTACAACTAATACTACTATTAATGTTGATTCATTCTATAATGGTGAAGATTTAACTGTTAATATTTCTCGTGCTAAATTTGAAGCTATTTGTGATGATGAATTTAAAAAATGTATGATTCCACTTGAAAAAGCATTAACAGACGCGGAGTTATCTAAAGAACAAATTAATGATATTGTTCTTATTGGTGGTTCTACTCGCATTCCTAAAATTAGAGATATGTTAAAAACCTATTTTAATAAAGAACTTCGTGTTGATATTAATCCTGATGAAGCTGTTGCTTATGGTGCGGCAGTTCAAGCTGCTGTATTAAGTGGTATTCGTGATGAATTAACAAATGAATTAGTTCTTGTTGATGTCACACCATTATCTCTAGGTATTGAAACTGCTGGTGGTGTTATGACTCCTCTTATTAAAAGAAATACTGCTATACCATGTGAAAAAGAAGAAGTATTTAGCACATATTCTGATAATCAACCTGGCGTTACTATTAAAGTATTTGAAGGAGAACGTGCATTAACTAAAGATAATAATCATTTAGGAACATTTGAATTACTTGGTATTCCTCCTATGCCACGTGGTATTCCTAAAATTAAAGTTAATTTCCGTGTTGACCAAAATGGTATTATGAATATTTCTGTAAAAGAAGAAACTAGTGGAAAAATGAGTAATCTTGTTATTGAAAATAAAAGTGGTAGATTATCTAATGAACAAAAAATTAAAATGTTGGAAGAAGCAGAAAAGTTTGCTGATAATGATAGAAAGATTAAGGAAAGATTCGAACTTAAAAATAAATTAGAAAATTATTTACACAATCTTCGTAATAATCTTAATAAACCTGATTTTGTTCAAAGTATTGGCGAAGATAATTCTAAACATCTTATGGAATTAACTATTGCCGGTCTTCAATGGTTTGATGATAATGAGAAGAATATGACAGGAGAACAAATTAAAGCAAAACAAGAGGAAATTGAATCTATTGTTATCCCTATTATTAAAGAGAAAATCCATAAAAATTCTTAAAAAAATATCTAAATTATTATTTAAAAATTTATTTTGTTATTTTAAAGTATAAAATGGATTCGCAAAATAAGGATACTACTAAAAGTATTGCAGTAAACGATAATAAAATAAATGATACTACTACTGAAACAAAAAAAGAAATTGTTCAAACTGAAAAAGAGCAACAAAAAATACTAAATTTTGCTAGTCGAACTAGATTATATGATGCTTAAATCAAAATATTTTATTTAAATGTTTTGATTGCGATTGATTATATATTATTTTTTAATTAAATAATATAAGACTATATGGAAATATTAACTAAAATAACAAATAATATTATCCCTCATAATAATTTCCTTAGTGATTTGGATAGAGCTGTCCTAAATAATGATGAAGATAAAATAAAATATTTGTTAAAACTTGGTAATACTATTTATAAACAAGATTTAACTTCGAATAAATCTCTCTGTTCTAATTCACTTAATAAATTTATTAAAAATCATAATGAATGTATTAATATGATATGCTTTAAATCTTCCTTATATTACTCTTTTATTTATAATAATTATCTTACTACTAATATTTTTAAGTTTCTTCTTAATATACATAATAATAATTATAAATTTAATAGTGATTATAATCAGCAAATTCTAAATCTTATTAATAAACTTAAATTATCCGGTTGTATTTGTAATCAAACATACTCTTTTAAAGAATATTATAATTATAACTTCTTAAATTTCCTTGATAATAAAATTATTCTCTTCGATTTAATGCCTCAAATTATTAAAGAATTCAATAAAATTGTTATTTCTAGTCAATTTGAAAAAATTAATCTTCTGAGTAAATCAAATGACAATATTATGGTATGTTTTCATACATATGATACTACTAAACTTGATACTCTTGTCTTAATGAAAAATATTATTAATTTATGGGATAATTATCTTGTTTCTTGTAACATTCTTTCTGTTCTCTATAATCAACAATTCTTCGAAATTATTAAATTAAAATATAACCAAAAAAATATCAAACAAATTCTAACTTCTATTTTCCATAAAGATTTAATTTCACTCGATTATCTTAATACTGGTCTAAATAAAACTATATTTGATTATCTAATTAACTCTTATAATAATTATGATTTTTTAAAGTTTATTTTTGATTTACAATATTCTAGTTTTAGTGATAATGTAAATATTCTAAATTATTATAAACCTATGGATATTATTACTGAGTTAATTAAAAATAAATTTTTCGAAAATATTCATTTTCTATTAGATAATCTTCCTAATAAATGCTTCTCATCTGATTATGAATTATTCTTTATTAATATAATTAATTTTGATATGTCTACTATCGAAAAATTTAAAATATTAAAAACTTTAATTGAAAAACAAAATATAGTTGTCACTTATAAAATTCTAGAAAATATTATTAATAGTAATGAGCTTACTCATGAAATTATTGAGAAATTTTTATTATATGATTTTAATCAACAGATTTTTAATAATATTCTCGATTATAATCTCATTAAATTAGCTATTGTTAAAAGAAAATATAGAGAATTAGATATATTCCTTTCACAATCTAAAAATAATAATTTAGCATATTTCCAAAAAATGATTGAACCTAATATTATTTTTGATTTTCTTGGTATTATACGGGATGAAAATGATGATGCTATGATTTTATTAGAAACTATGTGTAATTATGTTGATGATATTAATTTACGTAATCCACTTATGATAGCTGTTAAAAAAAATAAAGTTAAATTCACTAAATTCTTATTTGAACATAATTCTAATCCTTTTATCAAAAACTCAGAAGATTATAATTCTTTACATTTTAGTATCTTAGTCAATAATACTGATTTATTTAAAATTCTTATTAATGCTATCTTTGAAGGAAAACAAATTATTTACGAATTGTTTAATAATATGGATTTATTCGAATTTATTATTGAGTATTCTCGTAAAAAAATAGAATATATAAATATACTTCTTAATACTACTATTGATTTATCTTTGTTTTCTAATGGACGTTTCTTACATTATATTATTTTACATCCTAACTTATTACCTGAAGAAAAAAAATATATTGTTAATATTATGTTTCAAAATAAACAATTAGATAATTTATTCTATATTGATGATAAACCTATTATTTTAGATGCTATTGAAAATAATTTATATGGTGTTGTTCTTCTGTTTATGAATTATCTCATTTGCCGTGGAGAAATAGATATTGGTGGTATTGGTCATAATTATTTGTTCCATAAAATTCAAAAAGGTGATTTGGATATTCGCAGATTAAAATATTTTGATAAAGTCAATTATTATAAAATTGTTTCTAATTACCTAATCAATAATAAAGTATTTATTCCTAATAATATTGACCTTATTATTATGGAAGATAATAAAGAATTAGTTCTTGAACCTTCCGTTATTTTTAAATTAAAAGATATTGGCGTTAGTAATAAACTTTTTAAACTTATCACACAAGACCCTCGGGTTAAATATTTAGAAGTTTATTATGTCCTAATTCTAAATCTTATTACTACTCTTATTTCTTAATAAAAAATTGATAAATATAGATTTAATGTTATAATACTATTACTATATTATTATAAGATGAATTATAAAGACTATATCAAATTTCAACCAGTCGTCAATATTGGCATGATTGGTCATGTCAGTAATGGTAAATCTACTATTACTAAAGCCCTTACCGGTAAAACTACTCAACAACATTCTGATGAAAAAGTTCGTAATATTACTATTAAATTAGGTTACGCTAATGCTAAAATTTTTAAATGTAATACATGTGAAGCACCAAATTGTTATAAAAGCGCAAGTAGTGATACTTACATTATATTATGTGAATATTGTGAATCTGAAATGGAATTAGTAAATCATATTAGTTTTGTCGACTGTCCTGGTCACAATGCTTATATGGCAAATATGTTAAATGGTGCATGTGTTATGGATTATACTATTCTAGTTGAAAGTATCGCAAATGATATTATTCCTGCTCCTCAAACTGAAGAACATATTCTTGCTACTACTATTGCACAAATCCCTAATAAACTTATTTGTATGAATAAATTAGATTTAGAACAAAAAACTAAAGCTATTGATAAAATTAATAAATTTAAAGAAAAGATTAAAAATTCTATTGTCGAAAAAAGTCCTATTATTCCTATTAGTGCTAATTTTGGTATTAATATTGATGTATTGTGCCATTATCTCAGTAATCTACAACCAAAGAAAACAGAAATTCTTGATACTATGAAAATGATTATTATTCGCTCTTTTAATGTTAATAAACCTGGTGCAGATTTTAAACAATTAAAAGGTGGTGTTATTGGTGGAACTATTACTGAAGGTAAAGTTAAATTAGATGATGAAATTATTATTAAACCTGGATTTATTAATATTATCCCTAAAACATCTACTCAAAATAATGATTCTGAAAGTTCTAATACTATTGAAACTAGATTCACTTATCGTCCTCTAAAAGCTAAAATTATTAGTATTAATTCTGAAAATGTTGAACTTGAAGAAGCTATTAGTGGTGGATTAATTGGGATGCAGCTAGATATTGACCCAGGTCTTACTACTATGGATAAACTAGTTGGACAATTAGTTCTTAATCAACAAAATTATGATAATTATAAAGTGTATGAGGAAATTAAAATTAAATATAATCCAATCACTGAATTCCGTTCTCGTAATATTGAACTTAAAAAAAAATTACAATTAGTTATTAATATTAATGCAGTAAATTGTCTTGCTACTATTAAAAAAATTACGGATGATTATATTAAATTAGTTATTGATTCTAAACCTATCTGTGCTAAAATTGGTGATAGATTAACTCTCAGTATTCGTGGTTCTATTGTTGATAATCAAATTACAAATGCAAATGAACTTCACGTCATTGGGATTGGTGAAATTATTGATGGTTCAGAATCAACAATCGTTGAATAAAATTTTATTTATATAAAGAAATTATTGTCGAATAAATATTTTTTTAAATATAAATATATACACTATAATATATTTATAATATAATGAGTGCCCATACTGTTTCCTTAAAAGGTGTGCGTAATGAAAATGAAGATAAACATAGTGTTATTCTAAATTTAGATAAAAGAAATGCTAAGCATTCACCTGTTAATTTCTTTGGTGTTTATGATGGTCATGGCGGTAAATTTGTTTCTAAATTCCTCGAAAAAAATTTATCCAATTTTTTTGTTGACCACCGTGTCCAATATCCTCTATCTAAAAAATATGTAAATGCTGTTTTTGATTATCTTCAAAATACTCTACGTGATAAATATAACGAAAGAGCTTTACATTGTGGCTCTACCTGTGTTAATGCTATTCATTATAAAAAAAATGAAAATGACTATCTTTCCGTTTTCAATGCTGGTGATTCTAGATGTATTATGTGTCGTGATAATATGGCTATTAGTCTAACTAAAGACCATAAACCTCATTGGCCTGAAGAACGTAATAGAATAGAACAATTAGGTGGTCAAGTTAAATGGGATGGTGCTGATTGGCGTATTAAAGATTTATCTGTTTCACGTTCATTCGGTGACCTCGATTCTGAACCTTTCCTTACTGCTCGCCCTGATGTTTATAAATATAAATTAGAAGGTGGTGATAAATTTATTGTTCTCGCTTGTGATGGTCTCTTTGATGTTATGGAAAATCAAGATGTTGTCAATTTTATTTTAGGAGAAATGTATGACCCTACTACTAAACAAAAAAAAATTAATACTAATATTAATGTTGCTAAAAGACTCGCGGAACATGCTATTCAAAAAGGTTCCGGTGATAATGTTTCTATTGTTGTTTATTTTTTAGATAATCATGATGTCTTAACTAATAAAGATTCGAAAGATAAAAAAATAAAAGATATTAAACCTTAATATTATTAAAAATATGAATGTGTAGTTCCAGCCATTCCAGATACATATCTTATTTTATTTATAATTCTAAATATTATATTATCATTATCTTCTGATAATATTTCTTTAATTTTTTCTATATATTCTGGAAATTTATTTATATAATCTAAATATTTTTTCTTTTCTATTACTATTGTTTGTATAAATTCTTGCTCAATGATTTTATTATCTCCATTTATTTTTCCTTCTCGGAATTCTACACAAAAATGAGGTGTTATCATATTTGTATTTTCTTTAAATTTAAATATTATATCCACTAACATATATTTTGATAGACTATTTAATATTATTATATTTTGTAAATCTTGTTCTGTAGTATACTCCATTAGAAAGTAATAAATTCTATTTCCTCCTATTTTAATTTCGATGGAATATAAGTCTACCGGTATAAATGATAAAAATAATCCATAAATATCATGATTTGGTAATTTATTTTCTTTGTTTATAGTTATACTTACACTGTTAGTTTCATTGTTAATTTCTTTTGGAGAATCATCATTAAAATATATTCCAGTTGTTGAATCTTCATCTCCATAATACTCCTTACCAAAGTCTATTTTTTCATATTTTGATTTTTTTTTTTCATGTTTAGATATTATTTCCTCCATTATAATATTTATTTGATTATAATATCTTAATAATAACTAATTACTTTATTTTTCAATTTTATAAACAAAGCTTACAATATACTATCTATTCTATATAGTAAATATGAGAAATATACTAGGATACCAAATATACCAATAAATCCTAAATAATATATTAAAGCTAATTTTAACATTGATAATATAAAACTTATCATAATGTCTCCATAATTATTAAATATATATGTTAGTGTATAAATACTTATTATTGTTTTTATAATACTTATTATAGTATTTCCTTCTGGGTGTAATTCGATTGTTTTAATATTAGTCTTTTTATCATTCTTCTTCTCTGATGATATTTTTTCTTTTAGTATATTCAATCTTTCCTTTATCAAATTCTCCTCAAATTCTAATTTTTCTATTTCTTTTGGAATATTATCCATTTTTTAGTTATATATATACTTTTATTTATATAACTTATAAAAAAATCAAATTTTATTCTTCTTCATCACTTACTTCAATTGTTTCTAAATGTTCCTCAATTTCATTAATTTTACTTGGAATTTTTCTATCGGTGCAATGTTCAATCGGAATCCATTTGCTTTTATCATTATCAAATTTACATTTAAATAATGCTCGTTCAGTAATTAATTTCGAAAATGTATCTTTACATAATTGACTGCATTCGAGTGATGGTACATATGCTATTCCCATTTTCTTACTTTTTAATATTTTCTTGCCATCTGAGATATCATCTTCTACTAAAAATAATTTATATACATCACTTACATTTGTTTTTCTTAATTCAAATATACCTGTGACTGTTTTCGATGTTTTATTAATGTATTTTGTTGTCTTCTTTTTCTTTTCTGTTTCATCGTGACTTGCATTCGCTTGTTCTGATTTTGTCGGACATACAATTTTTTGATTCTGTGGAAATACATAGATTAATTTTGTCCCCGATACTTCCGGATAAAATGATAATCCTCTAATATGAAATCCTTTCGTTTTTGGTATATCCTCATTTATTAATACTGATATTTCTTCTAATGGATATAACTTATTTACTGTTAAATTTAAATTACTGTATTTATCCTGCTTTAAATTACTATCTAAATATGCAGATACATTCATAAATTTATGTGTTATCTTATCATTTGTCATATTAGAACCACGGAAATAATATACATCGGTAATCACATAAAATTTATCTCGAATTTTATCATTTCGAATTATAATTCCATCAAAAATTGTTCCATTATATATCGAACTATCTACTTTAATATTTACTGGTGTTAATACTACTCTTTCATAATCTATCTGATTAATGTTAAAACTTAGTAATTTTCTATCTAATAAAAAGGAATAAAACTTATCACGCAATTTACAAAAAACTAATAGACAATTTGTTCCCGTAAAATTTGCTGATGCATAATATTCTTTACTTTTATCAAAAGTTTCTAAATCATTGTCATATTCTAGTAGTTTATACTTATAATTAGATAAATCTACTGTGCTAAAAATATATTTTACTAATTGCTGTTTCAAATTTATATTATTATAAATATTATTATAATGGTTCATTATAATCTTATATTATTAAATTATACTCTATCTTTTAAGTAACTTAATCAGTTTTTTTCAATATTTTTAGTTAAATACTGCTTGTGGTTGGTCACACTCTCCATCAAAACCATATATACCATTGAAAAATGCACTACCTCCTGTGTTCACATTATCAGAAGCATAATTCCACATGTTTTTAGAATGATACATTCCATTATGACCATTTTTAACTTGTTGTTCATATCTTATATTATTTTCATATGACCCATCTTTCTTTAAATAATCATGACTTCTTGTAAATAAATCAAATACATCCCCTATCTTTTCTCCCTTGAAGTTATTTGTTAAACCACCTGATGTTTCAACTTCATTCATTTTATCTACCATATCTATGTCATTTGATGTTTGATTGATTACATTTCTAAATGCAAAAAAATCATCTCTATAACTATCTAATTCTCTTCTATTCATTGGTTCTTCTATTGCTTTTCCAAATACTTCTACGCCATCTTCATATGTTGTTAATCCATTCCCAAATAATGTTCTTCTTCTTATATATGTATCTGGGTCTGTATCTCTTTCATCACGTGGTTTTATTTCTCCTTTAATAAATGGTGTATATAATCCTGCTTTTGAATATGCTTCTAATCTTGTTTTATCTAATGACTCGTCACTTTCATCATCTAATATTTTATCTATTAGTAAGGATGATTCTTTAATTTTTTTATTTACTTTCTTATCATATTTGCTTATTTTTGCTTTAACACTGTTTTTTTGATATATATTTATAAAAAATATTATGGAAAATATTACTATTACTATTTGTAGTATTGTCATTTATATATAATTTAGATTATAAAATAAAAATATATATTTATAATATATATGAATTCTTTCTTAGATTTAGTCAATTCTAGTATTAAAGATATCGCTAATGGGAAAATTAACTCTTATGAACAAGTACTCAAATCTTTCTTCTCTGATAATAAAGAGCTTATGGAACAATTAATTACTAGTAGAACTTTCAAAAATAATCTCTCTTTATTAGCTAAATTATTCGATTTTAATAATGACGGTGCTTATAATATGCAAGATATCGAATTTATTCGTAATAATATTAATCGTATCGAAATTTCTATGAAATTAATGCAAGCTGCTACACTAACTATTGAAACTCTTAATGAAATTTCTAATCTTAAATTAGATAAAGAAATTTTTGAAGAATTATCACGTAGATTAACTGCTGTTGTTATTATTTTACCACTTTGCTCTACTGCTGATTCTATTAATGTTTTTAGAGAATGGTTAAATACTGAACTCTCTACTGGTGAAACCCATAAAGAAATTATGATTCTTTTATTACAAAACATTTATGCTATTGTTGCTTCCTCAAAAAATCTAAATAATGCTTTAGATGGTTTAAAAACTAAGGTATGTGGTTGTCTTAGTGGCTTATTTGAAAAGAAGAAAAATCCACAATTAGAATTTTTATCTAAAGTTGATGAATTAGGTAAATCTCTTGATTCTGAATATGCTAAGACTGAAAAAAAAGATATCGTTAAAACTGAAGGTCTCAAAATTAATATTGTCAAAGAAGATGATAAAGAGCTCGAAAAAGAATTAAAAGAAATTGCTATTATTGAAAGTCAATTAAATAAAAAATAAATTTCTCTATAATTTATAATATATGGAAAAAATACATTATAAAATTATTATTATTTCTATTGTTATATCATTTTATTTTTTGTACCTTTATAATATTTATCTTAAAAATAATGAACCCACAAATATACATAATCTACCTATCAAAACATATTCTTTTAATAAATGTAAATTTATTTTAAATGAAAATTTTAAAAAAGTTCTATCTGACCATAATATCAAAAAAATTAACGATATTAATAATTCTGATTTATTTATACCTTGCACATATGATGATGATGAAGAAGAACTAAAATTTCTTCAACCAAAAAAAAATCAAATAATATTCATTCTTTCAAATATTGATGAAATCTGTGGAAAAAATTCTTTATGGATTAATTTAAAAAAATTTTATGGAAATAAAGTAACTGACTATTTACCTAAATCATATATTTTGTATCATAAAAATGATTTAATGTCTTTTTCTAAAGAATTTGATAAAAATAAAATTTATATTATGAAAAAAAATGAACAAAGACAAGAAGGTATTAAAATTACTAATAAACTTGATGAGATTTTAAACGGTTATGATAATAATTATGTTATTGTTCAAGAATTACTACAAGACCCGTATATTATTGATGGTCGTAAAACTAATATGAGATTTTATTTATTATTAGTTTATTTACATGGAAAAATGAAAGCATATGTATTTAATGATGGATTTATGTATTATACTAAAGATAAATTCATTAAAAATAGTTTGAATATGGAACCTAATATTACAACTGGTTATATTGATAGAAAAGTTTATAAGATTAATCCTCTTACTCATCAAGATTTACGTATCTATTTAGATAAAGATAGACCTCTAAATCAAACTGAAATAAGTCTTAGAAAAGAAAATATTCAATTGAGTAAAATCTATTTTGAAAGAATTTATTCTTTATTAAAAGATATTACTATTGGACTCGAAAAAAATATTGGACAAAATAAAAAATTTTTTAATAATGTCTCTTTTCAATTATTTGGTGTTGATATTGCTATGAGTCATGATTATAAACCTAAAATAATGGAAATTAATAAAGGTCCTGATATGGATTCTAAAGATAAAAGAGATGGTGACCTTAAATATAAATGTCTTCAAGATATGTTCCAAATTGTTGACTTAATACCTATTAATACTAATAATGGTTTTATTCAACTATAATATTCTCTTTGTATAAAAATAATTTTATTAATATAGCTAATCCTATCCCTAATGCTATTGATAATATATTATTATATAATACTGTCATATTTTCTGGCGGCATTTATTATATAATTTATATTAGATTTTATTTCTTTATTTATGTTATAATAGATATAATGGATAATTTTTCTAGATCCAACCCCGATTTAATTAATCCTGATACTCTTAAACCTTTCGAAGATATTCTTAATAAACCTCCTACTACTCAAATGACTGGGTTTAATGATAGTGTCGGCTCTTTCTATGATAAATATATCGAACCTAACTTATTAGCTATTATCTTATTAATTATTTTCGCTCTTTTCTTATATTATAAATATATTACTAAGGGAACTAGCGAATCTTTCGAAAATGATGAACTAGTTAAAAATATCAAAAAGAAAAAATCACTATATTATGGTACTGGCTTAGTTGATGAAAAAAATGGTAAGTTCGGTTGGAAACCTTATTTCAATCCTTATGATACCATCGAAAACCAAAAACCTTATGTAAATTTTATGGATAATCATGTCCCTATAAATGTTAATGGCGAAAGAACTACTTTCCATAAATATAACCAATTAAAAGATAATATCGTTGAACCTCCTAAAGATTTTCCTTATGTTGACCAAAGAATCATTTATGAGCCCGATTATAATCAAAATGTATATACACAACCTAACGAATTTGAATTCCCCCATCCATATGGTTGGGAGAACAATGAATTGGAAACTACTTCTAATGCCGTCAATTTCACAAATTCTATGAATAAAAAAACTATGGATGAATATAATGAATCTATACAAAATATGAATAAACAACTTTTGTCAAATCTTAATTTATAATAAATAATTTTGTAATTTTATTATATAATTATAATAATGATTAATATCAACTTAGATTATTTTATTTATGCATTAGTTTTTACTACTTTATATTTCTATTTTACTCGTGAACAACCTAAACTTATATTCTTTGAAAAACAAAATTAAATAAATAATGCTAATAATTATCAAAATAACGTTTAGAACCTCCAAATTTATTAAAACATAATTATATATATAATATTATTATATGTATAATGACTAGTAATAATTTTAAAGATAAATATATTTCAGAAGATTATAATATAATAAAAAAAATCGGTTCAGGTTCTTTTGGTGAAGTTTATCTCACTGAAAATAAACAAGATAATACTTTATTAGCTTCTAAAGTTGAAGAAAAAAATAGTAATTCTAGATTAATTGAAGAATATAAAATATACAAAAAACTTCATAAAAAAGGTATGAAGGATGGTATACCTAAAATATATAATCTTATACAAACACCGAAATTTAATATTCTTATTATGGAACTTCTCGGTTATAATCTTGACCAAATCTTCAATACCGTTCAAAAAAAATTTAAACTTAATACCGTCATAAAACTAGCTATTGATATTATTACTTTATTAGAAAATTTACATAATACTGGATTTATACATCGTGATATTAAACCTAATAATTTCCTTATTGGTTATGATAAAAAAGATAAATTGTATATTATGGACTTCGGTCTTTCTAAAAAATATCTTGATTCTAGTAATAATCATGTCCCTATGAAATTAGATAGGTCTCTCGTTGGCACTGCCCGATATGCTAGTATTAATATTCATTTGGGTCTTGAACCTTCTCGACGTGACGATCTCGAATCCGTCGGTTATATGTTAGTCTATTTTTTGAAAGGTTCTCTCCCTTGGCAAGGTATTAAGAAAGAAAAAAATGTTGACCAGTTGCAACAAATCGGTGACGTAAAGTTATGCACTAATCTTGTTAAACTGTGTATTGGTCTTCCTGATTGCTTCAGAAAATTTATTGAATATTCTCGCAGTCTTAAGTTTGATAGTAAACCTGACTATAATTATTGTCGGTCCCTCTTTATTGATTATGCCCGTTCTAATAATATCGTCCCAGAATATGAATGGATGAATATTAAAATTAATTCTGAATGCTCTACTTAATTTATATAAAAAATATAATGCATTTTTTATATAATAACATTTTAATATAATATTATATAATGAATATTTATTACGATAGCTCTTTTAATATAATTAAATTAAATAATAATCAAATACATGATAATAAAGATAATTTTTTATTTTCTACAAAAAAATTAGATTATTTAAATAATTTTGAAGAACATAATTACTATGTATATTCATATGAAAATAATAATATAGTATCTGGATTAGCATTTGATAAAGATATTCATATAACAGGAAATAAAATGTTTGTTATTTTTGAATATAAATGTGATGATTTTAATAAAATAATAAATCTAATTAATTTTGTTGAAAATATTGCTGCAATTAGAAATATTACATTTGTTCAATTTGAAATAAATATAGAAAAACATTTACAATTATTTAATTATCTAAAATCTCATAAATATCGACAAGTCTTTAAAGATAGTGGGTTTTTACGTAAATATATTCGGAATAAATTAAAAATCGTCTAATAATTGTATATCTTTTGTTGCTTTATTATTTGCACTATGGGCTGATTGATATTCTGTTGGTCGTGATTCAAAGAAATTAGTTTTTCTTATTAATCCAATTGATTCCATAAACTCAAATGGATTTGTTTGTTTATAAATAGCAGTGTATCCAAGTGTTATAGATAATCTATCTGTAATATATTCTAGGTATTGATTCATTAATTCCGTATTCATTCCAATTAATTTACATTGTATTGCATCATCACTAAATGTCTTAGCTATTTCTACTGCATCTTTTAACATACTATGTATTTCTTCTTCTGTTAGTTTGTTCTTTAAATGACTATATAATAGACATGCAAACATTGTATGTTGTCCTTCATCTCTAGCTATAAATTCATTCGACTTAATTAATCCATTCATGAAATGGCGACCCATTCCACGATATTTCTTTAACCAGAAAATTGCCGCAAATGCTCCACTGAAAAAAATACCTTCTACTATTGCAAATGCTACTAAACGGTGTGCAAAGCTATCCTTTGACTCAATCCACTTAAATGACCAATCCGCCATTTTCTTTACTGATGGAACCGTCTTAATTGCATTAAATAATTTTTCTTTCTCATCCTTATCCTTAATAATATTCTCTAACATTAATGAATAGGTTTCATTGTGAATATTCTCAATTGTCATCTGATATGAATATGCAATTTGTGCTTCAATTACTTGTACATCTTTTAAAAATCGTTCTCGTAAATTAAAATTTACTATACCATCTGACCCTGCAAAAAATGCTAGAATCATCTTTACAAAATGTTGCTCATCCTTGTTTAATGTTTGGAAATCTTCATAGTCTCGGGAAAAATCAATCTCCTCCGCCTTCCAAAATAATGATAATTGTGTCTTATAATTGTCCCATATATCCTGGTATTTTATCGGAAATACCGTAAATCGTTGGTTGTCTGGATTTAGTAAATCTTCTTTATCCATTTTATAATTTATATACCTATATTTTATTTACTTTAGAAACTCTTTTTTTCAATTTTATATCATTTCATACCATATACCCTTTAATAAAAATTGATTTTTTAACCATTATATACTATATCATTAGCCATATATCATTCAGTTTAATAAAAAAGAAAAATGTCTCGTGTTATTAAACCTACTAAAACTAAAGAAGAATACGAAAAAGAAATGAAGGAAACTACTGAACGTGAACTTGCAAACCTTAATAAAGTTCTTAATGAACGACTCAAAAAAGAAATTATTGAAAAGTCTGATACTGATAGTGATTATAGTCTTAATGATTCTGATGATATGAGTGATTCTGATGATAGTCTCGTTGTAAAACGTAAAGCAAAAAAGAGTAGTAAGAAACAAGATGATAATAAGCTTATTGATGTTATTATTAAAAATCAAAAACTAAAAAGTCATATTAATAAACTTGAAACTCAAATTAAATTCCTACAACTTGATGTTACTAATCTAAATTGTGAAAAAGATATTCTGGTTCAAGATAATAAGAAATTCAAAAATCTTAAGAAAATCTTTGAAATCTTCCAAAGTGATGAAAATTTCCTTTTCACTATTGAATCAGAATATAAAAAGATTCTAAATATTAATTATTTCTCTCGTAAACCTGCTCTATTTCTTCTACAAAATAATCTAAAAAATCATCCATTCGATGCTCATATGGCTGACCTCAATTTCCTACCAAGTAATTTTGATATGACTGATAATATCTTCGTTAATACTATCAATAATCGTAAAAATGAACTCATTCTAAAACATACTCAAATTGAAAAAATGATTAATGAATCTCTATCTAATAGTGAATTCTTTAATATTCGAATTCTAACATTTTTTACAGTTGTTCTCGGTTTAATCCTATTTTCTATTATTATTTTTAATTAAATAATTATTTTTTTACTAAAAATTGATTTTCTTATAAATTGTATATTTTTTATATTATTATGTTTATTTCATTATTAGATAAAATGCCACCTACTACTCGTTCCAGATCTACTACAAAAAATAATTCTAATATTAACAATAATAACAATAATAACAATAACAACAATAATATTAATAATAATTCTAAATTAATTGACCTTCTAAATAAAAATTTATATTATACTGAAAATATTTATTTGAAGCAATTAGAAAATGAAGCTAAATATCTAAATGTATTTAGTAATCTTAAACATTCTTTTGCTACTTTTTTAGAAGATAATCAATTCTTAGATGATTTAATTAATGATTATAAAGATGTGAAATCAAAATCATATTCTCAACAAAAACCTATTTTGAATTTTATTAAAAATGAATATTTAAATTATCCTATCTATGATAATTTAAATGATTATGACTATACGATTGACTTAGTTAATGATAATATTATATCTAAATTTATTAATAAAATACAAAAATTTATTATTCTAAAAAAAAATTATGTTGAACAAATTATTATTAAATATGATAAAACAGAAGCCGATAAAAAATCTTTTAGATTGAAATTCATTTCCTTTGTAATATTTCTATTCTTTTGTATTTCTTATTATTTTTTAATAATAAATGGATTTATATTTAAAAAATAATTAAACCATATTTCATTTCTTTTTTATTTATAATTTTATTTTTTATAAATTTTTAATTAATATATATAATACATATACAACTCAAATTCGAATAATTAGTTATATATTCGTATTTTTTTAATATAATAAAAATTGATTATATATATATTTACACACTATGGATTCCAATATACTCATTAAAATGCAATCTTTTAATAATTTAAATACTGAAATTACAGTATCAAATGATTCTTTAGTTAATATTATTATACCTATCATTAATGATTTACAATTAAAAGATATTAATCACAATGAATTAATTAAAGAGCTACTTGATAGATTACCTGATAAAATTATTCTAAATAATCTATATTATTTTATTGCTGATCATATTGCTACAAAAATCAGTAAAAATCCTCAATACAATAAGTTAGCCTCTCGGATAGCTGTTGAAAGATTGCATAAGACTACTCCTACTAAATTCAGTGATGTAACAGAAATTTTATATAATAATTATGATAAATTAAATAAACATTCTCCTATTATTTCTAAAGAACTTTTTGATATCGCTCATAAGTTCCATCTTGAAATCGACCAAATTATTAATTTTGATAGAGATTATACTTTCGACTATTTTGGTATTCGCACACTCGAACGTTCCTATCTTAGTCGTATTCATAATCCTAATATTCAATCTTATTATGATAAAGAAAAAAATGGTCAAATTATTGAACGCCCACAACATCTTATTATGAGAGTTGCATTAGGTATTCACGGTTACGATTTAGAAAAAGCTTTCGAAACTTATAATCTTATCTCGCAAAAATATTTTACTCATGCTACTCCAACATTATTTAATGCTGGAACTCCTAAACCAAACTTCGCTAGTTGTTTCTTATTAGGTATGGGTGATTCTATTGAAGGTATCTTTAAAACTATTACAAATGTTGCTTATATTAGTAAATGGGCTGGTGGTATCGGTGTTCACTTAAGTGGTATCCGTTCTGCTGGTTCTATTATTCGTGGCACAAACGGATTAAGTGATGGTATTGTTCCATTATGTATTCTATTAAATCATGAAGCAAGATATATTAATCAAGGTGGTAAAAGAAATGGTAGTATTGCCGTTTATCTTGAACCATGGCATGCCGATATTCATGACTTCCTCGAATTACGTTTACCTAACGGGGATGAAACTAAAAGAGCTCGAGATTTATTCCTTGCTCTTTGGATTCCAGATATCTTTATGAAAAGAGTTCTTGAAAAAGGTAAATGGTCTTTAATGTGTCCGGATGAATGTCCTGGGCTCACTACTTCTTATGGTGATGAATTTGAAAAACTATATTTAGAATATGAAGCTCAAGGTAAATTTAAAAAACAAATCGATGCTATTGACCTCTGGAATAAAATTTTACAAAGTCAAATTGAATCCGGATTACCTTATATGGTATATAAAGATGCTGCTAATAAAAAAAGTAATCAAAAAAATCTTGGAACTATTCGTAGCTCTAATTTATGTGTTATTGGTTCTACTAAAATTTTAACAAAAGATGGATACCAAGAAATTGGTCCTCTTGAAGGTAAATTTGTTGATGTTTGGAATGGATATGAATGGTCTAATGTACAAATTAGAAAAACTGGTATTGACCAAAAAGTTATGAAGATTACTTTTAATACTATTTTTGAATCTACTTTAAATTCAATTACATGCACTCCTTTCCATAAATTCTATATTCTTGAACAAACTAATAATTTTGTCCTTAATCAAGTTATTACTAGAGAAGTCCGGAAAGATGCTCTCCAATTAAAACCTGGTGATGTTATATATCCTTTCAAACTTCCTCTCGTAACTTCAGATAATAAAATCGATATTGATTATTTAGAAATGCCAAAAGAAATTAAAGTTCTTAAAATAGAATATATTAATGAAGAGCATGATACATATTGTTTCACTGAACCAATTCGCAATCGTGGTGTATTCAATGGTATCCTTACTGGTCAATGTGCCGAAATCATTGAATATAGTGATGATAATGAAGTTGCTGTTTGTAATCTTGCTAGTATTTGTCTTCCTCGTTTTGTTGAAGATAAAGATGGTGTTAAGACATTTAATTTTGATAAACTAATTAATGTTGCAGGTGTTGTAACAAATAATATTAATAAAATTATTGATATAAATTATTATTCTGTTGAAAGTGCTAAGCAGAGTAATTTTAAAAATAGACCTATTGGTGTTGGTATCCAAGGTCTTGCCGATGTTTATAATATGATGGGTTATCCTTTTGGGTCTCCCGAAGCTATGAATCTTAATAAACAAATTCATGAAGCACTATATTATGGCTGTCTTAAAAAATCTAATGAGCTCGCTAAAAAATATGGTCCATATGATACTTTTGCTACATCTGATTTTGCAAAGGGTATTTTCCAATTCGATTATTGTGGGATTGGTCACAATGAATTAATGCTCGGTTCTAAATGGGATGAACTTAAAGAAGAAATTAAAAATTATGGAACACGTAATAGTCTATTAACTGCTCTCATGCCTACTGCTACAACTGCACAAATTATGGCAAATAGCGAAACGTTTGAACCATATATGTCTAATATTTTTGAACGTTCTACACTCGCTGGTTCTTATGGTATTATCAATTATAATTTAGTAAATGATTTAATTAAGTTAGGTATTTGGAATGAAGAACTCCGACAAAAAATTGTTCTACATAAAGGGTCTGTACAAAAGATTGATGAGATTCCAAATCATATTAAGGAAATCTATAAAACTGCTTTCGAAATTAAACAAAAAGATATTATTCAACAATCTATCGACCGTGGTGCATTTATTGACCAAAGTCAAAGTCTAAACCTCTTTATGGAAAAACCTGATAATAATATCCTCAGTTCTGCTCACTTCTATGGGTGGAAAAATGGACTCAAAACTGGTATGTATTATCTTCGTAGTAAGCCCGCTGCTGACCCTATTCAGTTCGGTATTCAAACTACTAATAATTCAAATAATGATTCTCAAGATAAAAAACAATTATGTAAATGGAAACCCGGTGTTAAGCTTTCCGATTGTGAAGCTTGCAGTGCCTGATTTTTATAAAAATTGAAAATTTATTTATATTAGTATATCTATTATACTAAAGTTATCTTCGCTATTATCGCTTTCACGCTATCAACGCTATTATCGCCATCAACAACGACAAAATGAATTTCATTCCTGGTATCAACGATATCCTGGGTCTACCTAAATCTTTCTTGGACCTTCTGTGTGATGGTAACATCGAGTGTGTCCGTAAGCTTCTCCAGGAAGGGAATGCGAATCCGAATGACTCCATCATCATGAGTGACCGTGAAGGAGGCATCTTGTGGGAAGGATACGGGGCTCTCCACTTTGCAATCCAGTATTGTAAGAATGACCTCGTCGACATGATTAATCTCCTCATCGAATTCGGTGCGGATGTTAACCAGACGCAATATCATGGGGAAACTCCTCTTGGTTATGCAGTCGATGCGGGAAACTACGATGCTGTGAAGTGTCTTCTGGAAAAGGGTGCCGTGGTTAATAACCGCCAACTTCATACCCCCATTGATTCGGCGGTGATGATGGGACACCTTGAGATTCTCAAGCTCCTCCTGGAACACAACCACAACCCTATCCATATTCCTGAGCTTATCGAGAAAGCCAAGTGGAAGGGGCATCAGGAGGTGGTGGAGTTTCTCCAGAGTATGTAAAGTGGTACGAGTGTCTGGAGGTTGTATAGTTTCTCCAATATGTGTATAGTATATATGTTCTTCTTGTGATTTTTTTATTGTGATTTTTATTTTTTTGGATTTTTTAAATGATTCTAAAGTATCAATAAAAATATATTGATATTTTATTTATAATAAATAAAATTACATTGAGATTATTAATCTCATTGCACGGTGATTATTTAATATTATGTATTGTTTTTTTTATATTTTCTTATCCATTTTCTAATTGTATTATCAGTAACATTATATTTTTGTGCCACTTTTACATATGAACCTAAAATTTTTAAATCTAGTTCTAATTGTATTAAGCTTGGTCTAAATGTTTTTTCAACAGCATTTTTATGTTTAAATTTATAAACACAAATACTACATCTTTCATTTCTCTTATTTACTAATGTATCACAATCTTTACATTTCTTTTTACCTATTGGAATTACTACATTATCATTATCATCTTGTTCATTTATATTCTCTATTATAATATCATCTATATTTATTTCTTCCTCTTTAATATTTTTTGGATTTTGTATATTCACTTCTTTTACCTTTAATTCTAATTCTAATTTTTTTACTTCAAGCCTTAATTGTTCTGTTCGTTCTCTTTCAATTTCTAATATTCTATCACATTTTTTATTAAAATCAAAAACATCATTATTATACTTAATTGTTTCATCATCAATAATTTTAGATATTTCATTTAATATTTTTTCCAAAGGATAATTTTGATTTGTTTCAAAAAATTCATTACCTTCATCCAAATATTTTCTAATTTTTGAATTAATTGTATATTTTTTTATTCTATTTTCTGTATTTACAGTTATGTCTAAATTAGGTAATTGGTAAATTCTAATTATTTTATTATAATTTAAATTATTTTTATGCGCATTCATTCTTTTTTGACTATGTCTCGATATTCCAAATTTATATAAAAACTGTCCCACATAAATAACATACAAACATGGCTTACTTTCTAATTCACGTAGTTTATTTTCGTCATAAAAATACTCGTTGCTTATTTTATCATAATTAATTGTTTTTCGAATAATATCAAATGCATGATGAGTTATCCATTTCTTAAATTCTTTTGCATTTGAACTATTACTAGAACTAATTAATGAATATAAACCTACTTCATTTACAAAAATATCTGTAGATTCTATAACCTTATTTAATTTCTTTTCTAAAATATATTTTGTCTGAATAATTTTTTCATTTTTATTAGATAATGTTTTATCTTCAATCCAATTCCCTTTTTCAAATGTAAAATTATCTGATTCTTCAACGTAATTTGTTAATGCATCATTTACATTAGAATGTTCTAATATGTCACATATATCTTTGCCATCAAAATATATGATATTATTATGCTCAAAAAATAATATTCTTTTATTTTCATATATTATTTCATTTCTTCCAAAATCCACATATTTACGATTTAATATATTATTTTCTATATATATTTTTTCACCATTATTTATATAATTTAAATAATCAGTTGCATTTGGTGATTTACTTTTATTTAGGATATCAAATACTATATTTTTTGGTATATAATAATTACCACTTATTATTGTTTTATTTGGTATTTTATGTATATATTCTTTAACATTTTTTGATTTTATTATTTTTTCTGCTATATCATTTAAACAATATAAATTGTCTTTAATATCAATTAGATTTTTATAATCCATTTAATTATTATTATTAATTAAACTTTATATAATGAATATAATATTTTTAAAAGTAATGTATGTTACAAAAATCAATTTTTTATATTGATTTTTATTTATGATAAATAAAATTATAAGAGTTTTTAACTCAATATACGGTGATTATTAAGGTTCACCAACCTATGCATTGAGTCGGGATCGAACCGACGAGGCTTTCGCCACACGCTCTTAAGGCGTGCTCCTTAACCACTCGGACATCAATGCACGACAGTTTTAAGGCTCTGTCAACCTTATTAGCCCAGGTGGGACTTGAACCCACAACCTTCCGCTTAGAAGGCGGACGCGCTATCCATTACGCTACTAGGCCACGGCAGTTTTACAGTTACTGGCAAACTGGTCTACAATGAGTTTTTAAGCTCATTGCACGATGATTATTAAGGTTCATCAACCTATGCATTGAGTCGGGATCGAACCGACGAGGCTTTCGCCACACGCTCTTAAGGCGTGCTCCTTAACCGCTCGGACATCAATGCACGATAGTTTTTACAGCTACTATCAAACTGACTTACAATAATATTATATATATTATGTTTCAATCACTTTATAAATCAATTTTTTTCTATTCCTTTCTCTCTCACAATATATTATTGTTGTTATTTCTTTAAGCCATTTTTTAGTAGGATAAGGTTTTCATTACTTTATAATTCTCAATTACATTTCTTTTTGGAAAATAGCGTCCACGAACATCCAAATTAGTTGTAATTTTAATGCCTTTTTTCTCATTTCCATATTTGAAATTTATCGTATTTTTATATTCATCATTCGTAACTATAATTGCATTCTTTATTCTAGTTGCTAATTCTATAATAAATGCATCATCTGGACTTGAGTTATTATCACCATGGACTGATATATAGATGTAATTATCTGGTACTTTAACTCCTGTATATGTCTCAAATCTATTTTTACCTCCATTCTTCTTTACTACCAAAATAATATTGTTATATTCTGAATACTTATCAAATACCTGGGTTACCCTATTCTTTCTATATTTCTCTGGACAACAACATATGTTCTCTCCATCCATTATAACTACTGGTTCTTCATCTATATTGATATTCTTATCTAATAGCTTTTTAATAATTATATCGATTATATCTTCATTATCCATTCTATTATAGTTATTCTAATATATCTATTATGATAATTCCTTATATATATGTTATTATTATAGTTATTATTTATATTTTCAATTATTTTTATATTATTATAGTTATTATTATAGTTATTATTATAGTTATTATTATAGTTATTATTTATATTTGTTTATTAGTAGAGTTATTTGTGTAGTTATTAGTAGAGTTATGTGTAGGAAAATTTCGCGAGATTTTTGTGAGGGGGGGGGTACGCGCGCGAGGGCTTTCACACAAGACGTTGTGTAAAAAAAAATTGGGGGCATCCCCCTTGGGTTTGGATTATTATATTTGATAATTAATTTTAGTTATTGGTTTACTTTTTATTATTTATATTTAAATTTGTTATAATTGATAGTTTTTGATTAAAAAGTATATATAGTGGATTATAATGGGTGTAAATATATAATAATTTGCATTATTTACATATTAATTTTAAAATTTGTATTATTTGCAAATAATGCAAAAATATTTAAAGACTTATATATTTATATATAACATATAAAATGGTTTATACATGCACTTTTTGTGATTATATTACTGAAATACAATCTACATATAGTCATCATAAAAAAAGTAAAAAACATTTAGAAAAAGTAACTAAGTCTAATAATGATAACACTCTAAATCACTCTAAAACACCTATAAACACTCTTAATAATCCAGAAAATGTTAATATATATACTAATTTAACATGTAAATTTTGTTTATGTAAGTTTACAAGAGTAGATAATTTAATGAGACATCAAAATAAATATTGTTCATCTAAAAAAATAGAAAATATTAAAACAGAATATATTATGAAAGATAAAGATAAAGAAATTGAATCATTAAAAAACAAATGTGAAGAATATAAAAAAGAACTATCAATAATTAAAAATAATATTGATAAGCCTAATACGAATAACATTAATATAAATAATGAATTAATAGATATTATTATTGAGAAAAATAAGAAATTAGATGAATTGAATAATAAAATGCTTGATAGAATTATTCATAATTCTGATTCAAATTGTAATAATAATTATTCAATTACTATAAATGAAACATCTATTCTTTGTAGAAATACTGATAATTATATAAATGCAACATCATTGTGTAATGCAACAAATAAAAAATTTAATGATTGGTTTAATTTAGAGACTACTAAGAATATTATAGATGATTTAGAAGTAGAAACAGGAATACATCCATCAAAACTAGTAAACGAAATTAAAAATAAAAAAGATGTAATAAATTCTGGAATATGGATACATTCAAAATTAGCATTACATTTAGCACAATGGATTTCACCTGAAATTTCTATGCAAATTAATAATTGGATATTTGATATAATCTACAAAGATAAAATGGAAAAAAGTAAAAAGATAAAGCAATTAGAAAATTTAGTTATTCAAAAACAAAAAAGAAATGATTATCCAGAAAAGAATGTTATTTATATAATTACTACTGAAGATAATAAGAAAAAAGGAATATATATTGTAGGTAAAGCTAAAGAACTAACAAATAGATTGAGTACTTATAATAAGACATGTGAACATGAAGTAACTTATTATAAGAGTTGTGAAAATGAAAAATACATGAATTTAATTGAATTAATGGTTTTATCTAAATTAGATAAATATAGAGAAAAAGCTAATAGAGATAGATTTATTTTACCTAAAAATAAAGATATTTCATATTTCACAAATATTATTGATGAATCCATTAATTTTATTAAGCAATAATTTATAAATTTCTTCTATCAATAATATATAATTGTATTTATTTTATAATTATATTTAGTTATATATTTACATTTATTTGTTGTTATTTGTATGTTAGTATTTAAAATACGCGCGGGTGGCTCCAACACAAGACCTCGTGTGAAGGGGCAAAAACCTAGAAACACCTTTTTGGATTATTTTATTATTAAATTGTGAATTTAGTTATTGTGTTACTTTTTAATAATTTTGTAATATTTATATATTTTTAATATATTTGTATAAATAGTTATCATGGTTAATAATATATACCTTAACAATATATACTATTTGCATTTTTTACATATTAATTTTATAATTTTGTATTTTTTGCAAAAAATACATTTAAAATAATATTAATATATATAGTATATATATAGAAAAATGATATATGAATGCAAAATTTGTGATTATACAACAAATATTCAATCTACATATAGCCATCATAAAAAAAGTAAAAAGCATATTGCGAAAGTAGCAAAAGCAGCCTTATTATCCACCCAAAATCACCCAATGACACAAAATGACACACATAATGATAATATAAAAAAAGAGCATAGATGTGAATATTGTAAAATATTATTTAGTCGTTCTGACGCTCTATCAAGACATATAAATAAATATTGTTCAAAAAAGGAAGTTACTGAAATAAAAAATAATTGCGAGAAAGAAATAATATTAAAAGAAAAAGAAATATTAAAGCAGCAATTAGAGAATGCTGAAAAACAGATAGAGGTAATAAAGAAAGAGAAAGAAGAAGAGAAGCATAAATTAGAGGAACAATTAATATATTATCGGGATGTAGCCTTTAACAAGACAGAAAATGATAGTAATATGACAAATTTGAATTTCTTGAATACACATTTTAAGGATGCACCTGCACTAGAGGGACCGAAGGATTTGCATAAATTATTCAATGCAGATAAAACAGCAAATCCAGATATATATTATAGACAACTAGCACAAGAACTAGGGTCCCACCATAGATTAAATATATTGCATAAAGTAATATCAGATTTTATAGTAAAGGAATATTGCAAAGAAGATAAAATGAAGCAATCAGTATGGAATTCAGATTCATCACGTCTAAACTATATAATTAAAGAGTGTATTCAAAAAGACAAAATCTGGATAATGGATAAGAATGGGAAAAATCTATTAGATAAGGTAATAAAGCCTATTATAGAATATATAAGAGTAGATGTAGAAAAAGCGGCATCATTTATCATAGCATATCATAAAAATAAGAAAATAACATTCTTTGATTTAAACGACCACAAAGCATTATTAGAAATAGGACATAATATAATGAATAAATCATTAGAAGAGGATATATTAAAAGAATTAACAGGACATTTTAATATTAATCAAAAGCTATTACTTAAGGATATAAAAGAAAAGAAGAAAGATGTAAAATTAATAACAGATAAAGAAGAAGAAGTAGCAGTAGAAATAGTTAAGAATGATTCAAAATCAAAATTAATAAATAGTATAAGTGAAATAGATAAATCATTAGATAAATTACGTAAAGATGAAAGAAAGTTAGATATGGATAATACAGAAGATGATAATAAAGGTGAGAAATATCGTATAATCGAAGAAAAGAAGAAGGAATTAAAACAAAATAAGAAAGAATTAAAAAAACTATTAACAGAGTATGACGAATTGGATGCAAAGTTTAATGAGGTCAATAATGAAGAAAAAGATATATCATATGATACAGAATCAGAAGCAGAATTAGAACAAGAAAGAAATTTAAAAATAAGTCGATTAACTAGAAAGAAGAATGATTTAAAAAATAAAAAGAAAGATTTAGATGATAAAATTAGTAATTTAAAATAATAAAAATATATTTAATATAAATTATATTATTAGATAATAATATAATGAGTTCATCAAGTGAAGATTTAAATAAGTCATCGTCGAGTAGTGAAGAATCATCATCTTCATCTGATTCCCAAAAAAAAATAAAGAAAAATAATAAAAATATTAATAATAATAAAGATAAGTATGAAAAATATGATAGAGATAAGATAATTGAGTATTTAAATGAGAATAACTGGGATAAGATAATATCATTACATAAAAATCCACGTGATGTAATAATTAATGGAAATAATTTATTGCATATGGCATGTATGAGGGGAAATGAAGAAGCTATAAATTATTATACTTTGAAACATCCAGATTTAATAAAAGTTGCGAATCAAAATGGTAATACTTGTCCACATCTATTAGCAATGTATGGTTTTAAAGATATACTAAAAAAATTAATTGAAAAATATCCAGATACATATAATTTATTAAATAACGATGGTAAATCATTTCTTAGTCTTTTAATTAATGAGCCAGAAATCATGAATATGCTATTAAATACAATGCCAAAAGAGTATTTTGAAGAAATGACACCAGAAAAAATAAATACATTATTAAATGTAACTGAAATGATAAAAAAAAATAAAGGTCGTGATGTTTACATAGAAGTATTAAAATCATTAGCTGCAAAAGGTGTTAAATTTAATACATGGAATCCTTATCTATTATATGCCATAAGAGAAGGTAAAAATGATATTGCTTCTTTTTTAATAGATTCAGGAGTAAAAGTGAATGAGAGAGATAAATCAGAATTAACACCATTAATCTATGCAGTTCAAAATAATTCATATGATATAACTAAAAAAATATTAGAACATGGAGCAGATATAAATTATGCAGGTCCAGAAGATGAACATTTTCCCTTAAATATAGCCATAAAAAATAAAAATAAAGAAATGGTAAATTTATTAATGAAACATAAGCCAGATTTACGATTTAAAGATAGAAATTTAAACACCCCATTAAATCTAGCTTTAATAATGAATGAAGAAGGTAATAATACTGAAGTTTTTGATAAAGATACAATAAAGTCAATGATACGTAAATCAGATTTAAATACTCCAAATATTCATAAAATTACAGCAATGCATATATTAGCAAAGTATAATAAAGTAAATGAATATAAAAAAGTATTAAAAAATAAAATAACAACAGAAACAATAAAAATAAGAGATTCAAAGAAGAAGACACCAATAGATTATATGGATAGTGCATCAAAGAAAACAGTAAAGAAAATATTAAAAAGAATAAGAAGTGATGGTGAATCATCAAAAGATATTAATATGATTAAAGTAAATAAAACGAATCTAGGTAAATTTAATTCAGACATAATACATAATATCATATATACATATTCATTTTTAAAAAAATATAAAAATTTAGGGTTACCTATTGAAACAGATAAGGAAAAACTAAATAAAATGAAATTTTATTATGATACCTTATCATCTTATAAATCACCAGTTGGACAACTATTAGGAGATATAATAAATGTATATATGACATATTTTCCACAAGTATTATCACATTTAATTTTATGGCGCAATAGTAAGTTATATTTTAATGATGCAAATTTAATAGAAACGATACAACCATTATTAAAAGATGACAAAATACGTTTTATAATGTTAAAATTAACTTTGATAGCATCAGAATCAAGTACACATGCAAATATAATAATATATGATAAGAAGAATAATAGAGCAGAAAGATTTGAGCCATATGGTTATAATCAAATGTTAGAAGAGAATAAATTGAATGATATGTTAGAATCTTTTTTAAAGAAAGTAATAAACAAAGATTTAAAATTCTATTCACCAAAGAATTATTTAGAAGACACAAAATTCCAATTAATCAGCAGTGATTCAGATGAAGAATACAGAAAACTGGGTGACCCAGCAGGATATTGTTTGGCATGGAGTTTTTGGTATTTAGAAATGAGATTAAAGAATCCTGATATAGAACCAAAAGATTTAGTAGAAACAGCACTAACAAAAATCCTAGACGGTAAGCAAATAAAGAACCACAATATAGTATTAGATTATATACGAGATTATTCGAATAATTTGGATACAATTAAGAATGAGTTTTTAAAAGAGATAGGAATAAAGAAAGCTGATTATTATAACATTACATACGATACAAAAACATTAACAAAAGTAAATAGCAAACTACTAGAATTATTAAATAATTAAATTTATAAATTTATATTATAAAGAATAATATAAATGAATAGCAAAATAATAGATGAGTTTGAAAGATTAATAAAACAAATAAAGTTTGATATAGATAATGCGAAAGATAAGAAAGAAGAATTAATACATAGTTTTAGATTATCATCTATATCAAAAGTATTAAAATTAATAAAATCGTATCCAAATAAAATTAAAAGTTCAGATGATTTAAAAGGTATAAAAGGAATAGGTAAGAATAGTTTAAATAGAATAGATGAAATAATAAAAACAGGTAAATTAAGTGAAATAAAACAAGAACAAATAGACCAAACTTATTTGAATTATTTAGAAAACTTAGAAGAAGTATTTGGTATTGGTAGAAAGACTGCACTTGAGTTATATAAGAAGTATAATGTAAAATCAGTGAAAGATTTAAAGAAACTACATAAGAATGGAATTATACAATTACCAGATAATGTTTTAAAAGGATTAAAATATTATGGAAAATTTAAGGAGAATATACCAAGAGACGAAATTGATGAAATAAATAAATATTTACAAAAGAAAGTAAAGAAGGTAGATGATAAGATGGAATTATTAATATGTGGTTCTTATAGAAGATTAAAACCAACTTCAAACGACATAGATATATTAATAACACATCCAAAAGTTAAAAACGAGGTGTCCGACAAGAAGCATTATTTAGAGGATTTCATAGATGAATTAATAAAAGATAAATTTATAGTTGATTCACTAACAGAAAAGACAGTAAAAACAAAATACATGGGATTATGTAAATACAATAAAAATCCGATGCGCCGTATTGATATAAGATTTATATCATATGAATCATATCCTTTTGCTGTATTATATTTTACAGGTTCAAAAGATTTCAACAAGATGATGCGGCAGGTAGCGATAGATATGGATTATACATTAAATGAGTATGGATTATATGATAATAAAAAACACAAACATTTAAAAGCGAAAACAGAGGAAGATATATTTAAATTACTAAATCTAGAGTATGTATTACCAGAATATCGTATATAATTATATTTTTTTAATTAACTTTTTTATTGAAGCTAAAGATTCAACAAAAAATTGATAAATAAAGTATTATACATATAGATATACTAATATATATACGTAAAATGAGTGAAAATAGAAATATTTTAGGAGTATGTGGACTACGTAACATAGGTAACACATGTTACATGAATTCCTCATTACAATGTTTAATAGCAACCCCAATTTTATCAGGATATTTAGTAAAGAAGAAATTTACGGATATTTTAAAGATGAACATTATAAAAAGTCTAAGTGAAAAGAGTGATAATGAGGAAGTTGAAAATAGTGAAGTAAAGAAGAAATATGATAATAGTTTAACATATAATTTATATCAACTAATTAAGACAGTATGGCATGAACAAGCAGTAGTAGTTCCGAAAACATTCAAAGAAAAATTAGTAAAAGTAAATAATAATTTTATGGGAAATCGTCAACATGATTCAGAAGAGTTTTTACGATGTGTATTAGATACAATTCATGAGGAAACAAAACAGCGTTTAAATCCAAAACTAAATGGAATAAATAAGGATTTATCAAATTATATTGTAACATTTAATAAGTATAAAAAACAAATTCAATCATCAACAGATGAAGAAGAAAAACAAAAATTAGAAGAAGAATCAATAAAATTAAATAAAGAAAATCCGAATTATATGATACAATACAAGGGAATATTAAATGAATTGAATTGTAAAGTAAAGAATAATTCAATAATTTCAGAATTATTTACATACATTACAACGAATGAGATTAAATGCACAAAATGTAATAATGTATCAGTATCATTTTCGGATAACACTATATTACCATTAAATATTCCAAGCTCTGGAGAATCAACATTAGATGAATGTTTTAAGAATATGTGTCAGGAAGAATTATTAAACAATGATAATCAATATGCATGTGGAGTATGTAATGAGAAAACAGATGCAATAAAACGGACAAAACTATGGAATACATCAGAGTATTTAATTGTTCAGTTATGTAGATTTATCAATGTTGGAATGAGATGTATGAAAATAGATTCGAATATAAACTTTCCGATTGAAAATTTAGATTTAAATAATTATAAAAGTGAGTTTTCACTATATGAAAATGACAAATATGAATTATACGGAGTAGTGCAACATATGGGAAGTTTAAATGGTGGACATTATATATCATATACAAAGAATCCAATTAGTAATATTTGGTACGAGTATAATGATAGTTCAGTCCAACAAATTCCGAATGATAAAATAAATGAAGAAATTCAGAATAATAGAAGCTATATTCTATTTTATAAACGTATGTCATCTGAAAATTTTGATGAAAGTGAAGAAACAGAAGAATAATCATCATCACAATTTTTAGCATCATCATTTGGTAACTTATCAATAATTTCAGTCCAAATTTGGTCAAAAATAGTATTAGAAATTGAAATTTTTTTATATTTATTATCAATAATTAAAATAATCATTTTATCAAGATTATATAAATAAATATCTACTTGATTATTGGTATTATTAGTTAAATGATTATAAATGTATTCAATATCATAATTAACAGGTAATTTAAGAACAAAGAATCGAGTAAAATTAGGATTATTAATAATTAAATCAAGTATAATGTTTTCAATTTCGAAACTACTAATTTTAAGTTTCATTTTCTTTTTATTTTTGTAATCTTCGCCTCCCCATGGTGGGTCGAAGAAAATAATATCTTGATAACTTTGTTTCAAGAAATTAACACAATCATCATTATAAGTATTTACATTATTGATATCATAAACTTTAAGATTATTAACTAAATAATTATAACGAGTAGGCTCAATCTCAATAGAATTTACAGATTTAAATTTTTGGCTAAATGAAATAGTATTACCACCAACACCAGAAGTAGCATCAGTAATAATCATATTTTTAGGATTTAATTCCTCATCTTTATAATTATTTAGAATATGTGTAATAATAATTTTAGAAATTTTAAATGCATCAATTGGTAGTGAAATATAACTGACAGAATCATCATCAATTTTTAGTTTATCAAAGATTGCATTATTATTTTTATATTCAGGAAATAGCTTATTATAGTATATTTTTTTCTTTTTAGAATATTTATCCATTATAATATAATATCTAGTTTATTTTTTATGTATTTATTATTCAAAAAATAATAAATAAATTTTTTTTACAAAGAATCTAATTTTTTAATAAATTCATTTTCATCTTTAATACTTTTTCTATTAGAACTAGTTAATTTTACACCATAAAATCCATTCCAATTATTATTATTCATTATAAAATTAATTATATCGTCATTATTCCATTTAAATTTTTCATGCAAAAAATACATACTTTCACTCGCATTACCAATTAATAAATTATATTTATTACCTTTTTTAATTAAATATTGCAATATTGCATGTTGTAAAAGATAAGTAGAACCAAAATACCCAATTGTGCTTAATAAAATAGTTTTACTTGGAATAAGAACTTTAAATTTATATAATAAAAACCCCATTTCAAAAGCTTTATCAAATTCATAATATAAATCATTTATAATTTTGCTATTTTTTGGAGCCATTATAAACCAATTATCTAGATGTGGTTGTAATTCAAAAATAGAATATTCTTTATATTCAAAAAAGAAAGCATCTTTTTTATTTTGAATCATATTATTATAAATATTGTTAATAAACGTCCCATCATTTATAATTATAGATGCATCCATCCAACAACCACCTTTATTTTTAAGCAAATCAATACGTAAAAAATCAGAAAATCTAGTTGAATCAATTTTATTATTACCATATTTCTTTAAAAAATCATCATTAACATAATCTTTAATATTATTGGGTGTAATTACATGAATTTTCCAATCATTCGGTATATTTCTTTGCCAAGTTCGTATATGTGCTTGAATAATAGGATTTGTTTCAAATTTATCCCAATAACAATATATATTTTTAGGTAATTCATATTCATTATTAGTAAATTTTTCCTTTAATAAATAATCATAAAAAATACTCCTTGCTATAAATATAATTAAAATAGTATAAATTACTAATATAATATTAAGAATCATTAAATATATTATATATTATTAAAAAAAATTCTTATTTTTTAATTTTATTTCAAGTTCATTAACTTTATTTTCTAAACTCAATAATCTATTACTAATTTCATCAAGTGATAGTGTTTTAACATTATTAAGAATAATATTATCTAAATTATTTTTAACACTACCGCCTTGTTGTATATTTATGCTTTTATTTTTTTTATTCTTATTAATAGCAAATTTAAATGTTTCAAATGTATTAATATTCATTACTGTAAAATAATCACTATTTAAATTTCCATTTTCTTTTAGTTCATTATAACATTTTTTTACAGCACTATCAAAAGTGGATGCTTGATAAATTTTCGCTCCATGAATAGGATGAATTAATTGTAATCTATAATTATCAAAATTATTGATATTCTGATTCATTATATAATAGGAATATTAAAAAAATTGATAAAAAAAGCATAGGTTAAAGGAGAGAATATATTATAATTTAAAGATGACAACTCAAAAACCAATCGAATTCCAAATATTAGACTGGAATTATTACCATAAAAATGAAGGTGATGATGAAGAAAGAAAAGTATATCATATACGATTATTTGGTAAAACACGTGACCAGAAGAGTATATATGTAGATGTAGAAGGATACACACCAAATTTTTATGTAAAAGTAGAAAAGAGTTGGAAAACATCAAATATAGATAAAATCATTGAAGAAGTAAAGAAAAGAGTATTTGCAGATAAACGAAATGGATTAGTAATGTATCGTGTAGTTAAGAAATATGATTTTTATGGCTTTACGAATTATACTCAATTTGACTATATTCAACTAATCTTCAATAATTTTGAATCGATGAGAGCGTATGAAAATGCATTCAAGAAGAAGATTAAAATAAGAGAATTAGGAAAAGATGAGATTAAATTTAAATTATATGAATCCAATATTGAACCCCATATTCGTTGTATGCATGTAAAAGACTTGGATGCAGTAGGATGGGTAAAATTAACAAAATATGAAGAACTGGATGATGATGATTATACTTGTTGTGATATAAATATTAAAACCAGTTATACAAATCTAGAAAAAATGGACGAACGTACAATTCAACCATATACTATTGCAGCGTTTGATATTGAATGTACAAGTTCAGATGGTGGATTTCCACAACCAGAACGTGATGGTGATAAAGTAATTCAAATAGGAACAACATTTTCACGATTTGGTGAAGAAGAATGTTATTATAAACATATTATATGTCTAGGAGAGACAGCACCAATTGAAGGTGTAGTAGTAGAACATTATGATACAGAAATAAAAGTATTATTAGCATGGACAAGATTACTGCGAAGAATGAATCCAGATATTATCACAGGTTATAATATTTTTGGTTTCGATTTTGAATATCTCTATAAAAGAAGTATTAAATTAGGTATCATGGAGAAATTTTCTAAATTATCCAGAATTAATGAAGAGAAGTGTATATTTCAAGAAAAGAAGTTAGCATCATCCGCATTGGGTCAAAATATTTTGAAATATTATGATATGACAGGTCGTGTATTAATTGATTTGATGAAAGTAGCACAACGTGACTTTAAATTAGATTCTTATAAACTAGATTATGTATCTGCACAATTTATTCGTGATGGAATTCAGAAAATAGAACATGATAAAGAAAAGAATGAAAGTATAGTTTATACAAAAAGTACATATGGATTACGTCTAGACCAATTCATTACAGTATTTTTTAATGATGGATTAACTGATAACAAACATATGGAAGGAAAGAAATTTAAAATCTTAGAATTACACAAAGATAAGATTCGTGTAAAAGGATTAATCGATACAGATATATTTGCAAATAAATATAAAGTATATTGGTGTCAAGCAAAAGATGATGTATCACCACAAGATATTTTTAGATTACAAGAAGGAACACCAAAAGACAGAGCCATTATTGCAAAGTATTGCGTAATGGATTGTGAACTATGTAATAAATTAATGGCAAAATTACAAATTTTAACAAATAATATTGGTATGGCGAATGTATGTCATGTTCCTTTATCTTATATTTTTATGAGAGGACAAGGTGTTAAGATTTTTAGTCTAGTATCAAAAGAATGTCGTCTAGTGAATCATTTAATTCCAGTTCTTAAAAAGAAAAAGAAAGAAGATGAAACAATAAATGAATTAGAAAATCCAGAAGATCGTGAAAGTAAAGTATTGGACAAATTGATTGATAAATTAAATAATCGACACAAAGAAGATTTGAACGATGAAATAGACGATGAAGATTCAGGTGGTTATGAAGGAGCGATTGTATTTAATCCACAACCAGGAGTATATTATGAACCGATTCCGGTATTAGATTATAACAGTCTATATCCAAGTTCAATGATTCAGAGAAATTTATCACATGAATGTAACATTGGAAATGAGAAAGAAGATGATAAATATGGATATTTGAAAGGATATAAATATCACGAGATTGTGTACAACAATACATTAGTATTGAAGGAAGTATTAAAAGAACACAAAGACCAGAAAATAGATTTGGACTTATTTAAATATACACTCAGTATGTTTATTCCGAAAGTGGCAATAAAATATACAGAATTAGAAAAGAAGAACAGATATAAAATTCAATGTTATAAAAAATCGAGTGAAGAACAAGATATTGTAATAGAGAATGAAACAACAAAAGCGATATTGAATAATATTATTACAGATAATATGAAACATATACACAGTATCTTTGAAATCTTTTATCAAAATATGCCTCGCCTAGTAAAACATTATACAGGTGAAGAAATTGAAAAAGAACATGATGAAAAGAAGAATAAATATAAATTCTATAAAAAAATTTATAAGAAACGTAGATTATGGATTGAACTAGATTATACAGAAAAAGAAGAAAAGATAATTACGTATACAATTTGTAAATTTGCGGAAAAAGAGGATGGTTCTAAAGGGATTATTCCAACAATTCTGAAAAAATTACTAGATGCAAGAAAGCATTTTAAAAATTTAATGGAAGCAGAACCAGATTACTTTAAGAAGTCAGTATTAGACGGTTTACAGTTAGCATATAAAGTTACAGCAAATTCACTTTATGGGCAAACAGGTGCACCCACGAGCTCAATTTATATGAAAGAAATAGCGGCATCGACAACTGCAACTGGAAGAGAAATGTTACAATTTAGTAAATATTTCATTGAAAATAAATTCGGTAAGCTAATTAATTTAGCATTAACAGATAAGAAGGAATATATAAAATTTGCAAAAGAAACATTTGACGAACATCCACATATGATTAATGTGGAGGTAAATGGTATTAAAGTTGATGTAATGGTTCATTTAGAACCAAATATTAAAATTCCAGAAAAGAAATTTGTAAATCCAAAAGCAGGATATAATAACAAAGATGAATTCATTGAAACATTTTACAAGAAGATGAATGAAATATTAACAGGATATAAAGTAGACCCATTAATTATCTATGGTGATAGTGTTATGCCTTATACTCCGATATTATGTCGTCTAGGTTCGAAAGTATTTTATCAGAAGATAGAAGATATTCAAGTATCGAATGGCTGGTATTATTTTGGAGACAAAGAAATGGGTGAACCAATTAATGGATTAGAAGTATGGAGTGATAAAGGATTTACAAGAGTAAAGAGAGTAATACGTCATCAGACAGATAAAGCAATTTATCGAGTAGAAACCCATAAAGGATTAGTAGATGTAACAGAAGACCATAGTTTATTAGATAAACATGGGAACAGTATTACACCATATCAATTAACTATGAATTATAAACAAGAACTATTACATAAGGAATTACCAAAAGATAATTTGGAAATTAAATTAGAAGATAGATTAAATAATATGAATATTGATAATTCAGAAGAACTATTTGAGAATAATACACAACTTTATTTTGCGGAGAAGTTTTATAATTTACATAAGGAAAATCCCGATAATGATTATTTGATTCATAATCTATTTGATAGATTAGGTAATGAAAAAATAAGTTTACGTATATATGAAAATTGTGCGAATCAAGAAGAACTATGTAAATATAAACCAACAATGATAATTAAATTAAGAACACCACCATTGAATGTGGTATATGATTTAGAAACAGAAAATCATCATTTTGCGGCAGGTGTAGGAGAATTAGTTGTTCACAATACTGATTCTGTATTTTTCAATCCTAAGATTACGGATTTGAAGACAGGAGAGATTCAGAAAGACCAGAAAGCATTAGAAACAGCAATTCAATTAGGGATATGGGCAAGTGAGACAATATGTAAACTATTACCGGACCCACAGAAACAGGCATATGAGAAAGTATTATATCCATTTGCAATTCTAACGAAGAAACGTTATATTGGTAATTTATATGAGGAAGACCCGCATCATTATAAACAGAAGAGTATGGGTATTGTATTAAAACGTCGAGATAATGCACCAATAGTAAAGATAGTATTTGGAGGAATTGTCGACCAAATTATTAATATGAAAAATCCGAAAGGAGCAGTAGAATACACACGACAAATCTTAAAGAAGATTTTATCAGGAAAATATCCTATTGAGAAATTTATTATTACGAAAACACTTCGTGAGTCATATGCAGACCGAACACGTATTGTTCATGCAGTATTGGCAGATAGAATGGCGGACAGAGACCCAGGTAACAAACCAATGCCAAATGACCGTATTCCATATGTATATCAAGAAATGCCATTTGGCAAAGAAATAAAATTACAGGGTGACCGTATAGAACATCCAGAATTTGTATTAAAAAACAAGATTAAGTTAGATTACTTATTCTATATCACAAATCAAATTATGAAACCATGTGTTCAAATGTTAGAATTGCTGGTAGATGATGCAGAAAATATATTTAACGAGTATATTATACGTGAGGAGAATCGTAGAGAAGGTATTATGCCAGTATCATATTATTTAAAAGACAATGATAATAAAGATAATGATAATAATAATGAATCAGAAGATGAATTTAAGATAACATCGGATTCGGATAAAAAGATACCTGAAAAAAAGGAGAAGGTGAAATCAAAACCAAAAAAGAAAGAGAAGAAAACAACGAAAGTGAAGATAATTACAAAGGATAGTGATGAAGAATTTATGATAGAATTAGAATAAATTAAAAAGTTGATTTTTTTATAAAGATATATTTATATTAAATATATATTAGAAAATGGAATATACAAAGATTGCTGAAGGTTCTTATGGAAGAGTATTTTTGAATAAGAAAGAAAATAAAGTATATAAAGACTTTAAGAAAGCTCAAGAGACAAGATGTTTTGATAAAGAATTACTAGATGCAAGTATTATAAGAGAAGTATCAGCTATAAATGCATTACAACATTGTGATACAGTTATAAAATATACCAGACTAAAACTAGATAAAGAAGATTTAGGCATGGAGATGCATTGTTATGATAATACATTGGATAAATATATGAAACTAGTAACAATAATGGACATTAAGGAAATAATGTTTAAATTAGTAAAGGGGATAACAGAAGCACATTTGAATTTTATAATACATAGAGATGTAAAACCAGGTAATATTTTTGTATCACAAGTAGATACAGGATATGATGTAGTATTAGGAGATTGGGGATTATCCAAATATTCATATTCGCATGATTCACTCAATGTTAAAGAATCAGTTCAAACATTATGGTATCGTGCCCCAGAAGTTTTATTACATATGTATAATTACACTGCGGCAATGGATATATGGAGTTTAGGTATAATAATGTTAGAGATGGTATTAAAAAGATTTGGTATCTTTTGTAAAAAGACGAGAGAAGACCAAATGGAATCAATAATAGAATTTTTTGGCTATCCACATTTATGGAGAGATGCACATGTATATTTATCAGAAATGGGTATATCAAGTAATGCAAATACATTAGATTATAAATTTTTACTAACACATGGACTATGTGATAATGGAATAGATTTATTAAGAAAAATGCTAACATTAAATCCATCTAAAAGAATATCAGCATTAGATGCATTACATCATCCATATTTTAGTGGATATTTAAAAATATATTCACCATTTGATATTTCCGAAAAGAATCAAATAAAAATAATTCAAAACATGAAGAACTATTATGCAAAGAAAAGATTTGAATACGAAAACAGAGAAGATTATGTGACAAGATTATTAGAGTATATGAGATTAGAGTTTTTTGGATTAGTAGAGATAGAAATGGGAATTAAATTTTTCGAATATTATATTGATAATAACGAAAATAGAAAATATTCTGATGATTTAATATTTTTAATGTGTATGTATGTATCATTAAAGATATTTGATGAGAATAGATATAAATTAAAAAATATGATAGGATTATTTGATTATGAACTAACAGAAGATAAGATGGGTTTACGTGAATTAGAAATAGAATTATTTAAACTATTTGACTATAATTTTAATATTAAAACGTTAGGATTATATGTAGAGACAATAAGAAGAAAGCATCATATGGATATAAAAGTAAAGACAATGTTTACATATTTAATAACAATAAAATTATTCACACCTATTCAATATGATGATGATACTATAATTACAGTTATGTATAGAATGATAAAAAAGGAATATGAATTAAATTTAGACCATTATTTTGACAAGGAGATAGATGAGAAGATTAGTGATGAAATAAGAGAAATATTACATCAAGCTCATAAAAAATATTATAATTATATAGAAAAATCCTTAGGCGAATCTATTTTTGGAAGAACGTTTTAAATATTCATGAGAATCGACAGAACTATAGAAAGGAACAACATTAAATTCGGTAGTATTATTTAAAGATGATTCAGAATATCTTTTTAGCGATTTCTTTGATTTCTTTGATTTTTTTATTTTTCTTCCATATTCTGCATATTTGGAAGATTTAGATTTACTACGAGACATCTTTGGAGCAGAAGATGGAGCAGAAGATGAAGAAGAATCATCACTAGAACCAGTAGTAGACATATCAGAATCAGATTCAGTAGATAAAGACACAGAAGATGAAGATAGTGATTCACTAGAACTTAGACCACCACCTTGCATATCAGATTCTTGACTTGATTCATTATTAGATTCTTCGACATGGTCATCATTGGATTCAACTGTCTTCATATCACTGATAGTGGAAGGAGATTTTCTAGGGGAAGATTTACTAGATGATTTATCTTCTTCATCTTCTAGACTGGGTGTAGAATTAGAAGATAAAGAAGTAGAAGAACCCTTTTCTTCATCTAAAGAAGTTATAGAGGAGGAGCCACTAGAAGAAGATTGACCTTCTTTACGTTCCTTCTTCTTTTTCTTTTTATCCTTCTTATCTTTTTTTTCTTTAGGGGAAGATTTTTCAGGGACAGGTGCATCATTAGAAGTTTCGGAGTATTCACCACCGACCATATTATGGTTCATAGGAGAAGTAGCGGATAAGTTTTTAACAGATTCAATGTTAAAGGGGGAGGTTTCAGAGAGACTGCCACCACGAATGAGACTTAAATCAATAGGTTGAGAAGAAGTAGTTAAATCATTATATTGATTAGAAAGAATTTTACGTAATGAGTTAACTTCAGAGTTATTTGATTGGAAGATATTACCACCAGAGATATTATTAAGTGCAGGTTTTTCAGAATTAAAACCGAGAGTATCGACGGAATATTCAGAATCAACTAAATCATTGTGAGATAATTTAAATTGATTGTATCTATTTTGTGTTTGTTTAAAAATATCGGTAATGCTACCATCACCTCCTTGCATAATACTATCATGATTACTAGAATCAGTCATCCAATCGAGAGTATCAACCATAGAAGATTCAGTTTCACGAACAGAATTAGTTTGAACAATTTGATTTATATGGTTTCTAATTTGGTCACTTTTGAGTATGTTATTATTAGTAGAACTAGTATTACCCATTTATTTATAATAGTATTCTAGAAAATATTTTTGGTTTAAATAAATAAAAAATAAATTTATATAATAATTTTATATTATATCATGATAGAAGGAATAATTGTGATAATACTGATTATAGTATTAATTATATATTATAGAAAACTCCATTATTATAAAATGGTATACATAAAATCGGATGTTGATAACAATAAGTATCTAGTAAGAGATTTAGAAGATAAGTATAAGGCGGCAAATATATTAGCAAAAATAAAAAAGAATATATTAACATTAACAAAACATTTAGTGGACAATATAGATAAATTTCCAGATAATAAAGAATATATAAAACAATTAGAGAAAAAGATAAAGAATGTAGACATTCAAGAAAGTTCAGATAATGGAGTATACACATCATATAGTGTAAATAAAGGAGAACAAATTATATTTTGTATAAGGTCAAGAAAGGAAAACAATAAATTACATGATTTAAATATGTTAATGTATGTAGTAATTCATGAAATGGGTCATGTTGGTTGTCCAGAATTTGGTCATACACAATTATTCAAGGATATATTTGCATTTTTCTTAACAGAAGGAATAAAAATAAACATATACAATAGAATAGATTTTAGAAATAATAATATGGAATATTGTGGTATGCAAATCACTGATTCAATTATATAAAAATTTATTAAATATTATTTATATATTGATATAATATATAAATGACTGAAAATACTAACAATAATACTAAAAATATGCAAGATTCAGAATTTAAAACAATATCATATCATGAACCAATCAAAGTCATATGGAAATATAAAAATAATAACCAACGAACCCAATACAATACCTATATTTTTGTAGGACCAGTAAATAGAGAGTTAAAAAAAATATTTGAGAAAATAGAAGACATGAGTTTATATGAAGTATTAACAAAACTAACAAAAGATGAAGTTAATACATTAAAAACGAAATATGGAGGATTTTGGTATCAATATTTTTTTAACAGTTATCACATTATGAATATTATAAGTCTAATACGTGATAATAAAACTCAATCAAAAGATATAAGAAATAAATATGGCGACGAATGGTATAAAACACACATCGAAACAATTAGTTTAGAGAAGAAGAAATTATTTTTTACATATGAAGGCTATATTAAAGACCTAAATGAAAGAAAACAAGAAAAGAAGAAGCAAAGAGTTCGTGAAGTAGGAGAAGTCAAAGACAAAAAAGACGAATTTGATTTAGATTATAGAATTAATAGAAAAGGATATAAATCAATTCCAAAAAGAAATGATGAAGATATTGACACTGAAAATACAACAGAATTAGAAGATTTAGAAGGTTTATCAGAATTTACAGAATCATCCTTACCATCTTTATCAAGTGAATCCCCTAAACAAAAAGGAGGTGATTTATATGGCGAAGAAGATGATGAAGATACAGAAGAAACAGATGATGATAAAGATTACGATGTAGAAAGTGTAGATGAACCAATTGAAATCAAAGATGCCGATGTAGATGATGAAGAAGAAGTCGTAGTAGCTGGAGATGAAGAAATAGCAGAAGATGAATTATTAGGAGAAGATGAAGAGTATGATTTAGCAGAAATAGAAAAAATTTACAAAGAAAGTGATGTTATAGAAGATAAGAATGTAAGTAAAACATCAGAATTAATTGAAAAAGCATTAGATGATAGTAGATTATTCGACAAATTAGAATCAAATATGATAGATTTTAATGATTCAAAAGATGATGAATTATATGATGAGCAATTAAAAGAATCAGTTAATAAATTATTTGTATATCAAAACTATATTTTTAAGGATGATACAATTAAAGTATTAAAAAATAAAATATGTATTAGTATGAAAAATAATAAGAAATTTGGTAAACATGCATTTTTATCACCATCAAGACAATATATTTGGTCAGAATATACATTTAGTAATGCAATTGAAAAAGTTATGTTAGGACAAAGATGGATGAGAAAGACAGAATTATTAAAAGTAGATGTAGAACCATCAAATAACATAAGAGCATATGAACAACTAACAGGACCATTAAAACTATTAGGTGAGAATGTAAAAAGATATGCATCAAAAATAAGACGTGATGAGGAAGAAAATAATTTAATAAATGATTACAATGATTTTATGACAATGAATGAAATATACATGATAGATATATATAATGAATTAGGATTAAATTATTTAACAGATGTAGATAAATCAACAATATTAGAAAATTTACAAGATGTTTATTTGAAGATATATTTTCCAAAAATTAAGGATGAGATAAAGGACATTATTGAATATTTAAATAATAATAAGAAGATAGAACAAGATAGAATGGAAATGATATTCAATACATTAAAGAATGATTTAGTATTAGAAAATGAGATTATGTTTATGGTAGAAGAAATGAAGCCAAATAAAAAGAAGTATGAATATTTATACAAGAATAATTGCATAACTCAAAGCACAATACATATTAATTTAAATTTAGAAAAGAAGAAATTTAACACAGATGATAAGAATTTAAAATTAGATTTATTTAGAATATTCAATGATTTTGAAACTTCAAGTGTATATCCATTTATCCATTATCAAAGTCCAGATGGTAATATTGTATTTAAATATAAAGAAGATGAAATATTTGAACAATTAAGAGAGAAAGAGAACAAAGATTTAATTACAAAATGGTTTGAAAACTCAGCATATGGATTAAATATTAAGATTAAGATTAAAGAGAATGGAAAAGATAAATTCATGGCAATCAATATTAATGAGAATAACAGAATAGAATATAAAGTACAATGGAAAGAAGAAGACTTAGCAACAATAAAGAATATAAAGGATACATTTGCTTATGTAAAAGATTTAGTAAAAATAATAAATGATACAAAAATAAAAGTAAAAATAACACCACCAAAGGATGATGAATTCAAATATGCATTTATAAATTCTATTCAACAATTTGAGTTTCCAGAGAATTTTTCAATTAACCACAATGACTTACGTGACTTTTCTCGTTTCTTTTTCCCATATGTATCATTAGTAGTAGAACCAAGAAAACGTTTATCAAAAAATCAGAAAGATGATGATAAGAGTAAATTTGGTACATATTTAAGATACAAAAGAATATCAAAATATGAGAACAATTCAAGAATAGAACAAAGAATTATATACTTCATGAGAAACTATGAATATACCGACCAAATATTTATTCGAGAAATCAGTAATCATTTTAATATAACAGAAGAGAAAGCATCAGAAGAAATAGAAAGAGTGAAAGCAAGACATCCAAATCTAAAGAAATCAAGAAAAGTATTAAAGAGATTAGAAAATATACCAAAAGGAAAAACTCCAGGTATTGGTATAGATATCCAAGGTAAGACAAGAGATAAATATAAAATAAGATTAAGTGGTGCAAGAGATGAAGAACAAATGAATACAATATTAAATTTCATGAATATACTACTATATTATTATGTTGAAACTTATTTATACAAGCGTCCAGAGATGCAAGAACTAAAGGATAAATTAAAGAAATTAACAAATATTGCAAAATCACGTTCAAAAGTAGATGAGATTACTGATGAAGAGAAGAATAAGATAGAAGTTAAACAATTAATTGCATCAGATAAATTTAGATTAGGATTTAAACCAGATAAAGACCAAAATCAGTGGTCACGTTGTTGTCAAAATTCTGGTAATGACAAACGTCGTCAACCGAAAGGATATGGAATGAATGAAATGGCAGAATTAATAAAGAAAGGATATAAATTAAATAAGAAAACAGGAGAATATGAAAAGCCAATTATGATAAAAGGTAAAGGAGGGAAGAAAGAGCAAGTAACTTTACATACATTAAAAATCCCAGAAATTGACAAAGATGGAAATTTAACAGGTAATGACAGACACTATGCATGTAATCCAGAGGATAATGGAGAACATTTTTATGTAGGTTTCTTAACAAAATGTATAAATCCACATGGACACTGTATGCCTTGTTGTTTCAAGAAAGACCCAGGAGATACAAACAATAAAAAGAAGAGAGAATTTTACCTAAAATGTTTAGGAGAAAAACAAGAAGAAAAAGGAGAAAATGAAGAAGACCAACCATCAAGTAACATAGAAAAATTATATATTTTACAAGATACAAATAAGATTCAAGATGGCAGAGTAGGTTATTTACCAAAATATTTAGATTTCTTTTTTAATCAGATGTTAGACAAAGATAAGAAAATGAAACAACATTATTTAGTTCGTTCAGATAAAGGGTATTTATTTAAATATGGTGTAGTACAAGAAGAGTATCCATTCTTATATGCAATATGTGCAGCACTAGATATATCAATAGAAGACCTAAAGAGTAAATTAATAAAAGCACTAGAAGAAGATAGAAATGAGCAAATATTTACATCATTAAATAATGGAGATATTAAAACACAATTTATAACACGAGAGAAATATGCAGATTACATTAAATATAATCCCACACTAGATTACGAAATAATAAATAATTTAATATCAATTCCAGGGGTTGTATCAAAAGAAGGTTATAATATTGTATTATTCAATAAGAAAACAGTAATAATTAAAAAGCAATTAGAAAAAGAACAAATAAAGGAAGATTTCTTTATACAATGTCAAAATCAAGAAGACCCATATTCTATAACTAATCCAATAAGAGACAATATTCTATTAATTAAAGAAGGTAAATATTATTATCCATTAGTTATGATGTATAAAACTAATGAACAAGATAAAAGTTTTAGACTAGATAAGAAATTTAAATTCAAACAAGAACCAGATAATATTATTTATCATATGTTAGATTTTTATATGAAGAACTGTGAGAGTGATTTTTTGGATGCAGTTATTTATAAAGATATGACTTTATCAGCAAGAGATACATATATAGAATTAGAAAAAGTCAAAAACGAAAATTATGAACCAAAATATCAATTTGTGGATGTAAGAAACAAATGTAAATATATTATAACTCAAAATAATACAATTATACCAACAAGACCATCAGGATGTTTGTATGACTTACAAATAGTTAAATACTTTGATAAATATATTTTACCATTTAAGGAAACATATAATAGATTAATGAAATTATATGAATTAAGTGATGGAAGACTAGACATTAAACCAGTAGGAGTATATTATGATGAAAAGAGAGAAAATAAGATAAAGGTAAATGCAATTACAACCAAATTCCATGATTTTATTCCAATTGTTCCAGCAGAACTAAATATTAAAGATGTAGAATCATTAGATTTAGTAATAGAGAACAAACCATTTTATGACAAATTAGATAAAGAAATTATGAAAGGAAAAATGAATAAATTAGTAGATAATCGTATTTTAACTGTAAACTTCAAGAAATATTATGAAGAAAGTTATAATTTATTTAGATTTGAATTTAGTAATTATATTAATAAACAAGAGAATGAATATTTGAAGACAAAGATAATAAATATAATAAAAGATAAGAAACTATCTAAATTATCTAAATTGAATAAAATCAAGTTGATGATATATAGATTAACAGATAAGGAAATCGCAAGAAAATTCAAACAAAATATAGAGAAGTCAGACCAAGAATTAGTATTAAGTGATGTAGAAGATGTAGATTATGTTGATAGTGAGTTAATTGATAACCCAGATGAAAATAAAACAGATATATCGATGGAAGAATTAGCAAAAGAGGATATACAAGTAGGAGGAGCAGAAAAGTTTGTACATATATTAAGCAGAGAACCAAACTTAGTAAAATATCAAGTTAACAATGAAAGAGAATTATGTGATGTAAAACAAACAAAAGATGCATGTATAAATGCAGAGAACAACCATTGTTACTATTCAAAGAATCAATGCCGTTTAGGATTAACACGTTCTATGTTAATAAACTATGTAAATAGAGTAGCAGACGAGTTAGTATTAAATAGTATGAAAGCCTTTGAATTATTAAGAGTAGGTGATTATTATGTATCAGATATAGTAGATTTCAACAGATATAAGGAAGTTGCCGGACAAAGAATAGTAAGAAGTTCTTCCAACAACATAAAGAAGGTATTACAAGAATTATTTGGTTCAGATAAGATACCAGAAATAGGGAGAAGAAGCAAAGGAAAAATCCAAGAAGTAGATTATAATGAACTAAATGCCAAATATGCCTTAAAAGAAACTAATAATTACTTAATACAAGAGATAATATCAAATAACTTAAGTATATTTAGAGCATATGTGAATCAATATTATTGGACAAAGAATCCACTATATGATTATGCCTCAAGAAATTTAGGATATTATTCACCATTACAGACAGATTTATCAAATTATTTCAAGAGTACAGTGATAGATTGGTTACAAAATCCACAAAATTATGAATTAATAAATAAAGAACTACTACAATACATAGATATTAAAAAGTCAAAAATCAAGGATATAATGAATGAATTTATAATTAAACTAGGTAATGAAATAACAATGACAACAAATTGTGTAGTCGAATTATTTGTATTAAATAAACTTCAAGATATTCCAATTATAGTATTAAATGAGGATGATAAATTAGTCTATGCAATAGATAATGGAATAAAATACAATAGATTTAAAAACAAGGATAAAGATTTTGATTGGGAACAAAAGTATGAAAATAAACCAGTAATGATATTTAGATTTACCTATTTAACAAATAAAACAATACCACATGAGATAGAGGTATTGTACAAATATAGAAAATAATAATTATAAGATTATTTTTTATTTTTTATTTTTTACTAAATTTAGTAATTCGATATTTGATTCTTTTTTTATTTCATTAAGAATATCAGGCACATAGCTTCTACGAATTATATTATTATTTTTATCTATTTCATAAAGATAAGCGAATTTATGAAGATTTGAATAATTAGAATTTTTCAAATCTAATTTATTATTATTTTGGTTATATGTATAATTATTTTCGGGATAAGTATTTAACAAAGCATCTATTTTATTATTAAAATATTTTTTATTTACAATAGGTGCGCTATCTAATAAATTTTTGATTTGGTCTTTTCTAGATAGTTTATTTTCATTATCAAAAATTATTTTATCATCAAATTTTATAGTAGATGCATAAAATATTTTTTCTTTATTTTTATTTTCTTTTTTTACTTTATTTATAGGCGCATCCTTTACTTTTTTTGGATTAGTTTCATTTAGTTTTTGGAATATATCGAGATTAGCATTAGCCAAATGTTCTTTTAAATTTACACTGGGTTCTTTGAATCCAGTATGGGAAATTTGTTTCAAATTTCCGACCATACCACTTTTTTGGTTAACCTTTATATTATTAAGATTATTCAAAGTTTTTTTTTTATTATTTTGAAGATCGACAATTTTAGTTTTAGAAGCTTTAATAGGATTATCATTATTTTTCAATGAATTAGGATTATCTTTGAAAGTTTTAACTAATTTACGAATAAGAGAAATAATGAATGAAGGAGTTCTAAGGACATAATTAAGTTTAGTATAAATATTAGACATATCTATTCTTTGTTTTTTAAGGAAATCATGATCAATATATTTAAGAGGATAAGAGCCATTAATAATATCTTTAATATATTTTTTAAGATTATATTCAATAATTTGCTTAGCATTAATTTCTACATCGATATCGATAAATATTTTATTAGGAGTTTCAATATCAATTTTGACACTATGATTTTTAATATAATGGGACATACCAGTTAGAATTACAATTTTATTAGAATAGAAATTAAGAATATTAGATACATTATTAGAAATAAAATCGAGCCAATTATCTTCAATTTGTTTTTTAAGATTATTTATATTTTTATTAATTAGAGTTAAGTTTTTAGTATTATTTTTTTTGTTCATTTCATCTTGTAACTTTTTATTTAGATTTTTAGTAATAGAATTATTAATAAATTCTTCAGTCATTTCATCTAAATCTTTAATAATTATATCTTTATCAATAGACTTAATATCTTTATAAAATTTTGTTTTAATTGTATTATTAAGACCAACAATATGACACAATAAAACCATTTATACTATTTAATTATAAAATTATTTTTATTTTTGGAGGTAAAAAATTTAATTATTCAAAATATTTAAATCTAAGATAAAATATATAAATGGATACAGTAAATAATACAATTCCGATACTATATAAAGAATCCTCATTTCAGAAATATAGTTTTGTTATAATCATTGTGTTAGCAGTTGTAATAATTGGTATGGTATATAATAATTATATGATGAATAAGACACAAGAATTAATTAATGCACAAGCTCCAAAAATAGAACAAACAATACAAAAAGCACCTATAGTGTCACCACCTTTAAAGAAAGAAGTTATAGTTACACCACCACCAAGAGATTTATTAAAAGATTTAGACTATAGAGTATTAAATGACCCATTAGTAGAATCAACATCTCGTCCACCAAGACATGTAATTGGACCAGTATTATACAACCCACATTTCAATTACCCAACAAGAGGTTATACTGATAGTTTTTCATTAAAAGGCTATTTAACTTTAGCAGATTCGGATGCAAGTGGAGTAGAGAAGGAGAACAGAATATTAAAATTATTTGGCAGAGAAAAGTATCCAAACAGCCCTGAATGGGAATATTATGTAATGGTAAATACTGGCTACAATGATAGTATCAAATATTCTTTAGAAAAACAAAGAAGAGAATTATACTCAGGTGATAAAGTATATATTGATTTATTAAAGAAGAATTATGTTGTTGAAATATTAAAATCAAAAACATTTGAATACAATCCATATGAAATATAAAAAAATATAGTATTATTCGGTAAAATCGAGTAAGAATAAATAGTAAACTCTATCAGGATTTTCAGTTAATTCAATACTTTTATTAATAACAAGTTCACTATTTTGTTCTAAAGGTAATTTAAATGTAATAGGTTTTTTACTTAGATATGCAGATACAGCGATATACATATCTAATTGAATTTTATTTTTAATTTGATTTTCCCAAGATATAATATCTTTTTTAAGAATATTAAATTCGGGACTATTAATATCAGTAAAATATTTGAGAACTTTATTAGATAATATTTTATTTTTTGGGTTAGTATTAATTGACCAAGCCCATTTCCAAGAATTATCATTGTCAGTTCTACCAATAATTTCATAATGGACTTCTTTAATTAATTTATTGTTCGCATCATAAAGAGCAATTTTATTATTTTCAAGATTATCTTCAGTATTAATTAATTTAATAAATCGAACAGCATTAAGTAAGTTTTCATGTTTTTCAATATTACTATCATAATATTCAAGGGCATCATTAACAAAATTTATAAAGTTATTCATTATTATATATATGTAATATAATAATTTTATAAATATTTTATTTAGTGGATTTTCTCATTTGAAGAATATCTTTAATACTAATTAATTGTTTTTTAATAGTAAATTCTCTTTTTTCTAAATTTTCTTTTTCTAATTCAGCTTTATCACAAAGATAAATAGGAGGAAATCCACCATTTGGCTTGTCATTTTTCTTTTCAGATTTTATATATTCACTACTGTTATCCATATATATAAAGATTTATTTTAATTTTTTATTTTTATCCATAAAATAAACAGAACCATCAGTTCTAATTCTTCTAAATATTATATCTAATAGAAGAATTTTTATATTATTTTTTATTAACCAATCTTTCAAAAATATTTCACTGTGTAAAGTTTTAGTTAGACTATATTCTAAAGCATAAATAAATCTAGATAAATATATTTTTATACTATTCCATTTTCCAATAGTCATTCTATCATTACAACCACCCCATGAATGAAATTTAGGGATAAATAATTTATTTTGTTTTAATATGATTGAATTTAATAATAATTTTTCTGAAATAATAGTATCAAAAATTACATCGGGGCGAATTACAAAATATGCATCAAATTCTTCATTTTTATTATTTTCAATTAAAATTTTTAATTGATTCAATGAATTAAGAGCTCTAATTAAATTAGTGAATGTTTGAAAATTATTATTCCAAGGGTCTCCTTTTTTTTTATAAAGTTCATAATTTATAGATTTATCAAAATCTTCTTGTCTATCTATTTTATAAAAATTTGGATTTAATAATTTGATATCTTCTTCAGTATTTAATTTTATAGGCTTATCATTTGCTCTTTCATTTGTATACACATCATCAATACTATATGTATGAATAAATACCGTTAATTCGCAATTATAACTTATAAGAGGTCTATAAATATTTTTGATTATATTTTGATAAGTATATTTTACCGACCGAAGGATACCCCAAAAACAGATAGCAATTTTATATTTTCTTTTATTAGAATCCATTATTTTTCATATAATATAAATCTAAAATTTAATTTAATATATGCGGTATTAATAAACAAAAAATATATAAATATAGATAAATGAGTGAAAAAATAAGTTTTATTTTTCTAAATCCAAATCAAATATTATTTCACAATGTTAATATACATCAAATTAAAGAAACAGATTTATTACGTCAAACAATAAGCGAAAATATACAAAAAACTAAAGCTTCAATGGATACAGTTGTTGAATTATTAACAAATGATTTAGTAATCAAAGAAAACAATCCCCATTTAGAAAATATATGTGGTAATACAATAGTCATTCACGAAGATAGTAAATATATATATGAAATGAGTTATATAGACTATACTTTAGAACAAAAAAGATTAGTAAATGGGTTAGCATATACATTAAATGATTATAAATATATGATATTTGACAGATGTATAATCATGAAATCAGAAATATTAGATGGAAAAAATAAATTTGTTGATATGACATTAGATGATTTAGTAATGATTTTCAAAAATAAGTTAATTCACAAAGGAATTTACATTGAGACTAATGATAAAATAGAAGAATATGAATACTTATATCATCCATTAGAAAAACTCACAGCAACTGAAGTAGAAAATATGAAATTTCATGAAAAAGATATTTATGATAAAATATTTATGTTTTTTATTGAAGTAGAACCAAAAAATAAAAAAATCAATGAAAGTGCATCAATACTATATGAAGATAATAAAATTCAAAGTAGAGTATATTTAACAGCAAGACATAAACCTGAAGATGTAAGAATGAATCAATATATTTACAAAGATGTAACAAAGGAAGAGATAGAAAAATTATTAAAAATTATAAAAACAAAAACAAAAGTATCTGAAGAAGAATTAGAAGAAATTAATAAAAATAAATTAAATTATAATAAAACACTTGATTACATATATGATAAAGCAAAAGATAAAGAAGATATAATTAATAACATAGAAAATATAGAAGAAGTAAAAACACTAAATGAAATAACAAAAGATAGAATCAAAAATAAAAACTAAAATAAAAATATATATAAATAATATAATTACATGGATAATTTTATGGGAACACCAATATCATCAATAATTGATGGTTCTAGTGGAACAAATGATATGGGAATGAATATGAATATGCAGATGCCATTTAATCCAATGATGGACATGGGGATGGGAGGTATGAATAATTTTGGAGATATGGGGATGGGAGGTATGAAAAAACCATCTGCATCATTAGACCCACGAGAAGTTCCATTACCATTACCACCACAACAACAATATAACACAAATATGCCACATTTAGTGAATGACATAAATCGTTCTATTAAAAGATTAACAGAACAAAATAGAAGATATAGTGATGAAGAAACAGAAACAGATGAAATACCATTACCTAGACAAAAGAAACAAATAGAAAAGGAAATCAAGAAAAAGGAAAAGAAATTAAAGAAACTAAAAGTAGAAAAAGAATTAGAAAAAGAGTCTACACCTTTTGATTTTACATCTAATTTAAGAGATTTTATCATCATTCTAGGTGTATATCTTTTATTATCAGTATCTATAGTAAAAAGAACATTTGGCAAAGTAATTGTTCAATTAAATCCAGAAGGAGGGTCAGTTCCATTTACAGGTGTGGCAATCTATGGGTTAATATTATCTAGTTTAGTTATATTGATTAAATATTTATTACAGAGATAGAATAATAGTAAAAAAAATTGATTTTAAATGAATCATATTTATAATTAATTATATATATGATTTTTGATATTAAAATGGAAGTATACAACTCATTAACTCATCTTAATCTAACACCTAAACTAATTTTAAACTATACCTTTAGTGGGTATAAAATAGAATTTACAGATGAGCAAAATAATTTATTTGTAGGACAATGTAAAAAAATTATGGAGAACAAATTAGATGATGTAAGTAAGACATATTTAGATATCTATCAAAATCAACTAATGAAAAAAGAACCAGAATTTGTAATTAAAATTATGGAAGATATTTTTGATGATTATTTGAGTAATACTAAAAATAGTTTACATGACATAACAAATAATGCATGTATTAAATTTTATGTTGATGAATATTATAAATTTAAGGATGCATGTAAACGTCTTAAATCATATCTCAATGTGATTGATAAATTATACATTAAAAATCTGAATTCTAAATTTGGACTAATTCAGACAATTTCTATTATTAGTTATTCTAAATTAATTTTAGAATATTTTTTCCTAGGTAATGATTTAAATTTTGAAAGTATGGATACTGAGATTATAATTAAGTATACAGGTATTCTTCTATTTTTTGATAGTTTTAGTAAACTTATACAGAATGAATCTATTCGTAATTCAAGTTTTATTTCATTTACAAAATTACTATTTTTAGATATTCCTGAAAATGCGAATATTTTTATTAATAAACTAACAAAACATTATCATGAAGAAATTCTATTACTAAATGATATTAAAGACCCAAATGAACTAAATAAAAAAATTAGTCATATTCGTTATGTAGCTACATATATAATTCCAAATATTATTAATAATTTACCTGATGTATCTAAAAAAAATATATTTATGGTTCAATACAAGAAATATTTGATGGAACGACTAAATAAAATCAATCCATCCATAGAAAAAGAACTACTCAATAATAATTATTATTCCTATAATCCAGAATTATTTTTAAAGATTAAGAATATTATTGAAGATAGTATTGAAAATAAAAATAAAGAACAAATAGAAAATATTAATTTTAAGACAACACGTCAATATGATTGGGATAATTATGATGTAAATGATTGTAATTTGAATCCAGTCCTATCTTCACTTATTGGCGATTATAAAAAGAAATATGAAGATAGTTATAAGAATCGTGAAATATACAATAATTATATAAGTTCAGAAGCAGTATTAGAAGTTACATATGATAAAACATATAAAGTTAATATGAATGTATATCAACTTAATACATTCATATATATAAATGAGAATCCTCTAACAATTGAAGAATTACAAGCTAAATTGAATACAAAACAAGATATGGTAAAAATTATTTTAAATAGCCTCCAACTATGTAATCTAATTAAAGTAAGACCAATTGATGGAAAATATTATATTAGTCCTAATTTTACATACAAAAGTGAATTAGTTTCCATTCGTAATATTTTTGATAAAGTATTTGAAAAATTTAATGCAGATACGACTGAAAAACCAATTTTAAAACAGAAACCATCAAATTCATTTTTGAGAGGAAAAGTTCTACATATTTTAACAATTGATAATATTAGTGATTTTGATAAAATTACAAATAAAATCAATGAAACATTAGATGAAACAAAATATTCCAAAATTACAGTAACAGACCTAGATTCAGTAATAGCAGACTTAATTTCGAGTAATCTATTGACATTAGATGATACAGGTAATTTTATTGTTGTATCACAAGATGATTAGTCTTAAAAAAATTGATTAATCTTTTATTTATTACCATAGTGTTTATTATATCATTATTTAGGATAAAATGGAAGTTAATGACGCAATTATTGAAGCTCTCAATGCACTTGATGAAGGTATTATTACCGAACATCTTACAGTTCAACAAAATGAAGAAATTAAAATTTCTGAAGATGAAATGTATAATCCATTTTATAAAAGTCTAGGAGATTCAAATGATTTAACAGCCAAGGAAATTTATAATAATTATAAGAAAATCTATTGTATGTCTATTAAAGAAGGAATTACAAATCCACCAATTGAAAGTATTTTTAAGAATATTATCAAGAAGAGTGATTATGCTGAACTTTCTAAATATTTAACAATTAAAGAAGTTTCAAATAACATCTTTAAGAACTATTCTTATTATAAGAAATATTTTGTGATTGAAAAGGAACACCTAGAACAATTTAACAAAAATTACAAACTAGATAGTAAAGAAATTGTGATTCTATTTTTAGAACTAAATGAGAAAAGTCTAGAATTATATCTGTCACTTTATGATGAACCTAATAATATCAATGACATTATTGAGATTATTAATCTAACAAATCTTTATGCAAATACAAATCAGAATAAGAGTCACGATGAATTTCTAACAAATAAGATTTGTGAGTATATTAAAAATATGGAAAATACAAATTATTGGATGAATGATAATAATTGTAAGATGAATTATAATAGTAATTTTGAAGAACGTGTTTTCCGACTTAAGGATGCGAATAAATCTCTTGAAGATAAAAATATTCAGAATGTAGTAGATAAAATTGTGAATGCACCTATAAATAAAGGTGACCCGTATCAAGAAGTAATTAATAAAGATGATAATGCATTAGGAGTTCCTAAAAATGCGAATGATGTAATTTACAAAGCAAATAAATTTGTGGATACTTCATCAAATAATAAAACAAATGAGAAATCATATTATCCACTAAATCAAAATAATGTTAATCTCAAAAAAGAGACAATTAATACTATTTTTACGAATTTAAACAATATGAAAATTCTAGAATCATTATTTGATATTCTTTTAATTTCAAAAGAATATTGTCATTTAGTAGTTAATAATAAAGTTGTTCTTGATAAAATGACAGATATTATTAATAAGAAACTTTATAAGTATAAGGTATTATTTGGTTATGCTTGGAATACTTTTTATACTGAAGAATGTATTATTCGTTCAGGGACTACAAAGGACCATCGCTATGTATTTGATATTAATACGGTAAACAAGCTTCCATTTTTCCCATTTATCCTATCAGACTTAAAACAAAATCCATATTTTTCGATGTTTGTTTCTGATAAGAATATTAGTGAAGATAATTGTTGGGCTCTACCAATGATGATTAATAAAAATATTAATCCAACAAATGGAATTCATTATGGAACAACTAATCTTGATAATTTCAAATCAAGACTTAATGTATTCCTAACAGGGAAATCTGAGAATAATCTATTAGAAGGAATTAATTGGGATAATTTAGCACTTTCAGGAAGTCTTATTCCAGCATGTGTTCAACAAGTTCCGTTTCAATCAAATATTCTAAAGAATTTTAATTTCGATAATGAAAGTTGGAATGACTATTTTGATGAATATTATTCTAATTCGGATGTAGATGTTATGTGTAATAAAGATTCTATGTTTGAATTTATGGATAAAGTTCTTGAATTTAAAAATATAGTATACAATAATATGAATAAAAATATTCCAGATGATAAGAAAGAAAATATTAATATTGAATGTAAGAAAACATGTGCATTAGTTATGCATAAACTATATATTCAAGAAACTCTAGAAAAAATTAATACATTTACTGGAAAAGAATATACAGTAGATGATGTTATTATTGGTATTGATAATAAAGATCCAATTCTACGTGAATACTTTTATAAGATTTATACAGATATGAAATTTAAATCAAATCTAGATAATCGTAAAACACGTCAAATTCAAAATATTCTATACAATGACTTTTATAAATTAACTTCAATTGATGATATTAATTTAGTTATTGTTGATTATGAACTAAATATAAATGAATATAAAGTAAAAGATAATGAAATTTGTTGTTATATGAATGAAATTCGTAAGGAAAACAACAAACCAGAACTAGAAAAGAATATTTTGGTATTAAAACTATCAGAAACAGTGAAATTTAAGCTTCATTCGAAAGCCCTAAAACATTCATTTGAAATTTTCAAGATTAAGAATAAAGATTTCTTTTCAACTGTATCACATTTCCATCTACCATGTGTTCGTGCATATTATACTGGTGAAAATGTTCATTTACTTCCATCATGTATTACTGCAATGATGACCGGTATTAATATTGAATATAAATACTTTGCAGGAATGCGTGACCCAATTGATATTATTAACAAGTATCGTATGCGTGGTTATGGAACAATTTTAAATGAGTCTGAAAAGAAAACAATGATTGAATATAATATTAAAATTGATAAGTGGAAGAATATTTTTACAATTGGACCTGATGCAACAAATCCTGTTTATACAAAGTATGTTCTAATGCCTCAATATCTTCATAGTAATCTCTATAAACCACAGAAATATTTAAATAATAATATTCATGATAAATATAACCAAAGTTGTGCGACTAATATATTTTATGTAATTGCTAAACAAGATTTGGAAAATTATTATAAAGATAAGTATGGATATGATAAAAATAAACATCATATTAATATCTTTAATCTAAAAACAATTAATGAAAATGGAGATATAAATCCAATTAAAAAGTGGATTCTTGATGCTTTTTAACTTATTTTATTTATGAATATTTTTATATTTTATTTTATTTTTATTATAATAAATGACTGAAAATTATTTGACAATGTATGTAATAAATTTAGAGGAGAGAATAGATAGATGGAATTACATTCAAGAACATTTTAATCATCCGCAAATAAAGCTAATAAGAGTAAATGCTATAAAAGACGAGAAAGGTTGGAAGGGGTTATATAAAACAAATAAAGAAATATTAAAAAAACATATAATGGATTCATCTGAAAATTGTTTAATAATAGAAGATGATTGTAAAGTTGATAACATTTGTAATTTTTTAAATGAATTTTTAAAAATAAAAGAATGGTTAGATAATAATTTAGACAAATGGGATATTTTTAATGGTGGTATTATTTTATGGAATACAAATTTGGATAATATCAATATACCATATATTACGAAGATAAATAATAGTCATTTATTAGAACTTAAAATAAAATGGTCGAGTGCTAATTTTATTTATTATAACTATAATATAATCAATAAAATAATAGAAGATAACGAATTCTATATTTGGGATTTATTTTTAAATAAATATAAAACATTAACTAGTTTTCCACTTCGAGTAGTTCAAAAACCAGACTATTCAAATTTAGAAAATAGAAATGTAAATTATGAAATAATGTCTGATAAACATTATCGATTAATAAAAAATTATTTATTACGTTATAAAAAAATTTAGAATGTAAAAGTATTGAAACAAACAACACATGTTACAAAAGTTGTAACAGGCTCATCTGCAGAACGTGTTTGAAGTTGTGAAACTTTACATTTACGTTCACCACATTTACGGCATTTATATGCATCAGTAGTTGCAATATTATTTTCTTTTTCTTCTCTATTTTTTTTCTTTACAATAATTTCAGACCATCTTTGTGGATGCATTTGTTCAGGAGACATGAATGCAATAAATTCTGGTTTAATTTCATCATTTATAATAGCATATTTTAGTGTCTTATTTTGAATTCTTTGATTATGTGGATCTAAATTAATCATAATATCATTTAGTTTATCATTATAAATTGCTGGAATAAATTTGGTATTTAAGTTATTCATAAAAGCATGTAAGAGACTAAATTCAAAAATACTTGTTTCAATTTTGAGTGACTTACGAATATTACGAATTGATTCATCAATTTTTAGAATATTTTCTTTTCTATTTATTTGTTCCTCTGCATTATTAATTACTTTAACATCTAAATCTTTAGAATGGTCTGTAATAAAACCATATTTAGATTTTTTAATAATTTTATGAGGAACAAATTTATCAATTTCTAAAACTTCATTTTCTTTAGTAACTTGTTTTGTTTTGCGGCTCATTATATTTTTTGACATTAATATATATAAATAGATATTACTATAAATATATTAATAATCAATTTTTATGGAATTGTATAATAGAACAGACTTAGATGTGCTTAATGTGAATATTGATTTAATTTTAAAATCAGTTCAAAAACTAAAAGATGAAAAAATAGAACCCAATATATATGAGATTAATAATATTCGTAATATATGTATTGAATATATTTCAAAAAATAAAAGAAAGTTATATGGTGGATTAGCGCTACATTATTTATTACAAATGAAAAAAGCAAGAGAATATATTTATGATAGAGCAGAGGATGCAGATATAGATTTTTATAGCCCAGAACCAATTGAAGATTTAATTAATCTATGTAATCTATTTAATGAGAAGGGTTATAAATTTGTAAGAGGAAGAGAAGCCATGCATAAGGAGACATATAGTTTATATGTAAACAATCGTTTATTTTGCAACATAAGTTATATGCCAAAATTTATTTATAATTCTACACCATTTATTAAATATTATGATGTAAATAATAATTTAATTAATATTGTAGCACCACAAGTAATGGCGATTGATTATTTAAGAGTATTCACAGACCCATTAGGTAGTTATTGGCGTATCAAAGATAAGAAAGCATTTGAAAGATTTTATCTATTACAAAAGTATTTTCCATTTGAGAAAACATTTGATGAATTAGTTAGTAATAAAATAAAGAATAGTGAAAATCAAAAGAAAGCATTTGATATTATAGATAATTATATTCTAAATAATGATAATCTTATTATAATTGGTAATAATGCGTATAATATTTATTTAGAAGAATCGGGTATATTAAAATCAAATAAACCATTACATGAAAAATATAAAGTAATTACACAATCAAAATATGAAATTATATCAACTGAATATGAAAAAGATATTATGATACTATTAGAAAAACTAAAAAGAGAAAATATTAAAATAGAAACAAAGGAATATTATCCATTTTTTCAGTTTACTGGACAATCAACAGATATTTATGTGGACGATGAATTAATTTGTAAAATATATGATTCTAATAAGAAGAGTATACCTTATCAGAAGATTATAAGAAATAAGAAAAGACTCCAAATTGGAACATTTAATTTATGTTTAATGTTTGAACTTATTAATTTATTATACACAAAAGTAAACAATAAACTAGAAGAAAATAAACAACATAAAATAAAGATAAATAATTTGATAGAGATACGTAATTATTATTTAACAATTAAGAATAAGAATATACTTGATTGTGATATATTTCGTGATTTATCATTACAATATCGTGGCGAAGTATTATTAGCAGATAGAGAACGTCAAATTATTGGAGAAGAAAGAAAGAAGAAAAATAAGCCATTTATATTTCAGTATAATCCAGAAATACAACAAGAAAAAGAAAATAATGAATTTACCAACAATTATATATTTACAAATACGAGTGGTAATCAAATAATAAAATATCAAATGTTAAAGTTTCCAGAACATAGTAAGATAGAAAATAAAGTAAAACAAGAGGAAAAGGAAGAAGAATTAGAGATAATTATAGAAACACCATAAAAAAAGATGAAAAAATAAGAATTACATAAAGAGAAGATAATATATAAATATCATAATGTCATCGACAACAGAAAAACTAACAGAGGATGAAATTGAGAAATATATATTAAATGAGAATAATAAATTAATAACAAAGAAAGTTATTGAAAATATTTTAAAGAAATATGATATTAACATAAAGATAAAGAATTTGGATATATTTCAAAAGGCGATGATACATGCATCATATATTAAAAAAGAGTTAAAGAGTGATAGAATTGTAAAACTAATTCAGGATAAAGATAAAGATTTAAAAAAGATTCCAAATGGAGTAAAAGCATTAGAATTACAAGAGCAATCCTACGAGAGATTAGAATTTTTAGGAGATTCTGTTATTCATTTAATATTAGCAGAATATTTATTTCATCGATATCCAGAAGAGTATGAAGGTTTTATGACACGTTTAAGAACAAAGATTGAGAATAGTCAGACACTATCAGATTTATCTAAAAAAATAGGATTAAACGAATATGCGATAATTGCGCGATATATAGAACAAGTAAATGGAAGAGAAAAGAATGTATCAATTTTTGAGGATGTATTTGAAGCTTTTACTGGAGCATTATATTTGGAGAGTGATTACGAGGTATGTAAAAAATTTATAACGAATATAATTGAGAAAGAAGTAGATTTTTCGCAATTACTATATGTAGAAACAAATCATAAAGATACACTTCTTCAATATTATCATAAAATGAAATGGCCTGACCCAGAATATGGATTAGCCGAGACAATTAATATAGATGCAAATAAAAAATCATATAAGATGTATGTAAAAGGATTTAAAACAGATGCAGGAGGTGAACAAGTATGGATTCCTGTTGGTTTTGGAACAGGAAACTCAAAAAAGAAAGGAGAACAAGAAGCTGCCCATCAAGCATTAAAAGAATTTGGGGTAATCAATGAAGAATCAGATGATGAAGAGGATGAAGAATATGAGATTATTGAATAATTAAGTATAAGCAATCGCATAAGCAATTAATCCATTAATTTTTTTATAATTATTGATATTATCATTATCCATAATATCTTTATAGACAATGCAATTATTTTGAATATTTAAAATTTTAAATTTAGTATCAAAAGGAAAAACAATTTGATTTTCGTAAGTATGATAAATAACATTACTATTTTTTGGAATAGTAATACTGATAACCATATATAATTTTTCAATATCATATTCATGTTTATAATCTATTTCTTGTTGTCCTCTTTGATATGCATAATTAGCGGCATGATATTTATCCAAAGTACCAGATATAAATTTATTCGGAATAAAATAATCATTTTTATAATATAGTTTAAATAAATTATAACTTAATCCATGATAACAAACGATATCTATATTATTTTTTGGAGAATTTTTTATAAATTTGTTTAGTCCTAAAATTATATTATAATGATTCTGTTTAATTTTTTTAATTATAATATCCCAAACTTTATCATATAAAATAGTTTTATTATAAAGATATAAATTGAACATTTTAGCGGAGAATAAAATAAAGACAATTAATGCATCGAAATAAGGATTATTTCTATTTTTTTCTTGATATTTTAAAATACTAAGAATCCAAGGTAAATATTTATTTGGAACTAATGATTCATATAATTTTTCATTATATCTATATTTGACAACATAATCTATATTATGTAATTTCAAATATTTATATATATAATTTTCTTTATTTTCGTTTTTATTCATTATATTATAAATAAATATATTTAATGTAACAAATTATGAATAGCTACATATTTTTCTAATGCATAATAAGATTCGTTTAATGGACATATTTTTATCATATTTTCTTGTGTTTCCCATACTTTTGTATGATAATTCCAATACCATCCTTTACGTGGATCTTTATAATCATATAAACACCAAGCACCACAATGTGAGAAAAATTTATTAATAAGTGATTTTTGAATATGATAATCAGTTACACTAAGATAAAAATCTTTTTTCTTTGCAGGATTATTTTGTAATTCCCCTGGACATATTTCTTCAATTATATCTTTATAATCTCTGATACTTTTCCGTAGATTAAATATATTATTATCTCTTTCTTTACTAAATACAAATAAAGATAAGAAAGAAATAAAAATAATAGATATATGAAGTAAAGATACTTTAAAATTATAATTATTATTTATTAGATTTATATAGATATTACTATCTTTTCTTTTTCTTCTTTTATTATATTTATCATTAAAATCTAAATTATCCAAAATAGGATTTAATGATTCAACATCTGTATTTAATTTGATAATTTCAACTTCATCAGGAATATTAAGAACTTTATGGGTGATGAATTGTTTATTATCGTCTTTATTTTTATTAAATCTATTAATCATTTATGAAATATAATATAGTATATTTTTTAAGGGTTAATATAATTTAAATTCAAATTTTGTATAAAGAATAATAATAAAATATATATTATAATTATATATGACAGAATATACACCACCAAGAAAACAAAATAAATATGTAGATTTTAAGACAAATGGACGTTTGTTTCCATCTTGGGTAATGGCAAATTTCAAGAAATATAAATTACCAGAGATATTTATAAAAGAAGGAGAAGACCCTTGTAATAGAAAAACAAAACAAGAACTAAGAATATATCAACAATTTTTAGCTGAATTTCTAGATTATAAAAGTCCTTATCAAGATATTCTAATTTATCACCAACTTGGTTCAGGTAAAACTGTATCAGCAATTAACATTTATAATATGTTATATAATTATACACCTGGATGGAATGTTTTTGTATTGATTAAAGCATCTCTAAAAGATGACCCATGGTTAAAAGATTTAAGTAGATGGTTACAAGCAGAAGAAAAAGAATTTAGAATGAAGAATATTACTTTTTTAAGTTATGACTCACCTATTGCAGATAAACAATTTATTGAAGCAATAAGAAATGCAGACACAACAAAGAAAAATTTATATATAGTTGATGAAGCACATAACTTTATAAGAAACGTGTATTCAAACGTAACAACACAACAAGGTAGACGTGCACAATCGATTTATGATTATATTATCCAAGATAAAAAAGAGAATGAAGGTGTTAGAGTTGTATTATTATCTGGTACACCAACTATTAACAATCCATACGAATTAGGATTACTTTTTAATTTACTAAGACCAGGTTCATTTCCAAAAAGTGAATCCGAATTTAATCAATTATATGTAACACAAGGAACAGTTCCATCATTAAATTCAGCATATAAAAATATGTTTCAAAGACGTATTATGGGTTTAGTATCTTACTATATTGGTGCAACACCAGATTTATATGCATCTAAGAAAATGCAATATGTAGATGTAGAGATGTCAGACTATCAGGAAGATATTTATAATTATTTTGAAGAAAAAGAAGAATTAATGGCAAGAAAAAAGAAAGCTAAACAATCTGGTTCAGAAACTTATAAATCTTACACAAGACAATCTTCAAACTTTGTTTTCCCTGCAATTAATCAATGGGTTACAGGTGAATTAAGACCAAGACCAAGTGCATTTAAAATATCTGAAAGAGAGGCAGAGGCAATAGAAGAAGCACGGGGAAAATTAAAAGTAGATAAAGGTAGTGATAAATATATGAATGTTCAAAAATATAAAAAAACAACAGAACAATTTACAGATACATTTGATGAATATTTAAGAGAGGCATATGATAACGATAAGAAAAATAATAAATCAATAGCAGATGATTTTAAAACATTTGTAGAAAAATATGACAGTGATTATAATAAATTTGTAAGAGAAGAAAAGAAGAAATCAGAATTATTTGAGGCATTACATAAAAGCTCTGCAAAGATGGTTAATATTATTTTTAATATTATGAAATCAAAAGGACCAGTATTAGTCTATTCAAACTATGTATATATGGAAGGTATTGAGATATTTAAAATATTTTTAAAATATTTTGGTTTTACAGGTTATGAAGGTAAAGACAAAGGTAAGAATCATTATAGATATATTGAATATCATGGTGATATTGAAATCAGTCAAAGAAAAGAAAATCTATTAACTTTTAACAGTGATGATAATATAGTAGGTGAATTAGTAAAAATTATTATGATTTCACCAGCAGGTGCAGAAGGTATCAACTTAGAAAATGTAAGACAAGTACATATTATGGAACCATATTGGAACGAAATTCGTATTACTCAGATGATTGGTCGTGCAGTTCGTCAATGTTCACACAGAAGATTACCTATGAAAGACCGTGTTGTTGATGTATTTAGATATAAATCTATACGTAAAAAGAGTGATAAACAAACAACTGACCAATATATTGAAGAATTAGCAAGAAAGAAGGATGGATTAATTCAATCATTTTGGCAAGCATTAAAAGAAGTAGCAGTAGATTGTGCATTATATAAAAATCATAACATGATGAATGAAGAATATAAATGTTTCCAATTTGATGAAGTATCATTATTTGATACCCAAATAGGACCTGCATATAAAGAAGATGTTAAAGATGATAAAAGAATAGATAATGGTTTAAATAGCACAACATCAATAGTAAAAAGAATCAAAGTAAGAAAAATAAAGGCAGTAATACAATTAACAGATGATGAAAATCCAAAATATTCTGAACCAGATTTTTATTGGTATTATCCAGAAAGTGGTGTAGTATATGAATATGAATTTCATTATGCTATTGGTAGAGTTGCATTTGAAGAAATTAATGAAACTTCATCAATACCTAAAAAATTAGACAAAGATACTTATATAATAGATAAAGTAATTCCAATACCACAAATTAAATAATAATTATTTTTAGCATAAATAATGATAAAAATAAAACAAAAAATTATTGATTATAACTTATATTTGTATTCAGCTCATTCTCAATAACCCCTACAATGAATGATAGATTCATTTGGAATTTAGATGAGAGCTCTTTAATACAAGCAGCTTCATCTTCTGGAAAATCATCATCAATTGTAGCAAAATTAATTACTTTATTAGTGTCAGCATCATATACATAAATAGGATTACCTAATGGGTCAATAATTTCAATGGTTAATTTAGTAAGATTAAATAATTTACTAGTTTGGAATAGACGGACAGAGAAAGTAGAAAGCCACATAGTATGATTTTCACCCATAACTTTATCTGGGTAGAGTAAAAAAGTACTATCACCTTGAACAGGATTAGTTGAGAAAATTTTATCACAACATAATTCCTTAATTCGAATTAATAAATATTTATATTTAGTTAAATCATATGTAGGGTCTTGAGATATTTCACAAACAGCATCACTTGTTCTAGTAATAGCGATAGAGTTAGGAAGGATAACATTATCTAATTTAATAAATTTAACATTTTGAAAACTTCTTTCAATAACTGGCGAAGGAGTACCATTAAATGCTTTTTTTTCAGTTTTATCTTTACCCCATCTTTCGATACTTTTACCGATACCACCAAAAGTAATATAAAAATTAAATGGATTTGTGAATACTTCTACAGTTCTATCTTTTGAATCAATATTAATATAATATTCAGTTAATTGTTCAAGTAATAGATTATCACCTAAGTTATTATGTAGAACTTCGCCTTTATTTCTAAAATCTGTTTTTTCCAATACAGTGCTATTTGGTAAGAATGCTTGATTAAAATTATTTTGTCTAGAAAAAATATTATTATTTGTAGTTAATGGATTATAATTTCCAAAGGGATTACTTCCCATATTAGGAGGATTTGGATAATTTCTATTCATTATATATCTTACTTGATATAATTTTTTTTTAAATAAAATTTACGTATAATAATAAAAAAAATCGTTTAGTATAAAATATAATAATCAAACTATATATTATAATATGGAGAGTCTGTTCTTCTCACCAAAGAATATAGATAAATTAGCAGAGAATCTGGGTAATTCTCTGAATATAAGGAACACTCCCGATTCACAACAAGCCTGTCGAAAATTTTTACAGGACCAAATGAAAGTAGTATATAGTAAATATGGTGAAAGAAAGCCTAGTAAAATTGCAGTCCCAGATTATATTCGATTATTAAATGAAAAAAGTATAAAAGAATGTATGAGATTATATCAAGAAAAAAAACAAAAGAAAGATAATGTGCAACCACAAAGACAAAACCAAGATTATGGACAAATGAACATGGCTCGTGATAGAGATTTGTATGGTGATAGAAATCGCGGTGAAATGCAAAGACCACAACATACTTCTGGAATGAGACAAAATAATGGTTTTCCTGGTATGATTGATGGTGGTGGTGCAGCTTATGCATCATTTAATGCTAATCAGCAATTTCAACAAGGTGGATATATTACAGCTACTGGTGAAATGGGAGCTCAAATGAACATGGGTGGTAATAATGAAATGTATAGCAAAAAAGATTCAACTGATGATATTGAAAGACGTATGATGGAAAGACAAAATGATTATGTTGGAAAACCATCTGGAGGTTTTGGTGGTGGTTTTGGTAATAATATGATGGGTGGAATGATGGGAGGTATGAATGGTGGTATGATGAGTAGAATGCAAGATATGAATAATATTAACTATAATCCATTAAATATGAATAACCAAGGAAAACCACCAGAAATAAATTTTGCTCTTGATGGTGGTGATACTCGTCGAACTAAAGAAAAAGAAATGTTACAACAACAAGCACAAAATATGATGGGTGGTATGGATGGCGGGATGTTTTCTGGTTTTGATATGGGTGGAATGGGTAATATGGCTGGTTTTGATATGGGGATGGGTATGAATGGAATGGGAAATATGGGAATGCAAAATATGAATGGTATGGGTAATAATATGATGAATAATAATATGATGAATAATAATATGATGAATAATAATATGATGAATAATAATATGATGGGAAATATGAACAATATGGGAATGAATGGAATGGGAAATAATATGATGAATAATAACATGATGGGAAATATGAATAATATGAATGGGATGAATAATAATATGGGAAACATGAATAATAATATGGGAATGAATAACATGAACCAAAATAATTTATCATCAACACAAATGAGTGAAGCAGAGATGAAAGCAAAATTAAACAATATTATGGCAGAAAGAAATAATATTCAAGTATCAACAAATCAACCATTTAATCCAATGGTATCGCCAAATCAAAAGAGTATGCAACAAACAAATAATATTCAACAAATGTTGCAACAGCAACAGCAACTTATGTCTGGAAATAACAATTTTAATAATCAGCAAAATTTTTTAAAGGGTGGTAGGGTGGGCATTCCAGACTTTTCGAACATGAAACAAGAAGATATTCAAAAATATATAAGTAATATCAAAAGTGAAATTACGAATAGTCTTAACGTAGATTATAGAAATTTACAAAATATGAGTTCGAAACAAATTTCAAAATTAATAAATAAACTAAAAAATCCTGACTCAAATCAGTTAGATGAAATTTCTATTGAAAAACCAAAAAAAAAAGAAAAGAAAGACTTACAATCTATTATAAATGAATTAAAAGAACTAAAGAAAACTTCAAAAAGTGTAAGTTTTGAAGAAGATAAAGAAGAAAAAGTAGACAACAAGAAAAAACAAAAGAAAGAAAAAGAAAATAAATCTAATAATTCTTTTGAATTAAATTCTCAAGATTATACTGAACCAGAATATTATAATGATTATATGGTTGAGTTACCATCTGATATACGTAGATTTAATACTATTGAAATTTTAGATTATAATTTACCAAAAACCTATAAACCAATTGATGATGATTCATGTAAATTATTTTTTTTAAAAAATAATCAAGAATTAGAAATAGAATTACCAACGGGTGTCTATAGTATTGATGATATTATTGAAGGTATTCAAAATACTTTTGATAATGAAGATATTAATTTAAAAATTATTAAAATAGAGGATTATATTACAATTAAAAGCACAGATGACCATAAATTTATTATGGAATGTTCAGATGATTTTGGTAAGCTTCTTGGTTTTAGACAAGATAAATATGAAAATAGTAATGAATATACATCAGAAGAAAAACATAATATTATAACAACATTATATTTATACATAAAAAATTTAGATACTACACAAAAAGATATATATCTAGAAATAGATTTATTATCAAAAAATAAAAATAGTCAATTAAAACTCGATAATTCGGCAACATTTAAGAATAATGAGATGATTATTACTTTTAAAAGACGAAAGACATCCGAAGAAGATTTAGTTGATTTTAATAATAAACCTCATACAATCAAATTTAATTTTAGATAAAATTATTAATATCATCATTTATTTGTTTTAATAAATCATTTATATTCTTCTTTGGTTTTTTTTCAAATATACTTTTATCATATTCTATATTTTTCTCTTCCTGAAAATAATTCTGTTTTTTATTTTCTGAAATTTTTTCTTGATTATTTATCTCAAATCGTTCTACTTTTATATTTTTATATTTGCTCATTAAATTACTTATCTCATTATCTATTTCTTCTGAATTAGTATTATTGTTTGATTTAGTAATTGGTTTTTTATAAGTATTTAAGTTTTCAAATATAGTTGGTTGTTCTATATTGTCTTGCTCTTTTGTTATTATTTTTTGTTTTCTAATAATTTTTGGTTTTGTTTGCTGTATATTTTTTTTAGAATCAAGTGGTTCCAATATTTCTTTTTTTTGAATTGTTTTTTTATTTTTATTATTTTTTATTTCTTCCTCTAGTTTTTTCTTTTGTTTTTTTAATTCCTTTATTTTACTAATAAATGCATCATCATTTTTAAGATTAGTTAATTTCTTTTCAAATTCAGTCATAATATATTTTCTATCATTTTCATTGACTGCCCTATCTAATTTTGCTTTTGTTTTATCTCTTAAATCATTAAATTTATTTTCCATTTTACTTATTTCATTAATAACCCTTTTTAATTCATTTTCCTGATTTTCCATTTATATTTTATTATAAAAAAAAATATAAATTTAATCTAACTATTTTAATCAACATTTACTTTATTTGAAAAATAAATATTTCTACACTTGTTTATTTTTCTATCATGGATTGGTCTATTACATATTTCTTCAAATGTTTTTCCTTTTAACATTCTAAGAATAAAATTAATAGAATATACACCACATTCTGAATTTTCTCTTTGATGTCTTACTTTGTTATAATCAGCAATTGGAGTTTTAATACTTCTATTTTCTTGAATCCATCTATATATTCTTCTCATTAGCTTTCTTACTCTTGGTTCTGGTCTAATTCCATATGAATCAAAATAATATACACATCCTTTTTCTAAATCAAAATATCCAGCAACCCAATGTGAACCTGGTTGATTATGATTATCTAAATTATATATTATACCTAATCTTTTTTTACCATTATTGTATAAATCATTGAAATTTAAATCTTTTATTCCTACATTGATACTATCAAAATCCATTGGAACAGTTCCCAAATATTTAAAATCAGGATATTTATTTTCATATTGTTGCATGACTTCATCAATATTTACTGTGTTTAGCCACTCAAATCTTCCTTCAGGTCCAGATGGTCGAAATGTTTCATTTTGTAATTCTTCTAGTGCAGCGTCTTTCATTTTTGATATAAATGTTTGTTCAGTCCAACATACTTGTGATGTGCATTTATTTTTTAATTTATCATTAATAGCATTTAGTAAAATTTTTTTGTATTTACTTGGATTTAGTGTATTTTTATTTTCATTTATTTCGATTTTATTATTTGGATTTTCTAAATTATATGCACGAATCATCTCAACTAATACATCTAAACTTATACATGAACCATTTTCAAATAATTTATTTGGTGCACATGATTGATTTATATCATCACTCATTTATATATAAATAAAAGAAAAATATTATTTTAACTTATTTTTTACAACATCTTTTAATTTTTTAAATATTTCTATTACTTTCTTATTTTTTGTATCCTCAAAAAAATAAATTTTATCTTTCTTATAAACTCCAACTAAATTAAAATTTTCATCCCATATATTATTTGTCTTATCGAAATAATAAATTTTATTGTTTAGTATTCTTTTTTCAACAACATGCATTTTCTTAAGTTTATCTGGACTACATTCTTCGGGTGATAAATAGGTCCATTCTATTTTTATATCTTTAATATCTTCTATCTCAAAATCATCATCTAAGTCATCTTCAATTTCATTATACATTTTTATTTTTGTAATATATTATTATCTTTAATATATATACTTTTATTTTATCAATTTTTATATCTAATATTTCTTAATTTTCAACAAAAATTGATAAATCATTTAAATATAAGCTTATAACTAATGATATATATATGTCTAGTAATATAAAAATGAAAACAAGTAAGAAAAAAACAAAAAAAGAAGTTGTTGAACTTCCTATACCTATACCTGAAGAACAGGATTTTAATTTAAAATCTCTAGAAGAGAAAAAAGAGTTAGAAAGTAACTTTGAACCTGTAATTACTTTAGATAAAGAATCAGAAATTATTATTGAATCAGAAAATACAGAAGATTTAGAAGCAGAATTTAATAAACTTTTAAATGGTGAAGAATCAGAAGAAAAACCAGATAAAAATAAAGTTGTCAAAAGTTTTGCAAGATACAAATTACCAGAAGAATATAAGAAAGAACCTGTAAAACATACTGAGGAATATTTAGGACCATATGGAACACAATGGCGTCATGATAAACAAAAAGATGATGTATTAGATAAGATACATATTAAAAGAACAAAACAATTAGAAAAGTTAATGAGTATTGAATATCCAGAACAGCGGTCTGAAGGATGGTTTAAAATGCGTAATGATAAAATTACTGCATCTGATGGAGGTAATGTAATTGGTGCAAATAAAAATGAATCACAATATAAGTTTTTATTAAAGAAAACTGTAGGTGCACCTTTTTTGAGTAATGAATTTTGTTATCATGGTAAAAAATATGAACAAATTGCCACAATGGTATATGAAAACAGAATGAATGTAAAAGTCGAAGAATTTGGGCTATGTGGTCATCCAAAATATGATTTCTTAGGGGCAAGTCCTGATGGTATTGTAAGTAAATATAAATTAGATGGAGAACATTTAACAAATCAAGTAGGTAAAATGTTAGAAATTAAATGCCCATTAAAAAGAGAAATACAAAAAACAGGAGAGATTAAGGATAATATATGTCCTATTTATTATTGGATTCAAGTGCAATTACAATTAGAATGTTGTGATTTGGATGAATGTGATTTTTGGCAATGTCAAATACTTGAATATAGAGATAGACAAGAATTTATTAATGATACAGACCCAAAAGAGCCATTTAGATCTAAAAGTTCAGGTCATGAAAAGGGTGCAGTAATTCAATTAATTCCATTAGATAAATGTAATGATGTTAAAAATGGAAAATATTTTGATGTAATTTGGGATTCAGCTATTTGGATTTATCCTCCAGATATTGAAATGACACCATATGAGGTTGACCAATGGATTGTAGAAACAGTGCAAAATATTGGTAAAAATAAAGAATATAGAGACTATGTTTTAGATAAAGTATTATACTGGAAATTAGAAACATCACATAATGTGACAATTGAAAGAGATGTTAAATGGTTTGAAGATAACTTACCTGATTTAGATAAGGCTTGGAAACAAGTAGAATATTTCCGAAAAAATAAAGATAAGACTGACTTATTAGTTAGTTTTATAGATAGTCTAACTATGAAATCAAATACAAAAATTATGAAATTTGTAGAAGAATTAATGAAAACTGATTTAACAGATGAATATAAACAAAAAATGAATGATATTATAAAAAAAAATAATATCAGTAAAGAAGAATCAATGAAAAAAAAATTAGAAAAAAAATTATCTGATAAAAAAAATTATACTAATTTTATGTTTTATGAAGATGTTCTTATTGAAGTTAAAGATAATGAATAATTACTTGATAATATCAATTTCACGTTTATAAGTAAGTAGGCGCATTTTGCAGCAATAACGATGTTTATTCGGAATGAGAAAATTTACTAATTCCATTTTTTGTTTATCAGCTTCTTCATTACTTATTTTACCTACATCACAATCATTACAAATTTTATCTAATTTTTCTTCAAAGTATATTTGTTTATTACCAAGTAAATTACGGCAGGTTGGGCATTTCATATACAACATTTTTGACTTATAATATATATTATACTAATATTTTAAGTAAATAATAATTCAAATTTTTTTATTGAATTATAATAATCCAATAAAACATAATAAATTTATTTTCATAATTTAATATATTTGTAATTATTATAATATAATGAATAATACTCAGTCTGAATCTAGTCAATCTTCTTTATCTAGTAAATCTAAAGAAGATGAAAATAAAAAATTTAATTTACAATTTGATAAATTAAAAGCTGATGCAAAAGAAAAATATAAGAAGAATCAAGAAGATAGATTATTAAAACTAAATTCAGAAGCTAATAAACCATCCTATGTTCCTTTCTATAAAAAAAATATTGGTCAATTATTTATTGGTATTAAAGATACTTGGTTCGAAATTCTTGACGATATTTTAGATAAACAATTTTCTTTAAAAATATTCACAAAAGGTAATAGACTCTTTTTCATTGGTCTTACCATTTGTATTATTGGTTTTATTTTGGTTCTTTATGATATGTTCATGAATCCTTCTGAAGATAATACAGAGAAAAAGAAAGTAGAAATACATCATGTATATCATATTGACCCTAAATCTATGCCAACAAATGATGGTGTTGTTAAATCTATTATAGATAATGCAGTTGCTTAAAACATAGAATAACCAGTATAATCTGCATTTGTTGATAATATTGGGGATTGCGCAATTTGTAAATCACCACCTGATGGATAATTTACATAATTTAAATCGTAAGTGCTAAATAATTTGTATTCATTTGGTTTCTTATGTTTTAAAAACATTTGATATTCTCTTTCTGTATAATCTCTTTCTTGAATATTTACAAATTGTCCCTTTCCATTAACAACAAATCTTCTTACTCTATATTTCTCAGTATGTGGATTCATAAATGTACATACTTGATAATATTTATATAATTTCTCATCTTCTTTATAACAAAATCTTTCTTGACCATCACTGGTTCCTACAAAACTATATCTCATTTTATATTATAATATATACACAAAATAATTTAATCTAATAAAAATCATAGGTATAATTTGTCTTCTCGTAAAAATTAAATTCTTTCGGTCCATTGAAATTTATAACTTTTGTTGTATTTTTGTATCCTTCTTTCATTATTATCTCTTGATTAATACTATATATCTCATATAAATATTTATCTAATATCTTCTCTAGTTTCTTCATTGATTGTGTATGTTTATTAACCATATTTGGTGCTGCTGGCAATTTATATATAATACTATGTAATGAATTTAGTGCATTGTGTTTTTTTCGTTCCATTATACTATAGTTAATACCAGCTAATTCCGGTAGTATTTTTGATTCTTCATATACAATTAACATACTATCTATATTATCTACTACTTCTTCATAAGAAGGTGGGTTATAAACATATAAATCTTGAATATTTGCCATTAATTCTAATATATCATCATAATTTTGTAGTTTCCTTGGCTTTGGTCTTATTATATCTTGTTTCTTTTTTCTTATTTCTTTTTTATGTTCCTCCACTTTATCTTCTTCTTTCTTATAATCTTTTATTATATAATAACCAAATATGATTGCTATTAAGGTTACAATACTAATATCTAAATATTTTACCAACAATACTATTGTTAGAATTATTATAATATATTTTGAATAGTTTTTAGGAGCTTCCCCCATTCCATTTTTGTGAAATTCGGTGTCCATTTATATTTAGTCTATATAATTATTTTACTAGCTAAATAAAAAATGAAAAAAGATTTAAATATTAGGTAAGATGATAATATATATATACAAGATGAATAATAATACAACAGTTTTAAATGATATTGAATCTATAGTTAAAGATAATTATATTTATAGATTCAAAAATGAACTTTTAAATTGTATTGACGAAGATAGAAAAAAAGATTTAAAAAATATTATTGCTGGATTTTCTATTCAAAAAATAGAAAAGAAAGAAAATAAACTTGATGATTATTTAAAAACAATTCATGATGCTGCATACAAAAAGAATTGGAGTAGACTTACTGACTTCCATAAAAAAGAAAAATTAATTGAATATGTTAAAAATTTAAATTTAGAAAAAGAAGAATCAGAAAAATTACAAAAGAAACTACTTAATAAATTAAGTAAAAATGAAATTAGTCTAAAAGAAGTAGAATATGATAGCACTAATGGTTATATTATTAGTATTAAACTAAAATCAAAAGAAAAATAATTTTTTACTTAAAGATTCATAATGATTGTTTTAATTATTATGGAGAATCAAATTAAAGAAATTATGCATGAAATTAATGTTCGTCATCGAGAAATTAATGATTATTTTGATAAAGTAAATAATTATTATTTTACACCAAAATCACACAATGAGAAACATTTTGAAAATTTATCTACTATTCTTTATAAAAATAATATTAATTTAACATTGACAGATTTATTTACTCATGAACAAATTGAATTAGAAAAAAAGAAATTAGCATTTAATTATTATACACCTGCAGAAAATGATAAATCAAATGATATTAGTGAATTTTTAGTTTTTATAAATGACTTTTTTTTAACATATCATCCTTATTTTGGTAAAAATTTTGAAGACCATGAATGGACATTCCATGATAAAACTTCTACAAAGTATGAACTTGGTGATGATGAATATATTTTTGATAATTCAATTAATATCAATTACAAGCATAACGAAGAAAATATTAATTATTTAAATAATATGAAGCGTATTTTAAAAGCAAAAGCTGGAAAAAATATTAAAGTTAAAACTAATTATTTTGAAGATTCTGAAAATGGGCTTGTGTGGATATCAGTTGTAGTCAAACTTATTCATTCATAAAAATAATTGATTTTTAATGCTTTTACTACTTAATTATATAAGAATATATATAATTAATAGAAACCATGAAGCTATATAATAAAGATTATCCAGTCCATGAAGACTTGGTCATTGTTCGACCAGTTGAACTAAATGATGATGTTGGAGCTTACTGTGAATTACCAGAATATGATAATATTCGTGCTTTAGTTCTTTCTTCCCAACTACCAAAACGAAAATCAGTAAAACAGATATTTAAAATAGGCTCATTGTATACTTGTGGTGTTTCTTCAATTCATGAAGTAAACAAGGAAGGTGAAAAAAAAGTCGAAATTAACCTAACTTATTCGCGTGTACGACCAGAAGATAGAAAAAAGAATGATGAAAGTTATCCATACAAAAATAAATTATACAGATTATTTGAAGATGTTGTAAAATATCATAATAAATTCTATAATGAAAAACCATCAGATGAAGTTTTAAAAGTTTATACTGAAAAGCTAGTTTATAATTATAGTCCAGATATGGATGAAAAAAATTATAATAATATTCTTGAAAATATTACTTCATATATTACTAATATTAAAAATGAGGTCAATGATGATTTTATTAATTATATTATAAATGATTTTAATAAGCGTATTGAAATTACAAAACTACGTGTATATCAAGATATCCAGTTTACTATCTTAGAAACTGATTCTCTTAATAAATTAATTAATTGTCTTGAATCTATTGAAAATGCATCAATTGAATGTATAGGGTCACCTAAGTATCGTATTGTCTTTACTGGCTATAATTATGATACCTTAAAAGAAGAAGCTGAACAAATCATTAGTAAATTCAAGGAATATAGTAGTAAATATAAACATAATTTTACTCTTATTGAAGATATAAAAGTATTACAGGATAAACAATATAAATTAGAAGTTATTCGTATTTAAAGTTTTTTTTATAAAAATTATTGAATTAAGTAAAAAAAAATTGAAGATTAATAGTATATATAGTAATAAACATATTATATATAACTGAATAAAAGGATAATATGGAGCTAGAAAAAAAAGTTATTAAAGAGCTTCGTAGTAAGGGGTATCCAGTATTTAATCATAATCTGTCTACTTTTCTGGTGGATGATACAGGAAAGAGACTTACAACTATTTGTGAATTTGATATTATTTCTCATGACTTTATTATTGAAGTAAAGTCTGGACGTAATATCATGTCAAATGGAATGCAAATTATGAAACAACGTGATATGATGCCTAATTATAAACTCTATTTCTATTGTCCTATTAAGACAGATAAAGAAATTGATGATTGTAATAAGGATAATGTAAGTGAAAATGTATATTATATTAATAACCTTGATGAGGTTTACAAGAATCATAAGCCATTTAATCATGCAAATATCAGACGGCATAAACTGTTTTCAAAATTCCTACATCTAACTATGGATTGTCTTAAAACATTTGATAAGATTTATACTAGACGGCTTATTGTTTATGAACAATTCATTTTCCTAAATCACTATTATAATTTTAGTGGCAATGATTCAAAAATAACTTGGGTTGATAAACTCAATTATCTACTACATAGTGGAAAACTTGTATTGGTTGATAAGTTTGATGATGATATTCCTGATTTTGAACTTAAAAACTGTAACAAGAAAATTTATATTAATGACTATCAGGAACTAAATATCATTAAGTCTTATAACATCTATGATTTGGATTATGAAGAAATCCAAGAGAATATTATTATTCGCAGACAACCAACTAGAACAGAAAAGAAACATATTCATAAGGCAGTTTATAAAGATGACATTCCCAGCCTACAAAATCTTTATAATTAAGAAAAATTGATTTTTATTAACAATATTTTTTTATATTATTATTAACTATAACACTAAAATGAATCCTGAAGATATTATTAACTATTGGATACCAAATGATAAATACCAATCATTTTGGTTTGATAAAACTCCAGATGAATATATCAAAACAAATTATTTAGCTTTATTAAATAATTTAGAGGGAGAAGGTGAACTATATAATACTTTTAATGAAACAATGAATGGTAAATTAGCATTAATTATTTGTTTTGACCAATTCACACGAAATATTTATAGAGACAACGATGATAAATATAAAAATGATAAAAGAGCATTAAAAATTGCATTAGAAATATATAATGAAAATGCAGATTGTAATTTTAATCTTCCTGGTAAACTATTTTGCCTCATGCCTTTTAGACATTCAAGAAAAAAAGTATTTCTAAATTATGTAGTCGAAAAAATAAAGGAATATAAAGAAATTTATAAAAATAACTCTTTATTAAATAAATTTGAATTTGCTACTTACCAATCATTGGGTGATTTGGAGGAAAATATGGTTTTGATTGATTCTACAAAAAAAATAAATTATATTTTATTATCGGAATATAATGTTCTAGATGATGTTTGTAGTAATTATGATAATCTACTTTTTTATGATTTTCAAAATATAAATAAGAAAATAATTAATAATAAGTTATATACTATTATACTTAAATATTTTGAAAATAAATTCCCTATTTTTGAAGATAGAAATATCGGTGTATCTCTATCTGGTGGTGTTGATTCAATGGTTATCTTATTTATATTGTTTTTTATGAAATATAATAAACAAATTAATTCAGTCTATGCTTTACATATTGAATATATAAATAGAAATGAAAGTAATGATGAAACCAAATTCTTAATTGAATATTGTAATCTTCTTAATATTGAATTATATATTCGAAAAATAGATTATATGAGTCGTGATTCAGTTGATAGAAATTTTTATGAATCAGAAACAAAAAGAGTAAGATTCAATAGCTATAAATACTTAGTAAAAAATCATAACGTAAAAGGATTTTGTATGGGTCATCATTTTGGTGATTTAGGAGAGAATGTATTAATGAATATTTTTAATGGAAGAGATATATTAGACTTATTTGTTATGGAAGATGATTCTGTAATTGATGAAGTCAGACTATTCCGTCCTTTATTAAATAATCCTAAAAGTGATATTTATAGTCTAGCACATATTTTTCAAATTCCTTATTTTAAAGATAGCACTCCTGATTGGTCATGCCGTGGAGTTTTAAGACGTAAAATAATGCCTGTATTAATTGACCAATGGGGTTCTGGCATTTATAACAACTTAGCTGATATCGGCATGAAGTCACAGGAGTTAAATAAAGTAGTTAACAAATTTATTATCAATGATTTTTTAGAAAATATTGAATTTAAAAAGAATGGTTGTAAAATAACATTGTATGATAAATATTTAGACTTACCACAAGTTATTTGGTCTAATATTTTCCTACAATTATTTCATAAACTAGGTAAGCATATGATATCTAAGAAAAATCTTACTTCTTTCTTAGATTGTATTAAAGATAGAATAACTAAATCATCACAATATAATTTTTCAAATGATACTTTTACTATCATCGATTATAATACAATTTATATTTTTTGCAATAATTTTAATAATATATCTGATAAAAAAATTGTATTAAATAATAATTATGAAGATACAAATATTAAAATTACAGTAATTCCATATGATAAAAATAAAGAAGTTCGAAATCCTATAACATATGATAATATTCTTGATGGATATTATCACTATACTGAACAAATTAATGATGATCGAAATATATATATAACAAATAATTTTGATGACAAAGATACTACACGTAAATTATTCACTAAAATACCTCTAATAAAAAAATACATAACAAAAATAACAAGTGCTAAAGTAATTAATAAAAATTTACTTGCTAATATTGAATTATATTTTTAATTTATTTTATTTTAATAAATTTTTCTATTTTATCTAATTCATCACTTGTATTTGTAAGTCCAATTGGTTTATAAAATCTTTTAGTAACTTGTGAAACTAATTTTTCTATTTTTTTATTATCATCCTCAAAAACCATAGTTACATCATCATTAATATTATTCTTTCTAAATGTTAATTTTGTATTTTTCTCAAATTCATACTTTATTTGTTTTTCACTTTCAATAAACTCTTCTAATCTACGTATATCATTCGGACCTACTCTGATTGCTTGATTCTTAAATGAATTAGTCATATTATCAGGAGCCAATCCAATATAAATATCTTCACTTGGATCAATTAATCTTTCGATAATAAGATTATTTTTATTTACTACAATATTATTTTTACCTGATTCTTTTAAAATATCTTCAATTATATTACTACTCTGTTTGTTCCCCATTATGATAAAATTATATGATATTATAATTTTATACTTTATATATATTATTATTTTAATCAATTTTTAATCATTTTATTCATAACAAGTCTCTTTCCATTAGAGGTCATAATTGTTCCTTTAACATTTATTTTATTATTATGAATATCATCGTGACATTTACTACAAATTACTACAAGATTGCCTTTTGAATCTTTTGGTATATGTTGTTTCTCTTTCACAAATCCATCTTCACAATCTTTTTGGAAATTAATATGATGTGTTTCTAATTGTGATATATGACTTTGAATATCTTCTTTACCACATATTTCGCATTTATGTACGTAAACATCACTATTGTATTTGGATGTTTTTCCTGATATTAAACTATCATACTTATTTGTTAATTCATTTTTAATTTCTAATGCTAAATCAATAAATTCTTTATCATGAATAATATGTCTTGCTACTGTAATACCATAAATTTCTTCACCTGGACCTTCTTTTAATACTCTATCATATACTAAGCTATCTGTTTTTGCATCATAATCAACTGAAATATGAAATGCTTTTACTTTATCCAAATTTTTAATTCTTTCCATTTTTGATATTTCATGTAAATGTGTTGCAAAAATAAAACTTGCATTTGATTCTGCTAATTTTATAATACTTGTTGCTACTAATGCATTACCACTAATATGTTCAGTTGAACGACACACTTCGTCGCCAATTACAAGGGTATTTGGATTTGCTCGTTTCATAATAGCTTTTAATTCTACCATCTCTAATGCAAAAGACGATAAGCCCTTAAAAATATTATCATTACCCGTTATTCTTGTATACATAGAAGTATATGGATAATAATTATATTCTTCTGCCGGAACATACATACCCGCTTGTGCTAAAATTAAACTAATTCCAACTGCTTTCATTAGTGATGACTTACCAGATGAATTTAATCCATATAATAATATACCTTTCATATCTTTACCTATTTCAACATTATGTGGTATATATTCATATTCAATTAATCTTTCAATAATAGGGTGTCGTAAATTTTTTGCTTGTAAATAACTCTCACTGTTTTCATTACCTTCCTCTTTATCATTTTTATTTTCTAATTGAATAATATTTGGTTTTTTATAGTTGTATTTCTTTGCTGTTTTTGCATTCGACTTAATAAAATCAATTTGACTAATAAAAATATTAATATTTTTAAAAATAACATCATATTTCTCATAAATTTCATTTAGTTTCTCTTTATAACTATTTAATATCATAGCTTGCATTTTTATTTTAATTGTTTCTATTTCATTACTTTTATTTTGTAAGTCTGGGAAGAATATTTTTGTTTCATTCAAATTATCCTTAAACTCTAATTTCTTAATTTCTAATTCATATCCATCTACATCTATTTTTTGAATTTTATTTAATTTTAATTTTAATACTTCTGCACGACTTTTTGTTAGTTTTAAAAAGTATCCATCACGATCATTCTTCTTAACAGTGATATACTCTTTTTCTTTTGTCTTTTCTTTATCACTTTTAGTATAATCGGATAGGATTTTACTTAATTTTTCCATAAAATCTAATCCAAGATTAATACTATCTTGTAATTTATCTATTTCCAGAAATACTCCTTTTTTAAAAATATTTGTATCTAATCCTGCCGTAGTATTTTGTTTCTTCATTTGTTCTTCTATAAAAAGTTCATTAAAGAGCTTATTAAAATTTTCTATTTCTTCTACTGTTTTTTTGGTTAATTTAATCTTTTTCAGATTTTCTTTTTTCTTTATTAATTTATTGATTTTTATTATTTCCATATAACTTTGATATAATTCATACAATTCATATGGTTGAATAGTATTCAATCCCAATTTTCTTGTTAGTCTTTCAGTATCATTAATCTCCTTTAGATATTTTTCTATTTTATCATATAAATTATCATTAATAAGTTCATCAGTATAATTATAATATTGTTGTATTTCTTCTGAATTAGTCATTGGATATAATAATTTTTCTTTTAAATAGCGTCTTCCCAATGGTGTAGAAGTATTATTTACTACATCAAATAGTGATTTGTATTTATTATTCATAGTTTGATACATCTCATTCTCAATAATATTTAATTGAAAAATAGCATTATTACCAAGAATCAAATGTTTATTATTTTGGAAAATAATAGGTTTTTCTAAGTTATTAATAATCTTTTCATTATGGTCATATGCGAAATCTAGTAATAGCAAAAAACTAATATTTGCATAGGTAAATTTCTCTAAATCTAAATATTCTAATGGTGTAACTTGTGTTTTTGGTTTATAAATTTTTTTTAATAATTCATTTTGATATGATATTTTTGCATATTTCTTATCTACGTCCTCATAATAATGAAGAAATTTATTATCTAATTCTAAGTATGACATTATGAAGTCTTTGTTATTCTTATTTGATTTATAATATATAATTAATTCATTCGGATTTATAGTATTGACAAAACGAAGTGTTTCATCTAATGCTATTTTATCATCTACTATACTTGAATGACTTTCATAAATAATAACTTTCCCTAATGTTAAATCAATTGCACTCATACCTGCACATAATAAATTCTTACCTGCTTTCTGAACTTCTTCTTCTAAATATAAACAAACAATATAATTTGTATCAGGTTTTTGAATACCATCAATATATGTTCCAGGAGAATAGATATTAGTTACTTCTCTTTTAGGATTTGGTGGCGGTGTTGTTTGGTCAATTACAACTGTTGTATATCCATTATCAATTAAAATATTAAAATACTTAGTTGATGATACCATTGGAAATCCTGACATATATGGATTCTTTAAACTAATATCATCTACTGATTTATCACGACGTGTGCATACAATATTTAGTGTTTCTGCAAATTCTTGTAAGTTTGGACCTCTTTCATTTGTTGCATATGCTTCATAAAAACTTCCTACTTGCATTAATACCATTGTCTTTTCTTTTCCATATTTTTTTACATATTTATCGTAGTAATCTAAATATTCTACTGTAATACTATTTACATTATAATTATTCATTGTTAATATAAAATATAATAGTAATTTATTTTTAAGTTTAATTTTTGAAAAAAAAATCAAAAAGAATAGTATAATGCAAAATAAAATTTTATTTTATCTAGATTACACTTTATTTCTACCAATAACAATTATTCGACTAATCTTAATTTATTTATATGGTTCTCGTTATAATATGGATGGAATGGAAGTATTTGACATAATGACACATGCTGACCAACCATATTTTAATCAAGAAAAAGATAAATTAACTGTTGATACAATGGGTAAAAATATTCAACAATCTGTATACGATGCATCTATAATTACTGAATATAATGATGATTTTAATAATAAAAAATATTCAAATGATAATTTAGAAAAATCAAATAGTAATAAGAATCAAGAAATAGAAAGTCAAAAAATATCAATGGAAAATGATATAACTATAAAAGATATTCAAATAAATTCGGAAAAGTATACAGATAAAAAAACAATAATAACTACAAATACATATGAATTAAAACAAGACTCAAATAAAAACATTAATTCTACGAATAGTGTAAAAAATACAACAGATAATGAGAAAATAAAAAGTATATTAGATATAATAAATAAGAAAATGAATAATACAGATAATAATATATCAACAAGTGATATATTAAATACAGAATTTAGTAACGATATAACTGAATATAGTGATGATGATTTTTAGTTTATAAATGTTTAGATAATAATTTTTTAACACCATGACGAATCATATCACGAACATAGTGATTATTTTTATCTAAATCATACCAATTAATTCTATCATATTTAACAATTTTAGCAAGAATAGCTTGAATATCATAGTGGGAAATATGTCTTTCAAGAAATTTAATTTTTGCTTCAACACTTTCCATAGTTTCTTTACTGATACTAGCAGATTCTACTTCTTTCATAGATTTTGCTAAGCGAACATTTTTATTTTCATAGACTAAATATTTTAATAAGTTTCTAGTCTTATCATCAGTTTTAATCCATTTATCAAAAAATTTATAATAAAAATATTTACTTAATTTATCATGGATAGAAGGGTCTAAATTTAAATCTAAACTAGGATTTACTGGAAATACTACTGTAGATGGTGCACCAATACTATCAGTTGTAGTTAAAATAACACCTGGTTTAGTTGTGATTAATGGGAATAATGATTTTGAAGTACTTAAATCTAAACTTACTACTGGCGATGAAGATAAAGTTATTCCAGATGGCGTGATAATCATTTTATCATCACTATATAATATTGGTTCAAGTTTGGACATATGTGGTAATAATAATGCCATTTTATTTATAATAATAATAAATAAAATAATTATTCATAAATTATTATTTTATAATGATTTTTTAATTTTACTTTCAAAATATTCGATTATATCTTTAATTAACACATCTGTATTTTTTAAATTGTTTTTATCTTTGTTATCTTTTACATAATCGACATATTTAACTAAAAATTTATTTATTTCATCCTTATTCAATAATTTCTCAATAATAAAATTTTTAATCTCTGTTTCTTTTTTTTTATTTGTTTCATTATCCCCTTTCCCAAAATATATTTTATTATTATCTATTTTAATATATTTTGATAATCTATTTATTAATAATTGCATGTATTTCTTTTTAATTACTTCTACATAAAAATCTGTTACGCGATAGTCTATTAAATTATATTCATCAATATAATTATCCCAACCTAACTCTATAATACGTAATCTGGTATTTAATGGTTTGAAATTATTTTTTTCAATCCAATTAATTATGTCTTCTAATGATTTTAATTTATAAAAAATTTTTAAAAATACTTCTGAATTTCTATATATATCCTTAAATTTATCTTCCATTCTCTCAAAATATTGATTCTCATCTAATGTTTCTCCATCACATTTTGTTTTTTGATTTATCTTTTTTTCTTTTGTATTATATTCAGTTTCTGTTAAGCAAAAATCTTCTTCTGATGTAATAGTTTCATATGTTGTTGGATGTATTATTTTACTATTCTTTTTAATACATGGAGTTATACATTTTGATTTATCATTATTCATTTATATTATAAACAAATAAATTTATTAAATTTTTAAATCGGAGTCGTTAATTTTATTTAAAAATTTAATTTTCTTTTTTATTTTATTTGCTATATCTTCTTCTTGTGTATTACTTATATAGACTATTTTTTGAATTGCAACAGTTTTTAGCCCAGTTCTATAAATTCTACCTAAACATTGTATTAAATCAATAGAAGAATACGATGGGGATATAATTGATACTCTTGGTTTATCTCCAGTTGTATCATGTAAGCTAATTGATTGTCCACCTGCTTGCATCATACATAGAATTATATTATTTTTATTTTTCTGAAATAAATTTATATTTTTATCTCTTTCTTCACTTGTCTGATTGCCTTCTATTAAACTTATTTTATCAGAAATATTTTCTCTTATATTTTTTTCTAGTTCACGCAATGTATCTAAATAATTAACAAAAACAACAACTGATTTATTCATATCAATATATTTATTAATTAATTCTATTATAATTGGTATTTTATAAAATTCTATTTCTTGTCTTGCTTTATTAATTGCTACTAACTCATTATCATACATCTTTTGTAATTGTTTATACAATTTATTAATTTTTTTGATATTACTTTCATCAATATCATAACAATCAACACAAATTTGATTTTTTGGCATTTTCTCACCAATATCATCTAAGGTCATACGTGAACCATATTTTGGAAATAGAAACTCAAATATAGATGATTTTTTCTTTGTATTATTCTTATCTGCTTCCATAAAAGATTCTAACCAACTTTTACCAGTTTTCACATTATCATAAAAACCAAATAAATATCCATAATTCATAAAATGTTCTATTTTATCACATATAGTAGCACTTAATAACATACATTTAATATTTTTTTTAGTATTAATTTGATTTTTTAATGCTAATAGTATTTTTCCATTTAATGAATGTCTATTTTTACATTTATGAGCTTCATCAAATATAATTATAGTATTGTTTGGTATATTCCATTTATATTTTTCTAATATTTCATCATCCTTCTTTTCTTCACTATAATCTAAATATGTTGGAATACCACTTTTAATTGCATCATAATTAATTACGAGTAATGGTTTTATTTCAAATATATCACATGTTTGTTTCCATATACTTAAAATTGATTTAGGACAAATAATTATTGAATTCATTTTTAGTTTTTTTATAATTGCACATGTTGTATAAGTTTTACCTGTTCCTGTATTTGATGCATCTAAACATATTTTACTTTTCTCTAAACTAGTTAAAAGATTAATCATATGTATTTGTTGATAATCATATAATATACTATCATCTTGTTTTTCTACTGCTTGGTCTAAAAACACATCATCAAAGTTTCTATTATCAAACATTTGCTTGATTCTGTCATTTAAACTTTTATTCATTTTTATAAATGAATATAATTTATATTATTAAGTATTAATTTTAAGAATATTAATTTCAATGTTTATTTGAATTTTACTAATTATATTTATGTGTTTTAATATATATTGATATAATGAGTCGTATAGTTGATTCAAAATTTATTAAAGAATTAAATAATGTAATTACAGATTCATTTCCTAATCTAATTGGTTCAGATATCAGTCTAGTAAATAAATATTTATCAAGATTAATAGATTTTCTTGGTTATACATTATTAAATCATAAACAAGTTTCTACTACTGTATTTTTAGAAAGACTTAGACTTAATAATTATAAAGATTGTAAAGGATTATTATATTCATTATTACCTTATTTTAATAAAGAATCTGATTATAAAAGTATTACAAGTCTAAATGATTTATATGTTCACAAAAAAAAAGATGTGAATATTAACAATGATACTCCTTTATATTCATTCACAAATATTCAATACAGTCGACATAGTTATGATGGTAATAATTGTTCAGAAATTACTTTTGAAGAAGAATATTTAAGACAAAATTTTTATTTATTATTAGATTCAATTAAATTATGTCATAATAAATTATATGTAAATTGGATTGAAACTATACCATATAGCATTGATACTTATCAAAATGAAGAATTATATAAAAATACAATAATTAAACTAGAAAATAACGAATATGAAGAATTTAATATTGTTAATAATTTTAAAACTGATACAATAAATGATAAAACAACTAAAGATTATTTTAGTTCTTTAACTATGGATGATATTTATGATACAGTTACTAATGAATTTTACTACAATATTAAAAAATATAAATGGTTAATATTTGATATTGTTAGTGAAGAAAATGTATCTTATCCTATTTTATATTTTATTTGTAGATTATTTAATTTAAATTCAGTTTTTAATAGAGAATCAATTGATAATTTTAATATTATTCAAAATAGTTGGGATAAATTATTAAAAAATATTACAAATAATATTATGGTTTCAATTGATGGATATTTATTTACATCAGATAGTTTAAAAAAAGTAGTAATGAGTTGGATGTTATTTTTTGATAAGACTTATTCTAATAAACATGCTATTAAAAAAAATTTAGGAGATAAATACAAAGAATTTCCACAAAAATTAGAAGAAGATGATGATGAATTATTTATTGATGTTAAATGGGATATTGTTATAAATAATATTAATAATGTTAGTTTTGATTATATATATGACTTTTTATATGAGTCTTTTCAAGCATTAAATAATACTTTTTATTCAAATTTCTTAGTTGATACTGAATATAATACTAGTATTAATTATAATGTTATTAATAATTTTTCAAATTTTGATAGAAATAAACTAATAACAATTAAATATATTTATAATTTTGCAAAATCTTTATGCCATATCACAATTAATAATAGTTTTATTCCACTTCCTAGATATTGGAGGTCATTAGATAATTCACAAAGACAAATTATTTTAAATAGATTACAATCTACAAAATCAGGTTTAAAAATAACTGATTGGTTTAATATTCGTAGAGTATTACAAAATAGAAAAAATATTACTGATTCTAATTGGGAAAATATTAATAATATTATTTTTTTACAAATTAAAGATTTTATAGTTGATATGATATTTATTTGTTTAATTCGTAAAGGTGTTTTATCTAAATTTATTCCAAATCTTGAATTAATGGATGATAAATACACTGATTATGATAAGAAAAGTCAAAGTTATTTAGATAGAATTGAATCACTTAAGAATTCAGATGATTATAATAATTCATATTATTATTTAAATGGTTTACCTTATAAAAACTTCTTTGTTGAAATTAATAAAGAAAAAGAAACAGAATTTATTAATTATCTTGATTATCTAAAATCAGAAAAATCACGTGGTTGGTATCTTGCTTACACATTAAACTACATTTCACAAATTAATTTTTTCCATAAATTTAATAATAATCGTGTTATTTTTCTAACTGGTGGTACAGGTGTTGGTAAATCTACTATTGGACCTGTATTAACTTTATATGCACTTAAAAGTATAAATTATAATAATTCTGGTAAAATTGTATGCACACAGCCACGTCAAACACCTACTATTAATAATGCTAAAACAGTTAGTATGCAATTAGGTGTCCCAATAAATGCAGCATTAAGTAAAAATTATTATGTCCAATATAAACATCAAACTAGCAAACATGTAGATAAAGCTATTGGACATTTATCTTTAAAATTCGAAACTGATGGTACATTAATTAATGAACTTAATAATCCTTTATTAATAAAATCAATTCCAATTAATAATGATATAAACTTTATTACTGAAAATATATATGATATTGTAATTGTTGATGAAGCACACGAACATAACACAAATATGGATTTTATTTTAACTAATATAAAAAATACAATAGACTACAATAACTCAATAAAATTAATTATAGTTAGTGCAACTATGGATTATGATGAACCAATATATAGAAGATTTTATAGAGAAATAAATGATAATCGTATGTATCCATTAAATTATTATATCAAAGAAAATAATCTTGATAGAATTAATGTAGATAGAAGAATTGACATTAGTGAGCCAGGTAAAACAACTAAATATAAAATTATAGAACACTATGATGATTCAATTCGTGATGCTACTAAAGATAAATTCAAAGATGCTGATAAAATAATAGAAATTATTTCTAGTAATGAAGGTAATGTTCTATTCTTTCAACCAGGTGAAGCTGAAATTAAAGAACAAATTGAATATTTAAATAAAAAATTACCTGCTGAAATTATTGCTTTACCGTTTTATTCTTCCTTAAATAAAAAAAATCGTGAACTTATAGAAGATATAGATGATAAATTAAAAATGATTAAAATAGATAAAGAAGATATTCTCGATAAAGATGAAGGATTAGATTTTACAGAAGGTAGTAGTACTTATTTTAAATTTATTATCGTTGCAACAAATATTGCAGAAGCATCTATCACTATTAATAGTTTGAAATTTGTTTTTGATACAGGAACACAAAAAATTAATTATTTTGATTATGCAACAAACCAATCACAACTAAAACTTGCATATATATCAGAAACATCTAGAGTCCAAAGAAAAGGTCGTGTTGGCAGAACTAGTGATGGTGAAGTATATTATTCATATCCTAAAGGTAAAATGGCAAATAATCCTATTCAATATAATATTTCTATAGGCGATATTAAAACAAATTTATTTAATCATATTCAAGATTCTGATAAAATATTCTTCTCTTATGTAAATAATCCAAATATTGAACTTAATAAAAATACTTTTAATAATATTAATGATTTAGCTGGTATTTTTAATAATAATATTCATGAAAGCATTAAATTGCATTATTATAATTTAAATAATTTTTATGATTATTTTGGAGTCCAAAATCAATTTAATAATTCATTTGATAAAGAAAAATATCATGATTTTTATAAATTTGGCTATTCACAAAAATCTTTGAATGATGAATATGGAACATATTATATTATTCATCCTGAAGAATTAAAAATAATTAGAAATATAAATGGTAAAGTAATTAAATCTATTGCTGATGATATTAGTATTACTAATAATAAAATAGTTTCTAATAAAATGAGAACTTTATGGGAGTATTTATTATTAGAAGATTATATTAAGATTGATGATAATCGTAATATTGTAAAATCTGAATATGGCACATTATTTAATGATTTGTTAATCAAATTAGATAATTTTACTAATAATAATTTATTCAAATCTTATTTATTAAGTTTTAATCTAAATTGTAATGAATATATAATTCGTTTGATTTCTTTATTAGAATCTAATATTAATACTTTAGGAAAAATTATCACAAAAAGTATTCTAATTAAAAATGATAAAAAAATAAATGTATATAATTTTGAGGAAATTAATAATATTTTAGGTAAAGATTATAACTCTGATATTATTGCTTTATTAGAATTAATTAATAATATTCATAAAAAATTATTAGGAAAAAAAATATTATTAAATATTGATACTGATAATATTTATGCAGATGAAATATTACAAAAATATTATAAAACTCATTTAGATAAAGAAAATAATTTGTTAGAATCAAATGGTGACTTATTTAATTATAATAAATTAAGACAAAATAATAAAATTGTTACTGATATTATGAATCTATTTAAAGATGAAGATAAAATATACTATAGTCAAATTAAAGAATTATCAACTGAACTATTTATTGAAAATTCATTCATTTATGATTATATTGAAAAATATCTTGAGATACAAAATACAATTTATTTATTCAAAAATGATAAGATGGAAACTAATGAAAATGAACTAAAAAATTATACTTATGATGATTTAATGAAACTAAAAGAACTAATATTTAATAAATTAATAATTAAAAATTTTAAAAGTATCAAACATGCTATAATAACTTGCTTCTTATTTGCTTATCCATATAATATATTACATAAAATTAACAATGTTCCTTTATTCTTATATCTAAATGACCCATCAATTAAAAATTTATTTATTATTAAAAAATTAGGTATATTTAATGATACATTCGTTAATCCACAATTCTTTACTGGTTATTTACATAGTGTTAATATTAATGTAGATAAACACCAAATTAATATTATATCAAAAATTGACCCTAAACTTCTAATAAATGTCTCTAGATTCTATTTTAAAGACAATATTCTTAAAAAAATTAATGAATATAAACATATGGATTATGAAGGAAAAGAAGTTTCTAATAGTCAATTACACCAAGTATTGAATAATTATTATAATTTTATCAGTAGTGATATAAATGATTTTATTAGTATAATCAAAAACATCAATATTCACAAGATACTATAATTCGTAAAAAAATTGAAAAAACTATACTTATTAGATTTATATATTAGTATATAACTGAATAAGGTATTATAGAATAATATGGCTTATCCGGTTGCAATATATTCTTTTGCGAATAAGAGTCACTTCAAATTATGGGAAGATGTTCCTATTAATGGTGATGGTATTTATTTCGATAGAGAAAAATCAAAAAGAAAATTTATTGATGAATTTGGTAATGGTATACTAATTAAAAAATTAGATAAATATTATATTATCACAAACTTCCATATTGTCTGTAAAAATGATATATTTATTAGTCAAATAAATATATTAGACCATAAGATTTCTATCTTAAGTAAGCTAATCAATACCTTTCCAGAATTTGATGTAGCTATTATGGAAGTAACTGATGTATCTGAAGAAGATATTGACCTAAATACAAAACAATTTAATAATGAAAAAATTAATTGTTATATTGAAAAATTTAATAAAACAATTGATACAAGCATTCTTGAAAGATTTAGTATGACTTTGGATAATCTTTGTGATAATTATTCATTAGATTCATCTGTTATTAAAGATAATAATTTTATTAATGTTGCATATAATACTAATAATAAAACACATAAAATAGAATTTAAAAATGACATCTATAAATTTAAAGAATATGAATTAGGTTTTGGATTTACTAAAATGGTGCCGCAAATTCCTATCTATACATTTTCATTAAATAGTAATGATAATTTCCTAAATATGTGTGGAAAAAGTGGAAGTGGTGTGTTCTTTGATAAAACATGCATTGGCTTATTTTACAAAGTAAATCCAGTTGATAGAGAAGTTATGATAATCCCTTCTTGTATTATTAAAAAAATTATGAATCATGATGATATTAAAGGTTTTAATACTAAAATTATTACTGGTAATATTCGAAATATTTCATATGAATTGGAAAACAATCCTAAATATATACAACATGGTCATATGGTGAATGAAATTATTTGTGATAGTGCAATTAAAATTACAAATAATAATAATCAAATTATTGAATCTGATTTCATTGACGATTTTAAAAATAAAAAAACAGAATATATTATTTCTAGTATCAATGGACTAAAATTTAATAATTTTCATAAAATCTATAATTCAGAATATAATCTACATATGTCATTCCAAAGTGATATTCTTATAAAATCTTTGGATGATATTAATGAATTTATATTTACTATGATTAATCCTAATACTGAAAAAGAATTTGATGTAAAAATTAAATCTTGTAATTTTTATGATAAGCTTAAAATTCCTATTGCTATTGAAGACAGAAAATTCTTTGTTTTTAAAGGTATGGTCTTTACTGAGCTATCTGAAGAAATTTATCAATATATTTGTATGAATGACCAAATGTATAATGTTTCTCAATCTATTCATTTTGCTATACAAAAGCCTTTTAATCACAAATTTGAAAATATTTATATTCTTATTGACTATATTAAAACTAATAAAGTTATACAGTTTATGAAAAATAAAAACTTGATTAGTTCAAATAAATTAAATTGTTGTATTCTATATAAATTTAATAATAAAATATTCGAACCAGATAATGTAAGTATTAATAATAAAAATAATAATATTTCATTACTAACAAATAATGATATTACTACATCTGCTCAAACTTACATAAATTTCTCATTATAATATAATTTTTATTTTTATTTTTTTGTTTTTTTATTATATATCTTATAATGAATAATATTAATCCTGTAATTTGGGGTAGTTATGGATGGAAATTCCTACATTATATAACCTTCGCTTACCCTGATAATCCTACACATATTGATAAACAAAATTATTCACTTATTTTTAATAATATTGGAAAAGTTCTTCCTTGTGAAAAATGCCAAGATAACTATTATTTACATCTTCAAAAATATCCTCTAGATGCAAAAGCCTTATCCTCTAGATATAATCTTGTTAATTGGCTTATTAATGTACATAATGAAGTCAATAAAATGAATAATAAACCTTTAATAACTTTTAATGATGCTGTTGATATATATCTAAATAATAATAGTCCTCTAGTTACTCAAAAGACAAATAATACATTTTTCTATTTTATTATTGCTATTCTTGTTATTGTAATTTTAGTTTTATTATATAAATTAAATAATAAACAATAAACAATAAAATTTTAATTAGTTAACAAACTATTTATCTCGTCTAATATTTTGTTATAATCTTCTTCTGTTATATCCTCATTTATCCAATCATTTATATCTTTATTTACTTTGTTTAATATTTTATCTCTTAAATCTATTATATTTGAAGCATAGTTTCTAATTAAATTACGAAATGACATATTCTGTTCTTTTATACTTCTTATCATATAATTTACTAATTTCTTTCTTGGTGTATCCTTATAAGTTAATCTCATATCAACCCACCAAATTGACCATAATGCACAAAAACCACCTGGGTCACCAATTCTTTTTTTATTATATTCATAAATATCCATTGTTTGAAATCCTATCTTTGGTAAATAATCTTTTGGTCTTATATATTTTATTTCTGAATTTATTTTCTGAAATCTATTTTCTAATATATCATCTAGTAATTTTGGATTATAATTTAATCCTGGTGGATGTGATGAACCATGAGGCTCAAATCTTTCTATCTCTTTTAATTCCTTATCATAAATTAAATAATTTGCATGACTACCCTCTTTTATCTCTATTGCTAATGGAAATATTATATATCTTATTTTTGAATTATTCTTACATTTATCAAAATGTGATTCAAAATTTGTAGTGTAATGAATTTTATTATATATCCATACTATCTCAAAATTTAAAAACTCACAATTCGATAATATAATACCCTGTTTTCTGTAAAAAGTACATAATTCGTCATTTGTTCTAAAATCTTTATCTATTGATACGCATACATTCTTGTATTTTTTAAATATATATATTAATCCTATTAATACATCTAGTGTATTTCCTGTAAATGTACATATATCTAATTTCTTATCTTCACTCAGTTTAATACATATATACCCTTTCTTTATTGGAAATGTTCTCTTTGAACATGTTCTATCCTTATTATTTATTAATTCTTTTATTTTTTTACTTATAATTTGTTTACATATATTCTTTTTATCAACTATATTATACTTATCCATTAATTTCTTTTTATCATTATCATTAATTAATAATTCATTTTTACATAAATTTTCCCATTCTACTTCCCATTCAGTAGTTGTATTTTGTAATCTATATAAATAACTTTCAGTCAATAATTCCATAAAATCATCCATATCAGTTTTTGCTAAATAATCTATCACTCTTTTTGATTCTTTATTTTCGAGTAATACATCCATTTTCTTTTTGACTAATATCTTTTCATAATCTCGCCATTTTAAATTTTTAAATATTAATAATAAAGGTGTATTTCCATTATTGTCTTGTAAATTTAAATTACTATCCTTTATCAATAAATCAATTATATCTTTTTTATAATCTTCTCTATCTATTGCTATATGTAGTGGTATTTGTCCTTCAATATTCCAAATGTTAATATTTATATCTTTATCATACTCTATCAATTTATCGACTATTTGGATGTTATTTTCAATGCATCCATAATGTAATGCTGTATTACCATACATATCTTGTAATAATATATCTGGGTTGTATTTTAATAATATCTTAATTATATCTATATTGTTTTGGTGAATTGCATAATGTAATGCTGTTAATTCATTTTCATAATCTTGAATATTTATATTTATATTATTTTTTAACAATAATTCTATTATATCTTTCTCTTGTAAGTTACATGCTATATGTAATGCCGACTCTCCTAATAAATTTCTCTGATTTATGTTTACATAGTCCATTAATTCTTTACATATTTCTATATTTCTATTGTATACTGCAAGATGCAATGAATTATTACCATTATTATCTGTCTTATTTGGATTTGAACCTGATTTAATTAATTTTTTTATTGCATACATATTATTTACATCTATTGCATAATGTAATGGTATTCTACCTTTCTTATCTTTTATATCATGTATTGTAACACCAATAATTTTGTCATTGTATTCTAATATGATGTCTAAGATTTTATCAAAATTAAATTTTATTGCATAGTATAATATTGTTCTATCTTCTTTATCTATCATATCTATACTTGCATTATTATCTAATAATAATTTTAATATATCTGGTTGATTAAATATTACGGCATATGATAAAAAAGTATTACCTTGTTCATCTTTGTAGTTTAAATCTACTTCTTTATTTTTATTAATCTCTTTTTTAAATTTGTCATATTCTTGCTTTTTTATTAAATCAAATAATTCTTTTATCTTATCCATATTAAATTTATTTAAGATAAAAATTATTATTTTTATCTTTTATAATGCTTTAATTATTTTTCTTACTTATTTATGTTTCATTGTTGTAATTAATCCTTCCATTATTATAGAATATAATTTTGTTATAATCTTCTTTCTTGCTATATGGTATGGGCGAATTACTCTTAGACAATTTTCTAAATTAATATACTTTATGTCACCTACTTCACCTATTTGATTCTTGTTTTCTTCATTTATTGATGGTATTTTATTGTTCTTTGATATAGCTATGTAATATATATGTTTATATCGCACACCATTCGTTCCTGTAAAATCTTCTACTAATGGCTCTAATTTTTCTAAGATTTCATAATCATTCTTATTTAATCCTGTTTCTTCTTCAAATTCTCTTTTTGCACATTCTAAATTCTCTTCTTGCTTATTTCTTCTTCCTTTGGGAAATCCCCATTCTGATTCCTTATATTGTGGTTTTATATTCTTTACAAAAAAATTTAAATCTAATTCACTCTCTCCTTTCTTCAAATTATTAAATTTATTTTGAGACTTGTTGTATTCTATTTCTAAATATTGTTTCTTCTCTGTTTCTCCCCAAAAATTATTCCATAAGTTTTCAAAAGATTCTGTCCCAATTCTATCTATCTCTTCTTGTGTCATTTGTTGAAATAATGATGATATTCCATCTAAATTCTCTAAATTATATCTTCCTCGAATAAATTCAATATATCCTAATGTATTCTTTCTTTGTATCATCAAAAATTCTATCTTGTTCTGATTCATTCTCGAAAAATTCTTTATATCCTCTAAATTAGTTATATTTATTCCTTCTACTATATTCATGTTTATTGTATTTTTCTTAAAATATTCCATCAATTCTTCTGTCTTTTCTTCTAGTTTCACTAATATAACTCCTAGACTTATAATTGGTTCTTTACAATCTTTATAATCATGGTTCTTTTTACCACAATTATTACAATACCATCCCTTATTTATATATTCTGTCTTATTCTTATTCTTTGTTTCCTCTTCATTTATATCAGTGGGTGTTTGCCCACCAAAAAATGTTTTATTTATTACATTATCCATTTATTATTATATAGCATTATTTTTTTAGGTATTTTCCACAGATAAAAATTGATTTAATAAATTATAGATTTAAATATTATACTATTATATATTTAATAATGAAATCATCTAATATGACCAAAACTAAATCTTCAAAAGAAAAAAAGAATGATGGAATTTCTGATATAAAAAATAATAATTCATCTTCTAATTCTGATATAATTGAAAGTTCTAACAATATTTCAAGTGATACAAAAAAAGTAGTAGTTGCACAAAAAAATGAAAAACAAGGAATTACCATTGTAAGTGGACCTTATATAAACACTATATTAGAAACTACAATTACTTTAGAACCTAATCAGATGAACAATAATATCTATAAAAATCTAAAACAAAATTTAATTCGTCGTCTTGAAGGTAAATGTTATCGTGATTATGGTTTTATTACTAAAATTTATGAAATTATAAATATGTCTGATGGTTATATTGTTGCAGAAAATCCTAAATCTGCTGCAACATATAAAGTAACTTTCTCTTGCAAGATTTGTTTCCCTCTTATTAATAGACAAATTATTTGCAAGATTGATAAAAGTAATAAACTTATTATGAGACTTATTAATGGTCCTATTAATGTAATTATTACTATGGACCGTATTAATAAGAACATATTTTTTATTGATTCCAAAACTGGTAATCTAATGGCTAAACAAAAAGATAAGTCTATTATTTTAACTCCAGGTATGTATGTTAAAGTTACTCTTGAATCTAGAACATTTAACGATATGGACTCTATTATTATGGCTATGGGATTTTTAGATGATGTTGCTTCTGATGATGAAATTAAAGAATCTTATCAAAATGAATTTAACGAATTTGATAATATTAAATTTGATGATTACCTCAATCTTGAAAACCTTAATACAACTCAAGAAGTTGGTGATTTAGTTGAAGAAAAAGGTGAAGAAGTTGAATCAGAAGATATTGACGAAGAAGAGTTTGAGTCTGGTGAAGAAGAAAGTGAAGCTGCTGAATCCGAATAATTTATTTAATTTCTAATATAAATTCATTCTTAACTTTCTTAAATTTATATGTTTCTAATAATTTATGATATTCTTTTATCTTTTCATTATCTTTAATAGTTAATATAAATTCCCCCTTGTTTTTCTTTATATCAATATCTATCTTTATTGGTATGTTATCTTTTACTTTCCCTACTATATAATCTTTTCTATCTTCTAAATTATATGGAAATTCGTAAAGTGGATGATTCTTTGGTACCATTATATATGTCATCTTATCTTTTCCTGTTGCATATTTTTCTAATTCTAATAATTTTTCTTTTACTTTATCACATATAATTGTTCTTGCGCCCTTTTCATCTGTCTTGACACTCATATCTTTTGCCATTTTCTCTAAATATTCTTTACTCTTACTTGTTGCACATACTGAACCAAATATATTTTGTAATCCAGTAGCTCTCTTTTTATCTACTAATTTTGGTCTCTTTTCTCTTATCTTGAATACATCCTCGATTTCTTCTAATTTCTTTGCCTTTCTTCTTGATACTTCTTTATCTATAATACCTACATATTTATTCTCGTTTCTATTTTCATAATATTCCATCACTTCTTGGTCCCAGATATATACACTAACTATATCTGTATCACCTTCTAATGATTGTTGTTTTAATGCACGATATTCTTTGTATTTATCTGTATTTTGTAAATAATTAAATAAACTTAATTGCTGCATTTGGGGTTTTTCAAATGTTGTTCTGTAATACATAGGCACATCTTCATTTTGATTAAATGGTTGGAATATATAGTATTTATTGATATATATTAAATAACCTTGTCTATTAAATTTATCTATTATTGTATCAGTATAGTTATTGAAATCATTTTGGTCTAATGGTATTAGTTCATCTAATGCTTTATATACAAAGAATTCGTCAAATAAGTCTCTCTTTTCATCATCATCCTCGTGATAATGTTTCTTAACATATTCTAAAATATTATATATGGTATATACATACTTCTTCAAATACATTTCTTTAATTTTCTTTTTGGCAAAATCTATTTCTGTTCTTGCTAATGCATTTGTAAATGTTGACATATCAATCTCTTTTTTATCTAGTTTTCTATAAATCTTTCTTGATGGGTCATAATATTCTGTATTTAATTTTTTATTTTCACATTTAAATTCACAATCATCATAGTCACATTCCATTGGACATTGTTTACCATCTTTACCACAGTTTTTATGCATTTCGATTTCTTCTTGGAACATGTTCAAATTCTTATTTAGTGGACAATCTACTGCTACTTCTTTCATTGCTCTCTCTAATTTCTTTACCATTATATATTTCTTCTCTGCTTTGTAATATAATTCTTCTTCTGTTGATAATCCTTTATTCAGTGATACTACATATTTGTATACATTCACATATGGAAATCTATAATCTTCATTCATTATTGCATAGTGGGAACAAAAACGAATTGCACGACCTATAACTTGGTCTACTTTTGCAAAGTTGAAATGTGCATCTAATATATGAACTTCACCTACATTATATAAAGATATACCTTCGTTCATGACTCTTGAACCTAATACAAATTTAATTTTCTTACCTTCTACATTATCTACTTTGTTAAATACTTGTTCTAATATTTTCTTTTGTTCTTCTGGCATTGCTTCTTCGGCTTCATCACCTGCTTTACCAGTAATTGTTATAAATGTAGCTGGTGCAAATTCATGTTTATCATCGGATTTAATTTGTTCGTATTCACTTGAGCCATCCTTAACCATTTTTTTATCACTTTCTGAATCTTCTAATTTACCACCTTTTTGATTTTTATGTTCGTCATATTCTTTACCACAAAAATAACATTTAGTTGATGGTTTAATATTATAATTTTCCTCTTCATTATATTCTAGATATCCATTTTGTAATAATATTTGTTCAAATATTTCAATACCTGATTTTACTAAGTTTGAATAAATAAATGCTGTTCTTGCTCCCTTTTTACCATTATATAATCTTTCTAATTTATTTAAGGCTTTGTGGAATTTTACTGAAAAAAGTTTTAAATATTTCTTATTCATTATTCTTCCTGTAATCTTTTTACCGTCTTCTGTTAAATATACTAAATCAGTCTCATCCTTATTTTTAATTACTTGTTCTGCTATTTTCTTATTTAGCAATTCAAAATTTGCTCTTACTTGATTTTTTAATGTTTCAATACCTTCTCTTCCAAAATATCCTACAATATTTTTCTTGTCTTGTGATAATCCTGGAAATACAAAATTTGCCACTGCTTGTGATTTTCTATCTAATGCATCTTTGTCTTCTTCTTCCTCTTCTTCTTGTCCTTCATCTTTTTCTTTTGTTACCGCTATATCATATGTATCTTGTTGCAGTTTTTCCATTTTACATCTTATTAATTTTGTTGTTTTCATCTCTTCTGGTTTTTCACCTTTATCCACTCTTTTTGCGAATGTTAATGGGTCTCCTCCACGAACATGGGATACATAACCTGATGACATTCTCTTGAAGTATTCTAATCCTCCTGGTTTTAATTCTAATGTGTAACTCTTATCACCTGTAAATAATTTATCTCTTTCTATTGGTGAATCGTGTGGTCTTAGGAAATTTAATAATTCTATTATATCATCTGCTCTGTTCTTCATTGGGGTTGCTGTGAATAATACTACTTTTAAGTTAATTGAGTTCTTGATTATATATTTTAATGCTTCACCAAAACTATTGCCAGTTAAGTTGTGAGCTTCATCCACAATTAATAATGTGTTATTTAAGTTATATAATCTGTCTATGGCAATATCTCTTTCAAATTCACCTTCTTCTGTTTTTCTATATGATACTCTGGTTTTACCATCTACTTCTTCTTTTCTTTCTACAATTCTTTCACCTAATACCTTCTTTTGAAAACTACGATAACTCATAAACTTATAATATTGCAATGCATTGTTAATTGCCATTCTTCTTTGTCTCTCCTTCTCTTCTTCGTCAATATACACACTCTTATCTTGATATTTTAAATAAGTCTCATTTGTGCATTTTATTAAATGTTCTTTCCATGATTCTCGAATTAATGGACCTGGTACTAATATATGTATTTTTGTATTATATTTTTGAACCATTGATTTAAATTTCTCTGCAATTGCTACACCTGTGCATGTATTGTGACATATAATACCATTTGCTACATAATTATGTGTATCTTCAACTTCTAAATCATAAACATAGTCATCATAATCGAAATATGTAATTGATTTAATTTTACTCCATAATATATCGGTTGATGATTCTTTGTCTCTATTATGAATTGATGACGGTATTGCAATATTCTCATTTACTTTTAATTCATTTGTCCATCCATTCTCAGTGTATAATTTATGTATCTTGGTAATTTCTATTTTCATCCCATTTTCTAATTCAATTCTTTTTAATTGTGTTGTTACATTTTCACGATATAATTTACTTACTTTCTTAATTATTATTTTATTATTATCTGTCATACTTGACACAAACAAATCTTCTTTTGGTATACTCCATTCACCATTTGTATTATCATAAATTAATATTGTATGATAGTTATTCCATATTTTTGCTATGTTTTCATAATAACCTAAATTAATATTATTATTGAATATATTTGTTACATCTTTTATTAATAATACTTGCATATCTTTACTGATACATTTACCTGTTCCTAAACCATGAAAACCCAATATACCGCGAAATGGTGTATCTGGGTTAATATAGTTTGCTAATAATGATTGATGTTCATTTAAACTAAAATTTCGAGCACATATACCATCACGATATTCTTTAATCTCATCATAATTTTTTAATAAAGGTCTTTCTGGAGATTTATGATAATAGAATTCTCTTTTTTTATATATTTTATATTGAATATCTTGGTCATCTAATTCTGGATAACCATAATCTTCTTTTAAATTTTCATCTAAATTATCCTTATCTTTTGACATCTATATAATATATTATATAATATAAATTATTATTTTTATCTATTTATTCGAGTTTACAATATCATAATAATCATATAAGATTAATATATATATGAGTTATTCACATGAAGATTTAGAAAAAATAGTTCGTGATATATCAAAAATTAAATCACAAAAAAACTTGGAAAAAGTTAAAGATATTATTTTAAATAATAATCCTGAATTAAAAGTTACTGAAAATTCAAATGGTGTTTTTATGCATTTTAATAATTTAAATAATTCTACTTATATCGAACTTGAAAAATTTATTAATGAATTAAAAGCCGCTAAGAATCCTACTCAAAGTGAAAAATTATCTGAATCTCAATTCTCTGAATCTAAACCTAATGATGAGTTTTCTATTAACTATAATAGTAGTAAGCTTAAATTTAGTAATCGAGAAAAAAATATTATTAAAAGAAAACATTATAATAATGCCTTAATAAAGCATTCTGAAGATGTTGATAAAGATTTATATTCTTTTTCTGAAAATACTGAAGAAGTTGAAGATAATATTTTTATCAAAAAATAATTATTGGCAAGAAAAATTGATTTTTTTTACTTAAATTTATAATGATACTTATTATTATATATTTACAATATGAAATCCAATACCCTGAAAAATGCTATGCTTTATAATCCTCTTGTAAAAACACTTGGGGTAAATAATAATAAAAATATTATAAGTTTGGATGTTTCTAAATCAATACCACAAAAGGTTCTTGATTTAAATAATCTTTTAACTTTTATTTCTAATTTTAAAAATAATTCTAAAAATATTGTTGAATCTGAATCTAATAAAAATAATTTTATTGCTAAAAAGAAAGATGAATTAAAGCCTCTCACTTTTGGTGAATCCGATAATTTAGAATATTTACCTTCTAATCTTAAAAATATTTTTGATGGTGTAAGTTTACATAGATTTGGTATGATTAGTTATAAGCCTAAAAATCCTAAATTAGACTATCTTAGTAAATCGTCTTTTGTATTATCTCTTTTAACTTGTCTTAAAAATAATTTTATTTTACTATCACAAAATGAACAATTGAATTATGCGAATACTTTACGAAAAAATTTAGTTAATCTTTATCAAGGAATACAATTTAATGAGAATAATTATAAAAGTCTTGGATGGAATCAAAAAGAACTTATTAAAGATTTAATTAATTTTAATATTTCTGATATGCTTATTCGGTCTTTTGTTGATTATTTACATATTAATCTTTTTGTTATCGATTATGAATCGGATTTAATTAATTTTTATGGACAAAATGGTTTTATTATGCATAAAAAAAATATATTCCTTCTAATGCATGATTCTAATACCTTTGAACCTATTTATATTAATGATAAATCTTTTATTGATAGCGAAAATGATATTATTCATTATTTACTCGAAAATCCAGAATTTGTTGATTTCAAAACTTGTAATTTTAATAAAAATGATTATGATGATGATTTAAATCAATTTGATATTAATGAAGAAATCCTCGATAAATATCTTAATAAAAAAGAAGTCAAAATTGATATGCAAACTAAAATGCTTGAAAGAGATATTATTAAAAGTATCCGTCGTGCTGAATATGATAATACTCTTAAAGACGATAATCCTCATTATAATTCTGATAAAGAAGAAGATAAAAAGGAAGAAGTTGAAGCAAAAGATGAAGAAGATGAAGAATATAATTTTGAAGATAAGATTAGCGATAATAATAGTAATCTAACAAAATCATCTGGTAGCAAAACAAAAGTTAGTTTTAATCCTAAAGTTTCTGATAAAAAACAACAAAATAATGAAAGCAGCTATTCTGAAGTAGATGATAGTGATACGAATAGTGTTATTTCAGATTTAACTGACACTGTTATTGATGGTGAACAAACTGAAAAAGCCTATACTGTGAATGAAAATAGTGTCTTCCTTAAAAAGAAAAATAATGACAAAAAAGGATGTGACTCTACAACAGTGTCCCAATCTATTAACAAAAATAAATTAAGAGAGGAAATAAAAGTAAAGAAAACAAGTAAATTAAATGAGTTACAAGAAGCAGCGACTAAATTAAATATTGAACTAACATATACTGAAAATAAAAAATTAAAAAATAAGACAAGAGAAATGTTATTTGATGAAATTAATAAATTTCTAGAATCATAAAAGAGTTATGTTATATAATTCGTAATTTTATTTATTTTTTTTTATGAATATCATATAATGAGTGACAAATACGTAGTATATGATAATGATTTAAAATATAAAAACTTTTCCAATCTAGATAAAAATAAAATAATATTCAATGACGAGTCAGTTAAAAAAAAGTTTGAATCAAATATAAATCAAAATACTTTAGAACAAAGATTAAAAGATTGTAAAAAAGAAAACTATTTAATATTAGATTTAAAATATATGGACCTAAAAGAATTACCAGATTTTCCTGATTATTTATATTCTGACCTTCGTGAATTATATTTGGGTAATAATAAATTAGATGATTCTTGTCTTGATAAAATAAATAAATTTAAAAAATTACAAGTTATTGAATTATCCTATAATAAATTTAAAAACTTAATAAGTTTACCAAATACTTTAGTTGAATTAGTCGCAACACATAATGAAATTAGCATTCTACCACAAAATCTTGATTATATATCTGTTATAAATGTTGATTCAAATCTTATTAGAAGTGTTCCTTCTTATCATGAATTAACTATTCTAAATTGTGACAATAATAAAGTAACTAAATTAGGTGAATATCCTAAATTAAAAAAATTATTATGTGCAAATAATAGATTAACTGAAATTTGTAATTATCCAAATTTATCTTATCTTGATGCAAATACTAATCAAATTGCAAAAATAAAAAATTGTAGTAAAATTCGTGATTTATTAATTTCAAATAATCCTTTAGTAGAATTACCTAGTAATTTTGAAAAAATAAAATATTTAGATTTAATTAATACTAAAGTTAGTAATTTAATTTATTATAAAACATTAGAAGAATTAATTGCCAATAAAAATCAAATTGATAAATTAGATTCTAATTATAAATTATCAGATGCACGAATTCATAAAGATAGATTATTAAATTTATCTTTTAATATAAAATAAAAGTTTGTTTAGGATTTAAATAATTATTATATAATTATTTTATTATGAATATTAACCCAAAAAATCCAAATGAAATCTATGTTAATGATGAACAACCTGTTATGATTGGCGACTTAGTATCAATTTCTGGAACTATTGTCGAAATTCTTGAATATATAAATACACCTGAAATGCAAAAACTAGAAGAAGAAGAATATAATGCTTTTGAAAAACATATGGAGGCTAAATTTGAAAGATTCGCAATGAACTATTTTAAATTATTCCAAATGATATTAACTAAAGAAAATCGTGCTAATAATGTTCTCGAAATATTTAATCTTATTAATGAACTAAAGGAAGTTAAAGCTGGTAATAAATCATATGAAACTTTAATGGAAGAGTTTAAAGAGAGAAAGGCACAAGAATATATTTACTCAAAATATAAAGGTGGTAAAGCAGAGTTTGAGGAAAAAGTTAGAAAAGAGGCTATGAAAAAACAAAATAAACAAATGAAAAAATAAGTTTAATATAATATTTTATAATTTTTTATATAGAAATTATAAATACATAATATATAAATGCCCGGATTTGATTCTAGTTTTCATCTAGTTAAACTTATGTGCAATAGATTAATTCCTACTGCAACAATTCTTCCTTACGGTGGTCCTGCTGATGACTCTGCACCACAAGGTTTCTTAACTTGTAACGGTGATGTTGTATTAATTGCTGATTACCAATGCCTATACAATATTATCGGTTCCACTTATAATACTGGTTCTGAAGATACTGATATTGAATTTAGATTACCTGATTTACGTGGTCGTGCTCCCATTGGTGTTGTTGGTAATAGTAACATTACTACTTTTGGAACACTTATTACTGCAAAATCATTAGGTGATGCAAGTGGTTCTGAAACTCACACTCTAAATCTAAATGAAATTCCTGCACACAACCACACAATGAGTGGTTCTACTACTAATGGAAGTCTTGGTATTACTGATGTAAGTGGCAATCACAACCACGGTGGTTCTACTGGTGCTGAAGGTTCTGCTTCTGAAAGTGAAAATGTTGCTGGTGGTTCTGGTGCAACTGTTGCTGGTGCACTTACACATACACATTCGATTTCATTTGATGGTGCACATGCACATCATATTGCATCAAATGGTGGTGGTTTACCTCACAATAACATGCAACCTTACTTAACTGTAAGTTACATCATTAAGACATAAATTTATTTTATTTAATTATATTTCATAATTGAATAATCTCATAAATAAAATTATTTGGTAATAAACTTATTATTCCAATATTTTGCTGCTTCTATTTGTATTTGCCGGCGTAATTGATATACATCTCCATAGAAATTCTGTGCTGCTTCAAAACTTATCATGTCATTAATTGCTTTGAAATTCATATTCTCTATTAATATATTTGTTGTAATAACATTTTCTAAGAATTCTTTTGATGGTTTGTAATCTGGGAAAATATCTACTAGTTTATCTTTTTGTCTTGAATGTGATTCCTTTAAGATATCTTCTAGTTTTTCAATTGCATTCTTATAAAACTTATCTGAATCATTATATTTAAATCCCATACAAATAATATATTTTTCTGAATTTGATGGACGACTTGTATAAGGCTTACATAATTCTACTTCATCATAAAATTCACTTAGTATTTTAATCATTTTAACTGTTGTTCTTGTAAATGATTCAAATATCTTACATACAAAATGCCCCCCTTTCTTTTGCACCTTGAGAGCTGCTAGAATTTGTCCAAAAATTAGTCTATAGGCTTCTTGTTCTTGTGTATTTTCTTGTCCCCATTCTGTTCCACCATCTGCTGTTACAAAATCTGCTTTTGATTTCATTTGTCCTCCAAATAGATTGATTGTTTTAATATCTGTAATGTCACCATTATCCTTATCTTTAAATCCACCTGCTACTTGCTTTGTATATGTTTTATGCATCACAAAACGTTCTGGTTTCTCTTTTTCATAATAATTAATAAATTCTTTTTCTAATGGTGGTACATAATGTCCTTCATCCTCTGGATGTAATGTTACTGCATAATATTTATCGTTCTTCCATTTTGACCCAAATACTTCACGGTAAAACATTGTAGCTTGAATGAATGAACCTGGTCCTTCTGCTATATGTGCAGAAACAAAGTTATCTTGTTTTGCATCTATTAAATCATATGTTTTTAAGATTTCCCATAGTTTGTAAAATGCACGACTTAATATTTTTGGTTTCTTACTATTATCCTTAAAATAATACTCATTCATTTTTGCTTCTATGTCAGCATCATAATTATCGATTTTGTGTTCAAATGGATTCATAATTCTATATACCTTCTTTTTGTCCTTGTATTTTTTATCTAATTCCTCTGTCTTTTCTTTAGTTTGATGTATATAGTGCTGGAAACCATATTCAAAACGGGGATAATCAATTACTGATGAATATTGGGGATTTGGGTCATAATCAAATATACTCTTTTCCACTTTTTTTATTTTTTCTTTGATGAATTCATATTCATTCTTCTTTTTTTCAGTTATTTCTTGATTCGTTGACATCTCTATATTATATAATATACTTAGTTATTTATATAGATTAAAATTATCAATTTTTGTGGAATATACGTTTATAAAAAAAAGTGAATATTTTATTTTCACTTAAGTATTATTATATACATATTATATATAAATGTCATCTAAAAAGGAATCATTTGATAATTTGCTTCAAAATCAACTATTTGTTGATAATTATAAAGATGTTATTGATAATATAAATTCTGTGTTCTCTAAAATAGATAAAGACGATGAATTCGAAGCTAGTTTTTTCAACTTCAATAATACATATCTAAGTTTTGAAAAATATTTTATTCTTCTAGAATTTATCAAAAAAAGAAGTAAGGCGCAAAAATTAGAATTAGTTAGTGAAGATACACTTGATATAATATACACGCAATCAGACACTAATGATACGTATCGTATTACTATTACTGGTATGGACAATATCAATAAATATATGAAGATTCTACACGAATGGAAAAATCATGTTATTTTTAAAGTTTTAATTAATAAAATTGGAGAAGGTGAAAAAAATATCAGTATTATGAAGAAAATAAAAAATAGAGATAATAACTATGATATTAATGATTTAAATATTCGTTTACGTCTTTCAAAAGAAAATAGTGATATTCCTAAAAATGAATTAAAAACTCTAGAAAAACTTGATTATACACAAGCCAATAAAATTTTCTTCCGTATGAAAGAAAGAACATCATTAAAACTAGAAAATGTTATTATTGATTTAACAAAGGCACGTTCAGGTCGTAATATTAACAACATTGAAAATTCTACTCCTTCATTTGAATTAGAAGTTGAATTAAATAAAAATACAAAAGATGCATTAAATGATATGTTCAGTGAAATAACTCTATTAACTAAGATTATTCAACAATCAAATTTTGTTACAACTAAAAGTATGCAAGATAATGTAATTACTGAATATTCGAGAATTATGGCATTAGACAAAACTAAAATATTTGGTCTCAATGGTCGTCAACCTGAATCACTCGAAATACAATATCTTACTGAATTTTTACCCGATAAATATGCAGTTACAGATAAGGCTGATGGTGACCGTTATTTCTTAATTATTGTTGATAATAAAGTATATCTTATTTCTACAAACTTAAATGTAAAATACACTGGTATTGAATTAGATAAAAAAATAGGTGCAAAATACAATGATACTATTCTTGATGGTGAATATATCTTCATTGCAAAAGAAAATAGACATATTTTTATGGTTTTCGATTGCTTGTTTAAAGGTAAAGAAGATGTAAGAAAAATACCTGAATTTATGACTCGTTTAAAACATGCTGATGAAGTTATTAATGAATGTTTTATCTTTGATAAACAATTAGGCTATGAATTTAAAGAATATAAAAATAAAAATAATACATTTGACCTAAATGATATATCTAACTTTCACAAAAAAGAATTAGAAACATTTATGAGTAACTTAAATAACGATATTAGATTAGAAAAGAGATTTTTACTTGTCCGAAGAAAATATTTTATTCCTGCAAGTGGTGCCAAAAGTTGGGAAATATTTAGATATTCTCAATTATTATGGCAAGAATTTACTGAAAATAGTAAAATTAATTGTCCATACATTCTAGATGGTCTAATTTATCATCCTCTCAATCAATTCTATGAAACTCCATCTAGTAAATCTAAATTCAGAGAATATAAGTGGAAACCTCCAATGAAAAACTCTATTGATTTTTACATCCAATTTGAAAGAGACCCAGAAACTAATAAAATTATACCTGTCTATGACAATTCTATTGATGAATTTGCTAGAAATAAACCATATAAAATTTGTAACTTATTTGTAGGCAATAAAGGTAAAGATGGATTTGAAGAACCTGTATTATTCCGTGAAGAACAAAATTCATATAAATGTCATTTATTCCTAGAAAATGGGGATGTTCGTGATTTAGATGGAAAAATTATTGCTGACAATACTGTTGTTGAATTCTATTATAATAATAATCCTGATATTGACCCTCGTTTTAGATGGGTTCCTATTAGAACACGTTATGATAAAACTGAATCTGTTCAACGTTTTAGACGTAAATATGGTAACTTCATTGATAGTGCTAATAAAGTATGGAGAAGTATTACCAATCCAATCTTAATTAGTGATTATATTGATTTAGCTAAAGGAGATTCTATCTATCAAACTAAAATGGAAAGTTTCCGTGGTCGTATTGATAAAGAATTAATTGCTGCTACTAATAAAGAAAATGCCTATTATCAAATTCGACAAAAGATTGCTAAAGCTTTCCGTAACTATCATAACTTTATTAAATCAAACATTATTTACACATATTGTAATAAATGGTATAATGATAATAAAACACATACTGTATTAGATTATGCATGTGGTGTTGGTGGTGATGTAAGTAAATTCTATTATGTTGCTGTTTCTAGTTTAGTTGGTATTGATTACGATAAACAAGGTCTTATTAATCCAGTTGATGGTGCATATTCACGTTATAATGAACTTCGTAAGAAAAAACGTAATGTTCCACCTATGACATTCATTCATGCTGATGGCGGGGCTTTATTAAATGTAGATGACCAAGTTAAAGCACTCGGTGGCTTAGCTGATGATGATAGAAAATTAATGGAAAAATATTTAAATAAGAAAAATAATAGTAACGCTACTCTTTTTGATAGAGTCAACTGTCAATTTGCTATTCACTATTTCCTAAAAAATAATGATACTTGGACTAATTTTAAACAAAACTTAAATGATTATTTAAAAAATAATGGATTCTTCATGTGCACTACTTTTGATGCACGAGAAATTATTAAAATGTTAGGCGATAAAGATACAATTTCTACTTATTATACAAATGATAAGGGAGAAAAGAAACTATTATGGGAATTAATTAAAAAATTCGATATTAATATTAAAGACCAAAAACAAATTGGTGTTGGTAATACAATTGATTTCTTCGCTGCATGGATGTTCAATGAAGGTGTATATCATCCTGAATTCTTAGTCGATTATAATTTCATTGTTAGTGAACTTGAAAAAGATTGTGGTCTTGAACTTGTTGATAGTGATTTATTCAGTAATCAATATGAATATCATCGTGAATTTATTACTAAGTATGCTCAATTTGAAAGTAATCAAGATACTCGTAAATTCTTACTCAATGTTAAAGAATTCTATGAGAAAAATGATATTAATGAAGGATGTCTACTCAATGATAAAATTACTAGATATTATATATTTAAGAAGAAAGATAACTTTAAACAACCTAATCTATTCGAAAAGAAGGAAAAGGAAAGTAAAGTAGAAACAACTGGTGGAAGTGAATCTGAAGTTGTTATCAAGAAAAAGACAAGTAAAAGTAAAAAACAAAAGGGTGGTGGCAAATTTTATGAAGATTCTGATGAATTCTTAATTCGTGAAGGTGGTAGTATTTTTGATGCTATTCATGATGCACTAGTTACTCATAATATTGTTCCTAAATCTGTGTCCAGTAAAGAATTATTTACTGACTTGAAAATTATACAGGATAAAGTAACTCCATCTAGAATTAAATCTATTGCTAAAAATATTGTAATTGAACACCAACTCGAAGGAGGTAAGAAAAAAGAATTATTAGATGGATTAAATATTCATCTTATTGATAAAGAAAGTAATGACAGAATTAAATTTGGTGATGCTAACAAAAATATTATTTTAATTAAGGATGGTGATAAATACCAAACAATTTATAAAAAAATCAAAAATGGTATTAAAGGATTATTCTATGATGATGAAATTGATTTTTAATTTATATTTTTAATAATAATTTCACCTATTTTTGAATCTTCTAATATATATCCTTCTTCTTTTATTTCTTTTCTAATATTATCTGATAATAAATAATTTTTATTATCTTTCGCTTCTTTTCTTTTATTTATTAGTTCTGTTATAAAATCTGGAATTGTAAATATATCTTTATCTAAAATTTTAAATAATTTATTCATTTTATCAATCTCATATCTAATTACATATGCATCAATATTAGTTAACTCTTTGTAAAGATATTTACTAACATATTTATCTAATTCAATTAATGCTAATTTTGTATCAAAATCATTATTAATATTTTTTAACATTTTATCAAAAATTATTAATTCGCTATTAATATCTACATAATTATTAATTATAGAGTCTTTTAAGATAATATTAACTCTACTATACAATTTATGTAAATTTAAAAATTGTATTTTATATTGTTCAATTTCACTCAAATCAAAATCATTATTTTTTCTATAATACTTTTGAAATAGATAATATCTTAATAAGAACTTATTAATTTTTATATCTTCTAATCTAATTATATTACCCAATGATTTACTCATTTTATCACCATTAAAATTTAAAAATCCAATATGTATCCAATACTTTCCAAATACTTTTGTTGGGTCATAAGATTCTGATTGTAAAATCTCACATGTATGATGTGGAAACTTTAAATCTTCTCCACCAATATGTATTGTTACATTTTCTAATTGTTTTGTAGAAATTGCTGAGCACTCTATATGCCATCCAGGACGTCCTTTTTTTATATTTTCATCATGCCAATATATATCTCCTTCATCTTTGCATTTCCATAATATAAAATCTTTGTTATCTTTTATATTTTCATTACGAATAATATTTCTATCATTCTCATATTCAATTATATTCTCTTTTTTATGATTTGGAAATGGATATTCTTTAACTTTAGATGAGTCAAAATAAATAGAACCATCTAATAATTCATATGCATAATCTTCTTCTTTTAGTTTATTAATCATTTTTTTAATTTCTTCTATATGTTCAGTTACTTTATAATGATTATTATTATAACGAATGATACTCAAATTATTTAAATCTTTAAAAAATAATTCAGTATATTTGTTTGTATACTTTAATAAATTTTCAATAGTCTTATTTTCTAATCTATTAATAATTTTATCATCGATGTCTGTAATATTTATAATTGATTTTACTTTATCAGGATAATAATATTCTATAATGCTACTAATAAAATCTGACCAGAATATTGTTTTAATATTTCCAATATGAACTTTGTCATATACTGTTGGACCGCACGTATATATACCTATTATCTCATCTTGTAATACAAGTTTTTCTATTTTATTTGTACGAGTGTTATAGACTTCTAGATCCATTTTATAATGCTTACATAATCAATATGATCTTAAGACCATTATCTTAATATTTCATCTTTTTAAGAAAAAAATGAAATTTATTTAAAAAGGATTTAATATACTAATTATATAAAAATGCAGAGTATTAATTTGATTTTTGCTACTACCGAAAGTGGTATTTTTAATTTTACCCCATTAAGTGCTGATTTAAAACATTTTAAAAATGTAACTACTGATTCTTTCAATAAAAATATTGTTGTTATGGGCAAAAATACTTGGCTAAGTCTTCCTAATAAATTAGATAGTAGACATAATGTTGTAATTTCTAAAACTATGATTGATGGTGATTATGATGAAAGATTTGATACTTTGGAAGAATTCTTAAAACAAATTAATACATATGATATCAATCGTAAAATCTTTATCATCGGTGGTATTGGGCTTCTTGAAGATTGTATCAAAAAATATAAAAACTTGATTGACTGCATTTATTATTCAAAAATATTTAAGGACTTTGCAGATATAGATAATGTTAAATTTTTTAATTTAGAATTACTAAAGCAATTTGATAAATATAAAATACAGAAGAAATGCGATATTAGTGACGAAATTATTTTTTACAAATATCAATTACCTTTACATGATGAATTCCAATATTTAGAATTACTACACAAATGTATTTGTGCTGGTAATTTTAGAAAAACAAGAAATGCTAATACTTATTCTTATTTTAGTGACTCTATCCGTTTTGATTTAAAAGAGTCTTTCCCATTATTGACAACTAAAAAAGTATTTATGAGAGGTATTTTTGAAGAACTTATTTTCTTCTTAAAAGGTAATACTGACAGTAAAATATTGGAAAATAATGGGGTTAATATTTGGAAGCCGAATACAACGACTGAATTTATTCAAAAATGTGGATTAAATTATAAGGAAGGAGATATGGGACCAATGTATGGTTTTCAATGGCGCCATTTTAATGCAGATTATAATGGTTGTGATAGTGATTATTTTGGTAAGGGTGTCGACCAATTGCAAGATGTATTTAATTTACTAATTAATGACCCTTATTCTAGACGTATTTTAATGACAACATATAACCCAAATCAAGCAAAACAAGGTGTATTATATCCATGCCATTCTTTAGTTTTACAATTTTATGCAAAACCCTATACTGAAGAAGGTAAATATTATATTTCGATGGTTATGTATCAACGTTCTGTTGACTTGGCTTGTGGATTACCATTTAATATTACCTCAAATGCATTGCTACTAAATTTAATTTGCGCTACATTAAATAAAAAAGTAGGAGAAGAAAAATATTATCCTGATGAATTAATTATAAATTTAGGTGATATCCATATTTATGAACAACATATTGAAGGGGTAAAGGAACAACTTAAAAGAATTCCGTATAATTTTCCTACTATGAAATTAAAGAACACATATGATAATATTGAAGAATATAAATGGGATGATATTGAGATTTTAGATTATAATCATCATCCTGCTATCAAATATGAAATGGTAGCTTAAATTGATTAAAGGATATATTATATTTTATGTAAAAAATATTGATTTTATTTATAAATAAGGCTTAAATATTTAAAACTATATTTAAGTCATATAAGAATGCAGTCAGAGATTGACAATATCCAACGTTATCCGATTGAGCTATTTTTAAAATATAAAGAAATTAATCGTAAATTCCCTGAAGAACTAGAGGGATATGTATTAGATTCTAATTATGTTAATACACACAATGGTGCTAAGTTTCTTAAGCACAGCACTTATTTAAGTAATCCGGAAGTTCGTGCTAACATTAATTTTTTGATTAATAAAAAAAGTATGACAGGATTAGATGAAGAACTATATGAGGAAATTCAATATCGTTTAAACAAATTAAATATTAAAAATTTTAATGAGATTTCTCAAGAAATTATGGATTTACCATATTCCAAAGAGAAACATATTTATCGTTTAACTGAATTAATTACAATTAAAGGTATTCGTGAACCAATTCTATCACATGTTTATGCAGAACTATGTCAAAAGTTTCTTCCATATTATATTGAATGTAATAACAATAGCAATGATGGTAAAAATAAAGTATATTTCAGAACAGTATTACTTACAATTTGCCAGGATATGTTCAGTGAACTAATCACAAATAATAAAGGAGAAATCAAGAAGGCAAGTTATGAAAGAAGTGTTTCATATGATACACTAAATTTTACAAACTTATGCCGTTTCCTTGCCGAATTATATAAGATTGGATTTATTAATGGAGCTATTATTAATCTATGTATTGACAAGATTTTTAAATATATAGATAAGAAAGAACAACAAACATCTAAATTTGAATCACTCAAAGAAATTATTATTCATTCGTCAACGACATTATACAATAAGGATAAAAAATTATTTGAAGAGATTAAAACCAAAGTAAATAACATTATGACTGAAGAAAAATATCATGATTTAGAATCTAAGTTTCACACACTTGAAATCCAAGAGAAGCTACAAACTTTTAAATAAATTTGTTTATTTTAAATATAAAATATATATCATATTTTATAAATGAGTGTATATGATAAATGGAAATTAATATTAATAAAAACAGTAACACCTGTAATAGAGGGATTTGCTGATAAAAGTATTAAAACATCATTTCCTAAAATTAATAGTCCTTGGCTCGCCAAGGTTGTCCCGGGCTCCACTCCGGGTCCATATCAGAAGAAAGAAAAATACAATGATGATAAAATATTTATGGAATTGTTTTGTAGAACTGTATTAGGTATTAATGTTTTATTTAATAAAAATAACATAGATAATGATGAAACAGTAAAGAATTTATTTAATAAAACTTTAATAGGATTTACAAATGTATTTAATGGAATGATTGATTTTGACAAAATGGACAATCAAATTATGGTTGAAATGGCATTATTAGCTATTTCATTCAAAAGACATACATTTTTATGGAATAATATTGATAATTTCACAAAAGATAAAATATTAAATACAATGATAATGACAAATATAAAATTTACACCTAACTTTAATAATTGGATTTTATTTAAATGTATGATTGATATATTCCTATTTAAAAATAACAAAATAAAAGACTTATCATCATGTCAAAATTATTTAAAACAATTTGAAAAATTCTATGTTGGTGATGGTTGGTTCAAAGATGGCACTACATTTCATATTGATTATTATAATTCTTATGTTATTCATCCTTTCTTAATTGATATTTTTGATGAATTAAAAAAAATAAATAAAGTTTATGAAGAAAAATATAATAATCAAATTATTAGAATACAAAGATATAGTGAATATTTAGAAAGAATTATTGCTTCTGATGGGACATTTCCTTTAATTGGACGTAGTATGGTTTATAGAACTGCGGTATTTCATGCATTATCATATTGTGCATATTTAAATGTATTGCCTGATAGTTTATCTAATGGACAAGTTCGATGTGCATTAGATGCAGTTATAAATAGAATATTTACTGATGATAATTTTAATGGGAATAATTTTCTACAATATGGATTTATGGGATATCAACCCGAAGTTGCTGATAATTATTCAAATTCAGGTAGCTTATATTATTGCCTTCTTATATTTATTCCATTAGGATTAAATTCAAATAATCCTTTTTGGACTGACAAGAATGAAGAATGGACACAGAAAAAAGCTTGGAGTGGTGTAAAAATTATAAAAGATAAAAGTATAACTAAATAGAAATTATTGGTTTTAAGATAATCTTATTTATTTCATCTTCTAAATTAGATTTATTATTATTTAGTTCTTTCATTTTACGTGTTATTCTACTTATTTTCAATAATCTTTCTTTTTCTTGTTCATCTTCTGATTCTGTATCATTAGATATATCATTCTGTTCTTTTTCTACTTCATCAATTTTTTTAATTAATTCTTCATAACTTTGAATTGATTTTGTTAATTCTTTCTTTTGTTTCTTCAATTCTTTCTTTTTATCTTCAATATTTTTATATTTTTCTGATTTATCATCTGTATCATTACACATATCTAGTTTTCTTTCATCTTTACGTAATTTTTCTAATTTTATGTCTATTTCTTTAACTAACTTTTTTAATTTTGTCAATGAATCCTCTTCAACTTCTTTTGGTTTTGCATCATTTTCATTTACATCTTCTATATCCTTAATTGCTTTTATATCTTGTTTATTACCTAATTCTTTATTTTTAACTTTAATATCCTTTAGCAATAGTTTTTGATTTATATTAAAATGTTTTGTTAATTCCTTTAATATATCTTCTTCTAATGATTTATTCATTATATTGTTACCTATTTCTAATAATGATTGATGGTCTTTTATGTCCATAAATGTTATTCCATTGGGTTTTGTACTAAATGATAATATTCTCTTCGTTGCTTCTGCTAATTCTGGCTTAATATATTCTATAATTGGTTTAATTACCTTTTTCAATAAACTTTGACCACTCTTATCCATTATCCAGATTTTATCCTTTTGAATACATTCTTTAATTATATAATTTAAACGTGAAGAATCTGAATTCCATACCGATTGTTTTGTCTTATCCTCTTTACAGTATTCTTTTACTATAAAATCTGCTATTACTACATGTAAAATATTTAATCTGTGATGTGACCCTAATTCGCTTGCAAGTTTTGCATAATATACATCTGGATTTCCTGATTTATCTGCTAGAAATAATCTATGTAAATCTTTTGGACCTTCTAATACTGGGGCATCTGCATAATGTGTATTTAAGAAATTTAAATTTGTCATATTACTATCATTATCTTTCTTATTATATGCTACATCCCGATAATATAATAGTTGCTCTTCTAATTTCTTCTTCTCTTCCTCTTTCTCCTTTTTAAGTTCTTCTTTCTCTTTCTTTATTTCCTCTAACTGCTTCTCCTTTTCTAATTTTAATTCCTCTTTCTCTTTTTTAACTTCATCCAATTGCTTTTGTATTAATTCTTTCTCTTTTATTACATAATCCATTTTTACATCATTTATTTCATTTTTAATACATGTTTTCTTAAGATGTCTTGACAAGTTATCGGCTCTTGTGAACTTTAATTTACAAAATTCGCATTGATATATTTCTTCTTGTTCACTTTCTGATGTTTCGGAGGTTTTGGGAGTTTTTTGGAGGTTTTGGGAGGTTATGGTCTGACTGGATACTTTTTCAAGATGTTTTTTACTTTTTTTATGATGACTAAATGCAGATTTACTTTCAATACGATAATCGCATATTTTGCATTCATATACCATTTATATTTATTATATATAAATATATTCTTAAATAAATTTAGTTGAAAATTTATTCAACTTTTTCAACTATTTCAACTTTTATTCAACTTTTTCAACTATTTCCAAATAATCGGCATTATTATATAAAAAAGTAATATAGTATGCAAATAAAATATTATTTATTGATATTTTTTAAGATTTTTATTCTTATATTTTTTTTAATTAAATCGCATCTATTTAATTAAAAAAGTATCACAGTGACTAAATTCGTAATTAGGAAAATCATTTTTTCCAACTAGGGGGGATGCCCCCGATTTTTTTTTACACAACGTCTTGTGTTTGGCGCTCGCGCGCGTAAGGACACCTTCGAGAGATTTCTTATTTTTTATTTCTTATTTCTTACAATTATTTCTATTTTTATTTAATTATTTATTTATATATATACTATTTAGTTATTTATTATAGATATATAGATATAGTTATTATTTAGTTATTTATTATAGATATATTTATTAAATATGTTTATTATATGAGTATTTATTAGGTATATTTATATGGGGAGGCGGTGTGGACAAACATACAACTCGCGCGAAGCGATATATCATATGTTTGAATAGCGCCGAAATACATATATATATTGAATGAAATGATAATTTATTAATTAGTTATTAGTATATTATATATGGGGTGGCGTGGGACGTAAAACCTCCCACGAAGTGATAAATAATACGTTAATATAGCGCCGAAACACTAATGAATATAAAATTAATAACAATAAATAATAATAATTTCAGTAATTATAAAATATAATATTAGTATATAATAGATGTCAATAAATTTAGGTTCAAAAAGAGGTAATATAATTAAAACAGGTGAAGTAAATTATGGAACATTAAATACCAATCCAGTTTATGGTTCAGTTACATACGGAGATAATGTATTAATTACTCATAATTCATCAACATATAATATGGTAAATTATAAATATGATAATACTAATTGTTTAGTTGGTAATCCATCATATTACAAAGTAATAAATGGTAATATAACTAATTTATCTAATTATTTTGACAAAGTAGTAGGAGTAATAGGAGCAGATTGGGAATTAATATATTTCAAGTTACCAGATACAACAATAAAATACTTTAAAATAGAAGGAACAACTAGTCATAATTTAAAGAACTATTTAATAAATGCAATTAAAGTAAAAGATGCAAATGCATCGTTAGATATTAATTTTACTTTTGTAAATGTATTTGTATGTGTAGACATTATGTATTTTTTTGTTCAATATAGAGATTATTTAGAAAGAAATAATATTTATGTAGTAAAAACAAAATTTACATCAACCGAAACAGACATAACTTTATCTAATAATTTCACATTATCAAGCATATATAATCTATATAAAATGTCTAAAAAACAAGGTGAAACAAAAAATAAAGCATTAGAAATGGAATTAAGGGATATTGCATTTGATAACGAAAATTTAATATATTTATTAACAACAACATCAACAACAAGTTATATATGGTATATTAAATTTTTAAGATGTCTAGGATGTATGTTAGGAACAGCACTTTATAATCTACCAACATTTATAACAACAACAGCAACACCATTATCACAAATATATGCAGGAATAAGTTCTATTAATGGAAAATTAATAATATCAACCATTAATAAAAATGATGGATGTCCATCAGAGAGTGGTCCAAATAAGGTATGTTATGATATTATAGAGGTAGTAGATATCATATAATTTTATCAAAAAATTGAAAAATATATTATGTACTAGATAGGTATATAATATATAAAATTGAGGGTTTATAATAAGGGAAAATGGGTGTACCAGGATTAGCTAGATTTTTTTCATCATGTATTAAGGAAAAGAGCTATTCAGACTATGAATACAAAACTTTAGCAGTTGATGTAACGTATCAAATTTATAAGTATGTAATGATACAACGTTCGAAGGGTTATGATTTAACAAATAAGAATGGGGAGATGGTAACACATATCAAAGGTATTTTTGAGTTTACATTAAAGTGTTTAAAAAATAAGATTATTCCACTTTATGTATTTGATGGAAAACCTCCGGAATTAAAGAAGGAAACATTAATTGAGAGAAAAAACATTAAAATGGAAGCATTAAAGAAACTAGAAACACTAAGTGATTCTGATGAAGAATTTTCGAAAGAATATATTGATACATTTAAGAAATCATTTATTCTAAAAGAATCTCATTGTCAGGATATTAAAGATTTACTTAATTTAATGGGAATTAAATATATAAATGCACCAGGAGAAGCAGATTCACAATTAGCGGCACTAGCATCATATTCGGATTCAAAAATTGATGGAGTAATTACAGAGGATTCAGATGTAGTTATATTTGGTGCAAAGAAGATTATTAAAAATTTTGATGGTGAAAAAGTAAAAGAACTTAATTTAACCGATATTATAAATTATCTTAATAAAATTGCGAATAAAATTCGTAAAAAGCATAAAATTCGCAAAACAACAAAAATTAATTATTCAAACTTTGTTGATTTTGGAATTTTAATGGGATGTGATTATATTCGACCAATTAAGAATCTTAGTTATGAGGATTTATTTGAAGAATATGTAATTGCAGATTTTGATGTAAGAGAAACTTTAAGAATTTTAAAAATTAAAGAGGACTTATTCAATATCGAAATTCCGAATACTTTTATTGAACAATGGAAAAAAGCAAAAGAATATTTTCTAAATCCAGAAGTATTTGAACCTAGAAATACTGATTTGGAATTTGGAATTTTAAATAAATTTAAGTTAAAACAATATTTAATTGAAAATTGTAATTTAAATAATAATAAAGTTGAAATTGATGTAAATAATTTAGAACTATATATTGATAATATTAAGTATCATGATGTTAATAATAATATAACTAACACAGATGCTGAATTTGATAAAATCAAAATGTATAATTACACTAGTATTGAAGTAGAATATAATGAGAATCCATCAAATATAATTTATGATGACTTTGACCTACCAATTGTTTTAAATAAATAATTTATTTTGTAATATTTTTTTTATTTTTTTAGAAATTTTTTTAAAATACTTAAATTAATATTAATATATTTATAATATAATAAACATGCCTAAGAAAAGCACCGTGAAAAGTGATAATAAAAATGATAGTCCTATTAAAAAAGAAGTAGTATCTAAAAAAGAAGTAGTAGAGAAAATTCCGAATAAAAAAAAGACAAAAGTAGTTAAGAAAAAAATAAACACTTCATCAGATTCGGAAAATGAAAACCAAAAAACTAAATTAAACACAAGTGAAAACACAAATAAGAAACTAACCAAAAAGAAGATAATATCAAAAAAAGAAGATACTGAATCAGATTCAGATATTTCTATTAAAAAATCTTCAATAAATAAAGTAAATACAGAAAAATTTAAAAAAACATATTCATCATCAGATTCAGACTCAACCACTGAATCAGATTCAGATATTTCAATTAAAAAATCTCCAATAAATAAAGTAAATACAGAAAAATATAAAAAAACATATTCATCATCAGACTCAGACTCAACCACTGATTCAGATTCGGATAATTATTTAAGCAAATACAAAAAAAGAACATATGTTCCATCAGATTCAAGTGATTCATCATCCGATAGTTCAGATAGTGAATCAGCGAGAAGAATAGAACTATTAAAAAAGAAGATAGAAGAAGATAAAAAGAGAAAACTAATGGAAAATCCAGAATTAATAAAAGAAACAAATTATTATAAAATTTTAGGAGTAGAGAAGGATGCAACCGTAGAAGAAATTAGAAAATCATATAAACTATTAGCATCACAATGGCATCCAGACAAATTTGTATTACAAGCAGAAGATAAGCGACGATTAGCAGAAGCAAATTTTAAAACAATTAGTGAAGCAAAGGAAGTATTAACAGATATACAAAAGCGTGAAATCTATGACAGAGATGGTAAATCAGGATTAGAAAACATGACAGGAAAAACAGATAAACAAATTAGATTTATGAGAAAAATGCAGATGATATTTCGTAAAATGCAAAAAGATGATGCAATACCAGATGTCGAATGTACACAAGATGTAACCTTAGAAGATTTATATAATGGAAAAGAATTTAAAAAAACAATAGAAAGATATAAATTATGTCCAGAATGTGAGGGTAACGGAACAAAAGACAAACAAAAACATGATTGCGAACGTTGTAATGGTTCAGGAAAGACAATAAATAGAAATTCATGTGAAGGAATTTGTGGTGATTGTTATGGATATGGTTTTTCAGTAGATAAATGTAAAGAATGTTCAGGAAGAAAACATGTAAAAGAGGATTGTGAAATTAAATTTACAGTTCCACGAGGAGCATATCACAGATGTGTATTAACGGTAAAAGATGAAGGAAATGATGTATTATTAGAACATCAAGATGGTGATTATAAGAAGACAGATGTATTAGTATATTTACGAGAAGAGGAACATCCAGTATTTAAGCGTGGATGGCGAATTAAGAAATATCATAAAGATATAACAGATGCAGATTTACTAGTAAAATTAAAAGTAGATATAGCAGAAGTAATAACAGGATTAAACAAGAAAATAACATTAATAGATGGAGAAGAAATAACAATAGTATCAAATTATTATGTAAGAGCAGGAGATATAATGATGATACCAAATAAGGGAATGTATAAATATGAAGCAGAAGATGAATTTTCAAGTATAAGAATAGATTCAGATAGCGAAGATGAAATCAAGAAACCAAAAAAGAAACAAGTAGAACGTGGAAATTTATACATAAAATTTGTGATTACATATCCAAATATGATGTTTAATAATAAAGATAAAAAGAAAATTTGGGTTGCATTAAAAGGAACAATACCATATAACGACCCAGACAAAGCGAAGAATGTAGAATATTTAAAAAGTATTAAGAAAGATGATTTTTTCAGTGATTATTATGGAGAAGATAAAACTGATAATGAGATAGATGAACATGAATATAAAGAGAAAACAGCATTTCAGAATAAACTGAGAATGGGATTTAGATATCCAGGAGGATTTCCGAATGTGAGAGGTTCTAATGGTCATCCATGGTTAAAATCAAGATACAAGCACTTAATTCATTAAATAATTTATGATATAAAAATTTTTCTAATTTAAGTAATAAAAAAATACTTAAATTAAATTAAAAACGTTTTTGTTGATTATATGTAACTAATGGTTCTCTTTTTTTCTCTTGTTTTTCTTTATCTAATCTTTCTTTCTTAGAACTCCACCAAATATATAATCCAACAATAAAAACAAAAATTATAGCAATAAGAATAGTAGTATTAGAAATAGCAATACCTTTAATAGTCATATAACCACCTAAAATATTAGATAATAAAGATTCATCAACTTTTGAATTAGAATCTGAGCTATTTTTACTAGAATTTTTTTTATTTTCAGCAATAATTTGTTCAATAACTTCTGAAGTTTCTACAATATTATGTTCTCTATGAACTGGTTCAACAGTTGTATGTATCTTATTAATACCCTTAGATGGAGCAGTGTAATTATTTTGTTGGAAATTTGGAAATGTTGGTTGTTGCATTTGTGGTATTTGATTATAATTATTCATAATTGGGTAATTATTCATGAGACTATGATATTGTGGGATTTCAGGTAATTGATTATAAATAGGTTGTGGAGTAGCAGGTAATATATTTTGAATAGGGCTATCACTTGATACAGAAACAGATGTATCCGAATCATTTTGAATTAGTTTCTGTAAATCTAAAAGATTATCTTGATTAGGATTAATTGAATCAGCAATTGTATTTGACATTTATACATATTTCAAAGAATAAAATATTTAAATTCAAACTTATATTAAAATATTAAGACTATATATAATGCAAACTATATTTGATAATAAAATTAATAAAAATATAAATTTTCATGTAGGTAAAGATGCTACAGATAATTGGAAGCTAATAGATACATTAGATTCCAATTTTACATGGTTTCATGTAAGTGATTATCCATCATCACATGTAATATTAGAATATAATTATTCAAAACTAAAAGAATTAAATAAACAAACACTTATTCACTGTGCATCTATTTGTAAAAATAAGAGTAAAGCAAAGAATATAAAAAATATTGAAGTAAATTATACACCAATAAGTAATTTATATAAAGGTGAAGATATAGGAAGTGTATACTATAAGGAATTAACTAAGATTAAGACAATTATAGTATAAAATAAAATTGATAAAAGAAATATCTACATAAAAAGAAATTAATATAATTCTATAAAATGAAAGCAATTAATATATTAAAAAATAGTGATAGAGAAAGTTTAACATTGGACGATTTTATAACAGAAGATAATACGAATGAAAAAAAAGAAACAAATGACTATGAAATACGTAATACGAAAAAAATATTACCATGGGTAGATAAATATCGTCCAAAAAAACTGGATGATATTCTAGAGCAGGATGAAGTAGTGAAGGTATTAAAAAAATCATTAGAAAGTTGTAAAGATTCTAATTCACAACATACAATCCCCCATTTATTATTATATGGACAACCGGGAACAGGAAAAACATCAACAATATTGGCATGTGCGATGGAATTATTTGGACCAAAAATATTTGAAGAACGAGTATTAGAACTAAATGCATCAGATGAGAGAGGTATTAATATAGTTCGAAATAAAATTACAACTTTTGCGAAGACAGCGGTAGGAACAAAAGATCCAAATTATCCATGTCCACCTTTTAAATTGATTATATTAGATGAAGCAGATGCAATGACAACAGAAGCACAATCAGCATTACGCAAAGTTATGGAAAAATATTCTGGAATAACACGATTTTGTTTCATATGTAATTATATTAATCAAATAATAGACCCAATTCAATCTCGTTGTATGAAATTTCGTTTTAAACCAGTAAAAGATGAGAATCTAGTAAAAAGATTAGAATTTATTGCAAAAAGAGAAAATTTAAATATAACATCGAAATGTTTTAATCTAATAAAAGAAATAGTAAGAGGTGATGTAAGAAGAGCAATTATGATTTTACAAAATTTACAATATTATAATAAAAAGAAAGATTATAAAATAACAACAAAAGATATATATGAAACATCAGGTTATGTAGGTGAAAAAGAAATAAAAGTAGAATATGAGAAATTATTTGATGATGATATTAAAATTAAAGAGATAACTGAAATAGTTCATACAATTAAAAATAACGGTTATGCAGTTAGTGCAGTATTAGACAGAATAAATAATTTAGTAGTGAATGATGATAGAATAATTGATAAAAAGAAGATGAAAATATTTCTTCAATTATCGATGACTGAGAAAAGATTATTAGATGGAAGTGACGAATTACTCCAACTATTGAATATATTCTGTTATATTAAAGGTATTATTACAGATACAATTAAATATACACCAGTCAATATATTATAATTTTTTTTAAAAAATTTGAAAAATAAAGCATATAAACATAAATTCAATAATTATAGTTATTAGAAATGTCATTTTTAATAAATAAAACAATTACCGTTAAGGTAGATACATATGGTAATATATATTTTATGAATCCAAATAATAATAAAGTATATGATATTACAATCGACAATAAACATAAATTATCAATAGATGAGTATAATATAACAGCCCCATGTAATCAAGAATTTCGAACAGATAAAATTAAAGAAAAGAAATTAAAAATAGTAGGTGGTGATAATTCATTAAAAAATAATGCAATTAAAAAATATGTAAGAAAAGAAGTAGACATGAATGACAGTGATGAAGAATATGATGAAAATCGAGATGTTGATGAATATTATTTAAAATATCATCCAGAAAATTATGAATATGAATTAGATAGCGAAGAAGAATCAGAAGATTTAACAGAAGAAGAGTATGTAGAATTTCAAAATAATACAGATATTGAAATAGAAGAAATAGAAGATAGTATACCATTATACGATTGTATATTATATAAAGGAGACCTTAAATTTTCAACAATGGTTTTTAAAACAACACATCGTAATGTAGAACCATGTTATAGATTAATAATTCATGATTCTGGAGATATAATTTTCCGTGTTATTGGAGGACGTGAATATAAATATAAACTTAATTCAGAAGAAAATTTAAAGCTAGAACTAGTAGTTTAATCTATATTATTATTCATTATTTTCTTTATTTTTTTTAATAAAGGATATTAAACAGTTTTTATAAACTAATTTATCAGTAGTATCAAAAGAAATAAAATCAGGATTAGTATCTTTATTAAAAACAGTATAATCTTCATCATCAACATATTTTTTAATAAAAACAATATTAAATTCATTAGATAGATTTTTAACAAAATCTAGAATATTATGTGGTTCAATAAGGAAATTCATATTTCTACCTAATGCTGCAATTTTTAAATTTTTAAAATCATCTAAATTTTCATTTTTATCTATAATAGTATCAAAATCGTGAGAATTTACAATACCATTATATTTATCAGCATAATTTTTTAATATTTTATCTTTATTCTTTACTTCTTTTTCTTTTTTTATAATTTCTAAATAATTTTTTTTGAAATCATACATTGTCATACTAATATCATTTTCAAGTTCATAATTAATTTCAACAGAATACATAATAAAATATAATATAAATAAAATCTTAAATAAAAACTTAATTAAAAATAATTAGCAGCAATATAATAAAATTTTACACCATTATATACTTTATATCTTAATTTATAGTCAATTGTATTTAATAATTCTTTAAAAAGCTTTAAAATATCTTCAGTTTCAATATCATTTTCTTTATCAAGACAATTCCAGTTTATTTCTTCTTCACTTTCATCGTATTCTTTCATATAAATACTAATTTTAAAATAATTAGAATATTTCATATATTTCTTCTTAATAACTTTTTTATTAACTTCTGGATTTGAGATAATATCATTAATTGAAATATTTCTAAATAATAATAAAGATTTCAAAGGTGATTTATCTTCTTTGTCAACATGTTTAATTTTTTTAAAAATATTTTTATTATCTAATTTGATGAGCCAATAATTGAATAATTTTAATATTCTATTATATTTTTCTTCATTTAGTCTTGCTTTGTATTCTTGAACTCTTTTAAGAGATTCGAATGATGATAAAGTAGGGTCATATTTTGGTGGTAAAACAAGACTAGGGTCAATTTTTAGTAATATTTCTTCTTCAGAATATTTATCTTCCATTTTTTATTTTAAATAAGAATTTATATAATCTTAAATAATTTTGCTAAACTATAAAAAAATCAATTTTTCAATATATACTTAAATTTATAATTCTAAATGAAGTATATAAATGGTAGAAATTATTAAATCTACAAGTGATGAAAGATTATATCGTTTAGTTACTTTACCAAATAAATTAGAATGTGTTCTAGTTCATGACCCAAAAGTTCAAGTAGCTGCAGCAGCTATGTCAGTAGGTGTGGGTAGTTACGAAGACAGTGAAATCAAGAGTGAATTAAAACAAGGTGTTGATGGTATTGCACATTTTTTAGAACATATGTTATTCATGGGAAATAAAAAGTATCCAAATGAGAAGGAATATATGGATTATATTGCAGACCACGGAGGTATTACAAATGCATATACAGACAGTGACCATACCTGTTATTATTTTACAATTCAACCGAGTGATATCAAGAATGGTTTAGACAGATTTGGACAATTTTTTATATGTCCATTATTTGATGAATCTAGTTTAAATCGTGAAATGAATGCAGTAAATTCAGAACATTTTAAGAACATTAACAATGATGCATGGAGAGAACATCAAATTTCACGATTAATGTGTGAAAAACCAATTAGTAATTTTAGCACAGGAACACTGGAAACATTAAATATTCCAAAAATATCAGAATTAGTAAAGGAGTTTTACAAGAAGTTTTATTCAAGTAATATCATGAAGTTATGTGTTATTAGTAATCAAAGTCTTAATGAATTAGAAAATTATGTAAAAGAAATCTTTAGCGATATTCCAAATTATGATACTGAAATAAAGAGAGAATTTAATAAAAATATTTTAAAATCAAAACAACTAACTGAAGTTGTTCCTATTAAAGAAGTACATAAATTAATTTTAAATTGGAATATTCCATATGATGAAAAATTGTATAAGTCAAGTCCAATTCGTCTTCTATCATACATTTTGGAAAGCGAATCTGAAAATACATTATTTAGTAGTTTAAAAAATGATTTACTAGTATCGGATATTGAATCAGGTATAAATCATAAATATAATAATACGGCAGTATATACTATATCATTAACATTAACAAATAAAGGAAAGTTATATTACAAAACAATAACAAAGAGAATTTATGAATATATTGAATTAATTAAGAATGTAAATAAATCGAAATTAAAGGAAATTTATGATGAATTAGTTATTGTATCATTAAATAAATTCAACAACAAAGAACAATTAGATAGCGAATCATGTGTTACAAGTATAAGTTCAGAACTATGTACAATTAAAGCATTAGATAAGAAGGATATACTAAGTCATCAATATTTATATGATTCGTGGAATAGCTTATTAGAAAAAACTTTTAAACAACTATTAGAATACATTAATCCAAATAATTCAAGTATAATAATAGTATCAAAGGATTTTGATAATAAAACATCTTTTATAGAGAAATGGTATGGTATATGTTATAATATCTATAATAATCATGATAATTTAGAAGATATGAATAATAATTCAGGAAAAATAAAATTATCAGAATTAACATTACCAAGAAAAAATCCATATATTGAAAATATAGAAGGAAATAAAAGACAAAAATTAGATGTATATAATACAACAAATACTATACCACAAAAGATTTATACATCAGATAAAGTAAATATTTATATAATGAAAGACCAAAGATTTAAAACAGAATATAGTAGACTAAAAATGAATTTATATTTACCAAATATGATGACATCATCAGTAAATTATGTGAATACTATATTACTATTAGAAACCTACCAATTTATATTAAATTCAAAGATATATGAACTAAAAGAAGCATCCTATGAATTAGATTTTAAATTAGATTTACAACATATTGAAATTAGTTTATATGGTAAATTTGAGAAGTTCAATGAGATTATAAAGGATATATTTACATCACTAAATAATTTAATAAATTCATCAATAAAGGAAGAATTATTTGAAGTTCAAAAAGAGATAATAACAACAAAATATAAAAACATTAAATTTTCGCCACCATACAGAAAGATAATGTTTTTAATAAAGAAAGAATTATTAAAGAAGTATTATGATTATAATGACATATTATCAACATTATCTAATTTAAGTTATAATGATTTTATGAATGGTATTAAAACATTATTTACCAATGGAAATTATATTGTATATGCACAAGGAAATGTAAATGAAAGAATTAATGATATTGCACCATCACTAGAAAATCTATTAAAGAAAGGTATTAAGCCAGTAGTAAATGATATGCAAATGTATAAGGGAGGTATTGGAAAAATAGTAAAAACAGAGAGTGATGTAGAAAATAATTGTGTTACATGCACATGTTTTCCATTAGATTATGTGAGACCTGGATTAACAAAAGAATGGGAAAGAAAAACAGCAATTGGATTAGTATTAGAAACTATTTTAGGAAGAGAATATTTTGATACAATGAGAACAAAACAACAATTAGGATATATAGCAAAAGCATTTATATCAAAATTAGGAGATAAAACTATAAATTATAATTTATTATTATTTTTAGTTCAATCGGAACATAAAGAATGTGAATACTTAACAAATTGCACAAATAATTTTTTGAAAGAAATAACTAAACAATTAGAAAATATGACAGACGAAGAATATAAAATAATTATTAATTCACAAATTGAGATATTAGAAAAGCCAGAACAGACATTATTAGAATCATCAGAATATAATTTTATTTATTTAGTATGCACAGAAAAGGTATTTGACTACAAAGAACGATTAATAAATACATACAAACAGATAACAAAACAAGATGTGATTAAATTTTTCAATGAATATATAAATAAAAATATTAAATTAGAATTTGGAATAAATAAATAAAGTTATTTAAAAACACATTTAATAATATAAAAGATAATGGATTTAGACGAAGATTTAAGTTTTACATTAGATACAACGGGTAACTTACAAACAAAGATTATTGAGAAGCAAAAAGAAACAGTAGTTGAAAATAAAAATAAAATTCAGGATATTAATAATCCCCAATTACAGAATGAACTAATGAAAGCATTAAATATATTTAAGGATATGAAACCAGATAAACAACAGAAACTATTATCAACAATAGGACAAATAGCCCAAACAAATGACGAAGAAATGAAAACCGATGAGGAATTAAAGAATATGAGTCCAGAAGAGAGAAGAAAAGAATTAAAAAGAAGAATTCACAAAAAGAATGATATGGGGAAAATGATAAAAAAGAGCCAATCAATAATGACCCGGAGGGTATAACCTTGGCTTGTCAATAACCATTTTTCCATAAAAAGGATGGAAAATTTAAGTAATTTATTTTATTTTTTATAAAATAAATAATAAAATTATTTAGTAATTTTACGTTTAGTAAGGTTATTTATAGCTTTTTCGATACATTTAAATCTTTCATTAACATGACACGATAATTCATCAATTTTGATACCAACATTTAACTCTACATCATCACAACTATCAGAATCAGAAGAGGATGATGAGTTATGACAACTATTAGATTCAATAGAACATACTTTTTTTTCCAAAGCTTTAACTTTACAATTTAGTTTATTTATAATTTCTAATATTTTAAGGTTATCAGATTGTAAATCATTAATCATAGTAAGTAAATCTGATGTAGCAACAGAATCATTACATATTGAAGAGCTCATTTATATATTTGTATTATATAAAAAAAATAATTATATTTTTTTATCATCTTTTGCATATTGTTCAATTAATCCTATTTTTGTTTTAATCTCTTCATTATTTATAAATAAAATTGGAACTAATTTATTTTCTTTATCAATAGGAATAAAAGTATCATTTGCTTTAGCAGGACATTTATTTGCATAACGAACATTAAAACAATTAAAAAGATTAGGTATATTATAATATCTTGGAATAGCTTGATTTGCAAGAATATAATAAATATTCGCTTGTCTTGATTTTTGAACATCTATTGAAGCATGAAAATTATCTAGTAACTCTTTACTTGCATTAAAATCATATTTTCCTAAGTTATTTGGGTCATTATTATCAATATATTCACTTAATGTAGTGATTGTAGGTGGATATTCATGGGGATAATACCAACATCTATTTGATGTATCACTATCAAAATAAAGTTTATAGGTATAGCACATACCATTAATATATTGTGATGCATCGTCATTATTTTTTGTTGTATCAAAATGAATAATTTCGCTAACAGGAATATTTCTATCTTCAAAGCTTCTAAAACGAATTTCACTATTTTTTACATTAAAAGGATTATCAACCTCATTATTATTATTTAAATATTCGAAATATCTATACATTGTAATAAATAAATTTTTAAAATAAATATTTTCAGACTGTATTACAATATCTTTATTTAATAAATTATTATTAATTAAATCGGTATTATCTTTTAATTTCTTTTTTAGAACACCAAATAAAGGTGAATTTTTTAAATTATCAGGAGAAATAAAATATCCATAATCAAAAATATATTTAATTAATAAAAAGACAGCATCATTATTGTTAAGAAATAATATTTTATTTAAATCCATAAATTCATTTACTTCTTTTAGATAATCTCTTTTTCTTCTTGTTTCTTTATCAAAGTTATTAGATACAGCTCTATCTTCTCTTGGTATTATGTCATTTAAAATAGTTCTTAAATTATCAAAATTATAAGTTGTTGAAACATTATAACCTTTAAAAGAACCAGGTTCAGGATTAAACATATCTTGAGCAATAATAAAATTTTGTTCTTCTATTAATCTATCATTATATTTAATTATAATATTTGTAATATTTCCAATTGATAGAGAATTTAATTTAGGTATAAAATCATTTCCTAATACAGAAAATAAAAATAAATATTGTTTTAATACATAATTTTTAATTTGTAATACATCTTCTTCAGTAATATTTCTTCTTCTTAAATCACTTAATAGAATATTTTCTAATTCATTCAAATCAGTATGATATACTTGTAAATTAATTTTATTTATTGGCGTTTCAGTTATTTCAAATGAATTATTTTCACTATCGAACTTTTTAAAATTAGCTTTATTAAAAATTAGATTATATTTTTCTTTAATTTTATTAATATCAATATCTCTATCAAAAATTTGACTTAATTGTATTTCTTGTGTTTTTAATTTTTCTTTTATCTTATAATATGAGAAATTTAAATTTTCTGTTCTAAGTTGGTCTATCTTAACAATTACAGGTGGTTTACCTCTAACGAAAGCATCTTCTTCAAGTTTAATTTTAGAAATCAAAGCTAGAAGAACAGTATCACCATCAGGTGAATAATATAAAAATTTTATTGTATTTATCACATTCTTGCCAGGAACAAATTCTCTATTTTTATTATTATCAATGATATCTTTACCATATTCAAAAATTTTACTATTAATAATATGCTCACCTTCACCTTCTATTCTATTTTCATCTCCATTATTAATAACTTCAATTCTACCTTCATATTCAGTTTTTAGTTGATTACAAATATTTTGTAAAAAAAACTTATCTCTAGAAACGAATCCCATATCGAATTTAACTGTATTAATATGACTAATTAAATTTAAATTTACTAAGTTAGCCTCAAGATTATCTACAATTAAATCTTGCATTTTTAGAGCAACTCTTCTTTTTAATTGTTCAGTCATTTTTGCAACATTTGGTTTACCATCATTCACTATAATAATTTTTGTTGTTTTATTTAATTTAGACATAATATCTCTAACATGTTTTATAGTTAAATCTGTGAATAAAGTATATTTTTGACGATTTATCGAATTAAAGTTCTTAAATATAATTTTTAAATCTTCTAATGAAATAGATTCATTTACTACTATTTTTGTTACCTCATTTTTATTTAATAATATATTTAGTATATATTCATCATTTAGAATAGTTGTTAAAAATTTAAATATAATATACTTACTTAATGTTATTTCATTATCAATGCTAAGTTTTGTATTTAAATTTTGTTTTTTATTAGTTTCTTTTATGATAAGACTATTAACAATATTAATAAAATAATTTAGACTTTCCTGATAAAATTTACAGACAGTTATAACTAATGCATGAAAATCAAAAAATATATGTGTATATTCTTTTAATTTATCTTGTGAAATATCTTCATAAAATTTTACAGGGCTTGGAAATTCATTTTTTTCTCGACCATAATAAAATGAAATAGGATTTTCTAAAAATCCAGTTAATCCTAAAATACCCATTTATATATATTTAATAATCAATAAAAATATTTAAAAATAAAAGTATATTAAATAATATAATGGAATTTATAAATAATGAAGAATATAATAGAGACTATATAAAGATTAAAGAATTCATAGATGGAACAATCAATTATGATGATGCAGTATCATTATATAATATGATAGAAATGACAGATAGCCAAAAGAATTTATATATGAATATATTAAAAAATAAAAAATATAGTCAAACACTCGATATGTCAACATTAATATCAACCATTGAATTAATAAATAATTTAGAATATCGAGAGGATGCGTATGAAAGAATCAACGAAATATTAAAACAAACAACTGATATAAATCAAATAAAAACATTAACAAGAGTAGCAAATACAAAACCATTAAGACCGGTATTAATCTCGTTAGGAAAGATTCGAGAAGTTTAAAAATATAGATAGAATAAGCTTAATTTATAAAAAAAAAATATTTTTTTATAAAATACAATGTCGAGTTTTATTTTTCCACAGACGACGACAAATACGAGTACAAATGTTATTCAAAATTTAGAAACATTTACGAGTTCATACTATTCAATATTAAATACAGTAGGTTATTCACATCTCATGCATTTTTTTGACCATGATTGCGTATGCAACATAGATGGAAATATTATGCATGGACCTTATAATTTTTTAAATATGATGTCACAAAACAAAGTATTAAAATTAGAAATATCTAATTTAAAAGGTTCACACACAATAATAAATAATCATCAAGCACAGATTACAGCAGTTTATTTAGCATCACCAGTTAGTATATATAATGAGAAGAATCCAAATTCGTATTATGTAACAGAAGTATTCGTTTATGATACAACAAAAAACAAAATTGTTAATTATACATTATTTACTTAAACAGAAGTTAATATTATTATTTATAAATTATGGTATATACCAAGAATTTACAAGGAATGCAAGGTTTAACAGCAAAAGAATTTCAAGATGTTCTTCCAAATTATTATAGACCAAAACAGCTATACATTGAACCAGAACTATTTTCATCAATTTTAAATAAAGATGATTTTAAGATTCACCGTCGCATAATTTATGTAGAAGAACATACTGAAACAGATAAGAATATGCGTAAACTATTAGATGCAAAACTTAACCGATAAAGTTTATATATCTAAAGTTTATAATGTTTAATAAAAAACTAATTATAATATAATATTATAATGAGTAAGAAAAATATAACAATATATATGAATTGTCATGGTTATGAGATACAACGTCATTTACTCATGTCTGATGAATTTAAGTCAAAATATAATAATCCAGAAGTTATAATAACATTCAATAGAATAAATAACGGTGGTTTAACAGAACAAGATAAAAAAATATTATCAGAAACAGATATATTAATATATAATCCAGTATCAGAAGAACATAAAGAAATGTCATATCAAGAAATAATAAAGCAAATAAAACCAATAAATAAAACAATATGTATTCCATATTATAGATTTTATGGCTACTGGTATAATAAAAACGGATTAGAAAAGATACATAATAAATATTTTGACCAAGGATTACAAAAAGAAATAATACCAGAACTAAATAAATATAAATTAGAAGAATTGACACAAGAAATAATAGATAATATAATAAATAAAGAGTATGAAAATAATAAAGAAGAAATAAAATTATATTGTGATAAAAGTTTAGAAGATTTTAAAAAACTAGATAACATATCAACAATAAGGATGTATAATTTTATGAGAACATATTATAAAGAAAAACAATTATTTTATAATTATTGTCATCCAACACCTGTTTTTTTCAGACATTTAACACAACAATTATTTAAACATTTAGAATTAAAAAATCCAAAAGAAGTAAGGAAAACAAATATGGGATTGAGCTCACATCAATTTCCAATATACAAACCTATATGTGATTCATTAGAACTAAAGTTTGATAATTGGAATATAATGTTACAAAAAACTAAAATAACCTATTTTAGGTTTATAAAAATAATATATGCAATGACACAAATCCAAGAATATAAAAATACTCATATAGATAATATACTAAATATAATTAAATAAACAATCTTAAAACCAATAAATCAAAAGCTAATTCGAGAGATTTTCTTTTTTTAAGATTTAACTTTTGATTAATCCAAGAGGATTTACCTTTAATTATACTATTTATTCTATCATCATTAAAAATAATTTCATAATTATTATAAACATATAAATACATTTCATCTAATGTATAATTCATCAAATTATATATTAATAATAATAAAAATAAAGTAAAATAAATACGAAAGAATTATATATTATAATTATATAACAGTTATATAAATGAAAGACATAGGAATATTAGACCCAAAAGGTAAGAATAAGAATCCATTAACAGGTGAAGAATACAGTGAAAAGTATAAAGAACTAGCCAATTTATGGTCAAAATATCCAGCGTATGAAGACCCAAATAAAGTGATTGAAACTATTAAAAAACATCAAGTTATTTTAGTAATTTCAGGAACAGGAAGTGGTAAAACCGTATTAACACCCAAATATACATTACATGCATATGATTATGATGCCAAAATAGCTATAACATTACCAAAACAAATTATTACAAAAAGTGCAGCAGAGTTTGCAGCAGCAACATTAGATGTAAATCTATGTAAAGAAGTTGGATATAAATATCGTGGTAGTGAAGAATGTTATAATGATAAAACAAAATTATTATATGCAACTGATGGAACTATTGTAAGTAAATTATTAAATGAACCAAGCTTAAAAGAATTTAATGCAGTAATAGTTGATGAAGTTCATGAAAGAAAGGTTCAAATTGATTTTTTATTATATCTATTAAAAAATGCATTACATCAAAGAAAAGATGATTTTAAAGTAATATTGATGTCTGCAACAGTTGATGAAAAATTATTTGAAGAATATTTTAAAGATTTTAAATTTACAATAGTTAATTTAGGTGAACAAAAAACAAATTTCCCTATTACTTCTATTTTTGTAAAAGAAAGACCATTAGATTATCTTGAAAAAGGTATGGAAATTATAAGTGATATAATTAAATCAGATTCCAAAAAAAATAACTCAGAGCAAAAGAATATTTTATTTTTTGTAACTTCAGCAAATGAGGCAGAGAAATTATGTGATAAAATAGATAAAAATAGTGAATTAAATTTATATTGTGCTCCATTATATTCAGGAATAGACCCAAGTGGACAGCTAGTAGCACAGTCAAAAGATTATTATAAGACAATAAGTAATAAAAAATTCAGAATAATAGTATCAACAAATGTAGCAGAATCATCATTAACAGTAGAAAATATACAATATGTAATAGATAGTGGATATGAATTACACAGTTATTATGACCCATTTAAAAGAGCAAAAGTATTAGAAAAGAGATTAATATCAAAATCGAGTGCAATTCAAAGAAAGGGTCGTGTAGGGAGAGTTTCAGCAGGAACAGTATATCATTTATACACTGAAGATGATTATAATACTATGCGTCCCTATTCAGAACCATCAATACAAACATCAAATCTAACAACCGAATCATTAAAATTTTTATCATTAGATTCGATTAATAATACTCAAAATTTAATTAAGGTTTATGAACAATTTATAGAACCGCCAACAAAACAATATATTGAAAGTGCTATTAATGATTTAATAGAATATAATTTAGTAGACAAAACAGGAGAAATTACAAAACTAGGAAGATATGTATCTGATTTACAATTAGAACCAACTGATGCACTTGCAGTTATAGCAGCAGCAAAATTAGGAGTATTTGATGAAGTATATTTTATGATATGTTTGATGGAAGCTGCAAAGAATAGTATGAAAGAATTATTTATAGACATAGAAAAAATGAATTATTCGGAAGAGCAAAAAAAGAATTTATCAAAGAAATTAAGAGAAATGAAAGACAAGATAACATCAGATACAGGCGACCATATGACATTATATAAGATACAAGAAAAGGTAAATTTAAAAACATGGGAAAAAGTAAAAGATAATATTTATAAGTATTTTTTAAATTACGATGTAATAGTTAAAGCAACAAAATATTACCAGAAAATGGCAGGAAATCTACGAAGAAAATTATTTAAATTACCTTTTTTCCCAGATAATCGTGATTTAAGTACAGAAACGAAAATATTAACTTGTTTCAATTATGGATATAAATTAAATAGTGGTAGCTTTTCTAAGAATAATTTTTATTTAAAAAATGGTATAAGTAGTAATATTAGTTTGAGTAAATCAAGTACTTTAAACACATATGGATTAAAAGATTTTACTTATGTTGAATTATTTATAAATAGTGGGAAAGCAGAATTAAATATTGTAAGTAAAATAACTGAAAAAACTAGAACAGCAACAAATCTTTTAGAAAAACATATAATAATGACAATAGGAGAAAATAATCAAGTTCAAACAGGAGGATTATCAGAATCAGAAGGTTATGAAACAAAAGAAGAATGTGAAAAGAATAAAAAAGGAGTACCAAATGAAAAATATAAATTTTTAGAAGAGCAACAATTAATAGTTGATATTGTAGCAGATAGAGAACAATTAATTAAAAAATTATTGAATAAAAGACAAGAAACAAAATTAGAAGATAAAGATATTAATTATGATGATAATATTTTTATTGATAAGAAGAAGGAGTTCTTTGATTATGCATTAAAAGAAAGTTTATTTAATTATAAAAATCAAGAAGAAGCATTTACAAATACATTGAATTATTTATTTGAAGATATGTTTATGGGAATTTATACAAGAATTAAAGATAATAAATTAGATATGTATGTTCCATTTTATAATATTAATTATAAGAATGTATGGGGAAATAAAATAAAATATAAGAATTATAATTCAGAAACTGAAAATTTTAAAGACTTTATTAGAGGTAAAGGAAAGGATTTACACGGATACGGCACAACTGGATTATTATTTGACTCAACTAGATGGAATTCTAATAATTGTTTAATTGGTAACTCTTATCCTATTTACATAAGTAATACAAGATTAAGCGAATTTAAATATATGTTAGAACAAGTATGTAAGAATAGAAAAATTAAAGATGTTGAATTTTTCATAAATAAAAGAGATTTTCCAATTTTAAGAAAAGACTTAGAATATCCATATCCAACAGTATCAAAGGATAAATTACCAAAATTTAAATATGAGCATATGATACCAATTTTATCAGTATCAAGAAATCAAGATAATATAGATATATTAATACCAACAGAAGACGATATTAATTTATTATTGAATAAGTTTTTACCAAATAAATGTGAAAATGGTTATAAAGATATAGTAGATAAATTTAAATGGGATGAAAAGATACCAAAAGCAGTATTTAGAGGTAAATTAACAGGATGTGGTATAACAACAGAAACAAATCAAAGAATAAAATTAGCACAACTTGATTATGATTTAAGAGATAAAGATTTAATGGACGCAGGTATAACATCGTGGAATATGAGAGAAAAGATATTTGATGGTGTAGTTCAATATATTAGACCAGATGACTTTAGTTTTAAGAAAAAAGATTTTATGTCAAGAGACGACCAATACAAACATAAATATTTATTACATGTAGATGGTCATGTAAGTGCATTTAGATTATTAAGTGAATTAAAAAGTAATTCAGTTGTTCTAAAGGTAGAATCATTACATAATTATGAAATGTGGTTTAGTAAACTATTAAAACCAGGTAAACATTATGTATCGATTAAGAAGGATTTAAGTGATTTAGAAGAAAAAATATTATGGTGTAGAGAACATGATAAGGAATGTCAAGAAATAGTAGAAAATGCACATAAATTAGTTAATAAATATTTAACAAAAGATGGATTGTTTGACTATATGCAATTATTACTAAATAACTTACCATACAAAGAAGAAAATCAAGAAGGAGGAGATAATAATGAGGATTATTATAGATTAAAGGATGAATATAAGAAATTTAAAGGTCAAATATACAGAGAAAATTGGAAGATAGAAAAGTTTAATGACAAGATGATGAAAGATGGTAAAACAATAATAATAATACCATATAGAGAGAATAAGGTTCAAAAGAGAAGAGAGCAATTAGAGACAATAACAAAATATTTCCAAGATAAACTACCAAATGTACAATTATTAATAGTAGAACAATCAGATGATAATAATAAATTTAATAGAGGAAAATTATTGAATATTGGTTATGATATATCAAAAGATAAATATAATACATTTATATTACATGATGTAGATATGTTACCAGATGATGATTTATTAGAATTATATGATAATAAGAAACCAGAATGTATATTACATTTAGCATCACCAAGAGCACAAAAAAAATATACATATGACACATTTTTAGGAGGAGTAGTAGCTATAAACAAGGAACATTTTGAGAAGTTAAATGGATATCCAAATAATTTTTGGGGATGGGGTGGTGAAGATGAGGATTTAAAATTACGTATATTAAAAAATCAAATATGTATAACTCGACCGAATGCAGGTAAATATATGGAACTAAAACATGAACTTACACAGAATTATAAGGAATTTACATTTGAATATCAAATAGAGACAATATATAGTGATATTAAGGATAACAAATGGAAAAAAAATGGAATTAAAGATTTAGATTATGAAATAATAAATAAAAAAAATATTAATAACGCAAAAATGATAACTGTAAAAATATAAATTGTAAAAAAAATATATAAAGATTATAGTCGACTATATAATATAAATGGATAAAGAGAATATAAAAGAATATTACAAATATTTGGAAAAAAATCCAGATACAAAATACCGTGATTTTATTAAATACAAAAAAACAGGTGATAATTTAGTTTATATAAATAAGAAACTAAACATAGAAAAAATATCAAAAGATATAAATATATATACAAGAAAATTATTTATAAACAATTGCGAAATAGAGAATCCAGAATTATTCTTTTATTACATTATAAATTTAAATTTGAATGAATTAGATATAGTATCAAGTTTGGATTTTACAAATGATAATTTAAATTTAAGACCATTATTTGAACATAATACCATGGAAGATTTAACATTAATTGACTGTAATATTAGTAAGATTCCAGATATAGACCATACAAATATAAAATACTTAAATTTATCAAAAAATAAAATAAAATATATTCCAGATAATAAAGCATTATCAAAAATTAATGTATTTGAGTTTATAGATAATAGTGAAAAAATAACATTTGGAAAAATAAAAGGAAAACCAAACCTAGAAAATCCGGAAGTGCTAGATGATACAGAGTTATTTACAATGTCTCAACATTTTGGAGAATTATTTGAAGGTAAATTGATTAATATGACTTCAACAAAATCATATAGTCCAGTACTAAGGGATAATATTATATATATGTTTGTTTTATCAAAATAATAAATAAAATTGAATTTTAATGATTATAATATATAAACGTTAATCTATATATTATATACTAAGATGATATGGCTGGCAACATAGATATAGCAGAAACAATAAGAAAAAATAATGTAAAATATTTTTCTCAATTAGTCGAGAATTATGATATAAATGAGATAACTGAGACATCGGAAACATTAATATTAATTGCATTAAAATATAATAGAAGAACAATAATAGATATTTTAATAAATATGAATGCAGATTTAACAATTGAAGATGCATTAGGAGAAAGTGCATTAACTTATATGGCAAAGTATAATTTAATAAATATTTTTAAAATGCTGAAATCAAAAAACAAATTAAATAATTATATAAATTGTATAGATTCAAAAGGTAACAATGCATTACTTATAGCATCACAAAATAATAATGATGAATTAGTATTATATCTATTAAAAAATGAAGCAAATCCAGATATTCAAAATAATAATGGAAATACTGCAATCATGGAAGCCGCCATAAATAATAATATGAAGATAATAAAACATTTACTTGATTATAATGCAAATTTAAATATAATAAATATTCACAATTACTCAATTTTGAATATATGTATTGATGATAGAAATCACAATTTAATAAACTATATTTTAAAACAAGATATAGATTTATGGGACGAAGAGACAGATTATTTGGGACATAGTTATCACGTAAATAACAAATCTTTATTCGAATTACTTTTATCAAGAGGAGTATCAAATAATGATTTATTAATTGACTTAGTAGATAACAAAGATAAAGAATATTTAAATATAATGCTAGACTATATTATTGAAATAGATTCAGAGATAATATATTTTTTAATAAAAAGAATAAAAAAGAATATTAAATCAGAGAAAAACAAAGATGAAGTTGAGTATTATACAAATATATTTGAAAAATTAATGTATAAAGATAGCGATATTAAAATATTAAAGCGCAAACGATAAATTTTATTTATAAGTTTATATTTAAAAATATAAATATAAACATAATCATATATGACAGAAAATAAAGAAGTAAAAATAGTATTATATCAATTAAAACCATTCGAGCAACAAATTCAATTTAAACCAATTGGATACATATTAGAGAATGAACAAGTAAAAGATGAACCACTACCAGTAGAAACAATTAATAATAAAGAAAGTAATTCAATTTATTTATTTGAAGATATTCATGCAGTATTTTTTAAAAATAATGTTCCAATTACATATATTATTGCAACAAAGAAACTACCAGTTATTTATACAACAATTAATTATTACAAACGTTTTATCACCGGTTCATTATTTACTCTTGCATTAATGTTTGAAATAACAGAAGATACAAAACAATTTAAAACAGTTCGTCATTTATTAGGTAGTAAGGTATATGGTAAATACTATTATGAATTAAAGATAGAGAATGAAGATAAAGAAAAATGTAAAACAATAACATTTGAACTAGATAAATTCAAGAGTATTAAAGATTGTATTGAAACAATGAAAACAATGGTCAAGAGTGATATGGTTAAGGAAATCGCAAAAGAACAAATGAAAGAAAGAGATGCGGAAAGAGCCAAGAAGTTAGGAAATATAGAATTATATACGATACCAGATGAGAGTAAAATTAAAAATTTCAATGATTTGATAAATAAAAAAATATAAATGAGTTTAGGTATAAGAATTAAATTATATAAATATATTAAATAATGTTTTATTTAATATCAAGTAAACTACCATTAATCTCGACAGAAAGAAATTCTAGTACAAAATTATTCCGTTCATTTTTTGTAGGTTCAATTTGTTATATTATTTTACATGGTTATCTCTTTTCTCAAAAATTTAAGGATAATAATCTTGTTCAAAAATATAAGAAATATATTTATTATCTATTAGGGGCTGATTTATTAATGACGTCAATTATAATCAAATTCTTAACAAAATCACAACCAGAAATGCCAAAACAAATAAGAATGGAGGAGAATGATGACAACGATTCGGAAATGCCAAATATACCACCACAAAGAATCCAAGAAAATAATATTCCACAATATGCAGGTAAAATGACACATCCACAACTATCGAGACAACAAATTATGGAAGAATTTTATAAAAATCAAAATATTCCATCCATACCATTAAATCCACCAATGATTGAAAAACCCCAAGAAGTTAAACAAGAACAAAAAAGTCCATTTATACCAAAACATGAAAAAATAACAGAAGAATCAGAAGATGATATGTCAACTACATCATCTAAATCAAATGAAGAAAAGATTATTGTTTCTAAGAAATTAAAAGAAATTTCTGAAAAATCAAGTGAAAGTGACAAGAAAGCTAAGAAAACTAAATCAAAGAAAGAAAGTGAATCAAGTAGCGAATCAATAAAAGAAGTAACTAAAACAAAGAAACAATCAAAAAAGGAAAAGCCAAAGAAGGAAACAACTGAATCGGAGTCTGAAACTGAATCAGATATTGAAGTTCAAGAATATAAATCAAAGAAGTAATCTCATTCATACATTATTATAAATAAAAAAATTGTATTTATAATTATTTTTGCACCTTTGGAACCCAATAAGTGCTTCTACCTTTAATAATTTCATCTCGTTTAACATCGTTACCTAATTTATCTTTTTTCTGCATATAGACAAGAAATTCAAATTCTTCTTTTTCATCTATTTTAATATCTGGATGATAATTTGGTAATTTACCTTTTTTAATTAATTCTTTGTGTTTAGGCATAAATTTTTCTAAGCGTATCATATATCCTATTATATTTGATACATAACATAATTTAATTGTTTTTTTAATTGTTTTAGCTAACAATAAAATATCATTGTCTGAAAAATCTTCTAATTTGCGATGTGGTGATATTTTAGCTCGATACAATATCTCCACACTAAGATAATTACCAATTCCACTACCAATAGAATCTTTTTTATCTTGTGACATTAAAAATTTAACAATTGGTATATTTTTCTTTGCTTTACTTATATCAATAAATTTTTTAAAATTATCTAAATATTCATTCGGTGTGAAATTAGTTTTAAGCAAATCAGGTGCTAATTTATCTAATTTTTTATTTAAATCATTTATATCGGTTGTTATAAATAAAGTTCCAAAATTTCTATCATCTGTGAAATATAAAGTATATTTTTTATCGTTATCTTTATTTTTAATATTGATTTTAAATCGTGAATTCTTTTGTTTTTCAAATCCCCAATCACCAGTTAATCCAAATGTATTCATTATGTATATTTTTTCTTTTTTACTATTTTCTAATTCAAACCATAAAAATTTACCTTTTGAATCTATTTTTATGATTTTAATAGGATTACTTTTATTAAGAAGCTCTAATCCCTCTAATTTCTCATGTGTATAACGACCACTAATTATACTCGCGCCACTTATATATCGATTCTTTATTTTAGTCATTAAATATTCGGCAGTTACTGCTATTTCGCAAACTTCTGGCATATATAAATATTATATATATTTGTTTTTATGTAAAAAAATTATTTTCTGTGTATTTTTTTGTTTTTTTTCTTTATAATATCTTCTTTTTCTGATTCGGATTCAGAGCTAGATAATATTAAAACTTCATCATCCTCAATAACAAGTGGTATATTCATAATTTGGTCTAATTCTATAGGATAAACGATTCGATAATCTAATAAAAGACCATCATCTAAAACATTATTTTCATATAGATATTTGAATTTTTCTTCTGTAACAAAAATTTTAATAATTTCTCCACTAATAATACTTCCTTCCTCCTTAAACATATAAGGAATATCTTTATGAAAATTATGAAATAAGTTTTTCATAAACTTAACATTTTTAAACCATTTATCATCATTTCGATTTTTAACTACATGGAATACAGAACTTTTCATTATATTTTCTTTAATTAAAAAATCAATTTGGTCATCTTTTAGTAAATTTATAATAGATTGAAAATATTTATTCTCAATCTCAGTTTTATAAATATTAAATTCAGCCTTATTATTCCAATATTTATCTGGAATACCATTAAGTAATGCATTTACACCTATATCTGATAATAAAATATTTTGATAATTATTATATAAATATTCATTATCTTGTATTAATTTCATATAATCAGTAATATTAAGAAAATATTTAGGATGAGTTAATACATTATCTTTAATTATTTTTTTAATTATTTTAGTTTTATTAAATTTATTATCTTCTGAATTTAGTGAACATTTTTCAACTACATCAATAATACTATAAATAGTATTTCTTTTATTTTTAAGGTCTATTACCATATCAACAATATTAAAATCTAAATCTTCGACAAAAATTAAATAAGACTTTAATACTGTTGATTCTAAATTAGGATTATTCTTTATAATAATCTTGGATAATCCTTTTATAATTTGTTTAAAAATTTTATTATGAAATTTATCATAATCAAAATTTATGTAGTATGGTATATTACAAGATTTCCCAGAAGATAAAATAGCATTGTTTCTTATAGTATCTTCTAAATATTTATGATGTCCTTCTTGAATTTCTATATAGATATAATCATTCATATCTATATTAAGTAATCCAGGATTTTTATTTTCACATTCATTAACTAAATATGCTAAATCTACATATTTTTCACCAATATAAGTTTTGACTTGCTTTTGAATAATAGAATTAATTACAAAATATTTACAAAATATATCATCACCTAAAATACTTATTAATACATCATTTAATAAAATACGTGATTGTAATTCAATCAATACAATAGTTTCTTCTCTCATGATTTTATTTTTAATTAAATTACTTCTATTTCCTATTCTAACTCCAACAATTTTATCATTATCAAATATTGGAGTAAAATAAAATTTATAATCTTTAGCTAATGTATAATTTTCAAATTTATCATAGAACAAGAAAAATAGGTTAGGGTTAAAATTTGCTCTATATAATTCATAACTTTTTTCTCTTTTTCGAGTAAGTTCTTTAATAATAGTATTAAAAATCTCATCAGGTTTAATTTTTTTATTTAAAAATTTATTTAAATTACATGTATATGAATTATTCCTATTCCAATCTCCACAAAATAAATTTTTAAATTTTGAGGATTCTATATATATTTCTTCATTATTTATCCATTTATCTATTATAGATTTATCAATTAAATTTTTTATTAATATTTTTTGAACTTCTTTTAACTTATCTTGAAAGCTACTATCATCGGTTTTTGTTGTTTCCATTTTATTTGAACAATAAGTAATTTTCTATAAATATTAATAAATTAGGTATAAATTAATTAATCAATTTTTTTAAAAATTCTTATTATAATTAACTATTGAAAAACCAAATTTTATGGTAGCATAATTTATTTTATATGCAATTTTGTCGAGATAATATTTTTTCCATCCTTGTAATTCAAGAAAATTATCAGGAAACCATACTTCACCATTGAGATTTTCTTCCCAATGTTTTGGTTTTAGAGTTTTATTATCTGATATAAAAGTTTTAACTCTTACTGATATTTTACCACCTTGACCTACTTTTTCACCAGAATGAAATCCTATACTTAATCTAATGAACTTTATATTATCATAAGGATTCGCTCTTTCTATTTTTGCTTTTGTTTTTTTCTTAGAATCACCAACTAATATAAGTTTTGGATTAGGATATGCCTCTTGATACCAATATACTAGTTTATTTGATTCTTTTATTTCTTTCTTTATTTCGGATATATCATAATACATTATATATAATATAATATGATATAATTTTTAATAATACACTAAATAATGAAAAAAATTGAAAAAAGTAAGTATTATTACATAGGGAGATATTATACATAATTGATACATAATCACAAGATGGCTATCAATATTGAAGGTGAAATCTTCCTCTATCAGGTAATTGTAAACCCTGAAAGCGAGTTTGTTCGCTCCAAGGTTACGGTAAGCAAGGTTCGTGAATTTATGTCAAATCCTGAACTTTATACGAATTTGAAGGATTTGAATGAAATGACGAAGGATGAGCCAATCAACCTATCAAAACCGATTTATAAGACATTTATTCTAAAAGATGATGAATTTTGGAATTTTTATATCCAACATCGTATTTCAGTTGAACGATATACCCTTCCAAACACTTCAGAAATTATTGATTATAATCAAAATAAAATTATTAATACATATTTTATCAACTATATTGAAGATGGATATACTATTCGTGTGATTCTATTCACAATTGATTTTAATAAGATTACAACTGAAATGATTGAAAAATATAATAAAATCACATCTGAATTGGAAAAATATAAAAATACGCAAGATTATAACTTTATTATTTTGATGCGTGACATTATGTCAAAACATAATAAAATTTATAATAACCTAATTAATGGAACTATTGATGAAAATATTACAATTAAAGAAAAGATTCTAAATAATTGTGCTCAATATATGAATCAACTGTTAATTGAACAACCAGGATATCTTAACACATCACTTCATGTATACCAGAAGGCGAATATTCGTTGGATGATTGAACGTGAATCAAGACCTGAGAAAATTAAATTACCATTTTCACCGATTATTCTTTTTAATAAGCCATATCATTATTGCTTGAATACTTTTAAATTTTATGAAAATGATAAAAGTGAATGTATTAAGGAAATTACATTGAATGGTGGATGTATTAGTGATGACGTAGGGCTAGGTAAGACTATTCAGTCACTAACCCTTTACATTGAAAATTCACTTCCGACACTTATCGTAGTTCCGGAACATTTGCTACAACATTGGCAAAATGAAATTAAGAAGCATCTGAATTTTGAACTTAAATTTCAAGTTTATGATTCAAATGAAAAAATTAATTCTAATCTTGTTATTGCAACACATTCTCAACTTGCGACACCATCTGAACTAACAAGTTATTCATGGTATCGTGTTATGATTGATGAATATCACGAACTTTTAACAAAAGATATTAAGATTCTTAATAATCTATATGAAATGAAGTCACAGAATAAATGGGCTATCACAGCAACACCATTTACTGATTATAAGATTATCCATAGTCTCCTACGATTTGTGTGTAATCATAATTTTAAAGACACCCGATTCGGTAAATATAAGGATTATCTTGATATGTTTGCGATGCTTTTCCGTCGAAACACAAAAGAAAGTATCAAACAAGAACTAGTGATGCCGCATATTACGAATAACAAGTATTATATTGAATTATCAGCACTTGAAAAGTCATATTATGTGAGCACAATGATTTCAGAAGGAAATACTTTTGACGGTAAAATTAAGCTTCGTCAATTTTGTATTAATCCAAATATTAGTTCTGATGTAAATACTGAAGAAGAATATATTCCGATTGAAGACCTTCAACCAAAGATTATTAGTTATTATAATGATAACATTAATAAACATAAAAAAGAATTATACGAAGTTTTCGAAAAGTATGTGGAAATCTGGAATAAGGCAAAACCTGATGCAAAAATTCATATCAGTGATAAAGATTTTTACAAGAATTATCAATATAAGTGTTATCAGGAATATTTTTCAATTAAAGCATTAGAAAATAACTTGAAAAATGAATATGAACGTCTAGAAAAACAAATTGAATTATATAATTCATCAATTGAACGAATTATGTCAACTGTTGATAAAATTAATTCGACTATGACTGTATCTTCTAATGCTATGACAGACGACAATGATGAAGAAGACGAAGATGATGACGAAAATGAACAGATTTGTGGTGTATGTCTCAGTAACTTGAAAGAAATTGAGAACGATATGACAATGCTTACATGTGGTCACATCTATTGTCTTGATTGTTTCAAAACAATTCAGAATATGGGTCGTAGTGGAGGTAAATGCCAGCAATGTCAGACTTCACTCAACAATCTGAAAATTTTCAACATTGTTAAGAAAACGATGAAACAAACTGTTTACCGTGATTTGATTAATAGATTCGGAACAAAGATTACTCTCCTTCTTAAACTTTTTAAAGAAGAAGAAGTATATAATAAGAAAACAATTGTATATTGTTCTTGGGACAAATGTCTCAGTTTTCTGGAGACAGTATTTAATGAATTTGGAATTAGCACTGTATATCCAAATAATACGAATCTTTATGATGAAATTAATCGTTTTGAAAATGATGAATCTTGTAAGGTTCTCTTGCTTTCAAGTGAATTTAATGCATCAGGGTTGAATATTATTTCTGCAAAGAATATTGTGTTGCTTAATCCGATTGATGGAAGTTATAGCTATCGTAAGCAAATTACAAACCAGATTATTGGTCGTGTTCACCGAATTGGACAGACATCTGATGTATTATTTTCTGAAATTATTATCAAGGATAGTGTAGAAAGTAAGCTAGATACTGAAAACAAAATCATTGACTTATACCACGAGACAACAATGACGAAAGAGCTGCTACTATCCATGGAAAAAAATGAAATTATGATTGACGGAGTGTAATAAATATATAATATAGTTAAAAAATGAATAAATAAATATATTATTATAATAAGGATTTAAGATGAGAACATTTGTTTATAATAATATATATAATAAAATATTAAAACATATTCATTGGCATCACTATTCACATCACATTATTGATTTTGGGAAATACAATAGTTTAGTATTGGACGACTATATCGAATTAAAAAATATACCAACCAAACTAAAAAATCTAAAAGTAAATGAAGAGTATGGATATAAATTATACAATAAAATAGAGGATAATGGAATAAAATACACAAGTAAATTTCCTTCACTAGAATATTTAGAAGTAAGAAATCCATGTATTGAGATAAAGGAGTTTCCACCTAATCTAAAATATTTGATTCTATATAACTATAACTTTCAATTAAACAATCTACCAAAAAATCTAGAGATTTTAATTTTAGACAACTATAAATACAAATTAGAAAATTTACCATTAAATTTAAAAATATTAGATTTAGGAAATAATTATAATATAGAGATAGATAATTTACCAATTAATTTAAAAGAATTATATATTAGTGAAAATTTTAATAAGAACATTGATAATTTACCAGATAGTATAGAGAAATTATACATTCCATCATCTTATAATCAAGAAATTATTAATTATCCAAATAATTTAAAGAAATTAATTATCACAAATGATTCATATATGAATAATGTATATAATAATAAATTTAATTTTGAATTATTACCTAACAATTTACATATTCTAGATTTATCAGGATTAAAAAACATAAATAATAAAATAAATAAATTTCCAGATAATTTACATACACTTATTTTTGGTCAGCATTACTGTGATAATTTAGGAGATTTTGATTTAGATAATCTTCCAAATAATCTGAAGAAAATTAAATTACCAAGATATTACAACAAACCAATTGATAATTTACCGGATAATATAAAATTTTTAAAATTAGGTAAATATAATAAATTTACTATAACTAAATTACCATTTGAGTTAAGAGTATTACATTTAAGAAATTATAATCAAGATATCAAAGAAGTAATTAAAGACCAAATATATTTGAAGAAAATAAATTTTGGTAATGAATATAATTTTCCAATAGATGTTTATCCAAAATATTTAAAGAAAATAAAGTTTGGATATAAATATAATCATCCTCTAATTAATATTCCAGAGACAGTAAAAAAAATATATATTAGTTTTGAATATAAACTTTTAATTCCAGAAGAAATAAACAATAGAATATATTTCAATAAATGTGAATACAATAAGAACTTAGTATATTCAACAGATGAAGAAGAGGATATTTTTGATGAAGAAGATTAATTGTTATAGAAGTGCGCATGTATAAAAATATAAAAATCAAAAATATTATTAATAATAATGGTCGAATATAAAGATAAAATAATTAATTCAAGATGTAAATGTGATAAGAATCTTTTATTAAAAAACACTAAATTAATAATGATTATACCATGTGAACATATTTTACATTATGAATGTTTTAATAAAAAATCAATATATTGTCCTATATGTGACGAGGAAATAGAAAAATATTATTCAGATAAAGAAATAAAAAATAATTCAAATAAATCAGAAGAAGATTATCAGAGATTTGTAGATTTAGTTTCAGTTAGTTATTTTGAAAATTATTCGAAAGTCAATAAAACATTATTTTATAAAAATATAGCAGGATTTCCAGAAATATTATATAAATTATCAACATATCATGGATTTGAAAAAGGTAAAGAGATAGCAGAACTTTTATTAAAATTAGCTAATGTTAAATTAAAAATATGGGGTATGAATAATATTACAAACAATCGTAAAATTATTATATCAAATCATACAACTTATTTTGATTTTGTAGTTATGTTTTATTTATTTAATTGTGGTTTTGTATCATCATCCTCTATATATAATACAATGGCTGGAAGACAATTAGTTAATCTAATACCATTAGTATTAATAAATAGAAATAAGGATAAAAATACAGTTGATAAAATAAAAGAATATGTTTCTGATGTAGGTTCAGTTTGTTTATTTCCAGAAGGAATGATAACACATCCAGATACATTATCACGTTTTAGAACAGGAGCATTTTATACAGGTCATCCAGTGGCACCAGTTGTTATAAAATATAATCCAATAGTATATTCAGATAATCCTGTAGAATTTTTACAAAAAATGAGTTCATCAAGAATGGAAATAACAGTTTATATATTACCAGAAGAATTACCACCATTTAATAATGAAAGAATTGAAGAAGTTAGAAATAAAATGGCAAAAGTAGGTAATTTAGCATTATCAAGAGTAAGTAATCGTGATTTAAAAGAAGAAATAACAAAATAAGTTTTAATAAAATTATATTTATATAAATAAATATAATAATGAATAAAATAATTAATTCTCAGTGTATTTGCAATAATAAATTAAATTATAAGGATTTAGAATATATTATTCTATTACCATGTGAACATATATTACATTATGAATGCTATAATCATAAAAATTGTCCATTATGTAGTGAGAAAATTGAAACATTTATAACTGAAAAAAAAATAAATAGAATTAAAGATAGTAATAAGGAAAATTATCAAAGATATGTTGACTTAATTTCTATGAAAAATTATGAATCATATTCCAAAGTTAATTATAATAATCTATTTAAAGTATTTGGAGGACTACCTGAACTATTCATTAAATTACCTTTTACAAAAGGATTTGACAATGGATATAAATTATGCTCATTGGCTTTGAATTTATTAAATTTAAATATTAAAGTTTATGGTCATGAAAATCTAGATTTGAAAAAAAATCAAATATTTATAGCAAATCACACATCACATTATGACTTTATTATTTTATTTTATTTATTAAAATGTAGTTTTTTAGCTTCGACAGTCATTAAAAAATCATATCTTGGTAATTTGGTTTCAAGTATAGTTCCTTTGGTTTTTATTAATAGAAATATGGATACAAATACAGTTGAAAGGATGAGAAGTTATATCGAAAAAAATAATCGTTCAATTTGTTTATTCCCAGAAGGTATGATATCTCATCCTGATACAATAATACAATTTAGATCAGGTGCATTTCATGTAGGATATCCGATAACTCCTATTGTTTTAAAGTATGAACCGGTTGTTTATTCTTCTGATGCAGTTGATTTCATGAATAAATTATTATCAAATGACATAACAATCTCAGTATATATTCTCAAAGAAGAATTACCACCATTTAGTAATGAAAAAATAGAACAAGTTAGAAACAAAATGGCGGAAGTAGGTAATTTTGGATTATCAAGAGTAAGTAATCGAGATATTAAAGATAAATAATTATCGTTTGAACTTATAATATATAATATTTTTAAATTATATATGAATTTTAAAAATATATTAACTCTATTTTTTAACTTAATATTATTATACACATTATATAAATCTATAATTTATTCATTAAATACAAGTTTAATTTTTCAACCTAGAACTACTTTTGAAAAATTTGATAAGTTTAAAACTGAATCATTTTTTAAAAATATTCACCAATTTGATTGTAATATAGATGACTTTTATATTCGTTCTGGATTAGAATATATTAATTGTATTTTACTAAAACATAAAAATTCTATCAATAAAAATGATATATTATTCATATATTGTCATGGAACTGCAGGTAATATTACACAAGGGATTTATTGTTCTGAATTACCTTTAGTTTTACAATATGGTGATGTATTATTATTTGATTATCAAGGATATGGTAGAAGTGGTGGATTTCCACATGAACATAATATGTATAATGATATAAAATCTATTTGGAGATATTCAACAAAAATATTAAAATATAAACCTGAAAATATTATTTTATTTGGTAATTCTTTAGGTTGTGCTATTATTACCAAACATATAAATAAATTATTTTATAATAATAAAACATTACCAAGGGGGATAATACTACAATCACCATTTTATAGTTTAGAAGAACTTATTAAAAGTTACAATAAAAAATTAAACAATTTATGTATATTTGATTTTAATAATAGTAAGAATCTTGAATTATTAACTAATAAAATTCCAATAGTTGTTATTCATAGTAAAGATGATAAACTTATAAACATTAAGCAATCTCAAAAATTATGTAACGAGATAGATGCAGAATTATGTGAAGCTGAGGGGTCACATAGTTTTGTTGAATATAATCCTTCTATAAATGAAAAAATTGAACAAAAATTTAATATTTTAAAGTTATTACTAAATATATAAAGTATATTATTGATTATATAATAAAATGAAAATAAGATACATTTCAGATATACATTTAGAATTTATAAAATATAATATAGATAAGTTTATACAAAATATAAAACCAGGTGAAGAGGATGTATTAGTCCTAGCAGGCGATATTGGTTATCCTAAAAGTTCAAATTATGATAAATTTATGAGTTATATAAATAATAATTTTAAGAAAACATTTATAATAACAGGAAATCATGAATATTATACATCAAGTATTAAAGAAATAGATGATTATTTAGAAACATATTCTTTACAATTTGATAATATTTCATTTCTAAATAACAAAATAGAATACTATATGGAACATTATTTTGTTGGAACTACTTTGTGGACACATATAACTAATCCAGACTACAAAATTAATGATACATATTCTATAAAAAATCTAACAATCAATGAATATAATAGTATTCATGATAGATGTTGTAAGTTTCTAGAAAATACAATAACAAACAAAGAAATTAATAATGTGATTATGATAACTCATCACCTACCACTATATAGTTTAATAAAAGACAAATATAAAACATCTGAATTAGATAAATATAATCAATGGTTTTATAGCGACATGACTCCTTTTATAAATAAGAATAAGGAAAAAATTAAGCTTTGGATATATGGACATACTCACTCACCAGATGAACAAAAAATAGATAATATAAGTTATGTCTGTAATCCTATTGGATATCCACTTGAAAATGAGGATTTAGATTTTGAAAAGACTATTGAAATATAATTATGTAATTTCTTCTTCTTCATATTCTGTATCATTCGTATTATTTTTAAACAATTTATTATTCTTAGGATTACGAATTATGTTACCAGAACTATTTTTAAATTTAAATTTTTCACTTTCATCTTTTGGATTTAAAAGTTTATCATCTGGTCTATATTGAAAGACTAGAACTTTCCCTAATTCTTTTCTTCTTCTAATTCTTTCAGCTGTTTCTTTTTTTAATGACATAGTTTGACCTATACATTCTATAATAAAATCTTTGAAAATACCTTCGCTAAATATATTTTTATTTTTTTTATCTAAATAATAATGTTTCATTTGTATAAGATGTGACACTATAGACATATATAATTCTTTATTTTTATCATTCTCTATTGTTCTCATCATCATGACTACTATTTGTGCATATAATAAAACAGTTAAAAAAGATAATAATTTAATTTTTCCTTTTTCTTTTTCTACTTTACCTTTTTCAAAACTGAGTAAAGGAACTTCATTAAATGGAACACATTTATTATTATTATCATAAATTATAGCTATTAATATACTTTTATAATAAATACGAGTTGAGAAACCTGTAAAACCAAAATAAGGATAATATTCTTCAAATCTTACTCCTTCATCTATACTTTTTAATTTATTAATAAGATTTTCGGCATCTTCTTTATAATTAGATGAAATAAATTCATAAAACGGTGTATCAATAATTTTATATTTACTTAATCCAGATTCTTGTAAATAATAATTATATGCATATAATCCCATAACCATAATTGTTTTGCTATCAACCATAAAATTTTTAGTTTTATCTAATAATTTATCTACTAATTTATCATCTGGCTTTTCTATTTTTAATGTTTTATCAATATTTGTGAATGGATAATATTTTTGCATAATGTAAAATCTCTTAAATCGCTTTTCGAATTTAATTTCCCATGATAACATTGGGTCAGTAAATTGTCTTAAATAATCAATATAAGTCCATGAGTTTTGACTATATAATATACCATCTATTTCCTGATATGGTATTTTGTTATAAATATTCCGAGGAACATAAGAAATATCACATGCTTCTGCTTCATCTACAAATATTTTATATGTTTCTTCATGTTGTGCTTCTCTTCCTACAATATTATGATATCCTTTCTTTTGTAAAGTATTACATATATTAATTAAATCATAAATAGGGTCAGGAGAATAAAAATCAATATCGGGAATATCTAATTCTTTTAAGAAAGCATCATTTTTATTTTTCTGGGCAACTAATTTATTATGAGCATAAGACCCATATAATTTTCTTTTATGTTCTCTAATATATTCTAATACATCTTGAACGATTTTCATTTTAAAATCTCCAGTAGGTTCTAATAAATTCCATGTTTTTTTTTGAACTTCTTCTACTAATCCATCAACTTTATCAGCAAATAATTCAACATCTTTTTCTTTATAGAGACTCATTAATATATATTAATTATATATTAAATTTATTTAATTAAAAATTGATTAAAATACATTATATAACAATATGGTAATATTATAAATAATAGAATGCCTATTTCAGTTAGTGAATTTAATAATATTATTAAAGAAATATTACAAAACAATGTAAGTCAAAGATTAGAAGTAGAAGGAGAAATATCCAATTTTAAAGTTTCTGGAAAAAATTTATTTTGCACATTAAAAGATAATGATTCTGCTGTCTCTATTATTAAATGGGATTATGATAATAATTTAAATTTAAAAAATGGTGATAAAGTTACAATTAATGGAAAAATACAAGTATATACAAAATCAGGTAATTATTCTATTATTGCATATAAAATAGAAAAAACAGGTCAAGGTAATATTCACAATAATTATGAAAAAATTAAAGAAGAATATACAAGACTCGGATATTTTGATGAAAATATTAAAAAGAAAATACCTACTATAAATAAATTATGTATTATTACTAGTCCAGAAGGAGCAGCATTACAAGATATCTTATTTGTTTTAAATAAAAATAATTATCAAGGAAAAATAATTATAAAGCGTTCAATAGTTCAAGGTACTATGTGCCCTAAAAGTGTAAGTGATTCAATTAAACAAATGAATAAATGGAAAGACCCAGTAGATAATAAACCATTTGATTGTATTCTTGTATCTCGTGGCGGTGGTTCTTTTGAAGATTTAATGGGATATTCTGACCCAAAAGTTATTGAAGCAATATACGAATCAAATATATTTGTAATTAGTGCTATTGGTCACGAAGTAGATTTTATGTTAAGTGATTTTGCAGCAGATTTAAGATCACCAACACCATCTATTGCAGCAGAAATTATATGTCAATCAAATCAAGAAAGCAAAAAAATACTTGAATATAAACAGTGGATAGATACAACAAGAGAAAGAATTTGTAATTATATTGAGAACATGAAGCTAAAATTAGAAAATTTAGAATCACGAAATACGAATCCATTAGATTTAATATCAAAATATCAAGATAATCTAAATGAATTAAATAATAAAATTATGAACATATACAAAGATAAAATAAATAACTATAAAAATAAAATAGAACAATTAGATAAAATGAATGAAAAATTTAATATTGATAATATGTATGAGAATGGTTGTTCTTTTGTATTCCAAGATAATAAACTAATCACTAAATTATCATTATTAGATAAGACTAAACCAATAACAATAAGATTTATTGATGGAGAATTTGAAGTAAAAATTGATTAAATATTTATTTATGCTTAAATCTATGATTATATAATACAATCATGGATATGCCAAAACTTGACAAACTAATTAATAGTATTGAGAAAGATGTAAAAAAAATGGATTCACATACTGAATTTAAAAAGAAAATAGATAAATACAAACAAAATAAAGAAAGAATTGATGAATGTAATAATATCTTAAATAGTTATTTAGAAAATTTAGATAATACTAATTCTGATTCTGAAACAAAAGAAAGTGAGGAAAATGAAAATATTAATTTTGATGAAATTTATAAAAATTTAGAAAATAATAAAATTAAAATGGAAAATCAAGAATTAGGTATCGAAGAAATTTATAATTTATTTCAAGAATCAAAAATATTTATTCAGAAGCTAGATAACTATTTAGTGAATAAAAAACAAGAAATAATTAATTTAGAATAATTTATTTAATGAATAAAAAATTACTTAAGTTTTTATTTATATTTTAGCCTTAACTTATGTTTAATCTATTAAAGTATGTTTTAAAAAATACAATTGAAACCAAATTAACAAGTAAATTATTGAATATAGATAATAATAATGTTAATAAATCAATTACTAGCACTACAAACACAATTAAGCAAACAAACAAAAGAAAACTCGAAGAAATGGATATTGAAGAAGATAATGATTCTTCTTATAGCTTTAAGAAAGCAAGATATCCTCTTCGTAATCTTTTAAAGAAAGAAGAAACAAAAAATACATCGAATATAGATGTAAATAATTCAGGTGTTGCAATAAGTAATGGAAATATTGCAATTCAACAAGCTCCTATAATTAATCAAAGTTATAATGATTGTGGCGATGGTGATGATGGTAGTAGTGTAAGTAGTTCTAGCAGTGAAGAACAATCTATTGATGATAAATATCAGGATTTATTTAAGAATACAAATAAGAAAACATCATTTGTAACAAAAAAAGGTGTATCTTATAATCAATTAAATAATACTTGGAATGAATTAAATAAAAAATATTATGGAAACACATGGGTGAGTGCAAGTAAGACACGTAATTATTTAATTAATGACCCTATTTTAGATTATTTTGAAATGTATTGTAGAGATAAGAAACCATCTAATGATAAAGTAAAACAAAAATTTAGTAATGAATTAGAAAAAAGAAAGTTATTAGAAGATAGACCATGTAGTTCAATTTTAGAATTAGGTCATGAATTTGAACATCAAATTATTGATATTATACAAAAGAAATTTAAGAATGAATTTACTCAAATAGTAGGACAAGATAATAAAGAATATCAAGATAAAAAACTAGTAGTAAAAACATTTGAAGCCATGAAGAAAGGTATTCCTATAATTTATCAAGCAATGTTAGCAAATGAAAATACAAAATTATTTGGTATTGTTGATTTATTGGTGCGTAGTGATTATTTAGATAAATTAATTCCATACAGTTATTATTGTGATAATAAAAAAAAGGCTCCTAAATTAAATGATAAATATCATTATGTAATTGTTGATATTAAATGGTCACAAATTACTTTTTGTGCAAATAGAAGAACTATTCGTAATTCGGGTTCAGTTATGGCATACAAAGGGCAATTAACGGTATATAATAGTATTTTAGGACAAATCCAGGGATATACACCATCACAAGCATTTATTATTGGTAAAAATTATAAATATCATAATCAAGATAATACAAGTGAATATAATAATAAGCAAAACGAAGTATTAGCATTAACTGATATTGGAGTGATTGATTATAAAACTTTTGATTATAGTGTAATTAATAAAACGATAAAAGCAATTGAATGGTATCGTGACTTAGCAGTATATGGTAAAAATTGGGACTTAAAAAATCCTATTAGATATGAATTAAGACCAAATATGTCTAATACAAAGGATTATCCATGGCATGAATTAAAGGAACAAATAGCAGAAGAGAATAAAGAATTAACTAGTATTTGGATGGTCGGAACAAAGAATAGAGAACATGCATTTAAACAACATATTTTTAAATGGGATGACCCCAAATGTAATTCAGATTCACTTGGTATTACAGGGAAGAAAAGAAAAAATATAGTAGATTCTATTTTAAAACATAATAAAGTGGATAATCCTAATAAAAATAAAATTATACCGGAAAAGATTAAGAATAATATGGAAGATTGGCAAGTAGAGAATGGATTAGATTTTTATATTGATTTTGAGACATTATCTACACAAATGATTAATAGTGGACAAAATCTAGTAAAAGGAAAACCTATTCATAATCTATTATTTATGATTGGAGTATATTACAAGGAAAACAATGCATACAAATATAAGAATTTCACAATTAATAAAATAAGTTTAGAAGAAGAAAGACGTATTATGGATGAATTTATTAATTTTATTGAAGGAATACAACTAACATATATTAAAGAGAATGGAATTATTAACATGAGTAATGCACGAAAGAGATTTTTTTATTGGTCAAATGCAGAGGAAGTAATATTAGAAGCAGTAAATAAAAGAAATAGAAATTTTTTTAATAATTTTCTAAATAATTCTACTTTTATTGATATGCTAAGAGTATTCCATGATGAACCAATTATTATTCCAGAACATCGTAAATTTGGATTAAAAGAAATAGGTAAGAAGATGTATAAATATAATTTCATTAATACTACATGGGTATCTGAAGGACCAGAAAATGGATTAGATGCAATGTTAAAAGCATGTAATTTTTTCAAAGATAAGGACAAGAACTCAGAAACTATGGAACAAATTATAAAATATAATAACAATGATTGCAAGGTATTATTAGAAATAGTAGAATACTTACGTAAACATCATACTTAAAAAAATTGATTAATTTTTGTTAATAATTATATAAAAATATAATTATTAGTTATAATAAATGGAAATAATGAATCCAGAAGATACTGAATCATATGAATTAAAGAAAATATGTTTATATAACTTAACAAATGATAAAGATGATTTTGAAGTTGATAAAGATAGTACATTTACACATATATTAAAACAATTAATTAAGAAAAGAAATTTGGATGTTACACCAAATGAAATTGTATTAATAAAAAATGGTATTGTTGTTAAAAAATCAGATTTAATAGAAAATTATTTTGATTCTGAAATACTTTATATTCCAATGTTAGATAATACACCAAAACCAGTTCTGACACGTAGTTTCTTTGGTATTCCAGCAAATAATTTAGAGAATCGTGTTGGGCTATTTCCAAATATAAATGAAAATATTAATTTAATTCATTCAATTATGCAACCTCTTCCAAATATGAATATAGAAAATCTAATTAATCAACTTACTGGACAAATTAATCTAATTAATAATTATGTTGATATTCGTGATAATTTGAATGATGAAGAAGAAAAATTAGATGATGAAATTGAAGAAGATTACAATGAAGAACAAAATGAGGAATATAATGAAGCACATAATGAAGAAAATAATCATAATAATGAAGAAGAAGAGGAGTATAATGAAGAAAATAATGAAAATAATCAAGAAGAACAACAACCATTATTGAATAATGATTCTATTTGGGATATATATGATGCATTGTCACCACAAGACCAAGAAAGTATTGATATGATTGCAGATATGGGTTATCAAAAAGAAGATGTTATTCAACTATATATGGTATCAAATAAAAGTATTGATGAAACACTCTTATTATTATCAACATAAAATAATTAAGCTTCTGTAAAATTATTAATATAATTATCAGCTATCTTTTTTTTAGATTTACTATCTTCTAATTTATTTGAAGGCTTAGAAGATATATTATTTTCATAATTAATTTCTTTATTATTTACTTTAATTATATTTATTAATTCTGAATTTAGATTATATTTATTAACTATATAATTATGTGTTTCAAATATAGAATTCTTATTAGTAATACAACTTATAAAATCATTTACTATATTTTGATTTGAAAAATATTTATATATATTATGAGCCATTAATTTGCATATAATATTATAATAATAAATACCTGCATAATTATCCATAATTTTGTAAATAAAAATTGGAGATAATAGATTTTGATAATCATTTTCTGAATAAAAAGAACTAAATAATTCATTATATAAATTTTCCAATGAGTTAACTGCTTTATTAATACCATCATTTTTAAAGTCTGATTTTAAAATTTTAATAAATCCGGAAAATCCATGAACAGTTAAATCAAATAATGAGTCTATTAGATTCTGAAATAGTTCTAATCTTGAATATGTATAATGAATACTTTTTAATTTCTTCATTATATTTTGGTCATTATAGCATATTTTTTTAATATGATTTTCATTGAAAATAACTTCCTGAATAAAATATTTTACAAATATATCATATTCATCATTTCCTATAAAATCAAGTCCATATGTGTTTTTTTGGAAACAATATATAATACTTTTCATAAATTCTTGATATAATAATTGTATTTGGTTGATATTAATACTTGGTTTTATTAAGCTTTTAAATTTAGAGACTAAAATAATATTGGCTGTTTCGACTGAACTATTTTGATTATATGGATATGAAGTTTTAGGTGTAATAAAGAATGCTTTAATATCATTATATTTATTTTTAGAATCTAATAAATCTAAGTTAATTAGTCCAATTTTTTGATTATTATGATAAATTTCGAGAACAATAATATTTTCATCCCATCCTTCTAGTTTATTATTAATAATAATTTTAATTTTAAAAATATTTTCAAACATACCTATCATATTCTTTACAATATCATTTGGCACAAAAAGAATGTCTTTATTAATAAAATTACATAATGTTTTAGCATCAAAAAAACTAATTTTACTCATTTCTAATTGCTTTTTTATTAGATTAACATCATTTACTATTACATTTGTTTTTTTAAAATCATTTAATAGATTTATAATTAATAATTTAATATCTTCTAAGTTAATATTTGGGTTTCTATAGCTAAAATAATTTTTATTAAACTCATATCTGAATAATATTGTTTTAACTAAATCATTTAATAAGTTATAATTACTAAAAAATTCATTTAATACATTAATTCTTATGCTATTATTATATAATTCACGATTAATATTTTCGAAATTATAAAAATTTACGTTAAATTTTAAAATATTAGACATGTATCCTTTTTCTAATTTTTTATTTATGTCTCTTAGAATTTGATTAATACTATTTTGTATTTTATATACTTTATCATTTTCAATATATATGCCATTTTTTTTGTATTTTTCTAATATTTTATTTATTATCATACTTTCTTCATTACTTAAATCTTGTGTTTTAAGCCATAATAACTTTTTTGGTATTAATGTATTCTCATTTATTTTTTTTATAGTCTGTTCTATCTTATCTCTTGAGTTTATCCATAATTTATTTATTTCTACATTGTTATTTATTATTGGAATTATTCTAGATAGTGAATATAATCTTTCTAATTCATATGTATTGTTTAATAAATATTGTATTATCTTATTTTTTTCTTCTGATTTTATAAGCTTATTAAAATCTTTAATTATTTTTTTATTTGAGTGGTCAACTAATAAATTTATATCTTTATCATTATTTAATAAAGATTTCCAATTATATTCAAATGACATTTATTATTATTATAGACATTTTAAATTTATTTATAACACAAAATATATAAATTAATTATATGTTAATGAATAATAATTTAGAATCTGAAAATAATAATAATATTGATGATAATAGTAAAGAAGTATCCGATAATAATCAACAAACTTTTTATAATATATTAACTGATAATCCAACTTTAGATAATTATATTAATAATTTTGATTTTACAAATGAAAAAATAGTAGAAAATGAGAAAACAGTTAAGAAAAAAAAGAAAATTAATAAAGATTCAATGATAAAAAAAATAATTAAAAATTCAAATGATATTAATTATTTAAATAAAATATTTCACTTGCTATATTTAGGAGTTATAGATGATGAAATTTATGAAGAAGATGCAATTATCGTAATTAGACAAATAATAGCTAGTAAATTTAATTTATATCAAAGAGATAAAATGGATACTATGATATTATTTTTAAAAAACAAATATAATAAGCTTTATATTAATTTATTTTTGCAATATTTATATGAACAATTTTTAGATTTATGTAATAATGTTATTATTCGCGGTAAAAAATCAAAAAAATCTATTATAACAAAACATAATGTTTCTGATTTTTATGAATTAAATGTATTATTTCTTAATTTTGAACCTGTTCTAAATAGTATTCTTACTAAATTTTTTATTCAAACTAATTTTGAAAATAAAAAAACAATAAAAAGTATATCAGATGAATTAAATATTAGAACAATTAGTTTAAACTATGATACATTACATCGTGAATATAAAGAAGAAATTATAAGTAGATTAAAATTAATTGCCGAATATTTTGGTTCATATTTAATATATTTTATGAATGTTGATGGTAATTCAAATATATATTGTGAAGAATATATTAGAACACTAAGATATGATGAGTTATTTGAATTATTTAATCAATTCTGTGATAACTTTAAATTTTATTATAAAAAAATAATAGAGATAACAAATGAATTAGAAGAAATAGAATTAATGTTAATAAGTCTACGAACTTTTAATAATTTTTCTTTTGAGGAACACATAATAAAATATGATGAAATATTTAGATTTACAATAAATCAAAATAATAAAAAAATTTAAATTTTAATATCTAAACTTTCTAATATACAATCTAGAAATTCATTTGTGTCACATACAATAAGATAATCTTCTTCTTCTTTATGCAATTTCCATTTAGTATTTTTTAAAATATTTTCCCAATCATATTTTGAAACCCATTGATATATTTTATTTATCTTCTTTTCATGTAATTGCTCGACTGCTAGTTTTATAACTAAGAAAAATAGTTTTGGATATTCATAATCTATGTAAATATCTTTAATAATCATAGAATTATCATCAAATTTTAGAAATTCAATATAATTATTTGATAGATTTGTCTTGACCAACATTTTTATATAATATTCTAGGTTGTAGGCTATAAATAATAAAATCAATATTTTTTCTAAAAATATTGAAAAATAAAGAATAAATACTTAGAAATATATTACTATAAATTATTATACGATGAAAAGAAATAATAACATGAATCGCAACTTTAACCAGACCCCGAATCCCAATTTTAATGGAGGAAATCGACCAAATTATCGAAACCGTGACCGTAACGAGCGCTATGAGCGTAATGACCGTCATGAATCATTTAATAAAAATCCGGAACCAGAACATGAATATAAGATTAAGAACTATAAGAAATTTGAAGATATTGGATTAAAAGAAAATTTAATTCGAGGTATTTTCATGTATGGATTTAAGGCTCCTTCTAAAATTCAAGGAGTCGCAGTAAAACCTATGATGGAAGGATATGATATGATTGCACAATCGCAAAACGGAACAGGTAAGACTGGTACATTCACAATTGGTGTATTACAAGTAGTAGATGAAACAAAAAATTATCCTCAAGCTATTATTCTTGCAAATACACGTGAACTTGCAGAACAAATTAAATTAGTCACTGATGAACTTGGTAAATTTATGGGTGTTAAGACTTGTATTTGCGTTGGACAGACAGATTTAAAGAAGAATATTGAAGAATGTAAAAAATCCCAAATCCTTATTGGAACACCTGGGAGACTTGAAGATTTATTAACCCGTCGAGCAATTGATGGAAGTAAGATTAAGATTTTTGTAGTTGATGAAGCAGATGCATTACTCAAATTTGAATTAAAGAATAACATGCGTAACATTATTGGTGAACTAAGTGATGATACTCAAATCTGTTTCTTCTCTGCAACATTACCAAGAGAAACAATTCGTGAAGCAGAATATTTTACTGATAAACCATTAAAACTATTAATTGAAAAAGAATGTCTAACACTTGAATCAGTAGCCCAATATAAATTCAATGTAAAAGCAGAAGAAAATAAGTATTTAGCACTAGAAGACCTATATGGTAAATTCTCAATTAATCAATGTATTATTTATGTAAATAGTATTGAAAAAGCCGAACAACTCAAGAAACAATTAACTGACAATAATTTTACAGTAGAAATGTTACATGGTAAAGTTGATTTAGTAGAACGTTCTACAATTTTAAAGAATTTCCGTAGTGCCAAGTTCCGTGTATTAATTGCGACTGACTTACTTTCACGTGGTATTGATATTGAACAAATTGGATATGTAATTAATTATGATTTACCACCAAACCCAGAAACATACCTCCACCGTATTGGTCGTAGTGGTCGTTTTAACAAAAAAGGTGTAGCTATTAACTTCTGTTCTAATCGTCGTGACTTATATCTTATTCGTGACCTAGAACATTATTATAAGACGACTATTCCTGATATGCCAGACCCGAATATTATTAATGCTTATCTAACATCCTCAGCCTAATTTTATTTATTATACAAATATGATATACTTTTATTGAAATCTTAGATTTTAATAAAAAATTGAAAATTTTAAATGATTGTTATACCTATTACTATTGTCAACTATTCGAGTCTTAAGCCTATATCGCCTTTAATACTCTTCAACTGCTCAAAATGCTCTCCAACAACTACAACCTTCGTGGTGGGAATCGTAACTTGGTTCCTCACCTCAGTGAGAAATCGGGGTATAACGCCTTTGGAAAGGTTACTCAACCTACTCCTTCTACTCCTGCCTACCAGGCGCCAACCTACAAGCCGATGGAGATTACGGCTCTGACGATGGCGTACCAGACGGCACCTCCTACTCCTACCTACACTGCTCCTGCTTCGGGACGGTCTGATTCTGCTGGAAGTCTTCCTGATGGGTATGGATGGAAGGCTTTCCAGCGGGATTGTGTTATGTTGGGCTGGAGTGCCGGTAAGTAAGGTGGCATAGCGTGTATAGTTCTTTTGTTTATTTTTGTTTTGTTTTTGTTTTTCGTAAAATATATATAAGGTCATACACATATTATTATTTATAAAATGAAAAATAATATTTATAATGATATCACTGCTATTGAATCAACAATGAATACTAGTTACATAAGCACATTGCTTGTTGGACTATACATTTCTAATTCTATTATTTCTTTTAAGATGCTCGACTGTAATCCAAATGATAATAAATTCATACTAATCCAAGAACTTATTAAAAATAATTTTGTAGAAAAACTTAGAACAAATAATATAATCCCAAGTAATGTAATAAACGAAATTAGAACTACTCTGCTTTATTTTGGTTATAAAAAAAATAATACAATCCAAAATTTGTTCAAAGAACAAGATATTACAGAATTATATACTTATTTAATAAATAATTTAAGTATTAGTAATATTGAAGTAAAGAAAATTACGAATTTAGATAAAAAAGAGGACTTTAGTTTATTTTCACAAAAGGAATTACTACCATACATTAATATTAACCTAAACATTAACAATCCAGTAAATAATATGAAAGATTTATTAAATAATTGGTTTACTAATAATAATTTTGTTATAGAAACTGAAATTAATGAGAATAATAATATTTATTCAAAGAAACTAAGTGGGAAATTTACATACATAATCTCAAATATTCCATATATTATTGGCATAAAAATTAATAGATTATATCTTGAAAATAATCAATTAAAAAAAAATAATCAATTAATTGATATACAAAAGAAAATTAAAGTATTTGAATTAGATAACCAAAATGAAATAAAACAAAGTAATCGAAAATGGGAAATTCATAGTGTTATATGTAATGATTCTAATAATATTACAGAACATAATTATTATGCAGTTGTTAACTTATCATCATATAATAGTAATAAATGGTATCTTTTTGACCAACGTTCTATTCCTTGTATGAAAGAAGTTGATATTCGTGATAAACAAATTATGGAAAACATTCAAAAAAATTGTGAATTTATCCTTTACAGATTAGATAGTAATGTTATTGAGTAAATTCAATTGAAGATATTATTTTATTATATTGCTTATTAACTTTTATTGTTTTAATATTTATTTTATCTCCTAATTTGATAATATTATTATTAAATTTAATTTCATACATATTTTCATCATATTCTATTTCAATTATATCTAAAAGCTCATTATGTACTAATTTAATTCGCTGTATAATTTTAAGTTTTTCAATAAATACAGTAATAAAATTATTCGTAATAGAAATTACATATGCTTCAAATATGTTAATTGGTTCTATATCAGTAATTTTATCAAGTATTATTCTTTCATTTTCTAAATCAGAATATAATTTATGTTTTTCATTTAAATTATATATTACTATATTATCAAGTTTGTCTTTTTCTTTATTATTTATTACATTCCATAATTGACGATGACTAATAATATCAGCATAACGACGAATAGGTGAAGTAAAATGAACATAATTATTAATACCTAATCCTGTATGAATATTTTGTTCTTGTGAAATATCATATATAGCTCGATATGTATTCATATTTTTAATAATATTTTTTATTTTATTGTCTTTGGTATTAAGATAATTTATTAATTCTTCTTTCTTTAATCCTTTATGAGTTCTTACTAATATATTTTTATTATCTTTTTCTAATAACTTCTTTGCTACTAAATGATTTGTTAAAATCATAAGTATTTCTACTAAAATATGTGTATCATATTCGCTAATTTCATATTTAATATATGATGCTAATTCTTTTGTTATCTTATATAATTCATTTAAATCATTATTCTTACCAGAATTAATATTCTCTTGTGCTGTATCATAATCCAAATTAATTACATTAATATTTGATTTATAAAATTTAGTTTCTAATATCTTATATTCTTTATCTACAATAATTTCAGTTGTAAATGCTCTTGATACTTTATTTTTAATAAGTGATATTTGTTGTATACTTAATTCATCTGGTATCATATTAACTTGGTAATCGACACCATATATACTTTCACATCTGTTTTTTAGTTCATTATCTAGTAATGAATTTTCTTTGATAAAAGATGTTACATCTGCAATATGAATATATATGTGATGATGTTCATCTTTCATATAACTTATAGCATCATCAATATCTTTACATCCATTCGGGTCAATAGAATAAGTATTTAAATTTGTCAAATTAATTCTATCAGGTGTTAAATCTTCTAAATAATTAGATATATCTATTTTTTTATTATTCATCCAATTTAATGATGCCTGAATTTTATAAATATTCTTTTCAATATTATAATCACCTACATCACCATAATAATTATGAATCATACCTATAGCATCATTATTTTCCCATTTTAAGAAATTAATTGATGCATATATATTTGTATTTGAAAAAGGTTTATTTGTTCCAACATAAAATACTGGATATCTTTTATCTATTGGAAAAAATCTTTTTTTATTGTTGTGATATATTGTTCTTGAATTTAACTCTAAAATACCAAAAATATATTCTTTTGATGTATGTATAACTTTATAATCTTCAGTATTTATTATATCATTATTTAAAATCTTATGTGTATTTTTTGACACAGATTCTATTTTATTATCAGATATTACATAATCACATGTAGAACCTTTCTTATAAATAGCGAAAGATGGATTCATTCTTATAGAATGTAATTCAAATTATATAGTTATATAGTATTTATAATTTAATAAATATTCAATCTTTTTTATAGGTAGCTGTAAATAATCAAAAAAATTGAAATATCAAATATTACAGACTTTAAGTATAAAATATATGTATTCGATATAGAAAAATGACCACGACACTCTCTCACATTACTAAGAAGCGTCTTATGAACGAAATGAAGCTACTTCAAAAGGACCCCCTTGAAGTAGTGGATGTTTATCCTGACCAAGATAATATGATGATTTGGTATTTTTTAATTAAAGGACCAAAGGATACTCATTACGAAAATGGTGCTTATATCGGTAAACTACTTTTATCTGATAATTATCCGGTAACACCTGTTGATTTTAATATGATTACACCGAACGGACGATTTGAATGTGATAAAAAGATTTGTCTTACAATCACTGGATATCATTCTGACCAATGGTCTTCAATTTGGAATATTCAAAAAATTCTAGGAGCATTCGTTAGTATTATGTCAGATGATGAAAATACTGGAATTTCTCATATTAAGTTGACAAAAGAACAACGTGCAAAAATGGCGCAAGAATCTATGGATTTTAATAATAAACATTATAGTCATATTCTACAAAATTTCAGTCGATTCATTATTTTCAATGAATCTACTAAGCTATATGAAATTAAATCTTACGAACAAATTGCTGCAGAAATGCCGGTAAAGAAAGAAAAGAAGAAGAAAGAAGAACCTATTGATATGTCTGCTATCAAGCTTACATCTGGTGATAAAAAAAATGAATAAAAATGTATTTATTAAAAATTGATTTTTTTATGATTTAAACAAAAGAGAATATATTATATATTACTATAAATATAAAATGGGTAAAGGAAACCAAGGTGGAAAACGTAATAAAAAAAAGAATAACAGAGACTCAAACGATAAGGATATTATATTAGCACAACAGACAAAAGATTTATTTGAAGTATACGGATTAGTAACAAAGGAACTCGGTTCAAATCATCTGACGGTTGAATGCTCTGATAATAAAATCAGAAGATGTTTAATTCGAGGAAAGTTACGTAAACGTGTATGGATAAAAGAAAAAAATATTGTTCTTGTTGAAGTATATCCAAATGACCCAACTGAAGGAATGATTAAACATAAGTATAACGATAAAGATGCTCGATATTTACATGGAATGGGATTAATCAAATTTGAATTAACTGCAACTGATTCTAATGATTGTGGTTATAATTTTGAAATGGAATCCGATGATTCAGATACCGATAGTTCTGATGAAAATATCGAATCTATTAAAAATAAAGCTAATACAAAAGTAATAGCAAATAGTAATATTCAAGATTTACTCCCACCAGTCACCGAAGATGGTGAGCTAGATATTGATGCAATTTAGATCTCAAAAGATAAAAAAAATTGATTAAATAAGATTTATTTATAAATATGTAATAATATAGTAATATAAAATGGCAAATCAAGAAGAAATTTACGATTTTAACAAGGTTGTTAGCGCAATCAATAATTTTCAACTATGTCATTATCATAATAATTATTATAATAATTTAAATAATGTAGGTAAAGCATGCGATAATTCGTATAAATATATATTAAAAGTTGTAAATAAATATTTCGAAGATAACAAAAAAAATAAAGATGAAGCTAAAAATAGTGAATTACTAGAAAAAATTTGTATTAAAATATTTAATCTATATAAAAATAAACCGCATGATTCACAATGGTGTATTAATAATCAAAATCTAATTACAATTCTTGATAAATTGTATTTCAATAGTGACAAAACACAACTGAATACAATGATAAAATTTATTCTTTCAATAAAACTAGATATTACTAAAAATATTTTAATTAAAATTGGAAAAATTGATGACCTACATATTGATTATCAATCAAATATAAAATATTTTGATAGCGAAACTTTAAATTATTTTTTAACTACTAATAACCAAAAAATAGTTATTAATAAAGATTTACTAAAAATTATTTTTGAAAATAAAAAACAACAAAATCATATATTACAAAATTTAAATAATATTATATCTAATAAAATTGATATAACACCAGAAGAATTAGATAATATTGTTAAACCTTATATTTGTAAATATGGTTATACGCGACCTATATTAGATGAATATCTTTTAAATTCAGATATAGAAATAAATAGACACAATCGTGTCTTTTTAAAATTAGTTCAATGTATAGACCCAAAATGTTATCAATCATTATTTAATAATTTTGCAAGTTATCTTGCATTTGATGCTATTAAATTCTTGATTAATGATAAAATTAGCCCAGATGCAAATACATTGAAATCAATTATTAAATATACTTTTCATGAAAGTAATATTGGCTCTTTCAATTATAGACATCCTTCTATATCTAAAATGTTCAAAGACTTAATATATTATTTACTTGAAAATAATACACCTATAACATATGATGGTTTTAAAACATGTATAATTGTTGATTATGTTGTATCAAAAGATTTTCTTGAAATGAATAATATTGATATTAATTCTGAAGAAATTGCAAAATTTGCAAAACAATATTATATTCTTTCTAATTTAACTAAATATAAAGATTATAAACCTGATTATGTCACTATTCTTGACGAAATGATTAAAAGTGGACAAACACTAACAACAATTAAAGCATTTGTAAAAGAAAAAAAAATTAAACCAAGTCAAAAATCTATTCAACTTGCTTGTAATCGTTCTTCTTCAATCCCTTTAATTAATTTCTTAATTGAAAAAGGATGTAAGGTCGATATTGATTGCCTAAGTATTGTTATAAATAGTATTACACATCGAACATGCAAACATGTTTCTAATCTATTCATAGAAGAATATAAGAAAAAAAATAATATCACTACTCCAAATCCAGAGATTATTAAAGACATAAAAAATGTAGATTTAGATGATTCAGATGAAGATGAAATTGCTGAATTAGAAAAAAAACAATCATATGTTAAAATTGAGAATGTTGATTTTGAAACAAAAGCACGTAAAAAATATATTATTGGAAAGGTATTAATTGATAAAATAAATGAAATTGCGAATGAAGATTATGATGAAAATGATAAATTTACTGAAATTCAAATTCATAATTATATTAAAAGAATATTAGAAAATGATACAAATTGGACATATATTGATGGCAAGCATGTAAGAGTTTACCAAATTAAAAAAACAACTCAGGAATTATTTTCATTTCTAAATAATAATACTATTAAAGAAAATTATGTTATGCAAATTGCAGACTTGGGATTACTAATAAAAAATGTAATTTATCATTTTAATAAATAGAGTTAAAGATTTATCTAGATTTTTTATTTATTAAAATGGATTTTATTAAAAACTACATTAACTTTAATTATTTTACACTATTCCTATCTGGTTTATTACCTCCTTCCTTTTATTTAACTTTAATTAATTTAAACCTTTCTTTATTTACTATCAAAGAAATTATTGTTTCACAAATTGATTCTTCTAAAGCAAATCTTATTAACTTATTTAAATATCATATATTCAATTATATTTTCCAATTTGTATTTAATTTTATCTTTGGTTTTATGTTCTCACCAATTGCTCATTTTATTGGTTTTTGGGTTCTCTTTGTTTTATACAAATATGTAATTCGTGACTTTATTATTAGTAATAATATGAATCTAGGTATTAATTCACAAGATGAAGTTAAATTTACTTTTAATAATTCCTATGTAGATAAAGTAATCCATAAATTAATGAGAATTTATGTAATTAATAAATATTTCATTAATTTGTTTATGAATAGCCAATTTAGTTTTTTTGAAATACCTTATAATCTAATTGATAATTCTATTTATGGCTTAATAATTACTTATAAGAAAAGACAATTGGAAAAAATTAATGAAGATATTAGTCTCGATGAAGATACTCCTGAATTAAATAATATTTTTAAATCTGAAAAAAAAGAAGAATTATATGTTAAAGAAAAAGTAATGGAGCTTAATGATAATAATGAACTTGATGATTCACTTGATACTTTTATAAATAATTCATCTGATAATTCTAGTAATAGCTCAAATGATGTAAAAATTGATTAGTTTATAAATTTAGAAATATTAGATTATAATTCTAAATTAATTTAAAATAATTTATCTACGCTTGGATGCCTTCTTGGAACCCTTTTTAGAGGCTTTCTTAGAAGAACGTCTCTTACCACCACGTTGGGAACGCTTCTTGGAGGCTTTCTTAGATGCCTTCTTAGAAGAACGTCTCTTGCCACCACGTTGAGAACGTCTCTTAGAAGACTTCTTTGATGCCTTCTTAGATGAACGTCTCTTGCCACCCTTCATAGAACGTCTCTTGGATGATTTCTTGGAACCCTTTTTAGATGCCTTCTTAGAGGAACGTCTCTTACCACCACGTTGGGAACGTCTCTTGGAGGATTTCTTAGAACCCTTCTTAGATGAACGACGTTTACCACCCTTCATGGAACGTCTCTTGGAGGATTTCTTGGAACCCTTTTTAGAGGCTTTCTTGGATGAACGTCTCTTGCCACCCTTCATGGAACGTCTCTTAGAAGATTTTTTGGATGCCTTCTTAGATGAACGTCTCTTGCCACCCTTCATGGAACGTCTCTTAGAAGATTTCTTGGAACCCTTCTTAGATGAACGTCTCTTACCACCACGTTGGGAACGTCTCTTAGAAGACTTTTTGGATGCCTTCTTAGATGAACGACGTTTACCACCCTTCATGGAACGTTTCTTAGAAGATTTCTTAGATGCCTTCTTTGCACTACGTCTCTTACCACCGACCATTGCAGCTGGTGGCTTTGAAGAACCACAACCTTCACCACCACGTTGGGAACGTTTCTTAGATGATTTCTTAGATGCCTTTCTACGTCTCTTACCACCTTCTTGTGATGAGAGTTGATTTAAACTGAGAAGCTTATTTAGACTTAAATCGCCTTCCATTTATATATTATATTTATATAAAAAATATTTTTCCAATAAAATAAATAAATTTTACTATATAAATTATTATTTTTTTATTTTTACGCATAGAATATATTGTTAATCTATCATACTTTTATTATACTAAAAGGGGGAGTTTTTTGTCCAAAAATTCACTGAAAAAAAATTTGATTTTTACAGAATTTACAGTCATTAGATGGAATATATATCGTTTAAAATGGATTATACTCAAATATTAAGTAAATTTGATAATATTAATTATGAAATAAAAGAATCAGAGATTAAATTGGAATATAAAGATATTATATGCAATATCCATATTCCAAAAAAAACATCAGAATATTTTATTGTTGAAGAAGATAATTATAAACTATCATGGATAGATATACTAAATATTCAAATTATACAAAAAAATTATACTCTTGAAAATATTATAAATTATATAAAAAAGAAAATAGATGAAGGGAAATATGAGAAAAAAGTAGATTCTAATATTTTAGTAGATGAAATAGAATATGAAATTATTTCAATTAAAAATAATTTAGAATCTCTAGAAACAAAACTTAATGATAAAAATGTATTAATTAATGAATATATTAGTATTTACAAAAAAATTAAAGCAAACCAAATTAAAAATATTAATATTATCGTTAAAGATAAATTAGATATTTGGACAATTACTAATTTTTTTCCAAATCTAAATAATATACAAGTTAAATATGAACTAAATTTTAATGAATTGTATCCTTTTTATCCACCATCTCTCAAAATTATTTCTCCAAAATTACCTGCACTATTAATGAAAAAATTACCTAATCTTCGCATGTTACATTTAGATTATTGGTCACCTGTTCGAACTAATGAATATATTATTAATAAAATTTATAATATTTTAGAAAATAATATAAATTTACAAGATATTAGTTTAATTAATTCAGGAGCAACTAATAATCATATAAGTAAACTGGAACATAAAATTATGGAGTTAGCGACATTAGTCGATTTAAATGATAAAGATTTAGACACAACAAATTATCCTAAATTTAATATAAATAAAAAGAAAGATAATGATAATGGTAAAGGTATAGGTTATGGTCATTGTAAAACAAATATATGGGATTTTAATAAATATTTACAATCACAAAAAGAAAGAGATAATAATATTAATACAATCCTTCTAGAACTATCAGAATTAATTCATTTTACTTGTTTTGATAATAAAGATGAATTTGTTAAAATTATTGAAAATAGTTTATTGATAGATTATTTTCAATATGAATTAAATGGTATTAATTTACTTGAAATAGATAAAAATAATAATAAATATAATTACATATTTAGTATTATACATACTCTAATTTCACTAGAATTAAGTTATATATTTTTCAAAGGAGATAATTCAGTCTATAAACAAATTTTAAAAATTAATGAATCTATTAATAATATTTTTAAAATTGTTCAATCTAATAACATTAATATGGATTTAATTAATATTATTGGAACTATTACTGAATATTTAAATAGTGAATATGATTCAATGTATAAATTTATTAATAATGTTGAAGAAAATATTAATTCTGAAAATATAGTAGTAACTGAATTAGATGTTAACAAAAAATATAAGAAAGAATTAAAAGAAGAAGTTTTTAAAATTGTAAAAATATTTGATAATCATTACATTTATAAAGAAGAATTTAATAGAGATTCGAATGTAACAAATATAAAATATCAAAAAAGAATTGTTAGTGAATTAAATTCTCTTCAACAAAATTTACCTCTTGATTATAATTCATCTATATTTCTAAGAGCAGATGAAAATAATCTTAATATTATGTCAGTATTAGTTACTGGTCCCCCTGATACACCTTATGAAGATGGAGTTTATATTTTTGATATATATATTCCTATTGATTATCCTAATTCACCACCTTTAATGAAAATGAAAAATACATATGGTTTTCGATTTAATCCGAATCTTTATGAAGATGGTAAAATTTGTCTTAGTATCATTAATACATGGTCTGGTGACCAATCTGAAAGATGGAACCCAACTAGCACTTTATACCAAGTATTTATGAGTATTTCATCTTTAGTACTAGTTGATGACCCATTCTTTAATGAACCAGGTTATACTAAACATCAAAATACATCGGACAATGGATGGAAAAAAAATAGTTATGATTATAATCAAAAAGTAATGTATTATAATTTAGTTGGTGCAATGATTAATGTTATTAATAATATAAATGACTATTCTAATTTTAAAGATGTCATTACAAAACATTTTAAAATTAAAAAAAATGATATTGTTAATAAATTTAATAAAAAAATTAATTCTTTAGCTGATGATTATATTATTCCTCATAAACACTATAAATATTCTAAACTTGATTTACTTAATTTAGTGATTCAATTTCAAAATGCAATAGATAAATTATAATTTATTTAATGCTGTTGCACATTTACATGTTTTACAAACAACATAAGTAATTCTATCATGTTTTTCAAATACTGTATTGGAACCACGGCATGAAACACATTGAACATATTTTTTTACATATTTTGCATATACTGTTCCTATTTGATTACCGTTAAATCTTCCCGTAATAAATACTTCTTTACGGTCATTTATAGTCATATCACATTGTAGTTCATCCTTGAAAAAATTAAAGACATCGTTAATTTCTCTATTAATTGATGTTACTAATTCTTCAAAATTTTGTATAATACTTCTTTTATTTTTAAAAATTACAACTGGTTGCTTTAATGTTATTCTTGATTTAATACCTTTTTCACCAATTGGACCATTTTTGTCGTAAATACGACCAAGTAAATAATTAAAATCGTATAGTTCTGCCATCTTATATTATTATATAGTATATAATTATTACCTTTAGTCATTTAATTATCAATTTTTTACTAAAAAATTTGATTTTAATAATGAAAATACTTCAAGAGATAATTATACATATTATTAATACAAAATGTATGCAATTGGTGCAGCATCTTTTTTAACTCTCCTTTATGGGGGGCTAAAATATTTTAAAAACTCAGAAAACAAAAGTAAAGAAAAAATTAATAAGAAATATGATTATAATATTTCATCAAATGACTCTTTTATGGTTCGTCTAAGTGGACGTGCTTTCACTAAAGCTACTAAAAATATTAAAAAACAATTTAATTATAATTTTGTTGATGCTATGTTATATACAGCGCGTGACTTACTTAATGAATTTCAACCTTCTAGTGTTTTTACGCAATCGGATGAAATAATTATGGTATTCCCTGCTCAAGAAAATAATAATGTTCATCTATATGGAGGTAATATTTCTAAAATTTGTAGTTCTATCTCTGCTTTTGCATCAGTGAAATTTACTAATTATATCTATAATAGCATTTATTCACAAATGAATGAAAATCATGATGCAAATAATGAAATTAAGGAAGATAATAATGAATCGAATGATATTAATTATGAATTTATTTTTGTAGCGAATATTATTTCGGTTTCAGAAGAAGAGGAAATTTCTGAAATATTATATTGGAATTCTTTCAAAGACGGATATAGAAACTGCATTAATATGATATTAAAGGATTATTGTGAAAATGATTATTCACGTCTTAATACTCAGGAACGTTTAGAAAAACTAAAGGAATATAATTTTGATTTTGATACTATTCCAAATTATATCAAATATGGTTGGATTATCAAAAATGAAAATGTATGCTTTGTTAAAAATGATACTGAGTTTTATAGAAAGAAACCAGTTGCATATTCTTTTGATATTATTATTAAAAAGAATATTGATTATTCTGATGGTAAATTATTTACTGATAAATTATGGAATAACTATATTCAAAGTTTTGAAACTATTAATCTAGATGATGATATCAAAGAAGATAATGTAATTGATAATGAAAATAAAGAAGTAGTTACAGAACTAGAAGAAAGTAAAACTGAGAATAATACTTTAGATAATGAAAATAAAGAAGAAATTCCACAAGTAGAAGAAAGTAAAACTGAAGATAATATGGTAGATAATGGAAATAATGAAGAAGTTATAAATCATGATGTCCCTTGCGTGTATTATTTTTAAGAAAAATTGATTTTTGATATAATTAATTGATAAAGATTAATTATATATATTTCAAAATGGAAATTCAAAATAAGGAACTTATTTCAGAAAATCAAATTATAGATACTTATGAACATAAACCAAAAGAGTTTAAAATTATTTCAATGAATATTAACAATACCTGGAATTATAAAAATGCACATAATTCAAATCATCAATGTGGATTATGTCGTAAACATTTACAAGCACCAACAGAAAATCAATTAAAGAATATATATGTTTCTGAAAAAATTAGTGTAGGTAAATGTGAACATATGTTTCATACTGATTGCATTAATAATTACCTCAGTAAAAAAAATATTTCATGTCCAATTGATATGACTCCATGGAAAACTGATAAAGAATATGTCAAGAATAATAATATCTAATTTTTTTATAAAATTATAATTTCATATTATTAAGGTCATTGATATCTAATGTTGAAGTTAATCTTGCTATCAATTTTAATTCATTAATTGTTGGTAAACCATTATTATCCATACCATGTATTCCACATAATTTCATATAATCTACAATTGTATCACATTCTTTATTTCTTTTAATATATTGTTCATTAAATTTACCATTTAAATATTTATTATCTAAAATATTTTGATAATTCTCAAGATACTCAAATTCTTTTACACCACATTTTAATCCATAATTCTTAAATTTTAATGCTAATTCAAATGGTATTATGTGATGTTCTTTTAATAAAGATATTTTATATGATTCTGCTTTTTCATCTAAAGGCATTATACATCCTGTTTTTATTTTTGGATCACATTTTGCTCTCATTGATTCATATCTGTAACATAAATCTTCATAGGAAATCTTATAATCAACATTTAGTTTTTTATTAACTCTATTATGTAATCTCCATAACCATCTTGTTAATGTTTCTCTTGATTCAAAATCTTTATCTGTTAGTTTTGTATCATTCTCTAATATAAATTCTGAATATGATTTTCTACACCATATACATGGTAATACATATTTTAAATATTCAAAAAATATTTTATAATTCTTCTTCTCTTGTTCAGTTGGTTTTATTGGGTATCCATATGTTATACTATGGAGTGCTACCCACATATGGGGACCCCATATCTTTGTTATTAGACCATTATGGGCATTTAAATCATTTGTATTCATTATATATTTTGTATATAATAAATTTTTAAAATTATTATTAAATTATTTTTCGAATTTCATATATATTTTTCTTTAATTCTTCACTCAATTTTAATAATTCTTCTAATTCTTTTTTATAGTCTTTCTCTTTTCTATTCATTTCTTCATCTTTTTCTTCTAATCTAATTATCAATTTACTTATTTTCTCTGCTGTTGGATTATGAATACATTTATAAAAATGTTTCTCTATTGTTGTATCTTTTCTACATCTTTTATCACATATTATACAATGATTATTCATTTATTTATTATATTTCCTATTTTTTATATATTTATTATAAAATCAATAAAAATTGATTTTTAATAGAATAATATTAATTTAGAGTAATATTACTTATATTTGATTAAGTTCAAAATGCTTAAAATTAAAACTGGCAAATTTGATGGTGATTATAATAAAGACCTTTTATATCTTGATTTTGAAGCCGATGAATTCCAAAAACATGCTTTTGAATCTATTGATAATAATGAAAATGTTTTAATTACTGCTCATACTGGTTCTGGTAAAACTGTTGTAGCAATGTATGCTATTGCAAATGCCATTTCTAAAGGTAAAACTGTAATTTATACATCTCCTATTAAATCTCTATCTAATGAAAAATATAAAGACTTCAGTGATAAATTTGGAAAACAATTTACTGAAAAAACTGGTTTAGTTGTCAATTTAGGTCTTATGACAGGTGATAATAAAATTAATCCTGATGGAAATCTTATTATTATGACCGCTGAAATCCTTCGTAATTCTTTATATAATTTAGAAAAAAAACAAGATGCATATATTAAACAAGATTTAGTTGATAATCTCGGTTGTGTTATTATGGATGAAGTTCATTTCATTAATGACCCTGATAGAGGTAAAGTATGGGAGGAAACAATTGTATTACTTAAAAAAGAAGTTCAACTTGTTATGTTATCTGCTACTATTGATAAATCAGAAGAATTTGCAAAATGGATTGGTAATGCTAAGGAAACAAATATTGCATTGATTCCTACAACACATCGCGTAGTTCCATTAAATCATTATATTTTAATTGGAGATGAAAAATTCTTAGTACATGACACAAATGATACCTATCATAAAGATAATTTCAAATTAGCTTTTAATTCTTATAATGAATATTGTAAACATAAAAAACACAAAATTAATTCTACAATGATTCCTGAAACAGTCGAATATTTGAAAAAACATGATTTACTACAAGCAATCTTTTTTAGTTTTAGTAGACAAAATTGTGAAAAATATGCCGAACAAATCCAAGATACATTAAATGATATTCATGAACAACATGAAGTTGATTATACCTTTAAAAAATATCTATTCAAAGATGAACAAATTTATAATAAATTAGAACAATATTATCAAGTAAAAAGACTTGCAATGAAGGGAATTTGTTTTCATCATTCTGGCTTATTACCTGTATTTAAAGAAATTATAGAAATTCTATTCTCGAAAGGATTAGTAAAAGTATTGTTTGCAACTGAAACATTTGCTGTTGGTGTTAATATGCCAACTCGAACAGTTGTATTTACTGAATTGGAAAAATATACAAATGGTGGTAAAAGATTTCTAAATACTGCTGAATATAAGCAAATGAGTGGTCGTGCTGGTAGACGTGGTATTGACAAATTTGGTTTTACTTTTCTTCTTCCTTATTTTGGCTTTCCTGATGAAAATGATATTAAAAAAGTATTAATGGGTAAAATGCCTCATATTGAATCTAAATTATCTATTGATTATAGTTTCATTTTAAAAGGATTACAGAATAAAAATGATGATAATTTTATTCTTAATTTCTTGGAAAAAACATTACTTAATGTAGAATTATCTAAAAGTAAAATAATTGTTATGAGTCAATTAGAAACAATGAAAGTAGAAGTAGATAATCTACCTTTGTTGCAAACTAATAAAGATATTAATAAACTATTAGATTTAGAAAATATGAAAAATAAATATGAATCTATGGGTATCACTACTTTAAATAAAAATCAATTAAAAGAAGTAGAAAGACTCAAAAAATTAATTGATATTAATCCTGATTTAAAAGAATTATTTGAAGCTATTAAAAAACAAAATGAAATTAAAAATAATTATTCCAATAAACAAAAAGAATTAGAAAATATTAATAATCAATATCTTAATGAGATTTATCCTATTATGGATTTTCTTGTCAAATATGATTATATTGAATTAGTTGATAATACTTATAAAATTAAAACAAAAGGTGTCATTGCATCTTTAATTAATGATTGTAATCCTATTCTTTTGACTGAATTTGTTATGAATAATATTTTTGATAATCTTAATCCACAAGAAATAGTAGCTTTATTAGCTTCATTCATTGATGAAGGTAAAGGAGATAAAGATGTTGATATCACAAATAATAAAGTTTATAATAACTTTCAAGAAATGAAAAAAATACAAAATAAAATTATGATTGATGAATCAAATTTTGGTATCCATAATACATCAGAATATTGGAATTTAGATAATGAATTTATTATTGGTGCATATATGTGGGCAAGTGGTGAACCTGTTGCGAATTGTTTGTCTTATCTTGAAGAAATACAAGAAAAGAAGAATGATAAAATTATTGTTAAAAAATATGATTTAGGTAATTTCCTTAAAAATATTCTTAAAATTAATAATTTAGTTAATGATTTAAATAGCATTTGTAAAATAACTAATAAATTAGAGTTGTTACCTGTATTAGAACAAATCCCTGAATTAATTATTCGTGATGTTGTTACTACTACAAGTTTGTATTTGCAAAAATAAAAAAAATTATAAAAATTATTTGTTTATGCGCATATTATATGCTTTACATAATTCTTTTGACCAATCTAACATTGTATGAAATTTCTTTCCTACATCTGTTGTTGGATTGACTTTATCCCATACTCTTTTTAATTTATACATTTCTCGTGTACTAATATAATAAATATCTTCATTATATCTTACTGGAATATTGTTTCCTTGTGCATATATATCAATATCAATCATAATATATTCTGAATTATTATTATTAATTGAGCTAAGTAATTCAATTTCTAAAATTTCTCTTTCTTCTGGCTCAACTGATTGAATACAGTCAAATAAAGTCTGTGAAATAAGATTTGTTTCCTTAATTCTATACTTGAATCTACCTGGAATGTTTAATTTATTAACAGTTGGTTTGAAAAAATGTCTTTTAACAAAACCTTGGATACGATACACTGATAATTCTTTCTTATTGTAGATAAAATTATATTTGGCAAAGAATACTTTTAATTTATTTTCATTCTCAATTTCCTTATTCTTTGCTTCTTCCTCAGCCTTACGCTTTAAATATTGCTCATGGCGAATTCGACGAATCTCTTCCATTTTGTCATTTATATTATATAATAATGAGTTATTATATAATTTATTTTCAATTTTTGTTGAAGATTAATCTTCAATTAAAATTAATAAAAATCCAAAGGATTTTCATCAATTTTTCTTTATTTATAACTAGTATTGGTTTTATAAACAAGGAACATGTGCATATAATAAAATATGGTCTATTGGTATCTTTTTTTTATATATCTCATTTAAATGTGTTTTATTATCTGTATTATGAACATGAGTTATATAACCATATGACATAAAATTGTTACCATACATTCTTCGTAAATAGTTATTTGGTATATTTGGTATATTAACCATAACATTTCCAAAATTTTCTTTTTTAAGTGGATATACTTCGTTTAAGTCAAAATAATCTACACTACCTCTTGCCTTATATTTTGTTGGTGAATATACCTCTTTTGTTTTTAATCTTTGTTTACCAAAAATAAAAATATCTAATTGACTATTATCATTATTATTTATTTTTCTATTTTTATCAAACGGGTGTATGTCTAAAACATACTCTGAAATACTCATATTTATTTCTGTATCTCTTAAATATTTTTTTTCATTTTCTTTAATTATATGATATGCATAGCCATTACCTTGATTAATAAAATTATATCCTAAATTATTTAATTCCTTAATAAATTCTTTTTGTTTAATATTTATTTCATCTTTATCAAAAATCATTAAATCTAAATCATCATCCCATGGTATCATACTTTTATTTCTCATATACCCCAATAATGAACCACCACATAATGCATATTCTATTTTGAATTTATCTAATAATTTCGTTACATCTGATAACAACTTATACATATTTTTTGCCTTATCTAATGGTATTAATAAATTTCCTATTGCTCTACTATCTGGGTCTATTGAGTTCTTATAAAAATCTATTAATGTTTCATAAAATTCTATATTCTCTTCATTGGTTCTAGTTTTCATTATATAAATATGATTTATATAATTTTAAAATATCTAACTTAATATAATTTTATTTTCATTTTTAAATATATGATGAATAGTATTAAAATATTAACTTGGAATATTTGTTTTGGTGCAGTTACTGCTGACAACGTTAATGTATCAAATCTAGATATTACAGCACAAACTCTTGCTAAAAAATGTCAGAGTCTAATCAATCATAAAAGTAAAGATTCGTGTATAGATAATACCATTAATTTTATTATTAAAGATGATTATGATTTTATAGGATTACAAGAAGCGAGTAATTATTTATATTTAATTAAAAATATTTTAAAACATAAACAAAATTATGGTGTTATACACTCTAAAGCAAAGATTAGTAACTCTGCACACCATGCTGATTTATTAACATTTTATAATAAAAAAAGATTTAAAATTAATTTTATCAAAGCTGGTAATTTATCTGATATTATTAATGAAGAATATATTGATGGAAGACCTTATCAAATTATTTTTTTTGAAGAAATTAAAACAAAAAAAAAATTTATTATCATTAATATTCATTATAAATTTTTTAATAAAACTTCAAATAGAATAATAAATTTCACACAATTAGATACTCGAAAAATATCTAGAGAAGAATTAGAAGAAAAATTATCGAATAACTTTAGTAATTGTTTATCTATTACAAAATATGATGATACTATATTTCTTGATGTAGATAGTAAACAAAATAATAATTCTTCTAAATTAAATCTATATATTGATAAAAATGTAAATAATTTAAATACAATAATACTAGGTGATTTTAATGACCATGGTTATTCTGACTATTGGAGAGGTATATTTCCATTTAGATATATTCATAAAATTAATAACAAATTAAAAAATTTAATGTTATCTGCAAATATTGATATTTTAGATTTGAAAACATGTTGTGTTGGGAAACATAATTTAAGAAATGTTAAAATAAATGATAAAAAAGAAGATAGCAAAATAAAAATAAATAAATGTAATATTAATATAGAAAAAAATAAAGATAGATATTATGGTGATTATATTTTAATTGATAATGATAAATTATATTTTAAAATTAAAAATACTATTCCTAAAGAATTAAAAAAAAATGCAAATAAATATCCAACATCAGACCATCTACCTGTTACTGCTACAATTGGATTCAAACAAACTGGTGGTAATATTCATGATATATATTATCATAAGTATCTAAAATATAAGGCAAAATATTTAGCTATTAAAAAAAATTGATGATTTTATTCTTAGTTGTATAATAAATATTATACAAATATATTTAGATTAAAATGCTTCTCAATCTTCAAGTATTAACTGATGATGAATCAGTCATCAAACATTATGAAAAATATATTTATAACCAATCAACTGATTCTGGATTAGATATTATTATGCCTCATGATGTTATTGTTCCTGCCAAAAGTTTCTCAAATAAAATTAAACTAGGAATAAAATGTGAAGTTAATACTAGCAATTTTACTAATTTTCGTAATAATGTTCATGGATATATGCTACTACCTCGCTCTAGCACTGGTTCCAAAACAAAACTTCGTCTTTCAAACCAAGTTGGAGTAATTGATTTTGAATATCGTGGAGAAATAATGGCTCTTGTAGATAATTTTGATGATGAAGATTTTGTAATTAAAAAAGGTGAACGATATTTTCAATTAGTAGCACCGGATTTTAAACCTATTAATATTATTAATTTAATTAATAAAGATTGTAGTCTTTCATTAACTGAACGTGGTGAAGGTGGATTTGGTTCGACTAATAAATAAAAATTGATAAATTTTTTTATAATATAATTGTTTAATACTATAAAAAATATAAATGATATCATGGAGCTTATTTGTAATGATGATTTAATTAAAGTGTATGATGGAGTTATACGAATTAAAACAGATACTGACATAATTCTTCCTGAAAATAGTCAGATAAAAATTTATATTAAAACAAAATTAAAAATCTCAAATAAATCAAGATTACTATACTTTTTAAAAGACTTTAACAATCTTTTTTATGATTTTATGTTTCAATTTCCTATCTTTTTCATGTTGCTTTTTATTGTAAAAGGTAATTATATGATGGAAATAATTATTTTCATTGTATTCTTGTATAATCTTATTATATTTCTATTTAACTTTATTAAAAAAATTTATCAACATATAAATTATAAACTATTAGATTATGTAAAAATTAATATGAAAGAATCAAAAAATCAAATGTTTAAACATATTTTCTTAAATAGTTATACTTATCAGAATGACACCCTGAAACTAATTCTATTAAATAAAAATGATGAGGAAATTACATTATATAAAAATAAATATTATTTTACTATTACTTCGAATAATACTTTCGATTTAGTTCTTAAATAATATTATATGGAAAAATATATAATATTAAATATTATCTTCATCAAATAAATCACTTTTACAAAAATCATCAAAAGTTTTTATCATAGGATAATCTTCATAAAATCTATCTACGTCATTAATATCATAACAATGTTTTTCTAAATCATAGTATTCAATATAATTTTTTTTATTTTCTTCTATTGAATAATTTGAATAAAATATATGATATAATGACATAATTGGATATTTATCGAAATATTTAGAAAATACTTCCTGAAAAAAACTAAATATTTCACTTCTATTTTCATAAATAATCATTTTATATATACAATATACAACAAATAATGATTCTATTCCTTTTTCTGGATTAGGAAAATATCTCGTAAAATGTTCATTATAATCTTTACTATCATATTCAATAAAATATTTTATACGTTCTTTGAAACTATTGTTTAGATTAGAAATAACATGATTATCATCTTCTTCATATCTTGTAAAATCCAAATTATCTATAAATTTTATAATATTCTTTCCAGTTACTTCATAAAATTTATGATATTCGTTTGTTTTATTCTCTTTATTTTCAGGAATATTTTCTTTATATAATGCAATAAGATTATCAAAAATTACATTTATTTCATTAATTAAATTTACAACTTTTATATCTCCTGAACCATATTTGATTGATGTTTTTATTATTGTTTGTTTTACAAATAAAGTATAATATATCTCATAAAATTTTTTTATATATGTTTTTAACTTTTCTTCTATAATTTCTTTGTTATTCATTTGTAATAGTATATTTTCTTTATTATATATTCTATTTATATTTTCATCAATTTTTTTTGAATTTATAATATTATTATTTTCATTATAATTATTGTATATCATTTTTTTATTGTCTTTATTAAATATATCTAAAAAAATATTTTCACTTTTTTCACCTCCTATTAAATTTATTTTTTTTGTTAATATTGATACTGCGTGTTCTAAAAATATCTTATTTGAATTTACATAATAATTATTATTATTGTTAGGTAAAAATTCATTATTTATATATTTATTTGTAAATAAATGATACATATCATATAATTTTAAATAATATTTATTATTATTTATGTAATTTATATATCTAGGTATGCCATTATATATATTTATAGAAGATATTCTATTAATAACACATCTAACATTTGATATTTCATCAGTTGTTATAAAAACAAAATTTGATTTTTTTTTAATTTCTTGATATTTTTTAATTTCTATAAAATAATATGTATCTCTAGCTTCTTTTAATGAGAATACTATCTTTTTAATAATTTTATGAAATATAAATTCATCTATTTTTTCTTTTTTTAAAATATCAGATAATTTATAAAATTTATTTAATAATGTGTATGCTTTCTTAAAATGTTTATTAAAAAATATATTTTTATCCTTATTTTCTGATAAATAAATATATAAATAATCGACTTCTTTCTTTTTTTCATCATAAAAATTATTTTGTATATTATTTAGTTCTTTAATAGATTTATTTTTTTTATTATTTTTTTCTATATAAAAAGATTTATTAAATAAATTATAATTTAATAGTTTATATTTATCATTATTTTTTTTTATTAATCCAATATTATCTGCTATTTCTTTATAAAAATTATTTAATTCATTATTTTCCATAATTATTGGTATTATTACATTTGATTCACCAAATTTACTTTGAATATCTATTTGCATATGATTTAAATTTTTTTCTGTTATTATTGTTTGTTCTGCTAAATAAATAAAAGGTATATATATTTTGTATTCTATATTTTGGAATATTATCTTAATATTCTTTAAATAATGTTTTGTCAAAGCAGCATTATCAAATACAAAAATATGTTCCTTATTAATCTCAATAATATCATTTTTAAATTTTTCATTACTAAAACAAAATTTATCAAAACATAAATTATCAAAAATTAAATTTTTTATTTGTTGCTCCGGTTCTTTTATATTTGTATCTAATATAACTTCTTTTTTATTTATAAAATCTAATAATATCTTATTTTCCTTAAAATATTCTATTTCATTTTTATTATCATGTATAAATTCATGTTTTAAAATAAAATCTAAATCTATTGTTTTATGTTCCATTATATTATTATTTTATATAATAATTATTTAAAAAATATAATAATTAATAAATATATATGGATTTACAAGATTTTCTAAGAAGAGAGAATTATCATGATATAGCTGATTCATATAATAATCGTAATTATTATATTATAAAATGTTATAAAGATTGCTTATCATTAATAGAAACATTTAGTAATTTATACAATACTACTATTAAAAAATTTAAATTCAGTGACTATCAATGTTTTATTTATTATAATATAATCGAACAAGATAAATTTAATACTATTCGTGATATAGAATATATTGATATAGTAACACTTAAAATGAATAAAATTATTGAATTAGATGCATCTGAAGAAATAATTAATCAGAATACATATGATATTATTTTTTGTTTAAAGAAAAATAAAGATTTCTATGATATAGATGAAATTGGTGGTAAATATCAAACAATAATAAGATACAATAAACAAGAAATTATACTCAGTGAATTTAATGAATATCCAGGCAATGATAATATTGTAGAAATATTAGTAAAAGAATTAACAAATGAAAAAGTATTTGAAATACTGTATTAGATAAGTTATTATATAAAAAAATATATATAAGAATAAATATATAATGACTGATGAAATAAAAGTATTTACTGATGGTTCTTTTATTAAAACAAAATATGGTGAATTATGTGGTTATGGGATATATTTTCCAAATGGTGAATTAAAAAATATAAGTAGAAAATTTATTCATTTACCTTGCACAAATCAAAGAGCAGAATTATATGCTATTTATAAAGCAATTAAAGTAATTATTACTAAATTAAAAGGAACTAAAAAAATACATATTTACTCAGATTCTGAATACTCTATTAAAAGTTTATCTGAATGGTGTAAAAATTGGGAAAAAAATAATTGGATTAATTCAAAGAAAGAACCCGTTATGAATCAAGATATAATTAAACCAATATATAATTATATGAAGAAATATCCTAATAAAATAAAATTTACTCATGTTCGTTCACATACTGGTAAACAAGACTTTGAATCTATATCTAATGATATAGCTGATAAATTAGCAACAAATGGTGCTTTACAACATATTAAAAATTAATTTATTTAAAATTACATAGTTGTTGGATCAGTTGTGGGTGATGGTGTTGTTGTTGGTATAGGTGCTGATGGTGTTGGTGTAGTTACTGTTGTAGGTGCAGGAGCAGTTGTAGGAGTTGGTGCAGGAGATGATGTTGTTATTGGTGCTGTTACTGTTATAGGCGATGGTGCGGGTGCTGGTGACATTTGAAATTTAAAAAAATTAATTTCTTCACCTTTTATTAGATTAACAATTGTTAAATAATTTAAATACATGCACATCAGTAAAAGTATCCATACAAATATTTCACCTCCAGAACCACCTTTACATATTAAAGCTAAGCATTGGAATATTATAAATGCACAAATTAGATTTGAAAAAAAATATGACATAGACACACTGCTATTTTTATATAATCCAACAACAACATATATTAATAGCATTACTATAGCTGAAATAAAGTAAATTATACTAGGTGTACATGATTCACCGAATAATTCTTTTATACTTTCCATTATATTATAATATATTATAATATAAAATTATTATAATTATTTATAATAAAGTAAAATGAATAAATTAGATTTTTATAAAATAGATAAAAGAATATTACTAGGTAAAGGTAAATTTTCAGAGGTGTACTTAGGCGAATGTATTGATAATGAAATATGTAAAAAATATAACTTAAAAGATAACAAAATAGCTGTTAAAATTATTAATACTAATAATCTATCACAAGCAGAATTTAAAGCTTTATTTGATGAACAACAAGTATTAGATAAACTAAAAATTACACATCATCCAAATATAATACAAATAATAGATATTATTGAAGACTTTGATAAAATGTATATTATTATGGAATTTTGTGAAAATGATTTTAGCAAAGTAATAAAGAAAAAACATAAAGAAAATACAATTCATTATTATTTTATTCAAATCTTAAACGGTCTAATTTTTTTACAAGAAAATAATATCATACATAGGGATATTAAACCAAAAAATATATTAATAACTAATAATAATCAAAATCTAAAAATTAGTGATTTTAGTTTTTCTAAATATAAAAATATTTCACGTTCAACTACTATTTGTGGTAGTCCATTATATATGGCACCTGAATTACTTGATAAAAAAAGCTATTCGTCTGAAATTGATATTTGGGCTTTAGGTATTATATTGTATGAATTATGTTTTGGTAAAAATCCATTTGCTGAGTGTAAAGATATTGATGAATTAACTTTATTATCTAAACAAAAAATAAATATACCTGGTTCTGATTTAAGCAAAGATTGTATTGATTTATTAAATAGATTATTAGAAGTAGATGAAAATAAAAGACTAAAATTAAAAGATATAATCATACATCCTTGGATTAAAAAAAAGAAAAGTTTAATTAAATTAAATGATATTTTGAATTCTCCAAAATCTGTTAGCTCTTTAGAAGAATCATTTATTTTAGATATGTAAGTTCGTATTTAATATTTTTTTTATTTTAAAATATTAAATGGATTCTAGATATAAAAAACAATATATTAGTCAAAATACATATTTATGTAAATTTGGCTTATTAAAAAATAAAACAAATTATACTTGTATAAAAAATAATTATCAAGAAGATTATCAAGTTGGTTTTCCTTATAATTTTACTGATGTTTTTGTTATTAAAATACCTGCTATTAATATCGCTAAAGAATTTATTAATAGTGGTTGTAACCCTGTAATTGCTACAAATGTTACTGAATATTTTAAAGATAATAATATTGATAATCTCGAAGGAATTTTTGATGATTTAACCTTAATTCGAACTAATTATAATAATATTATGAAAATGAATAATAATTATTTACCTCTAAATGACCATGAAACACTATATACACCTGGTGTTATTGTTTTACGTGATGAAAATTTAAATTTATATAATAATGAATTTTTTAAAATTGCTATGATAACAAATACAATTAAAATAAAAGAAATAGAAGTAACAAATAATAATAATTTAACCTTATCTACTTATTTAAAACTTAAAATGAAAATAGAAAATATATTTCAAACTGCTCATTCTGCAGGTCATGATGTTCTTATTTTAAATGATTTTAATTGTACTGAATATATGCGTTATAGTAATTATATTAATAGTCTTTCAAAAAAAGATGAGCATAAAACAATAAATGATAACCTTCAAAATTTTCCAGTTCGTGACATTATTGATATATATAATTTATGTATACTTAAATATGGTCATCTATTCAAATCTATTGTATTCTCTTTTATGATACAAAATCCAAAAAATATTGCATGTCATACTATATTTTTAAATAAAATTATTAAGCCTCAATTCCTTAATGTTCAAAAAGAAGAAGATGTTCTTCAAAAAGAAGTATTGAAGCAAATCATGGATATTTCTAAAACTATCTAATCTACATTTTCTTTATCCTTATTGATTGTTTCAAATTCTTTTATAAACATTCTTGTTATATAATATGATAACCATATGGCTATTATAATTGATAATGCTTCTAATGGGTCGGATATTGTGCATATTCCTTGTAATAAAATTATAACTAATAAACCTCCAAATATTAAAGATAAAATAAATAATATTGATGGATATTCTTTATAATATAGTTTAGCTAGTGTATATATAATAGTTCCTACAATTATATAACTACCAAATAACTTATTTATAAAACATAATTTATCTAATCCTAATGTTGATGTGTCTAAATCCATTATACTTTTAATAAATAAAAAATTATTTTAATAAATCAAATATTAAATTTATTTGGTCTAATGTTATTTTTTTATGTGTCACTTTCTTATGTGTCATCATTGCACTTGTTTCTAAACTTATTTGTTTTTTTACTAATTCTATTTTATTTAAACTTTCTTCACTTTCATCACAATGTTCTGTTAAACATGATTGAGTCATGTGAAATTTATGCAGTTTTTCATGATGATTTTTACATTCAATACATTCTTCTTCCTCATATAGAAATTTTATTTGACCATTTTTATCCTCTTTCTTATATCTCTCTATAATTGTATCATCTAGTTTGTTATATAGTTTCTTTGGTAGTGCTAATAGTCCATATATATTATTATTTAATATCACTGAATCCGATTTTGGATATTCTATCTCTTTATCATCTAATAGTAAATAGTAATACAAACCTAATGGATGTGGACTGTTTATGTATTTAAACATGTATTGAAAATTATTACATTTTCCATTGTTATAATCACTTATACACCATATTAATCCTTCCATATAATTATTATAATATTTCATACTATGGTTCTCTAGTTTGTAATTTTTTAACCATTGGTTATTTATTCTACTCATAGAATTTCTTAAAAATATTCTAAAATTTTCTTTATTTATTTTTAATATATTGTTCTCTTTTGTTATTATTTGTTTATCATATTTTGAATATGTCTCCAATAATTTAACAATTGTAATATAACATAATTTAGGAAGATAATCATTTCCCATTAGTAAACATAGTAGCGATATATCATAATTATTTTTTTGTTTATAATTTTTTGTTATTTCATTTATTAGTTTTTTTGTTCTTACTAATTCATAATTTTGAGTTTTTACTACAACATTAATTTTATCATAATTATCATTTGACATTGCAATAACCATCACATCTGCGTCATTACTAAATATAACATGTTCTTCATTTTTATTTTCTTCTAGTAATTTATTCATGTGATTAAATAATTTCATTTCGGCTTCACCTGGTCCATCTAAATATTTATTTATTTTTACTGGATACTTTTTTTGGATTCTCTCAAAAAATGTTTGTAGACTTTTTTCTAAATTAATCATAAATTTAGTTCCTGGTGTAAAATCTAATGATGTAATTGTTTCATTGTTCTCTAATGTTGTATCTTTTGTATTACGTAACATAATTAATCTACGAGCTCTTTGTAAAATTAGTTTTGCATATGGAGCTGACCCATCTGATGCAAAAGTTAATGATTTCGTTGGTGTTACTTTTTCTAATGCATTTATTACAATTCCATACAATCTATTAAAAAGATTATTTAATGATTTTGAGTTATATACCGCATTGTGTAAATAGAAGTTTAAATCTATATAAACGTGTTCTACTTTTATATTCGAATATAGAGTCTGTCTTGAATCTGGATATGTTTGTTTTATCCATTTATGAAAATTCTGTATACCCATCTTATTTTATTTATATTAGTAATTCCTAATATAAATTTAGTAATAATCAATTTTTATTTAAATTGTAGGTCTAAATGTCCGTGTGTAAATATGACTTTATGTATTGAAGTTTTTGTTGTATTTAGTTGGTCTATTAATATGTCCTGTGTTGGTTCTTCCTTGAATTTTATGTTTTTTAAATATCTATTTATTTTATTTGGATTATTTACCCATAAATTTACTAAGGCATTATATTCATATACTGCATCACCTATACTTACTATATTTTGTAATGCTTTATCTGGTAATTCTACTCCTATCTCTTCTAAAAATGTATTAACTTTCCATTGGTCCATTGGTGTTTTTTCTTGATATCTTTTTCTTGCTGATACTACACGAATGGTTTCTAATTCTTTTTTTGTTTTAGGTAATACATTCAAGCAAATATTTATCCAATCATTCATTGCGTTTGTAACAATTAGTACTTTACTTACTTTTTGTATTATATTTAATAGAGATGAGATACTGGTATCTAAATTATTAAAATATTGAATGTATGAGTTATTTAAATTATTTATATTATTTTGTAAATTTATATTATTTTTGGTGACCCATGTCGTAGGAAAAAGTGTATTGTCCCAATCTATGATGACCAAACTATTATTTTTATTTATCATAATTTCTATATAAATTCTATATATAAAAAAACATTTATATAATATTTATATAGACAAAAGAATAAATAATGGGTATCAAAAAAATAAACAACTTCCTATTACAAAAACATCCAAAAATATTTAAACCATTAAAATGTATCAATCTTGTTAATAAAATTATTGCAATTGATACTAATAATATTATGTATAAAATGATGAAAGATGCTGTGAAAAATAATTTTAAATATCAAAATAAAGACGGTAATGATATAATTCATATATATTGTATTCTAAATATTATTAAAGATTGTTACAAATTTCGACTTAAACCTCTTTTTGTTTTTGATGGCGAATCTCCTGATTTAAAAAAAAATAAAATTATTGAAAGACAAAACAATCGGAATAATGCTATTAAATTATTGGAACAAATTAAAAATTATGATAGTTCTGATTCTGATGACTCTTTTGATTATGAAAGATATAAAATTAAAGAAATTATTAACGACCCTACTAAATTAGAAGAAATTAAAATTAATAGTGTTCATTTTAATACTTCTAAAATTAAAGATATTAAATATATTCTGGATAAATTTAAATTACCTTATATTCAATCTACTGGTGAAGCTGACAAAGTATGTGGTTATTTAAATAAAATTAAAAAAGTAGATTATGTTCTAAGTAATGATTATGATATTTTTTGTTTTGGTGGTGATAAGTTATTGTTTAATTTATTCTCTGAAAATGAAAATATTAATGAATTAACATTAGATAGTATTTTATTCCTTTTTAATATTAATAAAGAACAATTTATTGATTTTTGTATTTTGCTTGGTACTGACTATAATAATGGTATTAAACAAGATTTAACTTTATTACTCAGTTTAATTAAAAAATATAAAACTATTGAAAAGATTGGTAAAAAGCATATTCCATATAGTTTTAAATTCCTAAATGTTCGTAATTATTTTATTGATTTTAATGATTGTAAGTATATTGATAATTTTAATTATGAACTTATTAAACCTAATTTTGAAGATTTGACTGATACATTGATTAAATATAAAATTCAAAATAATTATCATGTGGAGTTTTTAAATTCTTTTATTCATTCAAAACTTTATTAAATATATAAAAATTCTAAATTAATTTTTTTAATATAGATATTAATAATTTTAATCTCTTATTAATATATATCATTATGGAATTTACAACTAAAGATCCAAATGTAATAATTAGAACTCCAGGGGCTTGGAATGCTACTATCCCTCCTGGTTATGAACCTTCAAAAAATCCTTTATATACTATGTTTTTAAGAAATGAAATCCTTAATAAAATGGGTTCAGGTGAAACATATGTTCCTTTAAAAGGTGGGGATGGTCAATTAAATATGGATGGTGGAAGATATATGACTACTTTACCTGCTGGCACTATTATGCCTATGTCAACTAGTTCTGCTTCTTATTATTCTGATTTAGCTATTCCTGGTATACCTTTATCTAAAAAAGATAGACGTAGAATGGGATTACATCGTGGTGATACTGTTCCTGTCCATACTGGTTCTTTACCTGGTATTGATGGTAAGGTTCCTCTTGCTATTGGTATGCCATTTGGTGCAGCTCTAAGTGACCGTGATATTTATACTCCTGACCCCTGGGAAAAAGATTATGATAAAAAGGTCGTTGTATCTATTGATGGTAAACCAATGGGGATTGTAAATACTGCTAATAACCCTCTTCCTGCTAACTTTGTTATGCCCCATTTTGGTGTAGGTGTTCGCCCTGTATCTGTTGGTGCTCCCAGAATTGCAACTATGCATCCAATGTTACCAACTTTATCTTCTGGTGAAAGAGGTCCTAATATTATTCCTGCATTAGGTGTTAGTTCGATGCTACCTCCAACTACTTTATTAGAAGGTATGGCTTTTCCAAGTGCTTTTAGCACTGATTTTGATAGAGTTGGTATTTTAATATTTGGACGTAAAGGAGATATTTCCAGCTTTTTAGACTCTAATATTTTATTACATTCTGTCACTACTGAAAAAGGTAATATTAAAAATGATATTATTTATGGTAAAGTTAATAGAAATGAAGATATTAATCCTAAAACTAAAAGATTCGACACTAAAATTAGTGCTCAAAGAATTTTAATGGAAAAAACAAATGGTAAAATTTTATTAGACCCTGATATTTTTGATACTAAAATGAAATTACCTTCTGGTAAAGAAATTTTTAGATTTTTTGATTTACCTGAATTTAGAATGAGAGTTTATGTTATTAACTTAGATAATAGTGAACTTGAAGCAATCTTATCTTCCGCATCTACTCTCTCTTCACTAACTTCTACTTTAGCTTCATCATCTGGGTCTAGTTTTGGTAGTTCAAGTAGTTCTGTTGTATCTTTAGAAGATTTTTCAACTGTATTTAAAACTCCATTTACTCCTATATTAAACACTGTAGGTAATATCGCATTAAAATGTAAGACTACAATTCCTTCTTGTAATCTCGGTAATTTAATTAATGAATTAATTCCTAAGATTATGGCTGTTGATGTCAGTAAAAAAGATTTAGATACATTATTCAACTATTTAACTTATGCAAGTAACGATGCAAAAGTAATTGATTTTACACCTGCAGGATATCCTAATAAATATTATATTACACTAAAACCTAGTGTAAACCCAACTCCTGAAAATTATGCAACACCTGTTAATAATTTTATTAAATATAAAAGAGGCGAAATTACTGAATTAGAAACAAAAGATGGACAATTATTTATTGGACCAACAGTTAAAAAATCTTCTTCTACCACTTTTGGTCTTCCTATTGGTATTGGCTATGGACCTGCATTAGGTTATGCAGCTGCACCACGAGGATTATTTGGATGGGTTGGTCGACTTTTCGGCGGTGGTTCTAGAGAAGAAACACAACCAACTCCAGCACCAAAACCAATTAACCCACAAGAAATTGTAAACATGTTTAAATAAATAATTTAATTATTTTTTTCAAATAAAAAGTTGAAAAAAACACATTTATATATATATTATTATTAATATATATATTTGTATGGAAAATAATTTATCCCATAAAATGGATTTACATATAAATCCTGTTAAAAATGATTCGGAAAATGAAAATGATTTTGAATTTAATGATTTGATGTCACCTTCTTTAGTTTATGAAGAAGAAAAGAAATCACCTCAATTAAATCAAATTAAATTAGATAAAATTATGACTAATGTTGATAATAAAGCAACAACAAATGTTATCATTAATAATATGAAAACAAATGCAAATAATTTAAATAAAAGATATACTGGTGACGAATGGAGTCGTGCAGAACAAAAATTATCTGAATTAGAACAAAATATTATTAATACTATTAAAGCTATCTCAAGTAATTCAAGTTATTCTTCTAATATTGAAAATGTTTCTGTATTAGGTGAACAATTTTATAATATTCTACGTGATGCATTTAATAAAGATGATATGAATTTAACTGGAAATGTTGAATCAGAAAATATTATTGATGATAAAAAAGATAAAAAGAAAAAACCATCAACACCTAAACCTGGAACACCAAAAGCAAAAGGTATGGGTAAGGCTGATTTAATTCGTAGTCAATCTACTAATTTAAAAATTCTTGATATCGCTAATAATCTATCACAATCTTTTACTAAAACTAAAATTAAAATTGATACATTATTTTGTAATAGTAATATTGAATACATGGAAACACGTATTCTATTGCTTTGCTATATTTCTTGGTTCATTCTAAATGGTCCAGAAGAACTAACAAATCGTAAATCTTTTAAATCTAAAATTTATGAACTAATTTGTACTATTCAAAGATTTATTAATTTTGCAAAAGATTATAAAAGTTCATATATTCTTAATAAATTAGTTACTGAACCTATTGCAAAAACTTCTATTATTGATATTAATTATTGGTTAAATCAATTATTAGAAAAATATCCATTTGATGGTTTAAATATTTATAAGAATGCACCTAAATTGCTAATTTATTCTGATTTTGATAATATTATTCCTTCTAAAGGTATTTCTATTCGTCCAAATCAGTTAGAACTATTAAATCAAATTCGTAATAATATAAAAAATGGATTTTTAATTTTCTACAATGCTATGATTGGTTCTGGTAAAACTACATTAGCAAGTGTTGGTATTCCTGCTTTATTAGCTGAATACAGAAAAACACTTTCTGGTGTTCCTGCAAAAGACTTACCACAACTATTATTCTGTTGTAATATTGATACAGTAAGAAACCAAGTAGCAAGATATGCTTATAATGCTGAAATTCCTTTCGGTGTTGCAAGTATTTCTGAAGAATATCAAAAGAATTTTAATACAATTATTAATAGATTTGATGAACATGGTCGTAGAAAGCCACTTCATGAGTTTGTAAGCCAAGTTAATTCTACTCGTATTTTTACAGGTAATAACAAATTAAAAATTACGAATAGTTACAATTGTCAAAATGATGATGTTCGTCTATTAGTTATTGCTGGTCCTGAAGCTACATATTCTATTCTAAGTGATAAACAGTATAGAGATAAATTTTGGTTATTCCTTGATGAACCTACTACTGGTGCTGACCAAGATGGGAGTAATTTCCTAATTAATAATACTTCTATTATTGCGAATATGCCAAAACATACTATTTTATCTTCTGCAACAATGCCTTTGCCTGAAAAAATTCCAAGTATTATGAAAAACCATTTAGAAAGAAATCCAAATATTTCGATTCATGAACTTATTACAAGTGAATTGTCGATTGGTTGTGATTTATTCTCACATAGTGGTGAAATTGTTATTCCACATATGGGATGCAAAAACAAAGAAGAATTAACTAATGTATTAAATAGATTAAAAGAAGTTCCATTCTTGTATCGTTTGTATACTATGAAGATTGCATATAGTCTATATCAAAGTATGATACAAAATGAAATAACAAATATTACGAATATTAATGAATATTTTGGAAATATTAATAATCTTTCAATGGATAAAATTCGTCATGTTTGTAATGAATATTTAAATACTCTTCTAAATTATTCTGATGATATTATTGAAAATGTATGTTCGTCTAAAATTTTATCTGATGTAACAGATGATGTTGTTGAAGATATAGAAATTAGTGAAGACAGTGACGATATTGTTTTCGATAATGAAGAAGAAACCGAAACAATTAAAGTTATTGATAATAAAGTAAATTTTAATAAAATTCTAACTTCGGATGCTTGTAAATATATGCGTATGAATTTGATTGTGACACTAGACCCTATCAAATTTGCACAAAAATATTTTTCAAAATACTTAGATTTGATTCGCAAGACAAATATTAAAGCATATTCGGATGATAATAAAGAATCACAAATTAAATCATTTGCAAGATTACTTGAAGTATATCGTAAAGAACTTCATAATTATAATAATGAATTAGATAAACTTAATATTAATTATGATAATACTTTCCAAAAATCTTATAGTGAAAATGATGGACTATTACGTGCATTTAAAGTTGGAAGTCAAAAACAAAATAAAAGCTCAAATGAAAAAAATATTAATAAGAGTTGGAATACTATTACTAGAAAAGATGTAAATGATTCTGTTCTAGAAATGCCACGTATTAAATTTCCAAATTATTTTCAAATTAATACACCAAGTCATTATAAAAGTTTCGGAAAAGGTAATTGTCCTGATACTGAACCTGAATTTAGAACACCTTTCATTTTCACAGAAGATACTTTACCTGTTGAATGTGTTGTTGAAGATTGGATTATGCTACTATTAATGGCTGGTGTCGGTATTTATGCTCCTACTATTATTAAATGTCCTGTTTATCATCAAAAAATTATTGAACTAGCTGAAGAAGGAAAACTTGCTTACTTACTCGCTGATACAAGTATCAGTTACGGGACTAACTATCCTATTAATCGTGTATTTGTAGTCGATGATTTTGATTCAGTGCATAGTATTAATACTTTATTCCAGTTATTAGGTCGTGCGGGTCGTGTTGGTAAATCATGGAAGGCAGAAGCATATATTTCAGATAATCTTGCCAAGAAATTAATTAATTTTACACACAATCCAAATGACCCTATTGCAAATGTTGAAGCTAATAACCTTGAAAGTTGCTATGTAGAATATGTTCAAAAGGTTGAGGATATTAATCGTAGAAATGAAGAAGCTAAAATCAAAGCCAAGATTGAAGCTGAGAAAGAAAAACTATTAGAATTAGAACGTATTAAGAAAATGAATGAAGAAGCTGAAAAGGCTCGTATTGAAGCTATTAATAATTTCAATAAAAACAAAAATAAAATTAAAACTGAAAGAGAAGTTCGCACTAGTAACTTTGAAAAGAAATATAATCTCGATATTCCTAAAACAAATAATTATAATCCTTCTTATCTTTTTGAAAAGAAAAAAGAAGTAAAAGAAATTAAAAAAGATGACGATGATGATATTATGATAAATGTTATTATTGATGATGGAAATCAAAATAAGAAAAAATCAAACTCAATTAAAAAATATTTAAAACCTGAAGCAAGTAATAAACCAGATGTTAGTAATAATACTAATACATCATATAAACCTGCATATTTAAGATAAATATGATTTTTTTATTTTTATGAATTTACTTTAATATATAATTTTATTTATTTAAATTATATGTTGATATTTGATAATATAGATAAAAATTATAATATTCCTTTACAATTTGAATTTATCTTAGAAAATATTACTAATAATAAATTTTATTTATCATATCTTGCTAATTCAAATGATAGACACCTATTTAATATTAATATAAAAGATTCATCTGATAATATTGTTTATACTAATGATATTCTTACTTTTTATACGGAGAGTTATAATGATGAATATGCAAGACAATTAATTGATATTAATAAAATTTTTTCATTAAATAATAATACAAAATATATTGTTAGTATAAATTCAATTGAAGATAAGAAGATTCCAACTATTTATCAAATTTATATAAATAATTATAATGAAAATTTAGTTATTTCTGATAATAATTTTATAAATAAATACAAAAGAGACCCACTTAAAATTAAATTCTTTTTTCCTTTAAAATTAAATAAATTTTTAATTATTTCAAATGTAAGTGCTCGTTATGGAGGATTTTGGTGGTGTGTTATGCAAGCTTTACATGGTATGAAATTAGCTGAAATGTATGGTTTAATTCCTATTATAGATTATCAAGGAGGACTATATTATTCTAATAAAATTTATGAACCAGAATGGATTCAGAATGAAATTTCTTGGTGGAACTATTTCTTTGAAGAACCTGTATTTTTAGATAATAAACAAAAAAAAACTATTCTTAATAATCCTAATAAAAAAGAATTTATTCCTCTAAGAAGAAACAGAGATAGATTCACAAGAGAAACAAAACCTCATATTATTTCAGATATAGATGAAAATTCAACCTTTGTTTATACTTTTAATTCTTTTTCTAGATTCAGTAATATACGACCATGGGAACATCACCAACTCGCAAATAAATTTTTAAAACCTTTACAATATATAAAAAATTATTATAATAATTTTTGGAACTCTATAAAAGAAAAATTTAATATAAATGATTTAAATTCAATTACTATTATTGGTGTACATTATAGAGGTACTGATAAATTTTCTTGGGGTATTTGCGATGAAGGTAAACCAATACATTACAAATATGAAAAGGTCGTGGATGCAATTAATAAAAAAATTAATGATGATAATATTGATATTAATAAATATTTAATTTATTGCTCTAGTGATGAAATCCCCTTTATTGAACATTTTAAAAATAGTTTTCCTAATAAAGTTTTTTATCATGAACATAATATTCGTTCTAATATATCGAGTAGTGGCGAAAATCATGATTTTAATATAATTGGAAAAAAAGATATTATTACTGATGATGATAAAATTATTAAAAATAAATATGATTATTTTAAAACTAATTCTATTCATTTCGGTATGAAAGATACTTCTAATTACTTAAAGGGGTTCTATTCATTATTGGATTGCTTACTGTTTGATAAATGTAAATATATATTCCGTTCTAGAGGTAATTTTAGTGATTATTGTGTTTACCTTAATAAAAATAATTGTATATCTATAGACCTTAATAATGTTGCTGTATCATAAATACAGTATTTAAAATAAAATATAAAAATCCATTTTTTCACAAAAAAATTTCATTACAAAAAATACTTAAAAAATAAAATATAAATATATTATATGTTTAGGCATATAAAAAGAAATTCGACTTAAGTTGATTTGAGCGCAAAGACTGCAATATTTAATATTGTTTTGGTATTCTTCTTGAAAGAATATTTTTGTTATTATTTTTATTTTACTTATAAAAATATGTTTATTATTTAGTATATATGGGTATTTTTTTTTCTAAAAAAAAAGAAAAGAAAATTATTTCTACAAAAGAAACAGTATTGTCTAAGCCGAATCCAAATGAAAATTATCCTTTGAAAGAAAATCCTATTAGATTATCTCAATCTTATTCCAACCAAGAATCACGTAAATCATCTATCAGTTCTACTGAATTAAAAATATCTCATTTACCTGATGAATGTAAAATAGAAAATATTTCAACAACTAGCCCTATTGTTATAAATAATATTATTGATATTTTTGAACCGGTATTAAAATTACCGCCAACAGATTCTTTTAAGAATCTGGAGCCTAGACCTATTTTGCCTAAATCTAATAGTCTTATTGAAATTAATAATAAAATAGATGAAGTTAAAGTAGAAACAAAAGAAGAAATTATTATTGAACAACCAATTGAAGTAGAATCAAAAGAAGAAGTTATTATTGATAAACCAATTGAAGTAGAAACCAAAGAAGATGATAACAGTGAAGATGATAGTAGTTCTGAAGATGAAAATGGAGTAGTGAAGAAGCAGCATAATAAAAAAAAGGACAAGAAGAAGAAAAAGCATAAAAAGAAAAAATCAAAGAAATATAGATAAAAATTTTTTATTATTTAATATTATAAATGGATATTGAATACCTAGAAAAATATAATTACAATGAGTATATTCACAAAGAAATAATCAAAACAATTAAGAGTATAACGCCTAAATACAATGTTAAAATGGTTATTTGTGGATGTAAATCATTTACTAATTTTTTAGATAAGAATACATTAAATGAATATTTAGTAACTAATAATTATTTATTAATAAATAAAATAGATAAAAGTCAAACAACAATAGAAATATGTAAAAATAAAGAAACGGATTTAACTAATTTTTACAAATCATTACAAAATTATTTAATTGAATTTGTCACTAGTAACTATATTTTAGAAAACTATTTTAATCTATTTAATTCATCAATCTACAAAAATGATGTATTATCAGTTGAAAAAAATCAAAATATGTGTATATATAGTATAAATGTTAATAATAACCAAAATAATGTTAAATATAAAATGCCTATTTTAAGATTAATAGAAAATACCACAGATAAGAATATTAAGGAATTATCCGATACAATCTATTACCAACCATTAATTAAGTTTTTAGAAAGATTAGATAAAAATCAAAAATTATCTGACAATGAAATTATTCAATTTTATATACTATTAAAATTTATGATGGATGGAAAAATGACATATGAATATTATGATGCATTATATAAATTACAATATAATGATTTAGCTAATTATTCCAATAGTCTCACATCTATTATTACAAGCATTGTCAATAAATTAAATAATAAAATTAATATTAAAGAATTAAAAAAAATAACTAAATTAGATTATAAAGTCGACACAAAATTATTAATTCGTAAAATTAATAAAGATTACTTTAAAAATTTAGTGATTAATAAAACTAATAAATATTTATTTATTGAAGATATGAATACTATACCAAGTGAATTTATTATTAATGAACATCTTAAATTATCTAAAACTATTGATACTAGTTGTTTATCTAACAACATGAATAATGAAATATTAAATAATTTGTTACAATTAACTAATTTAAATATTACTTCTAATACAATTAAATGTGTAAATAATCTAAATAATAATATTTTATCTATTCATGAATCTAATAATCAAGCATGTATTGCAGATAAAGATTTTATTATTTATGTTGATAATATTAATATGTTAAAAATTAATAAGAAAACAAAAAAATACAATAATATTAATATTTTAGATGGAAGCTTATTTCCAAATGAATATTTTAGCAAAGATACAATAATTAGAATACATGTTCCTAAAGAAAATAAATATTTATTAACAAGTAACAAAGCATATTTACCAATAGGTTCTGAATTTGTTTTAGAAAAAATTAATTATTTATATGACTTATCAGAAGGAATACGTAAGGTTAAAGTAATTACTTACAAATACACAAACACATTATCAAATATTCGTAATATTGAATCATTAATTAATTATTTATGTATAAATGATAATATAATTCCTGATTTTAATATTAATAATGATAATAACTCAACTGATATCAATTATACATTAACTACAAGTTCAGAAGAAACATTAACAGGAGGCGATTATAGTATTTCATCTATTAATTTTGATTCTGTATTAAATGAAAAAGGAATGATTAATAAATTTGCAGATGATGGAGACGATGTTGATTTTAATAATTCTTCTGAAAATATTAAATTTAATCAAGGTGTAGTAAATCAAGGAGAAAGTAATAAATTAAATAAGATGGAAGGTAATATAGATACAAATGTAAATAATAAATTTGCTAATACTGAAATTATAAGCACACCTAAAACATATGATGAATATTTAAGAAGATTGATTAAATTTTAATTAAAATGAAATAAAAATAATGTTTTTATTATATATAATCTTATTATATATAATGCAAATGCAAAATAATAAGAAAAAAATGGCGGTTGGTTTTTTTGGAATTCACTATAATGAAAGCTATTTCCATTTTCATGGTAGACATAATAAAATAGATTTTAGAGATTCTGTTGAAAATTATAAAGAATATATTATTGATTATTATACTAATTTAGGTTATGAAATTGATTTTTTTATTTCTAGTTATGAGTCACAAATACAAAATTTATTATTAAAACAATATCCACCTAAAAATTTTAAATTTACTAAATTTCAAAAACATAAAACTGGTTCCGATAAACCTAGAAATAAAAGAGTTAGCGAAGTTATGAATTTAATTCATAATTACCAAAAAGAAAAAAATTTTAATTATGATTTATTTTTAATTACTAGATTTGATTTAAAATTTAAAATTCCTCTCAAATTTAATCCTAATAAAGTTAATATTGCTTATTGGCTTATCGGTGATAAAGCATCTGATGATAATATTTATATTTTTGAACAAAAATATTTCACTAAAATGAAATTATTATTTGATGAAACTTTACCTATTATTAGTCATTATACAAAATTTACCTGGGATAAATATATTGGACTTAATAATCTTGATACTTTACATAAAGATAAATTTCATGTTGAAACTAATGGTGTATTCCGTATTATTCGTAATTTAGGTATTCAGCAAAAACCTAAGTATTTATATGTTCAAAATAAAAATTCTAATAAATTTCAAAATAATCATTTTTTTATTGCAGATAAAGAAAATAATCCTAATCAAACAAAAATATCTTCTCGAATGGAAAGATATAAACAGTCTACTGAAAGAGTTATGTATTTGGCTAAATTGATGAGTAATAATTATCAAAATCAAAATATTAGTTTTAATTTCGTTTTTAACAAACATAATAAGAAAATGAATGAATTTATAAAAAAAGATAATTCTCAAGAGTTAGACAAAGTTGAAGATAAACTAATTAAAAATAAAGAGATATCTCGTAAATCTGAACCTAAAAATTATGCTGTTAAAAATAATTTCACTAGTATTATAAATAGTAAAAATTTAAAAAATAATGTAATCGAAAAAGTTTATGAATCTAAAAAAATAGAATCACCTATAGAAATAAATATTAAACCTGAACCAATTAAGGCTACTGTCATTCGTAGAAAAATCATTAAAAAATAACTTTTTTTTCCATTAAAAAATTGATTTAAAAACTTATGAAGTATAGTATTCATATACATATGGATTATAAAATGGATAGTTTAATTAAGATTAAAAATAGTAACACTAAAAAATGTTTTATAATCGAAGGGAATATTGGATGTGGTAAGACGACACTAATTAATTATCTTAAAAAATTTGATGATTTTGAAGTAATTGAAGAACCTGTCGATAGATGGGTGAGTATTAAAGGTAGTGATGGTAAAAATCTTCTACAAGAATTCTATGAAGAACCTGTAAGATATGCTTATCTATTTCAAACTATGGTTTTTAAAACAAGATTACAAAGTATTGATAAACCACAAGAAAAAAGCGTTCGTTTTTGCGAAAGAAGTATTTGGACTGATAAATATGTCTTTGGTAAGGCTTGTATGGAAAATATGACTATGAATATTCTTGAACAAAATTGTTATAATTTCTGGTTTACTTGGTTAGAAGAAAAATTCAGACCTAAACCCAATGGTATTATTTATCTACGGTGTACTCCTGAAAAATGTATGGAAAGAATTAAAAGAAGAGGACGTGAAGAAGAATCTAATATACCTATGACTTATCTAACTCAAATTCATAATAAACATGAGGAATGGTTCAATGATTGGAATTCTAATCCTTCTAATCCTCCTGCTCTTGTTATTGATAATGATGAAGATGATAATTTTGAAAATGTACTAAAGCAAATTGATAAATTTATCAACTAATTTTATTTATAAATAAAAATAATTATTTATAAAATTATAAAATTATTTATTGAGAGCAAACACCAGTTAAATCTACTGTCTTAACTTCTCCTACGAACCCATCTTCAAATACTTCTCTGTAATGAACATGTTTGTATAATGTTCTTTCCATACCCCATTTTGGAACCCAGTATTGTTGTGGGCATGCTAATACCATTTTTGCTTTTCCACCTACTACTTCTACAACACCGGAGTTTCCAAATTTACCATATGCTACATCATACTTGGCTGTTGTTGGTAATGGTTCTGATGGATTTGCTGCCCAGAACATTACTTTATTTGCTCCTGATACAACATCTACTTCTACTTCAATAGTTGGTTTAAATGGTAGTTCATGGTTTTGGAGAAGTGATTCTGGAACTACTGCATGACCTAAAAATGGTAAATAAAATTCTCTTTGCATTAATAAGTATACTGCACATAAACCTACAACAGTATATATAATTTCTGAAAATACCTTAGATTGGAATGTTTTACTATTTATATCTTCTACTAAGTTATAATCGAACATACCAATTAAACCCCAGTTTAGACCACCTATTAATAATAATACTGCACATATGAAATGCAGATATATTTTAAAAGAACGTGTTTGTGACATGATTATATTATTTATAAAAGATTTTAAATTTAGTTAAATATTTATTTATATAATATTTTATTATATGGTGTTGAAATTGTTTAATTTGGATTTACATATTTCAGTTATCGCTGATTTTACTAATATTGTTCAATCTATATTCAAAGACAAAATAGAAATTACTAATTGGTCTATTAGTGGTCATAATTGGGTTTTCTCTAAAAAAAGTGCTCAAGTTGATATTATTAATCAAAACACTTGGAAAGATTTAAATTTAGATATGATTGCTAAATTTCAAGAAAAATATGATGATTTCCTTAAAACATTTGATGGGTTTATTGTTACACATACTCCTGTATTTAGTTTACTATTTGAAAAATATAATAAGCCTATAATTATAATTAATAGTTGTCGTTATGAACAGCCCTTTTCTATGAAAATTAATATTGATTTGTGGAATTATTTTGATATTAAATTAAAAGAAATGGTGGACAATAAAAAAGTTTACATTGTAAGCAATAATTTAGGGGATAAAAATTATATTAAAATACCAGATATTGATTCTGAATATATTCCCAGTTTATGTTTATACACTGATGCTATTCATATTCCTAAAATTAATAATAATACTTTTTTAGTTTATGATTTTAATAATATAATACCTTTGAATAATCGTAATTTAAAAATGATTAATAGATACAAAATTCAAAAATATCAATGGAAGGAAATGAGTAAATATAAAGCTATTATTCATATTCCTTATGAATGTAGCACTATGTCTATTTTTGAACATTATAATATGAATATTCCATTATTCTTTCCAACAAAAAGATTCTTAAAAGAATTAATTCTTGATAAAAAAATATATTTCCAATCACGATATATTAAAAAAGATTTCCCTGATAAATTTGGTGTTGCTCTCTCTGAAGGTAATTGGATTAATTATTGGGTCGATAATGCTGATTATTATAATGATAATATGCCATTTATTACTTACTTTGACTCGATTGATGATTTGTATAAGAAATTAAAAGATACTAATTTTGATGATATTAGTAATAATATGAAATTATTTAATATTAAGAAAAATAAAGAAGTTAAAGATAAATGGTCAAATATTGTAAATTCTTTATATTGCTTATAAATTAAAAATATAGATTTTTATTTATTATAATATAATTATTATTATGTTATAATATATACATGGCTGTAAGACCAATTGAATTTCAAAATATTCAAGATATTGTTCCAGCTGAACCTCAATTACCAAATTGTGGTAACACATGTTGGCTAAATTCATCTATTTATGCTACATATTTTATTCCCGAATTTAGAGAATTTATTATAAATCATACACAACCAGCAAGTGCAAGAGATGCACTTTTTATTGCTCCTACTCTTAGTAGTATTTATAATTTTTTAAAAACAGAAAAAAGAGGTAAATATGGACGAGGTTATCCCATAAATGGAATAAAAATAGATGATTTAATGGATGGTATCATTAATAATTTTAGAGAAGTATATGGAGAAGATAATATACGCCCAAAAGGACAAACAAGTGATGCTGTAGAAGGACTAAAATATTTCTTCTCTTTATTAGCTTGTTTTAATAATAATTTGGATGAGAAGGTCAAAAAATCATTAAATTATCTTACAGGACACTGCAATAATGTTGATGATGCTTTTGATAGATATATAAATTTAGATATAGATTTAGATAATAATCAACAATATTTTTTTTTAAAAAATTATTTTAAATATAGCTTTAATGGATCTGATTCTATAGATAAAATTACTTTAGCACATAATTTTTTTATATTAGAACGCCCTATATCCCTACAAGATTATGTTGATTTGTATTTAATTCAACAATCGCAAGATTATATTTTTTTACAAACAAAACAATCTAGATATGGGAGTGAAATTGGTTCAGAAAAAATTAATATAACCGATTATCATGATATTATTTATGTTAATAATAAAAAATATTTTTTACATGGATATATAAAAAATGTACCAAATCATTATTATTATAAACAATTAATTAGAAATAATAGAAATAGTGATGTTAACGGTTGGTATATATATAATGACTCGAATTATCATTATTCCACGGATGGTAGAGTAAAACACACAGAATTTCCTATCCAAGAACATAATTATGATGGTGATACTGAAATAAGTATAGACCCTTATATAATTATTTTAAGAAGAATTAAAGATGATGAACGTCAAATTATTTTAAAAAATAAAATAATTGATATACCAAGAGAAATTACACATGATAGTCTTAAAAATGGTTATGAATTAAATTTCAAGTATACACCTATGATTGAAGCAAAAAATAATGAAAAGAATGAGGAAAATAAAAAAGAAACTTTAAAAAGAATTGTTCCTCTTTTAAAAGAACGTATTGCAACAATTAATAAATTAAAAAGAGAAAATAAATTCACTGAAGAAGAAAAAAGAAAATTATTAAGTAGTTTAAGAGATATTATTAATTCTATAATAGAAAATGATTCTAATGGTATTTATGCATATGACATACAAGAAGGATTACGAACAATTGAATCTATTGAAAATGAAAGACCAGAAGCTCAAATACCTCAACAAAAACCAGTAGTAAAACCACAACAAAAACCTATAATACAATCTATAAAAGTTATAGATGATAATGTCAAAAAATTAATGGCATATAATTTTAGTGAAGAAGATGCTATTTATTTATTAAACAGATGGGAGGAATTGAAAGCTGCAGGACTAATTAATAGTAAAAATGACATAATAAAATTAGCTATGAAAGAAGATACAACAAACCTTAAACAATCTATTATTAATATAACAAATATGAAATTTAATGAATTAAATAATAGAAAAGCTAATCTTGAAGCAGAAGCTAGAAGAAAAGAAGAAATTGAAAAATTAGAAAAGGAAAGAAGAGCTAAATTAGAAGCGGACGCTAGAAGAAAAACCGAAATTGAGGAAGCTAATAGAAGAGCTAAATTAGAAGAAGAAGCAAAAAGAAAAGCTAGAGAAGATAAATTAAGACTAGAAGCAGAAGCAAAAAGAAAAGCACAAGTTGAAGAAGCCAATAGAAGAGCTAAACTTGAAGCAGAAGCTAGAAGAAAAGCACAAGTTGAAGAAGCTAATAGAAGAGCTAAACTTGAAGAAGAAGCTAGAAGAAAACCAGCTGAAGTGTTTACATTTAATAGAATGGAACAAGTTAGAATTAGAGAAGGAATTACATTTATAAATGTAAGTAAACTTGACGAAAATAATAAGGAATTACCAAAGCAATCAATTGATTTAAAAGAAATTAATAATTATAAAATTTTCTTTTGGAGAAAAATTGATGAAAATATATGTGAAGTAAATGTAAACAATAATATAGGACAATTTATAGGAAAATGGAGAATTAATATTAATGATATAGTTAAGAAATAATATAATTATTTTTGATATGACATTAACTTTAAATTTACCATAATAACTTTATTTTTATCATATAATATATCTCTACAAAATTTACCATCTTCTCCCATACGTAAATCTGTATATTCATATTTACGCATTTTTTTACTTATTGTAATTACACCATGATGTATTGGAAAATTAGCCCATAAATTGGTATTTCCTTGATATCCTGTTTCTTCATTAATGTTTCTACCATTTTTAAATGTATTCATATATATCTCATCTGTTGTAAGAATATTATAATTATCATTAATTGTTATATTATCTATATTTTGATTTTTATTCCCATAACTATGTATCAATAAATCATAATTATGTTTTTCATATAATTTTTTACTTATCTCAATTTTTCTTTTATGATATATATCATCTGCATCCATAAAAATAATAATATCACCTATTGCCTTCTTAATTCCCATATTCCGGTTAATACCCGCAAATTGCTTATTATCTGATGTTATAACTTTTATTATTCTTAAAATTGTTATATTTATGTTTGATAAATATTCATATATTGTTTTTGTTGTTGTTTCTGATGCAGCTATAATAATCTCATCTGGTTTTTCAGTTTGCTTTTCTATCTGATTGATTAAACTAGGTAATAGATGAAAATGTGGTGGATAAATTGGTATAACTATTGATACTTTCATTTATATCTATTTATAAATTTATTTTTTATTTCTTTTTTATAGCTCTATTTAACATTTTATATCATATTCATTATGTTTATAACAAGCTATTATTATATTATATGTGTTTCGGCGCAATTTCAACATATGATATATAGCTTCGCATGGGTTATATGTCGGAAATTTGCGCTAAATTTCCCATCCGGTTTTTTACAAAACCGGGTTTGCCACGCCACCATCCTCATATAATTATAACTAATAACTACTCATATAATAAACATAACTAATAACTATATCTATAATAAATAATTAAATAATAACTATAATTAATAACTAAATAGTAAATATATAAATAAATAATTAAATAAAATAGAAATAAATAGAAATTAGAAAATAAAAAAAGAAATCTTTCCAAAATCCCTTTACGCGCGGGTGGGCTTTCACACAAGACGTTGTGTAGAAAAAAAATCGGGGCATCCCCCTAGTTGGAAAATTATTAAATTATTAATTATGAAATTGTTAGTTGTATTACTTTTTATTGGTAATTTTTATATATTTTAATAAAATTCATAATTTATTTTTTATAGATTTTTATGATAAAAAAGTTAACAAGTAACTATAAAATTATGAATGTCGTAGTGTGTCGTAGTCATGTCGTATAGGTGTCGTAGTAAAATGTCGTATTTTTTATTGTGAATCCATATAAGAAAATAATTATATTTTATAAATTATAATGAAATATAATTGCGCATTATGTAATTATTTTACAGATGACCGTAAAAATTATAGTCATCATAAGAAAACGAAGAAACATCAAGAAAAAGTATCTAAGCAAAATGAATTATCCAATACTTATCTAAAAGTTATCCAAGAATTATCAAGTGAAGAAAAAGTAAATATACCTACGTCTCCGCCAATCACCGCCGATAAACCACCGATAACCGCCAGCGAATCAGAAACATATACAATAAATTTAAATGAGTTACAGTGTAACTATTGTAAAATACAATTTACACGGAAAGATACACTGGTTCGACATATAAATAAAAGATGTTTAAATAAGAAATTAGAGGAAAAAGATGAAGAACATAAAAAAGTAGTAAACGAGGTAAAAATAGAATCAATAATGAAAGAAAAAGAACTAATACAAAAACAATTAGAAAAATCAGAAAAAGAGAAAGAAGAATTAAAGAAGGAACTTAATATTATCAAAAATAACATTAATTCTAATGATACATCTTTAAATAATCAACTAATTGCTATTATTGCTAATAAAAATAATAAAATTGATGAATTAAATAATATCACATTACCAAAAAAAAATAATGAAGAAATAATTATACAAGAAAATAAAAAATTAGTAATTAATGATATTACAGTTATTTCTAGAAGTAATGATAATTATGTTAATGCTACTATGCTATGTAAAGCGGGTAATAAAAAATTCTTTGCATGGTATAGATTAGATAATACCAAAAATTTAATTAGTGAATTAGCGAGTGAAGAGAGAATTCACGCTTCACTATTAATTGATATTAAAAAAGGTAATAGTGAAAAATATGAACAAGGTTCTTGGATACATCCTAAATTGGCTATTCATCTTGCACAGTGGATATCACCTCAATTTGCTATTCAAGTTAGTAGTTGGATTATTGATTTATTAACTAAAGGTAAAGTAGAAATTAATCTTAAATATAATAGTGAAATTAAAGAGAAAGATAATAAAATAAAGAAATTAGAAAATTTAGTTATTCAAAAACAAAAAAGAGAAGAGTATCCTGAAAAGAATGTTATTTATATAATAACTACTGAAGATAATAAGCAAAAAGGAATATATATTGTAGGAAAAGCAAAAGAATTAACAAATAGATTAAGCACATATAATAAAACTTGTGAACATGAAGTTGTTTATTATAAAGAATGTAAAAATGAAAAATATATGAATTTGATTGAATCATTAGTTTTATCTAAATTAGATGAATATAGGGAAAAAGCAAACAGGGATAGATTTATATTACCTAAAAATAAGGATATAACATTATTCAAAACAATAATAGATGAATCAATAGAATTTGTAAATAAATAATAATTTATATAATCAAACATAACTAATAATGTTTAATTAATACTTCAATTATAGCTTCAATAATATGTGATTTGGCGTTATTCAAACATATAATATATCGCTTCACATGGGATGTATGTTTATCCACACCGCCATTCTCATATAATAATAACTAATTACTACTCATATAATAAACATACATTATAAATGTATCTATAATAAATAACTAAATAATAACTATATCTAATAAAATATATATAATAAATAATAAAATATATATAATAAATAATTAAATATATATAATAAATAATTAAATAATAAATAAATAGAAATAATTAGAAAAATAAAAAAGTAGTAATTATATAAAATCCTGTTACGCGCGAGATGGCTTTCACACAAGACGTTGTGTAAAAAAAAATTTGAGCATCCACCCTTGTTGGAAAATATGGATTTATTAATTATGAAAATGGTTACTTGTTAACTTTTTTTTTTTTTAATTTAATAAATTTTGTTAAAATCATAATTTAGTTTTTTATATAAATTATCGTGAAAAAGTTCACATATGTAGTAAAATAGTAATATTATATATACATGTATATATAATATATCTACAATGTATATATAATATCTACGTTTATATCTACATAAAGAAATCTATATTATATAATATATAATGAAATATAATTGTGAACTATGTAACTATTTAACTGAAGATAGAACTGCTTATTACCAACATAAGAAAACGAAGAAACATCAAGAAAATGTTAATAAACAACCTCAATTATCCAATGGTTATCCAATAGTTATCCAAGAATTATCCAGTGAAGAAGAAAGTAACGAAGATACTGAAAATAAAAAATATATTTGTATATTATGTAATGCAGCTTTCAAATATAATTCTGGACTATCAAAACATCGAAAATTCTGTGTTATAAAAGAGGTAAATACAAAAACTTATGAAATAAACAAAGATATATTAGAAGAAAGAATCAAAGAAAAGGATAAACAACTAGAAGAAGTTAAAAAAGAGAAAGAAGAAAGAATAAAAGAAAAAGATAAACAATTAGAAGAATTAAAGAAGGAAAAAGAAGAGGAAAAGAAGAAATTAGAGGAACAATTACTATATTATCGCGATGTTGCCTATAACAAAACGGAGAACGATTGTAACATGACAAATTTAAATTTCTTAAATAAGCATTTTGCAGATGCGCCAGCGTTAGAAGGACCAAAAGATATACATAAATTGTTCAATGCAGATAAAACCGAAAATCCCAATGTATATTATGCAAATCTTGCAAGTGAATTAGGCTCTCATCATAGATTAAACATATTGCATAAAGTAATATCAGATTTTATAGTTAAAGACTATTGCAAAGAAGACAAAACTAAGCAATCAGTATGGAATTCAGATTCATCACGTTTGAATTATATAATTAAAGAATGTATCCAAAAAGATAAAATCTGGATAATGGATAAGAGTGGTCAAAGCTTATTAAAGAAAGTAATAAATCCAATAATAGAATATATAAAACCAGAATTGGCGGAAGCAACGAAGAGAATATTATCATTTAGTACTAAACCAAATGGAATTACTTTTATGGACATGAAGGACCATCAAGCTTTACTAGAAATAGGGAACAATATAATGAATAACTCACTACAAGAAGATATTTTAAAAGAACTAACAGGTCATTTTAATATTAATCAAAAACTATTATTGAAGGATTTAAAAGCAAATAACACAGAATTAGGTAATAAAAAGAATATTAAAAAGATAACTAATGTTGAAGCAATAGTAAAAATTCCAGAAAATAACTTATTAGAAGATAAATGTAGTGAAGAAGTAGATTTATATAAAACATTAATAGGATATATTACAAAATTAGACACATCGCTTGATAAATTAAGAAAAGAAGGAAATAAATTAGATTGCATGGATTATTCTGATGAAGAAGAAGATAAAAAACGTAATAATCGAATTAACGAAATAGAAAATAAAAAGAAAGAACTAAAAACACAAAAGAAAGAATTACTAAAAATAAAATTAAATTATGATGAAATGAATAAAAAAATTATAGAAGTAGATAACGAAGAAAAAGATATATCAAATGATACCGAATCAGAAGATGAGTTAGAAAAAGAAAGACAATATAAATTTATAAAGATTAAAAGAAAGAAGAATGAAATTAAATTAACGAAAATGTCACTCGAAAAAGAAATAAATAAAATCAAACTATTAGTGTAATTTTATTAAATTAAAAACATATCCACCATGGTTTAATAATTTTTTTATTTTTTTCAGATAAATTAATCCATTTATCTGTAATAATATATTTATTATTCCATTCATCTATAGTAAAATTATTACCCATTCCTTGATTACATCTTCCACAAATAGGAATCAAATTATTGATGTTAGTTTCACCACCTTTTGAGAATGGTATATTATGTCCTAAATCACATGAAAATGGAGTAATGTAATTATTACACCATTCAATTGGACACTTCGTTTCATAAACTTTTCCAATTCTTTTGTTCCAAATTTGTTCTTTTAGTGTTTTCGCAATTGTAGGTCGATTCTTTTTCTTTTTAATATTTGGTTCTATAGCATTGGATACTTTTTTTTTCTCTTCAATAATAGGTGCAGGATGAATTTTATTTTTCTTACCCATTTTTTTCAATTATGATTTAAATAACTATCAGTGATTATCAAAATAATCAATTTTTTTTAAAAGCATATCCACCATGGTTTATTTTTCTTTTTGTCCCATTGGTGAACTTTTATAATATTTTTTGGATAAATATCTAATAAATCATTATTATTTTTAACGGGAGTATTTTGCGAAGGTGCGCTTAATTTATTCCATTCATCAATAGTATATTTATTATTCATGCTATAATTACATCTATCACATATTGGTATAAGATTAGAAATATCAGTTTTGCCACCTTTTGATTCAGGTATTACATGTCCACATTGGAAATTAAAAACATTGATTTTATTATCACACCACACAATAGGACATTTTATTTCGTATACTTTGCCAGCTTTCTTAATCCATATTTGTTCTCTTAAAGCTTTTGGAATATTAGCCTTTTTATATTTGGTCTGATTATTCATTTTTATATAATAATATTGTTTGCTATTTATGTATTATATCTAGATATAAAAAGAAATAGTTATTAAATATTTAATGAGCAAGAAAATATTAAAAAATATTAATGTTTCACTAAATCATGATTATAGTATATCATCGAGAACAAGTATTGAATTTAATTTTAGTTTAGAATCATACAAAGGTGTATTATATTATAATTACGAAGAATTTAATTATGAAGTATACAAAATTTTAAATGACTTTGAAAAGAATGTTAATAATCGTAATTTTTTAGTTTCAAATAAAACAATACATGTTTTTGATTATGAGAATAGAGATATAATAAATTATTCAATTCAATACTCATTTCATACAAATAATAATTATTTAATACTACGATTTGATACAGATTTTGGATATTTATTTGATATTGAATTAAAATCAGTTGAAAATAAAAAATTGATAGATAAAGACATAGATATATTATCAAATATCTTATACAACACCGAAATCTGAAATGTCATTTTTAAAAAATATATTATATACTTCGGCTGTAACTTCGAATCAGATTGTGGATACAATTAAATTTTACAAACAAGAATTAACACATGAAGAGAACACAAACAAGAAAAGAGTAGTTATTTTAGGTAATGGATGGGCAGGTAATTCTTTTCATAAAAATCTTGTCAAATCACATTATGACGTAATCGTTGTTGATAAAAACGACTATTTTTTGGAAACTCATAAAATGAGTAATACAAATTCAGAACCAATAAAGAAAATAGAGAATAATTATTTAAGTAAATTTATAAAAAATGAAGTTAAAGAAATTAATACAAAAGATAAGAAAGTTATATTTAATGATACAACTATTAATTATGATTATTTAATTTTTGGATTAGGTAGTGAAGTCAATACTTTTAATATATCTGGTTCTGATAAACATTGTCTATTTTATAAAACTTATGATGATTGGAAGAAAATAAATTCGATTGATTTTTCTCAAAAAACGACTTCAATTATAGGTGGAGGTGCAGTCGGAATTGAGTTGGCATACAAACTTAAAAATAAATATAAATTACCATTTAAAAAAATACATATATATGACGCAAATTCTATTTTACCTGGATTTAGTGAAACTACAAAAAAGTTAGTTAGAGAAGATCTTGAAAAAAAGGGAATCGTATTATATGAACATAAACCTGTTATCAAATTTTTACAAAATGAATTAATTACAGAACATATGTATCGTTATAGTAATTATTTTGATATAATATTTTCTTTTCCTTATGATGTAATAATTTGGACAGCTGGTATTAAAAGACATCATCTATTACCTAACCAAAAAGAATTAGAAGAAAACAAAGAAAATATTTTTGTGATTGGTGATAATTCGAAGGTTGGACCACCAACAGCACAAAAGGCACGTGATGAAGGGAGAAACCTAGCGAATTATTTCAATACACATTTTAATAATAAGTATCATCCAGAAAATTATAAATTCTCTGCATTATGTAAAATTATTCATACTGATGATGGTATGTTTGTTGAACTAAGCGACACTAAAACAATATGGCTTCCAAAATTCCTAAGCCCGATTATAGACACTGCTATAGACTTTTTTTAAATTTAGTAATCTTCTAATTCAACAAGAACAACTTTCTTTAATTGAACAAGGGTATTTTTGTATAATTTAAAATAGTTTAGACCATCGCCAATGAATGATTCAGAAGTTAAGAAAGGGAAACAATATAAACCATTGAATCTTTGAATAAATTCGCCCCAAGTTCCATAAGTAGAATCATCGAGAATTTTTCTAATAGAACTATTATTATAATAAATCATACTAGTTCCAATAACATTTAGCCCAGTAAGTTTTAAGAAATAATTTTTGTGTACATGTCCTTCAATAGAGACACTATCAGAAGTAATTCTGTCTTCGGCTCTTTTAACTCTATAACCACCATTGAAGAAATCCCAGTCTTGATTCTTATTATCTAACCATAATTTAATTAAGTTAAATCTAGCTTCAAAACGTGCAAGTTCTTTAGTTAATATTGCTGTTTCTTCAAGAACTAGAACATTTTCAGTAATAGAGTTATCTAAAATAGTTTTGAGAATTAATTTGTGTGCATTATAAACTTTTTGATTTCTATCAGCACCAACAGTTGCATCAACTTTAATTAGATTGAGATTTGTAGAAGTAAATACCTTCTTAACTTGATTCCATTTGGTAACATCACCATCAACGACAATAATGAAAACATTTTGGCGACCATCACGAGTATAATTTTGAATAAACGAACTCATTTATATATAATTATGTATGATTTAATTTTTTAAGAATTATTTTTTTAAGATAAGAAATAGTTTTATTATATAATTTAGAATAATTCACAACTTTATTATCAATAACTGAAAAATTTTCATTTTGTATAGCAAGTAAAGGATAACTAAAAATAATATTATAATCATGTAAAAAGTTATCCCAAGTTAGAAATCTTTTATCATCTAATATTTTTTTGATACTATTATTATTATAAAATAACATATGTGTTGACTTCCAATTAACATCATTAATTTGTATAAAAAAAATTTTCTCAGTTTTGCCTAATATTGTAATATTATCTTCTTTAAATTCTGATTCTGCTTTTTTAACATGATAACCAGGATTAAAAACATCCCAATCTAATTTATAATTATCTAACCATTTTTTTATTCGCATAATTTTATCATAAAATAAATTAATATCATTCACTAACTCACAATCATCTTCTATAACTATTATATTATCTTGTATATTTGAATTATATATTGTTTCTAAAAAAAGTTTGTTTGTATGATATAATCCTTGCCATCCTATATCTTTTTGTATTGCCGGTATACGAATTAAATTTATGTTGGGATGATTAAATTTAATTTTCATATTATCCAATCTATCAATGCTTTTATCTAGATTAATAATAAAAATATTCAATTTTGAATTATCATAATTATTAATTATATTATCCATATAATAAATAAATTAAAATAAATTTAGATTTTTAACTTTATTTCATTTCTTCTTCTTTAATATCATCAAAATATGAATTATATGCAGTATAATGTATAATGATACCATATTTGTCTAGTTTTGGTTGGATATGTTGAATAATAGTATTTTTTAATTCGTTGTTATTAGGATAAATATCTTCAATACTGATATTAGCACTTAATAATTTTAATTCATCTTTAATAATAGATTTTATAATAACTTCTTCATCATTATTATTTAATAGGTATCTAGCATATTTTGATAGAGAATCAAAATCAGCTTTGGGACCTATCGAAAAAAGAATTGGTACTTTAACTTCTATATTTTTATACATAATATTCATATTTGCATGATAACTAGTCGGATTAATATATATTTTTTGAATATTTTGGAATGGAAATTTAAAAAACTTTTTACCAATTTGCATATCATTTATTAGGAATCCAGTTTTTACTAGAAATTCATTTGAACGTGCTTTGTTATATCTCGAAAATAACAATGCAGTTGTTACTGCAAGTGCAAAACCTCGAATAATTAATTTTCTATTTTTTTCCAGGTTAGGATCAACAACACCTGGATGTGTATAAATAATTTCAACCATCTTATACAAAATAGTATTTATAGTAATAATAATAACTATATACACTTTTATAATCAATTTTTATTGAAGCCTAAACTTCAATAATAAATAAATTTAGATTTTTAACTTTATTTCATTTCTTTCTCTTTCTCTTTTTCTTTAATAATCCAATCAGGTAATTGATATCCAGATTGTTCTTTAATAGTATCAATAAGAGGTACGATAGTTTGTCCTAATTTGGTAATTCCATCATACGGATTTTTTCCATCAGTATTCCAAATAGTAATTTTTGGATTTAATCCATGAATTGCTTTTGCAGATGATTCTGCAAGTTTTGTAAATTGGTCTTTTTCAAGCATCATATAACTAATTAATGCTTTTGTATCACCATTAAAAGATGTGGCTAATTTATTAATACCATCGCTTTGTGCATTATAAATTGCATTTAGACCTTTTGCTTCATTTTCTTTTGCAATAAGATCTGCTTCAGCTTTAATTTTAATTGCATCTGCTTCCTTTATTTTTGTATATAAATCAGCTTCTGCTTTAAGTCTAATAGTGTTAAGAATTGCTTCTGCATCTTTTGTTTTAGTATAAAGATCCGCATCCGCTTTGAGTTTTTGAGCATTTGCAAGACCTTCTGCTTCTTTTTGTGCCTTTTCTGCATTAACCTGAACTTTTGATAATTCAGCAGCTCTTACTTTTTCAACTTCCATTTGTAATCTTTTAGCTTGTACTTCTTTTTCAAGGTCCATTTTAAATTTCTCTGCTTCATTTTGTGATTTAATTTGTGCAGATTTCATAATTAAATCCTGTTCTGCTTTTAGTTTTTCTAGTTCTGCCGCAGATTTAAGCATTGCTTGTTGTCTTTCATTTTCAACAATAATTGCTTCAGATTCAACAATTGCAACACGTTGTCTTGTTTCAGACTGTCTTTCTTTGGCACCAATTTCACCAATTTTATTTTGTTCAGCAACTTGAACTTTTGCTTTATTTTCTGCTTCAGATTTAATTCGCAAAGATAAAGATTTAAAATAATTTGATGATTCAGAATCACGTAATTCTTCAATATTTGCGTTATAAATAGTGATACCGTATTGGTCTAGTTGTGGTTGAATATGTTGAATAATATTATTTTTAAATTCATTTCTTCCAGTAAAAATATCTTCAATACTAATGTTGGCGCTCAAAGATCGCGATTCCCCTTCGATAATTGATTTTATAATAACTTCCTTGTCTTCAAGATTTAATAGATATCTTGCATATTTAGATAAAGATTCGATATCAGCTTTAGGACCAATCGTAAAAACAATTGGAAATTTAAATTCCATTTTTTCTTTACTCATACTGTTAATATTTAAATTATAACTAATTGGTGTTACATCTATTTTTTGAATATTTTGGAATGGAAATTTAAAAAACTTTTTCCCAATTTGCATGTCATTTACAAATAATCCAGTTCTTACAAGCCATTCGTTTGAACGTGAAGTTTTATATCTAGAAAATAAAAATGCGGTTGTACCTATTGCAAGACCTCCTGCAACAAATAAGCTTACATATTTTTCTATATTTTCTTCATTAATTTTATTTTTCACCATCTTATACTAATTGATATTTATATAATTTTTTATCTTTATGTATAAACTTTTATAATCAATTTTTAAATTATAAAAAAATTAGAATAGGTTTAGATTTTTAACTTTATTATGAAGTTCTTCAATAGTTCCATAATTTTCGATATCATAATCAACATTCATTTTATCAATAAAAATTTCAGATGGATGGTTATCATTAATTCCATTATTAATATTACGTTTAACACGTACAACAATACCACCAAGATTACGAATAACATCTCTTTCATTTTCAAAACGGACATCAGTGATAACAATTTTTACATCTGGATTTTCAGCCTTAAGCTTCGAAATTTTATTCTCAACTGCACGTACCCAAAAATTTTCACCAATATTAGGAATTAAATCTTGAATTTTTTCTCTGAATACTTCAGTTCCAAGGAATTGCATAACTTCACGAGGAGTAATTCCCCATCGTTCATCAATTTCTTCTTTACGATTTCCATATAGTTGTTCATCATCAAAACTAAATAATATTCTTGAAATTTGCTTAATAGGTTCTGCAAAGGATAAATGAATATAACCTTCATTTATAAGTCTTTTGGCAGCAGTATCTTTGCCATGGAACTTTCGTCCTGTAAATCCAACAAGTTTCATCTTATAATACAATTAATTATGTAATTTTAAGTATAATATATAATATACATATATCTATATTTTTTATCAATTTTTTTAGAATTATAATATATATATGAACAACATTTTTTATGGAAATCTAGAAAAGTTAACTCTAAACAATACTGATTATAGACATGTATTATACACACATAATGGAAAAGAACAACTCGTAGTAATGTCACTTAAACCAGGACAAGAAATTGGTACAGAAGTACACAAAGATACTGACCAATTTATTCGTGTTGAAAAAGGTATGGCAAGAGCAATATTTGAAACAAGCCACGAAGAAGTAAAACCCTTACCAAATGGACAAATGGCATCATCCAGTTATTCCAAACAAGAATTTACATTAAATGATGGAGATGCAATAATGATACCATGTGGAGTTAAACATAATATAATTAATATTGGTAAAGAAGATTTAAAATTATACACAATTTACAACCCACCAGAACACAAACCAGGAACAATCCAAAAAGAGAAGCCATTAGAAGCACATCAAGATGGAGGGTATTATGCAAAATATATGAAGTATAAAAATAAATATTTAAAAAGCAAGAAATAAATTAAGTTTTTGAACTTTTTCTTTATCTTATAGATAAGCAAAAAAATAGATTGATTTAGCAAAAGCCAAATCAACAAAAATTGAAAATTTTAAATTATAGGTAATTCTCTATTTAATCATAATATAACCTACCATTATATCAGTTTGTAAGAAAGAAACAGCAAAATGTCCAACAGTAATGCGCTTAGTATCGAAGATGAGATTAAGGAATCAATTGGAAAATACTTCGCCGAAAGTCCATATGCCATTAAGCAGGCGGAAAAGATCTACGGGGACGACTACATGAAGTATATGGTAGACCATATCATTTCCCAGTTCGGGTTGGACACTTTCGTGAAGTTATTCGCATCCCCCAATAAGAATTACTTTTTACGGGCATTATTCTACTACTTCACTGATCAGAAGGAAGTATTTTATACTTTTATGCATTTCTGCTCTGAAAAGTCAACGTATTTTAGATGTTGTAAGAAATACTCAGAAGAAACAATTTATCCTTGCCTTGACTTTTTTGATTATTGGCATATCATTACTACTCTAATGAACTCCGATGAATATTCCACCGCGATGGTTCTTCTCAAAGAAGTAATTCGTCGTGGTTATTATGTAGTCAATTACGAACATATTGAATACTTCCCACATTGTCCTTCGAATCATACCCGGAAAATTACACTTCTTCGCGAAGCAGTATATTGTGCTGATTTAGTCGAAGAACTCATTAAGAACGGTGCTGATGTGAACAAGGACCTTTGTTCGGGAACAAACGCTGACCCTACTCTTATGGGACTAGTCTTAAGATTTCAAGAGAGTAATAAACCAGAATTTATTGATGCACCACGAACCATTGAACTCCTTCTCAATGCAGGTGCTAAGTTACCGGATAATTTAGAGGAATATGACATCTCGATGTTACCGGAAAATATCCGCGAACGCCTTATCACCGAACATAAGAAATCGTCTCAATAAATCTTATTTTCGAGAAAGCGACAATAACGGTGTATTATTCTTAAATTAACAGTAACATATGTATAGTAAATCCAACTTTTTCTATTAAAATTCCAAAAAATATAAAATTATTTTGTATATATGAAATAGTTTAATAAAAAATAAATTATTTTATTTATATAGTATATAAATAAATGCAATTATCAAAACACGCATACATCAATCTATTCCATATATTCATAGTAGTACCATTTTTATTTTATATCTATTATCAACAACAAAATAAAACACTATCAGATTCATTATGTAGATTCTTATTCTATATAGGTATATTAGGTTTAATATCCCATGTTTATTTATGCTATCAAAAGATTTCGGCAAATCAAGAATGTTGGAGATGTTGGGTAAACTATGTCCATATATTAGTTGTATTTCCATTATTTATCTATATTGGTCATAATTGTACAAAAACCGAAAGAAGATATTTTGAAATGCTCATGATTATAGCATTTGCAGCATTAGGTTATCATAGTATGAATTTAATTAGATACAAATAAATTATACTTTTTTAATAACAAAACTGGATAACCATCTTTCGCTTTCACTCGGAGAAGTTGTTAATGTATTTTGCCATCCAGTCGCCCAAACAGGAGTTTCATTACCTGATTTAATTTTTGTTGGAGTAGAATTTCTAGGTGAACCAAAATCATAACCATCTTTATGATATAAAAATATTTCTTTTTTACCCTGTAAAACTTTAATATCATCTGAACTTATACCTTGTAATTTACTAATATCATCTGAAGTTAGACAATTATTTTTAATACAGAAAGAATTTTTGTTAAAATTAATTGAATCTTTACGAACAATAATATTATTAGATATATCAGTTGCAGATGGGTCTATATTAAATAATGTTATTGTTTTTGAACTTTGATCCATTAAATATATTACTAAACCTAATGAAACAAGAGCTACAATGCATCCAATAACACCAAATATTTTTGAAATTTCCATTATATATCTTATTAAGATAATTTTTATATTATAATATAAAAATCATTATATCTATATTAAACACCTAAACTTTTAAGTTTAGTTAAATTTTCTTTAGTTATACAAACATTATCTATACAAAATTCTGCAGGCGCTTCTTTACTACTAGCATAATCACCAGTTAATTGACTATCATAATATGTATTTTTTACAATTTTAAGCGGACCATGTATTTCAGTTCCGCCAACAAAATCAACTGCATAATTTAATATTAATTTTGAACCACCACCAGGACCAGTCATTTTAACTAAAGCTCTACAGCGACCACAATTTCCTCTTTCAGTAGTATTACATGACCCTTTACCAAGTGCAAAATCACATCCACCACAAGTCATACTATTTTTTGATTCAAAACCTTTATCAGTATATAATCCATCAGGTTTACCCATTAAATAAAGATTTCTATTTAAAGACGAATCCCAAAAATTAATATATGGACTTTCACCATAACCTCCAATTAATGTTAATCTATCACCCCATCTTAAATAATTATTGCTTACATCATTAATACCTAGAACAGCACCAGTTCCTTTTATATGTTGCATATTTTTAAAATCTCTAGATATAACTGAATTACTAATATCTATACCATAAATTGTTGACAATTCAGTTGTAGATAATTGACCTGGTGGTAAAGTTGCAAAAGTTTCATAACAAGAAAAACTTAAATAGATTAAAAATATAATTAAAATTATTATAAGTAAATATAATTTAGACATATTATATATTTATAATTATATAATATTTTCAAAAAAACAATTATTTTTATGATGTTCTATCAGTAGTACCAGTAACATTTTGTAAATTTTCTGCAGTAATACATCTATAACCACCTGCATTTTTTTTAAGACATAATTCACCATCTAATAATACTCGTCTTGATTCAAGTTGTATTTTTCTATTATTGCCAGCACCAATAATTTGAAGTCGATGGTCATCTTTTGTACCATCACCAATATTAACCCAAATTTTACTAGTACCTCCAACTCTATCAGTCATATTAGATTGTATTAATATTTCATCGGTAGTATGTAATTCTCCATTTATACGTGTTCTTAGTTTATTACTATAATTATTTGCAGCACCTTTTATTTCTAAAACATCAAGTAAATTTCCATTTGTGGCAGTTTGATAATAAATTTTACCAGATGATGGATCACTAATGTATGGAACTTTAGCATTTACAAGATAATAATCGTTATCACTTACATCTTTTAGATTTTGATTATATCCAAAGCTAATTTCTTTAACACGATTTTCAAATAAATTATTATAATCTTTTATATTACCATTTGAATCTATACTTGCATATCCAAAGTTTTCAACAAAATTTATATTGATAAACTCATATTTAACTATGTAAAATAAATATGTAATTGCAATTATTGTTAGGATAGTTAAAATTAGAAATCTATTCATTATATATTATATTGATAATATTTAAAAAATTATATTTATTATATTATTAATGAACTTTTTATCAAATTATAAACTAAATAATGATGATTTTGAGAATCATTTAAAAACTTTTTATAAAAATGATAATTTAAATAACTTTGCAAATAAAAATAATAATCCAGAGATACATAAACCAGAAAAAAATGTTAATTATTATGAAGACTTTAATAAAATAGAACAAGTATTCGAAATTAAAAAAAATGTAAAAGATATACAACAAGTATTTATAAATATAAAATTAAAAAAAGAGCATTATTATATATCAAATATTTTAGGATTTTTATATCATAGCACGATATATATTAAGTATTATAAAAATCTTGGAAGATGTAAACATAATTATTCAAATTTAATAGAAAATGTTATTTTGCAAAATTTATTTGGAAACAAAATTATTTTTAATGACGATGATTATACAATAAAAATACCTATATGGGACAGTTTAGAAAATCAAAATCAATTATATATAGGAAATAAAAATAATCTTAATGATTCTCATTTCAAAATAATATTAGCATATTGGGAAACAAAAGATTATCTAAAAGATAGCTTTTTTAATATTGAACAAATAAATTTTGAAACAACCTTTAAATATTATTCACATAACATTATAAATAATGAACGGGATTTTAAATTAAAATTCCCTAAAGAACCATATGGATTTGGAGGTTCAAATAAATTTATCAAGAAAAATTATCAATTTAATAATTATATTATTTTTGATATGTGTGTTTATATTAATCGTGTTAAATTAATTGGTATATTTTTTTCACACAATACAAATAATACTCAATTTAAAAATTATACACTAGATGATTATTATCAAATAAATCCTTTAATTTCAAAGATTATATTTTTAGACACATCAAATAAAGAAATACAATCATTTACAGAAGAAGACATTTATTTTAAAAATATATTATCACATAATGTTGCTTTTATACCATTATATCAAGATTTTGAAAATATAGAAAATTTTCGTGAAGCATTTGATAATCCAGATAATAGTAAAATTAATATAATTAAATGTCCAAGATATGTTAAAGTTATTTTTCAAAATAATAGTTGTATAGATGGTATATCTCATGGTAATATATTTTATGTAGATTTTTAGTATAATATTATTTAAAGTTATAACAGGTAATAAATAATTATAATGAGTGCACAAGGAGATAACTTTTTCAATAACTTTATACAAATGCAAGTTATGAGCAAAATCATGGATAAATTACAATTCACTGATAATGATTCAATATCAAACATAATAATTAACATAGTGTTACAAGCATTAATTATAGGAGCAATAACATTTATATTTGGTAAATTTGGTTTATTTTTAGATTTTTTATTCAAGAAAATAACTTTATTATATTATTATTTATTTAATTATGTATATAAGCTAAAGAATCTTTTATTCAAAGAAGAAATAAAATATCCAAAAACAGTAGACATACCATATATAACAGATAATCGTCAAATAAATGAGTTATACAAAGCTATATTTTGGTATTTAACCCAAGATAAACAACTTGATTATAATAAAGAACCATTTATGCAATTTTTCATACAAGATGAAGTTAGTCAAGATAAAGAAAATAGTATTAAGAAGTTAATAAAAAACAATATTTCAAAAGAAATAAAATATAATAATTATAAAATTAAATATAACTTTAATAGTGAACTAATTACAGTTTACACTGATAAAGATAGAAAAAGAGAAAATTTCATAATAAAACTATCAACGGAAATAAATAAATCAGATAAAACAGATGTAATAGAAGATTTTTGTAAAATGTGTATTAAAGAATATATTAAAAGCTTTTCATCAGAAAAATGGAAACAATATATTTATACACATGATGAAGGATGGGAAAAAACAGAATCAAAGAATGCACGAAAAATAAGCACAATTGTGTTAGGAAATAATTTAAAAGAAGAAATAGTAAATGACTTCAGCCTATTTTTAAAATCAGAACAATGGTATATTGACCGTGATATACCATATTCTCGTGGATATTTATTTTATGGTTATCCGGGAACAGGCAAAACATCAATGATTAAAGCATTAGCATTAAGTTCGATGAGACATATTCATTATTTAATGTTGAGTAATATTGAAGATGATGCAAAATTAATGAAATTATTAAAAGATATAGATTATAGCAAAACAATTTTAGTTATTGAAGATATTGATGCGACTATCAATGCAGTAAAATCGAGAGAAATGAGTCAAACAAACTCTCCAAAAACAGTAAATTCAGAAACAGAAAATGATATAATATTGAGTGTTATAAAAGAAATGAAAGGAGGTGAAAATAATGAAAAGAAAGAAAATAAATTAACATTAAGTGGTATATTAAATGCATTAGATGGAGTATTTAATACACATGGAAGAATATTAATTATGACATCGAATCATCCAGAAATATTAGATGAAGCATTAATAAGACCAGGAAGAATAGATTGCAAATATTTCTTTGATTATTGTAACAAACAACAAGCAAAAGAACTATATAAAGTATTTTTTGATGAAGAAGTTGACTTTGAATTTGAGTTCAAAGAGGATACATACACACCAGCACAAATTTCAAGTATCTTTTTAAGATATCGTCAAAATCCAAGAGAAAGTTTATTTAACTTAGACAAAGAAGACAATAATTTTGAGATAATGAAAAATAAAAAAAACATAAAATTATTTGATGAAGATACAGGTATGATGATAAATAAATTAAAATAATTTACATTCAGTAACATTTATAATACCATATGATGATTCTTTATCATATTCTTTAAAATGCCCTATTCCTTCAATTAAATTATTTGATGAAATAGATTGCCATTTATCAATAACTAAATCAATATAATAACCATTTTGATAGCCAATAGTAACATATGTGAAATATTTATATTGCTTATCTTTTTTATTCCATTTGCGGCACCATCTACCTGTTGCAATTAATCCACAAAATTTAACTTTTGCGGTATTTTTATCGAGAACAATAATTTTACAATTAGGATAGAATTCATCATTAATCCAATAACCATATTTTTGAAATTGTTTTTCAATAGATGAGCTAGTTTGTTCCTTTCTACTTTTTTTATTGACCGATACTAATTTATTATCTTTTATTTTCCAAGGATAATCACCGAATGTTAATTCTAATCCTGATAATTTTGCTTCTCTCATATGCACCCAATCACGATACATACTATGACAATTATTTATTGTTGATAACCAAAATTGTTTTGGGTTATGTGTTTTTTGATAAGCTAATGCATATACTAATTTTGCATAAGAAATAGCATGACTTTTACAGAAGCTATATTTTTTAAGATTTAATAATTTATCTTTTACTTTATTTTTATTTGTATCAGAATCCAATCTATATAAGAATGAATTAATTTCTTTCCAATTCCCTTTTGAGAAGGCACGACGATACTTATCACCTAATTCTTCATTACATTTAACTAATTTGGTTATATAATTAATAGCATCATCGTCAAAAATTAAATTAGATTCTAAATCATCCATATTTGTATCATCATATCTTTTAGCATCAGAAGCCATTGGACGAATAATAGCAAGACATTTTGCGATATCCATAATATTTTTAGGTTTAGTGAGACACAATACTTTTCTCATAGCAGGTGATTCTCCAAATGTGAGCCCTAAATTTTTTCCTTTACATAATAATTCGAATGTTTTTGGGTCTTCATCAACATAATCTTCAATAGGTGTTTTAGAGATAGAGAATAATTGTGTTAATCCTCGATTAGAAAGGATATCTATTTTTAAAATATTTTTATCTTCAATATCATCCTTATTATATTTAACTTGATTAATATCACTATCTTCAGATTTAATTAATTGTTCATCAGAGAAGCCTTTTTCTGATTCACTAAAAATAATGCCACCACAATGCAAACTATAACATTTGAAAGTTCCTTTATATTTTTCTTTTAGTTTTATGAGTTGTTGTTTCTTATCTTCATCTTTGAAGAAATTTAAATTACATTGTGATTTAGGGACTCTTTTAGTATATCCTAATTCTTTAATAGCTTTACGAATTGCACCCTTTTCGCCATAAGTAACATGATTTGAAATACGTGCAACTTGATTCCCCCATTTTTTGTCAATTAATTTGAATGCTTTATCATGTTTTATATGTGGTATATCGATATCAAAATCGGGTAGTTTTGAACGAAAAGAATTTAGAAATCGTGAGAAACAAATATCTTCTTTCACAGGGTCAATATTAGTGATACCTAAAAGATAACAAACTAAAGATGAACCAGATGAGCCACGAATAATATGAGGTATATCAATTAAAAGATTCATAACTTCACAGACTCGAAAAATATGTGTTGTAAGCTTTTTTTCAATAATCATAGTTAATTCTGTATTTAGCCTTTCAATATATTCTTTCTTTTTTGGACATTTTCTTATAAATAACTTAGCTATTTTAACTGCATCATCATGTCCAAATATATTATATTTAGATATATCTAAAGTCTGCATCTTATATTCTATAAATTAAAATTTATAACTGATATTATTTCAACTTTTCTAATAAATAAATTCCTTCAACTTTAAACTTTGTAATATAATCATTATTATTTGAGATAATAGAATATTTTTGGATATTATCAATTGTTTTATTATCATCAACGTAATATTCAAAATGTTCATCATCCACAATACACCAACATTCCTTAATAACAGTTGGATTTTCAACAATATATTTAATAGAACTATCATAATAATCTTCATCATCTTTTTCTAAAGTATAGACTGTATGATTATTGATTACAAGCTTTACTGGATGATTAAATAATTCAAATACTTTTTTATTTGGGATATAACCACACATAATTAGAGTATTACATGATTGGATATCTTCCTTCAAATTATCTTCCATATATTCTGGAAATGAATGGCTATAATAATATTTAACTTTTACATTATTATATTGAAATAGATAATAATCATCATCGATTTCAGTAAGATTAAAATTAATTTGATTCATAACTTTTACGAGTTTATCTAGAAAACTAAGTCGACTGAAACTATTAATATTTCTATCTTTCTTAAGTAGATTAGTTACTAAATTTGAATTTACATCATAAGATAATACACCAAATTCAGAAAATGGTTGTGAGTCAACATAGATGAACTCATCAATGTCTCCCATTAGAACAATAGGAGTAACATCAAGTCCAGCGCCAATATATACTGCTTTATTCATTTTATTCTTATATAATATTTAGTAATTAGGTTGTTAGTAAATATTTTCAATTTTTATTTAGAGAAATAATAATATTCATAATTATAATGAGTGTTATATATGTGTTAAAGCTAATCAATAATAAATATTATATTGGAAGAACAAATGATATTTCAAGAAGAATAGGACAACATTTAGAAGGTAAAGGTAGTTTTTGGACAAAAAAATATACGCCAATTAGTTTAATAAAGGTGTATGAAAATATTAGTATTTTTGATGAAGACAAGATAACAAAAGAATATATGAATAAATTTGGAATAGACAATGTAAGAGGTGGTTCTTACTCACAAGAAATCATTTCTGAAAAAGATTATAAAACAATACAAAAAGAAATATGGCATGCGACAAATTGCTGTTTACGATGTGGTCGAAATAATCATTATATTAAGGATTGTTTTGCAGAGTTTGATATAAATAATCATTATATAGATGATAATCTATTTGAAAGAATAATTAATTTTTCAAATAATATAATAAAAGGATTAAAATTATTTCATAATGAAAATATAGAGTGCAGTAGATGCGGTAGGAAATCACATACTAGCAATAATTGTTATGCAAAAACACATATTAAAGGATATAGTATATAATATATATATAATGAGTAAAATAGTAATATTAAAACAACTGAAAGACAAATATTATGTAGAGAAATGTGATAATCCAAATGAACAATACATGAAACACATGAATGGGGAATTGTGTGAATGGACAAAAAAATATAAACCATATGCAATAGAAAGAATTATTGAAAGTGACAAATATGATATTAATTTTATAACAAAACAATATATGAAAAAATATGGGATAGATAATGTAAGAGGAGGCAATTATAATGAATTAGAATTAACAGAGTCAGTAAAGATAAATTTAAAATATGAGTTATTTGATGATGCATATGATGATGATTTTTATGGAATATGTGAAAGATGTTCGAAAGAGTTCAGTAATAAAAGAATATATAAAAAGCACATGAATATATGTAAAGAAAAGCCGAAAGAAAACAAAATAATTATAAATTTGAGTAAATGTTCTCGATGTGGAAGATTAGGACATATGTTAAGTGATTGTTATGCAAAAACAACATTATCAGGAGAAAAACTAGATGATGATTAAAATAAAATAATATATATTTTATAGATATAATATATAATATAAAATGAGTTATACAATAACTTTAACAAAACCACATGGTGCAGATTATAATCTAGTATCATATCAAGATATAATTACAGAAGACGTATGGTTTACACGTTTGAATGCCGGTGGACCTTTATTCAATATAAAATATTATATTGATGCAAGTATAAATCCAACAAAACCTATTTTATCTTCTGATTTTTGGTATGATGATGCATCAAGTAATGGAGGTACAATTGGTGTAAAATGGGGGATAATAAGTAGTGATGGATTTCCAGATGTTAATGCACCAGGTATAAATCCAGATTTATTTGCAGTTCCAGGAGACTTAAGTAATTTTTATAGTTTCAGTCAAATGTGTGTATTATTAAGAGCAATGATTGATGAATCTTCAAAACCAATTTCATTAGTTGACCCAAGCGGAGGTAATGAATGGGTATTAGAAGACACAAATATAGCAGATGGAACAGAGATGACATATTTAGAAAATAAAGATTTAGCATGTTACATACCAGCAATAAACCAATATTTTTTTATTCATATTTTAACATGGGGATATGATGGTGATACAACAATAGAATATGAAAGAACACCATTATTTTACGCAGAACCAATATGTTTAGTTGGAGGGACACCAATATTAACCGATGAAGGATACATAGAGATTGAGAATATAAAACCAGGTAAGAACAAAATAAATGGTAGAAACATAATTGCGATATCACAATCAATATCGCCTGATAATGAATTAGTATGTTTTGAGAAAGATTCATTAGGTTTAAACATTCCATCACAAAAAACAATAATGACAAAAGAACATAAGATATTTTATAATAAAGAACTAAGAGAAGCACATACATTTATTGGAATGAACAACAAGATTTACAATGTTCCTTATGATGGAGAAATATTATATAATGTATTATTAGAAATTCATCATACAATGAATGTGAATAATATGATTGTAGAAACCCTACATCCGCAACATAAGATTGCACGATTATTATTTAAAAATAGTAAAGTACCATATACACGTGTGAAAGGTTCGAATATAAGAAATATAATAAAAAAGAATATTTAATCAAAAGAATTAATAATATTCATCCAATAATCTAAACCTAACATATTAACAACATTTTCTCTTTTATTTAAATCCTCATAGAATTCTTTTAATTCAATGAGCCAATTTTGTAATTTTTCGATTGATATACATTCAGGTGTCCATTTATCAATAATAACAACTGGAAACCTTTTATAAGCTTCAATAATAGTAGATTTTTCAATAATAGGAATAGCACCACAACATAATGCTTGCCATGCACGAGGTGAAGGGTCATAACCACCACCATGAACACATAAACAAAACTTAGAATTAACTAATTTATTAATAAAATCTAATGGAGACAATTCATCATAATAATCGACAAAATCCTTCCAATAAGTTTGTGAATAAAATTTAACTAAATGTCTATCTTCCCATTGTTTTGATTCTAATGTTCTATTACGATGACAACAGAACACATCAATTGTTTTATTATTAAAATTAATTGGTTTTGATAATAAATTAAAGCATTCATTATAACCAGGTTCATATTTAAGAATACCTAATGGAATAGGAATACATTTTGGATGATATGTATCTAGATTTTCTACAAATATTTTATTTATGTTAGGATGATTTATGTATTTTAGTATATTATTTTCAATAGATTTATAAATATTTTTTCTACAATCACCAAGTCCAAAAGGGAAAGTATAATCGTTACTAGCAATTATAAGATTAATTAAATGATTATTATTTATCTTAATTATATCAGGTAATAATATATCAAAAAAAAATTTAATATTATCAGATGCATTATAGGATAAAATAAAAACTAATTTAGGAAGATTTGTATTTTTAATATTTAATAGATTAGGTGAATATCTTTTATTAGTATCGTCATTTGAATAACTACATATGAACCAATCACATTTAGAAGAAACACCCATTAAATCATCATCAAAATATTCATTATATTCACGTAATCGTGTGTTCATTAATTCATTAAATCTAATATTAATCATTATTATTAGATTATAAATATATATTTAAATTTTATTTTCATATAATATTTTTGTATAAAATTTAATATATTTATCATTAATTCTATTAGTTTTTACAAACATAACTTCAAAAGGATTAATAGTTAAACCATAATATTTATTTTCATAATGTATATCATCATGTATTTTAATATTAGAATAATGTTGATTCTGATTTACTTCTTCACTTAATTGGAATCCATAAATATCATAACCTGAATCTAAAATAACTTTTGACATTTTGACTTCATGATTAATAATAACAAGACGAATATTAGTAAGTTCTAAATTTGGTACAAGTATTTGATTATCAATTAATAATTTTAATCCAATTTTATCTGTAGCCCATGCCATAGACTGTACATGTGGATTAAATGCATAATTAATAGTAGACCCAACTAATTTTATTTTGTCATCTAAATTACTAATCATTAAATCGACCCAATTATACATTTTTTTTGAGCACCATCTAGGAATAAATGGACCTCTAACACTAGTATTTATAAAAATAAAATAATCATAATTATTATATGGTATTGAATGAATATAATGACCCCAAGCACCAAAATCAAAACCAATATTTTTTTTACGAATTACTTTGATATTTTTTCCTAAAGTTTCTAATTCTGGTTCATTATCAGAATCAATATGATGGATTACAACAAATTCATGATTAGGATTATTTGTAATACCATTTTTCAAAAAAAATTTAAAATTATTATTAACATCTTTATAATGTGCATATAATATTAAAACTTTATTAGTTGACAAATTATCATTTGTAAATTTTTCTTTATTCATAAAACTATAAATTATAATTATTATAACAATTAAAATAAAAATTTCATAATAAGTTGATTTATCCATTTTTATATAATTAACATATATAAAAATTATATATTTCTTTTTTGAATTTCACCCATTTTATCTAATCTTTTTTGGAATCCATTTTCTTGTTTTATTTCATATTCATATTTTGATGCTATAGACCTATCATTCGCTTCGATATAATATAATATCTCGAAGGGACCTTTTCCTCTTGTAGATTTAGCCCCACCACTTAATAAACCATTATGTTGTGCCAATCTTCTATTTAAATTAGTAGTTATTCCTACATATGAATATTTTAAAAAATTTATATTGTTTGAAATTAACAAATATACATAATATTTACTACTCATATAAATAAAAATTGATAAATAATATTTAAATATTATTAAATATATTATTATTAAAATGATGATAGATACAATAAATAAAAATAATGAAATGAAAACAAGTAAAGTAACTTTCAATATGGATTATCCTGTTTATTATTATGAGAAAACTATTTATCAGGAAGATAGTAGTAGCGACGAAGAATCAAATAATAAAACTCATCATAATTCAGAAATAATTCAGGAAGATAAATGTAGAAAATTTAGTAATACCGTAAATAAGATGATGTTATTTCTATCATTAATAATATTTTCATATGGAATAGTTAATATTATATATGAAATGGTAGAAGTAAACTTTATGAATTTTTATGTGAATATTCTAACATTTATCAATAACTTATTTGAAAACAGATTATTCATTGGATGTTCACTATTATCGATTATATTTTTAACACTATATTTATATAAGAAAATTAGCTAGAAGGTGTTGAACTCAAAGATTTTAATTTATCAATATCTGCTTTTGTTATACAAGAATCTGCAATACAATATTTTTTATCTAAATCTAAAATAACATCATTTTTAGAAGATATACTATTTGAATTATTCATTGATGGTAAAGAACTAATAATAGAAGCTAGATTATCTTGTCTGACATATTGTGATAAATCAATATTTTGATTATTTGTAACATCTTGACCATTTAATCGTAAATAACCATTTACATCAATACCATTTTTAAAAGTAGATGCGCCATCAGTAATAAAATTACCTTTAACATTAAAATTACCATTTACACTACCATTATTAAGAACACTTAATGAATTAGTTATCAAATCACTAGTATTACTAGTAGATTTAGCTTTAGCCTTTGGTGTAGTAGCGAATGATTCATAGCATGAAAAACTTAAATAAATTAATACTACAATTATGATAATCCATAAATATAACATTTTTATATATTATAATAAAATATAAAAAAATAAAATTTTATAAATTTTTCACAAGCAGCCAAAAGCCAATACCAAATATAAATCCACTCAATATCATACACATAATTTTGTTTAGATTATTTGTATTCACTTGATTCTGATTATTAGTTTGATATTGTTGATTCGAATTTTGATTTATTGCGACTACTTCTTCAATAATTACATATGTATCCACATTATTATTTGTATTTCTAATTGAATTATTAGTAGATTGATAATTTTGTTGTCTTACATTTAGATTCTTTCTTGTATTAACTGCACTAACAACATTTCTGCATAATGGACAAGTCGATGGATACTTTTCATCCCATTTACGTCGGCAAGCTATATGTTGGTGAATAGGACAATTACATACCGGTGATAAATAAATAATATTATCACATTTTTCCATACAAAACATACATTCAGTCATTTTTAGATTTATAATATATGTAAATAGTTAAATAAGAATAAATCAATTTTATTTTTTATAACTATCAACAATAATTTTTATACATATTCCTAATAGTGCAATTATTATTAAAAATAGTAACACAAATACAGCTAATTTAGCTAAAACAGCTCTAGTTGATATTTGAGTTTCTTGCATAATAACTGTTTCTGGTTTTTTTCTACAAATAGGGCACTCATTTTTATATTGATTATTCCATAAATCGAAACATCTTTTATGATAGCTAATTTGGCATTCGCACCATGAATTTTTATGTTGAGTAAATCCACATTCTTCCAAACAGAAAATGCAGTTATGTTGTCTTACGACTATAATTTTTTCAATTGCATAAAGAGGATTGTCAATAATTTCAGTCATTCTTTAAAATTTAATAATCTTTGAGTATTCCTTAACTAAAAGAATGAAATAAATAATTACTAAAATAAATCCAATAAATGTTGCAATGTTATTGATAATGACAAGCATTTTCAATTATATACTAATTATTAATAATTAGTATATATTAAATTTTCAATTTTTGTTGATTTGGCTTTAGCTAAATGAATTAAAATTAATAAAAATCCAGAAGCTTAATCTATTTTAGCCAAAGAAGTGTATCTAGATTTTACTATATTTTGTGGTTCTCGAAAATTAGTAACTGTTAAATAATTATCATTATCAATGGAGGAATAATATGATGGAGGTGAACAACCATAAGTGCAATCACCAACACCAGATATTTGATAAAGACTAATATTAAATTTATAACTATTATTTAAATTGTTAGTACCAACTATATAAGTTTCAAAAGAAGGTTCCATATTATATGAAGGATAATGAACTTCATTTTCATCATAGATATTAGGATAAATTGCATTTGTATAGTTTGTATTTAATAAATTAATACTATTTCCAAAAATAAAATTAGTTCTTTTGTTAGAATCATAACTTTGTAATGATGTAGTTGTATTATTAGAAATAAAATTTTTAGAAATAACATCATTATTAATCATTATATTATTAACAGTTAAATTATTAGTAGAAAAACTTGCATCAATATATTTAGAAGTAATACTTTTGAGATCATCAATTACAGCAAAATTTTCATTTTCCTTATAAAAGAAAAAACTTAAAATAATTAAAAATAAAATTAAAAGAATTACTATCATATTATTTATATAATATAATAAGTAAAATAAATATTATTAAATATTATTAAATAGAGTATAAACTAATTGAGCTCCATAAACAGTATTATTTCTAAATCTAAATCTACGTAAAGAGCTATCATATTCTACATCAAAAGATGATGATTTATTTTTTGGATAAATTTGAGTAGCTGTATATGGTACACCATCAGGGTCAAGGTCAGTATATTTATGTGGAAAATATCCATGCACAACTTTTGTATTATTGTTTGTATGTGATATACTAATAAAATAAAATAAATATGAAGATGACACGTTGACTACAGGATTATTTTCCATGGTAAATAAATAAATACCAATTTTATTAGGTATAAAATCATAATAAGAATTAGCATTAATATTAATAGGATTTATAGACTTGTATCCTGATGCTATTAAATTAGTTCTGCTTTCAAAATTATTATTTATTAATAAATTACCTAGATTAACATTATTTGTATTAAAAATAGAATCTATATTATTAATTGATTCTATGTCATCTGTAAACTTTTCAATTTTGAAAATTATTATTAAAATAAGTAATATAATTAGGATTAATATCATATGTTTTTATATTATAAATATATATATTAATTTAATAAATATTATAATGGACTTACCAATGTATAAACTAATTGACAATTTATATTTCTATTATTAGTAAAAACAATTGTATTTTTAGCAGCAGCACCAGTTCCAACACTTGTTAATATAGGTAAAGTTGGAACTATATTAGAAGTGTTATTACACCCTTGTAAACTAAAATTAATTTCGTTATTATTTACTTTACCATACCCCCAACCATTTTCTTCATATATATCTGTTTGACTATTTATATATCTTAAACAGCCACGAACTCTTCTATTTTTTACTATATTAATTTGATCTTTTGATTTTGTGACTATTAATTGTTGAATTATTATATTACTTGTGTCATTATTATTTGTTGATTTGATAGTTATAAAATAAATACCTGTTCTTGGCAAAACTAAATTATAGGTTGAATTTGCTCCAATTGTAATAGGTATAATTGAATTAAAAGCAGGTGCCTTCGTAGTTCCATTAACTATTAAATTAGATTGTAATGTTATTTTATTAATAGGTGTAGTATTATTTACAAAAATATTATTATACACAGAAGAGATATTATCTACAATTGCAAATTTCTCTTTATTATTTATAAAAAATACTAATAAAATTAGAATAACTATTATTAATATCATTTATAATTAATAAACATTTTTTTTATTAAAAAATTGAAAAATATTTATGTATAAACAAATGAATAATAATATATAATAAATGATAGAATTTAATGAAGTAATAAAGATGTTTATTGTTTCATTAGATGGCGGTATTGAAAAGCCAGAGATTGTGTATATGGGCTTTCAGATTAATGAAATTATTGATTTAATGAAGAAACATAATCATAATCCAAAAAATTATATGATTGAAGAAATTGATATTTCACATGATGACATGAATTATGTATATTTAGAATTCAAATATGATGAAATAATTAATTGTTGGAAGATTAATCAATATTATGATAATTATTATGACTTCTATTCATATTTGAATATGGAATATAATATCGAATCAAAATATGTAGGAAGTCAAATATTTTTGGATTCAAGTGATTGTATTCCTAATATTGAAAAATTAGAAACAATAGAATCAATTGAGCATATTTTTGAATCAGTAAAATACCATGATGGAATTGGAGAATATGCCTATCAAAAAATTAATCTACCTGATAATCTAAATAGAAATTCGATAATTGTTCGTGATTTTGAAAATAAAAAATGGATGGTTATCAATTAAATTATTTAACAATTAGATTATTATATAATAATAATTGATGGATGTTAATTTATTACTGAATAAAATAAATAATTTTAATAAGCAAATGAAAATATTTGATTTTGAAATAGCTCCAAATTATAAAAAATACATAAAAAACTTACCATATGATGCACAATCATTATTTTATTTATTTCGCTACATTAAATATAATCAAAATAAAATACTAGAATTAAAAGAATATGATTATTGTCAAAATCTTGGTGATTGTTATAAAGTTATGCAAATTATAGATGAAGATGTAAAGTATAATGGGGACTGGGTATATTCAGAATCAAAAAACAAGTATTATTTTGTAAATTTCTCTTTTTTATCAAATCCAAAGATACATAAATATAGCAGAGAAGCAGAATCAATAAAAGATATAATAAAAGAAGAATTTTTTATAAGTATATAATACTGAAAAAAAGTTGAAAATAAAGTTGGTATAACATAGTATTAGATGTATACATAAATATATGAGTTATAAGTTATAAAATGTCTAATATTGCTATTCCTGAAGAATATCTCTGTCCAATTTCGCTGGACATCATGCGTGACCCAGTAATTGGACCTGATGGACAAACTTATGACCGTCCGTATATTGAACAATGGTTAAGTATGAATAATGTATCACCGTTGACCAGAACGCCTCTTACGAGTCGTAATTTGATTCCAAACATTGCGCTTCGTCAGACAATTGAAAAATTTATTCAAGAACAAAATACAATTAATAATACAAATACAAATATTAATAATGAGATTGAAGATAAGAATTTAGAAGTAAAAGTATACAAAAATAAAATTAATGAAGAATCATATTTAAATATTCAGATTATTCCTCCTGAAGAAGGAGAACAAAAAGAATCAGTAATTATTATTGAAATTGATGTATCTGGTTCGATGGATTTACCAGTAACAGTGAATACAGGAACAAATGTAGAAACGGATGGATTAACCAGACTTGATTTGGTGAAGCATGCCGTAAAAACATTAATCCATATGATGAATGATAAGAATTATGTAAGTATTATTAAATTTAGCCACAATGCCGAAGTAGTTCTTGATGTCACACAAATGACAGAACAAGGAAAGAATACAGCAATTGCAAGACTGAATGGATTATATGCTGCAGGTAATACGAATATTTGGGATGGACTTCGTCTAGGAACAGAAATTTCGAACAAACCTATTTGTAAAAATAAGATTGTATCTCAAATTCTTCTTACAGATGGAGTACCGAATGCGAACCCACCGAGAGGAATTATTCATTCTCTAAATACAATTGTGAATAATAATTCGAAACATTCTATCTCAACATTTGGATTTGGATATGATGTAGATTCTCTACTTCTTAATGATATTAGTAAGATTGGTAAGGGATTATATTCATTCATTCCAGATTCAACTATGGTAGGAAGTGTATTCATTAATTTCATGAGCAATATTCTTAGTGGATTTGCATTTAATACGAAGATTAAGATTGGAGAATATGAAAATAAGATTAGTACAATTCAGTATGGACAGCCATATGAAATTTTAATTAAAGAAACAGAACTCACAAATCCAGAATTAACTATTAGTTATGAGATTGGTCTATCAGAACCAAAGAATATTAATATTAATATTAATGAAATTGTTGAAGAAAACAAGAATCAAGTAATTCGACGTTATGCAATTATGAAGCTTCTGAATGGAATTGAAGAATTTACAAATTGCGCCAATATCAACACTGATGTAGCTATTACTAAAATTAATACAATCAAATCTTATATTGAAAGTATTAATGAAGAAGGGCTACTGACTGATATTCTACAAGATATCTATAGTGTAAGTGAAGATAGTGGACAGATTTATAAATCTATTGAACGTGTTGATTGGTATAATAAATGGGGACGTCACTTCCTTCTATCATTTATTGCATCACATACTCTACAAGTTTGTAGTAATTTCAAAGATAAGAGTATTCAAGGTTATGGTGGAACGATGTTTAAGGGATTTCAGGACTTTGGAGAATCAGAATTTGTGAAGATTCCAGCCCCAACACCTAGCCATCGTCCTCAATATTCAGGAAATACAACATTCACACCAGTGAATATGAGTAATTATATCAATGCGAGTGGTGGATGTATTTCAGGTAATTCATTAATTTCGATGGGTAATGATAGTCAGAAACGTGCTGATGAAATTAAGAAAGGAGATATTATTAAATCGAGAAGTTGTTATGCCAAAATAATTTGTGTAGTTAAGACAAAAGTAGAAGGAGGACAATTAGACATGATTCAAATTTCAAATACTCTATCAATTACGCCATATCATCCGGTATACATCAATAATAAATGGTATTTCCCAATTCAAATGAATAATAATCCAATTAAACAGAATCATGAATATGTATATGATTTTGTTCTTGATAATGGACATATTGTATACGTTGATAACAAAATTGGATGTGTTACTTTAGGACATACCTTCAAGGAAGACATTGTAAAGCATCATTATTTTGGGAGTGAATTAGTCATTCAGGATTTAATGAAAATTGAAGGATATGAAGATGGAGAAGTAATTGTGAATAATACTAAATTTATTCGCAATGAAGAAGGATTAATTTCTGGAATTCAATGTTAAATAGTAATAACTTTTTTAAATTTTATAGGTTTAGTAGAAGTAATAATATTTTTTGCAGGTTGTTCATTTGTTAAAAAATAAGGATAAAAATAAGCCATTAAAGAATAAGCCTCAACAGGAACAATAAAAACATCATCAAAATTTAATTTATTTAATTTATTTGTAATTTTTTGTATATCATCAACATATTCAAGAACACATGATATGAATATAACATAATTAGATAAATCTTTATCAACTAAATCTTCTAATCTAATTTTTATTTTATTAGGACATTTAGGGCATCCATTTATATCAGCACATAAATCACCACAATCATAATCAGCACCTGTTGTTATCGATGCGATACCATTATAAGGGTCGCCAATAACGAGCAATTTTTTATTAGTTAATTTAGCTCTTTCTTTAGCTAATTTAAATAATTTTCTTCTATTTAACTTTCTTTTATAGCTTATTGAGATTTCATATAATAATATAATTGAGATTACAATAAGAATAATTAATATTATATTCATTATAATAATAAAATACAAAAAAAAATTTTTAATGTGATTGAACCATAAGATAATAACCATGTTTCATAGCTGCATATACACCAATAACATTAAGAATAGTGTAAAAATTATCTGAGATTTGTGGTTGATTTAAATAATAAACTCCTAATGCGCCAAATAATACATGCATTAAAGAGATAAATCCACTATAAGTAGCTTTATTAAATAATTTTGGTAATCTGACAATATGATAAATGATACCAAAAACTAAATTGACACTAATAAGATTATTATAAATACTAATTCTATCTAATTTATTTATACCAACATAAAGGAACAAAGGAGCTAAGATTAGAATATGATATAAATTAATTAATTGCCATTCAAAATCTTTTTCTTCAGGAGTCATTTTACTTCTATCTGTTTGCGACTCAGCATGTGGAGGAGGTTTAAAATAATCAGTAACACCATGAGTACTTTTTTTAAGAGCTAATTTAGTGCAATTAAATTTATAATCATACCAAGCCATAGCAACATATGAAACTATAAAAATGAATGTTAATACTAAAGTTTTAGTCCATGGATTCATTTCTGGAGGTTTATATAAGAAAAGTGTCATGATGATAATAGAAAAAATTACACATTTTATATTTAATTCAAATGGATAATTTAGGAATATACCACCTGTCATATTAATATAATAATAAAAAAATTATATAAATAATAAAATCTAATTATTTATAATGAATAAAGATTACTTATTTGATAAAAGATACATATTGCCATTATACAAAAAAGATGATGATAATAAAAAAACCAAATGTAATATAATATTTAGCAGAATACTATTTTTAGCGAAAATAGTTAGTGTAATACGTTTTTTTATATTTGTATATTATTTTTTTGATTTATATGAATTATTTGATTTTATTTATAGATTTAGTAGAGAGATAATAAAAGAATTTGGTAACATAATAATATATTTTTTAATATTTTTATTTTTAACATTAAAAGGAATATATATGAAAAAACATCAATAAAAATTAAGAAATTTGATTTTGGATTGTATGTATATTAGAAGTATTATAAACATAATTTGAGGCATAAGATGCATTAGGATTTGTAGAAGAAGTTACATTTTCATAATATCCAGTGGTATTCATTTTACTATTAACTTGATTTGTAGTAATATGTTCTAAAATTTGTGTTTTAGGAATATAACCCACAATTTTTTTAGAATTACCTTTAAATGAAATACATTTCTTTCTGTCATTCTTTTCTCTAGGAATTGATTTCCAAGAGTTATCACCAATTACGGTTTCTTTTTTATCACAAACAGTAAATTCTATTTTTGAGCCAACTGGTGCCTTAATATGTGTTGTTTTTGCTTTATTTTTAATTTCTTCAAATTTAATTGTTTTGGTAATATCAGTATCAAAAGTAGTATCTATATTAACAGTATTTTTTCGTAAATCACCATTGAAAGCTAATGATATAGTTGTAGAAGAATTTGCAAAATTTTCTGTTGTGCATGCTAAATATGTTACAATATAAGATAATAATAATAAAATAGCAATAGTAAAATCAACTTTTGAAAAATAAATTACTAATAATACAAGTAATAATTTAGTAATAGGATGTTGAATATATTGTAATAGATTTGCAGGGATACGTGGTCTTAAAGAGATATAAGAAATTAAAGCAACATATGTTAAAATAGTAAGATTCTTTTTATTTAATAAGTCGGATTCCATTATATATAAAATATCTATATATAAAAAACTTATATTTATTCAAATTTATGTATTTTATCAATAAAAAAATTGATAAAAATAAAACAAGAAATAAAATTACTAAAAGTATTGCACACATTTATATTTATAATATGACGACAATCAAAGATATTGAGGAAATTAATGATATAGTGAAAAGATGCACAGATAAACCGAATACACATGTATGGAAAGATTTAAAAGTTCCTCAAGAACAATATCCTATTTATAAAGATATATTAAATGATATTATAAATTTGGAAGATTTTAAAAATGCAACAGATAAGCAACTAAATAAAATTTGGAAAAAATATAAAATGAATCCATCAAGAGGAAAACTAACAGAAGTATATTTGATTTTAGTAGATGAAAACAAGTTTGAAAGAAATAAGGATTTAGAGGATTTTCTAATCAGTAAAAGATGTCGTGGTATATCAGGTGTAACAGTTGTAACTGTATTTCTATCACCATATCCAAATGGACAAAAATTTTCATGTAATTGGAATTGTCATTATTGTCCGAATGAACCAGGTCAACCCAGAAGTTATCTTTTTGGTGAACCAGGTGTTCTTCGAGCAAATCAAAATGGTTTTGATTGTATTAAACAAATGTATTCAAGAATAGATAGTTATAAAATGACTGGTCATCCAACTGATAAATTTGAAGTATTGATTCTTGGTGGCACAATTTATTCTTATCCTAAAGATTATCTAGAAACTTATATGAGAGATATTTTTTATGCAGCTAATACTTGTTTCAATAAATATAGCCGTGAAGTAAAAAGTCTAGAAGAAGAACAATTAGAAAATGAAAATAGTGAACACAAAGTTATTGGAATTACAGTTGAAACAAGACCTGATTGTATTAATAAAACAGAATTAGAATATTTCCGAAAGTGGGGAGTAACAAGAGTACAGTTAGGTGTACAACATACTGATGATATAATTTTGAAAAAAGTGAATCGAGGACATGGGCTAAAAGATACACTTGAAGCATGTAAGACATTGAGAGATAATTGTTTTAAATTCGATATCCATCTAATGCCAAATTTACCAGGAAGTAATAAAGAGAAAGATATTAAAATGATGGAATATGTATTAAAAAATATACATCCAGACCAAGTAAAAATATATCCAACAGAGACAACACCATTTACAAAAATTCTTGAAGATTATAAAGAAGGGAAATATATTCCATATGGAAATCAAGATTTAGAAGAAGTATGTTTGTATTGGTTAGAACGAGTTCATCCATGGATTCGCAATAATCGAATTGTAAGAGATATTCCGAATTATTATATTGTAGATGGAGTAAAAACATCAAATCAGTATCAAGAATTTCAGGATATCATGAAACGAGATGGTAAAGAATGTAAATGTATTCGTTGTCGTGAGGCAGGGAGACATGAAAAAGAAAATCCACTCAATGGTGAATTAGTAGTAAGAACATATGAGGTTGCTGGAGGCACTGAATATTTTATTACATGGGAATCAAAACCAGTAAATGGTATTGAAGCAAAGAATTATTTAGAATTAGGTTATAAAGAACCAAGAAAAGCACTATTTGGATTTTTACGACTTCGAATTAATAAAGAAAATACAAATTATATTTTTAAAGAATTAGAAGGATGTGGTCTAATTCGTGAATTACATGTATATGGACGCACATTAAAGAGCTCTGATAAAAATAATGGTGAAGTTCAACATATCGGAATTGGTAAAAAACTAATGAAAGCAGCCGAAAATATTATACTTGATTCAGGATTAAAAAAGAGTGCAGTAATTGCAGGTGTTGGAACAAGAAATTATTATAGAAAATTAGGTTATGAAAAAGTGAATACCTTTATGATTAAAAAACTATTTGATTGGAAAAAGTTTAATAGCTATATGATAATTATTTTCCTTGCATGTTTATTTATGTTTATTAAGGTATAACCTTAAGGATTTTGAATAATTTAGCTAAAGACAAATCAATAAAAATTGAAATATATATTATTAATTGGATGATATATATTATATATTGAATTGAATTAATAGAAAGATGAGTAAGAAAAATAGCAAGCTTAACCCAGATTCTCCTAATTTTGTTCCTAATGCTCCGAATCATATTCGAGAATTAGAGATTATGAATGAAAAATACAAGAATACAATTTACAATAATTTAAGTGAAATTTCATATTTAAAAGGTGTTATTAGCGAATTTGAAAGAATTAAGAAGATTGACAAAGAACGTATTTATGAAAAAGATGGTCATATTGGTCGATTATATTTTGATATTGATAAACTAGAAAAAACTATTATTGTTAAAGACACAGAATATTCTGAATTAATGAAAGAGAATGCAAAATTAAATAATATTATTGATGAGAAAAATATTAAGAATTCTGAATTATTGAAAGAGAACGAAGAATTAAAAAGTTTTAATAAGGATATTTCATCTGATATTATTAATAATGAAATTAATAGTATTATTAAAGAAAAAGATAAAAAAATTGCAGAATATGAAGCAGGAATTATTAATTTTTACAATACAATTGTAGAAAAAGACAAACTGATTGAATTTAATAATAAAAAAACAGATGAACTAAATTCAATGTATATTCAAATGAACAACATGTATAATACTATTTTTAATGATAATAATCTTTTAGTGGAAAGATATAATAACCTATTGACTAATTATAATAAAAAAATAGATTGGTATGATGAATTAAGTAAAAAATATGAAGAAATAAAAAATTATTATATTGAATTGGATAATAAAAAAAAAAGTGAGCATGCAGAATTTATTAAATTATATTTTGGAGTAGCAAATGAAAACAAAATTCTGAAACAGCGAGTTCAAGAACTAGAATTATGTAATAACAAAGAGATTTTTGAGAAAGATAAACAAAATCTAATCAATAGTTATAACAAAGTGCTTGGAGTATTTCATCAAATTTATGTAACTAACAGCAGTAATATGAATATTCATAATAAAGAAAACATTCCACCTAAGAAGTATAAACAGGTGATGAATCCGGAAGATGAAATTGATGAATAATTTATTTATATATTTTTATTATTTTTTTTATTTATTAAACAAAAATCTTACTTCTTAGAAGGGGCGAGACAACCAGCATAATGATTGGTCTTTTGCTTCTTGGGAGTAGAGAAATCATCATTTTCATTCATATCAAAAATGAGTTGAGTATTGACACCAAGATTATGGGTTTTGGCAAAATTATGGTAATGAGGTTCCTGAAAAGAAGGGCGACCCGGAGCAAGACACGCAGCATGAGGGTTAGGCATGCGTTCACGTTCAGGGGTCTTCGGGACGTTCTGGTTCTGCATTTTAATTGTAATAATTCAGATACGAGAGAAATTTATATTATATATTTATATTACAATTAAATAAAATTTTCAATTTTTATTGTAGCTAAAGCTTCAATTACTATAGAAAATATTATATGTTTCCTTTAATTCATTTAAAATTTTATAATTCTCATCACTCATTCGTTGAACTTGAAACAGTCGTACGGCATCATAATTCATTCGATAATGAGTATTATCCTTATTCTTTTTTTCATTTTCAAGAATTTCTTTCATACATTCTTCAATTGTAATTTCATTCTTTTTTTGATAGGTAATTTTGTTTGACTGTTCCATAACCATTTTTTCCATATTTTTATATTTTTTCAAAAGATTATAATAGTCCATTTTAGAATAATATAGAATAATATAGAATTATATAGAATTAAATTTTATTTTCAATTTTTTTATTTATTAAATATATAAAATGGATTACGCTCAATTATTCGTAGCTTTTTTAGTTCTATTAGGTGCAGCTTTCATGACTGCCGCATCATCAGTTGCAGTTCAATGTTTCAATGATAATGCCGCATACAAAGAAGAAAAAAAATCAAACTATGTTTACTCATCAGTTAGTGTCGCAATAGGTGTATTAATTATGTTATTTAGCTTTTATTTAATGTATAAAGCTTCCGGTAGAGAATAATTATTTTAATATATTAAATTAAAGTTTTAATATATTTATAAATTTTTAAAGAGTATTTATTTTAAATGGATCAGGTAAATCACATAATTTAGGAGTTTTATCCCAAGGTCCAGTTATTTTTATACTTGGTAATTTTGTTTGGTCAGAACATAAAGGTGTATCATAAAATGCTCCCCATGAATTTTCTTGTCTGTAAAAATCTGGAAACTTCCAAATACTTAAGTTCTGGTTAAATAATTTGCATGATCTAAACATACCAGCGATAGAAATTATTTTAGATACATCCCATTTTGTTACATTCGAATTATTAAAAAGAAGACAATAACCAAACATACTGTTCATACCTACAACAGTAGAAGGTATATAATTTGGTACATAAATTAAATTACAACAACCTTTAAAAGCTAAATCTAATGAGGTCATACCTTTTATATTACCCCATTGTAAAACATGAGTTATGTAATGTTTACTTTTTAAGGAATAATTTGTAAAATGAAATGAATCAAAATTACCAGTAATTTGAATATCATATATTCCTGGGTTTGCATAAGTATGATTATATGGTGAATCACTTATTCTATATAACGTTACATAACCACTTGTATAATTATTAGATGTTCCATCACCCCAATCAACTTTTACATTTATATTTCCCCTTGCAGAAGCACCAAAATTTAAATACATTTTATTAGCTTCTGTGTTAGTTTTATTAATCATATCATCCATGGTAAGTGTTGAATTTGATTTACGTGTGTCTATTCTGATAACTAGTGCATCAGATGGATAAGCAAAAGAATCTTTAATCTTACGAATATCATCTATATTTAAACAATTTAAATTACCTTCACCTACACATATTTGTTTATCTTGATTTATTAATATTCCTTCATTTCTAATTGTATCTTTTGATAAAAATCTTGAATCAGAATCAGTTTTGTTATAATAATCCGAATTTAGTTTTGTAGTATTAATAAATCTAGCATCAGAGTCTGTTTTATTATAATAATCAGAAGTTAGTTTTGTATTAGTTATATATTTACCATCGGCTGTTGATTGTAATAAATATCCGTTTAATGATGATAACGGAGCATATAATTGATTTGATTCTGTTCTTGTATAATAATTATTAAATTTTGTATCAATATTAGATAATCTTGTATCAATACCATTTAATGAAGATAAAGGAGCATATAATTGATTTGTTTCTGTTCTTGTATAATAATTATTAAATTTATTATCTACATTTGATATTGATGTATCATTCGATTTTGAATAATTACTCAATCTTGTATCAAGACCAATTAATGAAGATAAAGGAGCATATAATTGATTTGATTCTGTTCTCGTATAATAATTATTAAATTTTGTATCTATTGCAGTTAATGCAGAATCATTCGTTTTAGAATAATTAGTGAAATCACCTTTTAAAGTATTTAATGATTCATCGTTAGTTTTTGAATAATTAGCGAAATCACCTTTTAAGGTATTTAATGATTCGTCATTAGTTTTTGAATAATTCGTAAAATCACCTTTTAAAGTATTTAATGATTCATCGTTAGTTTTTGAATAATTAGTAAAATCACCTTTTAAGGTATTTAATGATTCATCGTTAGTTTTTGAATAATTAGTGAAATCACCTTTTAAGGTATTTAATGATTCATCGTTAGTTTTTGAATAATTAGTGAAATCACCTTTTAAAGTATTTAACGATTCATCATTAGTTTTTGAATAATTAGTGAAATCACCTTTTAAGGTATTTAATGATTCGTCATTAGTTTTTCCATAAGTAGTAAAATCATTTCTTAAAGTTTTAACGGATTCGTCATTAGTTTTAGAGTAATTTGTAAAATCACCTCTTAAGGTTTTAACTGTTTCATCATTAGTTTCACCATATTTTGTAAAGTCACCTCTTAAAGTTTTAACTGTTTCATCATTAGTTTTTCCATATGTGGTGAAATCATTTCTTAAAGTTTTAACTGTTTCATCATTAGTTTTTTCATATGTGATGAAATCATTTCTTAAAGTTTTCACTATTTCGTCATTAGTTTCTCCATATTTAGTAAAGTCACCTCTTAAGGTTTTAAGAGTTTCGTCATTGTTTTTTCCATAAGTGGTGAAATCATTTCTTAATGTTCTAACGGTTTCATCATTATTTTTCCCATAAGTAGTAAAATCATCTCTTAAGGTTTTAACTGTTTCATCATTGGTTTCACCATATTTAGTAAAGTCGCCTCTTAAGGTTTTCACAGTTTCGTCATTAGTTCCTTGGTATTTAGTAAAATCGGTAGTTAGCTTATTTAATGATTTTGTGACAGGAGTAACTTTATCATTGATTATATCATTAACATCAACTCCTTTTACATTTAAATTACCGTTAATATCTAAATTATTATTAAAAATAGAATTACCATTAATAATAGCTTTACCATCAACATTTAAATCTTGTTTAATGTTAGCATTTTTACTAAAGATAGAATTTCCAAGAACATTTAAATCTTTATAAAGAGTTTGACCATCAGCAGTAAAAAAACCTTTAACGGCTAAGTCACCATCTAATTTAGAATTACCTTCAACTTTCAAAGTATTGGTAATAAAATCTCCCATGTTGCGATTATTATTACCAATATTTGTATAAGTTGTAGCTAATATTTCAGGAACTTTTGAATCTGATGCATTTATCGATCTTGCAATATTTGCAGCTGTTGTAGTAGTAGTTTTTGGTGCTACTTTTGGTGCAGTTTTAGATTTTGATTGACCTGAAAAGTTTTCATAACAAGAAAAAGACAAATAAATTAATAGAATAATAATAATAACTATTAATAGTATTTTTATGTTCATTTTTATATAATTAATAAATATAAAAATTTAGCAATTATTCAATAAATAAATTATAAAATAAATTTTATCCACAAGGCTTACAATTTGCTGAAAGAGGTGATGTATTAAGACATTGGAAAACAGGTCTTTTACTTTCATTACCAGTATTACATAATTCAGTTCCCTTTATCATACTCATTACTGAACTAGGTGCAATACTTAAAGGACTTAAATTTTGATTGAATGCAGATAAAGGTGGTAATGTAGAAGATAGAGGAGCTAATGCAGAATTTGTTTTTTCATATTGTAACATATTATTAAAATTAGTTACTTTACCTAATTTATTATTCCAAGAACTTAAATCTTGATTAAATCTAAATGCATTATAAAACATACTCGACATATTTGTAACATTACTTACATTCCAGTTACCTATAGGTTGATTAAAATTAATTGCATTTGCAAACATACTTGACATTGAAGTTACTTTACTAACGTCCCAATTTCCGATAGGTTGATTAAAAGAAGATGCACCACTAAACATAGAAGACATATTTGTAACATTACTTGTATTCCATGAACTTATATCTGTATTAAATGATGATGCGCTATTAAACATAAGTGACATTGTAGTTACACTAATTGTATTCCAATTACCTATATCTCCATTAAAAGAAGATGCACCACTAAACATAGATTGCATATTAATTACTTTACTTACATCCCAATTAATTAGTGATTGATTAAATGAAGTGGCACTTGTAAACATACTTTGCATAGTGATATTTTCTATTTTATTAAATATCCAATTACCTATAGGTTGATTAAAAGAAGATGCTCCACTAAACATTGATTGAAAACTTGTTACTCTACTTACATTCCAATTACCTATAGGTTGATTAAAAGAAAATGCATTAAAAAACATAGAATTCATAGTGGTAACACTACTTACATCCCAATTGCCTATAGGTTGATTAAAAGATGTTGCGTTACTAAACATTGAAGTCATAGTTATAGTTTCTAAATTATTAAGTATCCAATTATCGAGTGGTTGATTAAAAGAAGATGCGCCACTAAACATAAATTGAAAATTAGTTACTTTTCTTACATTCCAACTATTGAGTGGTTTATTAAAATTTTTTGCTGAACTAAATAAAGAAGACATATTAGTTATTCTACTTACATCCCATGTACTTATATCAGAATTAAAATCTGAACTAGCAAAAATTCCTGAAATAGATGTAACAGTAGATGGAATATTATTAGGAACTGTTAGTAAATTTTTTGTTGCATAACATGCATATTCTAATGATGTAAAATTTGGACCAAAATTACCCCAATTATTAATAGAAGTAATATAATGACATCCTAAATATGTTGAAGATTGAGTTGCACCATATTTAGTTGCAGTACCTCTTATGCGAACAATATATATCTTATTATCTAAATTGTAAACATGTTTTATAGGATTTGTAGAAGATACACTTATTGGACCATTATAAGTATCAGATAATCCATCACCCCAATCTACAGTAATTGATTCTCCCGTTGATAATGTAAATGGTAAAGAAATAGTAGTAGGAGCAGTTGATACTCTTCCACCAAGAAACACTAAAGGCATTCTATTTGTACAAGAATCAATATTATAAACAATTTCCATGGTATTCACATCAGAAATCATAGTAGTAGGTGTAAATGTAGTCATTGGTGAAGCAGTTAATGGTGCAGTAATAGGTGCAAATGTAGTTACTGGTGAAATGGTTAATGGTGCGGTAATTGGTGCAAATGTAGTTACTGGTGAAGTGGTTAATGGTGCGGTAATTGGTGCAAATGTAGTCATTGGTGAAGCAGTTACTGGTGCAGTAATAGGTGCAAATGTAGTCATTGGTGAAGTGGTTAATGGTGCGGTAGTAGGTGCAAATGTTAGAGGAGCAGTTGTTAATGATGTAGAAACAGGAGAAATAGTGGTAGGTGCAGTTACAGGTGCAGCTGAAGTAGTAATAGTTGTAGATACTGTCGAATAATTTTTAATTTTATTAAAATCATCATAAGATAAACATCTATCACCAATACATAAAGAATTAGATTTTCCAATGGTAAATCCAGAAGATAATTTATTTGTTAATTCACTATCTGTTAGATAACTTCCTGCTGGTGCATATCCTTGTAAAGAATTAATTGTTGCATAATTAGTTAAATAACTATTTAGAGATGAATCTAGAACATAACTACTGAATTTTGAATTTATATCATTAATAGAACTTAAAGGTGCATACAGAGCTAATGAACTATTTAATGATTCTTTAGTTGCGTAACTATTTAATACACTTCTAGGTGCATAATTATCTAAAGTAGATAAAGTTGCATAATTTTTAAATTTATCATTGACATTTGATAAATCAGTAGAGGTTGCATAATTTTTTAGAGTATTATCTAACATTGTTTGTTGAACATAAGGTGATAAAGAATCATTAATAATAGAATTAATATTTTTACCATTAATATTAAGATTACCATTTACATCAATTTTATCAAAAATAGAATTACCTTTAAAATTGCTAGTACCATCTACATTTAAGTCTCTTTTGAAACTAGCATTACCACCAAAAACAGAATTATTTTTAACATCAACACTATTTAAAATACCTTGACCGTTAGCAGTAAAAATACCTTTAACATTTAAATTTCCATTAATGTTTGCATCGGATTCGGTATATAATGTATTAGTTACAAAATCACCGGTGTTACGAGAGTTACTACCAATATTTTTATAATTGTTACGAAGTATTTCAGGAACTCTTGTAGTAGTTTTAGCGGTTGGTGCTTTTTTTGCAGTTGGTGCTTTTTTAGTTCCTGCAAAATTCTCATAACAAGAAAAAGATAAATAAATTAATAGAATTACAATAATAACTATTAATAAGATTGTCTTATTCATTTTATATAATTATATTATATAAAATAAAAAATATTATATTAATATTTATTTAATATTTAAAACCAACCAGGACTACATTTAGATGAAGATGGTGCTGTTGATGGAGAGGAGATAGGTGCAGTTAAACATAATAATTGTGGTCTTTTACTAATTTGCAAACTATTTGCATTTTTAAACATATTCAATGTATTAGTATTAGGGCTAATAATCCAAATACTTAAATCCTGATTAAAATTAATTGCACCATAAAACATATTTTCCATAGTAGTAACATTATTAATATTCCAACTATAAATAGGTTTATTAAATTCACGGGCTGTATTAAACATAAAAGACATATTAGTAACATTACTAGTATCCCAATATTTTATTGAATTATTGTTACCATCTACCCCAGTATTTATATCTTGATTAAATTTATATGCTTGGAAAAACATACCACTAAAAGTTGTTACTTTACTTGTATTCCATTTATCTAGAGGTTGATTAAAAACTCTTGCCGAATTAAACATACCTGACATATCTGTAACATTACCTGTATTCCAATTGCCAATAGGTTGATTAAAGTCAGTATTAGAAAACATATATGACATATCTGTAACATTAGTTGTGTCCCAATTACCAATTGGCTGGTTAAATGCAATAGCTGAGGTAAACATTCTACCCATGTTCGTTACTTTACTTACATCCCAATATTTTTTGGTATTATCATTTGGATCAACAGTTGTATTTATAGGTTGATTAAAACTACTTGCATTATAAAACATAAAGGTCATATTATTTACTTTACTAGTATTCCAATTACCAATAGGTTGATTAAAATTAGTTGCAGTATGAAACATTTGAGTCATATCTATAACATTACTAGTATTCCAATTACCAATAGGTTGATTAAAATTAGTTGCTTTGAAAAACATACCATTAAAAGTTGTTACTTTACTAGTATTCCAATTACCTATAGGTTGATTAAAAGATGTTGCTTCCAAAAACATAGATGACATATCTGTAACATTACTTGTATTCCAACTATTAAGTGGCTGATTAAAAGATATTGCCTTTTTAAACATATTACTCATATTTGTAACTTTACTAGTGATCCAGCTATCTATAGGTTGATTAAAAGAGATTGCTTCTGAAAACATATATGACATAAAATTAACTTTATTAGTGTTCCAACTACCTATCGGTTGATTAAAAGATTTTGCACTATTAAACATGTATGACATGTTAGTAACATTTGATGTATTCCAATTATCAAGTGGTTGATTAAAAGAAGTTGCATACGAAAACATAGATTGCATCAAAGTAACTTTACTAACATTCCAATTATCAATTGGTTGATTAAAAGAAGTTGCTTCAGCAAACATTTTTTGCATATTAGTAACATTAGAAGTATTCCAATTATTAAGTGGTTTATTAAACTTATTATTACCTGAAAACATATATGACATATCAGTAATATTGGAAACATCCCATGAATTTATGTCTTGGTTGAAATCTGAAGAGAATAACATAAATGACAGAGAAGTAACAGTAGAAGGAATATTATTTGGTAGTCTTTGTAAATTCTTAGCTCCAGAACAAGCACCTCTTAATGATTTTAATCCAAGATTACCCCAACTGTTAATAGAAGTAACATAATGAGAACCATAATATAATTCGAATATAGTAGCACCAAAACTGTTAGCTTTCCCAGATATACGAACAGTATAATTCTGATTATCACCAACATAAACATGTTTTATAGGATTGTTCGGATTCGTAGAAGATAATGTTATTGGTCCATTATATGTATTAGATGCCCCGTCTCCCCAATCAACTGTTATTGATTCTCCAGTTAATAATGAAAATGGTAAAGAAATAGTAGTAGGTGCACTTGCAACTTGTTTATCATAATTGTAAATAGATGGTAATAGCATTCTATTTGTACATGTATCAATATTATAAACTATTTCCATATAATCTGTGCCAAAATCAATTGTTGAAATTCCTTTAACCTTACCAATATCGTCATAATTAATACAATTATTATCAATACAAATCTTATTATCTTTTCCAACAATGATACCATTAGATAGTTTATTTGTCAAATCTGTATTTGTTATGTAACTACCTTTTGGTGCATATCTTTGTAATACACTCATTGGTGCATAATTTGATAATCTAGTTGTTAGAGTATTAGTTAATAAATAATTATTAAATTTGTTATTTATATCGTTTAATGAACTTTTTGGAGTATAATTAGTTAAAGCATTATCTAAAACACTTTGTTGAACATAAGGACTTAAATCACCATATTGAATATATTCTTGTAATAAAGTGTTGGGTGCATAGTTAATAAATCTATTATTAATTTGATTTAATTGTTCATTAGTGGAATAACTATTTAATTGATTATTTAAATAATCTTTTTTTGCATAAGGAACGAATGATTTATCTAATAAAGAACTAAAAGAATCGTTATTAATATTTAAGTTTTGTGTATCAATATTGGAAAAGGTAGCATTTTTAATTGTACTAGTTCCATTAATATCAATATCTTTATTAAAAGTAGCATTGTTTTGAAACGAAGATTGATTCTTGATATTTAGGCTATTATAATTATTGAGTTGATTCGAAGTGAAATTACGATTAACAACTAAATTACCATCAATAATTGCATCAGAATTAGTATTTAGCGTATTAGTTACAAAATCGCCAGTATTTCTAGAGTTAACGCCAAAATTCGAATAATTACCATTAGCAAAGTTTTCATAACAGGAAAAAGATAAATATATTAATAGAATAATAATAATTACAATCAATAGAATAATCTTATTCATTTTTATATATTATATATATAAAATTAAAATATATATAATTTTTATACTTTATGACCAAGCAGGAGAACAATTAAACGAGGGTGTTGTAGAAGAAGTAGGAGCAGTTAAACATAATAATTGTGGTCTATTTTTAATTTCTAATTTTACATTATTAAACATATTACCAACTTTGGTATTAGCATTTATAATCCAATTACTTAAATCTTGGTTGAAAGAAATTGCATTATCAAACATATATTCCATATTATAAACTTTATTAATATTCCAACTACCAATAGGTTGATTGAAAGATTTTGCATAATAAAACATATATGACATATCATAAACATTGGATGTATTCCAGTTATTAATTGGTTGATTAAAAGATGTATAAGAAAACATATTTCTCATATCAACAACATTACTAGTATTCCAATTACCAATTGGTTGGTTAAAAGAAGTAGCACTATAAAACATACTTCTCATTTCTCTTACATTACCTGTATTCCATTTATCTAAAGGTTTATTAAATTTCTTTGCATTACTAAACACACTAACCATTGTATCTACATTACTTACATCCCATGAATTTATATCATAATTAATGTCTGAACCATAAAACATATATGATATATTTGTAACTGTAGGTGGAATATTATTTGGAACTTTTTGTATACTCTTAGTTCCAATACATGCACCATTTAAATTCGTTAAACCTAGGTTACCCCAACTATTAATAGAAGTAATATAATAACATCCATAATAATTTTTAAGATCAACATAAACACCATATTCATTAGCTTTACCAGATACACGAACAGTATAAATCTGATTATCAATATCATAAACATGAGTTATAGGATTTGTAGTAGTAGATAATGTTATTGGTCCATTATAAGTATTAGATGTCCCGTCTCCCCAATCAACTGTTATTGATTGTCCTTCTAATAATTTAAACGGTAAAGAAATAGTAGTTGGTGCAGTTAATAATCTAGTATTAGAAAAAGAAAAAGGCATTCTATTAGTACATGTATCAATATTATAAACTATTTCCATATAATCTGTATTAGAAGTAAGTGTTACATCAGACATTCCTTTAACTTTGCCAATATCATCGTAATTAATACAATTATTATCAATACAAACCTTATTATCTTTTCCAACAATAATACCATTTGATAATTTATTAGTTAAGTCATTATCTGTTACAAAACTACCTTTGGGTGCGTATCTTTGTAATACACTTTTTGGTGCATAATTTGATAGTCTAGTTGTTAAAGTATTAGTTAATAAATAATTATTAAATTTGTTATTTATTTCATTTAATGAACTCTTTGGAGTGTAATTAGTTAAAGCATTATCTAATACACTTTGTTGAACATAAGGACTTAAATCACCGTATTGAATATATTCTTGCAATAAAGTATTGGGTGCATAACTACTAAATTTATTATTAATTTGATTTAATTGTTCATTAGTGGAATAACTATTTAATTGATTATTTAAATAATCTTTTTTAGCATAAGAAACTAATGATTTATCTAACAAAGAATTAAAAGAATCGTTATTAATATTTAAGTTTTGAGTATCTATATCAGAGAAAGTGGCATTTTTAAATGTACTAGTTCCATTAATATCAATATCTTTATTGAAAGAAACATTGTTTTGGAAAGAAGATTGATTTTGTATGTTTAGACTATCATAATTATTAAGTTGATTCGAAGTAAAATTACGATTAACAACTAAATTGCCATCAATAATGGCATCAGAATTAGTATTTAGGGTATTAGTTACAAAATCACCAGTGTTTCTAGAATTTACACCAAAATTTGAATAATTAGCAAAGTTTTCATAACAGGATAAAGATAAATATATTAATAGAATAATAATAATTACAATCAATAGAATAATCTTATTCATTTTTATATATTATAACTAGATATAAAAAAATTAATTATGTGAAATTATATATATAATGAGGAAAATACCAGAAACATTTGAAAATCCATTTGATAATATTTTAATTTCGATGGCAGATAAAATGAATCCATATTTTCACAGTGCATCATTAACACCGAATGATTTAACCACAATATCACTTGTATTAAGTATAATGGCTGTATATTTTTTAATTAAAGGTTGTTATCAACATGCAATAATATTATTTTTAGTATCATATTTTTTTGATTGTTGTGATGGGCATTATGCAAGAAGTTATAATATGGAAACAAAATTTGGTGATTATTATGACCATTATGGAGACATAATTAAACATTTATTATTATTTTTTGCATTATATAAAATGAATCCAGTTAAGTTTAAAAAAATTATACCATATGGATTATTTGTAATATTTTTAGCATTAGTTCATTTAGGTTGTCAAGAAGTATATTATGGCAAATATTCTTCAAATACACTAAATACATTAAAATATTTTTGCCCAGCCAACAAAGACAACGTAGAAAGTTATTTAAAAATAACACGTTTTTTTGGCTGTGGAACATCTTATTTATTTATGGCATGGCTAATATATTGGTTTTCAAAATAAAATTATTATAATATAAAATAATTTTATTGAGTTATAATAATATGAGTATACCTAAAATAATACATCAAATTTGGATACAAGGTGATGAACTAATACCTGAAAAATTTAAAAAAAATCAAGATAAGATAAAGGAACTTCATAAAGATTGGACATATATATTATGGGATGAAATTAAGATATTAACACTACTAAAAGAAAATAATTTAGATTGGTTAAATAAATATTATAAATTTGCGTATCTACATCAAAAAGTAGATTATGCAAAATTAATAATTTTATATTTATATGGTGGAATCTGTGTTGACATGGATGCATATGCTAAGAAAAAATTAGATGATTTATTTGAAAAATGTAAAAATTATGATTTAGTGGTATCAAATTTTAAAGACTTAGGATATGTTGGTAATTATGTAGTATGCAATAAATTTTCTCAATGTTTAAATAATGGTAACTTTTTTGGGAAACCAAAAACAGATATATTAAAATTTATGATAGATAGTATTAAATTTGAATGTTCTGCACTTGATTATAAGATAAAATGCATTCATAAAACAACAGGACCAACTTATTTCAACAATGTTTTAAATGATTACATAAATAATAATAAAAATATTAATAAATCAAAAATACTAATATTAGAAAATGAGTATTTAGAGCCATGTACTATGGACATTTGTGAAATAACAGATAATACATATATTGTTCACGAACATGCAAATACATGGATAAATGATTACATAAGATTCATAGGTGAAATTTATCTTAAATATAACAATGAATTATTTTTATCTATTTTTGTAATAATTTTAATGATAACATATTATTTAATTAAAAAATTTAGATATTCATAATTTTATCGAATTTATCCTTAAAAGATTCAGTCATAATAAAATTCATTTTAAAAATATCCTTTTTATTAGATTTTGTGGATGAAATAAATATTGGCTTAACATTAAATTGAGCAGAGAACGGTAATTCTTTTAGGAATTTAAGTTGATTATTTTTTAATTTAGTAATATTGATATCCATATCAATATCAATAACTTTTTCATTTATTTCGGACCATTTATTATTTTTAATAATCCATAATTTTTTATTTTTGCCAACTTTAATATCACCAGATTTATAGAAAGTTGCACTAACTAGAGGACCAATTCTTTTAGGGTCATTTTTAAGGTTTAACTTACTAATATTTTTTTTAATTTGAGATAGGTTTTTATCGCTTGAAAGAGGACTTGAACATAAGTAAGTTTTTTTATCGATTACTATTTTACCGAATTCAAAATCTTGATTCCAGTATTTTTCGACATCACCATAGTTTATATCTAAAAGTTTATCATCTTTATCTAATTTAAGTTTTGGAAGGTGATTATAAGATAATTCTACTTTATAATTCTTTTTTATAAATTTCCAGCAATCTGTATGTAAGAAGACACCAAAATTACCATCAATAAAAGATGGTTTTGTGTATTTTGTTAATTGTTCAACACAAATTTTAGAATTACAAAAAGTGACATTACAGTTTATTTCTTCTAAATTATGTATAATAGAACCATCAGTAACTAACATAGTGCATTTATTCATCCATTTGGATTTCTTTTTTAGTTGTTTTAATTCGTTCATTTGTTTTGGATTTAGTTTATCTTCTAAAATTTCTTCTTCATATGCATCTATAGTTCCATCAAGAATACCATGACAAGGATTACCACAAATTAAACAAAATATATCCCAACAACCCATATACTATTATATAATAAAAATATAAAAAATAATTATTTTTTAATATCATAATATCATAATATATAAATGTCTAGTAAATTTACGTGTGATACAGGTAAAAGATTATTAGAAAGATGTAATCAAGATGATAATGGTAAATATGAAAGTAAAGAAGAATGTCAAAAAGACTGTTTTACTGACAATGAAAAAAGGGTATTTACTAAATTTACGAATGAGGCATCATTATATAGCTTAGTTCATAACATTAAAAAAGTATCACCGATAAAAGATATTCCATTAATGACCTATAAAGGAAAATATTATAATGAACCTATATTTAAATATGATGAAACTAGATTTCTATATCGTAATATAAATCATCACTATAATGAAAATGAATATTATAAAATTCTATTAAAAAATAAAAATGTTATGGCTGGAAAACATATATATATAAATAAATCTGGAATTGAAGATATGTCTGATTTTGATTTAAGTTTATTAACTGATATTAAATCAATGATAGATAAGAATATCAAATTTTGCTATAAACATATAATATACACAGATGAAACAGATGATGAAAAAGAATTATCAACAAGCAATTGGGCACATGCTATTGGATTTTTAATTAAATTAGACAAAAATGTCGAAAAATATGATATAACATATTTTATTTATGAACCAAATGCATCTACTTATTTAAAAGAAACGATAAAAATTTTTGAAGAATATATAATAAATTTAACAAATTTATTTGGTAAGAAACAGCTTCCAATAAATAATATAAAATTCATAAATTTATCTAATTTCTATGGTATACAACAAAATGAAATTTTTGATTTATATACGACTATAAATGTTACAAGATATATAAATTTTTTAAAAATTAATTTAAAAAACATAATTAAAATTATAGGGAAAATATTAAAAAAATTCATATTAGATGACTTTAAAAATCCAGAAATAAAACAAAAAATAAATTTAGATAATACAAAAGATATAAGTGATTATACAAATATTAATAAAATATACGATTATTTAAATAATAATTATTTTAAATTTAAAAAAAATTATACATTTATAGAAATAATTACAAATGAGATTAGTTATATATTTACATATCAATATAATAAAGAAATTCCGAATGATTTTGATAGAGATATAGAGGAAAGTATTGATGAAAATTTGGAAAGATTTACTAATTTATATTTTTATTTAGACGATAATCTTAAAGAAATTCATTATTTATTAACGGATATTAACACACATTTTTTATTTGCTACTAATAATACAATTGATGTTTTCAATAATTTTTGTTATGCTTGGAGTAAATATGTCATATTATTAATAATTAATAATGATAATGTAAACCCTTATGACATAATTAAACAAGCATATTTTCAAACAAATAATGAAGATGAGATTAAATATATATTTAATAAATATAATAAACAACTAACAAATACCTTTGAAAATAAATTTAATGTATATGAAGAAGATTATGAAATAAACGAAATGAGTTTACATCAAGACTTGAAAAAATTAGTAAAAAAATTTGAGATTGTATATATTAAGAATAAGTTAAAAGAAGAGATTGATAAAATAAAGTCTGACAAATCATACTCTATATATACGTATGAATTTAAATATACAAAACAACTAATTAAACTTTATTACAAAATAACTAATTTTATAATTTTATTACTTTTACCTGATATTTATAATTCATTAAAAAAAAATAGAAGAGACATAATAAAAAATCCAATAAAATTAGAAAAAAATACAAAAGGTATAAGAATAGATGATTATGAAGAAGATAAAGAATCAATTGATTTTGATGAAATTATGAATAAACTATCACAATTTGGAGTAATTATTGATGGAAAAAATTATTTAATTAAAGATTTAATAAATAATGATAATATGGATATATTAACAAACTATATTATGAATTCAAAATTTACATTTGAAGAGATTAATAATTTAATATTATCTAAACAAACAGCAGGTGGAATAGATTATAAAGATAAATATTTAAAATACAAACAAAAGTATTTACAATTAAAGAATAAGTTATAATTTTTTATTAATAAATTTATATATAATATATATAAATGTCTAATAAATTTATATGTGATACAGGTAAAAAATTATTAGAAAGATGTTCACAAGATGTAACAGGTAAATATGAAAGTAAAGAAGAATGTCAGAAAGATTGTTTTACAGATGATGAAAAAATAGCAGGAGAAAAAATATCAAAAAAAACCTATTTATTAAATTTATCAAAACATAATATTAAAAAAATAGAACCAATTAAAGACATTCCATTATTAACATATGATGGAACCATATATAACAAACCAATATTTAGCTATGATGAATTAAGATTTTTATATATTAATATTAATGACTGGTTTAATAAAAATAAATACTATGAAAATTTATTAAAAAGTAAAAATGTTATCCGAGGTAAAGAAATTTGGATTAAAAAAGAATATGGAAATAAATACACACGTTCAAATTTTGAAAGTTTAATAGAAGAATTAAAATATATGATTGAAAAAAAAATAAAATTTTGTGATAAAGGAATAGATTATCAATTAACAGATTATTTTGGAAAAGGAAGTGGTCACGCTATAGGTTTGTTAATAAAATTAGAAAAAAAAGAGGATATATATGAAATAACATATTTTATATATGAACCGAATGCATCTACATATTATAAAAATGAAATAAAACTTATTGAAAAGGAGCTAACAGATTTTACAATAGCTAATATTTCAAATTCAAAAGTTAATTTTATAAATTTATCTAATTATTATGGCATACAACAAAATGAAATTTCAATTATCCATACTACAATAAATGCAGAAAAATATATAAAATTATTAGATAAAAACTCGGAATATATTGAACAAATATTAAAAAAATTTATTATAAAATTTTTAGAAGATGATTTTAAAAAAAAGGAAATACAAGATTTATTAGATTATACTAAAGATTTAGAAGATGAAGTAAATCTAGAAAAAATGTATAATTATATTAATGAAAATTACTTAAAATTTAACAAAAATTACCCAATTATAATTGATAGAATTAAAAGTTCGCTTAGTAATTTTTTTGAATTATTTTATGATAAAGAAAAAAAAAGAATTAGAATATCTGATGAAAAAATAAAAAACAACTTATATGTTGACTTAACATTATATTCTTTTAGTAAAAAAATAGAATCCTTATTTGAAAATATTAATAATCATTTTAAAATATCTTTTAATAATACTATTGATGTTTTCAATAAATTTTGTTTTGCATGGAGTAAATATGTAACATTATTAATAATAATGAATGAAAATGTAGATCCATTTGATATTATAAAACAAGCATATTTTCAAACAAATAATGAAAGAGAAATTAACTATATTTTTTCTACTATAAATAACAAAAATTATAATATGGATAGTCCTATTGACAAATATGAAATAAATATACCAGAAAAAATTGAAGAATTTAACAATAAATTGGAACATAAATATCTTGATATTATTTTAAATAAATATATTGAAAATTTTGACTTTTTTTATTCAGGTAAATTAGATGAAGCGAATGAAAGTATTTTGAAAGATAATTCATATTCTGAACTTAAACAAGAATTTAAAGTAACTAAACAAAAAATTAAATTGTATTATAAAATATCTAATTTTATTATTTTATTACTTTTACCTGATATATATAATGGGTTAAATTGTGTTGATACAAATATATTAGAATACCCGCTATTGGCTTTTGATATTGAAAAAAGAAAATTAGAATTTGATAATTATAAAGAAACACTCAAAATTGAAGATATATTTGAAAGATTATCTAAATTTGGTATATTAATTGATGGTAAAAATTATTTAATAAAAGATTTATTTAATGAAGGAAAACTAGATATGTTAACTAATGCAATAACAAATTCAATATATACATATGAAGATATAAATAATATGATAATTAGTGGATTACCACAAACAGCAGGCGGAATAGATTATAAAGAGAAGTATTTAAAATACAAACAAAAGTATTTACAATTAAAGAATAAGTTATAGTATGATTTCTACATATAATTAAATATATAATATGTTTAATTATTACTAATAGCATATATTATAGTGTTACGGCGCGAATTAGACATATGATATAACGTTACACGTGGGTTTGTATGTAGGTCACGCCGCCATCCTCATATAATACTAACTAATAACTACACATATAATAAATATAACTAATAAATAACTAAATATTAAATAAAATAACTAATTAAATAATAAATAACTAATAATTAGAAAAAATAAGAAATAGAAAAAAATAAGAAACACCTCTAAAGTGCTTTTACACGCGCGAACGCAAAACACAACGTGTTGTGTTGGAAAAAAATTTCAGGACACCCCCCTTTTTTAAACATTAATTTTGGAAATAATTATTGTTTACTTATTAACTTTTTATTATAAAATATGTAATTATTGGAAAATCTGTAAATTCTAACTATTATAATAACCAAAATAAAAAGTAAAGAAGAATAATAAAACTGTAATATTTAAAAATAAAATTTACAGAAATAATATAAACTGTAAAAAACTGTAAATCTATTTTAAGAAATAATTATATATTTATAATAATATAATGAGTTATACATGTACTTTTTGTAATTATACCACAACTGATAGTGGTAATTTTAGTCATCATAAAAAAGGAAAGAAACATATCGAAAAAGTAAACAAACTACATAATTCCTCCAATGAACTCCAAAATAACTCCAAAAATCCTCCAGAACCTGTAAAAAATATACAAAATAGTAAAGAAGAGATAGAATTAAAATGCACATATTGTAATTTAACATTTACACGCATTGATAATCTAACTAGACATCAAAATAAACGGTGTTTAAATAAGAAATTAGAAGAACAACAAAATCTACATAAGAAAGAAATAAATGAGGTGAAAATAGATTCAATATTGCGTGAAAAAGAATTAATACAAAAACAATTAGAAGAAGCAAAGAAAGAGAAAGAAGAGTTAAAAAAAGAAAAGGATGAACTTAAAAAAGAGAAGGAGGAAGAAAAGAAGAAGTTGGAAGACCAGTTATTATACTACCGTGATGTGGCATATAATACTAACAAAATAGAGAATGATAGTAACATGACAAATTTGAATTTCATAAACAAGCATTATGCGGATGCGCCGGCATTAGAAGGACCAAAGAATCTTCATAAATTGTTTAATGCCGATAAAACCGCAAATCCAGAGGTTTATTACGCAAAATTGGCACAAGAATTAGGGTCTCATCATAGATTAAATATTTTACATAAGGTTATATCAGATTTCATCGTTAAAGAGTATTGTAAAGAGGATAAAAGTAAACAATCAGTATGGAATTCAGACTCATCGCGTCTTAACTACATAATAAAGGAATGTATCCAGAAAGACAAAATATGGATAATGGATAAGAATGGAAAAACATTATTAGATAAGGTAATAAAACCAATATTAGAATATATAAAAATAGACGTTGCTGAAGCGGCAGATTACGTGATATCATTTAAAAAGAACAAGAAGATATCAAATTCAGAAATAGAAGACCATAAAGCATTATTAGAAATAGGATATAATATAATTAACAATTCATTACAAGAAGAGATTTTGAAAGAATTAACACAACATTTTAATATAAATCAAAAATTCTTATTAAAAGATATAAAAAATAAGAAGAAAGAAATAGAAATCAAAGCACTCAAAGATAAGGAAGATGCAAAAACTAAATTAAAACGCTCATTAGAAGATATTGAAAAAGAATTAGAAAAGATAAGGGAAGAAGAAAAAAACTTAGAAACAAATAGAGAACTAGACGATGGTGAAAAATGTGATAAATATGAAGAAATAGATACTAAAAAGAAGAATTTAAAGAATAAAAAGAAAGAATATAAACAATTATTAAACGAATATAATGAGATAGAGAAGAAATTAGGAGAAATAGCGAATGAAGAAGAAGATGTATCAAGTGATACAGAAAGTGAGAACGATAAGGAAGAACAACGACAATTCAAAATATTACAAATCGAAAAGAAGCGACGATTAATAATAACAAAATTATCAAATATAGAAAAAGAAATAATAAAAAAATTGGATATTAAGGCTTAATTAGGCTTCTTATTTACTTTTAGGAGAATAATTGTGATATAAATAAAAGAATAAAAATTATGATTGAATACTCAATCATAATTAAATTAAATATATTGTCGGATGCTTAAAAGCATCCAACTAATGTCGCAGATTTGAAATGGTCGACTGTATTACTTTTTATATACCATATGAATTACGATAAAATACATAATTATTTGATAAAAATTAAGTTTAATTTACATTAAACTTAATTAAATGTAACAAATTGTCAGACGCTTAAACGCGTCTAACTTTTGACGGCGATTTCAAACACCTTTTAAATAGCATATTATTGTTTTATTGATGCGTTTTAATACATAATATATTATATTTTTCAATATCGTAATTTATTTAAATTTACATATATTTTTGTAGTATTTTACATTTTTATCTAATATTTTTATACCTTTTAAAACAAGTGTATATGTCATACTCTAATTAGCTTATCAATGATATATATATCGTTCCAATTCCCTTGTAGTTTCAATGTATTTTATTTTAACCCCGGGACTCATAAAGTATAATATAATTTTCACACTTTTTTATATAATTTTTTTCTAAACCTATATATTATAGGGTATAGAAAAATATTAAATATTTTTCCTGCCCGTAAATCAGTCATATTTGTATATTAGTTTACTATAGTATATTTATTATAATATGACTGATTTACGGG
>JACCDH010098900.1_pt1 | contig 282670 bp, 257 predicted proteins | sample 7442481 | NCBI WGS metagenome assembly JACCDH01 (sample SAMN15323433, study PRJNA562643) | freshwater metagenome | isolation source: river surface water | place: USA:Blue River Watershed | collected 2017-08-15
TGAAGTCGTTTGAGGAGGCCGGCTATGGTCGCTATCCGATCTGTGTGGCGAAGACGCAGTCCTCATTCAGCACCGACGCGACGCTGCGCGGCGCGCCGAGTGGTCATGTGGTCAATGTGCGCGAAGTGCGGCTGGCCGCCGGTGCGCAATTCATCGTGATGATCTGCGGCGATGTGATGACAATGCCGGGCCTGCCGAAGGTACCGAGCGCAGCGAAGATCGATATCGATGAGAACGGCAAGGTCGTCGGGCTGTTTTAAGAGACGCCAGCCGTTTTTCCCGGGAGAGACGCCATCGTTTACTCCCGGGACATAAAACCCCGATACACTAGAGCGGTGATGATCATTGATCCCCGCCTATGACAGCCCTGAATTTTTCTGAAGACCGCACTCTGAACGTCCGCATCGCGGACAAGGTGCGCGTCACGCGCCTCTGGGAAGCGCCCTCACCCTCAGCCATTCTTTTCGGCATTCACGGCGGCATGGCCCATGCCGGCGACTATGCGACCGTTGGCAGCTATTTCCGTGCGGCCGGCCTATCGACAGTCAGCTTTGATCTCAGCGGCCATGGGCAGCAAGCGCGCATCGATGTCGCTGGCTTCGAGGTGTTTCTCGACGATGCCGAGCAGATGCTGCAATGGACCTGCGAACAATTCCCGGGCCTGCCGGTGTTCGTCGTCGGTCACTCGATGGGTGGCCTGATCGCCGCGCATCTTGAACTGTCCGGCCGGCTGGATGCTTATCCGGTGAAAGGCGTGGTGCTGTCGTCACCGTATTTTGCGAACGCGATTCCGGTGCATCCGATCGTGATTCAGTTGTCGCGCTTGCTGGCGACCTGCTTTCCGACCGCGAAGGTGCCGATGGCGAGTTTCATCGACTGGCTGACGCATGACACGGCGATCGTGGAAAAGATCAAAGCGGATGAACAGGCGAAGCTGCGCGGCACCGAAGCCAGCTTCCGTTTCGGCCGCGCGCTGCTGGACGCACAGGCGACACTGGGTAATGACCTGAGCCGCTGGCATCATCCGCTATTCGCAGCCGTTGCCGGTAACGACCGACTGGCCGATGCGCAGACCAGCCTGCGGCTGTTGAAGACTGTGCCGGCCCCACGGCTGGCGCTTCATCACTATCCGGAAAATTTTCACGAAAACTTCAACGAGCTGAATCGCAACGAGATTTTTGATGCGATGCTGCGCTGGATGCAGCAACTGTCTTAAGGATTCGCTGTTTATTCGGTCGTGATGCCATGCTTTTGAAGCCGGTAAGCCAGCTTTGCACGGCTGATGCCGAGTATGCGCGCAGCTTTTGACAGATTGCCGTGCGTTTCGCTCAGCGCCGAACGTAACATCGCCAGTTCAGTCTCTTCCAGATTCGCAATGACCTTGGATGCCGGCAGGCTGATCTCAGGCGCGCCATCGCCAGCATTCAATGCGATCCTGCCGGTCTTGTTGATCGTGAAAGATGACACATCGATTTCCTCGCCCGACGTGAACAGGTGACTGAGGTCGAGTGCGCCTCCCTCCTCCGCAAGAATCACCGCGCGCTCGATCATGTTCTCGAGTTCGCGCACATTACCGGGCCAGTCATAGTTGACCAGCGCATCGACCGCTCGCTCACGAAAGCCGGTGATGGTCTTGCGATGCTTCTTGGCGAAGCGCTGCAGGAACCAGTTCATCATCAGCGGAATGTCGTCACGACGCATTCGCAGCGGCGGCACCTTGATCGGAAAAACATTCAGCCGGAAGAACAGGTCTTCGCGGAAGGTACCCGCCTTCACCGCCTCGCGCAAATTCACATTGGTCGCCGCGACCATTCGCACGTCCACCTTGCGCACCTTCGCATCACCGACACGCTCGATCTCGCTTTGCTGAATCGCGCGCAATAATTTTCCCTGCGCGGTAAAACTGAGCGTGCCTATCTCATCGAGAAACAGGGTGCCGCCGTCAGCGCGCTCGAAGCGGCCGGGACGCGACGCGGTGGCGCCGGTAAACGCGCCCTTCTCTACGCCGAACAATTCGGATTCCATCAGATGCTCGGGAATCGCTGCGCAATTCACCGCGATGAACGGGCCGTCCTTGCGTTCACTCAGCTGGTGCAGGTTGTGCGCAAAGATTTCCTTGCCGACGCCACTCTCACCCAGAAACAGTACGGTCGCTTCAGTCGGCGCGACCTTCTTCACCATGTGGACGACGGTATTGAAACCACTGGAGATGCCGACCATGCCGAAGGCATTGCTGGTGCCTTCTTGCTGTTGCGGCGTGATGCCCGCGGCGGCCTTGCTGGCTGCCGGCGTGTCGCTGGTTGACCATTTCACGAAGTCGCCGATCTGCAGGAAACGCAGATCGTCATCGGCGTCTTCCCATTCCTCGACCGGCTTGCCGATCACACGGCATTTTTCATGGCCCATGCTGCGGCATTCGACCTCGCGCCACAGAATGGCACGCCCCATGAAAGCGCTGGTATAGCCGCATGCATAGCCGACCAGCATCCAGCACACGCCCTCATTGCCTATACCGTAGCTGGCGATATGGGCCTCCGCTTCCGCGCAGTCGACCAGATGAAAGTCGCCGAAGTATTCGCCTTTTTCGACATCGATATGCAGCCCGAGCGGCTCGCAGAACACGATACCTTCCAGGGATACCAGCTGCGGACCCGCGAGGAAGTCATCAAAGGTGGAACGGTTGGCACGCACGCGCCGCGACATCTGCGCATCTCGCGCGCCGGCCTGATAACCAATACGGGTAATCAGGCCCCGCGCGCGCTCCTTGCCCATGCCCTCGATCAGCTCCTGTCGCAGCGAGCCGAGGTTACTGATATGCATCAGCATCATGCGCTGGTCGTCGAGCCAGATACGGCCCTGCTGGGGCGCGAAGCGCAGACGCTTCGCGAGATCCTGAATGTCAGGTACTTTGATATCGGCGCGGCTCCATCCGGCGCCGGCTGCGCGCTCGGAACGGTCGCTGCTTGTCGTTGCTTTGGCAGGGTCTTGCTTACGCATTGTCTCCCCCATGATCACCCGCGTTGACGGGCTCAGGTTTTTTTCGCAAAGCATACTGCAAGCATGGACGTTCAGACGAATCGGTCGAAGTGAATCCGCCCGAATTCGACCTTGCGCTGCACCATCAGCAAGGTCTGCAGTGATTCGATCATTGGCGGCGGTCCGGCGAAATAGAACTCGCGCTCGCCGGCCTGATCGCCAATGACGCGATCGACCTCGTCATGCACCCAGCCGGTTGCACCCCGCCAGTCATCATCGTCCGGCGCAGACACCACATTATGCAGACGCAGCTTGCCGCCATAGCCGGGCAAGGCCGCAAGCAACTCATCGGCGCACAGGTCACGGCGAGTGCGGCCACCAAAGAAAAAATCGATCGGCACCTCCATCGCCGCGCTTGCGCGCCGCGCGACCGACAGCATGGGTGCCAGTCCCGAGCCGCCGGCGATGCAGACGATGGGTCGCGTTACCTGCTCGCGCAAATACGCATGTCCGTACGGACCATCAATATCGATGCGCGCGCCGACCCTGAGGCGCTCGACCAACTTGCTGCTGCCCGCGCCATCTGGTGTGCGGCGCACGATGAACTGCAGCATGCCCGAGCCATCGGCGATGTTGCTCATCGAGTACGCGCGCGGTCCGGTCACGCCGGGTAGAAACAACAAGGCATACTGACCGGGCAGGAAATCAACTTCGGCATCGGTCTCGAAACTCAGCTCAGCCATGTCATGCGTGAGCAGGCGTCGCTGCGTCAGTAGGAAAGACCGGCGTTGCGGCGGAATGACCGGACGATAGGCATCGTCACACCGAACCCGCACGGTCGCATCCCCCAGCAAGCGCGACTGGCAGGCCAGTCGCTTGCCACGCTTGCGGTCGCGCTCGCTCAGGCCCGGTGCTTGCGGCCACAGATCCTCGACCTCGCCGTCGAGCAGCTCGAAACGGCAAGCACCGCAACCACCAACGCTGCACTCATGCGGGAAACCGATACCGGCGCGCAGCGCGGCACGTAGCAGGCTGTCCTCTGCCGCGCCGGCGGCAAAGGACTCGCCCTTCTCGATATCGACGCGCATGCCGGCTGGCGAAGACGGCGTCGTCACACTGTCACAGCCCGAGCGACTCGCGGAACTTGCGGGTGGCCGCGCGCGCCTTGTCGGCCGAGCCCGGCGCATCCGTCAGCGCGCTGCAGTACGCATCGATAGCTGCATCGGCTAGCGGCTCCCATTTTGCGATCCACTGTCGCAGCACATCGCGATTGCCCTCGGTGTCGATGCAGAATCGCACCAGCGCGGCCGCCCAGCGACGATGGCGCTCCGCATCCTGCAGCTGCGCATCGGTCAGCATGCCGAGCAAGGTGTCGCCATTGTGACGACCGGCCTGCCCGAGCGCGCGCAGCACGCTTTCCTCGACGGCCGGACGAATCACCAGACTGAATGCGACAAAGGCCTCGGCCCAGTCCCAGGCAATCAATGCTTTCTCCACCAGTTCGCGGAAGCCCTGCCACGCCGGGTCCTGCTCCCAGTAACGGCGCTCGTCTGCGCCGAGACCAATGTCACCGAAGGTCTTCGACAGCTCTTTGGTACGGTAAGCCGTGTGGCTGAGCCAGCGCAGCGAATCGGCAGTCTGATAGGTCGCGCAATTCGAAATCGTTGAGGCGGGTGCGATCTGGCTCAGATAAGCCGACGCCATCTGCAGCGTGTGGAACAGATAGCGCGACGGCGTGTAGAGCCGCGCCAGTGAACCGGCCCAGGTACGTTCGAGCATGTTGTCATGGCCACGCTCGGACATCTGGTCCAGCAAGCCATGTACATAAGTCTCCTGACCGTCCTGCAGGATATTGTAGGTTCGGTAGATCAGCTCATCGGGATCGCGGAAAGCATCCCAGTCCGCGTGTTTCAGCGGGCTGGCATTTCGATGTTGCTTGAACCACTGCGCGATCGGGAAATTCGGATCCAGCTCGAAGGGCGCATCCGGGTTATTGGTCGTGTAATGCAGATTCGTCGACACGATTTCATATTCGCTCGGCTTGCGGCGCTGGCCTGCGAGATGGCTCCAGGTCTTCAGCGGCTTCAGGATGTCTGGCTGTGTCATGGTCGGGCCTCCTCAGATGGTTTTCTCGTAATAGAAGCGAACGTAATCGATGTTGGTCTCGATACGTCCGGCGAAGGAACCGAGGTTGACCTCGAGTTCAGCCATCCGGAAGGGTCGGCCGAGCGTGCGCTCCAGCGTCTCGCGACGCAGGATCAGTTCGCCATCAGTATCGATACGCACATAGGCGATCTTGTCGTCGACGTGGATCTGCTTGCCCGGGTTGTCTTCGTGCGCCGCTTCGATCACGCCTTCGGTAATGTCGCTGGTGCGCAGCACCGGTCCGACGCGGTTATTTTTGTAAGCTTCTGATGCGGTTCTCATGAAATCTCCTCGTTCTTATTGCGAGAACAACGCCTCGACACCCTCGGTATCGATGCAGATGTCCTCGCCGTCGACCTTCACCGGATAACGGGCGAGCTTGCAGTTGCCGGGATTGATCCCGGCACCCGTGTTGCCGTCGAAGGTCCACTGATGCGCGCGGCACATCAGCACATGTCCGTCGAACTTGCCCTCAGCGAGCGGGATGTCCTGGTGCGGGCAGATACCCTGATAGGCGTGGATCTCACCTCCGGTCGGCCACACCAGCACGACGACATGGTCATTCACCTCGACCTCAACCATGTCGCCTTCCCACAGCTCATCCGCGGTACAGGCTTTTGCGTAGGCCATCACTCGCCTCAGCTGTCGGCGAAGATGAACTCGACGCACTCCATGGGCTTGATACCGCTCTCGCCGAGCTTTTTATCGCGCGGAAAGAAATCGGTATCGCCCTGCCGGCGCACACGAATCACCTTATGGGGTTGCGGCGCCACGCGACGGCCGACCGAGTGATGCGCGGCGGCCGCAGCCACCTCATCCATCGTGTTCTCGGTGTCGACCGCGAGCAGCTGCAGCACGAAGTCATGCTGGAAGTTTGAAATCAGTGGATACAGTGCCATGAGTAATCTCCCTGTTCGTTTAGGCAGCTTTGCGCTGATACGGTTGGTTGCGGTAGCGCTCGACCCATGAGTACTTGTGCGCGTCGTCGCCGATCTCTCCCGGCGCAAGGTTCATGTACTGCAGCGCGCCCATCAGGTTCATCGGCTGGATCTGACCGGCGAGGAAGCGGTCCACCAGCGTCATGTGATCGCGATAGCGTGACGGGTTCTGCTGGAACACCCAGCGATCGATCGCGGAATTGAAGTGGTAGGTGCGACCCTCGTAGTCGAGCGGATGGTCTTGCACCTTCCAGCGGTCGCCCGGGATGGCGCAGATCGGGATCTGGCTCATGTTGCAGACGATGGGCAAGGTCTCCGGCACGGTGAGCTCCGGACGGCCGGCAACGAGGTTGTCGATGATGACGTCCCAGCACTTGCCGAAGGTATCGTTCCAGCCCGGGTACTTCTCTTCAAGCCAGTCGCGGCATTCCGGCGTCATACCGGCGGCCGGGTTCCACCAGACAGTCGGACGCCAGAACCAGATGCCGAGGTGGTAGGCATGGTGCTGGTAGTCGAACTCATCGACCATCTGATTCCAGTACCACGGCAGTGACAGTCCCATATCGAGCAGCGAGCGCTCGAACTGACCGACAATCCACTCCTGCATGAATTCCTTGAACGACTGCTTACGGTGCTCGATCGGCGTGTAGTAGTCCATCGACGGGCCAGTCAATACGGCGAAGATGCGCCATGCGCGCGCGATCGCAATATCGACAAGTTTCTGTGCTTCGGCTTTCTTGCCGTTGTCGATCAGGATCTGCAACGCCGGCGCGCCGATTTGCGCATGACGCGACTCGTCGGTCTGGATGCTGGAGATCAGGCTGGAGAAAGTGTAGTCACCGGCTTCAGCCGCATCGGCGGCCAGACCAAGGAACTGCATGTTGGTGAAACCGGTCTCGAATGCGAAGGTCAGCATCACCGCGATTTCGGTCGCGCTGCGCGCCATGAACAGATCATCAAAGGTGTGGCGCGCAGCGATCGCTCCCCACTCATTCGTGTGATACGCCTTGTGCGCCCAGTCGAACTGACGATCTTTCTTGCAGTACTCGTGCGGGAAATACAACTGAATCTGGCCATGACGATTTTCATCCATCATGCCGAAGGTCGCCATGTTGCGCATGCCCGGCGCGCGGCCGAAGCGCACCATGCGTGCTTCCGCGCTCATCGCCGCGTACTCACCCAGCGCGATCGCGCCATAGTGCGCTTTGAGAATCGACAGCCAGCCCGGATCCGCGTCCTCGAACATCTGGCTGCGCTCCAGCGCCGCCTTCACCGAATAGGCACCCGCATCTTTCTCGCGCTGTACCTTCACATACTCCGCATACGACACCTTGTACGGCTCGTCGTATGACTCCCATTGCTCAGCGGGTACATCGAGCGCGCCTGACATCTGGTCAGGAAACAGCTCAGCGTCGGTGACGTACTTGGGTGTCCAGTTGGTTGTTCGTGCGAGGTCGTACCACTCACTTCTATCCAGCAATGCCATGATTTGTCTCCCCCCAGATTCTGGTGTTGGCGAGCCTTTGCCGTCGTGGCGGGCTCGACCAGGAGAAACGCAAGTGACATGCCAGAATGTCGATAATCAGGAAATTTTGTGCCGCAGCATCGCTGATTTGAACAGCATGCTCAGCGAATTATCAAGATTCCCGGGCTGCTTCACTGCAAGCGCACAGCTAGCTTTGTGGAAACAAATTTCATCAAGTGATGAAATTCCTGCGCAGGAAAGCCGACCGTAATTTTCAGTTTTCCTGAAATGTGTTGCCGGAAAACGCTGGTCGACAGGCGGCAGCTAAACGGAAGCCGCGCGGCGTCGTGAACGGCGCAGGCTGTGGCGCCCGCGGCGGAGTGCTCAGGGCTTGAGGGGTCATGGCTTGAGAGGTCAGGGATCGATATCCTGCGCGCTTAGTTCCTCGCCATGCGTCTCGGCTGCCTCAGCGATCTTCAGGAAGAGTTGCTTGTAGTAGTTCTCTTCGCTGATCATTCGCTGCCGAGTGGTGAACGCGCGCACGCGCAGCACGGTGTCCGTCTTTGAATGGCCGACTGCCTCGAAACGGATCACGCTGACGAAGGAGTCCTTGTACTTGTCCTTGTCGGCATCCGCCTTGCTGTTGATGGTCCAGGACAGCGCTGCGCCGACTAACGGGATGAAACTGGCGCCGCGGGCGATTTTCTCCAACGTTGTCGGCTTGTCGGACAGCGAAAAATTGCAGTTGCCAATACCGGTGTTGTGTCCTTCGCCCGGTGGGTAATAGGAAACGGTGATGTAGCACTTGCCACCGGCCTCCTCCAGCCGCTCTCTGAGCGCGCTGACGACCGGCGTAATCGGCGACGCGAATTTACGGGACTGGACGATACGCAGCTTGTCCTTCGCCACCTCTTCAGCCGCTGCGGTCTGGACCAGACCGGCAGCCAGCATGACCATCAGCATCGCACCCCGGACCCGGTGCCCGACGTTCGGAAATTCTGTGTTGACTAGCAAATCGTTCTCACTGAAAAGGCGATCGCCGACTCGCGAAAGCACGCTTGAAAAGCTTATCTCAAATGGAATAATGCCAGAAAGCAATAGTGCCAGCTTGGCCACCCGGCGGGGGGATGGGATGACGGCGGGTAAGACGAGGGGGAAGACTGCGCCGCAAGTCTGCGGCGACGGAAATCAGCGATGTTTGCGTCGGTAATGGCCGGCGCGCACCTCGCGGCCAGCGGCGCAGCCGCGCACGCATTGACGACGCGAACCGCCCTCGGGTACCAGACCCAGGATGGCGTTGTCGGCGGTCTCCTGCCCGATCTCACCAGTTTCCAGACCGGTTTTCGGCACGACCAGGGTTGACCCGGCCGTCGGCTGCATGTTGGGCGGAATGGAATTGGCCTCGCGGATCACCTGCGGGGTGGTCTTGAATTGCGCGGCAATGGTCTCGATGCGCTCACGCGCAGCCGATATTTTCAGCGAAGTCCAGCTCGACAGTGTGCGCGTCCAGCTCGACAGATTGGTTTTGAACTTTTCCGCGTTCAGGTGCGGCAACAAGATCTGCGTATCGGCGCTGCCGGTAATCACCGGGCGGTTGAATTGCGGATTCAGCGCCTTGAATTCTTCCAGTGGCATCTCGGCCAGCTCCGCAGCCAGCTTCACGTCGATGTCCCGCGTCTTTTTCACGGAGGTGAAGTAAGGCTGGTTCTCAACCACCGGCAGCCGGATGCCGTACTGTGCCGGTGCAGCGATGATGTTCTTCACCGCCTGCAGCTTGGGATAGTAATGCCGCGTCTCCGCCGGCATGTAGGCAGACAGCCGGTTGTAATCGATGGGCTTGCCAGCTGCGCGGGCGCGGTTGATTGCCTTCTGCACCGAACCTTCACCCCAGTTATAGGCGGCCAGCGCGAGCTGCCAGTCACCAAATCTTTCATGCAGCAGCTGCAAGTAGCTCAGTGCGGCATTCGTCGACGCGACCACATCGCGGCGCTCGTCGCGGAACGCGTTCTGCTTCAGGTTATAGGCACGTCCGGTGCTCGGTATGAACTGCCACATGCCCGCGGCCTTGGCTCGCGAGTAGGCCTGCGGATTGAATTCTGACTCGATCACGGGCAACAGTGCCAGCTCGGTCGGCATGCCGCGCTTTTCGAGTTCCTGCACCACATAGAAAAGATAGCGCGATGCGCGCTCGCCGATTCGCACCAACGCCTGCGGATGCGCCGCATAGACCGCGGTATGGTTGGCCACCAGAGGATTGTTCAGATCGGCGATGCCGAAGCCCTTGCGAATTCGGTCCCAGACATCCGCATGCTCCAGCGCGGTCGTGTCGAGCGGGAAATCGCCATCGTTCACGCCGATCGCCGGCATCACGGCAACCCAGCCATCACTCCCGATCTCCACACCATTCTCGACCGCTGAGACCGGCTCGGCCAGCGGCACAGGCGCAGCCGCGATCGCCACGGACGGGGCGACGGTGCCGGCTAGCAGGCTGGCGCACAGCAATGCGATGTGTGATGGTCTGAGCATGGATTGGGTGGGAGCGACGATATCAAATCGACATCGCCCGAAGAAGAGAGCGTAGAGTTTATTGAATGGAATCAAGGTGCGTCAAGCATTAATCGACACGCGGCCAGATTCCTGAATAGCGAAATTGAAAACAAATGCGATCAAATTCCCTGCATTTACAGGGAATTTGAAGCTTAAACGCCATTTATTGTGCGTCGTCGCGACCGGGCGCCGACAGCGGCGCAAGTCCCTCTTTCCAGCCCAGGCTGTCGGCAAGGTCCTGTGCGAGGCGCTGATATCCACGTGGCGTGAAGTGAGTCAGGTCGCGCGCCATCAAAGGCGGTGAGGCCAGCAGCCAGCGATAGGCACCGCCCTGCCCGCCCATGGCGGCCTGCATGCTCCAGGCCTCGCAGCGATGACTTGCGCCCACCTCTTTCTGGATACGGAAGATGGTGTCGTGAATCACGGAGAACTGCAGCAGCTGGCTGGCTGCGCGACCCTTGCGCGACTCGCCCTTTTTGCCGCCAGCCTTGCGGGATCTGGGCAGCAGCACGCCGCGATCACCGGGCGCAATCAGCAGGCAGCGCGCATCAGGAAACACCGTCCGCAGATTGCGCAGCGACTCCCCCAGCATACGGCGATAGCCCGTGGCATCGAAGGGCCGCGCATTGCCCTCATTGGTGCCGAACTCGAGCATCACCATGTCATAGGTATGGGCGCGAAAGTACTGACTGAAAGCTTGCGGATCGATCTGCTGCCAGGAACGCGCGGTCGCGCCGGGAATACCGAACGCATCCAGCACGGCGGCCGGTGGCTCGCGATAGTTCAGATACAAACCGTGCAGGACAACCGGCTGTTGTTGGACCCGGATCTTTAGCACAGAGATGGGCGCGGTGCCAGTGATCGTGATCACGCCAGAGGCACCATCACCGGCAAGCGCAATGCGGCCCTCGGGACCGCCATCAATGCTGACCGCAATACTGCCCTCACCCGGGCTCGCGCGGAAGTACAAGTCGACGCTTTGCACATCGGCCTCGCCCGCGTCATTACGCAGGTCCAGCCACAGATAAGCCTCCGCATCACCGTGCAGTGCATTCATGCCGATGCCGGTCGTGAGCATGGTCTGTCGTGCGGTATGCGCGAGCTCCGACTTCCATGCATCCATGCAATGCCGTCGCAAAGGCAGCAGCACGCCGGCACGCCCCATGGTCAGCGGCAGGAAGGGCGAACGCAGCCTGACGCCCTGCGCGCCCAGTACCCGTCTGAGCTCAGCAGCGAACGAACCTGCAGCGAGATGACTGTCACCCCAGATCGCGATGCGACGCGGGATCGCCTCCGCTTTCGGTATCGCGTCCATGGGCGCAGGCTTATCGGTGATGAGCTCGGCCAGCAGCTGCCCCAGTTCATCAATTTCTTCCGCATCCGGCGGCTCAAGATCCTCCTCACTCACCGCACGCGGCGGCGCCACGCGGGAATGCGTGGGACAGCGCAGCGCTCTCGTGTCGCTGCCATTCTGCAGCGTGTATCGATGGGAGTTGTCCTGCGCGTTGACTGGCAGCGCCAGCAGCGGCTGCGCGCACAGCGCAAGTACTACGACCGCGGTCGCCGGAGACATCAGCCTGATCGTCATCTCAGTGACGGCAGGGAATGACACGCAGCGGACGCGGCGCATCGGCGTATAGGTTGGCGATACCACTGACGCGCGAGATTTCGGAACTGATTACCAAAATGCCCTTGCCCGACAGATGCACACGGTCCGACGCAAAGTACTCTGCATGGCGACGACCGATAGCATTCCAGTCCAGCACCTTCACGTTCGGAAACTCGGCGCTGAGTTGCGCAATGATCGCGTTGTTTGGACGCTCCCAGCGACGCGGTGCTTTCACGTTTACCAGGATCACGGCTTTTCTGTCGCGCAGCTGTTGCAGGATCGCGCGCACCGGACGCTCGCCGAGAAATCCGTTGGTGCCAAGATGAATCACGACGGTGTCCGCCAGCGCGCGCCGCGCACGCAGGTCGGACAGTCGGATCAGACCGGCCTTTGCCTGTCGACCGACAGCGGCATCAATCTCGACACCATCAATGCGATGGAACAGATGGTCGGAGGCGCCGAGCAGCACCGAGTCGCCAATCACCGTCATCACGGGTCGGGAGCGCGAGTCCGCCAAATCCGACACGGACCGGCCGCAGGCGGCTTTGGTGGTGCGATAGTTTTTGACGGCCAGCGGCTGATCCATCGAACGACCATCGGTATCGACACTCTGCGCGTCGGCATCAAGGCTATCCAGTGGCGGCGGCGCCGGCCGCAGCAGCACCACCAGCAGCGCAGCGGCCAGCAGCGCCGAGCCTGCGGTCAAATAGCCCAGATAAGCGTGCCGCCAGGATTTTGCCCAGACGAACAGCTCGCCGCTGCGGATCGGCTGCTCGACATAGCGATACGACAGTTCCGCAGCCACCCCGGTCAGCGCCAGACGGATCGCCGCCTGCAATAGCGGCTGGTCCGGCAGCTCGAAATCCGGCCGCAGCAAGACGAAGACTGGCCAGTGCCACAGATACAGCGCATACGAGCGCTTGCCCAGCCAGGCCAGCGGTCGGGCGCTCAGCCAGCGCGGCAGCGTACCCTCGGACTGGGTCGCCGCAAACAGTAACAGCGCCGACAGCAGCACGAAGGCAATGAATCCGCCGCGGTACAGCACAGGGCTGGCCTCGCCGGTCAGCCACATCGCCAGAAGCAACAACACCAGCGCCGTCATGCCGAGCCAGTCGATGCGCGTCGCCGGTGACTGCCCCCAGGGCGATGCCGACCGCGGTTCCGCCGATGATTCAGACGGCGTTTCGTTAAGACGTCGCGCGCGCGGGTCCCACAGCGCGGCCAGCGCCGCGCCCGCGAACAGCCCGAACGCATGCGTATCCGTGCCCAGATACACACGACTGGGATCGGCCGCATCCGGATAACCGCGCATTACCGACAGGTAGGTCATCCAGCAGCCGGAAAGCAGCATCAGCCCGAGCGAAATCGGGTGAATGCGATCACGCTGACCATGGCGCAACAGCGCCAGTAATGCGAGCGGCCAGACAATATAGAACTGCTCTTCAATCGCCAGTGACCACAGGTGCTGCAGCAAGGCCGGACGGCCGCTGATCTCGAAATACGACTGCTCGGAAAAGACCTGCCACCAGTTCGAGAAATAGAACACCGCCGGCAGCACATCAGCGCGCGTGCGGCGTATCGCATCCGGTGCGAAGACTTCGACGGCCAGCACGACCAGCAGCAGTAAGGCGATTACCGCCGGCATCAGGCGGCGCGCGCGACGCACATAGAACTCGCGCAGCGATATCGTGCCGTCGCGGGCGAACTCGCGCAGCAATTGCGATGTGATCAGGAAGCCGGACAGGACAAAGAAAAGATCGACGCCGAGGAAACCGGCGCTGAAGAAGCCGTTGATGTCGAGGTGATAGAGGAGGACAGCGAGCACTGCGATGGCACGCACGCCATCCAGTCCGGGAAGATAGTCGTCTCTGCGCGAGGCTCGATACACCGGGGCAAAAGGAAAAGTGGAGATCCTTGATTATAGGGACATTTTTCCGGGCAGTCTTGCTTTTCGGAAAATATTTGCCAACCCCTCAGGCCTCGTCCGCCGCCATCCGGGCCGCCGCCGACCGTACCGCGTGCGGCAGCGGCAACGCGTGATCGCTACCGGGTGCGTCGTCCGTCACGCCGGCCTGGCTCAGCTTTGCTGCAACCCGCTCGTTCGCTTCGCACAGCATGACGATCACGCCGCGCCGTCGCAGTTTGCCGATGACACCATCCAGCGTCTGTATACCGGTAATGTCCATAAAGGGAACGCGCCGCAGCCGGATCACGAGCGCGGCCGGTGTCCCCGACACCCCGGCCAGCGCGCGCTCGACATGCTCGACCGCGCCAAAAAACATCGGTCCGGCGATCTCGAACACCATCAGCCCGCTCGGCAGTGGAAACAAGCCGTCACGCGCCAGCTCGGCCTGCAGCTCGGCATCGGCGACTGGCTGAGTATCCACGGCGTCGGACATGCGGCGCAGGAAATGCAGGATCGCGAGCACCATACCGACATTCACCGCAACGACCAGATCAGCGAATACGGTCAGCAGGAAAGTAATGACCAGAATCACGCGATCCGCGCGCGGTGCCGTCTGCAGCAACAGCGCGAAATGCCGTGCCTCGCTCATGTTCCATGCCACGACAAACAAGATAGCCGCTAGTACCGCCAGCGGAATATCGGCCGCCAGCGGCGCCAGCAAGATCAGCACCGCGACCAGGGTGGCTGCGTGCACGATACCGGCCAGCGGGCTGGTGGCGCCGTTGCGGATATTGGTCGCGGTGCGCGCGATCGCGCCGGTCGCGGCAAAACCGCCAAACAGCGGCGCGATCAGATTTGCGATCCCCTGCCCGACCAGCTCCTGATTTGAATCATGCCGGGTACCAGCCATGCCATCGGCCACCACCGCCGACAGCAGCGCTTCGATCGCGCCGAGCATCGCAATGGTGAAGGCCGGGCCGATCAGCAGGATCGCCTGTGTCAGCGACACCTCCGGCCAGGCGAAGGCCGGCAGGCCAGTGGGTATGCCGCCAAATGCAGACCCGATCGTCGCCACGCCCGGCAATTGCAGTACAGCTTGCAGCGCAGTCACGACCACCATTGCGATCAGCGGTCCGGGCACTCGCTTCAGCCCCGGGATACGCGGCGCGACCAGCACGATCAGCAAGCCGAGACATGCCAGCGCTAACGTGGGCCAGCGCGTGTCCGGCAGCGACTGCAGCAGCTGCCACAACTGCTGGTGGAAATGCGCGCCGTCCGGCTTCGGCAAGCCGAGAAAATCGCTCCACTGCCCGACAAAGATAATGACAGCGATACCTGCGGTAAATCCGACGATCACCGGCGCCGGAATGAAACGGATCACGCCACCCATGCGCGCAACGCCCATCAGCAGCAGCATGCCGCCCGCCATCAGCGTGGCCACCTGTAATCCGGCGATGCCGAATTTCGCGGTGATGCCAGCGAGGATCGCGATGAACGCGCCGGTCGGTCCGGCGATCTGCACGCGGCTGCCACCGAAAACGGAAATCAGCGCACCACCGATGATCGCGGTGTAGATACCCTGCTCCGGACGCGCGCCGGAGGCGATCGCAAAGGCCATCGCCAGCGGCAGCGCGACGACACCGACGACGATGCCGGCGACGATATTCGGCAGCCAGTGAGATCGGGAAAACAGTCCGGCGCGGCGGGCCTCAGTCAGTGCAATCATGCGGGTTCAGCGGCGATAGCCATAAGCTTCCTCGGCAACGACGCGCATGCCTGACCCACAGCGTGAGCTCGTTGTGTTCAACCAGAGTTTTCATGATCATAGCCGAGCGCGCCGGTGGAGCGGCGGCAGTGCGCCGGACGAGGCCGGTCAGCATCCGATGTGTGCTATACATGAAGACTTCGCTCTGGTTACACTCGCCCCAGCCCGCGAGTCGTAGCCTGTGCGGCAGGATGCTGAAGCCGTGAAAAAAAATATCGCCATTTTCCTCCACCACCCGATCTGCTCGATCGAATCGGTCAACGGGATCATCAAAGCCCTGTCGCCGATGTACAACCTGCGCATTTTCACGCGGCATGCGGTGCAGGAGGGCTTCTTCGATGATATCGAGATGGTGGTCTTCCCCGGCGGCTATGGCGATGCAGGCACCTTCCGGGGCCTGATGAAATCCAACCTGAAAGAAATCCGCCAGTTCCTTCAGTGCGGCGGCAAATATCTGGGCATCTGCATGGGCGCGTACTGGGCCGATGCGTACTACTTCGACATCCTCAGTGACATCCGCGTGAAGCAGTACATCAAACGACGCAATGCGGAGATCAAGTCGTCCTATGGCACGACCGCCCAGGTCAGCTGGCTGGGCAATTCGGAGCGGATGTATTTTTACGATGGCCCGACCTTCGTGGGCGAGAACTATGAAGAGATCGCCACCTACGCGAACGGTGAGCCGATGGCGATCGTTCAGGGCACGATCGGGCTGATCGGCTGTCATCCGGAAAGCGAAGAGAACTGGTACTGGAAAAAATACATGCAGCCGCAGTGGCATGAGGGCGCGCATCACCGGCTGCTGCTGAAGTTCGTCACCGATCATCTGCTGCGCGATACACAGCTGCCCCTCTTTTAAGAATCCCCGCTTCAGGAATTTCAGCGCACCGCCGACCTCGCCGGGGTACTCCTGCCACGTCCGGTTGCTGAAAACAACAAAGGCTGCCGAGGCAGCCTTTGTTGGGTTCTGTCGCGTCAGCAATTACGCAGCAGCAGCGGCCTTCTTCGCCTTGGCTGGCTTGGACGCCATGCCGAAATGGCTGCCCATCTCGCCCATCTGCGACTGAAACTGGTCATACGCGGTCTGGCCGGCTCTGGCGAACTGGTCGTACAGCGCGTTGGCGTTGGCCATGTTGGCCTTGAACATGTCGACCAGCGGCTCGCTGCCCACCGGTGCGGCTTTGCTCAGATCATTGATCAGCGCATTGAAATGCGCGGTGGTCTCAGCCATACGCTCTTGCGCGACCTTGCCAAACTCAGCCTGGGTTTTGCTGGCGATCGCAGCCAGATGACGACCATACGAAGCGGCCTTCTCAGCAGCCGGCTGCGCCTGCGACTGAACGACGATCATTGCAGCTTGCGGATCTTTGGCCGACAGGATTTCCTGTGCGATTGCCGAACCATCTTCCAGCGATGCTTTCATCGTCGCGGCATTCAGCTCAGCCAGTTCGGACACAGCGTGCATGGTCTTCTCGGCGATAGCCGACAGCGCCTGCAGCTGCGCTTCGGCTTGGGTCTTGGTGGCTTTCGACAGCTGGTCGATGGCGATATTCATGGCTTCTCTCTCCGTGGGCAGTGGGGTGAAAACTTTTGCTCAATGCGTTGTTGTGCATTGCGTCAAAACGAAGTCTGCCGCCCGGAAATCTGCCTGTCAAGCACTATTTGGTGCGCCGCACAAGCCGCTGATCAGTGTCAATCAGGCAAGCCCCAAAAAAGCCTTGCCCGGCCGTAACTTTGGACGAAGTGGAGACTTATCCGCGCCCGACAAACGGCATATTGGTTGCCATAATCGTCATAAAAAGAATATTGCTTTCCAGCGGCAGGCTGGCCATTTGCACCACAGCATCGCCGACGTGCTGAACGTCCATCCGGTCCTCGACTCTGGTTGAGCCATCGGCCTGGATGATGCCGGCGGCCATGCGGTCAGTCATCTCGGTGGCCGCATTGCCGATATCGATCTGGCCGCAGGCGATCCTGAATGCACGGCCGTCGAGCGCGATGGATTTCGTGAGGCCAGTCATCGCATGCTTGGTCGAGGTATACGGTGCCGACATCGGCCGCGGCGCATGCGCCGATATCGAACCGTTGTTGATAATGCGACCGCCTTGCGGTGTCTGCGCTTTCATCATGCGCATCGCCTCCTGCGCGCACAGGAAAGGGCCCGTCAGGTTGGTGTCGACGACTGCCTTCCACTGCGCATAACTCAGCGTTTCCATCGGCACGGCTGGCGCGCTGACACCGGCATTGTTGAAGAGCACGTCGAGTCGGCCGAATTTCTTGCCGATTGCTGCGAACAGCTGCTTCACTGCGGCCGGATCACCGACGTCACAGGACACCGCGAGCGTATTGCTCTCGTTACCGCCAATATCGATAATCGCCGCCTGCAACTTGTCGAGCGTGCGCCCGGTCAGGACGACCTGATAACCCGCGCTCAGCAGCGCGCGTGCAGTTGCCTTGCCAATGCCGGCACCGGCACCGGTGACCAGCGCCACCTTGTTCTGTTGTGCTGTCATATTGATCGCTCTTCGAGGATGGTTGAATGCAATTAAATGGTTCCGTAAGGGCTTTGCTACGGCGCATGCCCGAGCTTGTGGCTCGGCTGCAGCTGTCGTCAGCGAGTATTTTTATGCACGAAATCCGCGATGCGGCCCACCCCGGCGCGAATGGCGTCATCGGATGCCGCATAGCTGAGACGAATATGCTGCCCCTCGCCCTCGGCGCGCGGTCCGAAGTGGATATCTGCCAGCACCGCCACGCCCGCTTCATTGAGCAGTCGCTTTCGGAATTCCTCGGAATCCTTGCAGCCGGTCATGCGGCAGGCCTCGGTCACGTTGGGCCATGCGTAGAACGCGCCGCCGGGTGATTGGCAGTGAACGCCCGGCACCGCATTCAGTAGACCCACGACCAGATCGCGTCGCTGATGAAAGATATCTCGCATGTGGTCTGCATCATGCTGCGGACCTTCGAGTGCCTCGACACCGGCCCATTGCGTGATCTGCGACGCGCAGGACTCGGTGTTCGTAATCCAGGTCGTGAAATAAGGCGCGAGCCGGCGGTTGGCGGCATAGCCTAGGCGCCAGCCTGTCATCGCATAAGTCTTCGACAGGCCGTCAGCAATAATGGTGCGCTCCTGCATGCCCGGCTCGGACGCGATCGAGCAGAATTCGCCTTCGTAGATCAGCCGCCCATAGATCTCGTCCGCATACACCCAGACCTGCGGATGCTCGCGCAGGATGGCGGCGATGGCCTGCATGTCTTTCTTCGGAATGATGCCGCCGGTCGGATTCTGCGGCGAATTCAGGATCAGCAGCTTCGTCCTGGGTGTGATGGTTGCGGCCAGCTCATCCGGATCCAGACTGAACTCGCGTGCCTCGCGCAGGAAGATCGGCACGCCGACCGCGCCACTGGCCCGGATCTGTGATTCATAGATCGGAAAGCCCGGCACCGGATAGATCACCTCGTCGCCGGCGCCGTAATCAGTGACCGACAAAATGGTGTAAGCGATGAAGGGCTTTGCACCGGCAGCCACCACGACATCATCGGCTTCCACCGGGATGCCGCGCGTGCGCGAAATCTCTTTTGCCGCTGCCTGACGCAGCTCGGTGATACCCGACGACGGCGTATAGCCATGACGGCCTTCGCGAATGGCCTTGACCGCCGCGTCCTGCACATGAACGGGGGTATGAAAATCTGGCTGGCCGATGCAGAACGACACGATGTCGCGCCCCTCGCGCATGAGTTTATTCACTTCCGCAAGGACGATGAACGCATTCTCTGTGCCGAGGCTTTGCGCGCGCTGACTGACGATGGACATCGGGGCTCCGTTGAATTCGATTGGATGGGAAGTAAAAAACCTAAGTCGCAAATGGTGACATGAATCACCGGCGAGAGGATTGAAAGATACTCACGCAAGCGTGACGGTGGCTCCGAGTTGTTCTGTGAGCACTTGGTTCCGCGCCTGCATCACGACGCCGCGAAGGATAGACCTGTCAGCAGGTTTACAATGATCGCTGAATCACCCATTGACCAATATGAGCTGCGCTCGCTTAACAATGAAACAACACACACGCTTACGGCACAAGCTGACCAGGCTGTTGATGGGTGCCGCCTTACTCAGCACCACGTTCGCCGCGCACGCAGAGCTGGTCAAAGTATTCGAGAACATCCGCGGCACCACCGTGTATTCCGACAGTTCAACACTGTCCGATAATGGTGACCTGCGCCGCATCTACGAAATCCAGTCGTATCGCAATCCGGGGCCGCGCGGTCTGCTGTCAATGAAACTGCTGAAAGAGTACAACTGCAAAACCGAGACGACGCAGATCCTGTCTTACACGATGTACTCGGAACGCATGGCGCAAGGCAGTGTGATCGGTACGGTCAACACGCCGGGCACGGTCGATAAGCTGACCAAGAATCCGGGCGGCGCCGGTGGCTGGCGCTACGCCTGCGGCAAGTAACTCACAGCGACTGCGCGAGCGCTTCCAGCTGATCCGCAGCGATTCCCCAGCCCTGATGAAAGCCCATCTGCTCATGCGTGGCGCGGTCTTCTGTGCTCCAGTGATGCGCGAACGCCTGATAGTGCGTATGACCGGCCTCCGTATCCTCGAGCCTGATCTCGCCGACCATGAAGGCCTTGGACGACGGCACCCAGGCGGACTCGAAGGCATCGGTGAACACGAGCCGTGCGCCGGGGATCACTTCAAGATACAGGCCGGGCAAAGGCACACGCTGCCTCTCCGGCCCCTGCATCACGACACGGCAGCGGCCGCCGGCGCGAACATCGAGATCGGCTTCCACCACTTGCCAGGGTGGCGGGCAATACCATTGCTTCAACAATTCAGGTTCTGTCCAGCAGCGCCAGATCTTGTCGCGGGGCGCGGCGATCACGCGTTCAAGGTGCAGCGAATTCGCAGGCATCGCAGTCTTCATGGGTTGTCTCCTTCGGGTTCAGGTGTGCAGTTTACGCTCTCATTCCGGTGCGTCGACGCTTCGGTTAAGCTAAGCGAAACTCAGGATCACTCTCCATGAGCAAAGACGCTTCCGACAAATCAGAAGACAAATCACCGTTTGATGTCTTCCGCAGTGAGGGCTCGACTCGGCTGCCCGGCCAGCGTTTTCCGGCTACCAGAGTGGCGTCCAGTGCACGCAGTGGCCCCGTTGATCAGCGCGTGATTACCGATGCCAGCGACGGGCCGGTGGTGCATCAAGCAGAGCGGGCTATCACCGAGCTCCGTGGCGCAGACGCGGCCGCGTCGCCACCTGTGGCGCCGGATACCGAGCCGATGACAGTCCGGGTACAAACCTACCGCATCGATCTGGCCGAACGTATCGCCAAGGTCAAAGCCGAACAGAAAGCAGCACTTGATCATCTGAAGCAGCTGGGTGACGAACCCTTCCCGGGCGAATCAGCCGACGAAACATAGTCCCAACCTCTGCCGTCAAACAAGCCGTTCAAATATTGGCCAGACGCAAATGCTGGTCAGCCCTGTGGCGTTACAAAGGCCGCAGGAGGTGACCATGAAACTTCGCTGCCAGCCGGGCGATCTCGCGCTCGTCATTCGCGCTGAACACCTGCATAACATCGGCCTGATCGTGCGTGTACTGCAGCCCTATCCGGGAGGCGACATTGACCTGCCCGGCAAAGACTTCCTATGGGATGTCGATTGCCGGCAACTGCAGATGTGGATGGTGAATGGCAACGTGCTGTGGCGACACCGCGGCCCCGTGCCGGATACCTACCTGCTGCCGCTGCGGGACAAACGGCATGAAGCCTCATCGCTGCGAGTCGCGCAACCGATACCGTTGCCGCAATCGCCGCCCTCCGCTGCCTGAACCGTTCTCGACCCCGTGCCAGCCTCATCCCGGCACCGGCCTCCCGCCGCTTCAGATCACACCTGACCTGACCCGGGCACGACCGGAATACGGCGCCGGCCGCGAGCGAGACGTTAGAATCTCCGCCTAGAAATAACACCAGAGGCCGACGCAGCGGCCCATACCCCATTGAACAAGAAAATCGAGCAGCAGTCCGACAGCCAGTACCGGCAAGCCGAAATAGACGAAGGCCCAGAACGCAGCCCAGACGGTGGGCCGTGGCTCAGGCAAACGGTGACCCATCACGGACTGGTCGGATGTCTTACGCTGTTTGTCGGTCGCGCCGTCGGGCATGTGTCGCTCCGGAGTCATTGATGGCGCACGATTCTAATCGATGGCAAGTGCACTGGGGCGGTCACGCGATGAGCACATGGGACGCTGCGCACCGCGCCGCGCTCGGTTCGCTGCAGCAGGACTGGGCCTACGGCAGCGCGCTGCTGTCGCTCGGCGTGCCGGTGCTACGCGCGCGGGTCACGCAGGACGGCGTGCCGGTGGCCCACGCGCAGTTCATCGTGCGCCGCTTCGGCCGCCTCGGATCCGTCGCGCTGTGCTCGCGCGGACCCGTATGGTTGCAGCCGCTTGCGCCAGCCGAGCAAGCCGGCGTGTATCGCTCGCTGCGGCAGACCCTGCCTCTGCCCGGGCTGCGTTTCATGCTGGTCACACCCGAAGCGGCTGCCGGCGACGCGAACGGCCTGTCGCCGATGCGGCGCGTAATGACGGGCATGTCAACCGTGATGCTCGACCTGACGCCGACGATGGACAGGCTTCGCGCGAACCTTGAGCGACGCTGGCGGCATCGCCTCGTCACCAGTGAAGCGTCTGGTCTGTCGGTGCAGCGCGTCGGTACCAACCCGAGCCAGTTCCGCTGGCTGCTGGAGGCGGAGATGGCGCAGCGCGGCAGCAAGGGCCTCGATGGTCTGCCACTGGCTTTTTTCGAGCGCTATGGCATCGCGCGCACGCCAGCAGCCGACGCGATGCTGACCCTGCGCGCGGATGTCGGTCGTGAGCGCGTGGCAGCGATGATGTTCCTGATTCACGGCGACGTCGCGACCTACCAGATCGGCTGGACTTCCGAGCAAGGGCGCGACCTGCACGCACATAATCTCATCCTGTGGAAAGGGATTGAGGAACTGAAAGCGCGCGGCCTGCGCCAGCTTGATCTCGGGGGTGTGAATACAATCCGCAGCGCTGGCATCGCGCGCTTCAAGATCAGTACCGGTGGCAAGGTGGTGACGCTGGCCGGAAGCTATTTGCTGTAAAGCTTGCCCGGCCCATCGATTGCCATGCAAGCAACGAAACAGTCATCCAATCAGCGAGACATCTCACCATGAACTTCATCACCCCCACCAGTCTGGCGATCGCGCTGGCTGTTACCGTCAGTGGTTCCGCGCAAGCGGCACCCGAGTCGCGGCTGGCGTCACAGGCGCTGCACTGCGCTGCGGTATTTAGTGTCTTTGCCGAGACCCTGACCGAAGATGCAGCGCTGGCCAAGGAATTTAATCAGGCAGTCGGTGTCTTTACCGAGCTGTATGTCAGGGAGCATGAAGGCAATCGCGAGGTCGCCAAGCGCGATGCCGATCAGGGACGCAAGGCACTGCTCACCCAGTTTCGCGAGCAGCTCATGCAGCGCGAGCCCTACTTGCGAGAAGATAGTGTGGTGTGCGGCGCTTGGGCTGACGGCTTTTTTGCGCAGGGCGAGGACTGGCGTTATGTACCGGTTTATCCGAAGGTGATTGGCATGGGTGCTCGACAGAAATACACGCCGATCGGTGAGCAGGCGTTCAGGCGCTTCGGGCAACGATGAGCCAGAAACACCGGGGTGAGCGTCTGGCAGGCGGAGGACAGCGTGTCAGAGTGAGCCCAGTAGTTCTCGCAAGGCTGGCGCAAACTTGCCGAGTGACTCGTCGCGCTCGTCATTACGGTCATATTTGTCCCACCAGCTGTCCGGTCGGATCAGATGCGGGTTGGAATCCGGCGCGCCACTCCCCTGCTTGAATTGACGGAAAAATTCGCGGCTCTGACAGCAGTAGTGATTAATGCGTAAACGCTGGTGGCTGGGCGCGTGCTCGGTCAATCCTGCTGTCACTACTCGCCCCTGCTCATCGAAGGTACCATGATGAGTACGAAACAGATGCGAGTTATTCAGGACCTTGAATGACAATGGCTGACGCCCCAGCACGAGACTCTTGATATGACGGTTATCTGCAAAATCCAGCGGCGGGCGCATGCGAAAATTTTCGGTGATCAGGCCAGCTGGCTCCGTAATGTGGCCGCTGCTGCCGAAGCAAGCCCAGTACACGGCGAGCGCAGACAGTTTTCGGTAGGAGTAATCTTCCAGAACATCCCGAATATCACCGCCTTCGACGGGAAACAGAAATTCGTCACCGTCGACAAATCCGACCCAGTCAAACTCGTGACTGAAATTTTCGTAGGTGTACTGGTAGGCAGCTAATTGCGGAGTCGCCACATCGTCTGCCATCTGAAAAGCCGAGATATCGAAATGCTGCTGTAATTCAGCGATCTGCCCGGCCGTATCGTCGGTGCACTTATGCGCAAAAAAATAAAATTTACGTACACCGACCAGATAATGAAATGCGAACCACTCGCGCAACCAGGGGCCGCGGTCGCGTTGTATTGTGCAGATAGCCAGTTTCATTTACTAACTCGCTATCGGTGTCGCGGTAACCACATACTGAAACGCGGCAGCGTCCTGGATAGTCACCTGAGGATCGAGGCCAAACATCTGACTCATCCTGGCAATATTCTGCAGCATCGCGTCCTGATGAGGAAACGCAAAAATACGAGGCACCACAGTGTCGACCCGATAGCCGCAATCGGTGAACATCTCGATGATCGTCTGACGGGTAAAAAAGCGCAGGTGAGTACGATCCAGCAAGCCAGTATCGGCATAACGGAAGTCACCTGCCATCAGACGGTACTGCATGCTCCAGTGCTGAACATTCGGAATACTGGCAATGATCCTTGCTGATGGAGGCATCAATGCGCGCATACGCTGAAGAACGGCCCACGGATCAATGAAATGCTCCAGCACGTCAGCAAAGATAACGACATCAGCATCAGCAAGCTCAGCCATCAGCGAGTCGGATGCCTGCTCGAAATTCTCGAGGTAGACACGAGCACACCACGCTTGTGCGGCCTGCCGGTAGGCTTCGGAAATCTCGACGCCCACATACTCAGTATCGGGAAACTTTTTCAAGATTTCACGTGCCAGCGCACCTGTACCGGTGCCGACCTCAAGCACCTTTTGTATGCCCGCGGGCATGGCGTCGAGCACTTGCGCATTGTGAATATCCGTCGCTGGAGTGCTACCGATGATGCTGTTGTCCATGGTCGTGCCAACCTCAGGCCGAAGGGTTTGCGCGGATTGTGCCGCGAATCGCGGCAAACTCCGCCAGATAACTGTCATGCCCGGTCATGAGCATCGCGGTTTTCAGCGCATCGCTCAGTACCGCCTCGCGCTTGAAGTTCGACAGATTAGTCGCCGACCAGGCACAGCGGAACGTATTGTACGGCTTGATACGGTAGGAACTGTCGAGCGCCAGAATCAGGCTTGCAATGCGCTCTGACAAAAATACCTTACGCTGCAAGCCACGATAGTTTGTCGGCTGCAGGAGGGCTGCTTGCAAGCCGCTGGCCGACACTGTCTCGCACAGCGCAAACAGGCGCTCGTTGAGGTCGAGCCAGGCGCGCCAGAACCGCGGACGCGCGACAAGGTAGTTACTGAATACGGTAGTGCGAGAGTCCATGATCAGCGTCGCCAGATTGACTTTCAAACCCAGATGGTCGACGAAGGCTTGAGCAGCTGCCATGAAGCCAGGATCAAACAGTTCGTTCTGCTCGAAAACATTCAGGAAGAATGCGCCCATATCAGGTTGCGGACTGAAAGTGATTACATCTGCCTCTGCGGCATTCTCAAGCACGAACTGCTGCAACTGCGTGGCATCGAGGCCGGTCTTTTCGGAAAAACGCGGAGAGAAAAAGCCATACAACCGCTCCTCATCAAGCGTCTGTGACAGCAGAAAGCGCCGGATAGGCCAATACTCCTGCCAGTCAGGACGCTCGTTTTTGAGATTATCGAGCGGGCGAAACGGCGCACGCACCGACAACAGCGTGGCATCCGAATAGGCAATCTGGTAAAGCTCGGGCACCGGCAACGTTGCGGAGGACACCGGACGCGACGCCGGCAGCGGCAAGGCTGGTCCGGGTTCCGGAATTCTGCCTTCGTGAGCGTCAATCAGGCGTGCCTCAAGGCCGCGCACAAAGGCTTTCGGATCCCATGACGCACGTCGCAGCGCGAGTTTTTCGCGAATGCGTGACAACGACACCTGGTCACCCGATAGCGCGATTGCCCGCTGTACGTAGTCGTCATGGTTGTCGACAATCAGCTCGTCACAGCCTGCGGAATGAATCAGACTACCAGCCATGCGCGATACAAAGGACTCGCCGGCCAGCGTCAGCATCGGCAGCCCCATCCAGAGCACGTCGTTGGCGGTTGACCCGGCGTTGTACGGATGGTTATCGAGGAAGAGGTCGGCCAGCGGAATGCGGGCCAGATAATCTTCAGGCGTGACGCGCGCACTGAATATCAGTCGTGCCGGATCAATGCCACGCGCAGCCGCTTCGCGCTTGAGGTTTTCGGTGGCCCACGGGTTGTCATCAACCATCCACAGTACGCTGTGTTCAACCGCCTTCAGAATCCTCATCCAGCTCGAAAACATGGTCGGATTGAGCTTGTAGATGTTGTTGAACGATGCAAAGACGAATTTGTCCTCAGGCAGCCCGACGTCGGTACGCGTCACCGGCTTGCCGACTTTACGGCGCGAATCGCCGGGCAGGAAAGTCGGTTCGATGTACAGCGGCTTTTCGCTGAACAGCGGCAGCAGTCGCTCCGGCAGTGCAAAGGTGTCGGCGATCACGTAATCGATCCACGGTAGCGCCGTGGTACCGATATAACCCAGCCAGGTCGCCTGAATCGGCGCTGGTCGTAACGCGATAATGCCCGGTCGGGTACCCGCGCTCAGGCCATGCATCTCGATCAGGATATCGATCTCGTCGGCGGCAATCATCTGGGCAGCCTGCTCGTCGGTCAACTGACCGACCGGACGGAAGTGCTGCGACCCGGCACGGATGCGCTCGCGAGTCTCCGGTCCCACTTCACGGCTGTAGTCATACACAAAAATCTCAAAACGTTCGCGATCATGATGCTCAAGCACCTCGGGCATCAGGAGCCCGACCGCATGTGCGCACAGATCGCCCGACAGGTAACCGACGCGCAGTCGTTGATGCCGATAGGTCTTGCCGGCACACAGATGGCCCTCGATCACTTTCAACTTACGCTTGACGAAATTTTCTGCTGCCAGCAACTGCAACGCCGAGTCGTCGGTGTGGGCAAGCATCGCCAGTGGCGACATTGCGCGTACCATGCCGCTCTGGCTAACGCCCGGTAAAGCATGCAGAACTGGCCAGTTACATTGCTTTTGGCGTAAATGAACGTAGTGATGAATCACATCCTGCTGATCAGGTCGCAGGGACAGGCTGCGACGTAGCGCATCCTCTGCAGCCGCATAGTCTCTCAGTATCTCGCGCAGGCGGCCCAGATTATTCAGTGCCAGTACCAACATGTCTGCTGGCGCCACACCTTCGGCCACGACCGCTTCCCAGATCGCCAGTGCGCCGGCGCTGTCGCCATCCGCCTCATGGACCGTGCCAAGGTTCAGCCGTGCCTGTACGAAATCCGGGCGCAATTTGATCGCTTGCTCATAAGCGTGGCGCGCGGCGGCACGGTCACCACTGGCAAACAGCAGCACACCATAGTTGAACCAGGCAACGAAGTGATGTGGCGACTTGCTATGCGTGAGCCAGGTATCGAAAAGCTCGCGCAAGCTCGCCATATCCGCCGATACTTTCATGGCGTCGGTGGTGCGGATCAGCTCGTCGAGCGACATCTTTCCCTGGCGCGCTTGCTCCAGCGTCGCGTGCCAGCTGGCCGCTGCGACAGGTTCTTTTTCAGCGATGCTTGACATGTTCATTGCGTTCCTTGGTATTCCAGTCCTGGCAGCAGCGCGGCCTTGCCTCGAATCGCGGCGAACGATGACGCCGCGTCGTAATACGCATTGGTATAACTCGACTCCAGACCGTAGTGTTCTGCTTCAGCAGCCAATAACTCAAACAGTGAACGCTTCCCCATCGCCAGCCACTGCGTGGAAAAATTTCGACGTACCTGTTCATTCAGTGTGATCAATTCGATGTATTCATTCGCTGTCTTTAACTGTACACCGGCTTGTTCATAGGCAGCACGCATGTCGTAGTCAAGCTGACGCAGTACCTGCTGTCGCTTCTCCAGTAAAGCGCCGGCACGCTCAACGGCTGACTGCTGTGATGACTGCAGCGCCTGTCCGTCGTAAAGTGGCATGCTGATGGATAGCGCCACTGTGGCTCCATACAAATTTAATCCCTGGTTCATGGGACCATAATTGGCGGATACCCGAATTTGGGGCCTGCGCGCCGCGGAAATCTGATCAACCGCACTCAACTGCTGCCGATACTCTTCATCGATCTGCACAACGACCGCCACATTCGTCGTCGCTGCGCGCGCAGCCTGCAAATCAAGGCCCTGTACGAATTCGGGTGCAATGTCGCTGCAGTCGATGATGCCATCACGGCCCACCAGACGTTCCAGCTGTACCTCTGCCTCGGCAACCCTGCCGGACACACTTTGCCGTGCCGCTTCTGCCTGTAAAGATCGAGAACGCGCCTGGATCAACTCACCGGCGCGACCGGGATCGGCTGCCGCGATATTCTTCAGCATGTCGACGACCGGGGCGACACTCCGCACATAGCGGTCGGCTGCCGCGCGCAGCCCACGTCGGCGCTCAAGTTCCAGACAAGCCCGCAGAGCGTCTGCTGCGGCTTCCTGCTGCCGTTGTGCCACCAGTGCACGCGCTGCCGCAACGGCCGACTGCTGCCCACGAACCGCTGCATCGACTCTGCCCCAGTCATAGAGCGGCATCTGGGCTGACAGTACCGCCATGGGCGTGCCGTCTGCCTTCATCAGACTGTCGGCTTGTGCGGTATTCACCGTGGACTGCGCGCCCAGCGTCAGCTGCGGAAGCCGGCCCGCACGAGCCACGGTGATTCCCTGCAGCGCCGATTCGACCAGCAGAGTGGCCTCACGCACGGACGGACTGGTCGCAATCGCACGACGCACAAGCCGACCGACACGGTCGCCAGACTGCGCATCGCGTACTAGATCGGCGGTGGCCGTCGGTAGGGTATGCCCTGTCTCGGTCGCCTGCGAGTCACCCTGAAGTAATGCTGCCAATAGCATGACGGCAGCTGCGAGGAGTCCCTTGTTTCGCTTAGCGTTCACGGAACGCCTCACGGGCCTGATTAAATGGCTTCAGCAGAAAGGCCATCACGGTCTTCTTGCCGGTCTTGATCTGAGCACTGGCGGTCATGCCAGGAATCATGCGCAACGGCTTGAGTCCACTGGTCGCGGGCAAATGATCGACGCGTACCAGCAGCCGGTAGTATGTAGAGTCCTGCCCGGGCATCATGCGACCATCGTCTCGGAAAGTATCCGGACTGATCAATTCAACCTTGCCTTCGAGCTCACCGTAAACTGCCGGGTCGTAGGCGTCCAGCCGAATCGCTACCGGTAACTCAGGATTCACATGCGCGACCTCTTTCGGATCGAGACGGGCTTCAAATAACAGCCTTTCATCTTTAGGCACGATGTCCATCACCGCTGAAGCGGGCGGAAGTGCACTGCCCTCGGTCGTCACCCGCAGGTTCTTCACCACACCATTGACAGGTGCACGCAGCGTCGTTCGCCGTAAGCTATCGAGCCGTGCGCCGTTACCGGCGGCGATTTGAGCCAGCTCCGATTCGATTCGTACCAGCTCGACATTGGCGTCCGCACGATAGCGATTACGACGTTCTGCGATCTGCTGCGACATCTCGACGGCCTGTCGCTTCAGTCGTGAAAGCTCGACATCTGAGAATAAGCCCTGATCTGCCAGCCTTTGCGATACGGCGATCTCGCTTTCCAGCAGCGCCAGCCCCTTTTGTAATCCGCCGATGGCCTCGTCAAGGGATCGCTGGCGAGCCACATAGGCGCCGGTCTCGTTATCGACCAGCAAGCGGTGCGCAGCCACCGCCGGCGGAAATGCCAGCGGCGTGCCGCGCGCCTCAGCACGTGCACGTGCTGAGGCAGCCTGCAGTGCCAGCTCACGATGATGTCCTTCTTCGTAACTCGACGCGAAGCGAGTCCGATCGATTTGCGCCAAAGGCTGCCCCTTCTGGACCTCTGCACCCTCGCTCACCAGCAATTGACTGAGTACGCCGCCCTCGAGTGTCGTCACTACCTGCTCACGGCTGCTTGAGATCACACGCGCTTGGGCCACCGTCACTTCGTCAATCTCGGTCAGCGCTGCCCAGGCCGCCGCACACATTACCAGCAGAGCCATCAGATAGAGTAGTGCAGACGAGCGCGGCGTGGACTGGGCCATCAGCGCTTCGCTGATGTCATGCATATAGTCGAGGTCATCCGCATGCAGCTTCGCGCGCGTATTACGTCCGCCACCGGGTGGCGGCAATTGGTCCGGTGTGAACCGTGCATTCATCGCTCACCTCCGGCATGCAGAACCGCATCCCGATGCGGCGAATCAGCACCGCTCAACATGGCCAGGATTCTTTCTTTCGGACCGTCTGCGACCAGCCGCTGACTATCCATGACGACCACGCGATCGACTACAGAAAGCAATGAAGGTCGGTGCGTAACGATCACCACGGTGCGGCCCTCAGCAATGGTTGCCAGACGTTTGGTAAACAACAGCTCAGTCTGCATATCCATCGCGCTGGTGGGCTCATCCATTAGCAGAATCTTCGGATTCGTGACCAGCGCACGTGCCAGCGCAACCAGTTGTCGCTGTCCGCCGGATAAACCGAGACCCATCGAACCGATCGGCATGTCGTAGCCCAGCGGGTGTGCATCGGCGATCTTGTCCAGGCCGGTCAGTTCGACGACCTGCATGAATGCTTCCCAGGTCACGTTCGGGCGACCAAGAAAAATATTTTCACGTAAGGTGCCACGGAAGAGCCGCAGGTCCTGCGTGACATAACCCACCTGATCCCGAAAATCAGCAGGATCGATCTGACGAATATCGAGGTTATCGATCTTTACCTGACCTTCGGTGGGTTGGTATAACGCAGCAATCATGCGCAGCAGCGTCGACTTGCCGCTGCCGATCTTGCCGACAAAGGCGACCCGCTCGCCCGGTTCAATCACTAGGCTGACATCTTTCAATGCGGTCGGCGACTTGTTGGAACCTGTGGCCGGGTAAGCGAAGCTGAGCTTTTGTGCCTCGATCTTGCCGTCGAAGGATCGCTTCTGCACATAACTGCGGGTCGGATCACGCTCGGTAGGCAGCGCCATCAGGGCGCTCAGGTTGTTATAGGCTGTCTTTGCGCTCTGGTAGCGAATCGCCATGGAGACAAACGCGCCCACCGGAGAAATCGCGCGACCGGCAAACATCACCGCCGCGACCAGCGCGCCTTGGGTGACCTCGCCTGAATGGACCAGATAGGTACCCCAGACCAGCATCGCGATGGTCTGAGCCTGCTGCGCGAAGGTGAAGAAAGTCATCACCAGGTTCGACAGCCGGCGATACCGCATGCCCGATTTCGCGGTGGCGGCATTCAGGTCTTCATAGCGCTTGGTCATGATGCCCGCTGCGCCCGTCACACGCAGGGTTTCCAGTCCCTCGATCGACTCGATCAGTACACCGTGCATTTGCGCCTGATCATGGAAAGCCTGCAGCATCATCTTATGCAGAGGGAACTGTACCCAGACAGCCATCAGGATCACCAGCGGAATCACGATGGCTGGCACCAGCGCCAGCGGACCCGCGGTACTGAAAATCATAAAGATGAACAACAGCGCAAAAGGGAAATCCGTGAAGATCGCGAGACTGACCGAGGTACCGAAGTCACGTACCGTTTCGAACTGGCGCACCTGATGCGCGAACGCGCCCGACGACGCCGGGGTGTACTCGAGGCGTAGCCCGAGCGCCTGACGGAATAGTGCCGATGCGAGCGCAATATCGCTCTTGCGCGCAGCGAGGTCGACCAGGTAGTCGCGCAACTGACGCGCGCCTGCCTCAAATAGCAAAGCGATGACCACGCCGATCACCAGCGCCCAAAGCGTGGAATAGGCCTTCATCGGAATCACGCGGTCGTACACGTGCATCGCGAACAAGCCACCGAGTGTCGACAGTACATTGATCAGTATCGCTGCAGCGACCGCGTCATAGTAATAACGCCGGAATTTCCACACCACGCGCCACAGCCAGCCTGTGCTGTCCTGACGGGTGTCCTCATGATCGGTCTCGGCCGTCTGCGGGCGATGCCGGGCCAGCAGGCAATGACCGCTATACGCTTCCATCAGGGCCTGCTCGGAGATCACCCAGGACTCATCGTCATCGGGCCCGGCGGCCAGAACTTCGAATTGGGTCTCAGTCGGCTCAGTGGACGGATAGGTCCGCAGCAGGATCAGCGCGGAGCCATCCTTCATCAGCAAAACCACCGGCAGCGACTGCGCCAGCAAGGTGGCCGGCTTGCGCTCGATGAGGCGTACATCGAAGCCGGCCAGATCCAGCGCGCGCACACCCTGCGCAAGGCTCAGGCGGCTCTGGCTTGGCAAACCGGCAAGAAAGGAACTGGGGGTCTTCTCGACACCGAAGCGACGGCAAATCCACAACAGGCTTTGCAGCAAGCTGTCTTCTTGACCGGCGCTGGCGCCGGGTGAGGATTGGCCGAGATGACGATTCATTATTAACCCTTTGGCAAAACACTGCGCGTGTCTGCATCATTCAGGGGGTGAATCGTCAGCGCTGGCGCATTCTTTAAGCGCGAGCGCACACAGCGCCTCCGGGCGGGAGGCGCTGTGCGTCAGTGCAGGCTGTAGATATGCGTCAGAGGATCACGGTATGGATCTTGTCGTTGACCAGCAACTGTGCCTGGTCGTTCGCATAGATCGTGTAGCTCTCCCCGTTGTGGTGGGCGCTGCCCGCCAGATTCCAGCCATCGCCACCCGGCTGTCCAAGCAGCAGCGTATCGTCGGACTGGCCATCAATCACCATCTTCGCCAAGCCGGTGTCGATATCGGTTTCGCCAAGGGCGAGCACATCATCCAGCTTCACCTTAAGCGTATCGGCACTGACGCCTCTCATCTCGATATGGCTCAGACTGCCCTGCCCGATCGATGAGGACGCCAGCGATGACAAGTCGAAGACCTTCTTGCCGTCGTCTCCCACCGTGAACCAGACATCGCCCAACTGGCGCACTGAACCATCGGCCAGCGTGTAAGCGCCCATCAGGCCGATCAGGTTGCCGTTATCGATCATGCCACCGGACTGATGACCCACCGATAGCGAAGTGATGTTCAACTCGGTCAGTGACTTCATTTCGCCGGCGTCACTCTGGCCATCGCTGTCCAGATCCTGCCAGACCAGCAGCTGGGCAAATCCTGCGTCAGAGGCATCGACGACACCATCGCCGTTGTCATCCAGCGCAGCCAGCGCATCGAAGCCATTCCTGGCCTTGGTGCCACCCAACAGGAGGGTATCCTGACCGAACAGTTCGCTGCCATCGTCAATTGTGCCGTCACCATCGACATCGCGCACCAACAGACCGTCCGACGGCCCGACCCATCCAGTGCGCACTGGCTGACCGGTGCCGTACAGATCGAACTGCACCTGCCAGTCCACGCCCAGCGTCTGGATACCATCGCCGCCCAGATCGAGCACCAACGGTGTGTAACTTGCCGTCGTCAGTCCGATCACGGCCAGGTTAGCCGTGGGCAGCGCCATGGTCTGATCGGTCGTCAGCGCGGCCGCAGCCGCAGCGCTCAGTGCATCGAGCTGATCGGTGGACAGCGCCGCCATGGCTGCGGTCGTCAGTCCGGTCACGTTGGCAGCGGTCAGTGCAGCCAGTTGCGTCGTCGTCAGATGATCGGCATCGGTATCCAGCGCGGACAGTTGCGCCGTGCTGAGCGCGCCGATCGCTGCGACCGTCAGGCCTTTCACGCTCAGCGAGGTCAGTGCCGAGATCGAATCGCTACCGATACTCGATGCATCGCTGCCAAGCGCCGCGACCTGATCGGAGCTCAGTGCTGCCAGTGCGTTGGTGGTCAGTCCGGCGACGTTGGTCGCTGTCAGCGCTGCCAGCGCCGCCGTATCAAGGTAAGCCGCATCGTCGCCGAGTGCCGCCACCTGATCGGAGGTCAATGCCGCCAGTGTGGCGACCGTGAGCCCACGGATATTCGCCGAGGTCAGCGACCCCAGCCCATCAGTGCTCAGGCTGGTGGCATCCGCGCCGAGCGCAGCCACCTGATCGGAACTGTACGCCGCCACAGCACCGGTGCTCAGTCCAGGAATACTGTCGGTCGTCAGTGCCGCCAGCGCGGCGGTTCCGAGTGCCAACGCATCGTCGCCGAGTGCGGACATCTGTGCCGACGTCAGCGCAGCCAGTGCACCTGCCGCTCCCGTGGTCAATCCGTAAATATTGACCGATGTCAGCGCAGCCAGCGCATCGGTACCCAGGCCGGCAGCATCCGAACCGAGCGCCGCGATCTGGTCGGAACTGAACGTCGCCAGCGCGCCGGTGCTGAGGCCGACAATACTGTCGGTCGTCAACGCCGCCAGTGCGGCCGTGGACAGGCCGATGGCATCGTCGCCCAGCGCCACCACCTGATCGGACGTCAGAGTGGCGACCACCGCAGCGGTCAGGCCGTACACGTTGCCTGAGGTCAGCGCAGCCAGCGCGTCGCTGCCGAGGCCACTGACATCGGCACCGAGTGCTGCCACTTGCACTGAGTTCAGTGCCGCCAGCGCGCCGGTGCTCAGCCCAACGATATTATCGGTCGTCATTGCCGACAGTGCAGCCGTCGACAAACCGATAGCATCATCACCCAGCGCGACCAGTTGATCAGAGCTGAGAGCGGCCACGGCCGAACTGATGATGCCCGACACGTTGGCACTGGTGAGTGCCGCCAGCGAATCGCTGCCAAGCGAAGTGACATCGCCACTAAATGCCGCGACTTGGTCGGAGCTGAATGCTGCCAGCGCATTCGTTGACAGACCAGCGATATTGTCCGTCGTCAGCGCCGCCAGCTGTGATGTCAGCATTGCCGTCAGCTTGGTGTCGAGCGCCGTCAGCTGTTCGGTGGTCATGCCTGCGACTGCAGCAGTCGTAATGCCTTTGATATTCGACGTTGTCAGCACAATCAGATCAGTCGTATCCAGCTTAAGCACGACACCGTTCATGGCTGCCACTTGCGCGGTACTGAGCGCAGCGATCGCATCGGAAGTCAGGCCCTGAACGTTCAGGCTGGTGAGTGCCGCCATCTGTGCCGTCGACAGCGCCGTTGCATCGGTATCGAGCGCTGCAATCTGATCCGAGCTCATGGCCGACAGCGAAGCTGTGGTCAGCCCCTTGGCATTAGTAGTCGTCAGTGCAGCGATCTGTGCGGTGCTGAACAAGGCAGCATCACTTCCCAGACCCGCTACCTGATCCGACTGCAGCGCAGCCACTGCACCGGCCGTCAGGCCCACGACGTTCGTGCTGGTCAGCGCGGCCAGCTGCGCGGATGTCATACCAGCGGCATCGCTACCCAGCGCCACGACCTGATCCGAGCTGAGACCGTCAATTGCAGCGGTGGTGAGACCCTTGACGCTGGCTGTGGTCAACGCCGCCATGTACCGCGTGTCGAGCTGCACCACATCCGTCGCCATGGACGTGATCTGGTCGGAACTCATCGCTGTCACGGCCGCCACAGTCAGGCCGACCACGTTTTGCGTCGTCAGTGCTGCCAGTTGGGCAGTACCAAGGTAAGCGGCATCAGCACCAATCGCAGCCACCTGATCGGAACTCAATCCAGCCAAGGCCGTCGCGCTCAAACCTTTCACGTTCGACGTCGTCAACGCTGAGAAGTGCGTGGTCGACAACACCAGTACATCGGTATCGAGGAAAGTAAGCTGCGCCGTATCGAGGGCTGCCATAGCATTGGTGGTAAGACCAACAATGTTGCTGGTGGTCAGCGCGGTCAGTGACGCTGAAGTCAGCGCCGATGCATCGTCGCCCAGCCCTTTCACCTGATCTGAGCTCAGTGCAGCAATGGCTTTGGTCGTCAGACCTTTGATATTCGCCGTCGTCAACGCCGCCAGCTGGATGGTTCCGAACATATCTGCATCGGTATCCATCGCAGCGACCTGCGCGGACGTCAGTACAGCAACCGCCGCAGTCGTCAGTCCGACGATATTGGCCGTCGTCAGTGCAGCGATCTGTGCGGTATCCATGCCGACCACGTCGGTGTCGATCGCAGCGACCTGAGCGGTATCGAGCACCGTCACAGCAAGGGTCGACAAGCCTGCAACATTGACACTTGTCAGCGCACCCAACTGGCTCGAGCTGAGTGCATAGGCATCGGCACCCAAAGCCGATACCTGATCGCTGCTCAATGCCTGCAGTGCACCGGTCGTGAGCCCGATGATATTAAACGTCGATAATGCAGCAAGATGAGCGGTACTCAGTGCTGAGGCATCGTCACCCAAGACGGAGACCTGTCTGGTGCTGAAAGCCGCGATCGAGCCTGTGACCAAACCAGCGATATTCTGCGTGGTCAGCGCCACCAGATCCGACGTCTCCAGTCCGACCACATCGATGCCCAGCGCATTGATCTGAGCCGAGCTGAGCGCTGCAACTGCAGCAGTCGTCAGGCCGCCGATATTTAGCGTGGTCAGCGCATCGAGCGCTGCTGTGCCGAAGACAGAGGCATCCTCGCCGAGCACGGATACTTGCTTCGAGCTGAATGCCGCCAGCGCTGCGGTCGTCAGACCCACGACGTTTTGTGTCGTCAGCGCTGTCAGGTCAGCGGTATCGAGTGCAGCAGCATCACTGCCCAGTGCGGCGATTTGCTTGGAGCTCAGCTGACCCACCACCTCTGAACTCAGGCCGGCGATATTATCGGTCGTCAATGCATCCAGCTGAGATGTCGTCAAAGCCAACGCATCCGTTCCCAAGGCGCCGATCTGCCCGCTACTCATAGCGTCAATGGCGCTTGTATTCAGACCAAGGATGTTGTCAGTATTGAGTGCAGACAACGCGGTGGTGCTTAGACCGGAGGCCACACTGCCCAGCGCAGAAATATGCGCGGAGGACAGCAAAGGCATCACCACTGAACTCAGACCGGCAATATTCAGACTGGTGATCGCCGACATGGCCGAGGTATCAAGGCCGACACCATTGGTGCTGGTCAGTGCGGCGAGCTGAGCCGACGACATCGATCCTGCATCCGCGCCGAGCGACGACACCTGATCGGAACTGAGTGCAGACAACGCGCTCACATTCAGGCCGCCGATATTATCCGTGGTCAATGCAACCAGCTGCGCAGTGTTGAGTGTTAGAGCATCACTGCCCAGGCTTGCGATCTGGTCCGAACTCATCGCGGCAAGTGCAGCAGCGGTCAGTCCTGTCACCGACACAGTCGTCAGTGCAGCCAAGGCTGCCGTGCCGAGTGCGGATGCGTCCGCTCCCATCGCGGCAACTTGTGCAGACGTCAATGCTGCAGCCGCGTTCGCCGTCAGGCCGCTCATATTGTCCGTCGTCAGCGCCGCTAATTGTGCAGTCGTCAGTTGACCGGCATCGGTCCCTAGTGCCGCCACCTGGGCTGAGGTCAATACCGCCATCGCATTCGCCGTCAGGCCTTTGACGTTGGCAGTGGTCAACGCCGCCATATAGACGGTTCCCAGTTGCTTCACATCGGTATCGAGCGACGAGATCTGATCGGAACTCATCGCCGCAAAGGCTGCCGTCGCTAAACCGGTCACGCTATCCGTCGTCAACGCAGCCAGCTGGGCCGTCGTCAATGCCACCGCATCACTACCCAGACCGGCCACCTGCGCCGAGTCCAGGCCGGCGACCGCATTCACGGTCAGACCCTTGATATTTGCCGTAGTCAGGGCCGCAAGGTACGCCGTACCAAGCTCATTGATATCGGTATCGAGCGCGGCCAGTTGATCCGTGCTGAAGCCGGCCATGGCATTGGTGGTCAGACCGACCACGTTGGCTGTAGTCAGCGCCGCCAGTGAGGTATCGGCAAGGGCAGTCACATCATCACCGAGAGCCTGTACCTGATCCGAACTCATGGCCGCCAGTGCGGTATTAGTCAACCCTTTGATGTTCACACTGGTCAGAGCACTTAGCTGCGCGGTGAGCAACGCATTTGCATCGGTATCAAGTGCAGCCAGCTGATCCGTACCCATCGCAGCCATGACATTCGTGGTCAGACCCGCGACGTTGGCCGTAGTCAGCAAGCCCAGCGCATTGGCACTCAGATACACCGCATCGTCACCCAGACCAGCGACCTGCGACGAGCTCATTGCTGTAATGGACGCATTCGTCAAGCCCCGGATGGTGGTCGTCGTCAACGCCGCCAACTGTCCAGTGCTGAACAGGTTCGCATCTGTGCCTAATGCCGAAATCTGCGCGGACGACATTGCAGCAATACCCAACGTGGTCAAACCCGCCACATTCAGCGTGGTCAGCGCCGCGACCTGATCGGTAGTCATGCCGGCGACATCGACTCCGATCGCACTGATCGCGCCGGTGCCCATGGCAGCAATCGCATTGGTGGACATACCCGCCACATTTTGGGTCGTCAGCGCGGCCAGCTGTCCGGTGGACATCGCATAGGCATCATCACCCAGCGCAGCGATCTGATCCGACGACAAAGCCAGTACCGTCGCAGTCGTCAGACCCGCCAGATTAAACGTCGTCAGTGCCGCCAGTTGTGCCGTACTGAACAGCACAGCATCGGTGCCCAGAGCTGCCACTTGGCCAGTGGCCATCGCCGCCAACGCAGCGGTTGCCAGGCCGGTCACATTTTGTGTGCTGAATGCTGCCAGTTGTGTGGTACCCAAGCCCGCAGCAGCAGCGCCGAGCGCACTGACCTGCCCGGTACTTAGTACTGCGATCGCATCGCTGGCCAGACCAGCAATATTTTGCGTCGACAGTGCGGATAGCTGAGCCGTGCCCAACACCTGGGCGTCACTGCCCATCGCAGCCGTCTGTGCGGTACTGAAGGCAGCGATCGCATCACTCGATAAGCCGATGATATTCAGTGAGGTCAGTGCTGCCAGTTGCGCTGTACCGAGCGAACCGGCATCGGCACCCAGCGCATTCACCTGCCCCGTGTTCATGACAGCAAAGGCGGTGCTCGCCAATCCGGCGATATTTTCAGTCGTCAGCGCCGACAGCTGACTGGTGCTAAACGCCAGCGCATCCAGACCCAGTGCTGATACTTGTCCGGAACTGAAGGCTGCAATACCTTCGCTCGCCAGGCCAACGATATTGACCGACGTTAGCGCAGCGAGTTGCGCGGTTCCGAGATTAGCGCTGCGATAGCCAATCGCTGAAATTTGTGAGGAATTGAGCACGGCCGTCACGGCAGAGCTTAGGCCAGCCACATTGTCATTGGTCATTGCCGCCAGTGCGTCGGTGACAAGTGCCGCGCCGCTTGCGCTGGTCAATGCGGAGAGCTGCCTCGATGTCATTGCACCGGCATCGGCACCCAGTACCGCGACCTGCGCGGAGCTGAGCGAGGCAACCGCGACGCTCGACAGGCCAGTGATATTCACCGAAGTCAGATTGCTCAATTGGCTGGTCGTCATCGCCAACGCGTCACTGCCCAGCGCAGCAACTTGCGCCGAGGTAAGCGACGCAATCGCGTTACCGGACAGCCCCTTGATATTCAGCGTAGTCAGCGCGGCCAGATTGCCGCTATCCAGCATCGAAGCATCCGCGCCCATCGCCGATAGCTGATCCGAGCTGAGCGCAGCCAGCGCCGCGGTGCTGAGGCCGTCGATGTTTGCCGTTGTCAGTGCTGCGAGCTGACTCGTCGTCAGTGCGACCGCAGTCGATCCGAGTGCGGCGATCTGTGCCGAAGACAGCGCCGTGACCGCATTGTCGCTGATGCCTTTCACACTGGAGGTACCGAGCGCCGCGATCTGGCCGGTACCGAGCTCGTCGAAATCCGTTCCCAACGCGTTGATCTGAGCCGAGCCCATGGCAGCGACAGCGGCGGTCGCGAGGCCGGCAACGTTGGCCGTAGTCAATGCTGCCAGCTGGGTTGTGCTGAGTCCGGACGCATCGCTACCGAGCGCATTGACTTGATCGGACCCGAGTGCCGCAACAACGGTCGCATTCAAACCCTTGACGCTATGCGTCGTCAGTGCCGCCAGCTGCCCGGTCAACAACGATGCCGCGTCATTTCCGAGGGAATTGATTTGATCAGAGCTCATTGCAGCCACAGCAGCCGCATTCAGGCCAACAACGGTGGACGTTGTCAGAGCTGCCAATTGGGCCGTCGTGAGAACACCGGCATCGCTGAGTGCGGCAATCTGCGCGGAATTCATCGCGCCGATCGCAGCAACAGTCAGACCTTTCAGGTTAGCCGTAGTGAGCACGGACAGTTGCGCAGTTGACACCACGACGATGTCGCTTCCGATTGCAGCGATCTGATCCGAGCTGAAGCTGGCCAGTGCATTAGTGGTCAGACCGGTTACATTGACTGTGGTCAGCGCACCGAGTTGCGAAGCGCTCAGGCCGGTTACATCATCGCCAAGTGCGACGATCTGGTCAGAACTGAGTTCTGCCAAAACGGTATTGGTGAGACCCTTGATATTGCGCGTGCTCAGCGCCGACAACTGCGCGCTTTCCACTAGCAACACATCGGTATCGAGCGCATTCACCTGCGCTGATGTCAGCGCTGCGAAGGTGGCGCTGGTCAAGCCGACGACATTGAACGTCGTCAGTGCGGTCAGTTGGGCCAGGCCCAATGCGGATGCATCGGTACCGAGCGCTGCTACCTGACCCGTCGTCAATTCTGCCAGCGACGCCGCTGACAGACCATTGACGTTAGCCGTTGTCAGCGCTGACAGCTGCTCAGTCGTCAATGCCGATGCATTCAGGCCCAGCGCATCGAGCTGCGCGGAGCTAATCGCCTCCATCACTGACGTGCCTAGGCCAACGACATTCAGCGAATCGAGCGCGGCCAGTTGGGCCGTGGTGAGACCAGCCGCATCATCACCCAGAGCGCTCAGCTGGTCCGAGCTCAACGCCGCAATAACGGCCGTGCCCATGCCGACCACATTCGAAGTCGTCAACGCAGTAAGTTGATCACTGTTCAAGACCGAGGCATTGGTACCCAATGAACTTATCTGTGCCGAGGACATAGCTTCAAGCGCGACCGTCGCCAGACCTGCGATATTTACCGAAGTCAGGGCGGCCAGCTGCAGGCTATTCAGCCCGGAGGCATCGGCATCCAGCGCCGCCACCTGGGCTGAACTGAACTGCGACAGCGCATTCGTATTCAGGCCAACGACATTGAGCGTCGTCAGCGCGTCAAGATTCGAGGTACCGAACACGCGAACATCATCATCGAGCGCTGCGAGCTGTGCCGAGCTTAGCCGGCTGACCGATAAGGTCGTCAGCGCGTCCACATTAAAGGTGGACAGTGCTGCCAGCTGGTCGGTACCCAGTGCATAGGCATCATCCCCCAGAGCGCTGACTGCCCCCGAGGTCAGCGCTGCGATCGCACTGGTGGTCAGGCCGCCGATATTAGCCGTTGTCAACGCGCCCAGCTGATCGGTATTGAGCGCTGCGGCATCGCCGCCGATCGCCGTAAGTTGCTTGCTTTCCAGCAGCGACACTGCTGTTGTGCTCAGCCCGGACATGTTGGTGCTGGTCAGTGCCGCCAACGCCGCCGTGCCGAAAATCGAGGCATCGCTACCCAGCGCTGCAATCTGAGCGGAGTTCATCGCGGCCAGCGCATCGCTGACGATACCCGTGATGTTGATGGTCGTCAGTGCATCCAGAGCATCCGTGCCGAGTATGGCGACATCCGTACCCAGCGCTTCCACCTGTGCGGACGTCATCGCATTGATCGCCGCCGTCACGAGACCGGTGATATTTTGCGATGTCAGCGAGGCCAGTTCGGTCACGCCAATCTGGCGCGCGTCGCTGCCGAGGCTGGCGACTTGTTCGGAACTGAGTTCTTCCAGCGCAGCGGCTGTCAGACCCACGATATTGGCCGTATTCAGCGCATCTAGCTGCTCGGTGCTGAAGCTGGAAGCCACCAGATTCAGTGCTGCTATCTGACCCGAATCCAGCATCGTCAGATTCGCCGACGACAGACCGGCAAGGTTATTACTGGTGATTAAGGCAATCGCCGCGGTTGACAGGCCAGCGACATTTGCCGTCGTCAGCACGGACAACTGCAGGCTGGTCAAACTACCGGCATCAGCGCCAAGTGCTTTCACTTGCGATGTACCCATCACCGCCATGGCATCAGTCGACAGACCGACGATATTCGTCGCCGTGAGTGCAGCCAATTGCGCAGTGGACATCGCCGAGGTATCGCTTCCCAGTGCGGCGATCTGCAGCGAATTCATCGCTCCCAGTGCAACACTCGACAAGCCGGCGATATTCAGAGAATTCAAGGCCGATAGCGCGCCGGTACTGAGACCCTCGGCATCACTGCCAAGCGCCGCCAATTGCGACGAAGTCATCAGTTCCATGGCCGAACTCGCGAGACCGCCGATGCTCGACGCTGTCAGCGCCGCCAACTGCGTGCTATTCATCGCGTAGGCATCCTGACCGAGTGCGGCGACCTGAGCGGAGTTGATCACGGCCAGACCATCGCTGGACAGGCCCATCAGGTTCACCGTCGTCAGTGCCGACAAGCCACCGGTACCGATCTGGCTGGCATCAGAACCGAGCGCAGCGATTTGTGCCGACGTCATTGCTTCGAGCGCATTGGTCGTCAGGCCAACGATATTGGCTGTAGTCAGCGCAGCGAGCTGCGCGGTCAGCATCGACGATCCGTCACTATCCAGTGCCACGACTTGATCCGAGCTCAGTGCCGTCGCAGCTGCAACTGTGATGCCTTTGACACCGACCGAGGTCAGTGCCGACATCTGGCGAGTATTCAGCTCATCGACATCAGTGCCGAGTGCAGCTACCTGGCCGGACCCCATTGCCTCCAGAGCAGCCGATGCAAGACCAACCACATTGAATGTCGTCAGCGCCGCCAGTTGCGCGGTGCCAAGCGCCGATGCATCAGCACCCAGCGCAGCCACCTGATTCGAACCCAGTGCCGCCATGGCGGCATTCGACAATCCCTTGATGTTGACCGACGTCAGCGCCGCCAGCTGGTCGCTTGTGAAGGCGTCTGCGTTGATACCCAGCGCATTGATCTGACTGGACGTCATCAGCACCAGCGCACTGGTGCTAAGACCAGGCGCAGCGGCCTCGGCCAGTGATGCCAATTGAGCGCTATCGAGCGATGCCGCATCGCTGTCGAGAGCGGCCACTTGTACCGAATCCAGCAGACTTAGCTGACCGGTCTGCAAACCCTTTACGTTCGCCGAAGTCAATGCCGCCATCACGGCAGCGTCAATGCTGGCCAGATCGGTACCCAGCGCCACGACTTGAGCGGTGCTGAGCGCCGCCATCGCCGCTGTACCGAGCCCGTCAATATTGGCCGTGGTCATCGCAGCCAGTGCCGCCGTCGTCAGGCCGGCGGTATTCGCACTATGCAGCGCTGCAAGTTGTCCCGTGCCCATGGCGCCGGCCGCCGTACCCAGCGCAGCTATCTGTGCAGAATTCAACGCTGCAATGGCCGTCGTCGTCAGGCCGCTGACATTCAGACTGGTCAGGCCGGCCAATTGCGTGGTGCTGAGCGCACTGGCGTCATCCCCGAGCGCACTCGTCTGCGACGATGTCAGCGCCGTGATCGCAGCAGCCGTCAAACCACGGATGTTGCTGCTGTTCAGCGCTGCCAGCCGATCGGTACCCAGCGCCGCCGCATCCGCGGCCAGCCCGGCCACCTGATCAGAGGACATCGCCGCCATAGCGTCACTGGTCAGGCCAACAATGTTGGTGGTCGTCAGGCCTGCCAGTTGCGTCGCCGACATGACGGCCGCATCGGTGTCGAGTGCCGCCACCTGATCTGAGCCAAACGCGGTCAGCGCTGCGGCCGTCAGGCCTCGCGAACCCGCCGAGGAGAATGCCTCCACCTGCCGGGTAGTCAGTTCTGCTGCGTCAGCAGCCAGTGCCGCCACCTGATCGGAAGCCAGCGCCGCCAGCGTGTTGGTGGTCAATCCCACCACATTGGCCGTGGTAAGGGCAGCGAGCTGGGCGGTCAGCAGTACCGCAGCGTCATCCACCAGCGCCGCAACCTGATCGGAACTCAGGGCGGCGATCGCCACGCTGGTAAGCCCGCGAATGTTGACCGAGGTCAGAGTGCCGAGCGCATCGGTCGACAAACCGACCACATCACTGCCCAGTGCAGCCACCTGCGCGGAACTCAGCGCAGCGATCGCAGTCGTAGTTAATCCATAAATATTCTGGTCGGTCAGAGCCGCCAGCTGTGCCGTCGACAACGCGGCGCCATTCATGCTGAGAGCAGCAACCTGATCCGAACTCAGTGCTGCGATCGCTGCGGTCGTGAGACCTTTCACATTGACACTGGTCAGCGTCGCCAGCGCGTCAGTGGACAGACCGATGGCGTCGGTACCCAATGCAGCGACCTGGCTGGAAGCCAGCAGAAGCACAGCGTCGGTCGTGAGGCCAGCAAGGTTGCTGTCGGTCAGTGCAGCCAGCTGCGCCGTACTCAGTCCACTGGCGTTCGCCGCCAGAGCTTCGACCTGAGCCGAGGTCAATGCAGCCAGTGCACCGGTGGCCAGACCCTTGATGTTCAGCGTGGTCAGTGTGGCCAGCGCTGTCGTCGACAAGCCACTCGCATCGCTTCCAAGTGCTGCGATCTGCGACGAGTTGAAGGCGGCCACCGACGCTGTGTCGAGACCCACCATATTCGCGGTGTTCAGCGCGGCAAACTGTGCGGAACTCATCGCACCGGTGTCGTCGCCCAGCGCTGCCACCTGATCAGACGTTAACAGACCGATAGCTGAGGTGGTCAAACCCTTGATATTAGTCGACGTTAGCGCACTCAGGGCCCCGCTGCCGAAACCTGCGGCATCGCTGCCGAGTGCCTTGATCTGGTCCGAACTCATGGCCGCAATGGCGGTCGTCGAGAGTCCGTCCAGATTCACACTGGTCAACGCTGCCAGTTGTGTTGAGCTAAGTGCAACCGCATCGGACTCCAGTGCGATGACCTGATCGGAATTCAACGCTGCCAGCGCCGCCGTGGACAAACCTTTCAGGTTCGCCGTGGTTAAGGCCGTCAGCGCGTCGCTGCCCAGTGAGGCGGCGTCCTCGCCGAGTGCTGCCACCTGATCAGAGCGTAGCGCCGCCAACCCGTCCGTCGACAAGCCGACGACGTTGACGCTGGTGAGCCCCGCAAGACCAGCGGTATCCATGCCGCTGACATCTGCACCAAGCGCTGAAATCTGCTCCGATGTCATGGCTGCCGTTGCCGCCGAAGTCAGGCCGCGGACATTGGCCGAGGTCAGGGAATCGAGATGATCGGTACCCAGCGCAGCTGCATCTTCTGCGAGTGCGACTACCTGATCGGAACGCAGCGCCGCCATCGCATCGCTGGTCAGACCAACGATATTGGTGCTGTTCAGCGCAGCCAGTGCCGCCGTGGTCAGACCGCTCGCATCCGCCTCCAGTGCCGCTATCTGACCGGAGCTGAGTTCATCGATTGCCTCAGCGCCAAGACCTCGCACATTCGCGCTGGTCATGGCTGCCAGTTGGTCAGTGCTCAACGCCGACGCATCGGTATCCAGCGCATCGACCTGATCGGAACTGAATGCAGCGATGGCGCCGGTTGAAAGGCCAACGATATTGTCCGTCGTCAGTGTTGCCAGTGACTCTGTCGTCAGCTTTGACGCATCGTCAGCAAGGGCCGCTACCTGATCCGACGTTAGTGCATCAATGGCGGCCGAGGACAAGCCACGGATGTTGAGGGTGGTCAGAGCATCGAGATTGTCGGAACCCAGCGCGGCAGCGTCTTCGCCTAATGCAACTACCTGCGCCGACGTCAGCGCGGCCACGGCAGAGCTCAAAAGGCCATTCAGATTCATGCTCGACAGCGCATCGAGTTGCGCAGTTGTCAGCGACGACGCATCAGCACCCAGTGCGGCGACCTGATCCGAAGTCAGCAGTCCGATCGCGGCGGTAGTCAGTCCGCGCATGTTAGCGACCGTCAGCGCATCAAGTGCATCCGAGCTCAGGCCGGCAGCGCTGTCGCCAATCAGTCCAATTTGCGCCGAGCTCAATGCCGCAACGGCTTCTGTGGTCAGACCGATGATGTTCACTGAATTGAGTGCCGCCAGCGCAGCTGACGACAGACCTGTGATGTCACGCCCCAAGGCCGCCACCTGATCACTCGACATGGCGGCAACGGCTGCGCTCTCCAAACCGGAAATGTTTGCAGTCGTCAGCGCATCCAGCGCATCCGTCGACAGTCCACTGGCTCGTTCCGCCAACGCGGCAATCTGCTGGGACTTCAACGCGGTGGCCGCATCCGTTGTCAGGCCAGGTAAATTGTCAGTCGTCAGCGCTGCGAGTGCCGCGCTGCCCAGCTTCGCAAGATCAACACCCAGCGCGGCGACCTGATCGGAGTCCAGCGCATGCAGTGCCGATGTGCTCAAACCAATGATGTTGGAACTGGTGAGTGCCACCAGCGCATCAGAGCTGAGATTCGCAGCGGCGCTACCCAGTGCCGTGATTTGAGCTGATGTCATACCGGCGACTGCAGCGGTGGTCAGGCCGACGGCGTTCAGACTGGTCAATGCGCTCAGCCCGCTCGACCCCATCCAGCGTGCCGTTGTACCAAACGATGCAACCTGATCGCTGCTCATTGCAGCGACTGCCGCGCTCGACAACCCACCGATATTACTGCTGACCATCGCAGCCAGCGCATCCGTCGCCAATTCCGCAGCATCAGCGCCGAGCGATGCGACCTGGTCGGAACTCAGGCTCGCCAGTACACCCGAGCGCAGGCCAATAATATTCACCGTGGTCAGTGAATCAAGCGAGTCCGTGGTCAGGCCGCGCGCATTCGAACCCAGCGCTGCTACCTGCAGTGATGTCATCGACGATAGCGCCGCCGTCGTCAGCCCGCGCGTATTCACCGACGTCAGTGCGGCTAGTTGGTCGGTAGTCAGTTCGAGCGCATTTAGTCCAATTGCGGCGACACTGTCCGAACTGAGCGCAGCCAGTGCACTCGTCGTCAGGCCTTTGATATTGTCCGAGGTTAGTGCCGCCAGGCTATCCGTCCCCATACCGGCGGCATCGGCACCCAATGCTGCCAGCTGGTCTTTACTCATCAACGATACGACCGAGGTCACCAGACCGCGCGTATTCACGCTGGTCAGGGCCGCCAGCGCAAGCGAGCCCAGCGCAATCACGTCCTGCCCCAGACCGGCCAGCTGGTCGGAACTCATGGCGGCCAGCGCCTGAGTCGTGAGACCCCCGATATTTTGCGTTGTGATCGCGTCGAGTGCTGCCGTCGACAACATGGCCGCATCCGTACCCAAAGCAGTCACTTGCGCCGAGGTCATTCCGGCCAGTGCGCCGGAGGTCAGGCCAAGGATGTTCAATTGCGTCAATGCGGCCAGGCCCGCGCTCCCCAGCGCAATGGCATCGGAGCCGAGTGCGGCAACCTGCGCGGTGGTCAACAGCGAAATAGTCGAAGCCGAAAGTCCAGCAATGTTCGCCGTGGTCAGCGCATCCAGCTGATTCGTATCGAGCGCAGTGGCATCGGTGCCGAGCGCCGATAGCTTCGCAACACTCAACGCCGACAGTGCAGTCGTCGACAGACCGGCGATATTGGCGGTCGTCAGGGCTTTCAGACCCCGCGTATCAAGCGCGCTGGCATCATCGCCCAGTGCAGCGATCTGCGCTGAAGTCATTGCAGCCAAAGCCACTGACGACACACCGGAAATATTGGCTGTCGTGAGTGCTCCGAGGTCTTCGGTGCCAAGATATCTCGCATCCTCACCGAGGGCGAGAATCTTACTGGCGGTCATACCTTCGACGGCGTTCGTGGTCAGTCCACTTATATTGACGCTGGTGAGCGCCTTGAGACCTTCAATAGAGAGATAGGCGGCGTTGTCATTCATTGCCGCGATCTGCTTGGACGTCATCGCAGCAACAGCGCCCGTCGACAGACCTACGATGTTTAGTGTCGTCAGCGCCGACAGACTGTCAGTATCAAATGCGGCGGCGTCAGCGCCCAGTGCGGAAATCTGCGCACTACTCAGCGCGGCAACTGTCGCGCTCTCAAGTCCGACCACGTTCGCGGTGGTCAGCGAACTCAGCAGTTTCGTGCCGAGCACGCGCGCATCCATACCCAGCGCCCGAACCTGACTGGACGTCAATGACGCGAGCGCGCTGGTGGCTAGACCGACCACGTTTTGGGTCGTAAGTACATCAAGCTGGCTGGTAGCCAGTGACGAAGCCTTGCTGCCAAAGGAAGCAATTTGCGCAGAGCTCATCGCTACCAGCGCTGAGGTCGATAACCCGGAGATACCGGCACTGGTCAGTGCCGTCAAACCCATGGTTGAAATCTGACGGGCCGTCGCACCCAATGCCGAGACTTGCCGCGAATTCAGCGCAGTAATAGCTTTGATGTTCAGGCCGGCGATGTTCACGGTCGTCAGCGCACCCAAACCAGCATCAGACAGCGCGCTGGCGTCCGTACCCAGTGCCGAAACCTGTGAGGAGGACAGGGACTGGATCGCCCCCGTCGTCAGACCGCGAATATTCGTGGTCGTCAGCGCGGCAAGTGCGCCGGCGGTAAGTTTACGCGCATCGTCACCAAGCGCTGCGACCTGATTTGAGGTCAATACCGCCAGCAGCTTGGGCGAAAGTGAACCGATATTTTGCGTCGTCAGTCCTGCCAGCTGATCGGTCGTCAAGCTCGAGCGATCAGAAGAAACCAGGGCAGCGACCTCTTTGGTCGTCCAGGCAGAAACAGATTTAGTAGATATCGACACGTGTCAGTCCAGTGTATTTAGTGGTCTGTAAACTTCGGCGTCTCTGTCAACAGCGCCCTTCGACTGATCGTCTTACTGTTGAACCGCGCACGGAAGATGCAATGACCCATTCCAAGCTTTGCGGAATTTATACCCCAGAGTCGCTCGTTGAATTCCTTGACAGGCAAGTAATACCCGTAACGCAATCTGCAAGATTAGCCACCGTCGAAAGCCCTTCGACGGATATTCCACCTCCGATCCTGGAATCGACAGTAGCGATGAAATATTGAGATCGGTGATGGTATTTTTTCAAACTCCGACGTCTGCCTGGTACGCGGAAGCGCCGGGGCGGCTAAAGTTTTCCGCCCGCATTCCGACTCAAAGAAAGTCGTCGGTTTAACGGGAGAATGGACATGTTCGTTATTGAAAAGGAATCGTTGGAGAATCGGTTTACCGAAAGAGTGTCCTATCCTTTTAATAACATGTTTGTCGGTGACAGCATCCTGATCCACGACTTTAAACAGGCGGAGAGCGCTCGGGTTGCAGCGATACAGTATTCTAAGCGGCGCGGCGGGAGCTGCAAATTTTCGCTTCGCAAGAGCCGCGAAGGCTGGCGCATCTATCGAATCGCGTAAGTACGTAGCGCTAAACCCTGCTCGACCTCTCCACCACCACGGCGCGACAAGGCCAGCAAGACCGGTGACCATTGGACCGGGCCCGTGAAAACGCACCGTCCCGGGCGATTTCAGCGCCGCGCACCCGCCGGCTAGCCGACTGCGGACCGTGGCACCTTTCGGAAAATACTCCGGAAAATTTCAGGAAGTTTTGTACACAACGCCGGGCTGGCATTGCATGCCGATCGCGTTGGCGATCATCATTCCCTTTTCAAAGGAAAATTCACGGTCGGCGGTTGGCTGGAAAAATTCTATAAAAGGAAGGCTGCGCTTGCCAAGCACGAAACCGCCAATCAGTGGCGGGTTAACTGCATACAGGTACGGCATCAGTACCATCATCGACGAAGCAGGAATACCGATCAGGTGCTCCTCAAGATCACCCGTCTGATGTGCATGCTGCGGATAAAACCATAATGGCGTGCTGATGAACAGGAAGGCGTCATCTGCCATTCCAGCGAGCAGGGTGCGCAATAACCAGCGCGCAGTGTCGGCATTCAGATGCTCAATCACATCCAGCAGACAAAGGACTTTATACCTGCGCAACTGGTCATGCGGTAAATCCTGAGCAAGCCCGTGCCAGATATTGCGGTAGACCTGGCGTTCGATCAGTTCGCGGTTCTGGCAGTTCGCCTGCCAGCCGTCGATGCCATCCACTGACCAGTGGCGGGTCGCGGGATTGGATTTGATCAGTTCACCTAACCGGCCCGCACCAAAGCCGATATCCAGCACTTCGGTGGGTGCGGCGGGGTCCGGCAAGATATGAAATATCAGGCCTTTCGGCGAGGCTGAGTCACCGATGACGAGCTTGTCCGTTGGCGACAATTCTGTCACCAGCGCGTATTCCCTGACCACCTGATTGATCACTTCTGCTCTCCTGTACTGTCGAATGCAATCGACACGGCCCAGACGATCTTTAGCCGACAGATCTGAACTGTCGCCGGATTCCGCAGCAGGATCCCAGCGCATGCCCGCCTGGTGCGAAAGTCACCTGCACTGGGCGGGCACGCTGGCGCGCCACAATCTGTCGGCTTACGCGTCGCCCTCTGCCAGGAAGCTGGCGACCAGCTGCGCAAACCGTGCCGAGTGCTCGATTTGCGTCCAGTGCCCGCAGCGACCGTACACGTGTAACTGCGAGCGCGAGATCAGTTGCGACAAACGAAGAGACGTCTGCAGCGGAATCACCAGATCGTCGCGCCCGTGCACGATCAGCGTTTCCTTGTCGATCTTCGCGATATCGTCTTCCTTGCTGGCCAGCGCATCCACCCAGCGCTGACGCGGCGCGGGAAACATCTGCGCATAGCTCTCCTGCACGCCCGCCCGCGCACTGGCCTCGTAGCGCAGACGCGCCAGATCATCATTCACCAGTCCGCGGTCATACGCAAACACATCCATGATGCGGCGCATGTTCTCGAACGACGGCTCATAGCCCCATACCGCATCGAGCGCATCCGTGATCGGGAAAGACAAGCCGGCGGCGCCCATCAGCACCAGACGACGTACACGCTCCGGATGCTGAATGGTCAGCGCGAGTGAGAGCGCACCACCGAATGAATTCCCCACCAGATCAACCTGCTTCAGCCCGAGCGCATCCAGCAGATCAATCGCCTGTTTGACCCAGTTCTGCATCGTGTACTGATACCCGGCCGGCCGCTCGGTGAAGCCAAAGCCCACCATGTCCGGCGCGATCACGCGACGCTGCTTCGCCAGTTCGGGCATCACCAGACGCCAATTCGCGAACGCCGATACGCCGGGGCCGGAGCCGTGAATCAGCAGCACCGGAAAGCCACTGCCATGATCGTGATAATTGACCTGGATGCCGCCGGCATCGATGCTGCGCCCGATCTCGGGCGACGACGGGGTATTGCTCATGCTTCCCTTTCAGTCGGATTGAAAAATGTTATGACCGTTCCGGATGGCATTGATAATCATCTCGGGTGTCGCGCGAATATGTGCCTCCAGCGCCAGAGCTGCGCGAGCGTCCTGACCTGCGATCGCCGCATCAAAGATCTGCTGGTGTTCGCTGTGCACGTTGCGACCGACTTGCAAGCCAACGGAAAAACGGCGATACCGCTCTGCGTGCTGAGTCAGCTGATGCACCACGCGCAAGGCCCAGGGCGAGCCGCAGGCCGACAGCAAGGCACCGTGAAAATCCATGTTGGCCTGCTCCCACTGGCGTAGATTTTTTTCCTCCAGCGGCAGCTCAAGCACGGAGAGTTTTTCGAAAGCAAGGCGCAGGCGGTTACGCCAGAAATCGTCGCCGAGTCGCACCGACGCGCGCAGCGCATCCGTCTCGATGGCGACGCGTACATTGGTCACGTCCATCAGATCCTCGATGCTGACCGGCGCGACGGTGAACCCGCGCTGTCCCTCGGCCACCACCATTGCGTCACTGACCAGCCGCGACAGTGCCTCGCGCACGGTCCCGCCGCCCACCTCATAGCGCGCTTTCAAATGCTCGACAAGCAGCTTCTCGCCGGGCACGAGCTTGCCGTCGAGGATGTCCTCACGCAGCTGCCCATAAGTACGCTCGATCAGCGTGCGATAGCCTGAGGCTTCAGGCCCGGCGTCCACCAGATTGATGAAGGATTTCTTGGCCACTGCAATAACTCCGCAAACTTTTTCTGTTCAACGTTCCCGGGTCCGCTGCAGTCGGTAGGACAGCTGCGGACGGGTCAGACCGAGCGCGCGCGCGGCCGCCGACAAATTGCCGCCGGCACGATCGACGGCCTGCTGTATCAGCGCGTCCTCGAGTGCCTCCAGCGACAAGCCGCGTTTCTGCAGCTCGTCATAAAGGGTGTCGAGGTCGGCCGGCATCGCCTGCTGCAGTTCGCCGCTTTCTGACAGCGTGACCGGCGGCGGTGGCGGCGCGACGGCGAACAGGTCATCCACATCCACCATCTGCCCGGTCGTCGTGATGATGAGGCCGCGCTCGATCAGGTTTTCCAGCTCGCGCACATTGCCCGGCCACGCATAGTTACGCATTGCATCCAGCGCGCGGTCGGAAATGCCGGCGACACGCTTGTTATGCAAGGCCATGAATGCGTGCAGCATGTGGTTTGCCAGCGGTTCGATGTCCTCGATACGGTCACGCAAGGGCGGGATTGGAATCGGATACACATTCAGCCGGTACATCAGGTCGCGTCGGAATCGCCCCGCCTCGACCGCCGCCTCGAGGTCGACGTTGGTCGCAGCCACCACGCGCACATCGACTTTACGCACCGCGGTCGCGCCGAGTCGCTCGACCTCGCCGGTTTGCAGCACACGCAATAGCTTCGCTTGCGCTGACGGCGGCAATTCGCCCAATTCATCGAGAAACAACGTGCCACCATCGGCGCGCTCAAAGCGCCCGGGACGCGCGGCGCCGGCACCGGTAAACGCGCCCTTCTCCGCACCGAACAATTCGCTCTCGATCAGTTCATGCGGCAGCGCTGCGCAGTTGATCGCGACGAAGGGCTTGTCCGCGCGCGGGCTCATCGCGTGCAGCGTGCGCGCGAAGCGCTCCTTGCCCACGCCGGTCTCGCCGGTCAGCAGCACCGTGACCTGCGTGGCGGCCGCCTTGCGCAACAGCTCAATCGCTTTCTCGAAGGACTTCGAGCGCCCGATCAGTTCACCAAGATCATCACTCGGCGACAGCGACACGCGCAGGCTCTCGAGATCAGCCTGCAGGTCTTCCATCCGCACCAGTAGTGAATCGGCCCGGTAGTCCTCCATCAGCTGCTCACCATCCGGCCATTCCTCCAGTGCGCGACCCTCGATACGGCAGTGGTCATGACCGCAGGCGGCACACTGCGTCTCCCTGTACACAAACTGCCTGCCGAAGAAGGTTGAGGTGTAACCCGATGCATAACCAATCAGCATCCAGCAGACCGGATCATTTTGCGGACCGAAATCGCGCACATGCGTTTCGACTTCCCATGAGTGGTCCCAACGGAAGATGCCGTGGTGGGTGCCGGCCTCGAGATCGAATTCGCACAGCTCCGGTGTCACCTGCACCGCGCCCTCCAGCATGTGCAGCTGCGGACCGACCGCGAACTGCTCGAAAGGATTACCGTTCGGACGCACCTGCCGCGCCAGTGCCGCATCACGCACACCGGATTCATATCCTGCCCGCTTCAGCACCCTCCGCGTCTGCTCGATGCCGATGGCCTGGATCAGCTCCTTGCGCAGACTGGCTAATCCGCCGAGATGGAGCAGCACCATCCGATTGCCGGCTAGCCAGATCCGGCCATCGCCGGCAGAAAAATGAATCAGCCGCCGCAAATCGGCATCACTGGGCATCGACAAGTTATTTTCGGAGACCATATCCAAATTATCGATAAAAATCGGGATTTGAAAAGAACTTTATTTTAAGCAAGCCATCAGGACTTGATCATTTGGTGATATTGCCAAGCGGTTACTTGATCATATCATCAAAAAATTACCGCTATTCGCCCATTATTGCTGCTTCGCATCAATAAAGCACGGTCGTTCTTACAATAATTTGCCTCCATGAATCCAAGGCTTTAGCCACTTTTATCGAGATTCAGACCTTATTAGCCTCCTGCTGGCACGCTGCTTGCGAAGGGTGTCATCAGCCTGATCAATAGCGAGTTATAAGCCAGAGATTGACATGACGCCTTCCCTACCTTCCGCCCAAATGCCGCTTGGCGAAGACGCCGTCGCCCTGCCGACCGATGCAGCCACCATGGCCCGCCGCTATGTGCGGGTCACTGGTCATTCTGATAATGGTTTCGTCCAGTTCGAATACTCGGTCGGCTGGCCCGACTTTGCGATCGAAATGGCGCTGCCTGAAGCGCTGTTCAATGATTTCTGTTTGAAAAACAAAGTCCAATTCCTCACTGAACCGGTGGGATCCACGCTGGGAGACAACGATGAGTAGCATTGACCTGCAGGCCAAGGAAATCAAGCCGGCCCGCAATACCTTTACCCATGTCGCCAAGCATATCGGCGGCGACAAGCCGGCGACCCGCTATCAGGAAGCGACGCTGGGTATGCAAACCTCGCAGAACTTTCACTACCGCCCGACCTGGGATCCGCAGCATGAGCTGTATGACGCATCGCGCTCGCAGATCAAGCTGGCCGACTGGTATGTGCTGAAGGATCCGCGTCAGTATTACTACGCGAACTGGACCATCACCCGCGCTCGCCAGCACGAGGCCGTCGAGGCGAACTACAGCTTCGTTGATTCACGCGGTCTGCTGACGCGCCTGACCGACGAAGTGCGCGCCAGCGCCTGCCAGGTATTGATGCCGCTGCGTCACGTGGCCTGGGCCGGCAACATGAACAACACCTTTATCTGCGCTTACGGCTACGGCACCGCGCTCACTGCGGCTGCCAACTTCCACGCAATGGATCATCTGGGCATCGCCCAATATCTGACACGCTTCGGCCTCGCAGTCGACGATCCGGGCGTGCTCGACGCCGGCAAGAACGACTGGCTGAATGACCCGCGCTGGCAGGTGCTGCGCCGTCTGGTCGAAGACACGCTGGTCATGAAGGACCCGATGGAAATGTTCGTCGCGCAGAACCTGTGCATCGACGGCATGTTGTACCCGCTGATCTATGGCTCCTACATCGACGAGCATCTGACCACCAAAGGCGGCACGGCCGTCGCGATGTTGACCTCGTTCATGCCAGAGTGGCACGACGAGTGCAAGCGCTGGGTCGACGCTGTCGTGAAAGCCTGCGCAGCCGAATCGGAAGAGAACAAGACCATCATCACCGGCTGGATCAAGGCATGGACCGACCGCGTGCAGGCTGCGCTTGCACCGGTGGCTGAAATCGCACTGGGCGAGCATGGTCAGGAAGCACTGAGCGAGGTTCGCGAGGCATTCAATGCGCGCGTTGCGAAAATCGGCGTGACTGTCTGAGCCAAAAACAAAACAACAACATCGTTTAGGGGGGAGACATGTCCAACGTATTCATCGCCTTTCAGGCCAATGAGGAATCACGACCGCTGGTCGACGCTATCGTCGCCGACAATCCGGAAGCGCAAGTGGTCTACTCGCCGGGCCTGGTGAAGATCGATGCGCCGAACCGCCTGGTAGTGCGGCGCGAAACAATCGAAGAAATCATCGGCCGTAAATATGACCTGCAGGAACTGCAGATCAATCTGGTCACGCTGTCGGGCAACCTGAACGAAGACGACGACGAGTTCGTGCTGAGCTGGAAGCACTGATCCCTATCCTCCTACGCACGCGAGCCTGACATGGACAAGCGAGTCGAGAAAAAGAAGCTGCCCATCGCCGACCGATACAAGGCGGTGACGCATGACCTGCAATGGGAGACCAGCTATCAGCCGATGGAAAAGGTCTTCCCTTACGCGCGCTACGAAGGAATTCGTATCCACGACTGGAAAAAATGGGAAGACCCGTTTTTGATGACACTGGATATCTGGTGGCGTCAGCAGGGCGAGAAGGATCGCCGGCTGTATGCGGTCATGGATGCATTCGCACAGAACAACGGCCAGATCGGCGTCACCGACGCGCGCTATGTGAATGCAGTGAAGCTGGTTCTGCAAGCGTTCTCGCCGCTCAAATATGCGCTGCACCGCGCCTTCGCCCATTCCGCGCGCAACCTGCCGGGTGATGCGCTGCGCAGTGCTGCGCTGATGCAGGGTGCCGATCAGCTACGCCACTCGCAGCTCGAGGTTCACGCGGCGTCGGTCTATAACAAGTACTTCAACGGCATGCACGAGGCGCCACGCTGGTTCGAGCAGGCATGGTATCTCGCACCGTTCAAGAGCTTTGCCGAAGACGCAGCGACCGCCGGTCCGTTTGAGCTACTGGTAGCAATCAGCTTCAGTTTCGACAGCCTGTTGTCAGACACGCTGTTCGTGCCGTTCATGAGCGCTGCCGCGTATAACGGCGACCTGTCACTCGCATCCTCCGGCCTGTCGAGCCAGGCTGATGCTGCCCGGCATAAAAATCTGGGCATCAGCGTGATCAAATTCTTGCTGGAGCAGGACAGCCTGAATGCAGCCACCGTACAGCGCTGGGTGGATAAATGGTTCTGGCGCAGCTTCCGTCTGATGCCGATGGTCGCGATGCTGCAGGATTACATGGTGCCCAAGCGCGTAGCGAGCTGGAAAGAGTCGTGGAATGAATTCGTCGAGGCGCCGGTCAATGCCCTGTTTGCCGAACTCGCGCCTTACGGCCTGAAAAAGCCCGCCGGCTGGGAGCAGGCTTGCGACACCAAGAATCACCTGAGTCATCAGGCATGGAATGCGTTCTACGGTTACGGCAATGCCCTGGCCTTCCATACCTGGGTTCCGGATCAGGAAGAGCTAGCCTGGCTGGATAAAAAATATCCGGACAGCTTCGACCGCTGGTACCGCCCGCGTCTGACGCACTATGCGCAGCGCGAGGCTACCGGTAATCGCTATTTCAACCGCGGCCTACCGATGCAATGTCAGGTCTGCCAGCAGCCGATGATCTTCACCGAGCAAGGCAATCCGCGTCAGATCGCTTATCGCGAAATGCAGCATGACGGCGAGACTTTCCACTTCTGCAGCGATCACTGCGAAACCATCTTCGGCAACGAGCCGGAAAAATATGTGCAGTCGCGCCTGCCGTCGCACGAAATCCTGCACGCCCACCGTGGCGACAAGATGGATGACGCGCTGCAAAGCTCGCTCGCCGACATCGGTGTCGTCATCGGGCAGGACAATGGCGAATTCAAAGGCTCTGTCGACGACAAGCACTTCGAAGAATGGGGCGGCGGACAAGACATGAAGGAGGCGAAGCTATGAGTGTGACCGCTATGGGCGATTACAGCCACGCATCGCATGACAGCGCCGCACGTTTTTCGGAGCCACTGCTGTGCGTTGCGTGGGACGAACACATGATGTTCGCTGCGCCACTCGTACTGCCGCTCTCGCCGGACACCAGCTTCGACCATCTGCAAAACAAAGTACTTCCCGGGCTGTATGGCGAGCATCCGGATTTCGCGCGCATCGACTGGTCACGCGTGCAGTGGTTCCGCGGTAACACGATGTTCACGCCGAAGATGCAAGGCACGCTCGCGGCGCAGGGATTCGGACACAAGTCGGTGCTGCGATTCCGCACACCGGGACTGGAAGGATTGCGTGGTTCCTGCGGCTGACGCAGTGACTACGCAAGCGGTGCAGCTAATTTGGGGTCCGGGCTGCGACGCGGGTGTTGTTCAGGACCGTGATTCAAAAAAACATAACGGAGACAGCAACAGATGAAAAAGACCACCATTCTCGGCGGCGCCGTCGCTGTAGCCCTGAGCCTCGCCGCTTCCGGCGCGATGGCACAGGACAAATGCGGTTTGGGGAACGGCAAGAAAGCCAGCGGTGAACCGATTCAGATCGGCGCCATCGTCGGCAAGACTGGCCCGGAAGATTTCTCTTCTTCTGCACGTGCGGCACAGGCTTATTTCAATTGCGTGAACGCGAACGGCGGCATCAATGGCCGTCCGATCCAGTACACCGTGCAGGATGACACCTGGAACCCGGAAGTCGCCGCTCAGGCAGCGAACAAGCTGGTGAAAGATACCAAGGTCGTAGCGATGGTTGGTTCGTCCTCGTTCGTCGAGTGCGGTGCCAACAATGACCTGTATGCAAAAGAAGGCGTGCCTTCGGTGTCCGGCGTCGGTGTGCCGCGCGCCTGCTTCTACGGCAAGAACTACATCTCGTTCAACCAGGGCCCGCGTCAGTCGACCCTGGGCGCTGCGCAATACATTGTCGAGAACTTCAAGCTCAAGAGCCTGACCTGCGTCGCACCGGGTATCCCGGGCTTCGGTGACTGGGTTTGCGGTGGCGTCGAATCCTACGGCAAGGCTAACAACATTCCAGTCAAGACCGTGATCTTCGATCCGGGCCAGTTGGACGGCAACGCGATCGCTCTGCAAGTTGCTGCGGCGAAAAGCGAAGGCGTTGTGCTTGGCATGCCGCGCGGCATGATGCTGCCTATCCTGACCGCTGCTGAGCAGCAGGATCTGGGCAAGAGCATGAAGTGGGGCCTGCCGACTTCGGCTTATCACGCTGATATGCCGAAAGCCGTTGGCAAGTACTGGCACGACAAGCTGTATGTGCACATGGAGCTCGAGCCGATGGACGGCACCGGTCCGGACAACACGAACTGGAAAGCCATCATGGACAAGTTCGGCGACAAGAAGGATCCGCGTGACACCTTCTCGCAAGCAGGCTTCCTGTCGGCCAAAGCTGCTACCGACGCATTGCTTGGCGTGAAGGGCAACATCGATCGCAAATCCGCTTACCAGGCCATCGTCGGTATCAAGAACTGGAAGACTGACATGATGTGCGCGCCTTGGTACTTCGGTCCGGGCGAGCGTCATCAGCCGAACCACAAGGGTCGCGCTGCACTGCTGCAAAAGGGTGGCTTCAAGACCCTGACCGAGTGCTACCAGTCGAAAGACTCCGATCTGGCTGATGTGCTGAAGCTGGAAGCCAAAGGCGGTCTGGTCAACTGATCTGACACGCTGAATCAACGCGAACCGAGCTACCCAACGAGCTGAACATGGACTCTCTGCTTCCCTTTATCGTCGTCGGCATCAGTGTCGGCTCGGTCTATGCCCTGTCGGGCGTCGGCCTGGTCGTGCTGTACCGCGCCAGCGGCGTGGTCAACTTTGCGTTCGGTGCACTGGGCGGCCTCGCCGCCATGGTGTGCTGGCAAGTGATCGACCTGGAGTATGACGACTGGATGGGCTGGGTTTCCGGTATTGGCTGCGCCACCCTGCTGTCGTGGGCGTACGGACGCTTCATCGCGCCGTCGCTCACGCACCAGGACCGCGTGGTACGTGCGATGGCAACGCTCGGTTTCGCGCTGATGATTATGGGCATCGCCCAGTGGTACTGGGGCGACGATCCTCGTCGCCTCGTTTTGCCGACCGATTCCGGCGGCATCGAATTCGAAGGCCGTCGCCTCATCAGCCATACCCGTGTTGCCGCCCTGCTGTTTGCCGCGGGCGCCACGATGGGCATGTTGTGGCTACTGGCTAAAACCTCGCTCGGACTGCGCATGCGCGCCCTGCAGAGTAATCGTGTACTGGCCGGTCTGGTGGGTGTGCGCGTCAAGCGTATCGACACCTGGGCCTGGACGCTGGCGGGCCTGCTGGCCGGCATCAGCGGTCTGTTCATGGGCAACATGGTGCGACTCAATCCCACCGTGCTGACCTTCCTCGTTATTCCTGCGATGGCTGCGGCCATGGTGGGACGCATGAATTCCCTGACGGCGACCGTGATCGGCGGACTCGTGATTGGCGTGATCGAGTCCTTGCTGAATCTGGTTCCCGAAGTGCAGCGCTACGGCTCCGCCACCGCATTCGTGGTCGCGATCAGCGTCGTGCTGTGGCAGCAACGACATGGCATCGGCCTGTCGCGTGACAACAGCCATCTGGAGTAAAGCAACATGGCCCGCAAGAAGGACAAACCTGATATCCCGCCGGGCACGCCGTTTCAGCGCGTGCGTCCGATGCTGATCACTTTCTTTGTGGTCGCGCTGATCGGTCCCTCGGTGTTCTCGTCGTACTGGCTGAATACATTTTCTACCGTCGCCTGCCTGACGCTGGCAGCCGGTACGGTCGCCCTGCTGTATGGACAACTCGGCATGGTGTCGCTCGCGCAGTTCGCGCTGTCCGGCGTCGGCGGCTGGTTCTGTCTGCGACTGGTGCACGGCACCGGCATGCCGTTCGAACTCGCGCTGGTACTCGGCGCAGTGATTGCCGGCCTGTTCGGCCTGATTCTCGGTCTGCCGGCACTGCGCATGCGTGGTCTTTATCTTGCGCTGCTGACGCTGATGATCTCGGCAGCGGTGCAGGTGGTGATCAACGTGATCGGCTTCCCCGATGGCGGCCCCGGCTGGACCGGCCACGTGGTCAACGGCCAGCGCGCCATGATCGCGCGTCCGCTGCTCGCGCCCGGCGATGATGATTACTTCCGCTACACCATGTTCTGGCTCGCCATCGGCATGGGTCTGATCGAGTGGGCGCGCGCAACGCTGCCGGGTCGCGCCTGGGGTCTGATCCGTAAATCGGAAGCGGCAGCGATTGCGGCCGGCGTCTCGGTGGTGCGTTACAAGGCACTCGCGTTCGCGATGGCCGGCTCGCTCGCCGGTCTGGCCGGTGGTCTGCTCGCGGGTCTCAACGGTCAGCTCGACAACACCGGCTTCCCGGTCGCGCAGTCCATCCTGCTTTATGCGCTGACCATCGTCGGTGGCGCTTATCACTGGATGGGCGCGGTGTTTGCGGGTCTGCTGATCCGCGCGCTGCCGGCCTTGCTGAACGACCACGGCGTCGACGGCAATCTGTCAAATGCGTTCTACGGCTTCGCGCTGCTGATCTCGCTGATTCAGGGCCGCAAAGGTCTGGCCGGACAGCTGGCGGATTTCTACAAATTTGTCCGCGTCAGCCGCATCGTCGAAGGCTCACTGATCTGGGGCGGTATCTCGATCGGTCTCGCACTCGCCGCCGTTCACTATCAGGCAATGGGCTTCGCCGGCGCGCTGTTCCTGTCACTGGTGGCGCTGCTGTTCCGTCAGGCGATTCCGGGAGTCTGCTGGCTGCTGCTCGGCTTCTTTGGCAAGCGTGTGCAGGACACCGCAGAGGATGTCGAGGCCTGGCTGTCGCTGCGCCTGTCACGCGTGATCAGCGCGATCGGCATCATGCCTGACCATCGAATTCTGAAGCGTGCGCTGAATGTGCTGTTCATCGGCTTCTTCGTGGGCTGGGTCGTGAATGGCGTGTTCGATGTTGAGTATGCGGTCGCGCTGACCATCATCTGGGCGTCGATTGCGATCCGCTTCCTGATCGAGCTGCTGCTGTATCCGGCGATCCTGCCGCTGCGTCACAAGATCGACGCGAAGTATCCCAAGCCGTTCGCCGCGTATCGTTAACGAGGAATGACATGATCGAAATTAACGACCTCTGCGTGCAGTTCGGCGGCGTCAAGCCGATCGATGGCCTGACCGTCACGCTGAACCGCCCCATCGTCGGCCTGATCGGCCCGAACGGTGCCGGCAAGACGACGCTGCTGAACGTGTTGTCCGGCTTTGTCGAACCACGACGCGGCTGGGTGAAAGTGAACGGCCAGATGATGACCGGTGTGCCGGCGCACAAGCGCGCCGAGTTCGGCCTGCGCCGCACCTTCCAGACCGACCAGATCGCCGATGACCTGACACTGCTCGAAAACGTGCAGGCGATCGCGGACCACGCAAAATTCGACACGCACGACGCACAGAAAAAAGCGGTGTATGGCGCAATTGATTTCGTTGGTCTGTCGCACCGGCTCAATCGCAAAGGGGATGCGCTGTCGACCGAGGAACGTCACCTCGCCGAAGTGGCGAAGGCACTGATTGGTAATCCGAAGCTGGTGATGCTCGATGAGCCCGGCGCCGGCATGAGCGAGACCGAGTCCGAGCACCTGCAGACCGTGATCCGGGGTATCCCCGGTTACAGCAAGGCGCAGGTATTCCTGATCGACCATGACGTCGAGCTGATTTCCAACACCTGCCACGAGACCATGGTGCTTGATTTCGGCAAACTGCTGGCGCTCGGTCCGACGCTGGAAGTCCTGAAGAACCCCGAAGTGCAGAAGGCGTATCTGGGCAACTTCGATGATCTGGAGGTGGCGGCATGAGCGCCAAAATCGCACCCGACAATTTGCGCGAAGGCTGGCTCGAGATTCGCGACCTGGTCATGGTCCGCGGCACCAAGAAAGCGGTCGAAGGTATTGAACTGCGTATCGCACCGGGCAAGATCACCGCACTGGCAGGTGCCAATGGCGCAGGCAAGACCAGCACTGTGCTCGGCATCGCCGGCGTGGTCGAGCCCGTGTTCGGCGAGATCTGGCTCGATGGTCGTGATCTGGTCGGCATGGAGCCGGACGAGATTCGCCGTGCCGGTATTGGCACCGTGCCTGAAGGCCATCAGGTGCTGCGTGAACTGACCGTGCGTGACAACCTGCTGGTCGCAGCCGGCAGCATGTCGCGCGGCGAGACCAACGCATCGATCGAACGCGTGCTCGCGCTATTTCCGGAATTGAAAGAGAAGCTGCCTCAGGCAGCCGGTGATCTGTCCGGCGGCCAGCAGCAAATGGTCGCGATCGCGCAGGCGCTGATGGTCGAGCCGCGCTTCCTGGTGATCGACGAACTGTCGTTCGGCCTCGCACCGACCATCGTCGCACGACTGGTGCCGATCATCCGCCGAATCGCGGACAGCGGTATCGGCGTATTACTGATTGAGCAATTCACGCAGCTCGCGCTGGCGCTGTCGCACCACGTCTACGTGATGTCGCGAGGCAAGGTATCTTATGACGGCGAGCCCGGCAAATTGCGTGACGACCCGGACATTCTCCATCGCGCCTACTTCCCGGTATCGGATGCCGAAGCAGTCGGCCTGTAACGAATAAAAGCAAGAAAAACTGTAATTTCACCCACTCACTCACCAACACACGCGGAGACCTACCATGGATGCACGTGTAACAAAAAAGAAACTGGGCCTTAAAGAACGCTACGCAGCAATGACGCGTGGCCTGCACTGGGAGACCACCTACCAGCCGATGGACAAAGTCTTCCCGTACGATAAGTACGAAGGCATCATCGTGCATGACTGGGACAAGTGGGAAGACCCGTTCCGTCTGACGATGGACGCGTACTGGAAATATCAGGGTGAGAAAGAGCGCAAGCTGTATGCCGTGATCGAAGCCTTCGCACAGAATCACGGTGAGCTCGGTGTGACCGATGCGCGTTACATCAATGCGCTGAAACTCTTCATTCAGGGCGTCACCCCGCTGGAGTACTACGCACACCGTGGTTTCGCGCATGCCGGTCGTCAGTTCACCGGCGCCGGCGCACGTGTCGCTGCGCAGATGCAGGCAGTCGATGAGCTGCGCCACTGCCAGACTGAGACGCATGCGATCTCGCACTACAACAAGTACTACAACGGCATGCACAACTCGGTGCACTGGTTCGATAATCTTTGGTATCTGTCGGTGCCGAAGAGCTTCTTCGAAGACGCGTACACCGGTGGCCCGTTCGAATTCCTGACCGCAGTCAGCTTCTCGTTCGAATACGTGCTGACCAACCTGCTGTTCGTGCCGTTCATGTCGGGCGCGGCGCACAACGGCGATCTGTCGACCGTGACCTTCGGCTTCTCCGCGCAGTCGGATGAATCGCGTCACATGACGCTGGGTATCGAGTGCATCAAGTTCATGCTCGAGCAGGATCCGCAGAACGTGCCGATCGTGCAGCGCTGGATGGACAAGTGGTTCTGGCGTGGCTATCGCCTGCTGACCCTGGTCGCGATGATGCAGGACTACATGCTGCCGAAGCGCGTGATGAGCTGGAAAGAAGCGTGGGAAATGTATGCCGAGTCGAACGGTGGCGCACTGTTTGACGACCTTGCGCGCTACGGTATCCGCAAGCCGAAGGGCTGGGATGATGCCTGCGCAGGCAAGGATCACATCAGCCATCAGGCCTGGGCTACCTTCTACCAGTACGGTCACGCTGCTGCGTTCCACACCTGGGTACCGACGCAGGACGAAATGGGCTGGCTGGCCTCGAAGTATCCGGACAGCTTCGATCAGTACTATCGTCCGCGCCTTGAGCACTGGGACAAGCAGGCCGAAGGCAAGGAAGGCCGCTGGTACAACCAGGTGCTGCCGATGCTGTGCCAGGTCTGCCAGGTACCGATGTTCTTCACTGAACCGGACGACCCGACGCAGATCAGCCTGCGCGAGACCGAGCATCAGGGCATGAAATATCACTTCTGCAGCGACCACTGCTGCGAGATCTTCGAGCATGAGCCACGGAAGTATTCGCAAGCCTGGCTGCCTGTGCACCAGATCTATCAGGGCACCTGCTATCCGGACGACATCAACCCGGCATCGCCGGGCGACAGCCCGGTGCGCGAAGTGATGCGCTATTACGAAGTGAATGCCGGTGAAGACAATGGCGAATTCGCCAGCAGCAAGGACCGCAAGCACTTCCGCGACTGGAGCGGCCGCATGAAACCGCAGGGCCATGAGGAGTGATGTGATGGCGAATCGGGACATCATGCTGAATCTCGGTGAGTACCCGCAGATACAGCAGGACACCGAGGACAAGTTCCACGGCAAGCACCTGCTGTACCTGCACTGGGAGAACCATCCGATGTTTGCGGCGCCCTTCTGTATTCCGGTGCCGCGCACCCTGCCCTTCGGGGCAGTCATCATGGAGGTGCTGCCCGAGCTGTTCGGCGAGCATCCGGAGTTCGAGGACATCGACTGGAAGCGCACGCAGTGGTTCAACTCGAACCAGCGCTTCGTTCCGGATGTGGGTAAATCGCTGGAGCATCACGGCATCGGTCACAAGAGCCTGATCCGTTTCCGCACGCCGGCGCTGGAAGGTATCCGCAAGCCGATCTCGGCGGGCGGCACCGGTTTCTGACGTCACCCATTGCAACGAGCACCAGCCACTTAGACAAACCAGAAGAAACCTCATGTCTCAGCAACTGACTATCGAGCCGCTCGGCGCCACCATCGACGTCGAGGATGGCCAAACCATCCTCGACGCCGCGTTGCGTCAGGGCATCTACATTCCTCATGCCTGCGGCCACGGTCTGTGCGGCACGTGCAAGGTGCAACTGACCGAAGGTCAGGTGGATCTGGGTGAAGCCAATCTGTTTGCGCTGATGGATTTCGAGCGTGATGAAGGTAAGGCGCTCGCCTGCTGCGCAACGCTGCTCAGCGACGCCGTGATTGAAGCCGATGTGGATGAAGATCCGGATGCCCGCATCATTCCGGTGACGGACTTCAACTGCACCATCAGCCGCATCGAGGCTGTCACACCAACCATCAAGTCGTTCTGGCTGAAGCTCGACAAGCCTATCGACTTTCAGGCTGGACAGTATGTGCAGATTTCGTTGCCGGGTATCGACGGCGACCGTCCGTTCTCGATCGCGAACTCACCGCAGGAAATCACCGCCACCGGCGAGCTCGAGCTGAACGTGCGCATCATCGCCGGCGGTGCAGGCACTGCCTACATGCACGAAAAGCTGAAGGTGGGTGACCAGCTGCAAATCACGGGGCCTTATGGCCGTTTCCTGGTGCGCAGCTCGGAGCAAGCACCGATGATTTTCATGGCCGGCGGTTCCGGATTGTCGAGCCCGCGCGCGATGATTCATGATCTGCTCAATACCGGTTGCACGCTGCCGATCACACTGATCTACGGTCAGCGCAATATCGACGAGCTGTACTACGACGACGAGTTCAAGGCATTGGCGCAGAAGCATGCGAACTTCACCTATGTGCCGGCACTGTCGGAGGATGCCGCCGGTTTCGACGGCTTCAAGGGCTTTGTGCATGAAGCCGCGCAGGCGCACTTTAATGGCGACTTCTCGGGTCATAAAGCGTATCTCTGCGGCCCGCCACCGATGATCGAGGCCTGCCTTGGCACGCTGATGCAAGGTCGTCTGTATGAGCGCGACATCTACGCAGAAAAATTCATCACTGCGGCGGATGCGAACAAGCCGCGCAGCGCGCTGTTCAAGCGCGTGTAAGGACAGGGCATGTTCGATTTCCGTCCGAAGAAGCAGGTGACGATCCTACAGACCGGGGAAACCTATCTGTGCGCGATCGGCGAAAACCTGCTCAAAGGCATGACGCTGCTTGGCCGTAAAGGCATACCGGTCGGTTGCGTGAACGGCGGCTGCGGCGTGTGCAAGGTGAAGATCACCGAGGGCACGGTCGAAACGCTGGGCCCGGTCAGCCGCGCGCATGTGAGTGCGGACGAAGAACGTGAAGGTTACACCCTCGCCTGCCGGGTGGGGCCCGCCTCTGAGGTGGTGCTCGAAGTCGCAGGCAAGTTCGTGAAACCATTTACCCGGGGGTTCGACAAGCAGGCCACCCCACCTGCAGATATCAATAAATGAAGGAGAAGAGAAAATGGGCGTGATGCGAATCGGCCATGTCAGCCTCAAGGTGATGGACATGGCAGCAGCAGTCAAGCACTACACCGAAGTGCTCGGCATGAAGGTCACGATGGAGGACAAGTCGGGTAACGTCTATCTGAAGTGCTGGGATGAGTGGGATCGCTACTCGATCATCCTGACGCCATCCGATCAGGCGGGCATGAACCACGCTGCCTACAAGTGCGAAAAGGACAGCGATCTCGACGAGTTCAAGAAGCGCATCGAAGCCCATGGCATCAAGACCACCGATCTGCCTGAAGGCGCACTGCCTGCCACCGGCCGCATGCTGCAGTTCAAGCTGCCCAGCGGTCATGAAATGCGTCTGTACGCGCAAAAAGAATATGTCGGCACCGAAGTCGGCACCACCAATCCGGATCCATGGCCGGACAACATCACCGGCGCCGGCGCGCACTGGCTCGACCACTGCCTGCTGATGTGCGAACTGAACCCGGAAACCGGCGTCAACAAGGTCGCCGAGAACACCGAGTTCCTGAAAGAGTGCCTGGACTTCTATCTGGTCGAGCAAGTCTGCGTCGGCCCGGGCGGCGCGATTCAGGCGGCCACCTGGCTGACCCGCACCAATACACCGCACGACATCGCCTTCGTCGGCGGTCCGAAGGCCGGTATCCACCATGTGTCCTTCTTCCTGGACTCGTGGCATGACGTGCTGAAGGCAGCGGACGTGATGTCGAAGAAGAAGGTCAAGATCGACGTTGCACCGACCCGTCACGGCATCACACGTGGTGAGACGATCTATTTCTTCGATCCGAGCGGCAACCGCAACGAGACCTTCGCAGGCCTTGGCTATCTGGCGCAACCGGATCGCCCGGTCACGACCTGGACCGAAGACAAGCTGTGGACCGGTATCTTCTATCACACCGGTGATGCAGTACCTTCGTTCACGGATGTGTATACCTGATCCAGTGAATTGATCAGCAGGTGGTGGGTTTAGTGAAATTTCGCTAAACCCACCCACTCACTTCCGCCGCGAAGCCGCTCTATCCTTCGCAGCAAACTCCCGTACCAGCGCAACAAACGCCGACAGCACGGGTGAATCATCAGACTGCCGATACAGGCAGCTCAACTCGATTTCGAACAGATGTTTACTGACCAGGGGACGGTACACCACGCCCGGCAGCTGAAGACTGGCCGTCGATGCGGTGGTCACGCAGGCGCCGAATCCGCCCGCTACCAGAGCGATCGCGGTCAGCACATCTTCGACCTCCTGCTCGACCCGCAATACCGATTTCTCGCGATTGAACGCCTGCATCACCTGCTGCGCGAGTCCCGCGATCGGCAGCCTCGGATACAAAATCAAGGGCTGGTCCGACAGATCGGGAATACTGATCGACGCTTTCTTTGCCAGCGGATGATGCGCAGGCAGCGCGACCGTCATGCTCTCGCGCAGCACCTCTTCCACCGCCAGGTCGTCCTCGGGCGCCACCAGCCGGTTGAAACCGACACTGATGCGTCGTTCGCGCAGTGCCTTCACCTGCTCACCCTTGTTCAGATTGTGCAGCACGATACGCACCTCCGGCCGCTGCGCATGAAAGCGCGCGAGGATGCGCGGTATCACGTCCAGCACGCCGGAACCGAAGATGCCGACATCCAGCCGGCCGCTCTGTCCCTCGGAAGCCAGCAGCGCCCTCTCCTTCGCGCGCTGCGCGAGCGACAGCAGATTGGGCACCTCCGCCAGCAGCGCGCTGCCGGCCTCGGTCAGCGTGACGCCACGCGCGGTGCGCACGAACAGCGGCGCGCCGATGTCTTCCTCGAGCGACTGAATCTGCCGCGTCAGCGGCGGCTGCGCCATATGCAGCCGCTCGGCCGCGCGCGTGAAATTACGCTCCTCGGCAACCGCGAGGAAGTAGCGCATCTGTTTCAGGTCCATCATCAGCTCCTGTCGGGCACCCGTTTTTATACGATACCTGTCCGGTATGGTTAGGTAAATTTTCAGTATTGGACAGTATAGCTCGTCATCCGTAATCTAATCACCGATAACACCCACATCAACCCGGGACCACCGCCATGACCAAGAACCTCGCCGCCGTCAGCGTGAACCAGCCAGTGATCACCGCCGAAGCCACGCACCATGCGCTCGCCGCCACGGTCGCGCATGCGAACGCGCTGGGCATACAGATCAATGTCGCGATCACGGATCGCGCCGGCGTGCTGACCGGTTTCCTGCGCATGCCCGGCGCCTTTCTGCATTCGATTGATATCGCGATCGATAAAGCCTATACCTCGGCCAGCTTCGGCTTCCCGACGGCCGCCTGGAAAGACATTCTGAAGAACGACGAGATGCTGAAGGTCGGCCTGGCCGAACGTCCGCGTCTGGTGATCTTCGGCGGCGGCCTGCCCATCGTCGCGGAGGGCGTGCGTATCGGCGGCATCGGCGTGTCCGGTGGCTCGGCGGAACAGGACGAAGAATGCGCCCGCGCCGGCCTGGAGGCCATTGGCCTGGCCTGATTGACGAATCCACTTATTCAAGACCTACGGACAACACCATGAAACAGTTCCTGAACTTCATCAACGGCGAATTCGTCGCCACCCAGAAAACCTTCGAGAATCGCGCGCCGGCCGATAACAGCGTGATCGGTCTCGTGCATGAAGCCGGACAGGCCGAAGTTGAGGCGGCAGTCAAGGCGGCACGCGCTGCACTGAATGGCGAATGGGGCAAGATGAGCGTGGTCAGGCGTGTCGAACTGCTGAACGCCGTTGCCGATGAAATCAACAACCGCTTCGATGAATTTCTCGCAGCCGAACTGGCCGATACCGGCAAGCCGCATTCGCTGGCATCGCACATCGATATTCCACGCGGCGCAGCGAACTTCAAGATTTTTGCAGACATCATCAAGAACGCGCCGACTGAGAGCTTTCAGATGACGACGCCGGATGGCGGCACCGCGATCAGCTACGGCGTACGCGTGCCGCTCGGCGTCGTTGGCGTGATCTGTCCGTGGAACCTGCCGCTGCTGCTGATGACCTGGAAAGTCGGCCCGGCACTCGCCTGCGGCAACGCAGTGATCGTGAAGCCATCGGAAGAAACCCCGGCCACCGCCACGCTGCTCGGCGAAGTGATGAACAAGGTCGGTATTCCGAAGGGTGTGTACAACGTCGTGCACGGCTTTGGCCCGGGCTCGGCCGGTGAATTCCTGACTCGTCATCCGGACGTCGACGGCATCACCTTCACCGGCGAGACCCGTACCGGCGAGGCGATCATGGCCGCTGCCGCGAAAGGCGTGCGTCCGGTGTCTTTCGAACTCGGCGGCAAGAATGCTGCCGTCGTGTTTGCTGATGCAGATTTTGAGAAGGCCGTCGCCGGCGTCACGCGCTCGGTATTCGAGAACTGCGGTCAGGTTTGCCTCGGCACCGAGCGTGTGTATGTGCAGCGCCCGATTTTCGACAAGTTCGTGAAGGCACTGAAAGAAAAAGCCGAAACGCTGAAGATTGGTCCGTCCGATATGCCGGGCGTAGGTATGGGCCCGCTGATCTCGGCTGAGCACAAAGAAAAAGTGCTGTCGTATTACCAGAAGGCCAAGGCGGAAGGCGCAAACATCGTCACCGGTGGTGGCTCACCAACGATGGAAGGCAAGTATGCCGAAGGTCACTACGTGCAACCGACCATCTGGACCGGCCTGCCCGAAACCTCGCCCATCATCCGCGAAGAAATCTTCGGACCCTGCTGCCATATCGCACCGTTCGACACCGAGGAAGAAGCGGTCGCACTGGCGAACGATACGCCCTACGGTCTGGCGACGTCGATCTGGACGTCCGATCTGTCAACAGCGACCCGTATGGCCAATGCTATTCACGTTGGCCTGTGCTGGATTAACAGCTGGTTCCTGCGTGATTTGCGTACGCCGTTCGGCGGCTCGAAAGCGTCCGGTATCGGCCGCGAAGGTGGTGTGCACTCGCTCGAGTTCTACACCGACCTGCGCAACGTAATGATCAAGATTTAATCCAACTTCGGAGAACGAAATAATGGCGATGAGCCCCAACAAAATTCAGCAATACGGCGACGAGCTGTATGACTCGCTGACCTCGCGTGTCGCGATCGACCCGCTGACCAATCGCGAAGTCGACATCACGATCGAAGACGCGTATCAAATCCAGCTGCGCATGATCGAGCGTCGTCTGCAACAGGGTGAAACTGTCGTTGGCAAGAAGATCGGCGTCACCAGCAAGGTCGTGATGGACATGCTCGGTGTAAACCAGCCCGACTTTGGCCATCTGCTCTCGGGCATGGTGTTCAACGAAGGTGAAGCCGTGGACACCAGCAAGATGATCGCGCCGCGCGCAGAAGCTGAAGTCGCGTTCATTCTCGGCCGCGATCTGAGTGGCCCGGGTGTGACTGCCGCTGACGTGCTGCGCGCGACGGACTGCGTGATGCCCTGCTTCGAGATCGTTGATTCGCGTATCAAGGACTGGAAGATCAAGATTCAGGACACCGTCGCGGATAACGCCTCCTGCGGCGTGTTCACGCTCGGCGGCACTCGCCGCAGCCCGCGCGATCTCGACCTCGCGCTGGCCGGCATGGTGCTGGAAAAAAATGGTGAAATCATCAGCACCTCGTGCGGCGCCGCCGTACAGGGCTCTCCGGTGAATGCAGTCGCCTGGCTGGCGAATACGCTGGGACGCCTCGGCATCACGCTGAAAGCCGGCGATGTGATTCTGTCCGGCTCGCAGTCGCCGCTGGTGCCGGTAAAAGCCGGCGATAGCCTGCACTGCGCCGTTGGCGGCCTTGGCAGCACCTCGGTGCGCTTCATCTGATCACGAGGACAAGAACATGCAACTCGATAAAGCAACGATAGACAAACTGGCTGCCCATCTGGAAAGTGCGGAACTCGAAGCACGCGACGTGCTGAAGATCACTGACGACTATCCGCAGATGGATTTCGACGACGCGTATGCAATTCAGGATGCGATTCGCGCGCGCAAGGAAGCACGCGGCAACAAGACGGTGGGCCTGAAAGCCGGCCTGACCTCCTTCGCGAAGATGAAGCAGATGGGCGTTGATGTGCCTGTGTTCGGTTTCGTGTCCGACTACATGTCCTGCCAGGACGGCAGCGACATCAAGACGTCCGAGCTGATTCATCCGAAAGTGGAAGCTGAAATTTGCGTGGTCACCAAAGCAGCGCTGAAGGGCCCGGGCTGCCACGTCGGCGCAGTGATGGCGGCAATTGATTTCGTGATTCCGGCGGTGGAAGTGATCGACAGCCGCTATCGCGATTTCAAATTTGATCTGAAGAGCGTGGTGGCAGACAACACGTCGGCGTCACGATTCGTGATCGGCGGCCGTTCACGCCATGTGGAAGATCTCGACCTGCGCACGCTGGGTGTGGTGCTGGAGAAAAATGGTCAGGTAGTGGCGATGGCCGCAGGCGCTGCGGTGCTCGGTCATCCGGCGGCAGCGATTGCGATGATGGCGAATCACCTCGGTGCGCGTGGTCAGGAAATCCCGGCCGGCACTTTCATCATGACCGGTGGCGTGACTGAAGCGATTCCGGTGGCGGCAGGCGATAGCGTGAACGTGCGCTTCCAGGACCTCGGTTCGGTCTCGATGCGTTTCGTCTGACGGAAGATCATGAGCGCAACCGCCACCCACCCCGGCGCTGTCACGGTACTCGTGACCCGGCGTATCAAGCCGGGCCACGAGGGTGCGTTCGAAAAGCTGATGGGCGACATGCTGCGCGCTGCGAAGGAGTTTGACGGCCATCTCGGCGCGCAAATCGTGCGCCCGGATGAACAGCCGGGTTCGGAGCCGGGGCTGTATCACGTGGTGTTTGCGTTTGATTCGCAAGAGCACTTGCAGCGCTGGCAGGACTCCCCTGCCCGCTCACTTGGACTGGCTGCGCTGGAGCCGCTGGTCGACGGCCCGGCACAGACGCAGATGATCGGCATGGCGAACTGGTTCATGACCGGATCGAAGCAGGCACCACCGCCGCGCTGGAAAGTTGCCATCGTCACTTGGATCGGTATTTTTCCGACCGTGCTGCTGCTGTTCACGCTGCTCGGTGATTTGCTGGCGACCTTGCCGCTGGTACCGCGCGTGATGATCTTGACGGGAATGGTGGTGCTGATCATGACCTGGGGTGTCGCACCGCAGCTCACACGCTTGTTAAAACCCTGGCTGCACGCCGGCAATCACTAAAGACACAAGAGAGGACACGATGGACCTGCAGCTACATGGTCAGCACGCACTGGTCACCGGATCAACCGCCGGTATCGGCTACGCGATCGCGCACGCACTCGCAGCCGAAGGTGCGACGGTGACAGTCAATGGCCGTAGCCCGCAAAGCGTCGAGCGCGCGTTTCAGCGATTGCGCGCCGACTTGCCGAACGCGAAGCTGCACGGCATTGCCGCTGATGCAGCGACTGCCGATGGCTGCGCGAAACTGACTCAGGGCCCGGCGATCGACATTCTGGTCAATAACATGGGCATCTTTGATCCCAAGCCTTTCGAACAGATTCCGGACGAAGACTGGCAGCGCTTCTTCGAGACCAATGTAATGAGCGGCGTGCGCCTGTCGCGTGCGGTGCTGCCCGGTATGAAGCAGCGCAATCACGGCCGCATTGTGTTCATTTCTTCCGAATCAGGCATTTGCCCGCCGGCGGAGATGGTGCACTACGGAATGACGAAATCCGCGCAGTTATCCATCTCGCGCGGTATCGCAGAAACCTGCGCTGGCACCGGCGTGACGGTCAACAGCGTGCTACCCGGTCCGACGCTGACTGAAGGCGCGAAAGAATTTCTCGACAAGCTCGCGACAGAGCAAGGCAAGAGCTTCGACGACATGGTGCAGTGGTTTTTCGCGAATGCGCGTCCGACTTCTTTGCTGCGTCGCTTCATCGAGCCCAAGGAAGTGGCGGCCATGGTCGCCTATGTATGCAGCCCGCTGTCTGCGGCGACCAACGGCGCGGCCTTGCGCGTCGATGGCGGCGTGGTGCGCAGCCTGATTTAACGCATTAATAAAACATTCTTTTCAGGAGTGACGATATGAGCAAGAAAATCAAATGCGCACTGATCGGCCCCGGCAATATCGGTACCGACCTGCTGGCGAAACTGCAACGCTCACCGGTACTGGAGCCGGTGTGGATGGTCGGTATTGATCCGGAATCTGATGGCCTGAAGCGTGCCCGCGAAATGGGTCTGAAGACGACCGCTGACGGCGTCGATGGTCTGTTGCCGCATGTGCTGGCTGATGGCGTGCAGATCGCGTTTGATGCGACCTCGGCTTATGTTCATGCAGAAAACTCGCGCAAGCTCAATGAACTGGGCGTGCTGATGATTGATCTGACGCCAGCAGCGATCGGTCCTTTCTGCGTGCCGCCGGTGAACCTGAAGGAACATGTCGGTGCCGGTGAGATGAATGTGAACATGGTGACCTGCGGTGGTCAGGCAACGATACCGATGGTGGCCGCTGTTTCCCGCGTGCAGCCGGTGGCCTATGGCGAAATCGTCGCTACCGTATCGAGCCGCAGTGCGGGCCCCGGTACGCGCAAGAACATTGATGAGTTCACCCGCACCACAGCTGGTGCGATCGAAAAAGTGGGCGGCGCGAAGAAAGGCAAGGCGATCATCATCATCAACCCGGCCGAGCCACCGCTGATCATGCGCGATACGGTGCATTGCCTGACCGAAGGCAAGCCGGACGAGGCAAAGATCACGCAATCGATCCACGACATGATCAAGGAAGTGCAGAAATATGTACCGGGCTATCGCCTGGTGAATGGCCCGGTATTTGATGGCAACCGTGTGTCGGTATTCCTCGAAGTGGAAGGCCTCGGTGACTATCTGCCGAAATATGCAGGCAACCTCGACATCATGACCGCCGCCGGCGCGCGCACGGCCGAGATGTTTGCCGAAGAAATGATCGCCGGGCGTCTGACGCTCGAGCCGACTGTTGCCGCCTGAATGTAAAGGAGACAGAACATGACTATCAAAGGCAAAAAAATCACGCTGCATGACATGACGCTGCGCGACGGCATGCATCCGAAACGTCACCTGATGACCCTCGATCAGATGAAGTCGATTGCTCAGGGCCTCGATGAGGCCGGTGTACCCCTGATCGAAGTCACGCATGGCGATGGCCTCGGCGGCTCGTCGGTTAACTATGGCTTCCCGGCGCACACCGATGAAGAGTATCTGGGCGCGGTGATCCCGCTGATGAAACAGGCGAAGGTCTCTGCACTGCTGCTGCCGGGTATCGGTACCGTTGATCATCTGAAGATGGCGCACTCGCTGGGCGTGCACACCATCCGCGTTGCGACGCACTGCACCGAAGGCGATGTATCGGAGCAGCACATCACGATGGCGCGCAAGATGGAGATGGATACCGTCGGCTTCCTGATGATGGCGCACATGAACACACCGGAAGGTCTGGTCAAGCAGGCGAAGCTGATGGAAGGCTATGGCGCAAACTGCATCTATGTGACTGACTCGGCCGGCTATATGCTGCCGGATGATGTGCGTGTGCGCATTGACGCCGTGCGTCAGGCACTGAAGCCGGAAACTGAACTGGGTTTCCACGGCCACCACAACATGGCCATGGGTATCGCGAATTCGATCGCCGCGATTGAATCGGGTGCGAACCGCATTGATGCCGCGTCAGCAGGCCTGGGCGCCGGCGCGGGCAATACGCCGCTGGAAGTATTGGTGGCAGTGCTCGACCGCATGGGTGTGCAGACCGGCGTCGACGTCTGGAAGATTCAGGACGTGGCGGATGATCTGGTGGTGCCGATCATGGACTTCCCGATCCGCATCGACCGCGATTCGCTGACGCTCGGCTACGCGGGCGTCTATGGCTCCTTCCTGTTGTTCGCAAAGCGTGCTGAAGCGAAGTACGGCATTCCGGCGCGTGACCTGCTGCTTGAGCTCGGTCGTCGCAAGATGGTCGGCGGTCAGGAGGACATGATCGAGGACGCCGCGCTGACGATGTCGCGCGAGCGTAAGGAACGCGCATCGAAGGCTGCGTAAATCAATTCATTCAGGAGAAGCCATGCCGTTCGCACAGATTCACATGATTGAAGGCCGTACCGAAGACCAGAAACGCGCTGTGATCGAGAAAGTCACGCAGGCACTGCATGAGGCCGTCGGCGCGCCGAAGGAAACCATTCGCATCCTGATCTCGGAAGTGCCGAGCACCAACTGGGGTATCGCCGGACAGTCGGCGAAGGATCGCGGTCGCTGATCCGCTGTAACTTTCTGGCCTGCGCCGCCGGCGTCCGGTAGCGACCGGGCCCCGGCGGTTTTTTTACCTGCTGCGTGACGCTGGGCCCGGTCCGAATGCATTACGGGTCTGGCCTGCTGCATCGGCCATGACTTGTGTAAAATCCGCGCTGCCCCGCGAGTTTCGCGCCTCACACTCTCCGCGACGACCACTGATGGACAATGACATTCTGATCCCGATTATCGTGACCGCGGTCACGGCGATGGCTGTCGGCGCGATCTATGTCCTGTATTGGCTCGTCAATGAGGGGCAGCCTCAAGACAGCGACGCCGCCGCCCTGCTCGCTGGCGATGACGAGTCGGCCGAAACTGAGTCGACCGAGAGCGAGCCAGAAGCCAACGCCGGCGCAGCAGCTGACGCCCGCCACTAAGGAAAGCACGGGTCATGGAATTCTCTGACGCGGCGCTGGTCGCCGCCGGCGGCTTTGTTGCCGGCGCGATGAACGCGATGGCTGGCGGCGGTACCTTCTTCTCTTTTCCCGCAATGCTGATGGCCGGCGTGCCTCCCGTGGCGGCCAACGCCAGCAATACGGTCGCGCTGTGGCCAGCGTCGATCTCCAGCGCGTGGGCCTATCGCCACGAGGTCAGGCGCCACGGGCGCTGGGCCGTGCTGCTGGCAGTGCTGTCAGTGATCGGTGGGCTGCTGGGCGGCCTGCTGCTGCTCGCCATCTCGAATGCAACCTTCATGCGGCTGATTCCGTGGCTGCTGCTGGTGGCGACCACGCTGTTCGCGTTCAGCGCGCAGATCGGCAAGCTGATCCAATGGGTCAAGAGGCACATGAAGATCGCATCAGCCGACAAGCCGGGCAGTCCTGCCGGCGCGCTGTTCCAGCTGATGGTGGCGATCTATGGTGGCTTCTTCGGCGCCGGCATGGGCATACTGACGCTGGCCGCGCTGTCCATACAGGGCTTCGAGGACATCCAGGAAATCAACGCACTGAAGAACCTGACCTCGGCGATGAATTACACGGTGGCTGCAGCCACCTTCGTGATCGCCGGCGCGATCAGCTGGCCGCACACGCTGGTGGCGCTAGTCACCGCAGCAATCGGTGGCTATGTCGGCGCGGACTTCGCGCGCAAGCTGCCAGCAATCTGGCTGAAGCGGCTGGTGATCGTGGTTGGCGCGGTGCTGACGGTTGTGTATTTCGCGAAAACCTACGCAACTTCCTGACACCGCTCCTTCCCGCCGAGGAAATCAGCTGATCACGCATTTATCGCGCTTTTTGATCTTCGGCTCGCTTTGCGTGCTGGTGTCCGGACGCCGGTTCTGCGTGGGCCGCTGAACTTCCACGTCGTTCGACTTCCGCTTTGGCCTCTGGGCTTTGACTCGATGTGACACGGGTGCCGGCTTTTCGGATTCATCGAATGAGGAATGAGCAAAAGATGCTTCGTCGCCGGATTCGACGATCGAGTCACTGTCTTCGACGATCGAGTCACTATCGATGGAACGACGCGGCAATTCGGGCGTGCGCGCTTGTACCGGCTCCTGCACAAGTGCTTGCTCCCTCTCAAATGACACGTTGTTGATACCCTCCCCGTCGGCTACTTCTCCAAATAAGTCGCTATCGGAAAAATCGTCTGTAGAAATGCTATCCGGCAGGATAAGCTTGGTCACCGAAGCGGGATCCCAAGTATCGATCGCACCCTCGCCCACCGTGGCAGAAACTTTCTGCATCCAGCCCTCACGCCGAAGGAGTTGATCTCCCACACCAAAGAAAATCCGGAGGTCTTCGCTGATCACCGGATTTTCGTCGAACGTATCCTGCGGAAAACCTAAAACTTCTTTCGAATACTTGTTAATCAGCACGACAGAAATGGATGAATGACCATTCCTCTTTCTTTCTGCAAGCGCTTGCATGAATTCGGTCAATGCGGGAATGTCGATGGTATTCCCGTGCCGAGCAGAGATATCGAGTATCAGAAGTTTCACATGGCGGAAATCGTTGCAATGGTCTTTCAGTTCATTCAATACTCTCTGCGAATTACTGAACTCTAAATAAACGACGGGGGCAAAACTCTTGCCACACAGGGCGCTCAATAGCGCCGTTTTGGTTGCAGGTAAGAGTAAATCGTAGCAATAGATTTCAAGAGCCAGCATCCGCCCGCGGGAACAAATATTCGCGATGAAATTCGGAAAATCTCGCTCCCACTCCTGGTCACCATAACCCGCCATTTTCAGATGCAGACACACATGCGGAGGCAAGGCTCTCTCCAGTTGCTCCACCAATGCAACCATTTCAGGTTTGATCGCCCCGCATTCCAATGGCAGGGATGTGCCCTCATACTCGCGGAAAGCTTGCAACCAATTTTTCCCGGATCGGTTCAGTTTTTCCAACGACAAGTAAGTTCGCAATGGGCCGTCTTTATCCAGCCAGTGAAGTTTTGAAGCAAGGTTTTCCAGGTCACTCGGTTTCAACTGTCCTTGCGGAAGCGCGGCGGGATTGTGCTTGTATCGACCCCAGACTTCACTGACAAAAGACTTCACAAATTCATTGGCGCGCTGATGCATCGCCTCTGAACGGAATTGCTTGTACCAGTCTCCGGCCAAATGCGCTCCCAATAAATGACTGAACCGGCTGCACGTACTGCCAAATGAGCGCGCGCTGCTTTCTGATTCATCGCTGCGCATGCACCATCGCATGATCTCGACAACAAGTTCTTCCGGCAAGTCCGCAAAATTCCCGCCTTGCATCGTCGGTATGGCGGAATGATTATTGGACCGGAACTGATCGGCAGTGGTCATCGGCACCTCCGTACATTGACTGATACCGACGGGAGTAAAGAGCTCGTTGACGCGATTAGACATGGGCGAGAATCCTTGATTGGCTGGTTAGCAGAGCGATCTATCGCGCGTAGCGATGTTGCATGGAGCCGATAAGGAACAAAAGGAAACCGGGGGTTCAGTATGTCGCCCGATGCCGGCGCAGCCATCAGAGGCGGTCGGCGCATGCGCCCAACGATTGCTGCAGACAAAAAAATAGCCCGCGCCATGCGCGGGCCTAACCCGAATCTTCGTCGCCGAAGAGCAGGGAGGAGACAATCAGTACACGAAGGCGATCCGGTCGGCGGTGTTGCGCAGGCTGGCGCGGAAATCCTTGCCCAGCTCGGTCGGTGGCACCCAGCCATGGCTGCGCCACAGCGATTGCACGTTGCCAGAAGCGCTGCGGCGCTGCGTCGTTGCTTTCGGCGGGACGCCGAGCGACTTGGATGTCGTTTCAATAATGATTTTTGCCTGAGCTTCCATGGTCCGACTCCTTTTACCAAATTGCTTCTGAATGCCATAAGCGTTGCAATTGTTGTGCCAGTCGGAATGCCGACACCGGCGTAGCTTGCCAAAAGAAAAAGGCCCGCGATCACTCGCGGGCCTTTTTGCTGAGCCGGGCTGCGTTTATTTGCCGCGCAGGCCGTCGAACACTTCGGCAAAGCCGGGTTGGTTATGGTGCGAGATCACGCTGCGTGCGGCCTCGATCACCAGCGGCACCGGATGGCCACGCAGGGTCTGCACGATCATCTCGTTGATCACTTTGTAGACCTGACCTTCTTCATCGATGATCTGGCCCAGACGGTTGGCCAGTGGATCAAACACGCCGTAAGCCACGAACACCCCGAGGAAGGTACCGACCAGCGCGCCACCAATCAGGCCACCCAGCACCGGCGGTGGCTGGTCAATCGCGCCCATGGTCTTGACCACACCAAGCACGCAAGCCACGATGCCCAGCGCAGGCAGCGCACCGGCGATCGAGGCCAGCGTGCCCTGGAATTTCATTTCGTCGTGATGGTGGGTCTTGATCGCATTCTTCATCACGTCGTCAACCGCGTCGGCGTCCAGATTGCCCTGGGCGATGACGACCAGTCGCAGCGTGTCGCAAATCATGTGAACGATCGAGTGATCTTTCGCCAGCTTCGGGTATTCACCGAAGATCGCTGATGAATCCGGGCCTTCGACGTGTGCTTCCAGCGCAACCGCGCCCTCTTTCTTCATCACGTTGAGCAGCTTGCCGACCAGAAGAATCAGGTCAAGGTAATCCTGTGCGTTCCATTTCGGACCAGCGATGCAGCGTGCCATACCACCGAACGCACCCTTGAAAATCAGCAGGCTATTACCAATCAGCTGCGCACCAATCGCCGAGCCCACGATAATGAAGCCCTCGACGGGAGCGGCTTTGATAATCGGCGCCATTTTTCCGCCCGCCATGATGAAGCCACCGAACACGCAGCCAAACACGACAGCCAATCCCACGAAAAAAAACATCTGCTTCTCCTTGTGCAAGCCGAGTCGCGACCCGGTTTCACCGGCCACGCTCCATCGTCTTGTATATCGACACGAGCCCGACTTATTTAAGCCCGCGTACCGCAGTTATTATTGCAATTGTGAAACAAAGCGCGGAAATACGCCACCCTTGTCGCGATGGCATGCCGGAGTGGCGATCAATCTTATTGATTTGAGAATAGTTAGGGCAGCCACCAGCACCAAAGGCCGATGCATTCACCGGTCGACCACTGGATCAGGAAATCGACGACGGCACCTGCCAGCATGGCCGGCAGGCCAAGGTAAAGCAGGATCAGCGCCCAGCCGGCAGGCGTCAGCCGGGGCTTGTCGAGGTCATGCCCGCGAATACGGGTCGGCGAAGTTTGGATGGATTGACTCATGAAGGATAACTCGCAGTGATTATAGGCAGATGATGGACATACGCTGGAATCTCACCCGTCGAGAGCAATGGAATGCCGCCCATGCATCGCTAGGCGCGTCCATGCAGCAGCACTGGACCTACGGCGCCAGCATGCGCGCGCCGGGCATGCAGGTGCACCGCGCCGAGGTCACCATCGACGGTAAAACTGTCGCACTCGCGCAGTTTGTCTGCCGCCGCTATGGCTACCTGCTCGGCGTGGCACTGTGCACGCGCGGCCCGCTGTGGCTGGCCGCACTGACGGATGCGCAGAAAGCGCAGATACAGCGTGAGCTGAAGCGCCGGCTGCCGCTGCGCTGGCCACGCATCGCCTTGTTTTCGCCGGATATCCGCGACCCGGCGCATCCGAGCATGGCATCGCTGACCCGCGTGCTGACGGGCTACTCGACGGTGATCATCGATCTGTCATCGCCACTGCCTGAATTGCGTGCCCGCCTGCATGGCTACTGGCGCAACCGGCTCGCTGCTGCGGAAAAATCCGGATTGCAGATTGCGACTGTCGGCACTGCGCCGCGCGACTATCGCTGGGTGCTTGACGAGGAAAGCCGTCAGCGTGAAAAGAAGCGTTTCTATTCGCTGCCACTGGGATTTGTCGACAACTACATCGATGCCGGCGGCGCCGCGTCGGCGCTGATACTGAAGGCCGAGCATCAGTCGCGTCCAGTGGCGGCGATGTTGTTCCTGATTCACGGCAGCTCCGCCACCTACCATCTGGGCTGGGCCCATGCACAGGGGCGCGCGCTGAATGCGCACAACCTGATGATGTGGACTGCCTTCGACCTGCTGAAGCAACGCGGCGTGACCAGGCTCGATTTGGGCGGCGTGAACACGCATGATCTGCCCGGCATTTCGCGCTTCAAGATCAATACCGGCGGCGAGGTCGTGACTTACGCCGGTGCTTATGTTTAGGCGGGTGTGAATGGTGCGCGGTACAGCCACACCGGTTTACCGTCGACGCTGTGCAGCTTCGCATCGGGCTTCAGCGATTCGGCGATGAATTCGAGGCTGACCAGCCAGGCACCAGGCCTCAGTTCGGCCCGCGCCTTCTGCACCGCGCGTGGCATGCTCTCGGGGCGCTGGAACAGATAAACCATGTCATACGCCGACCAGTCCGCCTTCCACATATCGCCCTGACGAATGCGCGCCCACGGGCACAGCACCGCCGTCAACGCGCGCAAGGGCCAGCTCCATTCGACACCATGCAACCTCGCCTCCGGATACACGCCGCGTAATGCACGCAGCCCATGACCGAGACCACAACCGGCATCAAGTATCTGAGCATTTGCGGGCAAGATCGCATACTGCGACAAACCAGCCAGCGCTTCAGAGGGTGTCGGAAACAGCGGCGCGTCACGCCAGGCATTCATCGGATAGACCAGCGCGACCAGCAGCAGCGGCAACAGCCAGGCCCATGCCGGCAAAGCCACCGCACCGGACAGCAGCAAAGACAAAGGAAAACCGGCCGCGATCGCGATGCGACGCCACACCGTGCCTGCCAATACCGACAGCAGTACGCCAGCCACCGTTGCCGCACTGACGGCCAGCCATGTGGGCCAGGCGAAGCGCAACAGCAAACCGTACAGCAACCAGCTGCCGCTCCAGGCAAGCAACGCGGGCACAGGCCACTTCAGCAAATAGGTGGGTGAATTCACGCGAGGATTATAGGCTACCGTTAAAATGCGAGCTGATTTATGTACCGAGTCAGGACCTGTCCCGGTCACTTGATGACAAGGTGCGTCGACGCAGATCGCTGCCCGCCGGGACAGGCTCTATCCATTGTTCGAAAAGGATGCCCCATGAAAGTCAAGCAAATCCTGTCTGGTGTTGAACTCGTGATCGCCGACCTTGAAGTCGACCTGAACGGTGAGATGCGATCGTCACATACGCTGTGCGCGCTACTGACCGATGAGCAGGGTAAGGAAATCATCATCCCGCTGAACACGCCGGATGGCCGTCCGATTTTCATGAACCCCGACAATGCGATTGCCGAAGACTCAGGCAATCATTAAGACGGACGGACGACCGTGAATTCGCTCACTGATACTTTCCATCGGTTTTTTGAATCCGAAAAGGCGAGTGGCCTCCTACTCATCGCCTGTACCGTGCTCAGTCTCTCGCTGGCCAATTCAGGGCTCGGGCCGGGCTGGCTGGGTTTCTGGAAAGCAGATCTGGCCGGACTCAGCATCGAGCACTGGATCAACGATGGCTTGATGGCCGTGTTCTTTCTGATGATCGGGCTTGAGCTCGAGCGTGAGCTGTACGTCGGCGAACTGTCGAATATCAGAAACGCGCTGTTGCCCATCATCGCCGCGATCGGCGGCATGGTCGCGCCTGCGCTGATTCACTACGCCTTCAACAACGGACTGCCGACGCAAGCAGGTATCGGCATTCCGATGGCCACCGACATCGCGTTTGCGCTGGGCGCAATGGCGCTGCTGGGATCGCGCATACCGCCGGCGCTGAAAGTCTTCGTCGTCGCGTTCGCGGTGATGGATGATCTCGGCGCCATCGTGCTGATCGCTCTGTTCTATAGCGGCGAACTGGCCCTGCCTTATCTGGCCGGCAGTCTCGCCGTCTGGCTGGTCTTGCTCGCACTGAATCGCTATGTGCGTATCGCATCGCTGCCGATTTATCTGGCGGGTGGCGTCGTGATGTGGGTGCTGATGCTGAAATCCGGCGTGCATGCAACGGTCGCCGGTGTCATGCTGGCGTTTGCGATTCCGTTCTGGAGCCGCAGTGAACAGACGAATTCAGCCTCGCACCAGCTGGAGAACGCGCTGCACAGACCAGTCGCCTTTATGATCTTGCCGTTGTTTGCGCTGGCCAACACTGGTGTGGTGCTGGAGTCGTCACTCTGGTCGTCCATGTCGGAACCCGGCGGCCTCGGCATCATCCTGGGGCTCGTGGTCGGCAAACCAGCGGGCATTCTGCTGATGGCGATGATGGCAGTCGCATTGCGCATCTGCGCCTTGCCGGACAGTCTGAACTGGCGTCATCTGCTGGGCGCCGGCATGCTGGGCGGCATAGGCTTCACGATGTCGATCTTCATCACCAACCTCGCGTTCGGCACGCAACCGGCTGAGGTCGATGCTGCCAAGCTGGCGGTGTTCACGGGTTCCTTGCTGGCAGGTGTGCTCGGATCACTGTGGCTGCGGGCGATCGGCAAGCCCGCCCCGGCGATGTAGTCGTTGGTGGTATCGTCGCCGGCAACGCGTCAGAGGAAACGATCGAGCAGCTTGCGCGAGCTGCGGTCCAGCGCGCGCACGTCGTCGATCTTGTACGTGACTCCGTGGTTGTCAGTGATCAGCAGGCCGCCGAGCCTGAGCCGGCGAATGTCTTCCTCACCTTTCAGCACGAAGCGGTTCGGACCCCGATCGGTTTCCACATGCCAGGTACTGGGTGTGGCAAAGGTACTCACTGAGTTCAGACGGTGAATCACCGGCAGGAACTCGCGTTGCGCGATCTCATCCTGCAGTAGTTTGCGTGTATCCGCATCCAGATCCGATAGCTGCGCAATGAACACGAGCTCATGGCCGTCCGCGCTCAGCAGCGAGATCTGCTCGCCCGGCGCATCAATCGGAAACGCCTGCACCGGCACCACACCCGCGAAGACCTCGCCCGACTCGTCCGTGAAATTCAGCCGGCCATAGTGGTCGCGCCGCAGCCGGTGCGCAACCGGCATCCAGAACTTGCCGCTGGATTCGTCCCTCATGTGCCGGCCTTCGCGAGTGGAATATGGACCGGCAACGGTCCTTTGTCTTCAGTGTCGACATTGCGCGCCTGCGCTTCATACAACCGCCAGTACGCGCCCTGTTTTGCAATCAGCTCCACATGCGAGCCGATCTCAACGACCTCGCCACGCTCGAGCACGATCAGGCGATCCGCGCGACGCAGCGTCGACAGACGGTGGGCAATCGCGATGGTGGTGCGGCCCTGCACGAGATTGTCGAGCGCTTTCTGGATTTCTTTCTCTGTTTCGGTGTCGACGGATGAGGTCGCTTCGTCGAGCATCAGGATGTGCGGATTGATCAGCAGTGCGCGCGCGATCGAAATGCGCTGGCGCTCGCCACCGGACAGACCCTGACCGCGCTCGCCGACGATGGAATCATAGCCATGCCGCAGTCTCAGGATGAATTCATGCGCATGCGCGGCGCGCGCGGCGGCGATGATTTCAGCGCGCGTCGCGCCCGGCTTACCGTACGAAATATTGTCAGCGATCGTGCCGTGGAACAGGAAGGGCTCCTGCAGCACGAGGCCGATGTGCTTGCGATAGTCCGCAACGGCATGACGGCGAACGTCAACACCATCGATCATGATCGAGCCGTCAGTGACGTCATAGAAACGGCAGATCAGGTTCACCAGCGTGCTCTTGCCCGAACCGCTGTGACCGACCAGGCCGATCATCTCGCCCGGCCGGATCTCGAAGTTGATGCCCTTCAGAATGCGGCGACTGCCATGACGGAAACCGACATCGCGCAGCGTGATCACACCGGGCACCGGCGCCATCGGCACCGGATGGGCCGGATCAGGCACGCTCGAGCCGTGATCGAGAATATCGAAGATACGCTTCGCACCAGCCGCTGCCTTCTGGGTGTGCGACACGATACGGCTCATGGAATCCAGACGAATATAGAAACGGCCGATGTAGGCGATGAAGGCAACCAGCACGCCGACGGTCACCCCATGGTGAATCACGAGCCAGATACCAAAGCCCCAGACGATCAGCAGGCCGACTTCAGTCAGCATGGTGACGGTCGGCGCGAACAGGCTCCAGGTGCGGTTCAGCTTGTCGTTGAACGCGAGATTATTCATGTTCGCGTCACGGAAGCGCTGCGACTCGCGCTCTTCCTGCGCGAAGGCCTTCACCACACGGATACCGGGGATGGTGTCGGCCAGCACATTGGTCACATCGCCCCAGATGCGGTCGATTTTCTCGAAGCCGGTGCGCAGCCGGTCGCGAACTGAATGAATCAGCCACATGATCAGCGGCAGCGGCAGCAGCGTGACGACGGTCAGCCAGGGATTGATCGTGAACAGCACCACGGCGGTCATCACGAGCAAGACGACATCGGTGGCGAAGTCGAGCGCGTGCAGCGACAGGAAGACGCAGATGCGGTCGGATTCATTGCCGATACGCGCGATCAGGTCGCCGGTGCGCTTCGCGCCGAAATAATCGAGCGACAGCGTCATCAGATGATCGAAGGTGGCTGTGCGCAGATGCGCGCCGATACGCTCGGACACCAGCGCGAGCAGATAGGTACGCCACCAGCCCAGTCCCCACGCGGCCATCGCGGCGGCGAACAGCCCCGACAGGTAGATGATTACGTCATGCGTGTCGATCTGCGCGCCGGTCTGCTGCGGAATCAGGATCTCGTCCATCAGTGGCATCGACAAATACGGCGGCACCATCAGCGCGGCGGTCGATGCCAGCGTCAGTACGAAGCCGAGCAACAGCTGCATCTTGTAGGGTTTAGCGAAACGCCACAGGCGGAACAGCACCCAGGTAGAAATCGGCTCCAGTAGTTCGCGGTGGCAGACCGGACATTCCTCGCTCTCTTCCGGCAGCGGTGACTGACAACTCGGACAGCGCGGACCGGCCTCATCTGCTGCTTGCGGCTGTCCCGAACGCGCAGCCTGCACCTTGTCGAAATTCTGGATGAAGCGCAGCGCGCCGACTTCCTGCTCCATCGTGAAACGCCAGCGCGCCAGCAGGGAATGTTCGTCATGCAGCGCCAGCGTCGCAACGCCGCCGTGATCGCTGTGATGCAGTGACAGGCCGGGTTGCAAGGGCCAGCTGACCCACCCCTGCCCATCCGAATCGCTTATCATTCGCTCCGTCGTCAGCAGCACGCGACAGGAAACGAACTGTAACGATGCGTTCAGGTCCGGCTCCATTGACGCGAGAATGGATTCACCAGCGCGCAGTGGCGGCGCGGTGCCCGCTGCCGCAACCGAGGCGTCGCCGGGAATACTCGTGTGGGTGGATGCGCTGGACGCCATGGATCAGAAATGAAGTAGTGCTAGCTTGTCGAAGAAACGAAGAGTCGAAGCGTCGATGCGTCGAATAACCGGGTAAACCAAAGCGCCCTGCCTGACTGAGAGGCAGCGCGGATTGTCGCTGAAACCGGCCGATCAGTCCAACAGGTGCGCTATCTTACCCTTTTGCGATCAACCCAATCCGATAACCTCCGCCTGATGAACTCCAACGCTACCCAGCCCCTGCCTGCGGGCCCGCTGGAAATCCAAGTAACGCGCGTGACCTACCTGCGCGGTCCGAACATGTGGACCTACACGCCCGTGCTCGAAGCCTGGCTCGACCTCGGCGTGCTCGAGGAGTGGCCGAGTAACAGGCAACCGGGCTTCATCGACCGACTGTTATCGGTTTTGCCACAAGTCGCCGCGCACCATTGCAGCCCCGGTGTGCCCTATGGCTTCGAGCAGCGGCTGCGTGATGGCACCTGGATGGGCCACATCCTTGAACACGTGATCATCGAGCTGCTTGAGCTCTCAGGACTGGAGGCCGGCTTCGGCCAGACCCGCGAGACAACCCGCTCCGGCACCTACCGAATGGTGTTCCGCGTGCCGGATGAAACCGTCGGTCGCACCGCGCTCGCGTCCGGCCTGAAGCTGCTGCACGCGGTGATCAACCAGCAAGCGTTCGAGCTGGAGCCTGAACTGGCGAAGATCCGGATGGCGATCGATCAGTTTTACCTCGGCCCGTCGACCGCGCACATTGTCGCCAGCGCGCGCAAGCGCAAGATTCCGCATATCCGGCTTAATCAGGGCAATCTGGTGCAGCTCGGCTACGGCGCGCTGCAAAACCGCATCTGGACCGCCGAGACCGATCTGACCAGCGCCATCGCCGAAGGCATCGCCGGCAACAAGGACCTGACGAAATCGCTGCTGCGCAGCTGCGGCATTCCGGTCCCCTATGGCGAAGTGGTGCACAGCATCGAGGCCGCGTGGGAAGTGGCCGAGGATATCGGCTTGCCGGTGGTGGTCAAGCCGCGCGACGGCAACCGTGGCCGCGGCGTGATGCTCAACCTGCGCTCACGTGACGAGGTCGAGGCTGCCTATGCAGTCGCGCGCGCCGAGGATCCGGACGTGATCGTCGAACGCTATATAGAGGGTGACGAGCATCGCGTGCTGGTGGTTGGCGGCACGGTGGTCGCGGTCGCGCGTGGCGAGAGCGCCTGGGTGACGGGCGACGGTCAGTCCAGCATCGTGCAGCTGGTCAATGCGCAGATCAACAGCGATCCGCGTCGCGGCAATGCCGACATTCACCCGCTGGAAGCGCTGGATCCGCGTACCAACAGCGTGATCCTCGCGAACCTGCAGCGGCAACGTCTGACACCAGACGCGGTGCCGCAGGCAGCGCAGCGCGTGCTGATCACGGCCAACGGCAATCATGCGATCGAGTGCACTGAAAAAATTCATCCCGAAATCGCCCACCTTTGCACGCTGGCTGCGCGCGTGATCGGCCTCGATATCGCCGGCATCGATCTGGTCTGCAAGGATATCTCGCAGCCGCTGGAAGCCCAGGGTGGCGCTGTGGTGGAAGTCAATGCCGGTCCCAGCCTGCTGATGCACCTGAAACCGGCCGAGGGCGAGCCACGCCCGGTCGGTGACGCGATCGTCACCCATCTCTTCCCCGAAGGCCAGCGCGGACGCATTCCTATCGTCGGCGTGGCCGGCAGCGAGGGCACCACGCAAATCGCACGGCTGGTCGCCTGGCTGATTCAGTTGTCCGGCTCGCGGGTCGGCGTGGCCTGCCACGACGGGTTATTCGTCGGTGCACGACAGCTGGAGCATGGCGACTGCGCGCACTGGGAGCCGGGGCAGCGCCTGCTGATCAACCGCAATGTCGAGGCAGCGGTATTCGAAAACGACCCGATGTCGCTGCTGACCGAGGGTCTGGCATATGACCGCTGCTGGGTCGGCATTGTCACCGACAGTAAACCCGTGCCCGGTCTTGATGAGCAGCTGATGACCGAGCCTGAGCACCGCTACAAAATTCTGCGTACGCAAATCGATGTGGTCACGGAAACCGGTGCGGCCGTGCTGAATGCCACTGACGATACCGTGCTCGAGATGGCGAAACTGTCGGACGGCGATGTCTTGCTCTACGCGCAGGATGGACAGCACCCGGCGCTGCTGGCGCACCGCGAGTCCGGGCGACGCGTGCTGTACATCGACGATGGTTTCCTCGTCCGCGCGCATGGCAACGCAGTCGCCGACAAACTGAACATGAAACGTGACCTCAGCCCAGCCGCCGCCGCGCTGCCGCCCGATGTGCTGCTGGCGTCGATCGGCGCCGCCTGGGCGCTTGGACTGGAAGCACAAGTGATCCGCACCGGACTCGATACCTTCGGCACGGTACAGCCGCAAACCCTGGTGATTGCATAAGAATATGGAACTGAAGCAAACGCGGGCCCTGCGCGGGCCGAATCTGTGGAGCCGCTACACAGCGCTCGAAATGGAATTGCAGTGCACGCAGGAAGAATGCGAGATCGACCGCCTGCCCGGCTTCGTCGATCGACTGCGCGCGCTGTGCCCCGGCGTCGCCGACCTGCATGCGCCCGGCTATCACGGTCCGCTGACGATCGCGCATGTGCTGGAGGCCACGCTGCTGGCGCTGCAAGTCAAGGCGGGCTGCCCGCTGTCCTTTTCTCTGACGAATGCGACGCCGGTCACGAATCTGTACCGCGTGGTCGTCGAATACAGCGAGGAGGAGGTGGGACGTCTCGCGCTGAGCTACGCGCTGCAGATTTCGCACTATGTGTTCGAACTGAGCAGCGGCAAGCTCGGCGCCGACGCCGCCGCACCGGACGTCGCCGCGATGCTGCACGAACTGCGTGAGCTGGATGAAGATATCCGTCTCGGCCCGTCCACCGGTTCCATCGTGAATGCGGCCGTTGCTCGTGGTATTCCTTTCCGCCGTCTCACCAGTGGCAGTCTGGTCCAGCTGGGATGGGGTTGCCGCCAGCGCCGTATCCAGGCCGCCGAGGTTGATTCCACCAGCGCAGTCGCGGAGACAATTGCACAGGACAAGAACCTGACCAAGCATCTGCTGCATGCCGCCGGTGTGCCGGTGCCCATGGGCGCGCCGGTAGCTAATATCGACGAAGCCTGGGAGGTCGCGCAGCGTATCGGTCTGCCCGTCGTGTGCAAGCCGCAGAACGGCAGCCAGGGCAAGGGAGTGACGGTCAATATCGTCAACCGTGAGCAGCTCGCGCTGGCATTTGACGCAGCGACCGTCGCTGCGCGCGGCAAGGGTCCGGTGCTGGTCGAGCGTTTTTTCCCGGGCAGCGATTATCGTCTGCTAGTGGTTGGTAACAAGCTAGTCGCCGCGGCGCGACGCGATCCGCCGATGGTGATCGGCGATGCCAAGCTCACGGTGCGCGAACTGGTCGATGTGGTGAATGCCGATCCGCGCCGAGGCGATGGTCATGCGACCTCACTGACCAAAATTCGTTTCGATGATATTGCGATCACCTGCCTGGCCGATCAGGATCTGACGCCGGAATCGGTGCCTGAACAGGGGCGTCGTGTCGTGCTGCGCAACAATGCGAACCTGTCGACCGGCGGCAGCGCCACCGACGTGACCGATGACGTGCATCCCGAAGTGGCATCGCGGGCCATAGACGCAGCTGCAATGGTCGGCCTGCATGTGTGCGGCGTCGATATCGTGGTCGAGAACATCATGCGGCCGCTGGAAGAACAGAACGGCGGCATCGTCGAGGTGAATGCCGCGCCCGGACTGCGCATGCACCTGAACCCGTCCTACGGCAAGGGCCGCAATATCGGCGAGGCGGTGATGCAGCAGATGTTCGCTGCCGGAGACGATGCACGCATTCCGGTAGTTGCAGTGACCGGTGTGAACGGAAAAACCACGACCACGCGTCTGATCGCGCATGTGCTCGCGCACAAAGGTCTGTGTGTCGGCATGACGAACACGGATGGTGTGTATGTCGGCGGCCGGCAGACCGACAGCGGCGATTGTAGCGGCCCGAAGAGCGCGCGCAATGTGCTAGCGCATCCGCATGTGCAGGCGGCCGTGCTGGAGACTGCGCGCGGCGGCATGATGCGCGAAGGACTCGGCTTCGATAAATGCTCGGTCGCCGTGGTGACCAATGTCGGCGACGGCGATCATCTCGGCCTGAACCATATCCATACAGCTGAAGAAGTCGCGCGCGTGAAGCAGATGGTCGTGCAGAACGTGGCGACCAATGGCTATGCAGTACTGAATGCAGCCGATCCGCTGGTGGCTGCGATGGCGCCGCACTGCCCGGGCAAGGTGATTTTCTTCGCGCAGAACCCGATCCATCCGGTACTGGTCACGCACCGCGCGCGCGGCCACCGTGTGGTGTATGTAGAGAATGGCGACATCGTGATTGCCGAGGGCGCCTTGCATCACCGCCTGAAACTCACTGACGTACCGCTGACCCGTGGTGGTCTGCTCGGCTTTCAGATCGAGAACACGCTGGCGGCCGTCGGTGCGTGCTGGGCACTGGACTTGCCATGGCTGACCATCGCCGCCGGCGTGAGAAGCTTTAATAACGACATCAAGGGCGCGCCGGCACGCTTCAACCTGATGCAGTATCGCGGCGCGACCGTGGTCGCCGATTACGGCCACAATCCGCATGCAATGCGCGCGCTGGTTGCTGCATTCGATTCGATGCCGGTGACGGAAGGTATGAAACGCACCGTTGTCATCAGCGGTGCCGGCGACCGGCGCGACGAAGACTTGCGCGAACTGACGCGCGTGCTCGGCGATGCGTTCGATAACGTGGTGCTGTACGAAGACGCCTGCCAGCGTGGCCGCGCCGATGGCGAGGTGCTGTCGCTGCTGCGCGAAGGACTGTCCGGTGTGAAGCGCGCGTCGCATGTCGAGGAAATCCGCGGTGAGTTCATCGCGATCGACCGCGGGCTGTCGCTACTGAAACCCGGCGACCAGTGCCTCGTGCTGGTCGATCAGGTGCAAGAGGCGCTGGAACATCTGGCGAGTCGGGTGACCGAGGGCTGAGTCAGTCGCCGGCTGGCTCAGGTAGTCTCAGCAAGCGTCCGGTTTTTTTCGTGAACGCCTCGACATCTTCCCGTGTATCGAGATCAAGCACGAAGTGCTCGTTGTCAGTCTCGTGCACCTGCACCAGCGCAGGATGGGCATCCATGAATTTTCTGGGCGAGAACGGCTCGGCCGACGACAGCATCTGCCTGATGAGCTCGCCGGAGAAAAGCACCGGGTTGCCACGCTCACCCCGCACGCTCGGGTAGACAATCTGCGTGCCGCCGGCTCTGGCATTGAATGCGGACACCAATTCAGCCAGTTCATCACTGCCGACTAAAGGCTGATCGGCCAGACTGACCATTACCAGATCGAACTGTGGCCCCAGCGTCTCAATGCCCACGCGCACCGATGACTGCTGACCTGCTTCCGGATGCGGATTGCGTGCGATGACGACCCCGGCATCGACGATCACGGCTTCGATTTGCTCGCAGTAATACCCGGTCACTACCACTACCTTGTCCATGCCCGTCTCGCGCAGCGCGGCCAAATGCCGGCTGATCATCGGTAAGCCGTCGAGCGTGAGCAGGCATTTGGGTACGCCGCCCATTCTCGATCCTTCGCCGGCCGCCAGCAGCACCGCGCCGATTTTCATCAATTTTCCCTGCATGTTTCTTTTCCTGTGCTGAAGCGGCAATACCTTGCCGCCGTCCGGCAGTCGCTTGCCGCCGGTTGTGCTTTGTGTCGGATTTTCCGCCAATCCCTGCGAGTGGAACATAAATTGCTGTACCGGAGCAAACGACTCTCTATTGTCCGCATGGCCACGACTGTCACTACCACGACGAGCAGCACCAACGCGACCGCGAACGCAAGCGCCAGCCCGACCCTTCAGCAAATGAAGACGGACCTGACGGCAGCGCTGCTCGCCCTTGGCGTCACCGACGCGAAAAGCACGGATGTCACGCCGAAGGGCTTTCCCGCCGGCGTTGGCTGGACCGATGCCTATCGCATGGTCGCGCGCCGCGTCGATGATAACAATCCATCGACGCCGGGCAATCTGGTGCTGTCGCAGGCCCTGCTGAAATCCAATGTGGCGGCGACCAAGTCCCTGGCCGCCATGGGCGTGACCAGCCTGAGCCGCTTCCCGAAAGGGACCTCGGTTACCGGCGCGATTGATGCGCTGTATCGGGATAGCAGGAACGGCAAGCTGGTGTCGACCTTAGCGAAGTCCGGCATCTATGAACTGAGCGCCTTCCCGCCCGGCACCACCGCGTTCGAGGCATTCAAGCTGATCGAAGACAAGAACAATCCGGGGCAGATTTCAATCGATGTTTACAACCAGTACAAGGCCGCGACCAAGGCGCTGAAGACGATGAACATCACGTCGCTGGCTAACTTCCCGCGCGGCACCACCTTGCTGGACGCGCAGAAGATGCTGTCGGCGAAGAGCGACCAGATGATGGCCATGCTGGGCATCAGCAAGGATCGCTATCAAGACTTCTTCGTCGACGCGAACACTGATTCACTGACAGCGATCGCCATTCTCACGCACCTGCCGGACACCGCATCGCAGATCAAACCGCTCAATAAGTCCGTGCTGGCGACGCTGCCCGCATCAGTCGCCGCCGCGAAAGATACCGAGCGCTCGACTGAACTGGCGCGTCAGGCAAGCGCAGCACAGAAGCTGATCGCGATGGGCTATAACAGCCTGGCGCCGTTCGGCACGATGGAACGTTTCATCGGCAAAACCATCGCGCCCACCGATGCCTACACGATCGCAAAAGAGGTCCCCAGCCCGATCGATCTGCCAAAGCCGACAGCGAGTAATACCGAGCGCCTGTTTGAGGCCACGAACACACGCGTCAAGCGCAGCTATGGCACGCCGAACCCGGTCACCAAGGCGGTGTACATCGCACCGTCGAGCCAGAATGTGAAGCCGAATCCGCCGGCGACCACGGTCACTGTGGTCACGGCCGCGGACGTGATCGCCTACAACCAGAAATTCTGGGGCGTGAGGAATAACTGACCCCCCCGGGTTTGATGCTACATTCATTGCGTTTCACACCGGCTGCGCCGGTCCTCGAAAAATAACCAAAAGACAAGCCCGACCAACAGGGCAGTCCGGAAGGGGAACGAGACAATGAAGCGCATCATCCTGGGCTGCCTGACGGCAGCGATGCTGGCCTGTGCGCCGGCATGCGGCGCGACCGAGATCACTGCCGCCACACCACTGCAGTTCACCGACACGAACACCCTGGTACTGAAAGATGCGGGCTGGACGATCGAGCAGGTCCGGGAACGTCTCGCCGAATTCGGTCCGCCGCCGCCGATCGCCAGCGTGCGACACAATGACCAGTACTGGTTGCTGAATCGATTGCACAGCAGCCTCGACACCGACCGCGAATGGCGGATCGACCTCGGCATCTGGGATGAAGTGCGACCCTACGCGATCTATGACCATGGCCGTATCGACGCGCTCAAGCCGGTGGGTGCCTACTGGGCGAATTACCTGACCCTCGGGGATGCCAATCCTTCACTGCTGACGGTCGGTGAATCGCGTAGTCAGTTCGCCACCTTCACGCTCGCCCAATCGGAATCCCTGCTGCTGCTGACCAAGGTCAGGAATATCGGCAATTTTCAGCCGCAGACCTTCACACCAACGTTCTCGGATCATGCGCGCATGCTCGAATTGCGCCGGCTTGGTCTGCATATCGAAGGCATTCAGGTCGGCATCCTGATCGCGCTCGGCCTGTTTGGCTGGTTCTCGGTGCTGATGAACCGCGACCGCACCAGCCTCGCCTACGGCGTATGGATCATCTTCGCGATCTTGTCCGTCACCAGCCTGCGTGTACATGACGGGCAGCGGCTGTTCGAGTTTTATATTCCGGTCGAGGGTATCCGCCTCGGACACCTCACGCTATCGCAGGTATTCGTCAATACTTTCGCGTACTGCCAGTCAATGTGCTACGTGATCTTCGCGCGTAACTTCCTCAGCCTGAAGACACATATGCCGCGCATTTATGCGATCAGCAACGTGTATATCGGACTGACGCTGGTTCACCTGACGCTGGTCTCCTTCGTCGATCATCAGATTCCGCAGAACCTGTTCTGGACACCGTTGTTCACGATGATCATGCTGATGCTGCTGACCATCTTCGCCTGTGCGTTTGTGCGTTACCGACAAGGACTGCGCGTGGCAAAGTTTTTCATGTTCGCGATGATTCCCTATCTGTTCTTCCGATCCATCTTCTTCCTTGGCCTGATCAATATTCCGTCACCGTTCAGCCTGCTGGACAGAACCGGCGTCGGCCTGTTCCTGCAAAGCTCGACCACCGCGCAGGCGATGGGCATGTGCGCGGAAGCGATCATCATGGCCTTTGCCGTTATCTCACGCACCCGCTGGCTACAGGAAGAACTGAGCCAGCGCATCGAGCAGGAGAACCATCGCCTTGAGGCTACGGTCACCGAGCGCACGCGAGAACTAGCCAATAGCAAGCGTGAACTCGAACAGCAGCATGAAATCGTGGTCGACTCGATCCGCTATGCCAGCCGGCTGCAGAGAGCCCAGTTGCCGAGGCTGCAGAGAATCGCCGGCTATTTCGATTCCTTCCACGCGATCTGGGAACCGCGCGACACCATCGGCGGTGATGTCTGGTGGGCGTCCCTGCCGGATGATCGCGGCCGGCTCACGCTCGCGGTGGCCGACAGCACCGGGCATGGCGTGCCGGGCGCGATGCTATCGGTGCTGGTCAGCACCACATTGGAAAAAATCTACGCGGGCAATCCCCTGATCGATCCCGCATCGGCCCTGATGGCGCTGGACGCGTCGCTGCGATCTGCGCTGAATCAGGAGTCGTCGGACGCCGAGAGTGATGACGGCTGCGATGCGGCCATCGTACGCATTGATCCGGCCACCCGCGAGATCGAGTTCGCCGGCGCGAAGCTTGGTCTGCTGCATACCCGCGCTGATGGCAGCATTGAGCGGATCCAGCCGTCGCGGCTGTCTTTGGGCTACCGCGATGCTCCGCATGAAATGCCGCAGCTGCACAGGATCGCCTACCAAAAAGGGGAAGGATTCGTGATTGTGTCCGATGGTTTCACGGATCAGGTTGGCAGCCGCGAGGGCCCGCCGCGCGCCTATGGCTACCGTCGGCTGCATGAGCTGCTCGGCCGCGTGAAGCATAGCCCGGCGCCACAAATCGCCGAGGCCATGCACCATGACCTGCTGGACTGGCAGGGATCCCAGCTGCGCCGGGATGACGTGACCGCTGTGGTCTTCAAGCCCGCATGATTCCCGTCAGACCGACCCGTCCGAGTATGCCACTTCGGTTTTCCCGAAGCCCGCGTCAGCTTGGCCGCCTGAAAAATCTTTTGTTTCCTGACATAATCACTGGCTGATTCTGACAATAAGCTGACAGACATGACGATGTTCAGGTTTCACCCCCCTTGCGCAACGATCCGGCCGGCGCTGCCAATGACCTTCCGGCTCGGCAGCGTGCTGCTCTGCGCGGCGCTGCTGGCCGGGCTGCCGCCGCCGTCATGGTCGCAAACCCCGGCCGATCTGCCTGACGTGACCGTCGTCTCGATTGACGATCTGGTGAATGCCGCGCTGACCCACAACACAGCGCTGAAAGCTGCGCGTCGCAGTATTGATATCGCCAGCGCGGCCGTCGTGACCGCCGGCGCCCTGCCGAACCCGCGCATCGATCTCAATGGTGGACGCAACGGTTCGTCGACCCTGACCTCGTCGGCCGGTAATGTCACCGGTGTCGGCATCAGCCAGCTGATCGAAAATCCTGCACTGCGTCAGGCGCGATCCAGCGGCGCGCAGTTTGCGGAGCAAGGTTCGCGGCAATCCTTCGCGCTGACCCGCAATGAGCTGGTCGCGCAAGTCAGGTTGCGTGCCTATGAATATCTGCTGCGCCGGCTGCAGGCGCAGGAAGCGGCGGAATCGCTGTCGCTGCTGGAGCAGACGCGGGAACGTATCAAGGTGCGGGTTGAAACCGGTGAGACCGGCAAGCTGGATCTGATCCGCGCGGACGCCGAGATCGTCAACGCCGCCCAGCGCGAGCAAACTGCCCGCCTACAGATCGCGCAGGCGGCCACCACACTGAACCGGCTGGCCGCCGGCATGCTGCCGCCGCGCTGGGAGCTCGACGCCGGCCTCGACGAGGCATTCGCGATGTCGTCGCTGGAGCAGATCAAGCAAGATGCCACGCGCCTCAACCCCGAAGTGCGCGTACTCGAAGCCGAGCTGGCGCGTAGCAAGGCACGCATTGACGAAGCGAACGCCAGTCTGCTGCCGGGCGTCGAACTGAGAATGTCACAACTGCGCGAACCGGATCTGCGGCAGGAAATGGTCGGTGTGTCGGTACAGATTCCGCTGTTTGACCAGAAGCGCGGTCCGCGCGCCGAAGCGATTGCTGAGCGCGAACGCACGATGGCGCGGCTTGAGGGACGGCGCGCTGAATTGATCCAGCAACTCGAACTGGCCTGGCGCGCGGTCGAGATTGCCAGCGTGCGCGTCAAGGCGCTGTCCGAAGGCGCGGTACGCTCGTCCGAAGCGGCGCTGCGCGTCGCCGAAGCCGCCTACCGCTACGGTGAGCGCGGCATTCTCGAAGTGCTGGACGCGCAGCGCGTATTGCGCAGCGTCCGACAGGATCTGCTGCTGGCACGGTTCGAACTGAAAGCCGCACAAATCGAACTCGACGCGCTCTCAGGCCGCTACGCGAGCGAACCTTAACTCTTACCTTACCGAAGACAACAGAGACATGAATACAGTCCCCCGCATCCGCTTCATTCTTCCGCTACTGACGAGCGCACTGCTGCTGTCAGCCTGCGGTAAAAGCGATAAGGCGCCCGACAGTGCCGCCGGAAAGACCAAGGCGAGCGCCGAGAAGAAAATCGCTGACCCGATGCTGGTCGAGCTGACACCCGAGATGGCCAAAGCATTTCGGATTGAGCCAGCGGTGATGACGGAGCTGTCGGTAGAACAGAAAGTCGCCGGACGCATCGAGGCCAACGAGCGGCTGACGATGCGCATCGGCTCATCAGTCACGGGTCGTGTGATGCAGGTGTTCGCAGAGGTGGGCGACCGCGTCAAGGCCGGACAAGCGCTGGCGACGCTGTCGAGTCCTGAACTGACCAATGCGCAGCTCTCCTTCTTGCGTGCGCAGTCCGCCAGCAAGCTGGCCGAACGCGCGCTCGAACGTGCGCAAGCGCTGCTGAGCGCCGATGTGATCGGTAGCGCCGAGTTACAGAAACGCGAGGTTGAGTTATCCGTCGCCCGCGCCGAGCTGCGCGCCGCGCATGACCAGCTGAAGCTGATCGGTTTACGCGAGGATTCGATTGCGCGTCTGCGCGAAACCGGGTCGATCGCCAGCGAGGTAAATATCCGTGCCACGCGCGATGGCGTGGTGATTGAGCGCAAGGTGAGCCAGGGTCAGGTCGCGCAACCGGGTGACCCGCTGTTCACGGTGGCCGACCTGTCGAATGTCTGGGTGATTGGCGCGCTACCCGAGCAGGACGCGAACTCGGTCAAACTGAATCAGAAAGTGGACGTCGAAGTAGCTGCAATGGGCTCACAAAAGCTGTCGGGCCGCATCGTGTTCGTCAGCGATACCGTGCAACAGGACACCCGCACCGTGGCGATCCGCACCGAAGTCAGCAACCCGAAATTCGAGCTCAAACCCCAGATGCTGGCGACGCTGACTCTGAACGGCACGCGCGTGAAACAGCTCGCTGTGCCATCAACTGCGGTCGTGCGCGAAAACGATAAGGATTATGTCTTCGTACAACTCGCTGACAACCGCTTCCGCCTGACGGAAGTTACGCTCGATCCGCCATCCGGGGAAATGCGTCCGGTCCGCAAGGGCATTGATGAAGGCACGCCGATCGTCGTCGACGGCAGCTTCCACCTGAACAGCCAGCGCAAGCGCGCCGAGCTGGAGTAACCCGATGAACGGACTCATTAAAGCGGCGCTCGCGCAGCGCTTCGTGGTGGTAGTCATCGCCCTCGCGCTGGTGGGCTTTGGCCTGCGTGCGGCAACGAAGTTGTCGGTCGACGCCTTCCCGGACGTGACCAACGTACAGGTGCAGATCGCGACTGAGGCGCCGGGCCGCTCGCCGGAGGAAGTCGAGCGCTTTGTCACGGTACCGCTGGAAATCGCGATGACCGGCCTGCCGGGCCTGACCGAGATGCGCTCGCTGAACCGTAGCAGCCTGTCGATCATTACGCTGGTCTTCACTGACAACACCGATGTGTACTTTGCGCGCCAGCTGGTGATGGAACGACTGATGGAGGTGCGCTCACGCCTGCCGGACGGTATCACGCCGGTGCTGGGCCCGGTGTCAACCGGTCTGGGCGAAGTATTCCAATACACGCTCGAGCATCCCGATGACGGCAAGCGCAAGCTCAGCGAGACCGACCTGATGGAACGCCGCTCGATTCAGGATTGGGTCGTGCGACCGATGCTGCGCTCAATCGCCGGCGTCGCCGAGATCAACTCCTTTGGCGGCTACGAAAAGCAGTATCAGGTGCTGGTCAATCCGGACCGCTTGCGCCACTATCAGCTGCTGATGGACGACGTACAGACCGCGATCGCGAAGAACAACGCGAACTCCGGCGGCGGCATTCTGGCGCAGGGTGCAGAGCAGTATCTGATCCGTGGTGTCGGCCTCACGCGCACGGCGGAAGACATCGGCAATATCGTGCTGAAAGAAGAGCGCGGTATCGCGGTCTATGTGCGCGATGTGGCCGAGGTGAAAATCGGCTCGGCAGTGCGGCAGGGTGCGCTGATCAAGAATGGCGTGACCGAGGCGACTGGCGGCATCGTCCTGATGCTCAAGGGTGGCAATGCAAAAGAAATCGTCACCCGCATCAAGGAGCGCGTGCAGGAGATCAATGGCAAGCATATGTTGCCCGGCGGCCTGCAAGTCGTGCCCTTCTATGACCGTACCGAGCTGGTCGATGCGTCGCTGTGGATGGTCGGTAAGGTGCTGATTGAGGGTGTGATCCTGGTCGTCATCGTGCTGTTCATCTTCCTTGGGGATCTGCGCTCGTCGCTGGTCGTGATCGCGACCCTGATCATCACACCGCTGGTGACCTTTATGGTGATGAACAAGATCGGCCTGTCCGCCAACCTGATGTCGCTCGGTGGACTCGCGATCGCGATTGGCCTGATGGTCGATGCCACCGTGGTGGTGGTCGAGAACGTGTTCCACAAGCTGGGTCATGCGAAACCGCACGAGCGCATGCAAATCGTGCTCGACGCGACGCTTGATGTAGCCAAACCGACGATCTACGGTATTTCGATCATCATTCTCGTGTTCCTGCCGCTGATGACCCTGACCGGCATGGAGGGCAAGATGTTCGGGCCGCTGGCGCTGACCATCGCCATCGCGCTGGCCGTGTCGTTGGCCGTGTCGCTGCTGTTGTCGCCGGCGCTGTGCTCGTACATCCTGCGCGGCGGCGCCGATCATGACACCAAGCCGATTGCGTTCATGAAGCGTCACTATATTGCGCTGCTGAACCTGGCCATGGGTTCGCAGAAGAAAACCGTGGCCGCAGCGATTGGCTTGCTGTTGATATCGTTCGCGCTGTTCCCGCTGCTTGGCAAGAGCTTCATTCCTATTCTGAAAGAAGGATCGATCACGCCGACCATCATTCGCATGCCGAGTATTTCGCTCGACGAGGCCGTGAAAATCGATCTCGAAGTCATGCGCCGTGTGAGCGAAGTGCCCGGTGTGCGCGACGCGATATCGGTGCTTGGTCGCGGCGAATCGCCAGCCGATCCTTCGGGCCCGAATGAATCGAACCCGATCGTGTCGATTGATGCCGAGGCCGGCCGCTCGCAGGTCGAGATTGAAGAGGATATTCGCAAGCGCCTGCAGGATCTGCCGGGTGTGCAGATCGTGATGAATCAGCCGATTGCACAGCGTGTGGACGAGATGCTGACCGGCGTGCGATCACAACTGGCGATCAAGATTTTCGGTGACGATCTGGCCGAGCTGCGCCGGCTGTCCGAACGTGTAGCGCAGATCGTTAAAACTGTGCCCGGCGCACGCGACATCCGTGTTGACCGCCTGTCGGGCCAGCAGACGCTGACGATTGACATCGACCGTCGCGCGATTGCCCGCTACGGCATTAACGTTGCCGATATTCACGCGATCATCGAGACTGCATTCGGTGGCAGCGAGGTGAGCCAGCTGTACGAGGGCGAGCGCCGCTATGCGATTCTGCTTCGTTATCCCGAGAGCTACCGTAACTCGGTGGATGTGATCCGCGAGACCATGCTGCGCACCGCAGACAATGCGATGATCCCGCTCGAGAGCGTTGCCTCGGTCAAGGTGGTCGACAGCCCGCCCATGATCAACCGCGAAACCGGCAAGCGCCGCGTGGTGGTCGGCGCAAACGTCGAAGGACGCGATCTCGGCGGCTTCGTCGCCGAGGTGCAGCAGCGTGTCGAACAGCAGGTCACACTGCCCGCGGGCTACTACTTCTCGTGGGGTGGCCAGTTCGAGAACATGCAGCGCGCGATGGGTACGCTGACCGTGATCGTGCCGCTGACCATCGTCGCCATCTACTTCCTGCTGTTCCTGATGTTCAACTCGGCGCGACTGGCGGCGCTGATCATCACGGTGCTGCCGTTTGCATCGATTGGTGGAGTGTTCGGACTAGCCGTCACCGGCGAATATCTGTCGGTACCGGCATCGGTCGGATTCATCGCGCTGTGGGGCATTGCGGTGCTCAATGGCGTGGTGCTGATCACGTATGTACGTGGGCTGCGCGAAAACGGTATGCCGCTGGATCAGGCATTGCGCGAAGGCTGCGCACAGCGCTTCCGCCCGGTGATGATGACCGCCACCGTCGCACTGCTCGGTCTGGTGCCCTTCCTGTTCGCGACCGGGCCCGGCTCCGAAGTGCAGCGGCCGCTGGCCGTGGTCGTGATCGGCGGCCTGATCACCTCAACGCTGCTGACGCTGGTGGTGCTGCCCGTGCTGTATCGCTGGTTCGAGCCGCCGGTGGTCGAGAGTGAAGCGCACCGCCGCGAGCGACTGACCAACGTCGAGGTCTGACCTGCTTGTCCGTCGCGTCGGGTTACACTCGCGCGATGGATCTCTCTCTCACTGCCGATACCGAAGCGCCCGCGCCCGCTGCGCGCCGGGCGCAGACCGTGCTGCTGCTGAACGCGAATGCGGCCGGCGGGCGCGCCGCGCATTACAAGCGTCTGATCGAAGCCCATATCGCCGCGCTGCCGCAACGGCCGATGCTGTTTGTCAGTCAGGAAGCGCAGACGGCGCAGCGGCTGGTCAACGCGCTGCCGGCCGGCAGTCGCGTGATCCTGCTCGGCGGCGACGGCACCGTCAGCGCCATGCTGCCCTCGCTGGTCAGCGGCGGTCATACGCTGGGCCTCGTGCCCTTCGGCAGCGGCAACGATACCGCGCGTGCGCTTGGTCTGCATCGGATGAAATGGCCCGACGCGCTGGACCATGCGTTGCAGGCCAGTCCGTCCATGATTGACCTCGGTGAACTCAGCTTCACGAATGCCCGCGGCTTTGAACAACGACGTCTGTTCATCTCAAGTATGAATGCCGGCTTTGATGCGGCCATTGTGCAACTGGCGCAATCGCTGCCGTCCTGGCTGTCGGGCATGCCGCGCTACACACTGGCAACGCTGGCGGGACTGGCCGGACTGCGCAGTGTCGATGCCACCCTGGCGCTGGACGGTCGCACCCTGCACTCGGGACCGCTGCTGCTGGCCAGCGCGCTGAACACCGCCACGTACGGCGGCGGTATGCAGATCGCGCCAACCGCGACCATGGATGACGGCGCACTGGATCTGATGCTGGCCGAGGCGATGGGCATCCTGCGGGTGCTGTCGCTGCTGCCACGCATGCTGGTGGGTCGCCATCTGGGCGAACCGGGCGTGATTCATCAGTGCTTCGGCCAGCTGACGCTGACGGCCTCGACACCGCTGCCCCTGGCAGCCGATGGCGAATATCTCGGCGAGGCGGTTGCCGCCACCGTGCAGGTCAGGCCGGCGCTATTGTCGGCGTTACGGATTTAAGGCTCGCGTCGCTGCGCTATGATGCACGCGGATTCCCCTCCCGGAGACTGAGCATGATCGAACTGCGCCTGATCGGCTGCAACGGCGGCATTGGCGGCCACGGCCGTCACACCACCTGCTATGGCATCGGCGAGCGCATCGTGATCGACGCCGGCACCGGGCTGACCACGCTGCCGCTCGAGCAGCTCGCGCGCATCGATCACGTGGTGCTCACGCATGCGCATCTCGACCACGTTGCCTGCCTGCCGCTGATGCTTGATTCGGTCGCTGCGCTGCGGGATGCGCCGCTCACCGTATGGGCGCAAGCCGATGTGATCACGCTGCTGCGCACCCATCTGTTCAATGAGCAGATCTGGCCTGACTTCACGCAAATTCCGACGCCCGAACAGCCCTTCCTGCGCTTTGAGCCCATGCCGGCCAGCGGCGCCGAGATCGCCGGCGTGCACTTCCGGCCGCTGCCCGCAGACCATGGCCTGCCGGCCTGCGGCTATCGTGTTGCCGCCGGCAACAGCGCGATCGCGTTCAGCGGCGACACCAGTGATTGTGCGGCATTCTGGGAAGCGGTCGCCGACGATGCGCAACTGAAGGCGGTGGTGGTCGAGTGCTCTTATCCGCTGGCGATGAAAGGCATGGCCGCGCTATCCATGCATCTGCACAGCGGCATCGTGGCTGCGCGCTTGCGTGAACTGCCACCGCAGGTAGCGGGCGTGATCGTGCACCGCAAGCCGGGACTCGAGACCGCGATTGAGCAGGAATTGTCGGCGGCACTGGCCGGGCGCGACCTGCGCCTGCCGCAGCCGGGTGATGTCTATCGTTTCTGAGCGCGCACCGCAGCCAGCCTATAGAGCCTGTCTCGTCAGGTCGATGGCAAGGCGTGCCGACGCAGACAGGTCGAGCGGTACGGGAAGGAGGTGCAACGCAGCTAGCGACCTGACGAGACAGGCTCTCAGGCTTTTAATGCGTTATGCATGTACAGTTGAAGCAGCAACGCTTCCAGCACCGGCGTGGCAATGCCCCCCTCTTTCGCGAGCAGGTCGCGCAAACCCTGTGCGGTGATTTCAAGGCAGCTGGTGGGGCCAACGGCCTGCGCGGCTGCGCTACGCACACCACCCGCGAGCAGCGACTGCTCGCCAAAAGACTCGCCGGCGTTCAGTGTTGCCAGTGTCTGATTGCGCTGGCGATCAATGATCGTGACCTGACCGCTCTGAATGACATAAAAGCGCTGCGCCGGATCGCCCGGCTCGAATAGCACCTCGCCATCCTGATAGCTGACTGCCGTGAATCCGTTGCTCATTTCAGCGTCTCCGGCGCGCTCGGCAATCCCAGCACGCGCATGGTCGTGAAGCGGCAGATGCCCTTCAAACCGGCGTTCAGGCGTCGCACCTCGCGCAACGCGCGGTCGAGTGGAATCACGCGCGTGGTGACCACGGTTTTCGCCACCGCGTCCCAGCCATAGGTCAGATCGGCCAGTCCTTCAGCCAGTCCGAACACACTGCCCGGCCCGAACAGGTGACTGCCCTTCGCATCGGTCGCGATTACCTCGCCCGACACCACCACATGCGCGAACACGGGATGCTCGCCACGCTCGGCGATCTTCTGACCCGGCTGAAAAATACCGGAGTTCAGCAGATCACTGCCCCAGAGCTTGAAGAACAGGCGCTCGGCGCTGGATAACTCATGATGATCGAAAGCGTCATGCGCCTCGCGTGATTTCGGATCAATGATGCCGAGCGCCTTCAGACGCTGCATATCAATCGCGAAGCGGAAGGGTTCTCCCTGGGCGTTGGTAGTCATCGATGCTGATTTGAAAACATTATTTGAAGGATGACGCGATAGTCATCCACAGGCACAAGGATGCTCGTTAACATGCGCCTCATTGTGTACTAATATTGCCACAGAGCAAGATAATAATGCGTCAATAGTTTCAAGAAACTGCCGTCCCGCCTGCCGCCGGAGAATTCATGGAAATATCCCAAGCAATCGACATACGCAACGCGATGCAACAGTCCGGCGTCATCATGGCCTACAACGGCGTGGTGTCCGACGAGCTGATGGTCACTCTGGCTGACATTCTGAAGTCGCGCCTTGAGGGTCTCGACGATGCGAAGCGCTCGCGTACCGTGTTCTCGGTGTTCATGGAAGGCATGCAGAACCTGATCTGGCATGGCCGCACCGACAAGCAATCCAGCGGCATGGTCTGCATCTCCGAGCATGAGAAGGAGATCACCATCGTCTGCGGCAACCGCATTCAGCGTACGGACTCGGTCAAGCTGAAAGGCGTGCTCGAGCAATTGCAGGGCGCGGACAAGGACACAATACGCCAGCTATATCGCGAAGGCATGTCACGATCGAATGAGCACGAGGGTCCCGGTGCGGGACTGGGACTGCTGGAGATTGCGCGTCGCGCGAGCCACCCGATTTCATTTGCCTTCACCGACGTCGACGCCGATCAGGTCGACTTCTTCCTGGCTGCCCGGATTTAAGAGGAACCCATGAGCGTCATGACCGACCTGCAGATCACCGCGACCGACCGCACGCCGGAAATTCATCTTTCGCCCGCCGCCGGCATCTTCAGCATGAAAGGCGAATCCTTTCCCGAAGATGTGTCTGCCTTCTACGGGCAAGTGATTGTCGCGATCGACCAGCTGGCCGGCCAGCTAGCGAAACCGCTCGAGGTGGATATCGCAATGGTGTACATCAACAGCTCCAGCATCAAGGCGATGTTCCGTATCTTCGAAGGCTTCGAGGCAGTGCGCAAGGCCGGGCAGGCGGTGAGCATCCGCTGGCACTATCAGGATGATGACGACATCATGCAGGAGCTCGGCGAGGACTTCAAAGACCGCTTCCCCGAGCTGAGCGTCGACATCAAGGCAGCGTGACGCATCCATGGCAGAGCAGCTGTTCGACCTCTACGACCGGGAAAAGCGACTGCTCGCCGAAGGTCCCGCTATTCTGGAAAGCGGTAGCGACGCCGAACGGAAGTCCTTCGCGGAGCGACTGTTCGAGCGTTTCGGCAAGGTGGTTCGGGAAAACGAAGACCTGACCCGACATTCCGACCGTCAGGAACAGCGGCTGGTGAAGCTGAACCAGAATCTGAAGACCCAGACCCGCGAGCTGGATCAGCGTAAGACCGAACTCGAGAGCCTGTCGAAACAGCTCGCCAAATACCTGCCGCCGCAAATCCACGAGGCGCTGTTCGCCGGTAATTACGACACCCGCATTGCTACTCAGCGCAAGAAGCTGACTGTTTTCTTCAGCGACATCAAAGGCTTTACGCAAACCTCGGAAAATCTGCAGCCTGAAGCGCTGACCGAGTACCTGAACGAATATTTTTCCGAGATGACCCAGATCGCGCTTGAACATGGCGCGACCATCGACAAGTACATGGGCGATGCGATGATGGTCTTCTTCGGCGACCCGGAAACGCGCGGCGTGCGTGAAGACGCGCGCGCCTGCGTCGAAATGGCGCTGCGCATGCTCGAACGCCTGACCATCATGCAGCAGCGCTGGCGCGCGAACGGCTTCGACCAGCCGTTCGAGATCCGCATCGGCATCAACACCGGCTACTGCAATGTCGGCAATTTCGGCTCAGAGCAAAGACTGTCCTACACCATCATCGGCGGCGAGGTGAATCTGACGCAGCGACTCGAATCGAATGCGGACGTCGGCGGCATCCTGATGAGCTACGAGACCTGGGTGCATGTGCAGGACATGGTGGATGCCGAGCCGCGCGGCGCGATCGAGATGAAAGGCATCGCGCGCAATATCCAGACCTATGCAGTGAAAGGCCGCAAGCGTGCCAGTGAGGCGCGCGCACTCACGCTGAGCCATCCAGCGGGTATCGATATCGACCTCGACCCTTCCGTGCTGGATGACAACGAGCGCAATGCGCTGGCAGAGAAACTCGCCGCGCTCTCGATACAACTACGGACAAATCACTGATGCGCTGCTTCAAGCGCTGGCTGCCCATCCTGCTACTGTCGACACTCCCGGCGCTGGTATCGGCGTTCGAGGTGACGCCGGCTACGCCGATGATCTTCAAGGCGACTGCCAGCGTACAAATGCTGAACGACCCGGACGGCACACTCACTCCCGAGCAGGCGATTGCGCGACTGGACGACTTTCGTCCGTTGTCAGCGATAGAAAAGCTAGACCGCACGCACAGCCACTGGCTATTCGTGACCCTGACCAGCACGCTGGATCATGACCGGGAGCTACGCATCGAATTGCCGGCATGGGAAGAGACGCACAGCTTCGTGCTAAATGACGATGGCAGTCTTCGCGAACTGCCGGTGACTGGCGCCTTCTGGGGCAGTTATTCGAGACTGGTCGATGTCAATCCGTTCAAGACCGCGATAGGTGAAGCGCGCAGCCAGTATCCGCTGTTTTTGCTGGAACCGGGAAAGCCGACGCGGCTGCTGCTGAAATCCTATCGCTCGGCGGTCGCATCCCCGGCATCCTTGTCGCCGAATTTCATTGATCATGTTCGTTACCTCGAGATGCGCCGCTTCGGGCTCGTCATTGAAGGCATCTTCGCGGGCATACTGATCGCGGCCGCCGTGTTCGGCTGCTACTCCGCGCTGCAGAATCGCGACCGCACCAGCGTTTTTTATGCGGCATGGATCATTATCGCGCTGATATCGTCGACCATACTGCCGGTGCATGACGGCTCGCGCATTTACGAATTCCTGCTCAACTTCGAAGGAATACGGGTTGGTCCCGCGTACCTGACCCGACTGGTGGGCAACTCGCTCGCTTACCTGCAGGCGATCGGCTATGTGCTGTTTGCGCGGAGTTTTCTCGACCTGAAAACCGAGATGCCCGCCATCTACCGCGCCACCAATGTGTATATGGCGCTGTCGTTCTGTCACTGGTTGCTGATGGTGCCGTTCTACCACGTTGCGCTCACGCTCCCGCCGCTGCTGACCTGGGCACCCTATGCGGTCATGCTGATTGCGATGCTGCTGTCCATCTTCGGCTGCGCATGGGTGCGCTACCGCCAGGGCCTGCAGGTCGCGAAATTCTTCATGATCGCGATCATTCCCTACCTGTTCTTCCGCATCATCTTCCTGCTGAGTAGCTTCCTGCAGGTACCCTCGCCGTTCAGCTTCATGGAGATGTCAGGTATCGGTCTGTTTCTGCAGAACGCCAATACTGCACAGGCCGTAGGCATCTGCAGCGAGGCCGTCATCATGGGTCTGGCGGTGTTCAGCAAGAACCGCTGGCTGCAGGAAGAGCTGCAACTGAAAATGCAGGCGCAGGCCGAACTGATCGCGAACCAGAACCTGCTGCTGGAGACGACCGTCACCGAGCGCACGCGCGAGCTGGTCGCCAGCAAGGCCGACACCGAACGCCAGCACCAGCTGGTGGTCGACTCGATCACCTATGCGAGCCGTCTGCAGAAAGCGCAATTACCGCGCGCGCAGCGCCTGGATCAGCAGTTCCGCTCGTGGCATGCGATCTGGGAACCGCGCGACACCATTGGCGGCGATGTCTGGTGGGCTTCGCCGGCCGATGCGCGCGGACGCATCAGCATCGTGCTGGCCGACAGCACCGGTCATGGCGTGCCGGGCGCGATGCTATCGGTGCTGATCAGCACCTCGCTGGAAAGAATGTATGTGACGCAGCCTGATCTCGATCCGGCTGCCGCCTTGCTGGCGCTGGATCAGGCGCTGCGCATCGGACTGAATCAGGGCAGCACCGATGCGGAGAGTGATGACGGTTGCGATGCAGCGATTGTTCGCATTGATCCGCACACGCGTGAGATCGAATTTGCCGGCGCCAAGCTCGGCCTGCTACTGCTGCGCGGCGATGGCAGCGTCGAGCGGGTGCAGCCGACACGCATTTCGCTGGGCTATCAGCAGAAGCCACAGCAAGCACCGCAGCTGCAGTCATTACGCTGCGCGCCCGGCGACCTGCTGCTACTGATCACCGACGGCATCACCGATCAGATCGGTGGCGAAGGCTCGCCGCGTGCGTATGGCTACAAGCGCCTGTGCGCACGACTCGAACGTTGCGTCGGACAATCCGCGAACGCGGTCGCGCAGGCGGTCCGCGACGATCTGCAGCAATGGCAGGGAACCCAAATGCGGCGCGATGACGCGACCGCAGTCGTGCTGCAGTTGAATTAAGCGCGAACGCGAGCGCGGCGCTCGAAATGCTCCGGGCTGGCCGCCGCCCACTCGCTGCGGAAAGGCTCAGGCAGCGTGCTCAGCTTCGCCTCGTCGAGCAGGTCACCCGCCTCCAGCGTCGGCAATTGCGACGCCAGCGATACCGCGCGGCCTTGCGCATCGCGCACCATGATGTACTCCGGCACGATCTGGCTCGGATGTGTGAGCCCGGCCGCGCCCACCAGCTCGGCCAGCACGTCCACCGTCAACTCATGGAAGTTCTTCACGCGGGTCGCTTTGTCGGGTACGACCAGCGCGCGCTGACGATCCGGGTCCTGCGTTGCCACGCCGGTCGGGCAATGATCAGTGTGGCAGGCACGGGACTGGATGCAGCCGAGCGCGAACATGAAACCGCGCGCGGAATTACACCAGTCAGCACCGAGCGCAATCGCGCGCGCAATATCGAACGCGGAAATAATTTTGCCGGATACGCCGATCTTCAGCAGCTCACGCTTGCCGACACCCACCAGCGTGTTGTGCACCAGTCGCAGCCCCTCGCGCATCGGCATGCCCATATGGTCGCTGAACTCGACCGGTGCGGCGCCGGTGCCACCCTCGCTGCCATCGACCACAATGAAGTCGGGCCAGATATCCTGCTGCTGCATCGCCTTGACGATGCCGAACCATTCCCAGGGCTGGCCGATGCAGAGCTTGAAGCCGACAGGCTTGCCACCAGATAGCTCACGCAGGCGGCGGATGAAGTCGATCAGCTCCAGCGGTGTTGAAAATTCGCTGTGCGCAGCCGGCGACACGCAGTCCTGACCAATCGGCACGCCACGGGTGCTGGCGATCTCGGCCGTCACCTTGGCTGCCGGCAGCACGCCGCCATGACCGGGCTTCGCGCCTTGCGACAGCTTGATCTCGATCATCTTGACCTGCGGCGACTGCGCCTGCTCCGCGAACTTGTCCGCATCGAAGCGTCCCGCCGAATTGCGGCAACCGAAGTAACCGGAACCGATTTCCCAGATCAGGTCGCCGCCATGCTCGCGGTGGTAGGTTGAAATCGAACCCTCGCCGGTGTCATGCGCGAATCCACCCATGTGCGCGCCGCGATTGAGCGCGCGAATCGCGTTCGGCGACAGCGAGCCGAAGCTCATCGCCGAAATATTGAAAATCGACGACGAATATGGCTGACGACATTGCGGTCCGCCGATCTGCACGCGGCATTCCTTCGGATCAGCATGCTTCGGTGCGGCCGAATGCACGAACCATTCGCTGTCGTTGGCGTACACCGCGCGGATCGTGCCGAAACCGCGCTTGTCGTTCTGTCGCTTCGCGCGTGAGTACACCATGGCGCGCTGGTTGCGCGAGAACGGCAGCTTGTCCTCGTCGCTCTCGATGAAGTACTGACGGATTTCCGGGCGAATGTATTCGAGCAGGAAACGCAGATGCCCGGTCACGGGGTAGTTGCGCAGAATCGCATGACGCGTCTGCCGGTAGTCAAGCCAGCCCAGAATGAACAACGCCAGCGACAACAGCGACAGCCAGGGTGACACCGGCAGCAGCAAGAAGATGCCGAAGCCAGTCAGCACCCAGGGCAGAAAACGCGAGTATGGAGCCATCTGTGATCCTCTATTCAAGAAATACCGGCGGCGTCCAGCGCGCCATCGCTATGCTCAGTGAAACTCGACCGTCACTTCCGGGTCGCCCGGCAGGCCGAGGTACTGAAGCCGCGCCTTGATGCCCGGTTGGGTGGCCATCGGCGGGAAAAAGCCGCCCAGGCTCAGCAGATCGCCGGGCTTCAGCGTGATGCCGTCTTTCTTCAGCTCACGCGCCAGCCAGATCGCTGCATTCAGCGGATTGTCCATCAGCACACTACCCTTCGCGCGGCCGATTTCCTTATGACCGTTGGCCTCATCGGTCATCACGACGGTCATGTTCGCCATCGCGTCGGCGAAGGCCTGTGTTCGCTGTACCGGCAACTCCATGCCGGTCACGCCGCCCCGAAAACCGGTGTTGGCAGCGATGAAGTTATTGCCGCTGAACTGCCCGTCCAGCATCAGATCCGGTAACTCGATGAATGGCACGATCGACTCAAGATGCGCCAGGGCCTCGAGCGGCGTCTTCGCATCGGCCAGACCGGCGTCCCTCACCTCGACGATCAGATCGGCCTCAAATTGCGGCCGCGCGCCGAAGTCATGCGGCAGTACGGCCTGGATGTCGACCATGTTCCGGTCGAACATGTAGCCCCATTTCGGACCGCTGACACCGAAACGCTGCTGCAGCGCCGGATTCACAAACGCCGCCTTGTAGCCGATCGGCGCACCGAGGACCAGGGGCAATTGCCTGCCCAGCTTGCGCTTGGCGCACTCAGCGTCATGCAGGGAAATATCGTTGCCGAAGCCCTTGCTGAGTTTCCGGTTGGCGAAATCTGTCAGATAGGCGCTGACCTCGGCATCGGAGGGACAGGCGGCAGCGGCAGCGAAAGAGACCGCAACGCCCAGCGTCAGCAGCGCGGCGGCAAGTAGCTTCTGATTCATGGGGTGATTTCTCCTGAAATTGCGGCGTCGAGGATAGCACGCACCTGCCGGTTATCCGGCTCGCGACGCTGCCGGCAGCAGTGATTCCGGACTATCAAAAAACTCGGCGGTTAAATCCCGGACATTATCAGGATGGGAATTTAAGACAAATTACCTACATTAATATCGATTTCAATTTCAAATCCGGGACGGCCGACGATATTTATCAGCCTGAAAACAAACTTAAAATAAAAGAAGCAAACAGTTCAAGGACTTCCAAGCGCCGGAGGGTATTCCGTTAACAAAGTAAATACATTAACTGACATATTTATTGTCAACTCCTTCCAGCATCAAGTATTCTTTCCGCGCAGTAACATTCATAAACGTCTGGAGGGGAAGCATGGCGAAGAACATTCGCTTCGGGGATTACGTTCAGGCTGTGACAGTCGATTCCGACTCGATCAGCTATTCGAAACTCATTCCGAAGCCAAAGCTGGATAAGAACGGGAAAGAAATCCCGATTAAGCCAGAAAAGATGCAACTGGCTGGCTCGGACATCTATAACCTGCTGCAACCGTACATCAGCGTACGGTTCATGGAACAGCTGAATGCCGTGGTTCCGCTGGCGATCTATCTGGCCCTGTTCCAGATTCTGGTGCTTCAGCGCAGCGTTACGGGCTCGATGGAAATTACCCTCGGCCTGGTCGCCGTTATTGTCGGCCTGATGATCTTCATGGAAGGCCTGAAACTCGGCCTGATGCCGTTTGGCGATATTATCGGCAACACACTACCGAAGAAACTTCCGCTCGTCGGAGTGCTGATTATTGCCGGCTTGCTCGGTATCGGCGTCACCTATGCGGAACCTGCGATCGGCACGCTGAAGATTGCCGGCGCACTGGTGGATCCGGTGGCTGCGCCCATGCTCTACTACGCACTGATGGTCCAGACGGAATCGACGGTGTTGCTGGTCGGCTTCGGTGTGGGTCTCGCAGCCGTGATCGGCTCGATGCGCTTCCTGTATGGCTGGAGCCTGAAGCCGCTGATTTATCTGTCGCTGATTCCGACCGTACTGCTGACCGCGTACTGCACCATTAATCCGGAACTGCGATCGATCGTCGGTCTGGCCTGGGACTGCGGTGCGGTGACCACCGGCCCGGTGACGGTGCCGCTGGTGCTCGCACTCGGTATCGGTATCGCATCGTCGGGCGGTAAGGGCGATAGCTCGCTGTCGGGCTTCGGTATCGTGACGCTGGCATCGATCTTCCCGATCATTGCCGTGTTGTCGCTGGGCGTGTATTTCGGCGCAACCGTTTCTCCGGAAGAGATCAAGGCTGCCAACCTCGTCGTTTTCGAGGCCGCAAAATCGGCTGGCGACGTTCAGGTGTCGGCATGGGACAAGATCCTGCTCGGCCCGATCAAGGACGGCGTGCAGGCGATCGTGCCGCTGGTGATCTTCCTCGGCTTCGTACTGTTCGCGATCCTGCGTACGCGTCTGCCGAATGCTTTCATCATCGTCTACGGCCTGATCCTGACCGTGGTCGGCATGTGCCTGTTCAACATCGGCCTGCTGTATGGTCTGTCGTCTCTGGGTGACCAGGCAGGTAGCCTGATCCCGGGTGCGTTCCAGGAAATCACCATCCCGGCGCGTCTGCTGGCACCGGGTGAAGACGCGATCTACGGCAACCTGTACGGTCCGGTCTGGGGCTCGATCATTGCCCTGCTCTTCGCCTTCATGCTCGGCTTCGGCGCAACGCTGGCAGAACCGGCGCTCAACGCTCTGGGTACGACCGTGCAGAACATGACCAACGGCTCGTTCAAGAAGTCGATGCTGATGTATTCGGTTGCCATCGGTGTTGCAACCGGCATCACGCTCGGCGTCGCCAAGCTGGTGTTCGATTTCAACCTGCTCTACATCCTGGTGCCGGGCTACATCATCGCTATCGTGCTGACCATGCTGTCGTCCGAGGAATTCGTGAACATCGGCTGGGACTCGGCCGGTGTGACAACGGGTCCGGTGACGGTGCCACTGGTGCTGGCAATGGGTCTGGGCCTGGGCGGAGCCGTCAAGGCGACCGAAGGCTTCGGCATCCTGGCCGCCGCATCGATTGCGCCGATCGTCGCCGTGCTTGCCCTGGGTGTTTATGTCCAGTGGAAGGTCAAGCGCGAGATGCAGGCCGCGGAAGCGACCGCCTGAGCGGACACATCAACGAATAAGCAAAGAAAAGGATATTGAAATGGCAAAGCGTAAAGTCACCAACCTGACCGAAGTTTCCCTGATCACCTGCGTCGTTCAGAAAGGTCTGGCCGATACGATCAACAGCTCGCTGCTCGAAGTTGGCGTGCAGGGCTCGACCGTCCACATGGGCGTGGGCACCGGCGTGCGCGAACGTCTCGGCATTCTCGGCGTGGCCGTGGACGTCGAGCGCGAAGTGGTCAGCGTCATGGTTCCGCACGACCAGACTGACCGTATCTTCGAGCGCATGTTCCTCGCGGGTCGCCTTGATACACCGGGCATGGGTTACATCTACGTGACCCAGCTGATGCAGGCAGCGACCTACATTCCGCCCAGCCTGCTGGCTGACTGATCTCAGGAACACGGGAGAAAACCATGAGCCAGACCCAAACGATCGATATTCCGTACATCGATTACACCCGACTCATCACCTGCATCCTTTACGAAGGCGGCGCGAGCAAGGTCATGGAGCTGTTGCACCACAAGGGACTCAATGAGGCCTATTTCTATTCGGTGCGCGGTAACCCGATTGGCCGTGCTTCGCTGGCAGGCAATCTGCCGGAAATTCCGAAGACCGAGATTGTCCATGTGGTGGTTTCAGCCGACCAGGCCGACTATCTTTACAACATGCTGTACGAAGAGTGCGATATGAAGAGCCAGGGCAAAGGCGTGATCTACGTGAACCGCCTCGCCCGTTCGTCGCGCATCGCGCTGCCGGCTGAGGCCGAGGCCGAGGCGGCGTAAAACGCTGTCACGCTCTGACGCAATCAACAGATACCCATACAGGAGAGATTCATGAGTGACGTTATCAAAAACATGATCCAGCGCAACAAGCGCGCGATTTTCGATGTGGAAGCGATGGTGCAGTTCAACGTCGGCCAGATTCAGGTCGCGCGAAGCACGATTGAAGAAAACATTACCGATGCCCAGCAGAGCTACCTGATTAACGCTGCCGGCAACCGTGAGCTGATCATGCGCACCACCGACGACGTGTTCCGCAACCGTCTGACCATGATCGAGGAACTGCAGCCGACCAATAACGACCAGGAAGCCTTCCAGCTGTCGATGGCCAACCGTGTCAAGGTCGAGTACCTCGAGCACCGCTCGAAGATCAACCGCAAAATGTCGACCATCGCGCTGAAGATGGCCGAAGCGATTCGCGCGCTCAGCGATGTCAGCCAGACCTTCTACGAACTGAACGAAGAGATGGTCAACTACATCGACGAAATCGCTGACTCGAACGGCCAGTGGATGGACGGCGAACTGAAGCAGATGATGGAGCAGTCCTCGCACCATGGCAACGAATCGCGCGTCAACGAGATCGAGCAAGTGGTTGGCTCGATCAAGAACAGCTCGATCGAAACCCGCAAGATCATCGAGGAGACCTTCTCCACCGCCGAGTCGCTGAAGGACAAGCTCAATACCATGCAGGATGCCGGTAACGAGCTGCGCGACGGTGTCATCTCGCTGCGCGAAAAAGTCGACGCGAACCAGAAGCGCGTGGCTGAGCAGATCGGCTGAGTCAGTCAGCCTGGCGTCAGGACACGTATCTGATGCTTGTTGAGACTCGGGCTGGCCCTTGGCCAGCCCGAGTTGTTTCACGTACCAATATCGCTCTTACCAAAGAGAACCGCAGCAGGAGTCAGCATGAAGCGCCGCATCATGGAAATCATGGACGGGTCCGCGCACGATCGCAGCAGCAGCATCGTCGAGTGGATCATCACCGTCGTCGTCCTAGTCAATTGCAGCGCTGTGATCCTGGATTCCGTCCCCGAGATCCACGCCGACTACAAAGACTTTTTCCACGAGCTCGAGTTCTGGAGTGTGATGTTCTTCAGCGCCGAATATTTGTTGCGTGCCTGGTCCTATGGCGCGCGCTATGCCCCCGAGCAGGGCGGTGCCTGGAAAGGCCGGCGTGAGTACATATTCAGCTTCTTCGGCCTGATTGATTTCTTCGCCACCGCGCCCTACTTCGTGCACAGCTTCTTCCCGTTCCTCGATCTGCGCGTGCTGCGCGTCTTGCGGCTGTTACGAATTCTGAAACTGTCGAAGTACAACACTGCGCTGCAGGACCTCGCCCATGCGGTGATGTCCGAGCGCAAGGCCTTCATGTCGGCACTATTCCTGATCGGGATCGCGACCATCGTATCGGCGTCGCTGATGTATTTCGCTGAAGGCCACAACCAGCCCGAGCATTTCGGCTCGATCCCGGCTTGCATTTACTGGTCCATCATCACGATCACTTCGGGTTATGGCAACGTCGAGGAACTGACGCCGATCGGTGACCTGATCGCACTGGTCACGGGTTTTCTCGGTGTCTGCATGGCAGCGATCATGACCGGTATCGTTGCGTCAGCCTTCTCGAACCAGCTGGGCCGCAAGAAGGCCGCGTTTGGCCAGCAACTGCGCGAGGCGCTCGCCGATGGCAAACTCAGCGAGGCAGAGAGCGAAACACTCGACCGACTGCGCCGGCAGTACCGCTTGTCTGAGGCACAAGCCCAGGAGATGATGGCCGAGGCGAAAAAAGAATACGAAGAAAAATACCAGCGCTCCGTGCTCGACATGGCAACGGAAAAATAAGCAGGCACTCATCCCAGAGACTCAATCACGGCCTGCGTCCGCTAGCCTGCACCGCTATACCTGCGCTGCGTTTCATTGGATAATTACGGGCTTTGAGCCGTGATTAATTAGCATTATCAGAATTAACCGCGGCGATTCAACCGCCGAAGCGAAAAACACCAATGAAACGCCGCCTCATGGAAGTACTGGACGGGACTGCAAATGACCGCGCCAGCAGCATCGTCGAGTGGATCATCACCGTCGTCGTCCTCATCAACTGCACCGCAGTCATCCTGGATTCCGTCCCAGAGATCCACGCCGACCATAAAGACTTTTTCCACGAGCTTGAGCTCTGGAGCGTGATGTTCTTCAGCGCAGAGTATTTGTTACGTGCCTGGTCTTATGGCGCGCGCTATGCTCCCGCGGAGGGTGGCGCGTGGAAAGGCCGGCGAGAATACCTATTTAGCTTCTTCGGCCTGATTGATTTCTTTGCCACTGCGCCCTATTTCCTGCACAGCTTCTTCCCGTTCCTGGACCTGCGCGTGCTGCGCGTCTTGCGGCTGTTACGGATTCTGAAACTGTCGAAGTACAACACTGCGCTGCAGGATTTGGCCCATGCGGTGATGCTTGAAAAGAAAGCATTTGCGTCCGCGTTGTTCCTGATCGTGATTGTGACCATCGTATCGGCGTCGCTGATGTATTTTGTCGAGGGACATAACCAGCCTGAGCATTTCGGCTCGATACCGGTCTGCATCTACTGGGCTGTCATCACGATCACCTCCGGTTATGGCAACGTAGAAGAGCTTACCCCGCTGGGCGACGTGATCGCTTTATTCACCGGTTTTCTGGGCGTGGCGATGGCAGCGATCATGACTGGTATCGTCGCATCAGCGTTCTCGAATCAGATGGGTCGCAAGAAGGCCGCGTTTGGCCAGCAACTGCGCGAGGCGCTCGCCGACGGCAAACTCAGCGACGCAGAAAGCGATACGCTCGACCGACTGCGCCGGCAGTACCGTCTGTCCGAGGCGCAGGCTCAGGAGATGATGGACGAGGCGAAAAAAGAGTTTGACGCGAAAGCCCGGCGCAAGGCGGGAGCCACCGCGGGCCGGTAGACATTCACGAAGACCAAGCCTGCGCAGACCACAACGGCCAAGCGATTGCGCTTCAGGCGGCCGCGCGGAACAGATCGTGCACGCGTCCCTGCGCATCGACGCGATAGCAGCGCAAGTCGAGATTGAATACTTCGGGCTTCACAATCGATTTACCCATCAGCATGCGCGCGCATTCCTGCAAGCCCTCGGGCACCGACGGATGCGGGAAGATCAACTCGGCCAGTTGCTCGATGCCGGCGTTCATTGCGATCATCAGCGCGACTGCCTGGCTGGTACTTGAGGCGTGATTACCCATCACGCGCATGCCCAGTATCTTCATCTCGTCGTCATCTGATACCAGAATCTTGAAGAAGCCACCGGTCTTGCCCATCGCGATCGCGCGGTTGATGTAGCGATAATTCATCACCGCCATACGGTAAGGAATACCCCGCTTCTTCGCCTGCGTCTCATTGAGTCCGACCGCAGCCACCTCGGGATTGAGGAACATGATCGTCGAGATGTTTTCGTAGATCAGCGAGCGCTTCGGCTTACCGAAGATGCGCTCGACCGCATAGCGCCCTTCCAGCTCGCCGACATTCACCAGCGAGATGTCCGCAGTGAAGTCGCCCACGGCATAAATATTGGGTACGGTGGTCTGCGTTTCATCATCGATGCAATAACCACGCTCGTTAAGTTTCACGCCGGCCGCGTCCAGGCCGAGATTATCCGTGTTGGCGATCCGTCCGACTGACACCAGCGCATGATCAACCGTGTAAGTCTCGCGACGACCATCCTTGTAATCGAGCACGTACTCGACACGGCCATCGACTATCTTCATCGACGCCAGTGCTGAGTTGCGGTGAATGACTACCCCGTTGCGCTCCAGATTAGCCGCCAGCGCATGCGAGATATCTTCGTCCTCGAACGGCAGAATGCGGTCTTCCTTGTCGATCAGGAAAACCTTGGTGCGGCCGAAGTTGGAGAAGATGGTTGCGAACTCGCAGCCGATCACGCCGGCACCCAGAATCACGATGCTCTTCGGGAATTCAGGAAGCGATGCCACGCCATCGCTGGTCAGAATGATTTTTTCATCAATCGGTATATCGGGCAGGTAGCGTGGCCGGCTGCCAATGGCCAGAACGATGTTTGCCGCATGGATCACGTCGGTCGAGCCATCGGCCAGTGCGATCTCGATACGATGCGTATCTAGCAGCTTGCCGTGCCCCTGATATTCGGTTAGCTGCCCGCTGCGACGGAAGTAGTTGATCTGCTCGCGCAGTTGTCCGTGCTTGTCGGCCACGGCACGGTGCATTTCAGTGATCACCGCGGGGTAGCTCAGCTCACAGTCGCGCACCGTATAGCCGTGCCGGGTTTGCCGGGTCTGCTGATAGGCTTCCGACATTTCCCACAGCGTCTTCGATGACAACGCGCCGTTGAAGATGCCGGCGCCACCCACTTTGTGCTTCTCAATCAGCGCGACGCGCTTGCCGAAATCCAGTCCGCGCATCACGGCCGCAAAGCCGGAAGGCCCGCCGCCAATCACAACCAGGTCAAAGCTCTCCACCGCTTGCCTCCATCGTAGTGATGATTATTGCGTTCAGAAACGTGGACGCGAGCGCTCCAGCTGCTCCCAGATGGCGCGCTCCAGCTCCGTGGCCTGTCCGGGCTGCTCCAGTGCCCGCCCGATCTGCGACTTGTCGACGACGGCGGACAGCTCCGTCATGCGCGCCACCAACAGACGGAACTGCGACAGTGCGTAATCCGGATTCTGTGAGGCCAGCGTAAGGCCCTCGAATTCTCCGGCCGGCGGATCTTCACCCTTCTCGATCAGGGCAATGATGTCCTCGACCTCGTGATGCGACATATGATGCGAGCGTGCCGTCTTGATCAATGCCTCGCGCGCCGGCGCATCGAATTCCGAGGCACGCCCCTGCGCGATCAGGGCTTTGCGGATCTGCTCGCGGTTGGATCGCAGCTGGTCGGTGAAACCTGAGGCCAGAATAGCGGCCGGGATCGCGAAGATACCGATGCCGACCAGAGCGAGTACCACCGTGATCATCCGACCGCCGGGCGTCACCGGCGAGATGTCGCCGTAGCCAACGGAGGCCAGCGTAATCACCGCCCAGTAGATCGACTGCGGAATATTCTCGAACTTGTCTGGCTGCGCATCACGTTCAAGCAGATAGCCGAAGGCTGCCATCATGAAGACCAGCAGCACAATCATGAACATACCGGCCAGCAGTACCGGCATCTCTTTGCGGATCACCGCGAACATGGTGTCGCTGGCAGAAGAATACCGGCCCAGCTTCAGCAGTCGCACCATACGCACGATGCGCAGGAAGCGCAGGTCGAGCGTGCCGCCAAAAGCCAATTCCAGCATGAACGGCAGGATGGCCATCAGGTCGAGCAGACCAGAAGGTGAACTGAAGAACCGGTAGCGCATCTTCAGCGGACGTCGCGACGGATCTTCCTCCGGCATTGCGTAAATTCTTCCGACATATTCAAGCGTGAATACGATGAAAGACGCGACATCAAGGAAGGCGAAATGCGGCGCGAACAGCGCGCGGATCGAATCTACCGACTCAAAGACGATGGATAGTACCGACAGCACAATCCAGAAAATCAGGAAGACTTCGATTACCACGTTCAGCTTGCCGCCATACTCGCTCGGAAACAGTATCGCGTGGACCTTTTGCCGGAGCGTGCGGCCGCGATTCAGTTCAGCGAACTCGCTCAGCGCCTCGGACAGGATCTTCGTGATCTTCAGTATCCGCAGTACCCGCAGCACCCGCAGTAAGCGTGAATCCACTGGCAGCAGCAAGCCGACGAAAAAAGGCAGCACTGCCAGCAAATCAATCAGCCCCATGGTGCTGCTGGCATAGGCCCAGCGCGGAGACGCATGGCCGGCAAATTCCGGGTCCTCCGGCGCCAGGTAAAGCCGCAGCAAATATTCGAGCGAAAACACGGCGACCGAGAACAGATCGAACAAATGAAATGCCCGCGCATATTCAGCCGCCAGAGGGGGCGCTGATTCCAGCAGCAGTGCCACCAGATTCAGCAGGATCAGCAGGACCAGGAAACGGTCGAGTGATGCGCGCGCGCCTTCCTTGTCGTTGGCATCAAACAGGAAGCCATACAGGCGGCGCCGCAGTGACGGCGCGGCCGGGGTCGTATTGAATTGCATCGCGGTGGTCCGGCAGAGCCGGCATTCAAAAATAGTAATTATTATTGACGCAAGTTATCCGATAACAATTCAATAACTGCGCGCTAAATTCGGCGACGATACTTTCGAAAAAACATCAAACCTTGAAGCTATAATAGCCGCGCATACAAACAATAATCAATGCGACATTCCGCGGCCATCACGCTGCGGGTCGCTGCGCCCAGACCGGTAATGCCCCGAGAGGGCTAATACGACATCCATGAAATCGCTACAGACCCGCGTCTACGAGCTGCTAGAGGGCTCGATCAATAACAAAGCCAGCCGGATTACCGAAATCTTCATCGCCACCGTTGTGGTGCTGAATGTCCTGGCCATCATTCTCGAATCGGTGCATGAGCTTCACGAAGCCTACGCGACCTATTTCCATATCTTCGACGTCGCCAGCGTGATGGTTTTCACGGCCGAATATGTGCTGCGTGTCTGGTCTTACGGTGTGGCGTATTCAAAGGAAGAAGGCGGTAGCTGGCGCGGCCGCAAAGAATACATCTTCAGCTTCTACGGCTTTATTGATTTTTTCGGTACCGTGCCGTTCTATGCGCAGCTGCTGTTCCCGGGTCTCGACCTGCGCGTGCTGCGTATCTTCCGTCTGATGCGAATCTTCAAGCTGTCGCGCTATAACAGCGCGCTGACGGATCTGATCGAGGCAGTTAGGGCCGAGCGTGACTCGTTCACCTCAGCACTGTTCCTTCTGCTGATCTCCTGCCTGCTGTGCTCGTCGATGATTTATATCGCCGAAGGCCACCTGCAGCCAGAGGTGTTTCCGTCCATACCGGCAACGATGAAGTGGTATCTGCTGACGATTATTTCCGGCTGGGGCAACGTCGATCCGATTTCCACCTTCGGTGTCGTGCTGGTCGTGCTGACGCAGGTGCTCGCGATTGCACTGGCTGCGATCCTGACTGGTGTGGTGGCTACCGCCTACACCACCCAGGTCGAGCGCCGCGAAATCATGTACGAAACTGAAATCCGCGAAGCACTGGCTGACGGCGTCGTGACCGCCGAAGAGCAGCTGCAGCTCGATAAGCTGCGGCGTCAGTTTGGTATGAGTGAAGAGCAGGTCGATGCGATCCGACGTCAGGTCGAGGAGGAACGCGCCGAGAAGGCAGACAGGGCATCTGGCATGCAAGCCAATGCCGCCGGAAGCCATTAGCAACCCCCGGGGCTGCATCAGGCACCCCATCAGGAGACATCATGATTGAATTTTTCCAGGACCTTAACTGGATCGTAGTCGGCCAGATCATCCTGATCGACATACTGCTGGGTGGGGACAATGCGATCGTGATCGCGCTGGCCTGCCGGCACCTGCCTGAAAATGTCCGCATGAAGGGTATTGTCGGTGGCGCAATCGGCGCGATCGTGCTGCGGGTGGCGCTGATCTCTTTCGCCGTGACGCTGCTGACCGTGCCTTTCCTGAAAATCATTGGCGGCGTGCTGCTGCTGTGGATCGGCGTGAAGCTGCTGACCGATGACGGTGATGGCGACGAGGAGATTGACGGTGGCGATCGTCTGATGACAGCGATCAAGACCATCATTGTTGCCGACCTCGTCATGAGCGTTGACAACGTGATCGCCGTGGCTGCTGCCGCCGATCAGGCGCACGCCGACCATAAGGTCATTCTGGTCGCCTTCGGCATCATGGTCAGTATCCCCGTTGTGATCTGGGGCAGCTCGGTGATCCTGAAGATAATGCACAAGGTGCCTGCTGTCGTGACGCTGGGTGCGGCGCTGCTGGGTTACCTTGGCGGCGCGATGATCTCGCATGACATTGCGATCATCGACTGGACCACGCAAAACCTGCCATTGGACCTGCTGAAGTTCCATGACCTCGGTGTGCACCTCAGCCTGACGGGTACGCTCGGCGCCATCCTCGTAGTCGCTGCCGGCGCCTGGCTGGCCAACGGGAAAAAGAGTGACGAAGCCCAGGGCGACAGCGCTGCGGCTTCGGAGTGAACCCACAGCGCACCCTGGCTGAACAGAATTTGACCGACGCATGAGCGACGCAATCGCATTGACCAACGACGCCGGTCGGCCGCAAGCCCTGACCGGCTGGCGCCTGACCTGGTACACCGTCATCTTCGAGGCCGACACCCGGGCCGGGAAGCTGTTCGACATGATGCTGATCTGGTCGATCCTGCTCAGCCTGACGGTGATCATGCTCGACAGCGTGAAGACGCTGCATGACGCTCATGAGCAGCTGCTGGACGTCATCGAATGGGGTTTTACCATTCTGTTCACCGCTGAATATCTGGCGCGACTGGCTTGCAGCCCCAGCCCGTCGCGCTATGCAAAAAGCTTCCTCGGCGTCATCGATCTGATTTCCATCCTGCCGAGCTACGTCGCGCTGTTCATGCCTGAGGCCTATGTGCTGCTCGATGTACGCATCCTGCGCCTGCTGCGTCTGTTCCGCGTGATGAAGTTGACCGGCTATGTCGACGAGATGCAGTGGCTGATGATGGCCGTTGCCGATAGCCGCCGCAAAATCGGTGTGTTCATCTCGCTGATCTTCAGTATCGTCGTGATCCTCGGCTCGCTGCTGTACGTTGTTGAGGGACCGGAGCATGGTTTCACCAGCGTGCCGATCTCAATCTACTGGGCGATCACGACCATTACCACGGTCGGCTTCGGTGATATCACGCCGCACACAGATTTCGGGCGGCTGATTGCGTCACTGATGATGATGTTTGGCTGGGGCATCCTGGCCGTGCCGACCGGTATCGTATCGGCTGAAATGATCGCACAGCGCGCGGTACGCAAAACCTTGTCGGAAACCACCACGCGTACCTGTCATGCCTGCATGACCGAAGGCCACAGCGCAGAAGCGCGGCATTGCCTGCATTGCGGGGAACGTCTCACAGAGTATTTCGGCGAAGCCCCGGACCTGACACCGCGCATTGCATTTGCTGCCGCGCTGATCTACATGATCAACGCCGATGGAAAAATCGAGCCCCACGAAATCAGTCGTCTGGTGACGGCGCTGAAGAACGATCGCGAACTACTGGAAATCGCAAACCGCTACACAAAGCTCAACTCAATCGAACAGTTCCTGGATAACTGCATGCAGCTACTCGATCACGAGCAGCAATTGTCGATCCTGGTCAACCTGTATGACACCATCCTGTCCAACCGCGAGCCGGAGCGGCAAGAAATGGAGCTATTCAATCGCTTCATGCGCACCTTCGATTTCGATGAGCAAGAATTCGCGCCCTACTTCCATTCGATTGCAGTGAAGAACAATCGCGAGCTGTTCCGCCACTGAGGTAGCGCTGACAAGTCAGTGCCGCTCGGCGATAAACACGTAGCGACTCAAGCTGAAAAAGTAGCCGTCCTCTTCACCGATCGCGCGCGCATCATTCTTCCACGCCGCGATATCCTCCGCGCTGAGCCCGTTCCTGCCGGTCGCGAAGTTTCCGAGCATTGTCATCATGCCGACGCTGTAGGTATTCGGGTCGTACGCGAGATTCAGCAGCGGCACCACCTCGACCCGCACCTGCGAAAATCCTGCGGCCTTCATCCGACGCTTCAGCGTGCGCGGCAGCTGCGGATGCGGTATGTGCTCGTTCCAGGTCTCGATCACACGGCGCATGCGCGCGTCATCGTGGCTGGCCCAGACCGCCGATTCCCAGTCAGTATCGACCAACACCACGCGCCCGCCGGGACGGATCACGCGCGCCAGCTCCGTCAGTGCCTGATCGATCTGATCCACATACTCGTATACCTGAGAGGCCAGCGCGATGTCGAAACTGGCGTCCTGATACGGTAACTGCGTCACGTCGGCCATACCGAAGCTCACCTGCGGCAGGCTAGCGCAGCGATGCTGCGCGATGGTCAGCATTGGTGGCGCAATGTCCACGCCCAGCACCCCGCCCTGTGGCCCGACAGCGCGTGCCAGCGCCTCGGTGGTCAGGCCGGGCCCGCAGCCAATGTCCAGCGCCCGTTCGCCCGCCTTCGGAGCCAGCAGCGCGAGTACCTTGTCGCGCTGCGCCACCACGTCGGGTGTCAGGTAGATCGCCGTCAGCGTGTTCGATGCCTGTTCGTCAAATTGATCCTGTGCTGTCGGTGCAGTGCTCATGGTTACTCTCGTCATTCGTGTTTCAGGCCCTGCAGCAGGGCTGCATGAAAACGCTCCGGGTCCTGCATCTGCGGCGCGTGGCCCAGCTCCGGAAACAGCACCAGCTCGGCACCGGGAATCGCCTGCGCGGTGCGGCGCGCCAGCTTCGGATAATCGCCAAGCCGGGCCTTCACATCCGGTGGCGCGATATCCTTGCCGATGGCGGTGTTGTCTTTCTCACCGATCAGCAGCAGCGTTGGCACGCGCAGTCTGCCGAATTCATACAGCACCGGTTGCGTGAAAATCATGTCGTAGATCAGCGCGGAATTCCACACGACACGATCGCGCCCCGGTCCACGGTACAGTCCGGCCAGCATCTGCACCCAGCGCTCATACTCGGGCCGCCACTCATTCACATAGTAGGTGGTTCGCTCATACTGACGAATACGATCCGCATTGACGAGCATCTCTCGCGCCAGCCACTGATCAATGCTCAGTGTCGGCACGCCCTCTGCTTTCCAGTCTTCGAGACCGATGGGATTGACCATGACCAGTTGCTCGACATGGCCGGGATACATCAGCGCGATCCGTGTAGCGAGCATGCCACCGGTGGAATGACCGATCACGGTGAAGCGCTGAACACCGATCGCTTCAAGCAAGGCCTTCGTATTGTGCGCCAGCTGCTGGAAGGAATACTGATAGGCGGCGGGCTTGCTCGACTTGCAGAAACCGATCTGGTCGGGAACGATCACACGATAGCCTTGCGACTGCAGGAAGCGCATCGTGCCTTCCCACGTCGCCGCGCAAAAGTTTTTACCGTGCAGCAGAACCACCGTGCGGCCGTTCGGCTGGTCGGCATGAACATCCAGATAGGCCATCTGCAACGACTGGCGCTGTGACTCGAAGCGAAAGCGCTGGACCGGTGCGGGGTAATCAAAGCCTTCGAGCTCGGGACCGTAGATGGGCTCTTCGGCATAGGCTTGCGAATTCAGCGATGCAGCAAAAAAAACGATCGGCAGCAGCAGCGAGAATCGGCGGAAATAGAGCTTATTCATAGTGCGACCACATCCGCAATATTTTCACTGCCTTTTCTCCTTTGATGACCTCATAGACGAGCCGGTGCTGAATATTGATACGCCTTGAATATGCGCCAGCCAGATCCCCCACCAGCGCCTCATACCGCGGCGGATTCTGAAATGGATTCTCTTGCAAGACTGCCAGTATGGCTTCGGCCTGTGCCCGAAGGCCTGCTGCGCTCAGCTTTTTCGCATCTTTCTGCGCCTGCCTGGTGAAATACAGCTCCCACTTCACCATTTCAGCGTCTTGCTAGTCTTGCTCAGTGGCGTTTCCATGCCCTTGCGGATTGATTCGCGCATGCCGGGAATCGACAACAGATACAGCGTTTCCTGTATCGCAGACCAATCTTCCTGAGAAACGAGCACCGCCGAGTTTCGCTTACCAGAAATAACGACAGGCTGATGCGACTCGGCTGCCTCATCAATCAGTCGAAACAGGTTGGCTCGCGCTTCGGTCGCCGACAGTATGTCCATCACGATACCTCGCATATGTACGTTTAAACGTACATCATACTAGACTATTTTTCCGTGTTTGCACAATTCCCGATTTACCACATTCCGAACGAACTATCAGAGGCGATCAACCAAAACCTCACCGCGTTCAGCGATGAACCATGCTGCTGCCAGTCCGATGATGGCACCAAACATCACATAGAAGGCAGGCGCCAGCGGCGATCCTGTGACGCCGATGAGCCAGGTCACGATCAGCTGCGCAAAACCACCGAACAGCATTACCGCGACGTTGTAGGACAGCGCGAGTCCGGTTGAGCGCTGCCGCACCGGGAACTGCTCGGCCAGCGCCGTTGAAATCGCGCCAAAGCCGACCGCGATCGCACTGCACAGCACGATCTGCATCACCCCCAGCCGCGCCATCGTCGGCTCAGCGAGCACCCAGCCCATCAGCGGATAAGGCAGCACCAGATACAGCACTGAAGCCAGCAGCAGCACCGGACGACGCCCGATCCGGTCCGACAGCATGCCGAAAAAAGGAATCAGCACTGTCAGGCACAACAGCCCCGCTACCTGCGCAGCAAACGCATCGTTCAGCGGGATATGCAACTGTGTCTTCGCGTAGGTCGGCATGTAGATCAGCACGACATAAAACATGATGGTGGACGACACCACCAGCCCGAACGACACCAGCACATGACGCGCATGCTCGCGCAACAGCGCCATGAGTCCGACGTGCTGAGTCACATCATGCGTCGCTTCGACGAAGGCCTCGGTTTCGTCCAGATGGCGGCGCATCCACAGCCCGACCGGGCCGATCAGCAGCCCGAAAATGAAAGGCAGGCGCCAGCCCCAGCTGTCGAGCTGCTCCGGCGTCAGTCCCTGCGTGACCAGCATGCCGGCGGTCGCACCACCGAGTGCGGCAATGCTCTGCCCGACCATTTGCAGCGAGCCGAAGAATCCGCGCCGGCCCGCCGGCGCGCTCTCAATCAGGAAGGCGGTGGCGCTGGCGAACTCACCCCCCGTCGCCGCGCCCTGCAGCAGCCGCGCCAGCACAATGATGACCGGCGCCGCCGCGCCGATCGCTGCATAGGTCGGTGCGAATGCGATCATCGCGATGGCTACGGTCATCAGCAGAATGATCAGCTGCATCGCCGCCTTGCGACCGCGGCGGTCCGCATAAATGCCGATCAGGATGCCACCGACCGGCCGCATGAAAAAGCCGACGCCGAACGTCGCCATCGCGATCAGCAGCGACGCGTACTCGCTGTCGGCCGGGAAGAACAGGCGCGAGATGATCACGGTCATGAAGCCGTAGACGACAAAGTCATACCACTCAAGCGCATTGCCGATCACGGCGGCGAGAATCTGGCGGGTTCGGACGGCGGGCTGCATGCGGACCTCAGGGTGAAGAAGCGTTGTCGGTTACACTCTGCGCAACTTATTTTGGAGAACATACCATGGCCCTGCTGATCGCCGGACTGATCCTGTTTCTCGGCGCGCATTCAACGCGCGTCTTTGCCGATGACTGGCGCACGCGCACACTGGCTCGCATCGGCGAGAAGCCCTGGAAAGGGCTGATCACGGTCTTGTCCATCGCTGGCTTTGTGCTGATCGTGATCGGCTACGGACAGGCGCGGCTGGATCCGGTCGTGCTGTGGGTGCCGCCGGTCTGGACCCGTCATCTGTCACTGCTGATCAATCTGCTGGCATTCATCGCGATCACGGCGGTCTATGTGCCGCGCAACAGCATCAAGGCAAAAATCGGCCATCCGATGGTCGCCGGTGTGAAAGCCTGGGCCATCGCGCACCTGATCGCCAACGGTAATCTGGCCGACCTGATCCTGTTCGGCGCTTTCCTCGCCTGGGCCGTCGTCGATTTCCGGACCGCGCGCCGCCGTGACCGCGCAAACGGCACGGTCTATCCGGCGGGCACCCTGGGCAGGAATGCGATAACCCTCGCCATCGGCGCTCTGATCTGGGCCGTATTTACAATGGTCCTGCATGTCAGGCTGATCGGCGTCGCCCCGCTGGCCATGCCGTCGGTACCTACGCCGGAACCAGCAGCAATCAGCGCACCCGCGACCGAGACGGCGGCACCAGCCACTGCAGAAACACCGCGCTGATCTCCGGCTCGGCCCGGACGGTCTTTATTAACGAACCAGCAATATCTCTGGGGTTGCTCGCAAGCCTGACGAAAAGCTGTTAATTTTTCGTCGCATGCCGCCCCCAACCCATAGGAGAAAACCATGAAGAAACTGCTGGCAATCCTGCTGTTTTCGTTCGCCGCCACCGCGACTGCCCATAACTGCCCTAACGAGATGAAGGCCATCGACGCCGCACTGCCGGCATCGAAGCTGTCTGGCACCGACCTCGACAAGGTCAAAGCCCTGCGTGCAGACGGCGAGAAATTTCACAAGGAAGGCAAACACGCCGAGTCGATGAAGGCGCTCGGTGAAGCGAAGAAGATGCTCGGCCTGTAACGGCTTCCCTGAGCTACGCTGAACGGCCATCTGCGGATGGCCGTTTTATTTGGCTGGGCCTTAGCAAAAATCCAACAGGAGTGTCATGGCTGCTTTGTTATGATGCGCGCTCCCACCGTTTACTGATCTCCAACCATGCGTCTGCTGCTCACCTGTTTTCTATGCCTGCTGGCTGGCCCTCTGCTAGCGATGAACACCGACGGCGGCAACGCCGACAGCGTCAGTTTGGCGGCTCTGTGGATTGGTCCGGCGGCACTGGGACTATTCGCCCTGGCCTATGTGCTGGTGATCAGCGAGGAGTTTATCGAGCTCAGTAAATCCAAACCGGTGATGTTAGCGGCCGGCATCATCTGGGGCCTGATCGGTTGGGTCGCCGCACAGCAGGGCCTCAGCCATGAAGCCGAACTCGCCTTGCGCGCCAACCTGCTCGATTACGCGGAGCTGATGCTGTTCCTGCTGGTGGCGATGACCTACATCAACGCGATGGACGAGATGCATGTATTTGAAGCGCTTCGTTCATGGCTGGTCGCGCAACAGCTGAGCCTGAAGCAGCTGTTCTGGGCGACCGGTGTGCTCGCCTTTTTCATTTCAGGCATCGCGGACAATCTGACTACGGCCTTGCTGATGGCGGCTGTGGTGGTATCCGTCGGCCGAGGTCAGCCGCGCTTCATCACGATAGGTTGCATTAATCTGGTAGTGGCAGCTAATGCTGGGGGTGCGTTTTCGCCGTTCGGTGACATCACGACACTGATGGTCTGGCAAAAAAACGTACAGGCGAGTAATGGCGCAATCAGCTTCTGGACATTTTTCATGCTGTTCCTGCCCTCGCTGGTGAACTGGCTGGTGCCAGCGGCCTTCATGCATTTCGCCATACCAGAAGGCAAGCCGGAGCCGTCGGTAGAAAAAGCGCAAATCGCCCGAGGCGGACTGGTCGTAGTGGTTTTATTCCTGCTGACGATCGCTTCTGCGGTTGGTTTCCATCATTTCCTGCATATGCCACCGGTACTCGGCATGCTGACGGGTCTCTCTTACCTGAAATTCCACGCCTACTGGCTGACGATCAGCAGCCAGCGTCAGCGCAATACCGAGCTTGCTTCGACGGATGCCGTGCCGGAAGTCTTCGATATTTTCAAGACAGTCTCGCGGGCCGAATGGGACACCCTGTTCTTCTTCTATGGCGTGATCATGTGCGTCGGCGGACTTGGCTATCTCGGCTACCTCGGGCAACTATCCGAGCTCATGTATACCGATTGGGGGGCGACCTCGGCCAACATCGCCGTGGGTGTCATCTCGGCGATCGTCGACAATATCCCGGTGATGTTCGCGGTACTGACGATGTCGCCTGACATGTCGATTGGCCAATGGATGCTGGTGACGCTGACGGCGGGCGTGGGTGGTTCGCTACTGTCGATAGGATCAGCCGCCGGTGTCGCGCTGATGGGGCAGGCTCGGGGCAGCTACACTTTTTTCAGTCACTTGCGCTGGACGCCCGCGATTGCAGCCGGCTACGCGGCAAGCATTCTCGTTCACCAGTGGGTCAATGCGGGAAGTTTCTGAACCTTGCTGCCCGGCCTTCGCCGGTTAGCGCAGGTTGAACATCCTCAAGCCCGCCTCATCCATCGTCCGCTGCTCCACCTTGGCGACGGCTAGCGCGCGGTTGCGCTCGTCACGCTCGACCATCGCCTCCATCTTCGCCTGCTCGCGAAGCGCTTTCAGCTGCGCTGCCTTGGCATCGGCCAGCAGCAGGTTCGCATCTTCGAGCTGAGATTCCACCCGGCGACGCAGGCCGCGCAGGTGTTCAAGGAATTTACGGTAAGTAATGGTGTCGGTAATCGAATGTGCGACTTTCTGGGCCTCGTTATAACGAGCGATGTAATCGTTGCGCAGCCCGTCAAGATGTTCAATGCTGCCTTCGAGTTTGGCGACTCGATGGCGTGCTTCGCCGACCTGCTGCTGCGCATCGCGTACCGCGGCTTGCGCCTTGTCGGCCAGAACGGTCCAGGTGGTCTGTGTCATGACTGATCAGAGCGCTATCAAGTGCCGTATGCCCTGCCAGGCCGCTGCATAAGCGACGCCGTCATGCATGTCTTGTCGCAGGAAGCTTTCAATCTGCGGCCGCATCGCAATCGCCAGATCAATATCCGGATTCGATCCGACCTCGTACGCACCGACTGAAATCAGGTCCTGATTCTGCTGATACAGCGACCATAAGCGGCGCACACGGTTCGCAAGCTTCTGGTCTTCCGGTGCGACCAGATTCTGCATCACCCGGGAGATGGAGCCGTTCAGGTCAATCGCCGGATAATGCGCGGCATCGGCCAGCTTGCGCGACAACATCACCTGTCCGTCAAGCGACGCGCGGGCGATATCCACAATCGGATCCTGTGCATCATCACCTTCGGCCAGCACGGTGTAAATCGCAGTGATCGCGCCATAGCCGTGACGGCCCACCCCGGTGCGCTCAATCAGATTCGGCAGTAACGCGAATACCGATGGCGGATAACCTTTCGCCGTCGGCGGCTCACCAATGGCCAGACCGATCTCGCGCTGCGCATGGGCGACACGCGTCAGGCTATCCATCAGCATCAGCACATTCTTTCCCTGATCACGGAAGTATTCTGCGATCACATGCGTCAGATGCGTTGCCTTCAGACGCATCACCGGCGAGACATTCGCCGGCGCTGCGATCACGACGGATTTGGCACGGCCTTCCGGGCCAAGCACTTCATGAATGAAGGACTGTACCTCGCGGCCGCGCTCGCCGATCAGGCCGATCACGACCACATCCGCTTCGGTGTTGCGAGTGATCATGCCCAGCAGCGAGCTCTTGCCCACGCCGGAACCGGCCACCAGACCGATACGCTGGCCACGTCCCATCGTCAGCAGACCATTGATGGCCTTCACGCCAACATCCAGCACCTGATTGATCGGGCCCCGCTCCATCGGATTCAACGGCAAGCCGAGCAGGGCCAGTTTGTCCTTGCAATCGGGTTTCACGCCGCCGTCCAGCGGCTCACCAAATGCATCGATCACGCGACCGAGCAGCTCGGGGCCGAGGCGAGCCTCGGAAGAATGGGTGACCACGCGCACGGTCGCGCCGGGACCAATACCAGAAGCCTCGGTGAAGGGCATCAGAAACAGGGTCTGGTCATTGAAGCCGACCACCTCGGCCTGCACCTTGTGGCTACCGGTAAGCGACTCGACTTCGCACACGGCACCGAGTGGTGCCATGATGCCTCGTGCCTCGAGCGTCATGCCGACCAGTCGCACAAGCGTGCCGGTATGGCAGGCCGGCGGAACGCGCGTGTGCGCGATCAGATGGTCGACGACGTCCGCATAATCAAGCATGGCCGTCCGCCGGTGTAGTGGACTCCAGTGCCTTGTCTTTGCTCATACCCTGGTCGACGATGGTCACATCATCCACTGCCTGGCCCTGCTGTACCCGCGATGCCAGCGAGCTACCACCGGCACGCCAGCTGGGTGCCGGCGCCTGCGCCAGTGATTTCTTCACACCCTCAATACGGCGCTGCATCAGATCCTCGACCACGCTACCGTCGAGCGACACGCGCACGCTGCCACGTTCCAGCATGGAATCCGGACGCAGGATCAGGCTGTCGCCGAAACTCGCGACCGTCGGCCGGTAGGCCTCAAGGTCCTCGGGATGCAGATGAATAATGACCGCCTTATCGCCGGACGCGTTCAGTTCGCGCAGCGCATTGTCGATCAGTCGTGAGATCGCCTGCGGCGACTGCACCAGCTCGCCGCGCACCAGTTGCTCGGCGAGATAGATCGCGAACTTCTTCATCGGCTCGAACATCGCATCCGGGTTGTACGCGAGCTGCTGCAGGTTGTCGATCACGGATTGCAGGCGGTCCAGCGTTGCCTGATGTTCCTGCTGCTGCCGCTTCTGCACTTCCGTCTGCGATTCGGCTTTGGCCTGTGCGACACCGGCGGCAAAGCCCTCGTCATAGCCTTGCTGACGCGCCAGCGGACGCTCAGCATCGCGGCCCTCGCTGCGCCCGATATCGAGCGCTTGCGCATAAGCTTCGGCGCGAGCTGATTCAATTTGCTGCAGGACGGCTTCACTGCTCAGCGCCGTCTCCAGCGCATCGATAGTCTCGGGCTCGGGTGCAGATGCTTGCTGGGCTAGAGTTTCGGGCAGAGCCGCCGGATCAGTACTGAGTGACACCTCAGCAACGGGATCAGCTTCAGCCATGGTTTCCGTATCAGCCGCATCAGCGCCTGGCTCACCCGCCATTGGCGTGACCGCTTCGGTGTGAGTGATTTCTGCATCCGCCTGCACTGCTTCAGCAAGGCCGGCATCTGCCGCCAGTCCAGAAGCTGTGGCCATCGCTGCGTCTGCGACCGCGGCCTGCATATCGCTGTCAGAATCGCTTCCGGCAACGGGCTCGATATCCGCGGCTTCATCATCGCCGCCAGTGAAGGCGGTATAGATATCGGGCTGGTCTTCAGTCTCGAAGCCATAGGCTTGCGGTGAGTCTTCGCCGACGAAGTCAGCAGAAAATTCTGTGTCGACGGCGAAGTCGTCCTCGGGCAGCTGCAGACCGCGATCGATTTCGAACGCCTGAATGACCGAGCCGCCGGCCAGCGGATCGATGCCAAATGCGTTACTGGGCCGCTCGTCCTGCTGCCCTATGAAAGGTGGTGCGTTTCGGTCCAGCAGATTCTGGATCGCGAACGGATTCGACACCGGATCAAACATCCGGTTCGGTAACCATGCGTTGCGCTTACGCGCCGGACGCAGGTCAGACAAAATCCGCTCCGCCGGACGCCAGGATCAGTTCGCCCTTTTCGGACAGCTTTCTCGCCTGACGCATGATCTTCTTCTGCGCATCTTCCACTTCGGTCATGCGCAGCGGACCCTTGGCTTCCATATCGTCGAGGAACATGCCGCGCGCACGGCTGGACATATTGTCGAGGAACTTGGTCTTGACCTCTTCGGTCGCGCCCTTCAAACCAATCATCAGCAGGTCCGGCTCGACCGCGCGCATCAGCGCCTGGATACCGCGGTTATCCACCGCTGCCAGATTTTCGAAGCTGAACATATTGTCCTGAATACGCAGCGCAAGTTCTTCATCAATCTGACCGACACCTTGCAGGATCGACGATTCCAGTTCGACCTTGGTGAAGTTCATGATCTTCGCGGCGGCCTTCACACCGCCGAAGCTCGACGACGACGCCGATGCATTATTCGAGAATTGCTTTTTCATGATCGCCTCCAGCTCTTCCATCGCGGACGGCTGGACCGTGTCCAGGCTGGCGACGCGCTGTACAACCTCGGCGCGTGACTCTTCCGGCAGGAAGGCCAGCACATCGGCGGCGACTTCGGATTCCAACACCGACAGGATGATCGCAGTCACCTGGGGATGTTCGCCACGGATCATCTCGGCGATCGCGCGCGCATCCATCCATTGCAGGATCTCGAGACCACGGCTGGCACGGTTGGGCATGATGCGTGACAGCACCGATGCGGCCTTGTCCGGACCGAGCGCGCGCTTGAGCACTGTTTCTACATATTCGGTCGTACCAAGCGACAGGCTGGTCTGCTTCTTCAGCATGTCGACGAATTCGTCGAGCACCCAGTTCACGGCCTCCTGCGACATGTCGGCAACGGAGACCATCGCTGCGCCCAGCTCCTGCACCTCTTTCGGGTCCAGATAGCTGATGATGTTCGACGCCAGATCTTCACCCAGCAGCAGCATCAGCACCGCGGCGCGCTGCACGTTGGTGATCTCGGCGAGCTCGCGCTTGAGATCGTCTGAAATCGTCGGTGGGGTCAGGGTTGCGTTATCTGCCATGGTTAACCTCGGTCGCTGCTTTCTTCACGTTCGTTCTTTACTTTTTCTTCGGGTCGCTAATGCCCTTGAGCATGTTCTTCACCATCAGGACCACCCGGCCCTTCTCTTTCTCGGTGAGGAACTTGACCAGCATCAGCTTGTCATCGTAGCTTTTCGCGTCCGACAGCATGTCGGTCGGGATCGCCATTTTCTTTTTCTTCGGCTTGAACTTCTTCTTCATCGCCTCGAGGTCTTCGGGCGTCTGTTCGCCGGCGGGTTGTTCGACTTTCTGCTCTTCGGCCATGTTCATTTCCAATCAGTTAAGTTAGTCGGCCGTCTTTAATTGCGGACCATATTCTTCAGGACCAGCGCCACTCTGCCCGATTCCTGCGCGACCAGCATACGGATCAGCGCGACCTTGTCATCATAGCTGTTGGCGGTATCAAGCATGTCAGCGGTGAAGGCGGGCTTCTTCGGCTTCATTGCCTGCATACGGGCACGCAGCTCATCGAGGCTCTCACCCTCCTCGAGGGCCATCTCATCCTCGCCAAGCTCGTCGTCGTCGTACTCGCCTTCTTCACCTTCCTCGCCTTCTTCACCCTCGGCGCCCGCTGCAGCAGCAGCTTCCTCGGCGGCGGCCAGTTGCGCAGCTTCTTCAGCGGCTTTTGCTTCTTCTTCGGCGGCCAGCTGGGCAGCCTCTTCGGCAGCTTTGGCCTCTTCGACCGCTTTTTCTGCGGCGAGCTTCTCTTCCAGCAGGGCCGTCGCTTCCTCGGCGGCCTTGGCCTCGATCTGCTTGACTTCTTCCGGTGTCGGACCGAACGGCGGCATGATCTGCTGGTTGATCGTCGGGCCCTTGACCATCGGTCGGACCACGGCCAGCAGGAACACCACAATCACGAAGGCTGCGATGGCGATTTTAATCACGTTCTGGATGTCCGGATCGGCATACCAGGCCTTCGGCGGTTCCGGGGTCAGTGTCTCGAAACGCGCCGGCGCCACGGTCACCACGTCACCGCGGTCTTCGTTATAGCCGACTGCGCTGCGCACCAGATTCAGCATGCGATCCAGCTCTTCCTTCGTATACGGAATCGTGGTCGCCGCGCCCGGAGCCAGTGGCTTGCCATCGGCCGCTGGCGGCGCAGGACGTTCCGCAACCACGACGGCGACTGTGACCCGTGAGATCGAGCCTGGCGAGTTCTTCGTATGACGCACCGAGCGATCCATCTCGAAGTTACGGGTCGACTTGGTCGTGACAATCTCGTTGGTCGCCGGCTTCTTCTCGTCAGTGTTCGTATTCTTGGTCAGATCGGCGTCCGGCGGCGGCGCGTTCGTCATCGAGCCCGGGATGCCTTCCGGATCCAGCTTGTACTTACGCTCGGTGGTCAGCGCCTCTGAACGCGGCTTGACGCCTTTATCCTTGTCATCGAAATCTTCGGTCGTGGTCTCGATCTGCGTGTAATCCATCGTCAGATTGACCTGCGCCTGCACCGCAGCCTCACCCACCACCGGGCCGAGCAATTCGGTCACGCGGTTCTTGTAGGTCTCCTCGGTGCGTTGCTTGTGCTGCATCTGCGCGACGGTCAGTCCCATCGCTGCATCGACCGGATTGTCCATCGTCAGCAGGTTGCCCTGGTCATCGACCACCGATACGTTTTCCGGCGTCAGATAAGGCACGGATGACGACACCAGGTGCACGATCGCCTTCACCTGCGGCGTGGATACGCCACGGCCGGAATGCGGTGTCACCACCACGGAGGCTTTCGGCGTGGCGCGCTCGCGCACGAACACCGACTGCTTCGGCAAGGCCAGATGTACACGCGCGGCCTTGATCGTCGAGATCTGCATGATGGAACGCGACAGTTCCTGTTCAATCGCGGTGTTGTACTGTACCTGTTCCATGAACTGGCTGGTCGTCATCGACGACTTGTCCTTCAGCGACTCCATGCCGATCGGCTGTGCCTCTTTCGGGATACCCTGACCGGCGAGGAAAATCCGCGCCTCATGATAACGAGCTTCCGGCACTGTAATTTGACCGCTCTGGGTATCGACCTTGGGCTTGAAATCACCGGCCTTCAGCGCTTCGATCGCCGCCTGCTTGTCGTTCTCGGTCATGCCCGGCATGATCGGACGATACGGTGCGCTCTGCGTCGACTGGAAAACGACCGCTGTCACCGCCAGTGCGAGCAAAACCACCATCGGCAGCAGCGCGCGACGTATGGACGGCTGCTTCAGTACCCCATCCATCCAGTCGCGGAATGAAGAAAAGCCGCCGGCCACGCCCTGCATTGCTGCGGGTAGCTGGCGGTTGACCGCGCCGGTAGTCGACGGCAAGCCGCCGGCACCCGGATCAGCGCTACCGGTCTGCAGCGCCGGGGGCATTTGCGGTGGCACACCACCGGGATTCATCGTTGCTTCGGCCATGGTTTACTCTCGGGTCGTTCTACTCGTATTGTTGATGGCGGGGTCATCAGACCGGCATGTTCAGTATGTCTTCGTACGCTTTCAACACCTTGTTACGCACCTGCAGCGTCGCTTCGAAGGCGATCGAGGATTTCTGCATCGCCAGCACGACATCGGTCAGTGGCACGTCTTCACCGCGGTCATAGGCTTCCTTCAGTGCGCCGGCGTGTTTGCTGAGCGCATTCGTATGTTCGACGGCCGATTTGATCGCTTCGCCGAAAGTCGGCTTACCGATTTCCGGCATCGGCGGTGTCAGCACGCCCGGTGTCGTCTGGCCGGTCGAATCAACCTGATGCTGGCGCAAAGTCGCCAGCATCGCGTCGATATTGGTCTGGCTGTTGATCTTGTTGATCATGAGTTCGGACTCCTAAATCTTCAGGCAGCGGCCAGCGCCGGCATGCCACGCTCGCGGAACTGCGCCATCTTGTAGCGCAGCGAGCGCGGGCTGATACCCAGCTTCTTCGCGGCTTCATTACGATTTCTGGTCGACTGGATCGCCGCCATGATGGCCTGATACTCGCTGCTCTTGACCGCCGTCGACAGATCGACCAGATCCTCGCCGCGCCACTGGTGCGCATCCGAGACTTCATGCTGGTCGTAGCGCATCAGTTGCGATTGCGTGGACATGGATAGCGGCTGCGGCATCAGCGATGCGGCCGGCTTTCTGTCGATCTCATCAAACATCAGTTCGTTTTCGGTAACGAGGTCGCTGTTGCAGAGCACCAGCGCACGCTGCACAACGTTCTGCAACTCACGCACATTGCCCGGCCAGCTATAGTGCTGCAGGCGCTCAACCGCTCCGGGCGTGAGCTGGATCAGACGATCGGCCGGACCAAACTTTTCGAGGAACTGCATCGTCAGCGGCAGCACATCACCCGGACGCTCTCTCAGCGGAAGAATGGTCAGCTTGAATGCGCTGATACGGAAATAGAGGTCTTCGCGGAACTCGCGATTTGCAATCGCTTCACGCAGATCTTTGTTGGTCGCTGCGACCAGACGAACGTCGAGGTCCACCGATGCCTGTCCACCGAGACGGGTGATCTTGCGTTCCTGCAGTACGCGCAGCAATTTGGTCTGCAGGTGGTAAGGCATTTCGGCGATCTCATCGAGGAAGATGGTGCCGCCATGCGCCTGCTCGAACAGACCGCGATGTTCTTTCAATGCACCGGTGAACGCGCCCTTCTCGTGTCCGAACAACAGGTCTTCAATCAGGTGTTCCGGCAGTGCCGCGCAATTGAGCGCCACGAACGGACCATTACGACGCGGCGACGCATCATGCAGCACGCGCGCGAGTACTTCCTTGCCGGCGCCGGTAGGGCCGACGACCAGCGCCGACACTTCGGTCTGCGCGACACGACGCGCAAGTTCCAGCAGATGCTGGCTGTTCGGATCGACAAAAACGAATTTATGCGGAGAGCTCTTTGTGACTTCGGCGCGCTTCGGCGCTAGTGTCAGCGCATTGCGCCAGCTATCGATTGACCACTCGTCTGCCGGCAGCACATGGTAAGCACCCCGACGCATGGCCTCGACGCCGAGCGTCAGTTCACCCGCGTTGACCCGGCACAGCACCGGCACGTCATGACCGAAGGACTGCGTGAGTTTCTTGACCTCTTCCAGCAGGCCGACATCGCCCATCAGACGAATGACCACCAGCCGCGCCTTGGCCAGACCTTGGCGCAGGTCGTCGAGAGTCGACACCGGCAGCAGCCGCAGACCCGCCGCCTCGAGCTGCTCGCGCTCCATGCTGCCAACCGCAGCCTTGGGATCGAGCCACAGCGCCGGATGAGTGTTTTCGAATTGAGCCGTCACGTTGATTGCCTATAAAAAACATTTGACGGTTCCCTTATAGCAATCAGTGTGCCAAGTGTTTTAGCTTGGAAACATGCGGGTTTTCAGACTGGGTGTCGGAACGGCAGGGCTTTGCCGGCGGGAGGAAAAAGTCGACCGGGCGGCAATCGACGAATTCTCGACAGCAAGAATTTGCCGCTTGGGCGGCAGGAATTTTCCTGTTGAACTTGCCGGAGCCTGGGTGATCTGGCGCAAAGCAGAACGTTTCAAAGGTATCAGAGAGCGCGTTGAGCTTATTCCGCGCAATCCCGATACCCACTGTCCCTGCATAACTTCGCCTGCTCCATGGCGAAGGCTTTCTGCGCCTCGGTCAGGTCACGCGTTATCCTGGCCGACAGCGCGACCGCCTGCGCCTCTCCGTTGAGACGCGCGAGCTCGGCCCAGATCATGGCCTTCTGCGGTTCGCGCCGCCAGCCCTCGCCGGTGTAATAGATCGATGCCGCCATCAGTTGCGCCCCGGCATGCCCGTCGCGGGCGGCTTTCAGGTACCAGGACAGCGCCGTGGCGCCGTCGCGTTTCACGCCGAGCCCGCTGCGGTAGCACTCGCCAAGCATGTAGGCGGCATCGGTATAACCGGTTTTGGCAGCCGAGTCGTACCATTGGTAAGCGGCCTGAGGATCACGTGGAACGCCCCGTCCCTGCAGGGTAAGCGTGCCGACGTTGAATTGTGCCGCCGGCAAGCCACCCTCGGCCGCCCGGCTGTACCAGCGGGCGGCATCGCGGTCGCTGCGCGCCACGCCGAGACCATGCTCGTATAAATATCCAAGGTTGTTTTGCGCATACAGATCGCCGCTCTCCGCCGGCTTTTTCAGCGCGCGGAAGGCCGTGCCGTAATGACCACGCTCGATCGCTTTCATCGCGGCCGACAAATCGGCGCGTGCAGCCAATGACACACTCAGGAGAATGAAGAAGAGCAGCAGGCGGCTCATGCGAGCTTGCTGAAGGTGGAGTACAGGCCGGGTTTGCCCGAAGACGGTGTAGCGGAATCATTGGATGATGATTCAGCGGCCTCGGTAACCGACTTCGGCAGGAAGCCGCGGCAGCGCGTGCCATCGGCACGCAGCACTTCGAGTGCAGGAGTGATGCGGCTCTTGAATCCCATCAGACGACAGGCATACGGAAGATTCGGATCCCAGCTGACCGAAAAATGGCGGCATTGCCAGCAGTTCGGCGCGCCTGTCTCGGTAGCGGAAGTGTTCATTACTTTTCGCGTTTCTTTTTCTGGTAATCGTACCAGGCCCGGGTCACCGCACCGGCCAAAACCAGCGCGAGGAAAATCGCGCCCAGCAAGCCCTGAAAGAAGTCGCCCAGCGTCATACCCGGCGGCAGAAAACGCTCCGGATGCAGAACCACCATGCCGACCAGCAGGAACAGCAAGATCAGTACGATCCTGATCAGCCTCAGCGCCAGCCGCTTGCCCAGCTCATCCATTCACTCCCCGCCCGACAAAATATCATCCCAATATTTTGTCACAGCACTCAAGGCCATGCCCAGACCGGGACTCAGCCCGGCCGGTGCATTAGCCCAGCAGCTTCAAGACCGTCTGTTGGCTCTGGTTCGCTTGCGCCAGAACCGCGGTGGCGGCTTGCTGCATGATCTGGTTCTTCGCCAGTTCGGTACTCGCCTTCGCGTAATCGGCATCCTGGATCTGGCTGCGCGATGCGGACATATTGGTCGACGTCGTCTGCAGATTATCCATCGCATACTGCAGGCGATTCATCACGGCGCCCATGTTGGCGCGGTTCGCGTTGACCGCTTCCATCGACTTGTCGAGCAAGACCAGTACATTGCTGGCATTGTCGCGGGAACGAATGTTCACATTCGACGGATACAGCACCTTGGCGTTGGCAAAGGTCACGGTCGCACCTGGCTCACCCGTCACACCGTCCGCACCGCCAAGACCGAATTCCGAAGCATCCGACACCTTCACAGTGTCAAACCACAGCGACAGATTGCCACCATTGGTTGTCTGGAGTTTCAGACCGTTCGGCCCCGCCGATGCCTTGACACCGGTTTGTGATTGCAGGTCGTTGAGTGCCGTGACCACCTTGGCAAGACGCTCTTCATTGGTGTCATTACCAAACATGATTTTCACTTCGACACCGTTCACGTACAGGCTTTGCAAGCCCGATGTGACGCGCGTCGATGTCAGCCGGCCGGCCGATGTCACCGTCAGCGGATCATCCAGATCCCCGGTAATCGAGCCGGTGATGGGTCCGCGCTTACCGAAGTCAGCAAGATCGATCGTGATCAGTTGACCGGCGGTCGCGCCGACCTGGAAGGCCAGACGTCCGGTACGCGGAGGCGTCATTTTTCCGTCGGCGTCAGTCACGACACCGCCGAAGCTTCCCTCATAGAAGCCAAGAGCATTGAAGTTCGATTCTTCCTTGTAGCCGTTGACCCCTGGCTCCAGAGAAAAAGCCTGGTCCGAAGTCAGCGTGACGCGACCGTAGACGGTAGCAGGCACCTTTACCTCGGTCGCCCACGAATCCGGCTTCGGATCAGTCACGCCGGTCACGCCGACCGCGTTCCCCGAACTGATCGCCAGGCCGAAGTCAGCGGCTTCTGTATCGTCACTGTCATACCAGACCGACAGGTTACGTCCATCGACGGTGCGCAATGCCAATCCGCCCAGATCCGTCTTTTCAGCCACAACGCCATGCTGACCAGTCAGCTGATTGATTTCCTTGACCACCTCGTCGACACGCTCGCCTGCGGTAGTGCCCTTGGTGAAGTCAATCTCAACCTCGATACCGTTCACATACAGACTCTGATAGCCCGTCGTATTGACGCGCTCAGCCGTCGTACCAGTCACCGATGCCGGATAAGCCATCGCGCTGACACCGGTATCGCCGGACACCTTGTTAATCGCCTTGGCGATCGCAATGGCGCTGGCAGCACGGCTGCTGGTGGAGTCTTCCACCGGCTCAAAAACATAGGATTTCTCGTCATCCCTGCTCACACTGCCAGGAACCGGGAAGCCGTTGATGACCAGGTCGCCTTCCTTCAGATACTTCACATCGGCGGCGGCGGCCACAGCTTCGCGGCCTTCGGTCACCTGATTCGAGACGTTCTCGATGTAAGTCGCTGCCGTCAGTCGTGCGCGGCTGATGTCGCCGTCCGCCGCCGATCCGATGGTAATCGTCTCCTCGACTTTGGTCTCGAGAGAGTAGGTACTTCCCTGCACACCCTGACGGAGACCGGTTCGTGCGGAGAAATCCGTCGCGCTGGACGTGATGTCATCGTTGAACTGAATCTCGATATTGCGGCCATCTTGCGCATACAGACGGACACCTTCACCATCGCTCTCGGAATTGATCGCAACGATGCCGGTCTTGTCGCTGATGAAGTTGATCGCCGCCACCACCGCCGCGCGTGATTCCCGCGTGTTGTTAAGGACGGTGGTCATCGGCGGCGTCTTGAAGCCGTTGACCGTCACACTGCCGCTGACAACTGCCGTGCCGGACATCGCCGCACCACGCATGGTGTTCGGGTTCACCACCGCCCGCACACCCGTCAACTGGGTCTGGCGGTTGATCGCCGCCGCAATCGCAATGGCGGAACCGGCCGCATTATTTGGCGGCGACAGCGTGTCGTCGTCCGGGTACGAGGCGCCGATGTTGACGCCATTGATCAGGATGTCCCCTGAATGCAGCGCCGGCAAGCTGCCGGATACGTCCACATCGAGAGTGACATTACGGCCGAAATCCGTGCTGAGGTCGACCGGATCATCGTTCTCATCCAACAGCGAGTACGTGAGCGTGTTCGAGATCAGTTTCGGATTATCGTCCGAGGTAAAGGTAATGGTTCCTGCCGTATCATCCAGCGTGCCGGTCATCTCGATCTCGGTGCCGTCGTTCGTCAGGAAGCTGGCGGCCAGCGTGGTGCCATCGGTGATACTGATACGAATCGAGCCACTCAACAGGAACTTGCCATCCGAGTTGAAGTTTTCTTCCGCGGTCGTGATCGCTGGCAGCGGTGTTCCCGCTGTAGTGAAATTCGCTTCAGGCGTGATCGTCAGCAGTGCGCCACCGCTGCCGTCATCACCCTCATCAGTCGTCAGGGTCGCCGGGGACTCAGAAGACGGATAAACGATCAGGACGGTGGTATCGTCGTTCGGATCGATTTTCACCGAACGTCCGGACTGCGGGCCATAGCTGCCGCTTTTCATCAATGCCGAATAGACCTTGCTGGCGATCTCGTCATCAGTATCCGTCGTCAATACACTGACTTCGATATCACCTACTGTGATGGTGCCATTCGCCGCCGGTGGACCGGCGAAGGTCAAGGTGTGTACCTCACCCGCTTCAGCGCCACCAATGGTGCGTACGGTCGTAGGATCGACGAAAACATCATCGAACTTGTTATCCGCAGTGGCTTTGTAGACCGGTCGGGCACCGACGCGCTCACCGGCACTGCCGTTCAGTACCTGGAAGCCGTTCCATTCGGTGGTATCGGACACGCGCTGAATTTCCTGCTTCAGCTGCTGGAATTCCAGGTCCAGATAGCTGCGCTGCTCATTCGCGTTGGTGTCGTTGACGGCCTGCACCGCAAGCTCACGCATACGCTGCATCATGTCGGTAATGGACTCGGTCGCGCCTTCCACGGTCTGGATGAGCGAGATCGCATCGCCGGCGTTGCGCACGGACTGGTCGAGCGCTCGGATCTGTTGCGTCATCCGTGTCGCGATCGCCATTCCGGCAGCATCATCCTTAGCCGAGTTGATCCGCTTGCCCGTGGACAGTTGCTGCATTGCTGTCTGCAATGAGCGCTCCGATCCCTTGAGGGCGGCTTGGCTGTAGAGTGCCTTGTAGTTTGTATTGATGACTGCCATGCTAGGTTTCTCCTTCCGGCGTCTTAACCTTGCGAATTCATTCGCGGACCATTCCGCTGTTGTCGCTAGTTAAGCAATCTATGTGCCAGACAAAAAACTCCATTAAAATCAACGGGTTATGTTTTTTTCTTAGCTTGCATTCTGCTTATTGAATCGGCAGAGGCAATTTCTGTCGGTTTTCCGGCAAGGGTTTGCCACCCACTTTGCCGCCTGCCCGACAAGGCAGAAAACACTCGATTCAACGCTTGACCGCACCCAGGCCCATTGCTTCGGCCAGCGCGTCATACTCTTTCAGGATCTCCGGGTGATTCGGGAAGCGCGCCAGCGCAATTCCGGCTGCCTCGAACGCATCGGCCAGATCCAGATTGCAGCGCAGAGAACGAATCAGCATGGAATGCGTGAAAACGGTGGCCAGATCGCCCTGCTGATCAATCAACTGCCGCAGCAGATCTACCGCCTGCGGCCAGTCCTCGCGCACTACCGCCAACAAACTGGTAATAGCGAGAATGTCTTCGCTGTCCGGATGCAACGCCAAGCCTGCATCACCCAAGGCATAAGCCAGCGCATCACGGTCTTCACTCATCAGCGCCTGAATGGCAACGCGAATCTCTTCAGGAGAAAAGCGCGACACCTGCTGCATGTTCATGGAAAAACCGCTTTCGGCTTGGGCAATGAGTACTTCGGCGAGATTTTGCATTATTGAGCTCCTGTTTTACGTTCGTTGCGTACAAATGAGTGAATGACTTGTCATTGACTCTGGTGCAGACAACTAAGCAATTCCGGTGCCAGACAAAATTCAGGAAATTCGACAGGCTTCAGTGCAAAAAAACAGGCGTCACTCGCAAAAATACCGACATCAATCGCCGTATCCGGCAAAGCCTTGCCGCTGCTTTGCCGCGCATTGCCGCGTCGTGGTCAGGCTTTGCCACCCCGGTGGAAAAACGCTCGTCGACACGTAACGTAAAACCTGTGCATCGATAACGCGACGCTATCGACAGCACTACTCATGAGCATCGATAAAAAAACTGGCGACGCTACCGTACTAATAAAGATATGTCTGCGAAAGAAAAGATCGTGACGTTGTAAGCAGCGCCGACACCTCGCAATCTGACAATTGGCACGCAATCTGCTTTAACGCGTGCAACACCGTCTTATTGTCAGGTTTATGGCTACCGGAATACACACAACTCAACCCATCGGAGACACGATGACACGTTCACCTGTCGGCTCGCCGACAAGTGCGCACCGTCGCACCTGCCCGACGGGCGTATTCCGCAGCGCGGCGGCTCTGACCAAGGTCTCGCAACCTGTGAAAGCAATCCGGCCATGAAAATCGGCATCCTGAAAGGCTCATCGACGAACCAGGTACTAAGTACCTTTGCTGACCACCTGGCCGGTGGTATTACGGTCAATGGCCATGAAGCCGGTGTCTTCGATGTGACGCGTGATGATGTGCTGGCTGAACTGGTGAAGTCATTGAAGCGTGATCGATACGATGCCGTCATTTCCTTTAATGCGATGCTCGGTGAGCTGAAAGGCCCCGACCAGCGCGGCCTGATGGAAGTGCTCGGTATACCCTTTATTGGTTGGCTGGTCGATCACCCTGCCTATCATTACCACCGGCTGACGACTCAGAATAATCACCGCTGGACGCTGTGTCCTTCACCGGATCACATCCGCTTTTTACAGGGCGCAGGCGTGACCGGACTGTGGCAAAACTTTTTGGCGGCTGCCAATCCGGTGGTATCCGGGATTCCCGACTTTTCAGATCGCCGTATCCCGATCATGTTTGCGGCCACCTGGATGCGCGAACCCGACAAGTTCTGGGAGCGTATCCAATCCGAAACGACACGCTCCATTATCGAAAGCGTGATGGAGCGCGTGATGGATGACGGCAGCGTATCCGTCACCCAGGCATTCAGCGATGTTCTCAAAACGCATGAGCTGCCGCTGCACATCGATGCCAGCGTCGCAAAAATCCATGCTGCCATTTTGTATTACGTTCGCAAGCATGACCGCATCACACTGGTTCGCCAACTGGCGAAGTCAGGTCTGCCTGTCACCTTGGTTGGCAAGGGTTGGAGAGAAAACCTGACCGAACATGGCCGCCTGAGCTTCCGCGATGATTTGCCTTCAGAGCAGCTCGCTAGTTACTACGCAGAGGCGAAATTTGTATTGAATATCAATGCGGCCAACGGCGCCAGCGAGCGTGCCTTTGCAGCCATGCAGGCCGGTGCATGCGTACTGTCTGACCAAAATGAATTGCTGGCGGCCGCTGCCGATCCGGGGTCTGACATTCTGTTTTTCGATCGCCGCAAGCCCGAAGTACTCACCCAAGTGCTGGGTGACTTGCTCGAATCCGGCGCTGGTGAAGACATTGCGCTGCACGGCATGGCGAAAGCCATGGCGCAGCACACCTGGGCACATCGCGCCGCACAACTCTTGCAATGGGTCGGCGAAACCGCCGACACACACACCACCGAACTGGAGACTGCATGACCCTCACCGTTCAAGCGCGACTCGACGGCAAGCCGTTCGAATTCAACCAGCACCAGATTACTGATCTGTTCCACGTGATGTATTACGGCTCCCGTGTCTGGGAGCGTACCCACTGGTTCGGCCATCAGATACTGAAGTGCCCGATGGACATGTGGATCTATCAGGAACTGATCTGGCAGGTGCGTCCTGACTACATCATCGAAACCGGTACGTTCCAGGGTGGCAGTGCGTTGTATTACTCGCATCTGTTCGACCTGATCGGTCATGGCGAAGTCATCACTATCGATATCAAGCGCCGCGAAAACCAGGCGCAGCATGACCGTATTCACTATCTGGTGGGGTCGTCGACTGACGCAGAAATCGTCGCACAGGTCAGGCAAATGATCGGCCAAGACAAGAAGGTCATGGTCGTGCTGGACTCCGATCACTCGCACAAGCATGTGCTGAACGAAATGCGGATTTGGAGCGATCTGGTCAGTCTCGACAGCTACATGATTGTCGAGGACTCCAACGTCAATGGCCATCCTGCTCGTCCGGATTTCGGTCCGGGACCGATGGAAGCCATCAATGACTTCATGGATGAAAGCGACCAGTTTGTGATCGACATGCATCAGCAAAAATTTTTCATGACTCAAAATCCGCGCGGCTACCTGCGCAGGGTTCGCTGAGCTCATTCCGAGTAATCAGAAAAACAGAAAAACAAAAGGACCATCACTATGGATATGCGAGCCCGAAAGCAGGACAGGGACATCTGCGACAGATCGATCCTGGTCACCGGAGGCACCGGCTCGTTCGGCAAAGCCTTTGTCCGTACCGTCCTCGATTATTGCCCGAGGGTCAAGCGACTGGTGGTTTTCAGCCGGGACGAACTTAAGCAATTCGAGATGCAGCAAGAGTTTCCGGCTGACCAGTATCCCGCACTGCGCTTCTTCATTGGCGATGTCCGTGACGAACGCAGGCTGCGTCGCGCGCTGGAGGGAATCGATACGGTAGTGCACGCTGCCGCACTCAAGCAGGTGCCGGCGGCTGAATACAACCCGTTCGAGTTCATCAAGACCAACATCATGGGCGCGCAGAATCTGATCGAGACCTGCATGGACATGGGCGTCAAACGAGTGGTCGCGCTGTCGACTGACAAGGCTGCAGCGCCGATCAATTTGTACGGCGCCACCAAACTCTGTAGTGATAAGTTGTTTGTCGCTGCGAATAACTTCCGTGGCGATCGTGATTTGCGATTTTCTGTGGTCCGCTACGGTAACGTGATGGGCTCGCGTGGCTCGGTGATCCCCTTCTTCATGAACAAGGCGAAGAGCGGCGTCCTGCCGATCACTGACCCGAATATGACCCGTTTCAATATCTCGCTCGACGATGGTGTCGAGATGGTGCTGTGGGCGCTGGAGCAAGCCATTGGCGGCGAGATTTTCGTCCCGAAAATTCCGTCCTACCGGATTACCGACGTGGCCGAGGCGGTCGGGCCGCACTGCAAGCAAGAAGTGGTTGGCACGCGGCCGGGCGAAAAACTGCATGAAGAGATGATCACTCCCAGCGACAGTCCGAACACGGTCGATCTGGGACCCTATTATGCGATTCTGCAGGCCGGCGCCAAGGTACAGGACTATCTGGAGCGACGCCAGGCGATCGCCGTCGATCCTGAGTTTTCCTACAACTCAGGCAGCAACCCGGATTTCCTGTCGGTGGAACAGATTCGCTCGCTAATCCGCGTGCATATCGATCCGCACTTCGAACCGGTATGAACGCGCCTGCCCTTCCCTATGGCCGCCAGACGATCAGCGATGAGGACATCGCTGCCGTCATCGATGTCTTGCGTAGTGACTGGCTGACGCAAGGCCCGGCCGTGCCGGCATTCGAGCAGGCCATTGCTGAAGGATGCGGCGCAGCCCATGCGATCGCGGTGAACAGCGCAACGTCTGCGCTGCATATCGCTTGTCTGGCGCTGGATGTCGGTCCCGGTGACCGCGTGTGGACGAGCCCGAATACCTTTGTCGCCAGCGCCAATTGCGCACGTTACTGCGGCGCTGAAGTCGACTTCGTGGACATCGATCCGGTAACAATGAACCTGTCGATCGCCGATCTCGCCGCGCGCCTCGCAACGGCCAAGATCAACGGAGCGCTACCGAAAGTCCTGATACCTGTACATTTCGCCGGCCTACCCTGCGATATGCGGGCCATTCATGAGCTGTCGACGGTGTATGGCTTTCGCATTATTGAAGATGCGTCCCATGCCATTGGTAGTCGCTATGACGGCGAACCAGTCGGAAACGGCCGCTACAGCGACATTACGATATTCAGCTTTCATCCGGTGAAGATTATCACCACCGGAGAAGGAGGAGCGGCAGTCACTAACGATCGCGAGCTTGCTGCAAAGATGATGCTATTGCGCAGCCATGGCATCACGCGGGATACCGCCACTTTCCGACATGATTATCTCGGTCCCTGGCAGTATGAACAGCAGGTACTCGGCTTCAATTACCGCATGACCGATATGCAGGCGGCACTTGGCATCAGTCAGCTGCGTCGCCTCGATGAATTCGTCGCGCGCCGTAACGCGCTTGCGGATGCCTATGACACCTTGCTTGCCGCACTACCGCTACAGCGTCCGCTGCGTACTGCCGGACATCTGTCAGCCTGCCACCTGTACGTGATCCGGCTCGACGATGCACACAGTCATCGCGCCGTATTCGAAACGTTACGTGCTGATGGCATTCTGGTCAATCTGCATTACACACCGGTTCACCTGCAGCCCTATTACCGGCAGCTTGGCTTCGAACCAGGAAATTTTCCACAAGCCGAACATCACGCCGCCTGCGCCATCAGTCTGCCGCTGTACCCGGCGATGTCCGATAGCGATATCGCGCGGGTCGCGTCGGCACTGACCCGCGCAATCCAACAACACCAGCCTGAAAAGGAATCCGAACATGCACTCCTATCCTGAGTTGACAGCCGCTCAGCGCGATCTGCAAGCGCAAGATGCGCTGTTTCGCCCAACTTCGTTTTGGGCACAGGCGTCACAGCGTATTGCCGATGAGCTGTGCGCTGAAGGCGTAGAAAACTTCCGGCGCTTGCCGACCCCGCTGAGCTATTTCGTGCCGACCTATGGCCCGCCGACGCTCGGCCTGTCGCGTGAGCAGGTCGAGCGTCTGTCGCGCGTGCTCGGCGATGAATATCCCACCGGGAAAAAGGCGCAACTGGCGCTGCATGCCTATCTGAGTGGCCACCTGAATGCGCTGGCAGACTATCGCGTGCTGCTGGCAGCGGATGATGCATCGCGTCTGCCGCACCTGCATCATTTTTCCGAGAGCGTTGCCGGTAACCCGGTCGAGCAATTCGAGTTTGACGGCCGTCGTTTCAGCCGCTCGTCGCTGAATTATCTGCTTGGTCTGTCGCTGCTGAAAAAGCATCTCGGCACAGACAGCGTTCGTACTGTGCTGGAAATCGGCGGCGGCTTCGGCACGCTGGGCGAAATTCTCGCGCAATCGGACATTCCGGACGTTCGCTATATCGATATCGATATCCCACCGACCCAGTTTGTCGCTGAACGCTATCTGATCGACGTGCTCGGCAAGGATCAGGTCGCCACCTATGTGGACATGGCGGATCGTGAAACGATTGCAATTGATGCATTGCCAACAGCGTCGGTCTTTTGTTCATGGCAGATTGAGCGGCTTCAGGGTCAGGTTGACCTGTTCGTCAATTTCATTTCATTTCAGGAAATGGAGCCGCCGGTTGTCGAGAACTATCTGAATAACGTCAAGCGCCTCGGCGCACGCTGGGTCCTGCTGCGCAACATGCGAGAAGGAAAGCAGAAAAAGACCGCACATAACAGTGGCGTCGAAGTGCCGATCAAGCGCGACGACTATCTGGCCATGCTGCCGGACTACGATCTGGTGGAAGCCAATGTTCACCCGTTTGGCTACCAAACCGTCGACGGCTTCCACTCGGAGTTGCTGCTGCTGAAGCGGCGCTGATCAATGATGAGACTGGCGATCATTCCGGCACGAGGCGGGAGCAAGCGCATCCCGCACAAGAATATCCGCGACTTTTGCGGAAGGCCGATGCTCGCCTGGTCCATCGAAGCTGCCCTGGCTTCTGATCTGTTCGAGCGCGTGATTGTGTCGACTGATGACGATGCGATTGCGCACTGCGCTGTCGCTCATGGTGCTGAAGCGCCCTTCCGTCGCCCGGCCGAACTGGCGGATGATTTCACGCCGACCCGTGAGGTGATCAATCACGCGATTCGTGAAATTGCCGCGCAATCGGGCATGCCCGATCAAGTGTGCTGCATTTATGCGACGGCACCGTTTTTGCGCAGTGATGATTTACAGGCATCGCTGAAGCTGCTCGAGATGGGCGACACGAATTTTGTTTTTTCGGCAACCGATTATGCCTTTCCGATCCAGCGCGCATTTCGTCGTCTCGCTGACGGAACGCTGGCGATGTTCCAACCGGAACATCGACTGACACGTTCCCAGGATCTCGAGCCTGCCTATCACGATGCGGCTCAATTTTATTGGGGATCGGCGCAAGCCTTTCTAGAGAAGTTGCCGATGTTCTCCGGACCATCGCGCCCCTTCCTGCTGCCGCGCCGGCGCGTGATTGATATTGATACGCCAGACGATTGGACGATGGCCGAATGGATGTGGCGAGCAATGCATCAGTCGCATGACATGGGCGAGGTGCTCGCATGATTCTGTTTCGCTGCGATGCCAATCCACGTCTTGGATTCGGCCATCTGATGCGTTGTCGTGCGCTGGCGGCTGCGCTAAGCGCGCAAGGCGAAACCTGCATGATGGTCGGTCCCGCAGCGTCCTGCCAGCAAGCGGTCGATGCCAGGACCTTTCGTCATTGGCAGGCATTGCCTTGGCTGGACAATCCTGCTTCGGATGCCGCCGAGCTCGCCGACATCGCCGTCAGGTATGGCGCCAGCGCGGTAGTGCTTGATGACCCGCGTATCGACGAATCCTATCAACAGATCCTGCGTGCGGCCGGATTGCGCTGGCTGCAGTTCGACGGTGGTCGCCATCTGCCGGTCTGGGCTGATCTGATCGTTAATGCCAATCCGGCTGCCAGCCAGAGTTATTACCGCGAATACGCAATGAACGCGGAAGCGACGCTACTGCTGGGTCCGGCCCATGCCGTGCTGCGTCCGGAATTCCAGTTCACGGCGCCACCGCGAATTTCAGCAACCTCGAAGCACGTACTGCTGATGTTCGGCGGCGGCGATGATCGTGGCGCGATTCGGTTTGCAATCAACGCCCTGCATGCAGCGCTACCGGAAGACATGATTTTCAATATTGTCGCTGGTCGCGATAACCCGTATCACGATGTACATCGGGCGCTGTTGGCAACATTACCGGCGGGACGCGCGCGCTACCACATTAATCCGCCGGCACTACCGCTGCTGATGCAGGACAGCGCACTGGCCGTAATGGCTGGTGGCACCACGACCTATGAAGCCAATCTGTTCGGGCTGCCAATGGTACTGATCGCCATCGCGGATAACCAAATTGCACAATCGCAAGCATGGGCGGCACAGGGACAGGCGATCTACGTCGGTGAACTCGATGCGCTCGATCCGCAGCACCTAGTGCAGGCATCCCTTGAACTGCTCAAGCGTCAGGTTCGGCCGCCGCGAATGGTTGACGGACTGGGCGCCACACGCGTCGCTACCGCTTTGATTTCAGCGCTGTCGGCTGCGGAATGCCGCAACAGACACGCCCTCGCATAGAAAGGACTGAGTAATGCAAGTCAGCCAGACTCACCCCGTATCGCCGCCGAACGCCGATGTGCGTCGCAGCGAATTCGGCTATTACGAGCTCAGCCATAAACCGTCGCCGACTGAACTTGGCGAGTACTACGCGAAAAAATATTATCAGCAGCAGATTCGCACGCATGAATCGAGTTACAGCGATGAAGAGCTCACTTTCCGTCGCAACAAGCTGGACCAGAAATTACGTGTGATCCGCAGTCTGCGCCACCAGCCATTGCCGGCCGCGCCGGAATTTCTCGATATCGGCGCCGGCGAAGGATTCGCGATGGCGTACTTTGCCAGCCAGGGCTGGCAGGTGACCGGACTCGATTACAGTGCGCATGGCTGTCAGACACATCATCCGCAACTGATGGACAAGCTAATCACCGGTGACCTGCAAGCATCGGTCGACATGCTGGCTGCGGAAGGCCGCCGCTTCGATGTCATCCTGCTTGACAACGTACTGGAGCATCTGCTGGATCCTGCGCACCTGTTACGCAGTCTCGCGCCGCTGATGGCCGACGAGGCGATGTTGGTGATTGAAGTCCCGAATGACTTCTCCGCTTTTCAGCAGCATCTGCTGGAGCGAAAAAAGATTGACCGCGCTTTCTGGGTTGTCGCACCCGACCATATCTCTTATTTCAATCGTGACGGCTTGGCTCGCCTCACGAACGCCTGCGGCTTTGATGAGCGCAGCGTATCCGCGGATTTTCCAATCGATCTCTTTTTGTTCAACGAGAACACAAATTACGTCGTCAATGGCAGCGTCGGCAAGTCCTGCCATGCAGCGCGTATCGAAGTCGAAAACCTGCTGCATGCGCTGTCGCCGGATGCGACCGTCAGGATGTATCAAGCCATGGCCGAGCTTGGCGTCGGTCGCCAGGTGACCGGCTATTACCAATTACACACTGCTCAGAACTACCACGGAGAATCGCGATGAATCCCATTTTCGATCAGCTGAATCTGCGCCGCCGCCCGGGCAAGCCCCGCACGACAGGACTGACCATGGTGCTCGATAAATCCCTCGGGCTGAGCGCTACCCGCGACCTGATCGACACTGCCGGCGCTTACATTGATATCGTCAAGCTCGGCTGGGGCTCCTGTACCTTGTACCCGGAGTCGATACTTCGCGAAAAGATCGCGATGCTGAGAGAGGCCGATATTCGTGTCTGCCCCGGTGGCACATTTCTTGAAGCAGCCTTCGAGCATGGTGATATTCCGACCACTTTGCGCTTGCTGAAGGCGAGTGGCTTCAATGCGATTGAAGTATCCGATGGCATCCATCCATCGATGACGCGCCAGCAGAAGCTGGGTATCCTGAAACAGGCGGTGGATCTCGGTTTTTATGTCACTTCGGAGGTTGGCAAGAAGCTGGTGCAGGAAGACCATGCGATAAGCAATGCACGTCGGATTCGCGAGGTCCGGGAAGACCTTGCTGCCGGCGCGCAGAAGGTAATTATCGAGGCGCGTGAATCCGGCACCGTCGGCATTTTCCGCGGCAATAACGATGTGAATGCTGAACTAGCTTATGAATTGTTTCAGAGTGTCGATCCGGATGCTCTGATCTGGGAAGCCCCGGAGAAAGATCAGCAAGCCTGGCTGCTGCATCAATTGGGCCCCGTGGTCTCGATTGGGAATGTCGCGCCGCATGATGTGCTGAGTCTGGAATCAATGCGCTATGGTCTGCGAGGCGATACTTTCCGAGATCATTGTCGCAGTAGTCGTCGTGTATTCCTCGAACTCGGTGTGGCAGGTGCCCTGCGCGCGCAGCAGCGCGGCGATGTCGTGGTCGTGGTCGATGCAATTCGGGCCAGTGCAACCATCATCCGCTGTGTGGAGCTGGGTGCGCGGGAAGTGATTCCCGTCGTCAGTGCCACGGAATTGCAGGGCGAAGTGACGATCGGCGAGCGGGGCGGCGCCAAGCTGCCGAGCGCGAATTTTGATAACAGTCCGCTGAGCCTGACACGCGCTGCGATCGACGGTAAGTCGGTCGTCATCTCCACCACGAATGGTACGGAGTGTATTCGTGCAGCGCATGGGGAAAACAGCATCGTACTGGTCGGTGGAATGAATAACTGCACTGCGGTCGCACAAGCTGCGGTCGAACTGGCCACCCAGCGCGGAAGCGGGATCACGCTGGTGGCCGCAGGTCGCAACAATTTGCCGGCGATCGAAGATCGTGCGGCCGTCACCGAGATCATGCAGGCAATCGGCAATGTGATTGCACGCGGCACGCTCGAACCGTTCTACAGCGACAATCTCGAGCGAGATTTTCTTGACAGCGAGAGTGGGGCCAATCTGGTACAACTGGGTCAGGCAGAAGACATCATCTTTTGCTCACGTCGGGATATTTCGACGGCGGTACCGTTGTTCGACGGTGCACGCATGCTGCCCTATACCGCGGAATTAGTCGCATGAAGCAGGGACTACTCCTCATTATCGGCGCGGGCCACGAACAGGTTCCTGCCATTCTCAAGGCGCGCGCGATGGGCTTGCGCGTGGTCGTGACCGATCTGAATCCGGATGCGCCGGGGATGGCGCTCGCTGATATCGCACGCGTTATCAGCACCAATGACCAGCAGGGCAACCTGGCCGTCGCGCGCGAGCTGGCTATCGATGGTGTGATGACGCTCGGCTCTGAAACCGCCGTGCCCGTCGTCGCTCATGTTGCCACAACGCTTGGCTTGCCCGGGTATTCCGAAGCCACGGCGCTGGCTGCCACCAACAAGAACACGATGCGCGAGCGCTTCGCCGCGTTCGGTGTGCCAACGACCGAGAGCGAGCCGCTGAATCACCCGGAACAAGCTTTCACGTTCATTGACCGAGTTGGCTTCCCGGTCGTGCTGAAACCCAGCGACAGTTCGGGACAGCGTGGTACAACGCTGGTGAATGATTTCCCGTCATTACAACAAGCACTGGCTGATGCACTAGAATTCGCCGGTGATCAACAGGCCATCATCGAAAAATTTTATACCGGTCCCGAGATCAATGTGACGGCAGCGGTCGAACAAGGAAAGATTCGTTTTCTGTCCTTGTCGGAACGGGTCACCGCGCCTCCCCCGCATTTCGGTATTGCGATTGAACACGTATCACCACCACCACTCAATGACTGCGAACGTCAGGCGATCATGGATGCCTCTGAAAAGGCGATTCGTGCAGTTGGTCTGGAAAACGGTATCGCCTATCCGCAAGTGCTGCACACGAGCGATGGTCCCAAGGTACTGGAGATTGCCGTGCGCATTCCGGGCGGCCACATGTTCGAGGTGGCGCTGCATACGAGCGGTATCGACATGATTGAATTCAGCATCCTGACCGCGATGGGTCACCCGGCGCCGCTGTCAGCCTGCACGCAACATCCGATCAGTGCTGCGCTGTCGGTACTGTTTCTCACAGAACGAGACTTCGCCGGCGCGGATGCGACGATTCGTCATATCGGCTCGGTCGATGCTGCGCTCGCAGTGCCCGGCGTGAAGCTGGCACGCCTGCATTTGGTGGCAGGTCAGCGAATTCCTTCGCTATCGCACTCAGGTGCACGCTTCGGCGCGGTACTCGCCGTGGGCGCAGACCGCGACGAGGCTTGTCGTCGCTCCCGTGAGGGTGCACGCCAGATCGCGATTGAATTTGACACACCTGCCCTGACCAAACAACAAGTGACCCATTAAAAGGATGTCGACATGCTGAACATCGCCGGGCAAACGATCGGCCCAGGACACCGTCCTTACATCATCGCCGAGATGTCGGGCAACCACAATCAGTCGCTGGAACGTGCGCTGGCGCTGGTCGATGCCGCGGCCGAGGCCGGCGCCCACGCGATCAAGCTGCAAACCTTTACGGCGGAGACGATGACGCTGGATGTCAGCAGCAGTGAATTTCAGGCAGCACCTGGCTCACTATGGGCCGGCCGCAGTCTCTTTTCGCTGTACGCGGAAGCCAGCACGCCATGGGACTGGCACGCACCGATCATGCAGCGCGCGCGGGAGCGCGGCATGGTTTGCTTCAGCTCCCCGTTTGATGAAAGTGCGGTCGACTTTCTGGAGACGCTGGATGTACCGGCCTACAAGATCGCCTCGTTTGAGTGCGTGGACTTGCCGCTGATCCGTCGGGTTGCGCAGACCGGCAAGCCGGTGATTATTTCTACTGGCATGGCCAGCGTCGAGGAAATCGCAGAAGCGGTTGATACCGCGCGTAGTCATGGCTGCACCCAACTGATACTGCTCAAGTGCACGAGCACCTATCCGGCTTCGCCAGCGAACACCAATATCCGCACCCTGCCGCACATGCGCGAGCTGTTCGGCTGCGAAGTCGGTCTGTCGGATCATACGATGGGGGTCGGAGTCTCTGTGGCCGCCGTCACGCTCGGCGCTACTGTGATCGAAAAACATTTCACACTCGATCGCAACGATGGCGGTGTCGACTCGACGTTTTCGCTGGAACCCGCTGAGCTCGCGAGCCTGGTCATTGAAACTGAGCGTGCGTGGCAGTCGCTGGGTCAGGTGCGTTACGGCGCGACCGAGGCAGAAGCCAAAGGCAGATTGCGCCGCCGCTCGATTTACGCTGCACGCGACATTGCGGCCGGCGAGGCGCTGACACCTGAGAATATCCGTCGCATCCGTCCCGGCCATGGTCTAGCACCCAAGCATTGGGATGCCGTGCTGACACGTAGCGCAAAAACAGAGATCAGCAAGGGCACGCCGCTGAGCTGGGATCTGCTCAGTTAACGATCGCGCATCGTATGAAAAAAATGCCCGGCAAGCCGGGCATTTTTTATGACTCACCAGTCTGGATCAACTGGCGGCCAGCAGTTTAATCAACCGCTTCGAGTATGGCTTCAGCGGCCTCAGCGCCAACCGTAGCACGCAGATCCTGCGCAACACGGGTCAGTACGGTCAGGAATGCCTCTTCCTCTGCAGGAATGTAAACATCAACGTTCGGGAAGAACGGATAGCGCTGTGTACCCAGGAAAGGCCAGCCCTTACCGGTCGACATCAATCTGACTTTTACGCCGACCGCCGCCGCCATCGTATTGGTTGATGTTGCGACCGTAATCACTTCGTCGAGGCAGGACATCAGCGCAAACACATTGTCGAGATCCTTCTGCAGATTCAGATCCTCCCAGCGCAGGATGGACACACCGAACGCTTCCTCGGCGGCGAGAATCTCATCCTCGCACTGACCATATTGCAGATTCACCAGCTGTACGCCCGGCACTGCAAAGACTTCTTTCCAATCACTCAGATTCGTGTAGCCGGAATTACGGCTCGGTTCGATCACGCCGCTGCGCCAGCAAATGCCCACCAGACGTTTCGATGGCTGTCCGCTGATGGCTTTGGCCAGACGCTCGCGATAGTCTTGCGCACGCGCCGGATCCACCTTGATAAAGGGACCCGAGCGCTCGAAATCGTCGATGCGATTGCGATAAATGCCGCACAGCGAACCGACCGGAATCTGATAATCATAATCATGGTGGAAGGCCGGCAGTCCCGGCGAGTTGTAATACGCGACTTCCCTGAAATGAAATTCCGGAAACGAACGCTGCAGGGTCTTGATCAGCCGCGATTCGCATTCGACGATCACCTTGCCATCGATACCTTCGAGTTCTTTCAGGCAGGTGCTGAACAGAATCTCGTCACCCAGCCCCTGCTCACGCCAGATCATCAGTGTCTTGCCATGCAGCGGCTCACCCTTCCAGCGCGGCTTCTTGAAGCTACGCTGCGGGCGGCGACCCCGATTCTGATCGATATGGGAGCTGAAGCCGGCTTCGGAGAACGCCCAGCCCTCTTTCAAGCGGCCCGCCTTCAGATACTGGAAACCAAGATTGTGACGCACTGCTTGAATATTGCCCTCGTCGCGCTTGGCCTCAGCGGCTTTCAACACGCGCTCCAGCAACACGATGGCTTCATCTATTTTATTTTCACCCGCCAGAATGAGCGCGAGATTAGCATTCGCCGTCCCGTGTCCTGGCTGGAGTGCTACCACCACTTCGAATGCCGCCTTAGCCTGAGCACGCAGGCCGAGCGCGCTCATCGAGGCGCCGAGATTGTTATAGCCATTCGGATCGGTAGGATTGAGCTCGATGGCCGCCATTGCATACTGGGCGGCCTGCTGATGCAGCTTGGCCTGCGTTTCCACCGAATGCAGGTTGTGCAGCAACTCGACACGGTTCGGATAGTTTTCTCGCAGCTTCAGCAGCATGTCGCGCGCATCGCGCAGCTTGCCAAGTCGCATCAAGATCACCGATCTCATCAGACCCACGTTGATATCGCCCGGCATGACCGCCTCCAGCTCGCTGGCATAGGCATGGGCATCGACGAGATTGGACATGTCCATGTTCAGCATGGTCAGGCTGGACAGGACTTCCGGATTTTTTTTATCGGTTTGATACAGTCTTTCGAACTGCGCCAGCGCGGCCTTCCAGTCCCCGCGCGCCTTGGCCTTGCGGGCTTGCGCCAGCGTGTAGCCTGCCTGATGTTGTCGTTTTGAGCTCATGATGCCTGTCGATTCTCCGTGAAGACAAGCGTCATTCAGCAATATTCATGCCATTTTCAGAGCCGTCGAACCAAAAAAAACCGCAGGGGTCGCCCCCTGCGGTTTCAGACTGCTTGCCAGTGCCCGGATTACTTGAGCAGCGACAGGACAGCTTGCGGTGCCTGGTTGGCCTGGGCCAGCATCGCAGTCGCTGCTTGCTGGATGATCTGGGCCTTGGCCAGAGCCGTCGTTTCGGTCGAGTAGTCCGTATCCTTGATGCGGCTCTTCGACTGCGACGTGTTCGTGACGATGTTATCCAGGTTATTCACCGTGCTGATCAGGCGGTTCTGGAAAGCACCCAGCTTCGCACGGCTAGCCGACACTTTCTCCAGGGCGTTATCCACCGTCTTGATCGCGCTGGTGGCCGCTTCCTCGGTCAGCACGTTGGTGCCGGCCAGAGTGGAGCTTCCGCCCAGTGTCGCACCGTAGGTCGGCTTGTTCGTGTCGTAATCGGCTGCGCCTACGTTCATTTCGCGCAGACCGTGCGACGTGTAACCGCCCAGGCCCGGAAGATCCGACGACGCTTCGTCACCCAGATCGATCGAGATCGGCGTGTCGTTGATCGAGTTCATGCGGATCACACGGCTACCGTCTTCATCCGACCAGACATCCGACCAGACGCCGGTTTCATTCGCGAAGCTATTGATCAGGTCAACCTTCTTCGCCAGACTGTCGGTCGACTGACCAGCGCGCCAGATTTCGACACCATTGATCGTGATCTCGCCCTTGGCCCACGACGTCGCCGAACCCGTGCCATCAACTGCCGCACCAACCACTGTATAGGCATCGGCGATCGTCTCGTTGCCGTCCTCAGTACGGAAGCCCTGGGTCCGGACCAGACCCAGCGAGGCGAGTGCCGACGCTTCGGCGGTACGTGCCACACCCAGGTTGGCTGCGGTCGTGCCGATCGAAATCGGACGGCCGTTGCTGGATTCCAGCTTCAGGAAGCCCTTAAAGGTGGATACGGTGGACGTGCTACCGTCAGCAAAGCCGCTGCGACCGTCGAACAGCGCACCCGAACTAGCCGTCGCATCCGATACCGAGATCGTTGCACCGGTGTTGTTGAACAGCACCAGCTTGCCGTCGTCATTCAGTTTGGCCTGCACATACGCTGCGCCTGCCTGCTGATTGATCTTGTCGACCAGATCCTGCATGCCGGTGGTTTCACCGATGTGATAAGTCACATCCGAACCCGAGTCCATCACCTTGACTGTGATGGTCAGAGCGCCAGCCGAGAGCACACCCGTGCCCTTGTTCTTCGCAACGACTTCGTTGAAGCCGCTTGCAGTCACGCCAGCATTGCTGCGATTGATCGCAGTGACGACGTCATTGATGTCGAGCGCGCCACCACCGGCGCTGGTGCCCGAGTTGTAACCTGCGGTATCCGAGGTGATCTTGTCGACCACGACACCATTGATGACCAGGCTCAGCGACGTAGCGGTCGAGAACATCGTGCTGATGTCATGCGCATTGTCAGTGAAGCCCAGACGGCCACCGATGACGACGTTCGAGGTCGCGCCGGAGTTACCCATGCCCAGATCCTTAGTCGCCACCGAACCGATGTCGATCTTCATGATCTGGTTGGCCTTGTCGCCAATCTGCAGGGTCTTATCGTTGAACGATCCATCCAGCAAGTTAATGTTGTTGAACTGAGTCGTCTTTGCGATACGGTCGATTTCTTTCTTCAGCTGCGTGACTTCGTCGTTCAGCGCGACGCGATCCTGGCTGTTGTTCACGCCGTTGACGGACTGGACAGCCAGTTCACGCATACGCTGCAGCATGTTGGTGACTTCATCCATCGCACCTTCAGCGGTTTGCATCAGCGAGATACCGTCATTGGCGTTGCGGATAGCCATGGACAGACCGCGGATTTGCGCGTCCATGCGGGTGCTGATGGACAGGCCGGCGGCATCATCCTTGGCACTATTGATACGGCTGCCGGTCGACAGACGCTGCATCGAGGTCGCCAGAGCACGATCATTCTTGACCATCGAATCCTGAGCGATCAAGGACTTTACGTTAGTGTTAATTACAGACATGGTAATGACTCCTAAATGAAAATCAAATTTTCAAAAAAGGCTGTGCCGCTACTACACCGCATACCTTGTCAGACACCTCGCGGCTTGCTCTTGCATCAGTCTCACAGAGAAACTTGAAATCCCTCCGTTATTGCATGAATCGGCAACGCTTCCTGAAACTTGAAAAAAAATTCTTAATACTTGCCGTTAAAGATGACGCCCTTCAGATCCTCGATGCTATGGGCCATATTGACGACCACCTCGCTCGGAATCTGACGAATTACCTCACCCGTATTGGTGTTCTTCACCGTCACGATGAAGGTATTGATACGGCCGTCCACGGAAAAACCCAGGTCGCGGTTACCGTCTTTCATTTGCTGATTCAGGCGATCGACGATCTCCTTCAGCATTTCCTGGAACTTTTCCGGGTCGAATTTCGGCTTGGCAGCCTCGGTCTGTGGAACTGCCTTGGCCGGCACTGCCTGAATTCCGGGAGCGGAGACCGCGGCTGCGCGGGCGTCATCGCGCACGGCAGCTGCCGGTGCTCCTGACACTGCACGAATCAGATCGCTCATGTGATCCCCCTTGACGAAAACGATGTTCAGATCGTTTTCAGTTAATAAACATGAAACATCGGGAGTGATAGCGCCAGCGCGTCGTACACTCCTTCAGTGGGGTAATCGGAACGGGGGCGGCAAACTTTAGCCGCCTGCTGCAAAAATTCAGGAGGACGCGCGGATCGGTTCAGGCGCCCGGCAAATCGTCACCATGCCGGAGTTGTTAACCGCCGAGGAATACTGCGGGGATAGGGTCGGATACGCTGTTAGTTATTGGATTTGTTCATCGCATCGAAAGTCGACTTCAGGCTGGACTTGATGCTGTTCGCCGAGCCGACGAAGCTATCGAGGGTGGCAAAGGTCTTGGTGTAACGATCGAGTAATTTCGTCATCCGGTTGTTCAGCGCTTCAAGCTGCACCTTATATCGGTCCACGTCTTTCTGGGCACTGGTCGACTGCGACTGAATATAGCCGGTAGCCTTGGCCATATCGGTCAGGCGCTTGACGGCGTCACCAGCCAGGCCCTGCGGAATCGTGGTGAATAAACTCTTCGACTCGGAGTTGGCGGTGAACATGGTCACCACCTGGTCGAAGTTGTTGTCAACCGTGTTGTCGAAAGTTGCCTCGACAAACTCCAGCGTTCCATCCTTCTTGATGGAGACACCCAGATCCCGCAGTGCTTTTACTTGGGTGCCCGGGGTCGAGGAATCGCTGAGGAACATGTTACGGATTTGCGATTTGACAAGCTGTACCGTCGAATCGTTTTGCAGTGACCCGCTGTAAATGTCCGTTTCATCCTTGGTATTCTTCGGACCGGTCAAGATGGCGAAATCGGCCATCGCATTATTAAATGAGTCGACCAGCGCCTTGACCTTGTCCTTCAGCGCCGAGTTATCGCGATTGACGGTGATGACAGCGGGTGAACCAAGAGTGGTCTTGTCCAGAAGATTCAGCGTCACACCACTGATCGCATCCGAGATCGTGTTCGAGTCACGATAAATGGTGACGCCATCCACATTCAGTTTGGCATCGGCCGACGATTGTAATCGGGTCGAAAAATCGATGGTCACCGGAGAATTGACCGCGACATAATTTTGCAGCGTGGTCGCCGTGGATGTCACGAAACTACCGGTGGAAAGCACGCTGGCGCTACCATCGCCTTCAGACAACGCGTAGTTGATGATCAGCCGTCCGTCGGCATCAACTGAATAGGACCGACCCGCCACCGGATTGTTCTGCTCCAGCGCTGTTTTCAAGCGCCCGGCAATCGATGTACCAGTCTCGCCATCGGTGACCGCAATCGACACACCATCGACTGACACAGTATCGTCGTCAGTGGCGGCATCGAAAGCGAGCGCCTGCTGTTTCACGATCCCGGTCGAGGTCAGCGGATTACCGGCGACAAACTCCCTTACCGTCGCCACCGACGGATTGGCTCCGGTCGGCGACGTAGCGTCATCTGCGACGCTCAGTAGCGCCACATTACCTTCGGTCTCGCCAAACGATACCGTCAGTGTGCCGTCGAGGTTATCGGTAAAAATCCGGCTTGTATTGTTCTTTGCCTGCGCATCAGCATCGAGTGCGGATTTGACCTTGGCGGCTACCGTGGTAGCCGAATCACCGGCCGACACAGCCACCGACAAACCTGCCACCTTGAGCGTACCGGTAGTCACGGCCGGACCGAAAGTCAGCTTCTGCTGCTCAGGTACGCCGGTACCATCATCGGTCGTCATCGAGAAAGCATTCTTTTTGCCGGTCGCGCCGGTTAATACGATCTGATACGGCGCAGCGCTACCGTCATTCGTGTTGACCAGTTGCGCGGTCACGCCGAGTTTCGCCTTATTGATTGCCGTCACCATGCCGGCCGGCGTAGTGCTCAGCGCTCCGATCTTCACGCCCTTCCATTCGCCATTGATATTCAGGCGAACGACGAAGGCCGTACCGTTGTTCAGCGTCGTGTCAGTTTTTTCGAAGCGCGTCGAGACCGAACGCTGGCCAATGGCCCGCTCGAGCACATCGACCTCATGCAACCCTGGTTCCGCGCCGGAAGTCACGCTCACACCGACCTGGGACGGCAAATTGCTGATGGCAGAGACGGTGCTCACGGTCGAGGGCTTCTGCAGCGACTCAAACGACGCCTTGATCGTGCTGATCGACATCAGCATCGCTGAGTAGCCGGAAATCCGGCTCTCGCTCTTGCTGATTTTGTCGTTAATTGCCTGCGCGCGTGGCGCCTTCTCGGCGTCGACCAGATTCTGGGCAAGCGACGACAGATCGACGCCGGAGCCGGTGCCGAGCTTGGTAATCAGGGACTGGACAGCGCTCTTGGTCGCCGCAGAGCTAGTCGTCGATGTTCCCGTAACCGCCACGTTGTCTTCCTTTTATCGAAGGTCGTTTGTATCCTCGTCGAAGTTATCGACAGGACGCCAGAAATCTTGAATGCGTGATGCGCTAATGATTACTTGATGTAATTGAACAGATTCAGCTGAGAAATCTTCGCAAAGCTGCTCTGCGCTGCCTCCAGCGACAACATATCCTTGTTCATCTTGGTAATCGCTTCGCTGTAATCGACATCCTGTACCTGAGACAGTGTCGCTTTGAGCCGCAGCATGGTTTCTTCGGCCAGCGAAGTTTGCGCATCAAGCGTATTGCGCGCAGCGCCAATTGCAGCTTGGCTCGCGCTCATACTCTCCTGCAGCGACCCCATCTCTCCGACGGCACGCTGCAGGCCCTGCGTGTCATTCGCATCAAGTGCCGCCGCAAAGTCATCGACCGTCTGGAAAAAGCCGACCCCTTGCAGCGAACCGTCTGCTGCGGTGCGAACGAGCTTGCTGTAAGGATTGGTGCCGGGCCGGTTGGTATCCGTCATACGCTGGTCACCGGTGCCAGCCGGGCTAACGGTCATGTCACCCTGATAAGCCAGCTTTCCTGAGCTATCGGACGAGAATGCAGCTTTCGATGTGCGACTGCCCGAAAAAATGTAATTGCCATTCACATCCTGCGTATTCGCCAGCGAAAGCAACTGGTCACGCAGCTCTTTTACCTCGATCGCGATGTACTTGCGATCCTGCGGGCTGTTGGTGGCGTTCGCCCCCTGCACTGCCAGCTCCTTCAACCGGATCAGCACCTGAGTCGACGAGGTAATTGCCGTCTCTTGCTGGGCAAGCTTGTCGTTCACCGAATTGATGGTGTCCAGGTAGCTCTGTTGCCTGCCAATCACTGTATTCAGACGGGTAATGACTGCTGTTTTTTCAGGCGCATCACTGGGTTTCAATATCTGTTTCGCCGACGACAGTTGTAGCTGGGTCTTTGCGAGACGATCTTGCGTGATCCCCATCTGGCCGATCGCGCGTTCAAAAATCAGGGACGTCGACATCTGCATTGTTTACTCCTGTTTATCGTGCCGCTGACAGAATTGCATCGAACAAGTCGCTGGCCACCTGGATCGTCTTGGCGGCCGCCTGATAGGCTTGCTGGAATCGAATCAGATCCGCTGCCTCGCTATCGAGCGATACGCCGGACACTTTGTCGCGCGCCTCAACCGCCTGATCGTTGACGACGGTCAGCGCGTCCTTCGCAATCGATGCCTGGCTGGCGATGTTGCCGACATTGCCGACCTGCTGCTCATAGGCCTGCGCAATCGTCATACCGGCACCGCCACCGACAATTCCACGCTTTTCCAGAGCGAGCAGGTCATTGATATTTTGGTTATTACCGGTTCCGTCTTGATTACCGTCGATGGTGTATTTGTCACCGGCCTTCGGCGGTCCGTTCAGTGCCAGCGTGACGCCTTGGTAGTGGATACCGGCTGCCGGATCGTAGTCCCGCTCGGCGAGTACTGTCACACGACCATTGGCCGGGTTAGTCCAGACAATCTGGTAATGCTGATCGGACGTGAATTTCACGTCATAGGATTCGGTGCGTAGCTGATCAATACGCTTGGCATTCAGGGTCGCCGGATCAGCCATGCTGGCGTCATAACTGGCCGACAGGGTGCCTCCGCCCTCACCCGTCACGAAGACCAGCAGATCTTCCGTCGCCGCGCCATCCAGATAAAGGCCGCTGCGAAAGCCGATGTTTGACATCTGTGCGGCAGTGCCGGTGTCGCCAAAGCCAACGCGAATCGCAGCGTCGGAGCCCAGGGACAAACTGCCCTTGTAGCGACCATTGCCAATACCGAGCACATTCCGTGTACCCGTCTCGGTGCCAATGCGGATATCGCCGCCGTTATCGTTCGAAAGCAGCAGATTGCCATTGACATCGATATATGCGCCGACCGCTGCGGTGAACTGCAGCGCACTGGCCGACAGATCGCTGCCAATCGCCATGCCACCGGGCATGTCGGTTTGCAGTTCAATGTTGCCACTGCCATCGATTTTCGCGAACACATTCGTGCCCACACTCTTGGCGTTGATGGCATCCACCAGTTCTTCCTTGGTGTATCCATCCACGGATGCAGGCGGAAATTCCGGGGGGAAGACAGCGACTCCGTTCAACATCAGTCGCTGATCCGGATCGAACTGCGCGGCGTCGATCACGTAGGGGTTGCTGACCACAGCGCCTGATACGCTGCTTCCCAGTGCGCTGCCGGTGGGATCGTTCGTAATATCACTGGCCAGCGCCCCTGACAGCACGATATCGGAGGACAAATTGCCATCCTGATCGAAACTGGCCGTCGCGGTCACGCCGGCAGAGGACGCATTGATCGCGTCGATCATTTGCTTGGCGCTGGTAAATTCGGTTCCGATAACCACATTATTCAGCGTCAGCGGCTGATCGAGTTGCAGTCCCTCGCGTGGCACCGTCAGCAAGCCCAATGCATTGTCATCGGCCTGTGCGCTGGCGATCACATCGCCATTGCCGAGGCCGACCAGAACGATCTGGTCGGCATTGGCCGACAGGTAAGACTGCGCATGGTCCAGATCAGCGGCACCCTGTTGCGCATCCAGAATGTCGTCAAACAGCTGCTGCGGATCGCCATCATAGGAGAAGCGGGTGCCATTGATGACGACCGAGTCGCCGCTTTTCAGCTTGCTCAGATCAATGGAGAGGCTGCCTGTCTGGGCCGAATTAATCGCGGCTGCGATATCGTCGATCGATGTGAAGTCGGAGCTATCAGCCTTGGTAATCGAAACGCCATTGAGCGTCAGGCTGAGGCTGGTCGTCGCACCGCGATCAGCAATGGCCTGCTTGCTCAGCTGGCTGGCCGGTATCGTCACCACATTGCTGGCCGATGCATGAACCGGTGGCACCCCCATCGCGCCGGCCGCGTTCAGCCAGCTGACATAGTCTCTGGCCTCAAGCGTACGGTCGAGGTCCAGACCGGGCAGGGATTTACCATTCAGGGTCAGCGCACCATTCGGAATCAATTCGACGCCCGACGGAATCGGGCTACCGGCGATGCTCGCCTGATACGGCTCGGTCGACCGGATTTCCGTGTAATAGGAACCTGACGGACGACCTAGCAGGTTGATGTCGCCGCGTTCACCATCCTCGGCATAGCCAATCGAAATATCCCCATCGCTTTTCAGATCCAGCGTTCCCTTGAAGGACTGACCATTCACATTCAGGTCGCGACCTTCATAGCCCTCGGCATTGGTGAGGATTAATTGCGTAGGGTTGGTTTCATCATCCAGCTCGGCGTGGGCGTAGGTGCGGAATTCGTCATTGATCCGGTCGCGTAATTCAGTCAGGCTGCCATCATTGGACGAATCGAGTCCTGTCAGCTTGATGCCATTAATCGTGACGCCGCTTGCGGCATCATCATTGGTCAGATTCAGCACGACCTGATTGCTCGCGCTGACGGTCACCGGTGGCTGCATACCGGCAGTCGCCGTATTCAGCCAAAGCGCGAGATCACTGGCCTGTATCGTGATGGCCGGCGCTTTCGGGGTCAGTCCCGGTAGCACCTTGCCATTGATCTTCAAGTGATTCGCCGCGATCGATTCGATACCGGAGGGTATCGGGCGTCCGGTCGTCACCCGCGTCAGTACCGTCGTCGGCAACGGTGAATTAGTCGTGGTGAACTGCGTACCCAAGTTGTAGTGCTGACCGGGCTTCGCAATTTGTCCGTAGAACAGGCTGGTCTGCTTGTAAGCTTCCACGCCTGTCTTGTTCAGATAATCCTTTGAATAGCTGGTGCCGGCATTGAAGCCGTTTTCACTCGTCATCAGCAATTCTTGCTGAGCCTGCGACAACTCGGAACCTGCCAATTGGCGACCATCGCGCGTGAATACCTGCACCTGCTGATCGCCCGACGCATTATCGAGAAACAGCGACCAGTTCGCGGCACCGACCGGAATCTGGCCCAATAACTGCGACTTTGGCGGCACCTTGCCAGCCGCCGGGCTGTCGTTATTCGACAGATAGGCAGACAAGGGCTTGACCGTGCGAGCCCAGGACGGCTGATAGCTCAGTGTCGCATCAACGCCGGAAAGATTGGTCTCACTCTCGATCACGCGGAACAGTGCTCCCGCTGCCACTTTGTAAGGGTCAGTGATACTGACACGCATGCCGGCAGCAGCGCGGTCGATCTCAGCGACCTTACCGCTGACCGGATCGGTGATCGTGACCTGATCAATGCGGAACAGATTCCCGCCGATCTCGCCATTGGCATCAATGCCGTTTCCATGGACGGCATTGATTTCTTTCACAACGGTCGTTGCCAGACTATCGAGGGCAGTCATCGATGGTTGCAGCACCTGCTCGCGGAAAGTCATCAATCCACCCAGTTCACCGCCGCCAATACCGACAACCTCGGTAGGCGACGGGCTGTAGGGATCGGCAATAATGGCGACCTTGGACAAATCGCTCTCCGAGAAGCGTGCGACCAGAGGCACTGCCTTGTCGAATTCAACCAGCGTTCCGGTGTTAGGGATATTGCCCAGATTCACCTTCACGCTGCCATTCGTCGCAGTGGTCACATTGATCTTGACCAGTGCCGACAGCTTGGTCAGCAACAGATCACGCTGATCCAGAAGATCCGGTGGCTGGCGGTCAACCAGCGCCTTGCGAGCGAGCTGCTTATTGACAGCACCCAGTTGCGAGGCCAGCGTGTTGACGTCAGCCAGTCGGGAATTGATGGCCTCACGAGTCTCGTTGTCGACTGTCGACATTTGACTGGACAGCTCGCGGAAACGCGCTGCTATTCCGTCAGACTTGGTCAGAAACTGCGAACGCAAGATGGTCGATGCCGGATCAGCCGACAGCAAGCGCGCCGCTGAAAAAAACTCATCCAGCGCACCCGGCAGGCCCACGGTATCACTGGCCATGATGTCGACGACGCGGTTGGCATAATCGACCAACGGGCCTTGTGCATTCATCTCGCTGGTGGTGTTGCGCAGATTTTGCTCAAGAAACTGATCATATGCGCGCTTGATTCCCGAGACCGCAGAGCCGGTTCCAACATAAATCCGTCCCTGCTGGCGAGGCGTGGTCTCGGTAATCGTCGTTTCCTGGCGCACATAGCCTTCGGTCCCGACGTTGGAGATGTTATTAGAGACCGTCGTCAACGCACGCTGATAAGCAGCAACGCCGGCAGCGCCAATACTGAGCAGATCACTCATTCCTCAGCTCCTTTCGGCTGCGCGGCCGGAATGGCCAGACGACGGTCGATATTAAATTTTTCAGGACGCAAGAGCTTCAGCGGCGATGCACCCTGCGGCAGCGACAGCCCATGCGGTGACGGGTTCAGCGGCATTGGCTCGGCCTTGGCCTTGAATTCCGGTAGCGGCGTATTGTTACGATCAACCGCTTTCACGATCATGTCGGCAATGCCCAGCGTGTTACGTTTGGCCAGCGCCTGCGCCAATTCGCGGTCATACATCTGCGTGAACTGCTCTTCCGCATCCGATCCTGTCAGCTCGTTTTTCTCGACGGTGGCGCGCATGGACTTGAGCATCTCCTGGATGAACATCGCCTCGAACTGCGTCGCAGTTTCACGCGTGGCCTTGTCCGACTTCTGCTGCGCCTTGCCGCGCAATGCGCCAAGCCCCGCGAAGTCCAGCGAGGACTGCGGGGAAGCAAGGCCCAGATTATCGAGACTGTCAGCCATGGTGCATGCTCATCAGATCACTACCAGCTCGGCACGCAGACTGCCCGAGCTCTTCAGCGCTTCAAGAATCGCGATCAGTGCGGTCGGCGTCGCGCCCACCTGGTTGATCGCATCGACCACCTGGCGCAAGTCCACACCCGGCTGGAACAGGAACATCGGCTTGTTCGGCTCGTTGACCTCTACATTCGCGTTTTCTACGGTCTGCGTCTGACCGTTAGAGAAAGCATTCGGCTGGCTCACTTCGTTAGTCGTGGCAATGGCCACAGAAATCGTGCCGTGCGCGACCGCTGCCGCAGTCACCTTCACATTCCGGCTGATGACCACGGTGCCGGTGCGCGAATTAACCACCACGCGGGCCGGCGCTTCGCCAGGAATCACGTTCAGGTTTTCCACCATGCTCATGAAGGTCACACGCTGCGACATGTCCATCGGTGCACGAATCGCAATTGACACGCCGTCCAGTGCGTTTGCGGTACCGGGTCCGAAGGTGGTATTGACCGCATCGACAATGGCGCGCGTCGTCGTGAAATCCTGATCACGCACATTCAGCATCACGCTGTCAGTCTTGTCGAAGGGGTTGTCGACGATGCGTTCGACCGTCGCGCCATTCGGAATACGTGCCGATGTGGGGACACCAATGGCGACCTTGGAGCCGGCACCGGCGCCGTCGACACCTGATGAATTCAATGCGCCCTGAGCGACGGCATAAACTTCACCGTCAATACCGCGCAAGCTCGTCAGTATGAGTGTGCCGCCACGCAGGCTCGCCGCCTTGCCCAGCGTGCCGACGTTGACGTCGATACGCTGGCCCGGCTTGGCCATGCCCGGCAGCTCTGCCGTCACCATGACCGCAGCCACGTTTTTCACATCAATCTTGCCGACCGCGGCGACAGCCCGTTCAAAATCCGTCAGCGGACCGTCAAGGCCGACGCCCAGCTTGTTCAGCATTGCGCGCACGGTCTGCACCGTGAACGACACATCAGCACCATCACCGGTACCGGGCAAGCCGACGACGAGACCGTAACCCACCAGTTGATTGGAGCGGACTGCCGCGAGCGAAGCGAGATCCTTCACGCGATCGGCGTGTGCCGGCGGCGTGGCCAGCAGCACAAGAAATACAGACGTGACGATGAGCAGGGTGCGGGAAATCATTCTGTTCTCCTGGTCAGAACGGCCAGAATTTGTACAGCATGCTGGTACCCCAGCCTGCCCGCGTCGAGTTGGCGAGATCACCCACGCCCTTGTATGCGATCTGCGCATTAGCCAGACGGCGCGACTGTACGGTATTGATCGCACTGACGTCCTCAGGACGAATGATGCCGGCCACCTGAATCACTTCACCGCCCTCGGACAGCGACAGCTGCTTCTCGCCGCGAATCACCAGATTGCCATTGGCCTGTACCTCGGTGACCGTCACGGCAATCGAGCCGGTCAGCGATGCCTGCTGATCAGCGACACCCGTGCCCTTGTTCGAAGTCTTTGCGCCATCGACCTTGAAGCCATCCAACAGCGGCGATATGTTGCCAATCGCTGTGCCCAGTCCTGTCGGCACCGCGTCGGTGCTCGACTCACGGCTGGTCTCGTTGGTTAAAGTTCTTGCCGCCTGAGTCGATTCACTAAGCAGAACGGTGATGATGTCGCCCACCTGATACGTACGACGCTTGGCCTGCCACATGTCAGTACTGTCGGTCGCAAAAATAGCGCCGGTGGTCGGCGTGTTGGCATTGCGCGGCATCGGCTGTACCGGTGCGAATGCCGGCGAATGCGCGAGAGGCATCGGCGCGGCGCAGGCTGCGAGCAGCGCGGATGCAGCGACCACGGTGACGGCTGTCGCCAGCGTCTTCTTACGGTTCATCGTCTATCCCCGGCTGATTACATGTTGTTGTTCAGGAAGCGCAGCATGCCGTCGGCAGCCGAGATCGCTTTTGAATTGATTTCATAGGCGCGCTGGGTCTCGATCATGTTCACCATCTCTTCGACCACGTTCACGTTCGATGCCTCGAGCATGCCCTGACGCAGCGTGCCTGCCGCCTGCGTGCCGGGGTTGAGTACCGCCGGCGCACCAGAGGCCACGGTTTCCTTGTAGAGGTTGTCGCCCAGTGGCTGCAGACCCGCCGCATTTACGAAGCGTGCGAGCTGGATCTGGCCCAGCTGCTGCGCACCACCACCGGCAAACAATTCAGCTGACACGATGCCGTCCTGCCCGATCGTGATCGATGACGCGTTGGCGGGCACTGCGACGGCGGGAATCAGCGGCTGGCCAAGGTTGGTCACCAGCTGACCCGTATTGGACAGCTTGAACGTGCCGTCGCGGGTATACGCGATCGTGCCGTCCGGCTGCTGAACCTGGAAGAAGCCCTCACCCTGCACCGCGATATCGAGCGCGTTCTGGGTGTTGATCATGTTGCCCTGCGCGTGGATCTTCTCGGTCGCGACAATGCGCGTACCGGTACCCAGCATCAGGCCGGTCGGCGCAACCGTGGTGGCGGCCGTCTGTCCGCCGGCCTGCCGCACGTTCTGGTACAGCAGGTCCTCGAACATGGCGCGGTCGCGCTTGAATCCGGTGGTGTTGACGTTCGCGAGGTTGTTTGAAATGACGGTGAGGCGCGTTTGCTGCGCATCCAGACCCGTCTTGGCGACCCACATTGAAGCGTCCATAATTTCCTCTTAACTGTAGCTTTTTCCGACGTAATGCAATTAGCGTGCCTTCAGCATGCTGGCGCCGGCCTCGTCGAGCGACTTGGCCTCCTTGATGGTCCGCACCTGGGTCTCGAAACTCCTTGAGAAATCAATGAGTTTGACCATCGCGGTGACCACATTCACGTTGCTGCTTTCGAGTGCGCCCGGGACGATTTTTATGGGTCGCGGACCTGTCGCAAAATCGCCATTACGGATCGCATCCTGCGGATACGGAGCAAACAGCGTGTCGGGACGGCGGGACAGCGTGATCGCGCTGGCATCGCGCAGCATGAGCTGACCGATCAGGACCGGCGGCTCCTGCAGCGGCTGTACCGGATTACGTGCATAGACCTCACCGTCGGCCGTGATCTGCAACTCAGAACCGGGTGGAATCGTGATCGGGCCGCCCTCGGACGACAGAATGGGATGGCCGGAGCCGTTCTCCAGCACACCGCTGGCACCGACCTTCAGGTCGCCGCGACGCGTAAAGGCCAGTGTGCCGTCCTGCGCCTGCACGCCCATCACGACCTTGTCCTGCAGCGCGATATCGAGCTTGTTCCCGGTCGCCATCAGCGTGCCGGGCTCCAGCGACACCGCGTTCATCTTCTCGATGTAGGGCTGGATACGGGTATCGAAGCCATCGCCCTTGGCCTTCACGGCGACCATCGCGTTGTCATAGCTTTTCTTGAAGCCGACCGTGGATACGTTGGCCAGCTCGTTATTGAGCTGTTCGCGCAGCAGGCGTCGTTCATTGATCGACGCCATCGCGGTAAAGGCTAAACGGTCCATGGTTCAGGCTCCTGAGTCAGGCTTAGCTACGGATGTTGATAATGGCCTGCGTCAGCGTATTGTTCGTTTCAATCGCTTTGGCATTGGCCTGGAAGTTACGCTGTGCAGTGATCAGCTCGACCAGCTCGGCGGTCAGGTCCACGTTCGCACGCTCACGCGCACCGGCGCGGACGGTACCGAAACCTGCCGAACCGGCTTCACCGTATTTCGCATCACCCGACTTCGAGGTGGCGTAGTACGACGCATCACCGATCTGACGCAGACCGGTCGGGCTGGCGAAGTTCACCAGCACGATCTTCGCGAGTGATTTCTGTGAGCCGTTCGAGTAGGACGCCGACACCAGGCCGTCATCACCGATATCGACACCGATCAGATCACCTTCCGGACGACCGTTCTGGTCTTGCTTCAGCACCGAGAACGGTGACGAGTACTGCGTTGACGACGCATAGTCGATCGAGAACTGCAGCGTCGCGCCGGACGCACCGATGGTGGTCGACTTGAACGCGATCGACTCCTGCGGCGAAAACAAGTTACCGCCCGAGTCAAAGGTCAGTTCGCCCTTATCGAGGAAGATCGGCGACCACAGGTCGCGCGTTTCATCTTCGGAGAAGGTACCCGGGTCCGAGGTTTCCATACCGTCCCGGTCAACATACAGCGGGAAGCCGTCGGCATTCTTTGCCTGCGGTGGCTCGATCCACTTGCTGGTAGTGCCACGCGCTGACGGCAGATCATTCAGGCCCCAGATCGAGTTGGCCGACACCTTCAGGAAGGAGTTGTCACCGGTGGTACCGGTCGTAAACGTGAAAAACTTGTTATTGGTGCCCGGTGTCGTGCCGATCTCGACCTTCACGCCGGAAACCGTACGACCGTAGTTATCAGCCAGCGCATTGATCCGAGTCTCTAGCTCAGCGCGGAATTCCTCCATCGTATAGTCCGCCTTTTCCGGCATCTGGATCAGGCCGGTGACGTTATCGACGGTCACGACAAACTGGTTGTTGGAACCATCGACGCGGAATTTGTTATCGAGGTTGATACCGATGGTATTGCCCTTCAGGACCGCCGGCTCCGAGGTGATGCCGCGCAGCGGCGTGCCGGAAGTTTCGACCTTCGCCGCTTCGTCGCCGCGCTGCAGGCCGAAGAGCTGGAAGGCCATCGATGACGCTTTGGAAATCTCAATGCTGGAGGTGTCTCCGGTACTGCCAGAGCTGATCATGAAGCGGTTGTTGATTTCGTCGAACTTCACTTCGATACCAAAGCGACGCTCCGACTCACCGAGCACAGAACCACCATTAGGCAGAACTGCCGCCCCCCAGCTTCCGGTGCTGCTGTCAATGGTATTACTGACGCTGGTCAGGCCAAACAGAAAATTGTTGGCCGTATTGGCCGAGCGGATGCCCACTTCCGTATCATCCGCAGTTTTGAACGTGAAACTCTGCCGCACCGGATCGTAGCCGACGGTCACTGCGGACGGAAAATCAGTTTCCTTATTCACCTGGGCCTGAATCGCGTCAATCGCATCCTGCAGCCTGACCTTGGACAAATCTGCGATATCGAACTGATTTTCCGTCAGTGAAATCGTTTTTTCGATATCGCCCACTGTCAGCCGGAACAGCGGCGCAGTGGTATCGGTCTCGGCGTTTTTCAGAATCGAAAAATCATAATATTTCTCATCACCATAGGCTTTGTTGATCGCATTCGTCATTTCGCGCGCGATCTCAACACCCGTGAATTTCTTGGTTGACGCCAGTTCCCCGAGGTAGCTCAGGTCGACCGTGACCGGATCATTCGACCCATCCACATTGATGTCAAATACGATGCCGCCCGGGTTCATATCAACGCCTAACTGCATCGCCGACAGCGAGGTATCGGACGGAATCGCACCACTGACCGGCGCGGTCACGCGCAGCAGCTTACTGCCATCTGACAGCGACTCAATCGATGCGGTATATTTTTGCGTCGGTGTCTCGTTATTGATCGAGTCACGAACATCCTCCAGCGTGTCACCGGCATAGCTGTCAGAGCCGAGATTCAGCGTAAAGTCACCACTCAGATACTCAACATTGAAGTTGACCGCACGCGTGGTCTGTCCTTCTGCCGGGAACACGTGACCACTGCTGTTGAAATTGGCCGTCATCGAGAATTCCGGCACGATGAATTTTCCATCGACCGGCAATGCGCTGTCTTTCGGCAGGATCACCAGATCGCCCGCCATGTTGAGACTCGCACTGTAGTCGAGTGTCAGGTCATCATTAATGGTTTGCGCCAGCGCCTCCAGACTACCTTCTGTGACGGAACCGGTAATGGCCGTCAGCTTGTAGCTGGCGGGAATTTCTGTCGGCTTATTGTTGCCGCCGGTGATCAGTCCCAGCGTGAGCGTGGTCGGCGTCGTCGGGTCATCCAGTGTTGCGGTGTATTTGCCGTCAGCAGTGATGGCATTTGCCAGTTCGATCAGACTCTTACCGGTATAGGTGTCATTGCCGAGCACCAGCATGAAGTTTTCGGCGGTGGCAGCAGGCGTGAATACTGATTCGAGAATTTTGCTGACCGGTGCAGCATCGATCAGGGTCGGCGTCGCATTCGATGCGCCGCTGGTGAGCTCGACAGTGGTGCCATCAATCTCGGTCGGATCTCCCGCGTCACCGGTCACGGATACGGTCAGCGTACCGCCGGACATCGAGGCAGAAAAATCTCCGCCCGTGGTCGGATCGTTGATCGAATCGACCAGATCCTGCATGGTCGCGCCAGTGTACGTGGCGGTCGTAGCGCCGCCGATCGTCAGGCTGAAATCATTAGCGCCGGTGTCCGGCATGAACTTCACTGACGTGACGATCGTATCTTCGCTGGTCGGCGCCGTCTTCGTTCGGGTATTGAGCGTATAGCCATCCGCATTCACCACCGGGTTGTAGACTGCGCCTGCGGTCGGATTGTCGTCGATCAGCGAGCTGATCTTGGCCGGAAATTCGATCCCATTTTTCCATTCACTGGTCAGGGTGGTGCCGAGATTGCCGTTGTTGACGGTCGCCGGCTCAGAGGCAATCGGATTCTTCAGATCATCCAGATTGAACAGCTTGGTCACACCGCGCGCGATATCCTGAGGCGGGATGTCGCTCTCGTTACGCACTTCACCGTACTTGTTCACATACTGCTTTTCGCCGGACTTCTTGTCGGACGACTGGATCAGCAGTTCCTGCAGCTTGGTGTCACCAATGTACACATAGGTCTGCCACTTGTTGGTCGGATCATCGGTGGTCGCCGTCTGGGTCTTGCGGTAGTAGACCGTTGCCAAATATCCGTTACCACCGGCGTCATACACGGTCACTGCCGTCGTTTTGTTGTAAGTGGTCGGGTCATTGCGGTCGAATGGCAATGTCGGCACCTGGGCATCTGCCGGCAGGTTCAGACCAAGCTGGACCGCAGTTGTTGTCTTTGCGTCGCCGGTGGTCTTACGCGGAATCAGCAACTTGGACAGGTTGTCCATGTCCGCTTTGCCGGACGAGTCCACCGACGCGGCGATCAGCGCCTGACCGGCGGCGTTCACCACGTTGTACGAGTCGTTCAGCATGAACGTGCCGTTACGGGTGTAGATGTCTTGCAGGCCGTCGGCTGATTTCAACGGGAAGAAGCCGTCACCGGTAATCGCGATATCCAGCGAGTTCGCGGAGAACTGAATATTGCCCTGACTGAATTCCTGGCTCACCTGCTTCAGCGCGACACCCTGACCAATCACGGACGAGGCTTTCTGCAGCGGTGACGTCGCGAAAATATCGCCGAAGTCTGCGCGCGAGCGCTTGAAGCCGGTGGTGCCCACGTTGGCGATGTTGTTACTGGTCACGGACAGCTGCGCGGTAGCGGCATTCAGACCGGTCAACGAGGTATAGAAAGACATGGGGAGTTCTCCTGAATTGCTTGTGAGCTGGTGTTATTCGGTACCGATGCGCTTGACCTCGCTGATGCTGAGGTTCGTGCCATCGTTGAATTCGAGCTTCATGTCGCCGGTCGACTGGTCAGTCGTCACGCTGCGTACATAGGCCATGGTGCTGACTGCGGGCTTGCTGGTGGCGCCGAAGCGAGTCGAACTTGCCTCGATACGGTAGGCGCCATTGGCCGCTGCATTGCCGGCGTCGTCTTTGCCGTCCCAGGCGAATGCAAACTCGCCCTTCTTCTGCGCGCCCACCTGGCCGGTACGGACCAGCTGGCCATTCGCGTTGAATACTTTCAGCGTCAAGGTGTCGACATCGTTCGGCAAGGTCACGAAGCCATTGACGGCGTTACCGTCAAACACGGCCTTCCCATCCGAGATGGCGACGGTCTTGCCGATCATGCTGGATGCACCGGCGATCTGCGACGTTGACAGGGACTTGACCAGCGACTCCATCGAGCCTGACATCTTGGTTGTTGCTTCGAGCTGCGAGAACTGCGCGAGCTGCGACACAAATGCGGTGTTGTCCATCGGATCCAGCGGGTTCTGGTTCTGCAGTTGTGTAGTGAACAGGGTCAGGAAGGCCGTCTGGCCCATCTGATCGCCCTTGCCGTTCAGGACCGCGTCCTGTTGCTCCTGCTTGTACTGCGCGGTCGTCTTCAGATTCGACGGCAGCGTGTAGCTTGAGGTCGAATTCGCCGGACCGGTGGTGGTGGTTGTCATGGTTCAGTCGTCCTTAGGCCTTGACGATGTCGAGCGTGCGCAGCATCAGTTCGCGCGCAGTGTTCACGACTTCGACGTTGTTCTGGTACGAGCGCGAGGCCGCCATCAAATCGACCATCTCGTTCACTTCGTTCACGTTGGCCTGATAGACAAAACCTTCCTTGTCAGCCAGCGGGTTGTTCGGGTCATAGACCTTCGGGATCGGCTTTGTGTCGTCAACGATCTTGTCGACCTTCACGCCACCGACATACGGCGCTCCGCCGTGCGTCATGGAGTCATCCATCAGCGCCTTGAAGACGGTGCGCTTGCCGCGATACGCGAGATCCTCGCTACCGGCAGTGGTGCCGGCGTTGGCGAGGTTGGAAGCGGTGGTATTCATGCGGATCATCTGCGCATTGAGCGCAGTGCCGCCGATACCAAAAATATTATCGATAGACATAGGCATGATCGATTACTCCCCTCTCAAGGACTTGCGGATACCGCTGATACCGTCCTGCAGGAAGGTCAGCGTCGCCTGGAAATCGCCGGCGGCCTTACCGTACTTGGCCTGTTCCACGGTCAGCTCCACGGTGTTGCCGTCTACCGAGGCGTTGAACGGCGTGCGGTAGCGCATGCCGTCGTCTTCGGAGACTTCATCCGCAAATCCGAAATGCAGTCCATGCGTGTTGGCCATCAGATCGCTGGGCTCGAACTTCGCCATCACGGTCTTGAAGTCAAGCTCACGCGCCTTGAAGTGCGGCGTGTCGTCGTTGGCGATGTTGCGCGCGATGACCTCCATGCGCTTGTCGCGCACATGCAGGGCCTTCTCGTGAACACTCAATGCATTACCTAAAATATCCATGGGTCTCTTTCCTGCGCCCTGCAACGGAATGTCGACAGGACGCTCAAGTTTCCAGCTGTCGATCCGACCATTGCAAAGGCCGTGCCAAGCGGTGTTTTTGCGGGAATTCCGACGGATCGGAAGCGGAGGCGGCAAGAGCTTGCCGCGAATGGCGAGGCGATCGGCGGCAAGAATTTGCCACCGGCGGACATCACAGCGTCTTACATCGAAGAGAAATCGATACGCGCGACGGTGCTGGTGAAGTTATTCAGCCGTTCACGCGCGTTGGTCTTCAAACCGGCGATGATGGAATTGCGCGTGATGATGCCGCCAGCGTCGCGCCCTTCATATAAGTGGGCAGCCTGTTTGCCGGCGATGTTCAGCGGCGCGTCCGGACGTGTTTCGGCGCGCGCAGCCGGCGTCAGCACGGTCAGATACAGATCATCCAGCGAGGCTGGTCCGAAATCCTTCAACCGCGTGTCATTGAAATAGCGATCGACCAGATCGAGCTGATCGAGCACTGACAGGTTCATGATGTCTTTCGGATTCTTCCCGAAGCCCGCGCTGGCCGCGCCCCGCGTGCCACCGGAGCAGAACTGGATGATGCCGTGGCAGCTGCCATTGGAAGCGCGCGGATTGAGCCCATCGGATTCCATCAGGCTCATCTGCGCAAAATCGTCCGGCGAGAACTGGTGCCGCTTGCCCAGCGCGATGATCTTGTCCCGCACCGCCGCGATATCTGTCGGCGGCAGATAGCCCTTTGCGGCCGCGCGGTTCAGGGTTCGGTCCAGCATCGGCGTCTGCACGTTGTCGCCGTTCAGATTGAGCTGCGCACGCGCGACCTCGGCCTGCCGCAGCTGCAGCGCGGCCGTGGTGGTCATCTGCGCCATGTTGATCGCTTGTCCAGGCATGATGCGGTTGGCGTCATCGATCCCGTTTTCGCGCGCCACCGTGCGGGCCAGCTGCAAGATCTGCGAACTGTTGAACTGCCCCGCCACTTCACCGAGCTGGCGGCGGGTCAGGCTCATCAGCGTGTCGCCGCGCTGCACGGTGACCATCTGCATGTCATTCCTCAGTCCGGCCAGCGCCTGTCGAAACGCACCATTCGGCTGCGCGCGTTCGCGCGCACGGGTCTGCTCGGACGCGTCGGGCGCGACCTGACCGTTGAGTGATGGACGAATCTGCATTCGCGGCTCCTGTTGCGGGCTGGTATTGTTTTTGCACTTAACGGGTCAACTGTCGGAACTCCAACAGGTAAAACCCGCGATAACCAGGATTTAGCAAACCCCATTCCAGTTATTAGATCGGCTACAGAATGAAGAGCAAACCGCGCAAAACCGTCGCTGCATGGACGCTGATGCCGCTGATCGCGGTGTCGGCAATCCTGCACGCGGCCACACCGCAGGAACAAATGAATGCGGCGCTGATCGACTGGGTCGGCGCGCAGAATGGCGTACCAGCGTCTCAGGTGCAGGTGATGCCGCTGGATTCGCGCGTGGCCGTGCAGCCTTGCGCCGCCGGGTTCAGCTTTGATTATCCTTTTGTCAACCGCGAAAACGTGCGGGTGCGCTGCCTGAAGCCCAACTGGCAACTATTCGTGAAGGTCGGTTTTACGGGTAATTCGTCGCAGCCGACAACGGCCGCAGCCGCGAGGACGCAGCAGGCGGCGGAAATCCGACAGGTGGTGGTCGCGGCGACCAACCTGTCAGCGGGCCAGATATTACAGCGGGAGTCGCTCAAGTTAGTGCAGCTTGATGCCGAAAAAGTAAGCAGTAGTCATTATCTGGACCCGAACGGTCTGGAAGGCCAGGAAGTGGTGCGCGCGGTGCGCGCGGGCGAGCCGATCCGGCTGTCAGACTTGCGACCCGCCGTGCTGATCCGCCGTGGCGAGCAGGTGCTTCTGACCGTGGGCAGCCCGAAAACATTTGAAATCTCGGTAAAAGCCGAGGCGATGCAGGATGGCAAAATGGGCGAGCAGATCAAACTGCGCAATACCGAATCCGGCCGGACCTTGTCGGGCGTGGTGAGCGGCAAAGGCACGGCGCGGGGATTGTGATGCCGGTATTGCAAGAAAATTTTTTCAGCGGACCGCTAAAGTTTGTTCAAGTGAGTCCGATACTCGTTGTGACAGGAATAAAAGGCCGTTGGCCGAAAGCGAGAAAACATCATGAGTAATCCGATTTCAAGCATCTTTAGCGGCAGCCCGGCGCTGGACAAGGCTGCCTTGGACAAGACCAAGCGCAAGGCGCTGGAGCGTCCGCTCGACGGCCAGTCTGATCCGGCCAAGGCAGCCAGCGCACAGGTCGCCGCCGCCAAAGGCGATGAACTGATGCTGTCGCCGATTGCCAAGCAAGTGATGGCTGAGCCGGCATTCGATCGTGAAAAAGTCGAGGCGATCAAGCAGGCGATTCAGGACGGCAGCTATCCGCTGAATTCGCGTCGCATCGCCGAGAGCTTTGCGTCGATGGAAAAACTGATCGGTTGATCAAGATGACCGCCTCCCCGCTCTCCGCTGTGACAACGCCGGATGCCGAACTGACGGCAGCGCTGGTGCATGGCGCGGCGCTTAAGGCATTGCTAGAAAAAGAGTTCGATGCGCTACGTGAGCAGGACCTCGATCATTTCGAAGCACTACAGACTGAAAAATTAAAGATCTTTGAGGCACTCAGCCTGCTTGTCCCGCATGGCGGGGAAGATGACACGCTGGATCAACCGGAATGGCTGAGTTTTAGGGAAACGATCTCATCCTGTCGCGACCTGCATCGCAGGAACGAGCTGCTGATCACCCGCAAGCTCGATGCGATACGGGGCACGCTGCACACATTGCGTGGCTCAGACCCGACGGCATCTGTCGAGGTCTATGACCGGCTCGGTCGGATGTCGCGCATGCGCGGCGGGCGCGGTTACGAAGAGGCTTGATTCAGCGTTTCTCATCCCCCGGCTTCATATCCCGTAACCAGTAGGCCCAGGACAGCACCACCGCCACGGCGACATACAGGTCACGCGGTATCTCCTGCTCCAGATCCAGCCGTGACAACGCGGCGACCAGTTCCCGGTCTTCGGTGATATACACGCCCTGCCGCTTTGCTTCCGCAATGATGGCGTCGGCCAGCTCGTCGCGACCTTTCGCAGTGATGACCGGCGTGTCGCGCTTGCCGTAGGCCAGCGCCACCGCTTCCCGACTACGCGGGCTGCGCGTCGTCATGCGATCACATCCAGCACCGAACCGGGCGCGGCGGCCCAGCCCTCCGGCAGGCTCGGCCGTGCCGCGTTGAAGATGCGGAAGGAATCCATCGTCAACCCGGCCAGCGCCAGCCGCTTGGCCAGCGCATCACTGTGGCGCTGAGCCAGCCTGACCACAGAGGGTTTCAGTGCCCACATCATCAGGTCCACATGCGCGGCCCGAGATACGGAGGTCTTCATCCAGATTTCGCCAAGCACGTCATTGTGCGTATGAATATCGACTGAAAACGGTGGCCGCTCCTGACCCGGGCGACGCGGCGGACGGAAGAACTTGATCTCGACCGGATTCGTATCCCGAAAAGGCAGCACCATCGAGAACGACAACTCGCCTCGGCTCTGGGCCGCCAGCGATTCAACCTGTGCGGCCTCGATATCATCGACGGCTTTTTTCAGCTGGCTGACCTGCGCCGGCTCCTTGTCGCCGAGCGCGCGTATCAGCTTGCGCAGCAGCGATTTCGCATCCGGCGACGGCGACATCTGACTACGTCCGAGCAGCGCCTCGAGCCAGAAACCGGAGGACAGTACCGCGCTCTGTAATCCATCCGGCGTCAGGCCGCGCATCGATAGTTGCAGCCGTTGCACCTGCGCCGCCAGTTCGCCGCTGGCGCCGGATTGCAGCAGCGCGCGCAGCGCGGCGGGTGCGAACAGGTCGAGCAAGGTGGGGGACATCGGCGGGCGTAAGGACAGGGCCAGCAGTCGCGACACGGCCGGCTGGGCGCTGTCGTCACTCGCCGCGACGGACGGCGCGGACGCGGACGCCGACGCGCCGCGATCCACCGCTTTCAGGGTCCAGCCGCCGGCACTGCGATTGGCGCGCAGCCAGACCTGCTCGCCGGGACGAAAACGCAGCCCCGCGGGCAATTCGAAACCCTGGCCGTTGACCATCAGTTGCAGGACCTCGCCACGCAATTCAATGGCGCCCTGAATGATCTGGCCGTCACGCAGGCCTAGCTGCTGCGCAATCGGCAACTGGAGCGGTATCGTACGACCGTCCAGATAAATGGGATTCAGACGACCCGGGAGGGCCGTCTGTTCGGTGCCTTGCAGTAAGGGGTTCACGGCAGGCGCCGCTGCTCACCTGTCAGGGGAAGCGCACCCATTTCTTCTTCTCTTCCGCAGACACCTCCATCGCCGGGCCGTTGTATGCCACATTCGGGGCCTGGCGCGGAATCGCGATCGGCGGATTCAAATCGCTCGCCGTCGATGCAATCGTCGGCGCAACCACCGGTGCAGACGCATGCAGTTCAGCGGCTTTCACCTGCTTGAGCTCAGCCTGCGGCGCCGGATCACCCAGCACGACCTGACGCAGCACGGCCGCGCTCGGCACGTTGAGGGTCGAACCGGGCTTGAGCTTCACAGCCTTGACCGCTGACATCAGCTGCGGATTGGCGCGGGCAAAGGCTTCACGCATCACTTCCATCGAGAACGGGCTGTTCGGCATGGTCTTCTTGATCACGCGGTCGAGGTTGTCACCGCTCTTGACCTGATAAGCGGTACCCATCGCGCTGCCGCGCAGCGAGTCACGCGCAACGGCGGCCAGCGAAGGATCGGTCACGGGCTTCGGTGCTGCAGCGGCTTTTTGCTTTTTTGCGGCCGGCTTGTTATGCGCCGGCAGCAGCGACTTGTCGATCACGGCGATCTTTTCGGCTGGCTTGTCGGCGGCCTTGTCAGCGACTTTCTCATCGTGCTTGTCGCCATGCTTATCGCCATGCTTGTCAGCCGCCTTGTCCGCTGGCTTAGCCGCCGGCTTCTCAGCGACTTTGTCGGCAGGCTTTTCAGCGGACTTCTCAGCTGGTTTGTCGGCTGGCTTTGCAGCGACGCCTTCATCAAACTTTTTCGGCTCGGCCTTCGGCGCGAACGCCTTCGGCACCGCATTTTTCGGATAGGGCTTGGACGGCAGATCCGGCTCGGCCGGTGCGTCAGCCTTTGCGTCCTTGCCCGCATCGGCTTTCGGCGGATCTTTCGGCGGATCATTGGCGAGCGCCGCACCGCTGCACAGCAGCGCGAGACAGGCGATTACAAGCTGGCGTTGAACGAGTGTCATGTTCCTCTCCGGATGATGATGTGTTCAGTACTTAAAAGGGGGTAGCTACCCAGTCGCCCGACCGGCCGGCGCTGGCGGCACCCGCCAGTTTCTTGACCAGCGCGCGGTCATGACCGACGGAGACCACTTCAACCAGCGCGAGATGCTCGCCGCTGTCCGGCTCCAGGATGCGCGCCGGCACCTGCTCGCGATTCATCAGCAGCAGCTGATCGCCGACCGACAATCCCGCTACCTGTCCGCCGTTGATGACCCACAGCTGCTTGGTTTCCTGCAGCACATTGAAGGCCTGCGGACGGCAGCCAAAATCATCATCCAGCCGTTGCTGCCAGCGCTCGACGACTTTGTCGAGCTCGGTCAGCAAGCCAGTCGGCAGCGGCTGCGAGTTGTGCGTGATTTTTTGCTCGGGGAAGAACAGTGGCACTGCATCCTGCCAGATCAGTCGCTGATTCTGGCGCTCGACGACCGACAGACGCAGCACAAAGGGAACCGGATCAAGCTTCTTCGGCTCATCGAGCAGATAATCTTTCGCTGTCCTGACCATCTCGCCGACGCGCTGCTCGCGGTTCATTTTCGGGCGCACCGGCTCGACACCCAGCGCGCCGGCAGGCAGCACTTCGATCAGCATCTGATAAGGCGCCACCTCCGGCGCATAGCCGATCAGCTGACGCTCATAACTCGTACCCGGCGCCTTCGCCGAGACCGACATTGACCATTTGCGGCTCGCCGTGGTCCGCGCGGCAAAACGCGAACGGGTCTGCTGCAGGAAGGCCTGCCAGTAGGCCTGATCGGCACCACTGGCGGCAATACGCAGTGCGGCATCCAGCGTCGCCTCACGGCGGTAGCGTTGCTGGTTAGCGCGGCAGACTTCGGCGTCGGGCGTAACACCTTTGCCCTCGGCGACGATGGCCGCCGATACACCCTCTTCCACCGTCAGATAATTCAGCACGCGCACATTGCGCACTTTGATGTCCGAGGTGATGCGGGTGTTTTCGTGCAGCTTGCCGCTGTCATCGACCCAGGCCGCATTGCGAACGCGGGTCTGCCCTTCCATCGCGGCGCTGATCAGCGCGTGCTGCAGGGCCTCGAGTCGTTTTTTCGGCTCGGTGGGCAGCACGCTGTCGGCGGGCCAGGCGGTGGTAACCGCGCCGGCCAGCGGCAGTGCGAGCAACAGGGAGAACAGGCGCGTGCGCATGATCGGCTCCGGGTTCGTGACGGCGGATTAACGACGGCGGGCCGAAGCCAGCTGCGACAGGTACAACACGCGCAGATCGTTGACGACGCGACCATCCAGCGATAGCGTGGTCTCGTAGGTGTCATCGCCGATCGGTGTGATCGACTCCAGCACCGCGCCGTAAATGATGCCCTGCACGCGCGTACGGAAGGTATCGCTGGTGATCATCATTTCAGCCACCGTCGTTGTGGCATCGAGCTGCTGGCCATAGACCTGTTCCGTCAGTGCGCGATAGGCGTCGAGCTTGGAAGCACGAATCGCCATCAGACGCTGCTGCGCGGCGTTCTTGTGGTTCTGGGTGCTGATCACCGCATAACCAGTCGCGCGGATCGTTGCATTGCGCTCAGCCATCGGCGTGATCATGCTGACCGCATCATCCCGCTGCGCCGGCGCGGGCGCGGCGGCTACCGGCGCAGCGGCCGGAGCAGGTGCCGGCGCAGGAGCCGGCGCAGGCTGCACATCGGCAGCTTTGACTTCAGCTACCGCCGAAGCATTGTCGGCAACCGCCACCGACGGGACGGTCTCGCACGCCGACATCAGCATTGCGAGCGTCAGCATTGAGCATTTGGACATCTTGTTCATGTTTCACCCCTTTTTGTTGTTCAGCAGCGAACAGGCAGCCGATTCATCTGAGCGGCTCCCCGGCGTTGCCGGAGGGAACCTTTTCTCATGATGCCGGATCAGGTTTCCATTTTCACCGCTTGCAAAACAATTAACGCAAGGCAATGCGCCTTCGTTCCCACGGGTTATCGGCAGGCAGTTACGGTTCTTTAATCGCAGGCCACGCCAAAGCCTGGAGATCGGCGGAAAACAGGCGGAAAAACCGGGGTTCAGGTGGCACATCAATTGCTTAGTAGTAACGCGTGGAAACCTATCCAAGCCTGTATTAATTTGTAAGCTATTGATTTAAGACAACTTTTAATTATGAGCAGTCTCTCCATGTCAACAATTCGACAGCGTTTGTCGGGGTTCGAGTTCAAAGGACTCGGCATCCCCTTCCTCGTCCTGTTGATTATGGGCATGCTCGTGATTCCGCTGCCGCCGGTGCTGCTGGACGTGCTTTTCACGTTCAATATCCTGATTTCCATCATGGTCATCATGGTCGCGATCGGCACCAGCAGGCCGCTGGAATTCTCCTCCTTCCCATCCGTTCTTCTTTTTGCAACGATGCTGCGCCTCGCGCTGAACGTCGCATCGACCCGGGTGATCCTGGTCAATGGCCATGAGGGCGAGCATGCCGCGGGCGCGGTGATTGCCGCTTTCGGTGAATTCGTCATTGCCGGCAACTATGTGGTCGGCTTCATCATTTTCGTGATCCTGATGATCATCAACTTCGTGGTCGTCACCAAGGGTGCCGGCCGCGTTTCGGAAGTCAATGCCCGCTTCACGCTGGATGCGATGCCGGGTAAGCAGATGGCGATTGATGCCGACCTGAACGCCGGCTCGATCACGCAGGAACAGGCCAAGACCCGCCGCGACGAGATCGCGCAGGAAGCGGATTTCTTCGGCTCGATGGATGGTGCATCGAAATTCGTGTCCGGTGACGCGCTCGCCGGCTTGCTGGTTCTCATTATTAATATCATCGGCGGACTGGCGATCGGCATGGCCCAGCATGGCCTCAGCTTCGGCGACGCCGGACGGCTGTATGTGCTGCTGACCATCGGCGACGGTCTTGTCGCGCAGATTCCGTCGCTGTTCTTGTCGCTGGCCACTGCGATCATCGTCACCCGTGTGACGACCTCGGAGTCAATGACGGATCAGGCGGTGTCGCAACTGTCGAATCCGTCAGCCTTGTTTATTAGTGCGAGCATCCTGACGATCCTGGGTATCGTGCCAGGCATGCCGCACGTGGTGTTCCTGCTGCTGGCACTGGTGGCTGCCGCACTCGGCTTCCTGCTGGTGCGCGGCGATGAGATCGCAGCGCTGGAGACCGAGCAACAAGCCGCCGAACAAAAAGTGGAAGCGCCGAAGGAACTGGGCTGGGACGATGTCGAGCAGGTGGACCTGATTGGCCTGGAGATCGGCTACGGCCTGATCCCGCTGGTCAATCCGGAAACCGGTGGCCAGTTGATGCCGCGCGTCAAAGGCGTGCGCAAGAAACTGTCGGCCGAGCTGGGCTTTCTGGTGCAGCCGGTACGCATTCGCGATGCGCTCAATCTCGACCCGGATGTCTATCACATCGTCCTGAACGGCGTGGTGCGCGGTAAAGGTGAAATCCGGGCCGGCTCCGAACTCGCGATCAACCCGGGCAAGGTTTACGGCCAGCTCGAAGGCATGCCGACCAAGGAACCGGCGTTCGGCCTCGATGCCGTGTGGATCGATCCGTCACAGCGCGACTACGCGCGTACGCTCGGCTACACCGTGGTTGATCCGGCGACCGCGATCGCGACTCACCTGAATAAAGTCTTGCGTGAAAACTCGTCCGAGCTGCTGTCGCATGACGAGACGCAGCAATTGCTGGACAAGCTGGCGCAGAAGTCGCCGAAGCTGGTCGAGGATCTGGTGCCGGGCAAGATGGCGCTGGGCGTGATTACCCGCACCCTGCAGCATCTGCTGAACGAAGGCATACCGATCCGCGACATGCGCACCATCATCGAGACACTGTCCGAGGCGGCGGCGAAAACGCAGGATCCGGAAGCACTGTGCAGCCATGTCCGTCCGAAACTCGGCCGCATGATCGTGCAGGAACTGATCGACGCGCAGGACAACCTGCCCGTGATGACGCTTGCGCCCGATCTCGAACAATTGCTGCACAACGTCTTGACCAATGGCGCGCCCGGACAGAGCGTGGTGATCGAGCCCGGCCTAGCCGAGAGCCTGTTCTCCGCACTGCGCGAAGCGTCCACCACGGTCGAAGACCAGGGCAATCCGGCAGTACTCGTGGTCGCTCCTTCGATCCGACCGTGGCTGTCAAAGATGGTTCGTCACCGCATCCCCGAGATGACGGTGCTTTCTTATACCGAGATTCCCGATGACCAGGCGGTCAAGGTGATCTTCACGGTTGAAGCACAGAATAAATCCTGATCAGGACTGTAATCATGGAACTCAAACGCATCCTTGCCAAAGATCTGCGCCGCGCGACGGAGCAAGCCGTCAAGCTGTACGGTGAAGACGTGCTGGTTATTTCGAACGCCAAAGTCAACGGGCAGGTCGAAGTGATCGTCGCGGTCGACGTCGCTGCGCAGCACGATCACGAGCCCTGGATCGAGCGCCGCCCTGCTGCCGGCGAGGATAGCGAGCTGTTCCAGGTCGCGCTGAAAGAAAGTCTGCGTGAGCAGAGAGAGCTGGCTGATACGGACGAGGATGACGTCACCTATGAGCCCCTGCTCCGTAAAAAACCTGCGGTCGCCGAAGTGATCCATTCGCATGATCAGCGCGCTGCAGATCATCGCGACTATATTCGCGGCCGTGAAATCGTCGATCTCGTGCGCGATGAGCTTGCAGCTATTCGTAAAGAATTCAAGATCGCGCAGCGCGCGGCGGCCTGGCAGGCCGAATCGCCGGCCAAGAGTGCCGTGAAACCGCTGGTGGCGGCACTGGCCGAGGCCAGTATTCCGGTTTCGCTGCGCACGCTGCTGGTCGATCAGGTCAGTGGCATGAATGATCTGCAGCTGGCGCGCGACGCACTGCACGCACAACTGTCCGGCAGCATGGGTGAGCACTGGGCCAAGCTGCCGCAGCGCGGCCTGCACGCGATCGCCGGACCGGCTGGTGCGGGCAAGACCATGATGGTCGCCCGCCTCGCACGCGCAGCGGCAGAGCGCAAAGGTCCGGAATCGGTCGCGGTGATTTCCTACTGTGATCAGCGCGCCGGTGCATGGAGCCAGATCCAGATGTTGTGCGCGCAAGCCGGCGTTGACTGCCTGCGCGCGAATGACACCGACACACTCAAAACGCTGCTCGCCGAACTTGGCGGGCGCCATCTGGTGCTGATCGATACACCGGGTGTCGAAGTATTCAATCGTCTTGAACAGATCCGATCCTGCTCGGCTGATATCGGCTGCCATCTGGTGCTGCCGGCCGATGCGTCCGGCACCACGGTGCGCAAATATCTGGTCGACTCGAAATTTTCTTGGAGCAGCCTGATGGCTTCGCGCATGGATGAAGCGACGCAACCCTGGGCGCTGATTCAGGTGCTGTGCGAAAAGCCGGTGCCGCTGTCGGCCGCATCGCACTCCCCTGCGGCGACCGACGGTGCTCAGGTGCTGACCGCGAATGAACTGGTCACACTGGCGATCCGTGGCCTTGCGGTTGAGGTGCCGCTGGTGGCCGACGAGCTGGTCGATGACCTGATGAATGACTTATCCGATCCCTCTGTTGTGACCGCCGCACAGGCGCTGGTCGCGCGCACCGAGAAGATGGCCCATGCAAGCTAAGACAAACCAGACCAAGCGCCGCACCGAAGTGATCGGCATCGCCAGTGGCAAGGGCGGCGTCGGCAAGACGACGATGTCGTCGAACCTCGCGGTGGCGCTGTCGATGATGGGCAAACAGGTGATGCTGCTGGACGCTGATCTCGGTCTGGCGAACGCGCAGATCGCGCTCGGCTGCCAGACCCAGTACAACCTGTCGCATGTGATCGCCGGCGAGAAGTCGCTGAAAGAAATCATCGTCACCTCCCGTCAGGGCGTGAAACTGGTGCCCGGCGCGTCCGGCGTGCACCAGATGGCCGGACTGTCAGCCGCCGTGACGGCCGGCATCGTGCAGGCCTTCTCCGAACTGGATGACGACATTGATTATCTGATCGTTGATACCGCTGCCGGTATTGCGCCCTCCGTGCTGGCCTTTATGGAAGCCTGTCAGCGACGCTTCATCGTGGTCAAGGATGAGCCGTCATCGATTGCGGATGCGTACGGCATCATCAAGGTGATGACGCGCGACCTCGAGCTGGATGAAATCTATTTAATACCGAACATGGTCGACAGTCAGGCCGCCGGCGCGCAGCTGTACCGGCGCGTTAATGAGGTCTGCGATCGTTTTCTGGGCAAGACCCTGCAATACCTGACATCGATCGAGGCCGACGAGCTGGTGCTCTCGGCGCTGAAAAAGTACCAGTCGGTGCTGGAATTCGCTCCCGGCAGTGCCGGCGCGCGGGATTTCCGACGACTGGCCGACGCCATCACCAATCTCCCGGAGATCAGCCACGCCTCAGGCGGACTGCAATTCTTCATGGAGCGACTGGTGAAGCAGAAGCCCGGAGGCTAAACCATGCCACCCTCGATCCGACTATACGAACAGACGGGAGACCGCGGCGAAGAAGCGCTGATCATGGAGCATATGGCCATGGTTAAACGCATCGCGGTTCACCTGAAGGCAAGGATCCCCCCCTTCATGGAGGTGGACGAGCTGGTCCAGGTCGGCATGATCGGCCTGATTGAAGCGGCTCGCTCGTTCAATCCGACCAAGGGCGTCGCCTTCGAGAGCTTCGCGCACACCCGCATCCGTGGCGCGATGATTGATGAAGTACGACGGTTATCCTTCCTGCCCCGCTCGGCGGTGGCCTTTAACAAGTCGCACAGCACCGCGAATCAGGCGCTTGCGTCTGAACTTGGTCGCGCACCGACGCAGGCTGAGCTGGCCGAGTTCATGGGTATTGAGCTCGATACCTTTGAGAAGGATCGCGGCGCCGCGCGTCAGTTCGAGACCTACTCCATGGAGGTGGTGGCTGACGAAGTGATGAGTCTGCCGGAGCAAACCAGCCGGCAGCCGGAAGCGATTGTTGAAGAAGCCGAGATGATGGAAGCGCTGACCGATGCAATCGATGCGCTGCCGGAACGGGACAAGCTGGTGATCTCGCTGTATTACGTGGAAGAGCTGAACCTGCGCGAGATCGGCGAAGTATTGGGCGTGTCGGAATCGCGCGTATCGCAGATTCTGTCCGCGAATATAAAAAAGCTGAGAACGCAATTGCACACTGAACCGGCAATGCGCTGAAACAGGCACTGATGAACCCGAAGAGATTCCCATGGGGCCACAAATGAATACCATCCTGCTGCTGCTGATCTTCACCGGTCTGGTCGGCACGCTGCTGGTCGTTTTTTTCATGCTCGACCGCATCAACGAGCTGCACAAGCACGCCGATATCAAGAAGGGAGAGCTCGACCCGAAAGCTCTGTTCGGCGGTCTGTCTGGCAAGAATTTGTGGGACGCACTGATTGGCGTGCCGATGCCGGGCTGGGACCAGAAAAAGATTGCTGCGATGCGTCCGCGTTATGAAATCGTGCTGCAGAAGCATCTCGAACTGCTGTTCGAAGACGGCAAGCTGGATGCCCGCGAGGGTTATGCGATGCCGATCCGCTGTGATCGCATGGTGCCAACGCTGCGCGGTGAAATCGAATCCTGGATACCTCATGAATTCGCCTCTGGCATTTACCGCGCCGGTTTCGCGATTGCAAACACACCGGAAGACGGGCACGAGCTGATCCGTCAGCAGATCGACATGATTGGCGACGCACTGTTCGCCGCCACCGGCCTGCCGGCGCATCCGCTGTCAGGCACGCTGTTGCCGCATCTGGACCGTCCGGAGCCGGAAATGGATGACGAGTTGCCTGACGATGCAGCCACGACCGGCGAAGCATTGCCGGACGATACCAACACCGCCGATGAGCCTGCGCTCGCCGCACTGCCGGCGCCGGACGCACCCGACCTGATCACGCCCGAGCTCAACGCGCCACCCGAGCCGGTTGTGGTCGCGACCGAAGCTGGCGCAAGCGCCGCTGATACCGCAGCAACGATGGCGCCGGTGTCTGCACCGGACACCGCGCCTGCTGCGGCGCAGGTCGTCGCAGCCGCAGAAACGACGGCGACTGCGGACGGCGACGAGACCCAATCCAAGGCCCAAGCCAACGCTAACGCCTGATGGCAAGCGGCACCTGAGCACCGGTCGCACAGCGATCGGCGTTCAGTCGCCGCTGATACCCTTCAGCGGCAAGTTCTTGCCGCTTTTCATTCCGACGACAACGGGATATCGCTTTCCCGGTCGCCGACCTAAAGCTTCCTGCTGAACTGCCGATACATGCTCAGACGCAATGATCCTCTTGGAGCGACTGAATATGAACCTCAGACAACGTGCACTGGCCAGCTACGGCGACGTGAAAGTAACCACCGGCGTGGCAGGTGCCGATAATGTGCAACTGATCCAGATGCTGTTCGACGGGCTGATCGAAAGCCTGGCGACTGCCAAAGGTCACATCGAGCGTGGCTCGATCAACGAGAAATCCAAAGCGCTGGCGCGCGCCGGCCGCATCGTGGTCGGCCTGCAGGGCGCGCTGGATTTCGACAAGGGCGGCGACATCGCCCGCAACCTGAATGATCTGTATTCCTATGTCACCCGTCGCCTGTTCCATGTGAACGCGCACAACGACCTCGAAGCCCTGGCCGAAGTCCATAACCTGATGAGCGAAATCCGTGGCGCGTGGGCGATGGTTCCGCAACTGGTGCCGCCGGCGCAGCGCGTGGCTGCGTATAACTGATTCAGCGGCAGGCTAGCCGAAGCTTCTCCAGCCGGTCCCGCCGCGTCCACGCGGCGGGATTTTTTTTGCCTGCCGCCCTGACCAGGCTGAGCTGTCACGGTTTTTGCATTACAGAGCGCAAGGTTCTCAACGCCAAGGATGCAAAACCCGATGACTTCCGTACTGAATTCGTCCAGCCAAACCGCCCATGCGGTAAAAAGGCCTGATAAATCAATCCCTTCTGCGAAGCACGGTGGTCATGCCACCGATCCTTCCGGCGAATTTGGCGCGCTGTTTGGCTCGCTGATGGAGGCAGCACCGGGGCAACATCTTGCCGCCCCCGCTGCCGCCGACGGCAAGACTTCACCGAAAGTCGCCGGCCTCGCTGCCGAGGTACTGGGCCCGTCCGTCCACATCATTACCAGCGCAGAACCCGCAATAAGCGATGACAGCCTGATGGCTTTCGCGCGCTCGCAGGGGATGGATGAAGAAGCGCTGGCGATGATCTTCGGCCGTCAGGCTGCGGCCACAGACTCGGCGATGACGGGCGACATGCTGCCCACTGCCGAAGCCTCGGCCACCGATGTGCTGACCGCCGCCACGCTGCGCAACCGATCCGCGCTGTCATCGCTGGCCAGCCTGTCTCCGCAAGAGGCGGCCAAGGCCAATGCGGCGCCCGATGCTGCCGCTCAAGCCGGCGGCGCGATTGAACTGGGCGCCGATGCCCGCATCAGCTGGCAACTGGGCGATGGCTCAAATAGCCAGAAACCCGCAGCTGAATCCCTGCCAACCCCGATGTTCGGCCTGAACGGCATGCGCTCCCTGCTGCAATCGCAGGAGGGGAAGACTGCCACCGCCAAGCTTGAGCAGGCCGTGCATCCGGAAGCACCGAACCAGTCGCTGGCCGCCAGCCTGATCCTCGGCGCATCCGAGGCCAGCCAGTCCGCGAAGCGCCTGCAAATGAAACAAGTGAGCCAGCGCGCTGAGCGGATAGCCGATACCCTGCAACCGGCACTGGCGGTCAAAGACCCCCTGGCAGTGAGCGACGGCGACTCGCCGCTGGAAAGCCTGACCATCGATACCGGCCTGCCGGAGACTGATCTGCAGCTGCTGCTGCAACAGCGCCAGCCGGACGGCGGCCAGTCGGCCAATGATGATGGCCTGCCGGCAGCAGCCAATGCCGACGCGCCGCGCAGCGACATCGCCGAACGCGCAGATCAATACGACAAACTGTCGCAACGACTCGGCGAGGCGCTGGGTCAGCGACTGGCGGCGCAGATTGCGAAGGGCGACTGGAAGGTTGAGATGGCCTTGCGTCCGATCGATCTGGGCAAAGTCGATATCGAATTGAGAATGCACCAGGGCGAGCTGCAGGCCAGCTTTCATGCCAGCGAAGCCAGCACGCGCGACCTGATCATGAACGGCCTGCCGAAACTGAAGGAAGTACTGGCTCAGCTTGGCATGGAGGTTGCTAATGTTGATGTTAACGTAAGGCAAGAAAGCCAAAGTGGCGGAAATCCGACACCCGGCCAGCCATCCCCAGGGATCGCAGCCGTTGGAAACCGGGGCCGCAGCGACGAGGCAGCCGCCCCCGGCGAGCTACCCGCCGCCCGCAGCGTGAAGCTGTCGGACAATGGGCTGGACTTGCTGGTGTAATCAAACGAACACGTAGTCTTGATAGTTGGAGGATGTGATGGCTGAAGAAGCTGCAGCAGCACCCGAGGGACAACCGGAAGGCGAACCGAAGAAAAAAGGTCCGCTCCTGAAAATCATCCTGATGGTCGTAGCCGTGCTATTTCTGATCGGCGCGTCGGTCGGCGGCACCCTGCTGGCCACCGGTTTCTTCTCGAAGAAGGAACAGGCCAAGGAAGCCGTGGATGCGCAACTCGACAAGCTCGAGGGCGAGCATGGCGGTGGCGATGGTCATGGCGACGGTCACGGCGCTCCGGCAGACGCCCACGGTGCGCCTGCTGACGCACACGGCAAGCCGGGAGCGGAAGCGCCGGCCAAAGAACTGGTCTCGCCGGATGCTGACAGCACGCGCTGGAAGTTCAATTACTATTCGCTCGAAAAGCCGATGCTGTCGAACCTGTCCGGCTCGCGCAAGGTCATGCAGGTCACGCTGACCGTCATGACTCACTATGATGACCGCGTGATCAAGAACATCAAGACGCATGAGCTCGCCCTGCGCGCCGGCATCCTCGATGTGATGCGCACCAAGACCGAAGCTGACATCAAGGACCCGGACTTCCGCAAGCAACTGGCCGAAGAAGTGCGTGTCGTCATCAACTCGCTGCTCGAGAAGTACGAAGGCTTCGGTGGCATCGAGGAAGTGATGTTCAGCGAATTCGTCGTCCAGTAACGGCACCGGATCACAGGAAAGACTGACGTCATGGCTGATACGACCAACCTGCTGTCACCGGAAGAACTCGCGGCGCTCGCGGCGGGCATCGACGACGGCTCCATCGCGGTCGACACCGGCTTCAACCTGACCACACGGGTCAAGAAGCACGATCTGGCCAGCGAGGACAGCACGCTCGGCGTGAACACTTCGTCGATCGAGATGATCAACGAGCGCTTCGTGCGACTGTTCCGTCTCGGACTGATGGAGGTGCTGCGTACCAGCCCGCGTATCAATCCGTCGCGCGCGCAGATCGTGCGTTTCGGTGATTACCTGAAAGACCTGCGTCCGCCGCTCGCAGTCAACACCATTCGCATCAACCCGCTGCGCGGGTTCTCGCTGGTGACCATTGAGCCGACGCTGGTGTTTTCGGCACTCGACAATTTCTTTGGCGGTACCGGATCCGGCATGCCGGGCAGCCCGCGCCGTCGCGCCACCGACAAGGAAGGTGAGCCGCTGCCGGCCAACTGGCTGCCGCCAACGCGTATGTTCACGCCGACCGAATCGCGTATCGTGAAGATCATCCTCGAGGTGTTCTTCCGCTCGCTGCGGGAAGCCTGGGCACCACTACTGTCGGTAGATTTCGATCATGTCGGCTCGGAGATCAATCCGCAGTTCGCACAGATCGCTGACGAAAACGATCTGGTGATCATGTCGCGTTTCGAAACCGAGAGCGCCGGTGGCGTGAAAGGTTTCGTCGACCTGGTCTATCCTTACGCATCACTGAAACCGCTGCGTGACCTGCTGCGCAATCGCGTGCAGGCTGACGGCAGCGAAGAATCCGATCAGAAGTGGCGCAACGAACTGACCACAGCGGTCGGCGATTCGCTGCTCGAGATCCAGGTACTGCTGGGCACTGTGGTCGATCATTACGAACGTGTGCAGAACATGAAGGAAGGCGACCTGCTCTTCTTCAAGAAGCCGGAACTGGCCACGATGATGATCGGCGGCCTGCCCGCTTTCGAATGCCAGGTCGGCATGTCCGGCCCGAACGTCGCCGTCCGCATCGAGCAGGCGACCAGCCCCGAAACACTCTAACGAGCGAGGAAGCACCATGAGCGACACACCCGTCCAGGACAACGACAACGCCGTCGCCGACCCACAGGCCGGCGCGATGCCGAACCATCACATCAATCCCGAGGTGCTGCAAAACATCTCGGTTGCGATCAAGGTGGAAGTCGGCCGTACTAAAATGAAGATTCGTGACTTGCTGCGCCTGACGCAGGGCTCCGTTGTCGAGCTCGAGCGCATCGCCGGCGAGCCGCTGGACCTGCTGGTCAACGATACCGTTGTCGCGCAGGGCGAAGTCGTGCTGGTTAATGACCGCTACGGCATCCGCCTGACCCGCGTGGTGCCGGCGTCGGACCGCATGAAAAACCTGTAAACCGAACCGAAGGATCTGCGGCATGGCCTCCTCCAACTGGTTGTACATCGCGATGAACTTCGCGATCGTCCTCGCGCTGCTGGGAGGCGTGCTGTATGTATTGAAGCGCATGCAGAACGGGAATCTGCTCGGTCATGCGCAACGCAAGATCCGCGTTGTCGAGGCGATTTCAGTCGCGCCGCGCCAGAAAGTGGTGCTGCTGCGCGTGAAAGATCAGGATGTGCTGATCGGCGTATCGCCGCAACAGATCAATCACCTCGCCTCCTTCGCGCTGACCGCTGAAGAAGTGATCGCCGAATCAACGCCGCAGGCTGAAGGCCATGACGGCGCCAATTCGCTCACGCCGCTGGCGCGCCGCCTGTCGGAAATGCTGAAGGCAGCACAGAACAAGGACAAGGTCTGATCATGACGCGCCGAATCCTCTTCGCTTTTCTGCTCCTGCTGCCAGCACTGGTACCGGCTTTCGCTGTCGCGCAGGGCATGCCCGTCGTGACAGTGGCCACCGGCAAAGGCGGTGTGCAGGCCTATAGCCTGACGCTGCAGCTGCTGGCGCTGATGACGGTACTCACGCTGCTGCCGTCGATGCTGCTGATGATGACTGCGTTCACCCGCATCATCATCGTGTTCTCCATTTTGCGTCAGGCGCTCGGCACCGGACAGACGCCGCCGAATCAGGTATTGGCCGGTCTGGCGCTGTTCCTGACTCTGTTCGTGATGCAGCCGGTGATGACAGATGTGTATAACAACGCGATCCTGCCCTATATGAACGAGGGGATGGCGTTCGAGCAGGCGCTGGAAAACGCAGAGAAGCCGATCCGCGGCTTCATGCTGGCGCAGACCCGCGAGGAAGATATCGCGATGTTCATGGAAATTGCCCGTAACAAGGGTGAGCTCGAAGGACCGGAATCGGTACCCTTCACCACCCTGGTTCCCGCTTTCGTGACCTCGGAGCTGAAAAGCGCGTTCACGATTGGCTTCCTGATTTATATCCCGTTCGTCGTGATCGATCTGATCGTATCTTCCGTGCTGATGTCCATGGGCATGATGATGCTGTCGCCGATGATGATCTCGATGCCGTTCAAGCTGATGCTGTTCGTGCTGGTCGATGGCTGGAGCATGCTGATGGGCTCGCTCGCATCGTCTTTCGCGATGCCCTGACAAGAATTAAAAGGACCCTCATGGAAATCGCCACCGTCGTCGATCTCGGCCGCAGCGCCCTGTGGGCTGTATTGCTGATCTCCGGACCGCTGCTGCTCGTCGCGCTGGGCGTGGGTCTGTTCATTGGCGTCATTCAGGCAGCGACCTCGATCAACGAAGCCACGCTGTCCTTCATTCCGAAGCTGCTGGCACTCGGCGTATCACTCGCGCTGTTCGGCGGCTGGCAAGTCGCGATGATGGTCGACTACACGCGCGACATCTTCAAGCGCATTCCTACGCTGTTCTCCTGATTTAACTTTGATGGGCGCCGACTCGCCATGACCCTACTCGCTGCGGATATTGTCGGACGCTTCTACACCTTCCTGTGGCCGATGCTGCGCATCTCGGCGCTGCTGATGGCAGCGCCGCTGTTTTCGCTGGATGCGCTATCGATACGCGTGCGCATCATGCTCGCGCTGGTGGTCACCTTTCTCGTCTATCCGCTGGTTGACTGGCCCGTGATTGATCCGATCAGCGCGAACGGCCTTGTCCAGATCGTGAATCAGTTGTTTATTGGTGCGATGATGGGACTGATGCTGCAGGTCGCCGTCGGTGCCATCGCCCTGGCCGGACAGACCATCGCTGCGTCAATGGGCCTGTCAATGGCCTCGATGGTTGACCCGAATATCGGTAACGTGCCGGTGATCTCTCAATTTCTGGTGATCATGTCGACGCTGATCTTTCTCGGCTTCGGTGGCCACGTGATCATGATCTCGATGATCGTGGATAGCTTCACCAGCGTGCCGATCGGTACCTTCATCCTCGGTCAGGCCACCTTCGGCAAGGTCATCGCATGGAGCGGCATGATGTTTCTCGGCGGTGTGCTGCTTGCGCTACCGGTGATGGTGTCGCTGCTGTTCATTAACATCGGTCTCGGCATCGTGACGCGTGCAGCGCCTTCGCTGAATATTTTTTCCGTCGGCTTTCCCGCGTCGATCGCTGCCGGCATTCTGGTGCTGATCCTGTCGCTCGACAGTATCGGCGGTCGTATGCAATGGCTGTGGATGCAAGCATTCAGCCATGCGAAAGATCTGGTAGGACTGACCAACTGATATGGCTCTGTTCGGCGACGACGACAAGACCGAAGAACCAACCTCGCGCAAGCTGGAGAAAGCGCGCGAGGAGGGTCAGGTCGCGCGCTCGCCAGAGATGCCGGCGGCGATGGTCACCATCGCGGTGCTGGGCATGCTCTACCTGACGGGCGACACGGTGGTACGCAAGATGGCCGAGGGCTTTGTGTCCGGCTTCCATTTCGACCGCAAGCTGGTCCACTCCCCCAACCTGCTGCCGGCTATTTTCGGCAACGAGATGCTGGAGGCGTTCATCCTGATCGCACCGGTGCTGGTGTTAAGTATTGTGGTTGCCATTGCCTCGTCCGGTGCCACCGGCGGCTTTCTGTTCTCGACCAAGGCGATGATGCCCAAGCTGTCCAAACTGAATCCGGTCAGCGGCCTTGGACGCATGTTCGGACCACGGGCCTGGGTCGAGCTGGGCAAGGCGATACTGAAATTCGTGCTGGTGACCGGCATCGTGGTCTGGGTCATGTTTGACAGCGTCAGCACACTGAACCAGATTGGCAAGATGGCCTTCGAACCCGCGATGGCGGTGGCCGGCGCGCTGCTGGCGAAATCGGCACTGATCATGGCCTGCTCGCTAATCCTGATCGCCGGTATCGACGTTCCTTATCAACGCTGGCAGTTCATGAAGTCGATGCGCATGACCAAGCAAGAGGTCAAGGACGAGATGAAGGACATGGAAGGTCGTCCCGAGGTGAAGGCGCAGATCCGCCGTCGTCAGCGTGAGATGGCCAATGGCCGGATGCTCGAGAGCGTCAAGGACGCTGATGTCGTGATCACCAACCCGGAGCACTTCGCCGTCGCGCTGTCCTATGACCCGAACGGCGACAGCGCACCTATCCTACTGGCCAAGGGCACCGACGAAATCGCAGCCCGTATTCGTGAAGAAGCAACCAAGCACGGCATCGAGATTTTCCGCGCGCCGCCACTGGCCCGTGCGCTGTATTTCACGACCGAAATCGATCATCCTGTGCCCGAAGACCTGTACTATGCGGTCGCGCAGGTGATCGCCTATGTGTTCAACCTGGCGAGCATCCGTCCCGGCGCGCCGCCGCTGCAGAAACCGCAGCCGAAAGTGCCGAAGAACCTGCAGTTCGATTCGAACGGAAGACTTGAAGAGGCCGTCACGTGAACGACCAAGACACCGAGAACCTGACCCATACCGTCGGCAACGACGGTATTTTCCTGCGTGCGTCTGATCGCACCCGCTTCGATTATGTGATGCGTGCGGTACGCGAGAACAGCGCGTCGCTGGCGCTGTCATCGAACAGCGAAGGCGTGCTGGACCACTATGGCCGGCTGGTGCTGGCGCGGCTGCGCAAGACCGAGGGTCTGCAGATCGAGGTCTTCCTGCCGCAGAACACCGAGCAGCTGCTCGAGCGTTTTAATCAAATACTGTCCGATATCTCGCTCGACGACGCGCGCCGCGCCGAGGGCTCGCCCGCACCACGCCGCGTGCTGATCGCGCACGACGCAAAAGCGCTCAACCAGCGCGATCTGCAGTTGCTGGCGCGTCTGGTGCAGGACTTCCCCGGCGCGAATGTGTCGCTGGTGCTGCTGGTTGACCGTGCCGGCATGATGCTGCATGAACGCACGCTGGACAGCTTCGGTCAGCGCCTGCTGCGCTGGCCGGTCGAGCCGCCAACGCGCACCGAGGGTGAGTCGCTGCTGAAGGTCGCGCGCGCAATGGGCTTCGAAGTTGAGGTCAAGAAGGTGCTGGCCGCCACTGGCTACGCCGAACTGAAGATCGCGCCGAAACCGAAAAAAGAGAAGGAAAAATCCACCGAGCCGAGCACGGCCCAGGCCCGCTTCGAGGCTCAGCTGGCCGCTGCCCGCAATGAGCGCAAGGCGATGGACGAGGCCGACGCGGAGCACCAGCAGCGTACCGAGCCGACACTGGATGGTCCGTCCGCGCCGGTCAAGCCGGCCTTCACCGGGGCGGCGCGAGGGCCGGGTCGGTGGGCAAAGCTGCTGCGCTGGACCGTGGCGACGGTGCTGATGCTGGCCGTGTCGCTGGCGCTGGTGATATTGCTATTTGCGCAAAACCTGTCGCCGCTGCTGGCTAATTCTCCGATCCTGAAAGAGAACCTGCCCCCGTGGGCAATGGAGCAACTGGTTGCCCTGGTGGGCAAACCACCAACAGCGAAGCTCGAAGAGGAAAAAGCGGCCGAGGCCGCCAGGACGGAAGCCGCAGCAGTGCCGGCCGTTTCGACGCCGCCGGCCGAGCCGCCTACAGTTCCGGCGCCTGCTGCCGATTTAGCGAATACAAGAATGGATTCTGCGGCCAGCAGCGTCGCTGCGCCGGTCAGGGCTGACGCGGCGGGCGCTGAAGCTGCGAAGCCGGAAGTCAAGGCGGAGGCGAAGCCTGAAGCTAAGCCTGAAGCTAAGCCTGAAGCTAAGCCTGAAGCTAAGCCTGAAGCTAAGCCTGAAGCGAAACCAGAGCCGAAGGCGGATACGAAAGCCGAGCCCGTGAAAGCGGCCGACGCACTGGCGCCGCGCTCCGAGCGTGGCGTGGATCAGATGGTGCGGCAGACGAAGCCGGGAAGCTTCTTCGTGCAGCATGTGTCTCTCGGATCGATGGCCGAGGCACAGGAATGGCGCGCGCAGTTCGGCGCGCTGACGAAGGCGCGGATCGTTGCGGTCAACACGCAAGATAAAGGCGTGAAGTTCGCGGTGGTCTCCGGCCCGTTCGCGACCCGCAAGGAGGCCGAGAGTTTTTCCGGTCTGCAGGGCATGCCGCCCGATCCGTGGCTGCGTCCGGTGAAATCGCTGCAGTCGGCATTGCTGCCGACTGGCCGCTGAGTCCATTGAGCTGAGGTGAGCTGTGTCTGAAGAAAGAACCCAGATTTTCCGGGGCGACGAAGCCCCGGAGATGGCAATTGCCGATACGACGCCGACGGAGCGCAAGAAATCCTTGTCCGCGCCGGTGGATCAGCGCGGCCTGCATGACCAGAAGGATGGCGCCAGTTTCGACCGTTCGATACATGACGCGGCCGGCGGACCTTCCGACCAGCGTCAGATGCATGACGCCGACGGTCTGTCCGACCTGCGCCAGTTGCATGGCAAGGACGGTGGTGACGGCGCGCCGCGGCTGAGCGATGGCGATGGCCCGGCCGACCCGAGACAGCTGCATGACGCCAGTCATGGCGGCGGCAGCACAACAATGCGCGATGGCGACGGTCCGTCGGATCAGCGCCGGATGGAAGATGGCGATGGCCTGTCGGATCAGCGACAGATGCAGGATGCCGAGGGTCTGTCTGACCAGCGGCGCATGGAGGATGCGGACGGCCTGTCGGAGCGGCGCGAGATGCGCGACCACCGCGCGCTGGTGCCGGGGCAGCTGGATACCGATGCGGATCGCCAGACCGATGACGAGGGCACGACCACGCCCGACGCGGTCGCCGAATCCGACGCGGCGCCTGCCGAACAAATAATGAGCGACCCCGACCTGACATTCACGGTCGAGGATGATGCGACACCCTGGGCACTGTCGATCCATCTGGAAGAGCGGATCGCCAGCCTGGGTGTGTCGACGACGAAAGTGAACCGTCAGCTCGACAAGCTCGAGGATTCGATCGAACGACTGGCCAAACGGATAGCAAGATGAGCGACGACGCAAAAGATAACAAGACGCCGGAGGTGAAGCTCGATGCCGCGGGCGGCTTCATGCCCGAACCGCCGCCCCCTGCGCTGAGCCCGGAAGCTGCCGGCCTGACCGCCGACGGCGAGGGCGCAGCTCAACAGGACATCGAACTAGCGGACGTGCTGCCGGACGGCTCGGTCGCCGTGCCGCAGGACACGGCCAAACGAGCGCTGGAAGCGGTGCAGATTCTGGTCGAGAACAATCGCGCCGCCTCGCAGCAGCTGGAATCACTGATGAGCATCGTGCTCGACGCTGCCGAAGTGGCGAACCGCTCAGCCTCGGCGGTGGCCACCACCGGCGGCCATGTGAACAAGGCGGCAGAAAAACTGATTGACGGCGCGCAGCGCTCCGCGGCACAAGCCAAGCTGGTGCTTGGCATCGCCGGCGCGATTCTGGTCGGCTCGGCGGGCGTGTTCAGCTTCATGAGCGTGCAGCTGCAAAACAAGGTCGCGCAACTCGACGAAATGACGCTGGCGGTCGGCAAGCGCGCCGTTGACCTGAAGCGCCGCATGGAAAGCATGGATGATATTCATGCGGCCCTCGAAGACCTGAAGCTGTCACAGGAGCACACGCAATCAGTGCAGGAAGCGATCGAGTCCAAGATCGCCAAACTGTCTGAAGCGCCGAAAGCACCGCCACGCCCGGAACCCAAGCCAGCACCGGCGGCCACGCCGGCGGCAAAGGCTGAACCCTCGCCCGAGATGCTGGCCGCGCGCAAGGCCGAGGCACAGGCCAAGGCCGAGGCGGCACGCGCCGAAGCAGCGAAGGCCGAGGCAGCGAATAAGGCCTTGCTGCAGCAGCTGACCGCGCTGGACGGCATGCTGAAGGATCAGTCCAAGGCAGTGAAGGACCTGTCCGGTCAGTTCAACCGCCTGCAAGGCTCGGTGGCCAATGTCGAGACCGTGAAGAAGGATGTCGAGACCCTGGCGCAGCAGCAAAAGCAGCGTGAAAAAGAGATGGCGCAGGAGCTGGCCGCCGAGAAAGCGCGCCGTGAGAAAGAACTGAAAGACAAGGAACGCGAGCTCGCGCGTGAACGCGAGCGCGCACGGGAACGGGAAGCGGCAAAGGAGCGCGAGCTGGCCCGGGAGCGCCTGGCAGCGGCCGAGCGTGAAGCGGCAAAGGAAAAGCAGGCCGCCGCCGAACGGGATGCATCGAAAGAGCGCGTGGTCAGCTATGCGAAAGACCAGTCCAAGCCGAATGGTTCGGTTCCGGGTGCGAAGGTGCCGTCGTTTACGGCCACCGGCGGAACCAAGCCCGAGTAAGCCTCGCCCTGAGTAAAAAATTTGCCACCTTCGGGTGGCATTTTTTTTAGCCGCGAAGCCTGTACAGAAAATCCGCCGGCTCGCCTGATGGCCATGCTCAAATCACCCGCCGTAGGCATCCACCAGCACCTCGATGCGGCGGTTCTTCGCCCTGCCCTCGCGGCTGTCGTTCGGCGCGACCGGCCGTGTGTCTGCCATACCGCGCACCACCACACGCTCACGCGGCACACCGGAGTAGCCGGTCAGATAGTCTGCGACCGACGAAGCCCGTGCGCCGGACAGATCCCAGTTGGAACGGAAACGCGCATGACCGGACAGCGGGCTCGCATCGGTGTGACCCTCAACGGTAATGCGGCCACCAGTCTTCGCAATCGCCTCGCCGATCTTCTTCAGCATCGGCAAAGACTCCGGCGACAGATCGGCACTGGCCGGGTAGAAACTGCCCTGCACCGCCATGCGGATCACGATGCGCTCACCGTCGCGCTCAACTTGCGCGTCACCCTGCGAAATCTCTTTGGCCAGTGCGTCCCGCAGCTGGCGAATCTGACGGGCGAGTTCTGCACCACGATCAACCGGATCGCCTTCACGCACCTCAACCACCGTCTCAACCTGCGCCTGCGCATCCGCGATGCGCGCGTACAGATCAATCATCTCTTGCGACAGCACGCCATTGCTGCGCGCCGGCAGCTGGATCAGCAGCCGGCCGTTATCAGCAACCAGTTGTATTTTTCGACCGACCAGATCGGTCGACAATTCCTTCTGCAGCTTGCCGAGATCTTTCGCGAGCTGCTCCGGCAGCGGCAGCTTGTCCTCGGTGGGTCCGCCGACCAGTTGGGTCTCTACCGGTGGCGGCTGTACCGCCGCCCGTTCCTGCTCGCGGCCAAGCGATTTCTGTAGCGATCCGCTCACATCGCGGAAATGTTCCGGATTCAGATCAGAGAAGGACAGCACCAGCAGAAAAAACGCCAGCAGCAGCGTGATCATGTCGGCGAAGGTGACCACCCACAGCGGCGCACCATGACGCACCGCCGGTTCTTCGTCCTGCGCAGTGATGCTATCGAACAGCGTCAGCGGCGTCCGCGCCGCTTCGTCATCATCTTGTTCGCGGGAGATCATCGGTGCTCAGACGCTGTCCGCCGCTTCCTCATGACCGGCCTTGTCAGCGGGCAGGGCGAGCAGCGTTTCTTCTTCCTGCGGCAGATGTCCCAGCAGCAGATCGGGCAGCAGGCGCGGGTCGCCACCCTTATGGATGAACAGCACGCCGGCCATGGCCATTTCATAATTGCGCCTGACGCGCTTGCCGTGTCCGTTGATTTTTTGCACCAGCGGACCGAGCACCACATTGGCCAGCACCGCGCCATACAGCGTGGTCAGCAACGCGACGGCCATGCCGGGGCCGATGGTGCGCGGGTCATTGACGGAGCCCATCATCAGCACCAGACCGAGCAAGGTGCCGATCATGCCCATGCCCGGCGCGAGTTCCTGCGCGTAACCAAAGAAGTCGCGCGCGTGCTCGTAGCGAATCTTCACCTCGGTGATCTCGCGCAGCAACGCATCCTTGAGCAGTGAATGCTCGATGCCGTCCACCCACATGCGGGCAGCCTTCGCGATGAAATGATCCTTGTATTCACGATCCTCGAGCGCAATCATCCAGCGGTCGTCATAGCGCGCGATGCGGCCGATTTCCATCAGCTCGTCGATCAGGTCCTGCAGCGGTGTGGGCTTGGTGGTCAGCACTTCGCGCGCAGTGGTGTACGCGCCCTTGAATTCGTCGACCGTGCTTTTTGACAGCACCACCAGAAACGTGCCGCCAAAGACGATCAGTACCGCGGGCAGGTCGAAGAATTGCAGGAAATGGCCGCCGGTTGCGATCGCGATCAACAGCAGCGCGCCCAGCACTCCGATCAGACTAGCGATATCCATCGTGAAAATCCTCAGTGTTTCGCGCTCATGCGGAGCGTAGACGATATTTGTCGATCTTCTCGATCAGCGTGGTCCGCTGCAGGTTCAGCAGGCGCGCGGTCTTGGATACGTTACCGTCAGAGCGATCGAGCGCCTGCTCGATGTAGGCGCGTTCAATCTGCGCCATACGCTCCTTCAGCGACAGACCTTCCGGCGGCAGCACGGTACCGCCCTGAGCGAGCATGATGATGTCCTCGACATCGTTATGCTCTGTCACGGCAGTCACGGGCGCGACCAGATTGGCCGGCGCTTCGTCCTGCACCGCGAACATCTGCAGCACATCGGCCGCGTGCTCATCCTGGGGCTCAGGCTCAGGCAGCCCGGCGCACTCCTCCTGAATTTTTTGCAGGCCCTTGGGCAGCATCGCCGTCGGAATCGCTTTCAGCGCCAGTTTCTGGCCGGCGAACAGCGTTGAGAAACGATGAATCAGATTCGACAACTCACGCACATTGCCGGGCCAGTCATAGCGCTTCAGTGCGTCGGTGAAATCGGCGGAGAAACTGACCGGCGTGCCCTTGTGCGCGAATTTTTCGGCATAGTGTCTGGCCAGCACCACGATGTCGTCGCCACGCTCGCGCAGTGGCGGCGTGCGCAGTGGCAGCACGTTCAGCCGGTAATACAAGTCTTCGCGAAAGCGCCCTTCCGTGATCTCGACTTCGAGGTCGCGGTGAGTCGCGGCGACCACGCGCACATCAACCTCGACCGCGCGGGAAGAACCGACCGGGTCCACGGTCTTCTCCTGCAATACGCGCAGCAGCTTGACCTGCATGTCGAGCGACAGGTCGCCGATTTCATCCAGGAACAGCGTGCCGCCGTGCGCCAGCTCGAAGCGGCCGACACGATCGGCGAGCGCGCCGGTGAATGCGCCCTTGCGGTGCCCGAACAGTTCGGACTCCATCAGTTCTTTGGGAATGGCAGCGCAGTTGAGCGGAACGAAATTCGCATCGGCGCGCGTGGACTGGTAATGCAGCGCCTGCGCGACGAGCTCTTTGCCGGTGCCGGATTCGCCCGTGACTAACACCGTGGCGGTCGAATCCGCGATCGTTTCGATCAGCTTGCGGATCTCGCGCATCGGCTGGCTATTGCCAATGATGGGATTCGGCTGTCGCATGGGTGTCTGGCTGTCTCGGAAAGAGAGAGGCGGGACGATTGCTGCAGTCGCAAAGCGCTGACTCGCACACAATGCCCCAATGTTTCCGGATTGAAACATAGGGGTGCAATGATGTCAACGCGTAATCCTTGTACCCGGGTCAGTGACGCATGGGTATTCATTATGCTTTTGAAAATCTTTTTCTCATGATCCTCAGCCCCACAGCCCGCTACAATCCGGTCAGGGAGGAAAGCTCATGGTGCTGCACTGGTTTCTGCCGCTCGGTTTCACGCTATCGCCACTGGCCGGCTGGCTGCTGGGCTGGCCTTGGCTGACCGTGCTGCTGGCGATGGTCGCACTGCCGGCCGCCGAGTATCTGATCGGCCGGCCGCGAGCCGGCGTTGCGACTGTCGACTACCGCTGGCCGGTCGGTTTCCTGCGACTGACGATGCTGGCGGTGCTGATCAGTTGCGTCGGGTTCGCGCTCGCTGCGCAAACGATGGACTGGCAAACGCTGCTGCCGATCGCGCTTGGCTGCGGCTATGTCGCCGGCGGCATCGGCATCGTGCTGGCGCACGAGCTCGGCCATCGCCGAGCTTTGATCGACCGCGTGCTGGCGCGCGCGCTACTGTGCGGAATTGGCTTCGGTCATTATGTGATCGAACATAACCGTGGCCATCACCGCGCCGCGGCCACACGCGCCGATGCCGCCAGCGCCCGTCGCGACGAGAGCCTGTGGCGCTTCCTGCCACGCTATTTCCTGCACGTTTTCACCGATGCGGTGAAACTGTCGCGGCAAAAAGCAGGACGTCTGAATGAAGCGCTGGCGCTGGCTGCTGTCACGCTGCTGCTGGGCAGCCTGCTGTTTATCGCCGGTGGCTGGCGCTCGCTGGTTTTCGCGATGATCACCGCCACCGTCGCGAAATTGCTGGTGGCCAGCATCGATTATGTCGAGCACTGGGGACTGGAACGCCAGCGCATCGATGGCAAAACCGAGCGCATGGGGCCGCAGCACACCTGGGACTGCGCGAACCGCGTGTCGGATGCGCTGCTATTCAATCTGCCGCGCCACTCGGCGCATCATCTCGAACCTTCGCTCGACTGCAATGCGCTGGCGCGCACGCCCGAGTCGCCGCAGATGCCGACCGGCTATGCCGGCATGTCGCTTCTGGCTGCCGTTCCGCCGCTGTATCGACGGATCATGACACCCCGCCTGCCTGAAGCGATGCAGCCGCAGCGCATCGTGACTGCGCAGGCACCGACGTTGGCGACAGGAGACTCTCGATGAGCAGCATCGCGCAACTGCGACGGATTCTGAAAGACCACCGCACGATTGCCGTCGTCGGCTTGTCCGCCGACTGGTTCCGCCCGTCGTATTTCGCAGCGAAATACATGCAGGAGCATGGCTTTCGTGTGATACCCGTGAATCCGAAGTACGACGCCATCCTCGGCGAGAAATGCTATCCGGACCTGAAGTCGATCCCAGAACCAGTGGATATCGTCGATGTCTTTCGCAAATCGCAGGATTGCGTGCCGATTGCGCAGGATGCGGTTGCCATCGGCGCGAAAGTACTGTGGCTGCAGATCGGCGTGGTCAATGATGAGGCCCGACGCATCGCCGAAGCGGCCGGCCTGGAGGTGATCATGGATCGCTGCGTGAAGATCGAATACGCGAGGCTGTTCGGTGGCCTGAGCTGGTTCGGCGTGAATACGAAAGTCATCTCTTCCCGACGCCCTGTCTGACGGCGCAGCCACCATGTCCAAAGATCACGTCTACGATTTCGATACGCTGTGCCTGCATGCCGGTCAGATTCCGGATGCTGCCACCGGCGCGCGCGCAGTACCGATTTACCAGACCACCTCCTATGTGTTTGATAGCGCGGAACATGCTGCCAGCCTGTTCAACCTGCAAACCTTTGGCAATGTTTACTCACGACTGTCGAATCCGACGGTCGCGGTACTAGAAGAGCGCGTTGCGGCACTGGAAAACGGACGGGCGGCGGTCGCCACCGGCAGCGGGATGGCCGCGCAGATGATCGCGATCCTGAATATCTGCGAGGCCGGTGATGAGATCGTCGCCGCGCGTACCCTGTATGGCGGCACGCACACGCAACTGGATGTGAATTTCCGCAAGCTTGGCATCAATACGATCTTTGTCGATAGTGATGACCCGGAAAATTTCGCGCGCGCGATCACGCCGAAAACCAAGTTGCTGTATGCGGAAACCATCGGCAATCCCTCGATGAATGTGCTCGACATTGAACAGGTCGCCGCGATCGGTAACGCGCATGATCTTCCGCTGTTCATCGACAACACATTCGCATCGCCCTATCTGTGCCGCCCTTTTGAATGGGGCGCGTCGATCGTGATGCATTCGGCGACCAAGTTCTTAGGCGGTCATGGCACCACCATGGGCGGCGTGATTGTCGAATCCGGCAAATTCAACTGGGGCAATGGCAAGTTCGCCGGCATGACCGAACCGTCGCAGGGCTATCACGGCGTACGCTTTTTTGAAACCTTCGGTGATTTCGGTTTCACGATGAAATGTCGCATGGAAGGCCTGCGCACTTTCGGCCCGGCGCTGTCGCCGATGAATGCCTTCCTGCTGCTGCAAGGCGTCGAGACTTTGCACCTGCGCATGGAGCGCCACTGCAGCAATGCCATGAAAATCGCGCAGTTCCTGTCGGAACATCCGAAGGTGTCTTGGGTGAACTACCCCGGCCTGAAGAACAACCGGTACTACGACCTGGCGCAGAAATATCTGCCCAAAGGCGCGGGCGCGGTGCTGTCCTTCGGCATCAAGGGAGGCGCTGCAGCCGGGCAAAAATTCATCGAGAACGTCGAGTTCCTGTCCCATCTGGCCAATATCGGCGACGCGAAGACGCTGGTGATTCATCCCGCCTCCACCACGCACCGGCAGTTATCGGAAGAGCAACAGCTGGCCGCTGGCGTGCCACCGGACCTGATCCGGCTGGCGGTCGGCATTGAATCGGCCGACGACATCCTGTGGGATATCGATCAGGCACTGGCCAAAACCTGAACGCATCCAACCGGCAACAGTGTTCACTTAACACTTTATTGAAATATAATATGTCTGTTTCCATAGTAATTCGGATCCCGACACCCACCTGCCATGACAGCCCAAACCGACTTCGACCTGCCAACGCTGCGTGCCGCGTCCAACCGCGCTTGCGCGCTGATGCGCGTGATGTCCAACCCGGACCGGCTTCTGCTGCTCTGCCAACTGACGCAGGGTGAGCGTTGCGTCGGCGAGCTGGAGGAGCTGCTCGACATACAGCAGCCGACCTTGTCGCAGCAACTGGCCGTGCTTCGGGAAGAGGCGCTGGTACAGACGCGGCGCGAGGGCAAACAGATTTATTACAGCATCGCCAGCGACGCCGCGATGGCGGTGCTTGATGTGCTGTATCAGCAATTCTGCAGCGGGCATGGCCGGGTTTGAATTCGTGATGAGCATGCGCGCCGGCTCACCGGATGGCAGTGCCGTCGAGAACCTTTCGGAGTAAACATCGATTTTTCACGCAGCCTGAGGAGAAGAGCATGAAAGCAAACGTTGGTGGTATCGATCGTGTGTTGCGTATCGCTGTTGGTGCCTTGCTGATCGTTCTGGCGGCAACCGGTGTGATCGGCCTGTGGGGCTGGATCGGCATCATTCCTATCCTGACTGGCACCACCCGCATCTGCCCGGCCTATCTGCCGCTCGGCTTCAGCACCTGCAAGGTGGCCAAGGTCCCGGAAGAGCCGGCAGCCTGAGATGAGCAAAGGCTTTGCAAACCCGCGCGAGACCTGGGATGCGCGCTTCTCGACCGGGGACTACATCTTCGGCACTGAGCCGAATGCCTGGCTCGCCCAGCACGCGCACCTGCTGCAACCGGGCATGCGCGTGCTCGCCGTTGCTGACGGCGAGGGCCGCAACAGCGTCTGGATGGCCAAGCATGGTCTGAAGGTCGATGCGTTCGACATTTCACCGGTTGGCGTCGAGAAGGCGAAGCAGCTCGCGCAGCAGCACGGTGCGGAGGTGAACTTCAGCGTTTGCGGTGTTGAGGACTACCCGTGGAAAGCGCTGGAGTACGATGCGGTGGTGGCGATCTTCATCCAGTTCGCTGACCCCGACACCCGTACGACGCTGTTCAAACAGATGAAGTCGGCGCTGAAGCCCGACGGCCTGATCCTGCTGCAGGGGTATACGCCCAAGCAGCTCGAGTACAAAACCGGCGGACCGCCGAATGTGGGCCATCTGTATACCGAAGCGCTGCTGCAAGAGGCGTTTGGCGATCTCGATATCTCAGAACTACGAGCGTATGAAGAAGTGCTCACCGAGGGCACGCAGCACCATGGGCAGTCAGCCCTGATCGGCATGGTGGCGCGCAAACCGTTTGGTTGTAATTTCCAGTAGCCGATACCTCGCAGCCCTCACCCAAGGCCGGACTTGTTCCGGCCTTTTTCATTGGGCGACGGTGATGACGCGTGTGACTGAATAGTACATTTTTCTCCGAACCAACTATCTACCTCAGTGACGAATATCGCTGGAACGGTGCGCACGATGCCGCCGATGTTCAACGAGACGAAAGCACTGCCATGTCACGACCCACACCGACTTCGACCAATCATCCGTACGATCCCTTAAACAATTCGACAATGGACTCGTCGTCAGGTACCAACAAAAAAAATGATGGACAAGGTCCCGGACAGGACCAATCTCCTGAAATGCGGCAAAAGGTACCGGTCGCAAACCAGGGATCGTCAGTGGAAGCTCAGATGACGGCGGATCATGCTACTCACCCCAGCGAAAGTGCAGAAGATATCTGGCAGCAACTTGACAAGTTAAAAAGCCAGGCTCAGCAACGAAAGAAGGCGGATGAAGCGCGCGCGAAATCAGGCGCGAGCGCCATTCGCAGCAGCGAACCGACCTACCGAACCCAAACGCGTCAGAGTACGAATCAGCAGGTTTCGTCGCCTCCCTCAAACCATGCCGGCCGCATCACAGGCACGAAACGCCAGGGTGGAGTCGATCCGGTTCTGTTCGAGAGTCTTGGAGATTTGACGTCTGAGAAATCTTTAAATCAACAGCTTACTGACACAACGCCCAAACCTACGCCTATTTCTGGTCCTCGTGTTAACGGAGAATGGACCGTCCTCCATTTGGAAGCCTCACGCAATCCCGACATGGTTCCTGCGTTGATCGCGTCAGGCGCCTCTCTCGATGCTCAGGACAGTCGCGGATACACCCTGCTTCACGCAGTTCATGCTCGAAAAGATGCAAAAGCAGCGAATCAATTACTGGCGGCAGGCGCAAATCCTTTAGTCGCAAATGCAATAGGCGTGACGCCTTTGTGCCATGCGTTAGCAGATTGGCCGGAATTGGCTCAGCCGATGGCCGACGTTATCCCTGTCGGCGCAAAGGAGAACGCAAATATATTGGGATTTACAGAAATACATGTGGCAGTCTGCTCTCCAGAGGTGCTCTACACATTGCTATCAAAAGGCATGAGGGATAGCGAAAACATCGTTGGAGAAACGGCACTCTATTTGGCGTCCTCGGACGGTCAGCAGCTATCCGTCAAATATCTTCTTGGGAACAGACCTGCCGGTGAGTCAGCTTCAGATTTCTTAAAGTACCTAAATAGCAGGAGCGAAGAAACTGGCCGGACTGCATTGGGTGAAGCCTGCCATAAGAACAATTATGAAATCGCAGAAATTCTGCTGCGACACGGAGCGAGAATCGATCATTCTCAAAATAAATCAACTCTGCTGAAAGATGCCGTCATCAAAAGCAATACGCGCATGGTCCAGCTTCTGCTGGACCATGGTGCTGCCGAGTTCGAACCTGATATCGTCGATTTACTATTTCAGGCAGCAAAACGCGGTCAGAGCGAAGTCGTGATTGCGCTTGGACGGCATGTCAGCCTGCGCCGCAACCAACAACAAAAACTCCTTTCCAAATGGACACGTAGCCAGGATTGCGCGACGCTGGCGGCGATTTCCCCCTTGATCTCGCCGTCAGTGACGAACGTCCAGGTATTGATGGAAAATGAAAGCTTCGTCAGCCTTCCTTTTAATAAGGACTCTACCGAGCTGCTGATCGCCTTGCTCGAGTTTTTCGAGCAGCGGGACAGTTTGCACTATGTGATCCAGTTTTTTATCAGTCATCTGATGGATGATAAGAGCTCCGAGAAACATGCCGACTTCGGAAAGGCTCTGCTGCACTTCGCGCTACCCCGGTTTTCTCGTCTGAGCAGCGACCGGGAAACCGTGATGAGGCTACTGCAACTTTCTGAACAGCTGAAGGATTACTCGCTCATTACCGAGATCAAGGAGAAAAATTTTTCCGGAAAGTGGTTTGCCGATAAAAAGATTCCGTTCAAACCTGCGTGGATCAGCGATCCCGTGTCGCGCGAATTGCTTGACTTGAAAGAGGCTCAGGACAGCAGCCGATTTTCAACTATGTTGCAGACAATGACCTCGCTGATGCCCACTTCCAGTCATACCTACCTACCCGATGGAGCCCAGCTGTCCAATGACCTGATCTTTGCACTGAAATCTGATTCCGTTGGCAATGCGCTGGACGAAGTTTTCGATACTCACCGTATTTCAGCCCTCGCCCGTCAGGCACTGAAACCGGTACTGCAAGGTTTGATCACGCAGCTGCATCCCGACCCAGCAACTCGTACCGATGCCATCTGCCGCTACCTGATCGCTTACGTGCTATCTTCGCTGGAAGATAACCCGAGGTTCAACCAGCATCCCGCATTCAGGCTGATGCAGTCGAATCCACAATGGGCATCCATGCAGCAGAAAGTGACTGCGGAAATCGAGGTATTCGAAGAAGTCGGCGCCACGATACTGGACACAATGGCCTCGGTTCAATTGTGGCGGACGCTGCCGGATAAAGCGGCTCAGCTGGCACTGCAGAGCCTCAAGGAATCGGATGCAGCAAGCTATCTGACCCATGCCTTCCAGTCGCTGGGCGCGCTGGACGTGCCGGCGCGCCGGCTGGCACAAGCCAGCGCAATTGCGGCAAGGCAGTGGCGCGATCAGGGGGGCGTCTTGCCAAGCTCGGGCAACTTGCCGCAAAGCGAGCAGCTAAAGTTAAAGACGCTGGTCGCCAGTCAACTGTCCGCGCTCAGGCGTCTGCCCAGCTTGCCTGAGAATATGACCAGTACCGTGTTGAATGTTGAATCCGATCTGAATGCGGAATTCCATGCCATGCTCTGGTGGCAATGGGACCTGATCCATCAGGCCTTCGGTATCAATACGACGGAAAACATCATCAATATGTCGGACAGCGAAGGACTTACCGGGGACAGCTCGGACGAAACAGAGAGCGAAAAATCCTGATGGGTTTCCATCTCAGTTGATCCAATGAAGTGAACAAGGGCGGTCTGCAAAGATCGCCCTTTTTTGTCGGTGATGCACCTGCTTCAAACCTGCTTGCTTCGTGAGGCACATAAACCTGGCAGAGCACGAGCGCAAGCGGTCGCCTTCCTCCCTGCCGAACTACTTCCCCCACACCGGCACTGATCTCCGGATTTTCGTTCGGCCGCCAATTTCTTCCATTGGACGGCCGGTTCAAACATTCGATCTTCGGAGAAATTTCGTGGGCACTCCCTCTTCAGGCACGCCGTCATCCACATCGTCGGCATCATCGTCATCGATGGCGCCGTCCAGCACGGATGACCAGAGCTATGCACTGCAGACTAGTACGGCCTCCGGTGCTTCCCCCCAAATGGTCCAGCCTTCGCTTGAATTGCCGTTAATCGAACAAAGTGAGGTCGAATCTGACTTGGAAAACTCTGAGCCTCGCATTCAGGTTCGTCATTTCCCGGATCACGCTGATACCAGCGATGAAGTTCGAGTCATCGAACACTTTCCTGCTGCGTCGTCGACCTCGTCATCGACGTCGAAGGCTATCGCGCTCGACAAGCCGGACTTGATCGGCCAGGAGATCATGGCATCCCTGATGCAACAGGATCGCAGCAGCTTGCGCAAGCTATTCAGCGCTCATCCGGCATGGGTGAATGCCGATTACCCGCACCTGAAAGGGCCGCCGCTGATCGCTGCAGTGCGCCTTGGCCAAAGAGAGATCGTCGAGGAATTGCTGGCCGTACCCGGCATTCATGTCGATGCCCGCGACAGCGAGCATCGGAACGCGATCATCGCGGCCTGCGAAGCCGGTAATCTCGAACTGTCGCGGCTTCTGCTCGCCCATGGCGCCAATCTTCAAACCCATAACAAGGATGCAACCCCATTGATCGCCGCCTGTCGCAGCGCCAATCCGGCGCTATTCGCGTACATCCTGAAGAAAACGCCCGCTCAGCTAATAGATTACCGGCCGCCCGTCGGCCATACGGCGCTCGTCAATGCGGTGAGCTGCGGCAAGCTCGATGCGATCGCCCAACTGCTCAAGCGCGGCGCCAATCCGAATCAGCCCGGCACCAGCGCAATGACGGCACTACATCACGCGGCAGAGCAAGCGCAGGTCGCCATTGCAAAGCTGCTGATCCGCCACGGCGCCATTCAGCGCAAGTCAACGTTCGGCTACCCGCTGGACTTTGCCTGCCGTTCCGGCTGCGTGGAGATGATGGAATTGCTGCTCGCGCTGCCTCCGGCGGCCGACGAGTGGCGCGGCGACATCCTGATGACGGCAATACAGATCAATCGTCCAGAATTGCTTGAATGGCTGCTGTCGCACGGCGTGCCTGCCAGCACCCGCTTGCAGAATCAGTTTACGCCGCTGATGTTCGCCATCGACGCTGGTCGCGCCGAGGCGGCCAAGCTGCTGATCACCTTCGGCGCAGACGTGAGCGGCCTGTCTGCATCACGCCAGTCCGCCTTGTCGAAGGCGATCGAGAAAAGACAGTCGCGCGAGCTGATCCTGATGCTGCTTTGCGCGATGCCGGCCAAGGTGGTACTCGACCGGCACCTCACGCTCAAGCTCATCAGGCGCGCAAAGCGGCGGCAGGACTATCGGATATTGAATGAGCTCGCCGTGAAGCAGTTCGAGGACCGCTTCGGGAATGCGTACGAGCTACGCGGCGCGCTGAATTAAACCTGCTTGCCGCGCATTCCCATACGCTGTAGCAGTGCGCGATCGTCTTCGACTTCCGGATTGCCGGTGACGAGCAATTTGTCGCCGTAGAAGATCGAGTTTGCACCAGCCAGGAAGCACAGTGCCTGAACGCCTTCGCCAAGCTGGCGGCGACCTGCCGACAGACGCACACGCGCCTTCGGCATCGTGATGCGCGCGACCGCAATGGTGCGCACGAATTCCAGCGGATCCAGCGGCTCCTGATTGGCCAGCGGCGTACCCTCGACCGCGACCAGATGATTGATTGGTACCGAATCCGGATACGGATTCAGGTTCGCCAGTTGCGCGATCAGGCCGGCGCGCTGCAGGCGGGATTCACCCATGCCGACGATGCCGCCGCAGCAGACCTTCAGACCTGCCTCGCGCACATGGCCGATCGTGTCGAGCCGATCCTGATAGTCGCGCGTGGTGATGATGTCGCCGTAGAACTCAGGCGCGGTATCGAGATTATGATTGTAGTAATCGAGGCCGGCTGACGCGAGGCGCTGCGCCTGCTCCTCTTTCAGCATGCCCAGCGTTGCGCAGGTTTCGAGACCGAGGGCCTTGACTGCCTTGACCATTTCCTCAACGGCTTCGATGTCGCGGTCCTTAGGCGCGCGCCATGCGGCGCCCATACAGAAACGATTGGCACCCGCATCCTTCGCTGCTTTAGCCGCAGCGACCACCTCGTCAACCGCCATCATTTTCTCGGCTTTTACGCCGGTGTCATAGTGCGCCGACTGCGGGCAGTAACCGCAGTTCTCCGGGCAGCCGCCGGTCTTGATCGACAACAGCGTCGCCAGTTCCACTTCATTCGCATCCCAGTGCGCGCGATGCACCTGCTGCGCTTTCCACAGCAGATCATTAAACGGCAGCTCAAACAGTGCCGCGACTTCCGTCACAGGCCAGACCTCCCTGGCCTTCGCCAACTCCGCGACTTTGCCGGAGGCTGAAAAGAACTCGATGGATTGTTCGACAGTTTGCGACATGCTGATTCCCGGTTCAGAAACTTGAGGCTTGGTGCACTGGCTTCGGCCATGCGTCAAGCAAAGAAAAATCGATTGCGTCAGCGGCCAGCGCCGGCGCGGGTAAGGACATCCAGGGCACCACGCCCAGCAGCGGCGCCGCTAGTCGTTGCCGCAGCGCGTGCAGATTGTCCGTCTGATGCGGCATCGCCGGATCGATCTGATTCGCGATCCAGCCTGTCAGCTTCAGCCCGCGCGCCGCGATCGCTTCCGCAGTCAGCAGCGCATGGCTCAGACAACCCAGCCGCAGCCCAACCACAAGGATAACATCCAGCTGCAGCGCAGCAGAAAAATCGGCGGTATCGAAATCGTCCGTCAGTGGCACACGAAAGCCGCCAACCCCCTCCACCACGACTGCTTCGGCTTGCGCTGCCACTTGCTGATAAGCGCGGATCAGTATCGCCGGATCAATCGTCACATTTTGCAGTTGTGCGGCCACGTGCGGCGCACATGGCTCATTCAACAAATACGACGTAGTCAGCTCGCGTGGCAGCTGCAGCGTCGATGCTTCTGCCAGCAGCGCGATATCTTCGTTCCAGGGCAGCCCGTCGCGTATCTCCGAGCCGGCTGCGACCGGCTTCATGCCGACCGCGCTGAGACCGGTGCGCCCGAGCGCGTGCAGGCAGGCCGCACTCACTAGCGTCTTGCCGACGCCGGTATCGGTGCCCGTGATGAAACAGGAGAACTTGACGCTCACAGCGCCTCCTCGATACTGACGATCGCCGCCGCCAGCGCATCGACCTGCACCGGCGTATGCGCGGCTGATAAGGTGATGCGCAAACGCGAACTGCCCTGCGGCACCGTAGGCGGCCGGATGGCGCCGACCCAGAAGCCTTGTTCCAGCAAGCGTTGACCCGTAGCGATGGTGGTCTCGTTATCACCGATCACGACGGGCTGAATCGCCGTGTCCGACGGCTGCAGTTGCCAGCGTTTCAGCGTCAGCCGCTCGCGCAGCCGCGCAATCATCTGCGACAAATGCAGCCGACGCTGCCGGCCTTCGTCGCTGCCAATGATGCGCAAACTAGTCATCAATGCATGTGCGACCGCAGGCGGCGCGGCCGTGGTGTAGATGTAAGGCCGCGCGCGTTGCACGAGAAATTCAATGACGGTGGCATGCGCGGCGACGAAAGCACCCGCCACACCGGCAGCCTTGCCGAGCGTGCCGATATAAATGATCTGCGCCGATGACAGCGCGAGCGCTTCCAGCACTCCACGGCCATTTTCACCGAGCACACCGAAGCCGTGCGCATCATCGACCACCAGCCACGCGCCATGACGCTCACAGACCGCGAGCAGCTCGCGCAGCGGCGCGATATCGCCATCCATGCTGAACACACCGTCGGTGACGACCAGCTTGTCTGCTGCGCTGCTCTGCTGCAGCAGCTTGTCCAGCTGCGTGACATCCTTGTGCGGATAGACCGTCAGAGTTGATCGTGCGAGGCGCGCACCATCAATCAGCGATGCATGATTCAGTACCTCGGAAAAAATCTCCGCATCCTTGCCTGCGAGCGCGGATAACACCGCGAGGTTGGCCATGTAGCCGGTGCAAAAATACAGTGCCGCGGCAGATGGCAACTGCGGCGATAGGAATTCTGCGAGCTTCTCTTCCAGCGCCGCATGTGCCGCCGAATGTCCGGAAATCAGATGCGACGCACCGCTGCCTGCACCATACAGTGCAGCCCCGTCACGCAAGGCCTCGACCACGCGTGGATCGGCAGCGAGGCCGAGATAGTCATTGCTGCAGAAAGCGAGCAAGGGCTGGCCGTCGACCGTCATCAGCGGCGCGTGCGGCGTCTCGACGGTACGGCGCTGACGTATCAGGTGCTGACGCTCGAGTTCAGCCAGTTGTTGATCGAGTTTCGCCAGCAGCGGCGAGGAGACGGACATGCGTTACTCCGGCATTTCAGTTGTTCAGCCACGCTGGCTTGCGCTTTTCCAGAAAAGCCGCAATACCCTCACGACCCTCCGGCGACACACGAATCTCGCCGATGCGGCGCGCAGTATCGGCGGCCAGATGTTCGTCGATGGTCTCACCACTTACCTCGCGTAGCAGCCGCTTCGATGCATCAATTGCATGCGGACTGCCGGCCAGCAGGTGGTGGGCCATGCGTGCGACGGCGGCGTCAAGTGCATCCGGCGGCGCCACTTCGTGCACATAGCCCAGCCGCTGCGCTTCGGCTGCACTGAAACGCTCGGCGGTCAGGAAATACCGATGCGCAGCACGCTCGCCCATGGCACGGATCACATACGGGCCGATCGTCGCTGGCATCAAGCCCAGCCTCACTTCGGACAGACAGAATTCAACACCCTCAGCCGCGATCGCGATATCGCAGGCAGCGACCAGACCGTTACCGCCGGCATAGCAGTCACCATGCACGCGCGCGATCGTTGCCTTGCTGCTCTGGTAGATCACTTGCAGCATCGTGGCAAGCGCCTGTGCGTCAACACGGTTCTGCTCCTCATCATAGGCAGCGACCCGCTTCATCCAGTTCAGATCGGCACCGGCGCTGAACGCAGAGCCACGCGCGGCGAGCACGACCACACGCACCGCACGTTCCTGATCGAGGACTCGAAATACTTGTGTGATCTCTTCGATCGAGCGCTCATCAAACGCATTACGCACATCCGGCCGATTCATCCAGACAGTCGCAACATGGCCGTCGCGGGTGATCTCCAGTGTCTGATAGTCCATCGTTTATTCCACTCCGTCGGATTTCGGTTTGACAAGCGAGTGCGGATCATCGTTGCGCAAACGGCGGCGATCAGGCTCAACCGCCGTCAGTGGCGCGACAGCTTCCATTTGCTGCAGGCATTGCACGGCCAGTTGCTGGTACTCCTGTGTCGCCTTGCGCTTCCACGCGATTTCCTCATCCGTCAATTGTCTCACCACCCTCGCCGGCGAGCCCAGGACGAGGCTGCGCGGCGGAACTTGCATGCCAGCCTTCACAAAAGCCATCGCGGCGACAATTGTAGATTCACCGATATCGGCGCCATCCATCACTACCGCGTTCATGCCGACCAGCGCATCGCGCCCGATGCGCGCGCCATGAATTACCGCACCGTGGCCAATATGGCCCTGCTCGCCGATCACGGTATCGGTGCCCGGCGCGCCATGTACGACGCAGGTATCCTGCAGATTGGCATGGGCTTCCATCACCAGACGCCCGAAGTCGCCACGCAGCACTGCGCAGGGTCCGACATAACAGCCGGGACCGATGATCACATCACCAATCAGCACTGCGCTCGGATGCACGAAAGCGGTCGGATCGACCACCGGTATGACGCCATCGATTGCATAGACGGTGGGCCGCATGCTCATGCGCGGGTCCGGATCACGATCTTGCCAGTAACCTTGCGCGACGCCATGTCATTTAATGCGAGTGGCACATCGGCCAGTGAGTAAGTGGCCGATACATGCGGACGTATACGCCCCTCAGCCAGCCACTGCATCAACTCGCGCATGGCCACGGCGTGTGCCTGCGGTTCACGCCGCACAAATTCGCCCCAGAACACACCTACGACAGACGCACCTTTTAGCAACGCGAGATTCAACGGCAGCTTCGGAATCTCGCCGTTTGCAAAACCAATCACCAGATGACGACCACGCCACGCAATTGAGCGGAATGCCGCCTCGGAATACGCGCCCCCGACCGGGTCATAGATCACGTCCGGACCCTTGCCACCAGTGACGCGCTTGATACCTTCACGCAGGTCTTCGCTACTGTAGTTGATGCATTCATCAGCGCCATGCGCGCGACAAACGGCGAGCTTGTCATCCGTCGACGCTGCCGCGATCACGGTCGCGCCGACTGCCTTGGCTATCTCGATCGCCGCGAGTCCGACGCCACCGGCCGCGCCAAGCACCAACATCGTTTCACCGGCCTTTAGCTGCGCGCGGTCGACGACCGCGTGGTAAGAGGTGCCATAAGTTAGCGTCAGCGCGGCCGCCGCATCAAAATCCATCGCCTCGTTCATGCGAATTAGCGCACTGGCGGGTACCGCGATTTGCTCGGCGAAGGCGCCACTTTGCACAAATCCAAACACGCGATCGCCCTTTTGAAATCCCTCAACACCGTCGCCGATGGCACGCACCACACCGGCCAGCTCATTACCCGGCGTGAATGGCAGCTCAGGTTTAACTTGGTACTTGTTCTGGATGATCAGCACATCGGGGAAATTCACGCCGGCGGCCATGATGTCGACCATTACCTCCCCTGACTTTGGCTGCGGTGCAGGCAGCTCCTGCACCTTCAGCGTTTCGGGCGGCCCCCAGGCCTTGCAAACAATAGCTTTCATGTTTCAGCTTTTATTGAGTCGAATATCGGCGCGCGCTTCTCAAGAAACGCGCAGATGCCTTCACGCGCGTCATCGGTGGCGCCGGAAGCCAGCATCGCTTCGCGCTCATGATCGAGATGCGCATGCAGCCCGTGATGCTGCGCGGATTCAATCAAGGCTTTGATTCGCGCCTGCGCCTGCTGCGGCCCCTGCGCCAGCTGCTGCGCGAGCTTGCGCGCCCGATGCGGCAAGTCATGATCCGGACAGACCTCGTCCACCAGTCCGATCTCGCGGCATTCGGCTGCCGAAAAAAGACGATTGGTCAGAAAGATTTCCTTTGCCTCCGCGGCACCGGCCCGGCGCGTGACGAACCACGAACTCCCCACATCGGGCGTCAGCCCGATGGCTGAATAGCCGCCGCGCAGTTTCATTGACTCCGCAGCCAGCACGATATCACCGCACAGCGCGAGTCCGATGCCGCCACCACCGATCGGCCCGTTGACCGCGCACAAGACGGGCATTGGCAGCAGCGCCAGCATCTTCATTGCCTCATGCATCGGATCGAGTACTTCCTGCAAGACATCGGGTAACGGACGTGACTCATTGCCAAACACCTTGATATCGCCGCCGGCGCAGAACTGGCGGCCCTCGGCTGTGATCAGCAAAGCGCGTACGGCATTGTCATTAGCGATCGTCTGCACGGCAGCCGCGAATGCCTGCGCCATCGGCAGGTCGAGCACATTCGCGCGCTCGGGCGTGTTCAGGGTAATCACGGCCAGTGACTGGTCGATTTCTAACTTCAGTGGGAAGGACATGGATGAGACTCCGGTAATCCGTTCGAGACCGCGTAACGCATGGATTTTAACAAAGCTACAATCTAAGAAAAAAAGAGGCGGCTTGTAGCCGCCTCTTTTTTCTCTGGACATGGTGCCCGCTCAGAAGCGGTAGCGAACGCCCACCATGAAATTTCGGGGTGCGCCGGGAGCCACAAACCGGTTCACCGTGCCTTCACCACCGGTACTTGCCAGATTCGAAGCGCCCGATTGGTCAAATGCACTCATCGCGATCATTCCATAACTCTCGTAGCGCGTATCAAAAACGTTGTTGAGTCGCGCAAAATAATCAAGACCCCGTTCCGCAGCATAATTCGCATGTACGTTGAACAGGGTGTGACCATTCACCTTGGCGTCCACCATATGATCGCCGATGATCATTCCATCTTCATTTCCCTGCGTGACGATACTGGATGTCATCAACAAGGAACCACCAAGGGTGAGCTTCTCTGTTGATCGCCAATCCGCAAACAGACGAAGGCTATGCTCAGGCAATCCGGCAATCCGGGTGCCACGGGTAACCGCTATGTTGCGCTCCCCTCCGAATAGCTCGCCATCAAACTGGTAAGTCGCATCCAGATAGTTGTAACTTGCCTGAAGCGTGACGGAACCCACACTGGTCCGAGCTGAAAGATCGAGGCCCTGACGACGTGTTTTGGCGAAGTTATCGAAATATCCCAGCCCCGTTACAGTGGTCGGTACGAACAGGATGTCATTCCGGTTTTCCGATCGGTAAAGCGACGCAGTCAGCTCAGTATCACCGTTGCGCCAGCGCGTGCCGAAATCGATCGTACGCGCGATGACCTGACTAAGAAAAGGATCAGCCTGTAACCCGGTTGGTAAACGACAAGCATTGGCTGGGTCTGAATCCGCACAACCGAGCTCGATGACCGTCGGTACGCGATTGCTCTGCCCCATATTGCCGAATAAGGTCACAACGGGTGTTGCTTTGTAGCTCACACCAAGCGAGGGATTCAGGCTGTTGTAGTTGAAACTTTCGCGTGGCTGATCAGAACCAACACCGCCTGTATAACGCGTGATGGTATTACTGACATTTGCGTGATTGAAGCGTGCAGCGCCCGTGATGAACGTACGCTCATTGACGGTCCACGTATCCGACGCATAAAGACCCACCGCATAGGAACGTCCGCGGACGCCTGCTTCATCCTCTGCTGCATTGACACAATTGGTTCCAACGCCACGCGAGTCGCTGAATGCGCAATCAGAGGCCTGTTGGGCACCGTAGCTCATGCGAGCAAAATCCGTGCTCAAACCCGTTGTAATCTGATGCTTTTCCAGCAGCCTGGTCAGGTTGATGCTGCTACCAACGCTGGTCTGGGTGGTATTCGTATAGTTGAGAACTGCCTCGGCATCATCGATCTCGTAATCACCATTCACACTCTTGCGCGAGCTCTGCCGAACATAAGCGTTCGCCGACAATTCGGTGTCAGCTTCGAGTACACGCTGAAAATTAAAATTCAGCATAGAAAGCTGGTTCTGCGTGCGATCCGGATGCGTGTAGATCCAACGGCGGTTTTTCTCGTACATGTGCGCGGACGGATTAGCATAATCATCACCGTCCTCGCCGTAGTTAGTGCTTGGTAATAAACCGTTACCCAACAAACTACTTCTCCCTACCAGCAGCGACAGATCCCAATTACTGTCATTTTGCTGACGACCAATCTTTGCAAACACATTGCCGAGCTCGCCCTTGGAGAAATCACGCCAGCCGTCTTCGCGAAAACCTGTCGCCGAGATGAAGGTGTGATAACCATCCTCACTCTTGCTGCCGTAATTCACGTCCGTGCGCAAGCGACCGAAGCCGCCTGCCTGAAGCTTGACCTCGGTGCCCGGCGCGGTCAGGCCGGACTTGGTCGTAAACGCCAGTGCACCTCCCAGAGTATTCAGTCCGTAAATCGGATTCGAGCCGGGAACCAGCGTCACATTGCCAATCGCAGCTTCCGGAATCATGTCCCAGTTCACGACATCGCCAAAGGGCTCGTTGACTCGTACGCCGTCAAGGTAAACCGATATTCCCTGCGAGGATCCGAGAATACCGGACAGGCGGAAACCACGGTAAGTAATATCCGCCTGAAACGGACTACCCTGTACTTCATTGATATTTACGCCCGACAAATTCCGTGACATGAACTCGGTCAGGTTCAGGGTCTGGCTGCGGTACAACGCCTCGGCGTTCACGCTCTGCACGTCATACGGCAGCTTGTCTTCCTCGATACCAATGCCCGGCAGGGGCGAAGTACCGACAACTTCGACTTCTTTCAGTCGCTTTGCCTCAGGTTCCTGTGCAAGCAAGGTGGCCGGGCCGAACAAGGTGGCGACAGACAGGGCGATGAGGGTCAGGCGGTACTGCGGATTGGCTCTCGTTTTCATATTAGGGTGGGGTCTCGAGTCGCCTGGCGTTGATCGCCAGATCATTTTTAGCGGACTGATTGTAAGCGTTGTCATAGCAACTATTCATCGGGAATTTTTCCCGATAGCAGCTCCTGTGATGACTATAACGAGGATCTCGGGAATTTTTCCTCTAGCGTCCGGAAATCAGCGTCGCTAGAGTTGGCAACGACGTGATGATTTCCCTCTTATCTGGCGGCTCCGGCCGTAGGCCCTGTTCCGGCGACGCACTGCGTCGCCGTTTTTTTGTACCATGGCGGCTTCAAACACCTCCGCAGCTAAACATGACAAACGAGCGCAAGACGACCATCATGCTTGTCGACGACCATGCGGTCGTGCGCGCAGGTTACAAGCGTTACATCGAACTGGATCCGCAGTTGGTGGTGGTGGCCGAGGCATCGACTGGCGAGGAGGCCTATGGCCTGCTGGAAAAGCAAGACGCTGATGTGGTGATCATGGACTTGTCGATGCCGGGACAAGGGGGCTTCGAGACGCTGCGTCGGATGCTGAACCGTTATCCTTCGCAGAAGGTCCTGATTTTCTCGATGCATGAAAACGCGTCCATCGCCAATCAGGCACTGCGGCTCGGCGCCTGCGGCTATCTGACCAAAAATATGGCGCCGGACCAGATCATCGCAGCGATCCATGACGCGATGCGTGGAGCGAAGCCCGTGGCACCCGATTTACAGTTAGCGCTCAATGAGCTGAACTCGCCGAATCTGCCACACAATGAGTTGTTGCCGCGCGAGTTCGAGGTGCTGGTATTACTGGCCTCCGGCGAGAGCATCGACAGCATCAGCGCCCGTCTGCACCTGAGCACTAAGACCGCGTCGAACTATCAGGCCAACATCCGCAAGAAACTGGGCGTCAGCTCGGCGCTGGAGTTGCAGCGCTATGCGAAGGAACATGGGCTGATTGCCTGAGGCCCGCTTCGGCGTCATCGCTGAGCGGAAAGCTCGCACGCAGAGCCAATCCCTGCGGGTTTGCGCGTTCCAGAGTCAAGATGCCCTGATTTGCCAGTACCCGCTCGCGGATGCCCGTCAGTCCGAGGCCCGGCAGCGGCCCGCCCTGCGCGGCAAAGCCGCGGCCGTCGTCGACCACCTGCACCTCCAGCTGGCCCACCGCCATATCGGCCCGCAGCGTGATCTCAACCCGCCTGGCCTGCGCATGACGCATCACATTGGTCAGTGCCTCCTGCACGATGCGGTAGATCGCCACTGCCAGCCGCTGCGGTAGCTGTACATCGCCAAGCACGACGGACAGCCGGCACTCGAGTTCCTTATCGCCGCGCTGCTGCCGCTGCCGCACCAGATCGCGCAAGGCCTGTTCCAGTGCAATCTGCTGGTCCTCGCTCCCCTGCAGTCCATACGGTCGCAACTGCGCCAGCAAGCCCCGCAGTTGCGCGAGGATGGTGCCACTGTTGTCGTACATCGCTTTCGCGCAATCCTGCAGCGCAGGTTGTCCGGACGATTGCTTCAGCAGATAAGAAGCATCAACCTGCATGGCCGTCAGCAGCTGACCGAACTCATCATGTAGCTCATGCGCGAGACGACGGCGCTCGTCTTCCTGTACCTCCTGCAGCCGGTGCAACAGCTCGCGCTGCTTTGCATGCTCAAGCGTCAGCGCTGCAGCAAGGTGGTTCAGCGCCTGCGCAATCTGATCGAGCTCGCGTGTATGACAGCGAGCAATCGGTGACGCATAATCCCCGTCTTCAATCCGCGCAATGCCGGACAGGATGCCGGACAGCGGCGCCAGGGCCCGCTGCACGCTGATCCACAGCGCGACAATCAGTGCCAGCGCGATCGCGCCGAACAACCCGAACTGCAAAAACGCACCCGTGATCGCTTCGGCACTTTCGGCTTGCGGATGCGGCATGAGTTCAACCGTCAGCGCCTGACCATCGGTGCTCGACAAAGTGAGCCGGTAAGGCACCATCGGCCGGTCCCTCAGCAACCAGCGCGTGATCGCGCTGGAGGTACCGGCTTCCTGCGGTTCACGGGTGAGCCGTCGGCCATCTGTATCGAACAGCGCGATATGGAAGTGCCGCAGCTGGCCTTCGTCGTTCAGCGCATCGATCGCTGCGACCTGCTGCGCAACAGGCAGCTCCTGCCGCAGACCATCCATCGCTGACAGCAGTCGGCCGATGCGCTCACTACTGTCGACTTCATCGCTGATATTCTGCCGCGCGGACAGCAGCGTGGCGGCCAGCGCGATGGCCATCATCACTGTGCCGACAGCCATCAGCCTCACCAGCAAACGCGTCACCAGCTGCATCTGTTTCCCCTGCGTTAATTGATGCGGCGATTATAGAGGCAGCACTCGCGGAGACAAGCAGACTCCAATGCTGAAACGGAGTCACCGATGCCCGCCGTCCCTCATGCACTACCCTTCCTGCGCGAGACACTGATCTTCCTCGCACTGGCTGGGATTCTGATCCCGATTCTGCAGCGCCTGCGAGTGAATCAGATACTCGGCTTTCTCGCGGTCGGTCTGCTGCTCGGGCCGTTCGGCTTGCTGCTCTGGCTGGGGCATCTGCGCTGGCTCGAGAACATTACCTTTTTGCGAGTAGAAGGCGTCAAGGCGCTGGGCGAGTTGGGTGTATTGTTCCTGATGTTCACGATCGGTCTGGAGCTGTCTGCCGAGCGATTATGGGCCTTGCGTCGCTGGGTATTCGGCGCGGGGCTGGCGCAGGTGCTGCTGTCAGCGGCCGTCATTGGCGCGTGCGCGCTGGCCTTCGGCCATCCGGCGTCGACGGCCATCATGCTCGGCCTGGTGCTGGCGCTGTCATCGACAGCAATCGTGATGCAGCTGATGACCGAGCGCGGCATGCTCAGCAGTCCGCTTGGGCAGGCATCGTTCTCGATCCTGATGCTGCAGGATCTGGCGGTGGTACCGATTCTGCTGCTGGCCGGTGTGCTGGCTCAGGGCAATACCGACCGGCTGCCGCTGCTGCTCGGTGGCGTGCTGCTGAAATCCGCTGTCGCGATCCTGTTGATTTATCTGCTCGGACGGCGCGTCGTGCGCCCTTTGTTCAAGGCGCTTTCCCGGCATCAGCAACCTTCCACCTTCATGGCGCTGATCATGCTGGCCGCGCTTGGCATTGCGGGACTGACGCAAATGGCAGGGCTGTCGATGGCACTGGGCGCCTTTCTCGCCGGGCTGCTGCTGGCCGAGACGGAATTTCGCCACGAAGTCGAGGTCGTGGTCGAACCTTTCAAGAGCCTGTTACTCGGATTATTTTTCATGTCGGTCGGCATGCAGACCGACCTGCGCGCGGTATTGGCCACACCGCTGCTGCTGCCGCTATCAGTATTGGGCCTGTTCCTGATCAAGACAGCGGTGCTGATGCTGGTCTTGCGGGCCGGCCGCTTCGGCTGGGGACATGCGCTGGAAGGCGGCTTGCTGATGGGCCAGGGCGGAGAGTTCGCATTCATTGTCGGCAGCTACGCGACTGCCGGCCGGCTGTTCGAGCCAGCGCTGTCGCAGTTTGTGTTGCTGGTCGTTGGACTGTCGATGTTTGCCACACCGTCGATGGCGCGCGCCGGACACGCGCTGCGCGAACGTTGGGAGAAGCATCATCAGGATCCGGAGGCGCCACTGGACGGCGCAAAGACCGAACCGATGGAAGGCCATGTGATCATTGTCGGCTTCGGACGCATGGGACAACTGCTGGCCGAGGTACTGGCATCACAACAGGTGCGTTATGTGGCGATCGATATCGACATGGTGCGCTCGACGATCCGCCATCCGCTCGGCGAGCCGGTTTACTACGGCGACGTCAGCCGGCCCGAGCTGCTGCACCGGGTACACGCGAGCAAAGCGGCTGCGATCGTGCTGACCATGGACCATGCGGACGCGGCGCTGCATGCAACGCAGGCGATTCGGCGGGAATTTTCCGAGGTTCCACTGCTGGCCCGCGCGCATGACGAGGGTCACGCGCACTGCCTGCGTGCGGCCGGCGCGAACCTGGCCATGCCGGAAGCACTCGAAGCGGGACTGCAGCTGACGGCCATGGTGCTGAGGGCGATCGGCATGACGGGCGAGCGTGCGTCAGAAGCGATACGCGGTGAACGCGATGCACGACTCAGCCGCGCCGAGCGGCGCTAGGCGGAGGTCTGGTCCTGCGATGCGAACGCCCAGTTACGGGCCGAGAAAAAGGTCAGCGCGGCGACAGCAATCAGCACCATGGCTAGCGCGAGCCGGTAATCCAGATGGGTGAAGTGCAGCAGCGCCGCGTACATCAGCTCATTGATCACAAAACTGAGCAGGGCCACCAGGAAAAAACGCACACGCGAACGGGCAGCAGGCGCCCCGGCTGCGCCAAAGGTCAGCTTGTGATGCCCTGCATGACTGACCTGGAAGGCCAGCAGGAAGCCGAGCACATTGGCGACCAGCGGCGACAGACCCAGTGGCACCAGCAGCAACGAGACGCTGCCCAGATGCACCAGCATGGCGGTCACGCCGACGATGCCAAACCAGAACAGTTCGCGCTTCATGCGATGTTGTTCAGCGTCAGTGGAAGGTTCATAGCAATGAAGCCAGAGGCAGCAGGTGAGAGGTGGCGAACTGCGCGGACTGTATCGGCTCGGCAATGACCGGTCAAGCAAAGTAAGTCCTAGTAAAAAACAAGACGAGGCCGACTCGCGGACCAGGGAGATTATGTTTTATAAAGCCATTTATCGATCGACCAGATTCATCACTCTTTCCACATACCGCACCTGAGGTCGACAAAAATGCTGTGGTTGCACACAAAATTACCGATAGTTAACCATTTAGTACTTGAAGCTATAAGACAATTAATGCATATTCGCACCGGATCGATTATTCTGCTTTCCCACAAGAAACCTAGCTTTTAGAAAGATTCCAGTGAGCAAACGCAACCGTCCGGCAGACATCTACCTCCGCTTTCTACAACTGGCTGAAGCCGTGCGCGCGATGCCGTCACTGCCGCCACTGGAGCCGCTCGAGGAACGTATCCTTGAACTGATTGCCTACGCGCGCCAGTCGCAGGAAAGGTTGTCCGTCAAGGATCTGATGAGCAAGCGCGAACTCGGCTCGCCGGCCATGCTGCACGGCCGCCTGAAATCGATGCGCGAAAAAGGCTGGATTTTGCTCGCCGACACCGAGGACGCGCGTCGCAAGCAGCTCGAGCTGACTCAGGCGGCGCTACTGCATTTTGACAAGCTGTCGAAATGCCTCGTACAGGCCGCCAAGAAAACTGCCTGATCCTGTTGCAGCAACCCTCGCTGCAGCACATTCATCTTTATCCAGAGGTGGCGCCCATCGCCACCCCGCTTGCTTTCCCGTCTGGCCACCGCTCGTCCCCGGCATGCTGGCGAGCGGTTCTGATTTGACCGATCTAGCCCCTCCATCCCTCTCCCGGTTCATGCCCAGCCTGGCGCGATGCGGCCATTGAACTATTTCCACAAAGTACTGTCTTAATTTCCGGGAAGAATGATCTTTTGGGAAAACCGGCCTTTACGCGCATCGATAGAAAAACTTTCTGAATTTCAATTGCGAAAAGTCAAACCGATGAGTGAACTATCCGCTGAACCTGAGTCGGTGCCCGAGGGCAAATCCCGCAACCAGTCAAGAAAGCGATCCCCGTCATGAATTATCCACGTCTCAGTGCACGGATTGCCATCCCCACCACCCTCAACGACGATTCGCAGCGCATCGCCCGCCGGGAAGAGCGCTACGCGCAATTTGAAGCGCATGTACCGGGCCTGTTATTTCAAATGCGCCGAAGCCCACGCGGTCTGCTGCAATTCGATTTCCTGTCCCAGGCTTGCCAGGACTTGCTTGGTAAACCCTCCGAAGTGTTCTACGCCAATCCGGCGCGCTTCCTTGCACTGATCATTGACGAGGACCGGCAAGACTGGGCCGACAAGCTGCGCGAATCAGCACGCACACTGAAGCTGTTCAACTGGGAAGGAAGAATCTGGGTCGACGCATGGCAGGACACCAAATGGATCAACCTGCGCGCGACACCACGCGATCAGGGTGACGATGGTCTGTTGTGGACGGGTCTGATGACGAACATCACGCACAGCAAAAATCTGCAGGAAGAAATCAGCGCCTCGCACCGGCAACTGGCTGAGTTGAGCGCCACCATCAACAACCTGCGTGAGACTGAACGTGAACGTATCGAGCGCGACCTGCATGACGACCTGGGCGGCAATCTGTCCGCACTGAAGATGATGCTCGAACATACCTGGAAACAACTACCTTCCTCGGCATTTCTGCAGGACCAGCGAGAACGCCTGAACGGATTGATTGATCGCTCGATTGAATCGATCCATAGAATCGCTGCCGATCTTCGTCCCGGCATCCTTGACGCAGGACTGGTCGCAGCGCTGGAGTGGCTGGCGCAGGAGCATGAGCAGCAGGACGGCATCCCCTACCTGCTACACAGCAGCCACCCGGATATCTGCATGGACCCCAAGCTGGCGAACTCGCTGTTTCGCGTCGCGCAGGAAGCCTGTAACAACATCCGAAAACATGCGGGCGCCACACAAGTTGATATTCATGTGCAGGACGCCGGGCATGAGCTGATCATGGAAGTGATCGATAACGGCTGCGGCCTGCCTGATCACCGTCGTGATGACCCACGCTCGCTGGGGCTGCGCGGCATGCGCGAGCGTATTCATGCGCTGGGAGGCGAGTTCAACCTGGTGTCACGAATCGGCAAGGGAAGCCTGATCCGTGTCACCGTACCGCTGGTCGATCGTCCGCAGAGCACCGAGTGACATCCGCTCCGGCGCGCATCATCCGTGTGCTGATCGCGGATGATCATGCGATCGTGCGCGAAGGTCTCAAACAGATCATCGGGGACAGTCGCGACCTGTGTGTCGTCGGTGAGGCCGATACCGGACATCAGGCCGTACAACGCGTGCGTGCCGGCGGCATTGATGTACTGCTGCTCGATGTTTCTCTGCCGGACAAAAACGGCATTGAAGTCCTGAAGCTGCTAAAACGAGAATGTCCGTCGCTGGCCGTACTGATGCTGAGCATGCATCGCGAAGACCAGTATGCGATCCGTGCGATCAAGGCCGGCGCCTCAGGTTACCTGAACAAGCAAAGTGCGCCGGCTGAACTGGTGACGGCATTACGTGAGGTCGCTAATGGCAAGAAGTACATCACCACCACGCTCGCGCAAGAACTGGCCAGGCAGATCGGCGACGACGTGACACGCGAACCGCATGAAACGCTATCCGATCGCGAATACCAGACGCTGCTGATGATCGCATCCGGCAAGACTGTTGGAGACATTGCGAGCGAGCTTGCGCTGTCCGTAAAAACCATTAGCATGTACCGCTCTCGCCTGTTGCAGAAAATGCGGATGCGGCACAACGCAGAACTGACCCACTACGCGATACGAAACCGCATGCTGCCAGATCGGGCGGAATGATTGCCGGCGGCCTGAACGTTCGCGCCGGTTCCGTGCCGTACTTGCGCTGACCACCAACGAAGCCGAATTTCCGCTGCATGGCGAGGCAGGTCACGAATCATCTGAATCAATCAGGATCAGCTCAGCCATCGCCGGCAAGGGCACGCCAAAGGAGCGACACAACAGCGCGTATTGCTGGCTCAGCTTACGGTGAAATTCTGCGCATTGCACGCCAGATCTGCCACGCAACGCCCCTCTTTCCTGATCGCTGCACCCGGTCATCCATTGCTTGATCAGGCAGGAAGGCATGCGCTGCAGCAAGTCGACTTTCGGCCCACTCTGCATTGCCTCATCAAAAGCATTCATGAAGCGAAGTGCATTGGTTTGAAACAGACCTATTGTCTTTGCTAATGACAGTAGCATCACCTCCCGCTCAGGGCCACGGGCATCAAGGCGGATATGCGCCCATAATTCCAGCGTGGTACGCAATTCATCGAATTCCGTCAGACGCTTTGCACCCACGAGCATGCGCTGAAATTCGTGATGATCAGCTGCCTGAGATACAGACACCGGTGACGATGAAGTGGTCGGCTCGCCATCCTGCAGTACCTCGCGCATGATGATCTGACGGTTCATATCGAATACACAGAGCGCAAATGCCTGCGCCAGCTGCGCATCCGATGCGCGCGTAGTACCGCCTGCCAGCACGCGTGTTATTCGGTAGTAGTTGTGGTGCATCGCGATCAGTTCATCAATCAGCCGCGGGGTACAACCTAGCTTCCGTAATTCCCTGCCCGCCTTATTGATACCCGCATGGTTTTCGCGCCGGATATCTTTCGCGATCATTCGCACGAATGCCATTTCGCGCCATCCATGGGACGCCGACACGCCGCATTCACCTGTTGATGAAGCGCGGCGTCGCACCACGATCTCACCTTCGACGTCGAGAACCGAGCGCACCAGATCAGGATCGATATCCAGCGGTGAAGATTCCAGCGCTTCCCCGCCCATTACTGGCTGCGCTCTGCGCAGAACCTCCTGACCCTGACGCCGGCGGCCAGCGCCCAATGGCTGCAACACACCACTGTTGCCCCCCTGGTTTGCTCCTGCCTGAATGTCCATACCGATCTCCTTTTTATCTGCCGGCGGCGAATGAGTGTGGTGATCGTCGGTTGTCTTCGTTGCGCACCGGTTCCTTACAAGTGATTCATGTCATGACCCTTGCATTAATTGAACGCGGGCATGCAATACCCGAGCGAGCTTCGGTGGTCACTGCATTCATGGAATTCGCTCATGACGCACTGGAAATTTGATTTAGTGATGGCCTGATGCGTTTCTGATTATGCTGCGACATCGTTACGAACCATCTCAATTCTTTTCTTCTTGCCTGCACGAGAAGGCGGATGACACAGACCACAGCGATATCGGGCATGCATTTCGAAGGCATGACTGACAAAGTGCCCCTGACATTCACTGCATCTGACCATCGTCATCATTTTGCTGTCGAAGAAGCGGATCAGCGTCCATGCACGCGTCAGTGACAGCAGCGGCTCGCCACCCGGCTCGGGCGGTATCTCTTCCAGGTAGAGTTGGTAGGCTTTGATGATGGCTTCGATGCCCGTCACCTGCGCGTGGCTCAACAGGAAGCGGTGAATATTCATGAATAGAGAGGCGTGAATATTCGGCAGCCAGGTGATGAACCAGTCCGTCGAGAATGGCAGCATACCCTTGGGCGGAGAGACGCCACGCAACTCCTTGTACAGCTTCAGCAGTCGCTCGCGTGAAAGCGTCGTTTCAGTTTCAAGCAACTGCAGACGTGCGCCAAGCTGAATCAGTTCGATCGCAAGATGAATCTGCCGGCACTCTGATACAACACTCTTTTCGCGCATAAGCCTGGCCTCTGTCATTCAGCGTTCTTAAGAGAATGATTCCGTTGCCTGAGCCGCCATCAGGATCGCGGCGTGCGCATGCGCCAGCGAGCGCTCTTTGGAATGACAGGTCAGCATATCCAGAATAATCGGGTCGTCGAAACGAAAGCGTGCCAGCATCATATTGCTCGATGCGAGCTTCACAATCTGCGACGGTGACAACTTGTCCAGCCGCTCCGCCAGCGCGGCACTAATACCCAGACGGAAAACCGCCATCGCAGGGTCCACGCGCACGATTTGCTGTGCCAGCATCAGGTAGGAAAGATTGGCGTCGCGAATGTCCGCCATCATGTCGTTCATGTTCATGCCGCTCTCTCGATTCTTCGTTCACTGCCACAGCGATGCGGCTGTGCAGCATCGAAGATTGTGCCTGTGCGGCGGTCGGAGAGATATCAGCAGTGAGCGGTGTTTCTTGTGGGCTAATCGCGGTCAGGCTTGTCGGTGCTTGTCCTACACATGCTTGCTGCCTGTCGCATCATCACCTCGGCTGATGGACAGGTTCGCCGGGATGATGCCAATGCAGTGCTCATTAAATTTCGTAGGAATCCCGATCGCCGGCCAATACCTGCTCAACCATCTTGCGCGACAGGTTGGGCGCCAGCAGTTCAATGAAAGTGAACACATAGCTGCGCAGATAAGCACCCTGTTTCAATGCGATACGCGATACATTCATGCCGAACAGCTGCCCAGCGGGTATCGCTTTCAGATTGACATCGCGCGCGGCGTTATACGCCAGTCCCGCGATTACGCCGACGCCCATGCCAAGCTCGACATAGGTCTTGATCACATCAGCGTCGATGGCTTCGAGAACCACATCCGGCTTCAGGCCGCGTCGGGCAAAGGCCTGATCGATCTTGTTGCGGCCGGCAAATGCGCTGTCATAGGTAATCAGCGGATAAGTGGCGATTTCTTCCAGCGTGAGTTCGTTCTGCCGGGTCAATGGATGCTCGTGCGGTACCACGACCATATGTTCCCACTGGAAGCAAGGCAACGACACCAGCCCGTCAACCTCAGCGATCGCCTCGGTCGCAATTGCGAGGTCGGCCTGGTTATGCAGCACCATATCGGCCACCTGCTTCGGATTGCCTTGCAGCAGCGACAACCTGACTTTCGGAAATTTCTGCGAAAACGACTGCACGACGGGCGGCAGCGAGTAGCGCGCCTGCGTGTGCGTGGTCGCGATCGTGAAACTGCCGCTGTCCTGCGCCGCGAACTCCTTGCCGATCCGTTTCAGGCCTTCCACTTCCATCAGAATGTTTTCGACTGATTTCAGCACCTGCCGCCCCGGCTCGGTCAGCCCTCGGATGCGCTTGCCATGACGCGAAAAAATGTCGACGCCCAGCTCTTCTTCAAGCTCGATGATGGCCTTCGACACGCCGGGCTGTGAGGTGAAAAGCGCCTTGGCGGCCTCGGTCAGATTGAAGTTCTGGCGCACAGCTTCGCGCACGAAGCGGAATTGGTGGAGGTTCATGGTGGTCAGGCGCTCATGAAATTATTTTCATTAAGGCAATGAATATCACGGAAATTCGCTTATATCTGGAGATCATATAAGCAAATGATTCTTGTGTAGTTTGGAATAAGGAGGAAGTTTATTAGGATTGCGCGTTCCTTGCGCGAGGCTTTATGACTTTAACTTATGTAATTTCCGGATTTGCGGTCGGCTTGCTGGTTGGCCTGACCGGCGTCGGTGGTGGCTCACTGATGACGCCGCTGCTGACTTTGCTTTTTGGCATTAATCCGACCGTGGCGGTCGGTACCGATCTGGCTTTTGCGTCCATCACCAAAAGCGCCGGCACGCTGGCGCACCGCGTTCGAAATACCGTCCACTGGGACATCGTGCGCCGGCTGTGCGCAGGCGCGCTCCCGGCTGCACTCCTGACGACACTGGCGCTGAAGTATTTCGGCGCACTGGACCAGCACATCGGCCAGATCATTCGCTATACCATTGCATTTTCGGTGCTGTTGACCGCGATTGCGATCATCTTCCGTGGCCGGATGCAGGCATGGATCACCGCGCACCCGGAGCGACAGCTGCACGGACGCGCGCAGATGGCCGCCACCGTCGTGGCCGGTGCCGTGATCGGCGTGCTGGTTACGGTCTCTTCGATCGGCGCCGGCGCGGTCGGCGCCACCATTCTGGTATTGCTCTACCCGACGCTCAAGCCGGCTGAAATCGCCGGCACCGATATCGCGTATGCGGTGCCACTGACTGCGATCGCTGCTTTCGGTCATTGGTGGCTGGGCTCGATTAACTGGGAGCTGCTGGGCACGCTGTTGCTGGGCTCGGTACCCGGCATCACCATCGGATCACTGGCGGCACGCGCGGTGCCGGAAAAATTCCTGCGCGGGCTGCTCGCAACGACACTGACCGGTGTCGCGGCCAAGCTGGTGCTGTAAGCAGATTGAACAAGGAAGACCATGTACCGTTACGACCAATACGACCACCTGATCGTCAGTGAACGCGTCGCGCAGTTCCGCGGACAGGTGCAGCGCCGCCTGTCCGGCGAACTGACTGAGGATGAATTCCGCCCGCTGCGGCTGCAGAACGGCCTGTACATGCAGCGCCACGCGTATATGCTGCGCGTGGCCGTGCCCTATGGCCTGCTGTCAGCGAAGCAGCTGCGCATGTTCGCGCACATCGCGCGCAAGTACGATCGCGGCTACGGACATTTCACGACACGCCAGAACATCCAGTACAACTGGATCGAGCTCGAGCAGACACCCGAGATCCTCGCTGACCTGGCTTCGGTTGAAATGCATGCGATCCAGACCTCGGGCAACTGCATCCGCAACACCACCTCTGACCAGTTTGCCGGCGTCGCCGCCGATGAGTTGCTGGATCCGCGCCCCTATATTGAAATCCTGCGTCAGTGGAGCACCTTTCATCCGGAATTCGCGTGGCTGCCGCGCAAATTCAAAATCGCCGTCAACGCCGCGAAGGAAGACCGCGCGGTCGTCAAGGCACATGACATCGGCCTGAACGTCGTCAAGAATGATGCCGGTGAGGTTGGATTTCAGGTGCTGGTCGGCGGTGGTCTCGGCCGTACCCCGATCATCGGCAGCGTGATACGCGAGTTCCTGCCCTGGCAGCATCTGCTGACCTATATTGAAGCGATCATGCGCGTGTATAACCAGTACGGTCGACGCGACAATAAGTACAAGGCGCGCATCAAAATTCTGGTAAAGGCACTGGGCGTCGAGGAATTCACGCGGCAAGTGGAAGCCGAATGGGTCGACCTGAAAGATACGCCGGGCACGATCACGCCGGAAGAACTGCAGCGTGTGGCCGGCTATTTCACGCCGCCGCCTTACGAGCAACTCGACCATGCGACCGCGCTGCTCGCGCAGCAGCAGGCAGAGAACAAGGCGTTCGGCGTCTGGATGGGCCGCAACGTCAAGCCGCACAAAGTACCGGGTTACGCGATCGTCACGCTGTCACTGAAAAAAACCGGCACGCCGCCGGGTGACGCGACTGCCGAGCAGATGGATTTCGTTGCCAACCTCGCCGACCATTACAGCTTTGGCGAGTTGCGCGTCACGCATGAGCAAAATCTGGTGCTGGCTGATGTGAAACAGTCCGACCTGCTGAAGGTGTATCAGGAAGCGAAGGCGCATGGTCTGGCGACGCCGAACATTGGCCTGCTGACGGATATTATCTGCTGCCCCGGTGGCGATTTCTGCTCGCTGGCGAATGCAAAGTCGATCCCGATCGCCGAAGCCATTGCCGAGCGCTTCGATAACATCGACTATCAACACGATATCGGCGACATCGATCTGAATATCTCGGGCTGCATCAACGCCTGCGGTCATCATCATGTCGGCAATATCGGCGTGCTGGGCGTCGACAAGGATGGCTCCGAGTGGTATCAGGTATCGATCGGCGGCCGTCAGGGTCATGACAGCGCAATCGGAAAAATCATCGGCCCGTCATTCGCGGCCGGCCAGATGCCGGAAGTCGTTGCTCGCCTGCTCGATGTCTATGTGCGCGAGCGGCAGGACGAAGAACGCTTCATCGATACCGTCGAGCGTGTTGGTATCGACCCCTTCAAGACACACGTGTACGCGACCCCGATTCCGGGTCAGACCTATCAGGCTGGAGAAGACGCGTATGCGTAAGATCATCAAAGACAAAACCATCGTCAATGACGACTGGAGCGTACTGACGCTGGCCGAGGGCGATGCGCCGGATTCGGTGACTGTGCCGACCGGCAAGCAGATCGTGCCGCTGCAGGTATGGCTGGCGCAGAAGACTCAGTTGGCCGCACGCAGTGACATCGGCGTCTGGCTGGCCAGCGACGAGCGTCCCGAGCAGCTGAAAGATGACACCAAGTCCCTGCCGCTGATTGCGGTGAATTTTCCGACCTTCGCTGACGGCCGTGGCTACTCGATCGCGTATAACCTGCGCGCGCGCCTCGGCTTCGACGGTGAATTGCGCGCGATCGGCGACGTGCTGCGCGACCAGTTGTTCTATATGTCGCGTGTTGGCTTCAATGCCTTCGCGACCCGTGAGGACCGTTCGATCGACGAGGCGTTAAAGGGTCTGACCGATTTCTCCGAGGTCTATCAAACCTCATGGGACCAGAAAACGCCGCTGTTCCGCCGTGTGGCGCGCACTGCCTCGCAGGAGGCCTGATGAGTGCCGCCTACGAGCAGCTGCTGACAGATACCCGCGCAACGCTGGCGCGAATTGCGACCGACTTCGCACCGGCCGTGTTCGCGTCCAGCCTCGCGGCCGAGGACATGGTGCTGACCGACCTGATCCTGCGCGCGAAGCTTCCGATCAAGATATTCACGCTCGAGACTGGTCGCCTGCACCAGGAAACGCTGGGCATGCTGGACCAGATTCGCGAAGTCTATGGCTATGACGTCGAGCCCTATCGTCCGGAAACCGCGGCGGTCGAGGCCTATGTGTCGGCCCACGGGCTGAATGCTTTTTATGACAGCGTCGAGATGCGCAAGGAATGCTGCCGCATCCGGAAAGTTGATCCGCTGAACCGCGCACTGGCCGGCAATACGGCGTGGATCACCGGACAGCGCCGTTCGCAGTCCAGCACGCGCTCGGAACTGGCGGTGCAGGAAGACGATGCGGCGCACAACATGCAGAAGTTCAATCCGCTCGCGGACTGGTCGGAAGACGACGTCTGGCACTACCTCCGCAGCAACGGGGTTCCGTATAATCCACTGCATGACAAGGGTTATCCGTCCATCGGCTGCGAGCCTTGCACGCGTGCCATACAGCCCGGCGAAGACATTCGCGCCGGCCGCTGGTGGTGGGAAAGCCCGGACCAGAAAGAATGCGGCCTCCATGTCGTGGAACAGCCGGACGGCACCGTCAGACTGGTCCGGGCTTCGGTGAAGGCTAACGCTTCCGAAGGAAGCGTTAAGTGAGCGAAGCGAACGGCCGGAGCCAAAACCCGGCTCGCACCGAGACAAAATTTACAGAACCGAAAAGTATGAATACTGCCGTAGACAACAAGCATTTCATCGACGCCGCCAGCAACCGTCACCTCGACTGGCTGGAATCCGAGGCGATCCACATCATGCGCGAAGTCGCCGCCGAATGCGGCAATCCTGCGCTGCTGTTCTCGGGCGGCAAAGACTCGGTCGTGCTGCTGCGCATCGCAGAAAAAGCGTTCAGGCCGGGCAAGTTTCCGTTCCCGCTGGTGCACATCGACACCGGCCATAACTTCCCCGAAGTGATCGCCTTCCGCGATCGTCGCGTGGCCGAACTCGACGAACGGCTGATTGTCGGCTCAGTGGAGGAGTCGATCAGACGCGGCACTGTTCGCTTGCGCAATCCGCAAACGGACTCCCGCAATGCCGCGCAGGCGGTCACGCTGCTGGAGACTATCGCCGAGCATAAGTTTGATGCCTGCATCGGCGGCGCGCGCCGCGATGAGGAAAAGGCACGCGCGAAAGAACGTATCTTCTCGTTCCGCGACGACTTCGGCCAGTGGAATCCAAAAGCGCAGCGCCCGGAACTCTGGGATCTGTATAACACCCGCGTTCACCCTGGCGAGAACATGCGTGTGTTCCCGATCTCGAACTGGACCGAACTCGATGTCTGGCAGTACATCGCGCGCGAGAAGCTCGCGCTGCCGAACATTTATTTCGCCCATGAGCGCGAAGTCATTCCGCGCAACGGCTTGCTGGTGCCGCTGACCGATCTGACGCCGGCGAAGGAAGGCGAAACTGTCGAGAAGCGTATTGTCCGTTTCCGTACCGTGGGTGATATCTCTTGCACCTGCCCGGTGGCGTCCGACGCGGCCGATGTATCAGCCATCATTGCCGAGACTGCAGTGACGCAGATTACCGAGCGCGGCGCAACACGTATGGACGACCAGACTTCGGAAGCGTCGATGGAAAAACGCAAGAAAGAAGGATATTTCTAAATGAATGCCGTAGCAGACAAGTCACTCGACGCCCACAGCACGCAGGAGCGCGGCCTGCTGCGCTTCATCACCGCCGGTTCTGTCGACGATGGCAAGAGCACCCTGATCGGCCGCCTGCTGTTCGACAGCAAGGGTATCTTTGCGGACCAGCTCGACGCGATCTCCCGTGCGCGTCACAAGCGTACGGTCGGTGACATGATCGATCTGTCGCTGCTGACGGATGGCCTCGAGGCTGAACGCGAGCAGGGCATCACGATCGACGTCGCCTACCGCTATTTCGCCACGCCGAAGCGCAAGTTCATCATCGCCGATGCACCGGGCCATGAGCAGTACACCCGCAACATGGTCACCGGCGCATCGACCGCGGATGCGGTGATCATCCTGATTGACGTGTCGAAGGTTCATATTGACGAACAGGGCAAGGCTGACCTGCTGATCCAGACCAAGCGCCACTCCACGATTGCGCAACTGCTGCAGATCGAGCATGTGATTGTCGCGGTCAACAAGATGGATCTGGTGAATTACGACCGCGCCGTGTATGAGCATATCGTCGCGGCTTATCAGGAATTCGCAGCGACGCTGGGGCTGAAGGACATACGCACGATACCGATGTCGGCGCTGGCCGGGGACAACGTGGTGGTGCGCAGCGAGCAGATGAGCTGGTATCAGGGGCCGACGCTGATCGAGCTGCTGGAATCGCTGTCCGTGTATGAGGACGAGCATGCGGCTGCGCTGCGCTTTCCGGTGCAGCTGGTAGCACGGCACAATGGCCATGAGGCAAATGACTTCCGCGGCTACATGGGCCGGATCGAAGCCGGCACTGTGAGCAAAGGCGACAAGCTGATCGTGCAGCCCGGCGGTCATAGTGCAACGGTCAAAGACATCGTTACACTGGATGGCTCACTGGACAGCGCGTCAGCCGGCAAGTCCGTCACTATCCTGTTAGATGAATATGTCGACATTTCGCGCGGCGACATGCTGGTTGCTGCGAATGCGCCGGCCACGGTGCTAAAGAATTTCAGCGCTGATGTGTGCTGGCTGTCGGAAGAGCCGCTGAACACGGGCCGTAAGTACTGGCTGAAGCACACCACCCGTCAGGTGGCTGCCAAGGTGACGGGCGTCGATTCGCTGCTCGACATTAATACGCAACAGCGTCTCGAAGCTCAGGAGCTGAAGCTGAATGGCATCGCGCGCATCAACGTGACCGTACAGCAGCCACTGGCCGCTGATGCCTATGACAAAGTTCGGGCGACCGGCAGCTTCATCCTGATCGATGAGATTTCTCATCAGACCGTTGCCGCGGGCATGATCCGGCTGGACTGAACTCCCGCAACTGCCATGTTCCAGCCTTTTGACCGACCCGCCCGGCCCGCACCGGGCAAGGTCTGGCTGGTGGGTGCCGGCCCCGGTGCCGCTGATCTGATGACAGTTCGCGGCGCTCGCATCCTCGCCGATGCTGAGGTCGTGCTGCACGACGCGCTGGTCACACCCGATATTCTCGCGCTATGCCCCCAGGCGCTGCTGGTGTCCGTCGGCAAGCGCAGCGGGCAACGCTCCACGGCGCAGGTGCTGATCAACCAGCAACTGATCGACTATGCGTATCGCTTCGACCGCGTGGTCCGGCTCAAAGGCGGCGACCCGATGCTGTTCGGTCGGGCCGATGAAGAGCTGGTCGCGCTGGAGGCGGCCGGTGTGCCTTACGACATTGTGCCGGGTATCACCACGGCATTCGCCGCGGCCGCGTCTATCCGCCAGCCGCTGACCAAACGTGGCGTCGCGCGTAATGTCGCGTTCTTCACGTCCACCACCGCCCCCGATGAGCCCGACCAGGCCGCGCTGCCCGAGTGCGATACGCTGGTGCAATACATGGGCGGACAGGAAGCCATCGCTACCGCTCGCCGTATGCTGGAACGCGGCAAATCGCCGCAGACACCGGTGATCGCCATCGAAAACGTCAGTCGTGCTGATGAGCGCGTGATGAGGTTGTCGCTCGGCGACATGGTGCAGGGCCTGCCATCTTGTAGTGGACCCGTCCTGGTGATGATCGGTGAAGCTCTCCGTGAGCGCAGGTAAAAGTAGCTAGCGCACTTTCGCTCATCGAACACGTAGCTAGTCAACGACAGTCATCCGCAGATCGGTTACAGACAACCGATAAAACCCTCGTTTCCCAACTGATCGACCGCATCCTCGTGGGGATTGCCATGCATCGTCTCGACTTCATCGTTTCCATGCGAGGAGTCGGCAATGCGGCGCATCATCGCATTGAAAAAAAAGCCCCTGAAGGGGAAGCGAGATTATCGCCCGCGTCGGGTCTGGTCCTTACAACAGAAACTAGAAATCCTGCTCCGCGCGGATGAAACCAGCACCACGCTGGCTGCTCGCGAATTTGACATCGACATTCGACTACTATTTCAGTGGCGGGTGCACCTGAAGAACGGCGAGCTGGCGCAACGTACATGGAAGGCGCCGGGAAGACGCAAGCGGCGGAACAAGGCCGCCAGTGAACAGCTTGAGGGCGAGGATGCGATGTCGGCTGAAGTCGATTCAGGCGCTTAGAGAGAAGCGCCTATGGCTGAATTCTGCTCACACAATAGTCCGCAATCGCCTGCAGCACCGCCGGACTTTCACCCACCGCATCGGCAACCTGCAATTGCAGTTGCGGATACTTCACTCGCAATTCCTCGATCAGCGGCGGCAGATCACGCAACACATGCCCGCCCTGACCGAGGAACACTGGTACGACGCTGATCTGCGTGCAGTCCGCGGCCACCAGATCCTCCACCACGGCCGCCAGACGGGGCTCCATCAACTCCAGAAATGCAAGCGCCACCTGCGAATCCGGCAGCTGCGCTGCGGCGATCGCCTGCAGTTTCTGGAAGGGCTGCGCCCAGCGCGGATCCCGCGCGCCATGCGCGAACAAGATCAAGGCAGATTTTTTTTTCATTAGTGTCGCTCCACCCACCACAGCGCTGCGATAGCCGCCAGCAGGAATAACAGACTCGGCAAGATCGCGGTCGCAAACGGTGGCCAGGTATTGATAAGTCCGAGATGGGAAAACAGATTATTCACGAGGAAAAATCCCATGCCGATCATGATACCGGCAAAGACTTTCAGTGACAGTCCACCGCTGCGCGCCTGCAGATATGCAAAGGGCAAGGCCAGGATCATCATCACAATCAGCGCGCCCGGATAGAGCACTTTCTTCCATAGCGCGAGATCATAAGGCTCACTGCGCTGCTTGTTGATTTTCAGATGCCGGCTGAACTGTGCGAGATCGAATGCTGACATCAGCTTGGGATCGGCCAGCATCACCGCCAGAATGTCCGGCGTGATCTCCGACTGAATCTGCAAACTGTCCAGCGTACGGTGCCGAACCAGCGAGGGCTGATGCCCATCCAGATTTGCCAGATCGGACGTGAAACGAATCTCGTCAACGGATGACAGCAACCAGCCGCCATCGCCAAGAAAGCTGGCCTTCGCCGCACTCAGGCGTGCCACCATCCTCATCTTGCGGTCAAACTCGAACAGCGCAACGCTGCTGACGGAGCCGTCCGCTTCGATCTTTCGCGCATTCAGGAAGCGCGAGCCGGATATCTGCTGTGTGACCGGGTCGCGGATCAGATCCTTCGCCCACAGACCGGAACGGAACTCCGCCGATAAAGCCGAGCCCTGAATTCGGCGCTTGAAGGTGTCACGAAATTCATTGCACTTCGGTGCGATGAACTCGCCGAGGATGAAGGTCATCACCGCAAAGACCAGTCCGATCCGTAGCACAATCTTCAGCGCCTGCCCCATGGACAGCGCCGATGCGCGCATCACGGTGAATTCAGAGCGCGCTGCGAACTGCGCCATCACATAAATCGTACCAATCAGCGCGACGATCGGCATCAGTTCGTACGCATACGCCGGCAATCCCAGTGTCACATGCAAGAACGCATGCTCGATCCGGTAGGGACCGCGACCGATCGATCCCAGCTCATTCATCAGATCAAAAAAAGCGAACAGCGCAAGAAAGGCCACCAGCGCGAACAGCACCGCGCGATAAATCTCTGACGCAAAGTAACGTTGGAGTACCTTCATGCGATGGTCCGCCTTCGTACCAGCACCAGGCTGCGAACCAGGCTCAATACACGCGCCGGATGCCAGCGGCTGTTGATATTGTCCCGCCAGAAAAACAGCAGCGCGATCAGCGTCAGCATGAACAGATGCAGTGGCCACCACGCCCAGCCGAACGCCATCCGACCGCTGCTGACTTCGCCTTGCAGGGTGCCGATCAGGTTGTAATAGGTGATGTTCAGCAGCAGCGCGATGATCAGGTTCATGCCACGCCCGCGCCGCGGATTCACGAAACCCAGCGGTATCGCGATCAGTGTCTGCATCAGGCACATGAACGGTATTGCTACCCGCCACAGTAATTCACCATGATGCGCAGGCGTCGGCTCACTGATCAGCTGAGTGGTGGGCAGTACTCTTGCGGCCGTATTGTTGGCCAGCGCGCGCTCATTTTGAGAAAGAATTACCGAGTAATGCGTGAATTCCACCAGCCGGAATTCTCTGTCGACCGGCGAGCCTTCATAGCGGCGCCCGCGATACAGCTCCAGCTTGCGGTCGCCCTCAGGGGTCACCTGAATCGTACCCTCTTCCGCCGCCACGACGCTGTCCTGCCTGCCGTGTTCACGAACGAAGACATTGCTGACCTTGCTCGCATCATCGGCGAGTCCCTCAACGAAAAAAATACGGTCGCCGCTGGAGGATTCCTGAAATTTTCCCGGCGATACGCGAGACACATCCTCGCGATTCTTGAACCGCTCCCGGTAATCCGCTGCGGAGCGGTTAGCCCACGGGGTGAGCCATATCGAGAAAATCGCGGTGATGATGACCAGCGGCATGCCGACGCTCATGACCGGACGTATCCAGCGGGTCAGCGAGACGCCCGAAGCCAGCCAGACCGCCATTTCCGAATCCTGATAGCTGCGTGCGACGACCAGCAGCACCGCGATGAAAATGGTCAGCGACAGAATCACGGACAGATAGCCCACCGTGGCGAAGCCCAGCATAGCGGCAACATCCGATGGCGCGATCTTTCCGGCGGCGGCATCCCCGAGTATGCGGATCAGCATCACGGTGATCACAACCGTGAAGAGTGTGGTGAACACGGCGGCGAAGGTGTTCAGCAGCTCGCGGCGTATGGCGCGCTGAAAAATCATTCAGGACTATAATTCCGGAGGATTAATGAGGAGTGATCATGGACTTTAGCATAAAAGCTTTCAGTACAAAAAACGCAATCGCCGAACAGAAGACCGGCTGCGTGGTCGTCGGCGTCTATGAGAACGGCAAGCTAACGCCTGCTGCGAAACTCTTCGATGACAAAGGTTCTCTGGCCGCGGCGTTCAAGAGCGGCGACATCACCGGCAAGGCAGGCAGCACCCTGCTGCTGCACCGGCCGTCAGCGCCTGCGAAGCGTGTGCTGCTGGTGGGACTGGGTGGTGAAGGCGCGGTCACTGACCGTCAGTATCTTTCGGTCACCCAGAGCATCGCACGAGCGCTGTCTACCCTGGGCGCGAGCGATGCGCTGATTGCGTTGCCGCTGGACGTCGCGCAGCACCGGGATATGGCCTGGGGCATCCGCACGCTGGTGCTGACGCTGCGTGAAAGCGTGTACCGCACTGACGCGCTGAAGAGTAAGAAAGATGAAGCTGGCACCGGCGTGAAGAAACTCACACTGGCGATTGATGCCGCGCAGCAGTCGGCTGCCAAGCAGGCGCTGGCGCAGGGCATCGCAGTCGCCAACGGCATGGAACTGACCAAGACGCTGGGTAATCTGCCGCCGAACATCTGCACGCCGACCTATCTCGCGCAAACCGCAAAGCAGCTGGCCCGGGATTTCAAGTTTGGTGTCGAAGTGCTGGACCGCAAGCAGCTCGAGGCGCTGAAGATGGGTAGCTTCCTGTGTGTCACACAGGGCAGCGAGCAACCGCCGAAATTCATTGTGCTGAAACACATGGGTGGCAAAGCCAAGGATGCGCCGGTGGTATTGGTCGGTAAGGGCATCACTTTCGATACCGGTGGTATCTCGCTGAAACCGGGCGCCGGTATGGATGAGATGAAGTACGACATGTGCGGGGCCGGCTCGGTGCTGGGCACCTTCCGCGCGATCGGCGAGATGCAGCTGAAGCTGAACGTGATCGCCGTCATTCCGACTTGCGAAAACATGCCCTCGGGTCGCGCGACGCGTCCGGGCGATATCGTGACCTCGATGTCGGGTCAGACCATTGAAATCCTGAATACCGATGCCGAAGGCCGTCTGATCCTGTGCGATGCGCTGACCTATGTGGAGCGCTTCAAACCGGCAGCCGTGGTGGACATTGCAACGCTGACCGGTGCCTGCGTGACAGCGCTGGGTCATCACAATACCGGCTTGTTCACGCGCCATGATGACGCGCATGACGCACTGGCCGACGAATTGCTGAAGGCCGGTAAGTCTGCGAACGACACCGCTTGGCGCATGCCGGTCGAGGATGCATATCAGGAGCAGCTGAAGTCGAACTTCGCGGATATCGCGAACATCGGCGGCCCGCCGGGCGGCTCGATTACGGCGGCGTGCTTCCTTGAGCGTTTCACGCGCAAGTACACCTGGGCCCACCTTGATATCGCCGGTACCGCCTGGAAGAGTGGCGCGGCGAAAGGCGCGACCGGACGACCGGTACCTTTGCTGACCACGTTCCTGATGGAACGCGCGAAGCGGTAAGCGGATCGACAGCGGATGAAAATCGCCACCTGGAACGTCAACTCGCTGAAAGTCCGGCTGCCGCAGGTACTGCAGTGGCTGGAATCATCACCGGTTGACGTGCTGTGCCTGCAGGAAACCAAGCTCACCGATGACAAGTTCCCGATAGCCGAAATCGAAGCCGCTGGCTATCAGGTGGCTTTCAGCGGACAGAAGACCTATAACGGTGTCGCGATCCTGTCGCGTCATCCCATCGTGGACATCGTGAAAAACAATCCGCTGTTCGCAGATGAGCAGCAGCGCATCATCAGCGCAACGATTGAAGGTATGCGCATCGTTTGCGCGTACGTACCCAATGGGCAGGCGGTTGGCAGCGACAAGTACGAGTACAAGCTGCGCTGGCTGGATGCCCTGGCTCGCTGGCTGGGCGATGAGCTGAAGGTCCATCCTGCGCTCGCGCTGCTAGGCGATTACAACATCGCGCCGGCCGACGCCGATGTGCATGATCCGGTCGCCTGGGCCGGACAGGTGCTGTGCTCGGATGCGGAGCGCGCCGCGTTCGAACGACTGGTCGCACTGGACCTGAAAGATGCGTTCAGGATGTTCCCGCAGGCCGACAAGTTGTTCAGCTGGTGGGATTACCGGCAGATGGCCTTCCGGCGCAACATGGGTGTGCGTATCGACCACATCCTTCTGTCACCGCCGCTGGCGTCGCGCTGCACTGCATGCGAGATCGATAAGCTACCGCGCAAGTGGGAACAACCTTCCGATCACACACCCGTCATCGCGACGCTGAGCCCATAAAAAAAGCCCGACCTGCGTCGGGCTTTTTACTGGTGTCTTCTGCTTTATTTTTTGCAGCAAGAGGAATCACTGCGCGACTCCTCACTGCCCGCCTGAATACAGCATCGCTCAGGATTGCATCGCCTCACGAATTTGCGTCAGCGATGACGGATCTTCGATCGTCGTCAAATCGCCGGGGTCCCGCCCCTCGCAAATTGCCTGAATCGAGCGACGCAGTAACTTGCCTGAGCGCGTCTTCGGCAACAGGTTCACGCAGAACACCCGAGCCGGACGCGCAACCGCACCGAGCTGATGATCAACGACGCCGAAGATTTCCTTTTCCAGCTGTTTTTTTGCTTCCGGCGTCGCCACCTTGTCCGCGTGCTTCGGTATCACGAAGGCCATTGCCACCTGCCCTTTCACCGAGTCCTCAACGCCGACCACAGCGACCTCGGACACATTGTCGTGGCTGGAGATGCTCTCTTCGATCTCGCGCGTGCCGAGACGGTGGCCAGCGACATTGATCACATCATCCGTGCGGCCGAGGATGAAGTAATAGCCATCCTCATCGCGAATGCCCCAGTCGAAGGTCGAGTACACCTGCTCGGTGCTGAAATTCGACCAGTAAGATTTCAGGAAACGTTCATCATTGCCCCAGACAGTTTGCAGACAGCCCGGCGGCAGCGGACCTTCGATCACGACCACGCCCTTTTCGTTCGCAGCGCACAGCTCGCCAGTCGCTTCGTTCAGGATCTTCACCCGGTAGCCCGGCATTGGCACACCCGGGCTGCCAAGGCGTGTCGGCTTGTCTTCGATACCTTTTGCGATCGACAGGATGGGCCAGCCGGTTTCCGTTTGCCAGTAGTTGTCAATGATGGATACGCCAAGCGCATCCGCCACCCATGCGGAAGTATTCTCATCCAGCGGCTCGCCGGCGAGATACAAGGCCTTCAGCGACGACAGGTCGTGCTTCTTCATCAGTTCCGGCGGCTGCTTCTTCAAGACACGCACGGCGGTCGGCGCAGAGAACATGCGAGTGACCTGGTACTTCTCGACGATCTGCCACCAGATCGACGCATCCGGACGCAGCGGTGTGCCTTCATACATGATGGTCGCCATGCCGGCAATCAGCGGACCGTACACGATATACGAGTGGCCGACCACCCACCCAATATCGGACGTGGAAAAATACACCTCGCCCGGCTTGCCGCAATACACATGCTGCATCGACGTTGCGAGTGCCACCGCATAGCCGCCGACATCCCGCTGCACACCCTTCGGTTTTCCGGTGGTGCCGGACGTATACAGAACGTAGGACGTGTCTTCCGACTTCAGCCAGGTGACCGGTACTTGCGCATCGATATGTTTCTCACGCGCGGTCGCATAATCCACATCACGGCCGGCGATGATATTCATGTCGGCCAGATGGCGGTTCACCAGCAGCACATGCTGCGGCTTGTGCTGCGACAGTGCGATCGCTTCATCCAGCAGCGGCTTGTACGGAATCGGCTTACCGCCACGCGAGCCGGCATCGGCCGATACGATGAGCTTGGGTTGCGCGTCATCGATACGTGTCGCGAGACTGTTCGCGGCAAAGCCACCGAAGACGACCGAGTGAATCGCGCCTATGCGCGCGCAAGCCAGCATCGCAAACGTTGCTTCGGCAATCATCGGCATGTAGATGATGACGCGGTCGCCCTTGGTCACACCCAGCGACAGCATGATCGCCGCAGTACGCTCGACTTCACGTTGCAGCGCCTTGAAGCTCCAGACTTTCTCGACCGGTGCGCCATCCGGCGTTTCGGTCGTGATCGCAATCAGCGCGGGCTTGTCACCCTGCGTCGATACCCAACGATCAACCGCGTTATGACAGAGGTTGGTTTCGCCGCCGACGAACCACGCGGCAAACGGAGGGCGCGAGTAATCACAGACCTGGTCGAACGGCTTGTGCCAGTCGATGCGACGCGCTTCCTCAGTCCAGAATACATCAGGTTGTTCGATCGACTTACGATAGAAATCGTCGTGATTCATGGTCTTCCCCTCGGTGTCTTCTCTGCGTCTATTTTGAGTATTTCAATGATTGCAAAAATCAGAATGTGTCGCCCGGCACGCGTACCCATCCTTCCATCAGCACGCGCGCGCTGCGGCTCATGATGGCTTTCTTCACGCTCCACTCGCCATTGATTTGCGCCGCTTCCGCGCCGACGCGCAGCGTGCCGGACGGATGACCGAAACGCACCGCATGACGCTCACCGCCACCGGCAGCGAGGTTGACCAGCGTGCCCGGAATCGCCGCAGCAGTACCGATTGCGACCGCTGCGGTACCCATCATCGCATGATGCAGCTTGCCCATAGACAGCGCGCGTACCAGCAGATCAATGTCGCCGGCTTTCACGGCCTTGCCACTGGACGATACATAGTTCTTCGGCGGCGCAACGAATGCGACTTTCGGTGTGTGCTGACGCGTTGCGGCTTCGCTGATATCCGCGATCAAGCCCATGCGCACCGCCCCGTAAGCACGGATGGTCTCGAACATCGCCAGCGCCTTCGCATCGCCGTTAATTACTTCCTGAAGCTCGGTGCCGGTATAGCCAATCGATTCCGCGTTCACGAAGATGGTCGGTATACCGGCGTTGATCATGGTCGCCTTCAGCCGGCCGACGCCCGGTACATCGAGATCATCCACCAGATTCCCGGTCGGGAACATCGCCCCGCCCGCGCCGTCTTCTTCCGCAGCCGGATCCATGAACTCGAGTTGTACTTCAGCCGCCGGAAAGGTTACGCCGTCGAGCTCGAAGTCGCCGGTCTCCTGCACGGCGCCATCAGTCATCGGTACCTGCGCGATGATGGTCTTGCTGATGTTGGCCTGCCAGATACGGATGGTGGCGACACCATCTTGAGGCAAGCGCGAAGCATCAACCAGCCCGTTGCTGATCGCAAACGGACCGACGGCTGCCGACAGGTTGCCGCAGTTGCCGCTCCAGTCAACGAAGGCCTTGTCGATCGACACCTGTCCAAACAGGTAATCGACATCGTGACCGGGCTGGCTGCTTTTCGACACGATCACGCTCTTGCTGGTGCTCGAGGTCGCGCCACCCATGCCATCGATCTGCTTGCCATACGGGTCGGGGCTACCGATCACGCGCAACAGCAACGCATCGCGCGCAGCGCCCGCTTGCTGCGCGGCTGACGGCAGGTCCTGCAGGCGGAAGAACACGCCCTTGCTGGTGCCGCCCCGCATGTAGGTGGCGGGGACTTTGATCTGGGGTTTGAATGCCATGCTTATTCCATTGAATGAAGCGCTTCGATGAGAAACACCGAAGCCCGGTCTGTGCCGGGCTCCGGTAGCTTGAAACGAATTTTCAGACGGCTTACGCCGCCTTCTGCGAGGACTCCAGAAAGTCCTGTGCAAATCGCTGCAGCACACCACCGGCCTCATAGATCGATACTTCTTCATCACTGTCGAGGCGGCAGGTCACGGCGACCTCGATCTTTTCACCCTGCTTGCGATGAATGACCAGTGTCAAATCCGCGCGCGGCTGACGCGTGCCGATCACATCATAGGTTTCGGTGCCGTCGAGTGCCAGCGTCTTGCGATTCACGCCGGCTTTGAATTCCAGCGGCAGCACGCCCATGCCAATCAGGTTGGTACGGTGAATGCGCTCGAAGCCTTCGGCGACGATCGCTTCCACGCCCGCGAGCCGCACACCCTTCGCCGCCCAGTCGCGCGAGGAGCCCTGACCGTAGTCCGCGCCGGCGATGATGATTAGCGGCTGCTTGCGGTTCATGTAGGTCTCGATCGCTTCCCACATGCGCATCACTTTACCTTCGGGTTCAACGCGTGCCAGCGAACCTTTCTTTTGCTGCCCGTCGACGATGGCCATTTCATTGACCAGCGTCGGATTCGCAAAAGTTGCGCGCTGTGCTGTCAGATGATCGCCGCGATGCGTTGCGTAGGAATTGAAGTCTTCTTCCGGCAGACCCATCTTGTGCAGATATTCACCGGCCGCCGAATCCATCAGGATGGCGTTCGATGGCGACAGGTGATCGGTCGTGATGTTATCCGGTAGCAGTGCCAGCGGACGCATGCCGCGCAGGCTGCGCTCGCCGGCCAGCGCGCCTTCCCAGTACGGCGGACGGCGGATGTAGGTCGATTGCGGACGCCAGTCATACAGCGGATCGACCTGCGTACCGGCATCAGCGCGGATCGCAAACATTGGCTCGTAAACCTTGCGGAAATGTTCCGGCTTCACGGCCGACTTCATGATCGAATCGATTTCTTCGTCGCTCGGCCAGATATCCTTCAGGCGGATTTCCTTGCCATCGACAACGGTCAGTACATCCTTTTCGATATCAAAGCGGATGGTGCCGGCGATCGCGTAAGCGACGACCAGCGGCGGTGATGCGAGGAAAGCCTGCTTCGCATACGGATGAATACGACCATCGAAGTTACGGTTGCCCGATAGTACGGCCGTCGCGTACAGATCACGGTCAATGATCTCTTGCTGGATGGTCGGATCGAGCGCACCCGACATGCCATTGCATGAGGTGCACGCATACGCGACGACACCGAAGCCAAGCTGCTCCAGCTCAGGCAGCAAGCCGCCTTCTTCAAGGTACATCGTGACGGCCTTCGAGCCGGGAGCCAGTGACGACTTCACCCAGGGCTTACGCACCAGACCCAGCCGGTTCGCGTTGCGCGCCAAGAGACCGGCAGCAATCACATTGCGCGGATTGGAGGTATTGGTGCAGCTGGTGATCGCGGCGATGATGACTGCTCCGTCCGGCATCTGGCCCGGTACGTCTTCCCACTGGCCGGCAATCCCTTTAGCGGTCAGGTCCGCAGTAGCGACGCGCGCATGCGGATTCGACGGGCCTGCCATATTGCGTACAACGGTCGACAAATCGAATTTCAGCACGCGCTCGTATTCAGCATGCTGCAAGCTGTCGGACCACAGGCCCGCGACCTTCGCATAGGTCTCCACCAGCTTCACCTGCTCATCGCTGCGGCCGGTCAGCTTCAGATAGCTGATGGTCTGCTCGTCAATGCTGAACATGGCAGCCGTCGCGCCGTATTCAGGCGCCATGTTGGAAATGGTGGCGCGATCACCCAGTGTCAGCGCGCGCGCGCCCTCGCCATAAAACTCCAGATAGGCACCAACCACTTTCGACTTGCGCAGGAACTCAGTCAGCGCGAGCACGATGTCCGTGGCAGTAATATTGGGTTGCGGCTTGCCGGTCAGATCGACGCCGACGATGTCCGGCAGACGCATCCATGATGCACGGCCCAGCATCACATTCTCGGCTTCGAGACCGCCAACGCCAATCGCGATCACACCAAGTGCATCGACATGCGGCGTGTGGCTGTCAGTACCGACACAGGTGTCCGGGTACGCGACGCCCTGCTCGCTATGAATCACCGGCGACATTCGCTCCAGATTGATCTGGTGCATGATGCCATTGCCCGGCGGGATCACATCGACATTCTTGAACGCGTGCTTGGTCCAGTCGATGAAATGAAAGCGGTCTTCATTGCGGCGATCTTCGATCGCGCGATTTTTCTCGAACGCCTGCGGATCAAAACCGCCGCACTCGACCGCCAGCGAGTGATCAACAATCAGCTGCACCGGCACCACCGGATTCACCTTCGCCGGGTCGCCACCCTGATCCGCGATCGCATCACGCAGGCCGGCGAGATCCACCAGCGCGGTCTGGCCGAGGATGTCGTGGCAGACCACGCGCGCCGGAAACCACGGGAAGTCGAGGTCGCGCTTGCGCTCGATCAGCTGCTTCAGCGAAGCGGTGAGCGTCGACGGGTCGCAGCGGCGCACGAGATTTTCGGCGAGTACTCGCGAGGTATAGGGCAGTTTGTCCCAGGCGCCGGGCTGGATCGTATTCACGGCTTCGCGCGCGTCGAAGTAGTCAAGGCTGGTGCCGGGCAGAGGTTTGCGGTGAGCGGTATTCATGAGTCGTCAGGCAATCTGAGAGTGAATTCGGCCGGGAGACATGCGAATGCATGCCTCCCTATGGCGGCAACTTACTTGCGTTTAGCGATCGGCACGAACTTCAGATCTTCCGGACCCACGTAGTTCGCGCTCGGACGGATGATCTTGTTGTCGATACGCTGCTCGATGATGTGCGCAGCCCAGCCGGAGGTGCGCGAGATCACGAATAGCGGCGTGAACATCGCGGTCGGCACGCCCATCATGTGATACGACACTGCCGAGAACCAGTCGAGGTTAGGGAACATCTTCTTCACGTCCCACATCACGCTCTCGAGACGCTCGGCGATGTCATACATCTTGGTCGAGCCGGCATCCTTTGACAGATGGCGCGCAACGTCCTTGATCACCTTGTTACGCGGATCGGAAATCGTGTACACCGGGTGACCAAAACCGATGATCACTTCCTTGTTCTCAACACGTTTGCGGATATCGGCTTCGGCTTCATCCGGATTGTCGTAACGCTTCTGAATCTCGAACGCGACTTCATTGGCGCCGCCGTGCTTCGGACCGCGCAGCGCACCGATGGCACCGGTAATGGCCGAGTGCATGTCCGAACCCGTGCCCGCGATCACGCGGCCGGTGAAGGTGGACGCGTTGAACTCATGCTCTGCGTACAGGATCAGCGAGGTGTGCATAGCGCGCACCCACAACTCCGATGGTGCTTCACCATGCAGCAGGTGCAGGAAGTGACCACCGATTGAATCGTCGTCGGTCTCAACCTCGATGCGCTTGCCGTTATGGCTGTAGTGATACCAGTACAGCAGCATTGAACCGAACGAGGCCATCAGGCGGTCGGCAATATCCCGCGCGCCCGGTACGTTATGGTCATCTTTCTCTGGCAGCACGCAACCGAGCGCAGAGACGCCGGTGCGCATCACGTCCATTGGATGCGACGACGCCGGCAGCCACTCGAGTACCGCCTTCACATTCGCCGGCAGACCGCGCAGCGCTTTCAGTTTTAGCTTGTACGCCCTCAGTTCAGCCGCGGTCGGCAGCTTGCCGTGCACCAGCAGGTGCGCGATTTCTTCAAATTCGCTGGTCTCGGCGAGATCGAGGATGTCATACCCGCGGTAGTGCAAGTCATTGCCGGTGCGGCCGACGGTACACAGCGCGGTATTGCCGGCGGTGACGCCGGACAGCGCGACGGATTTCTTAGGCTTGAAGCCTGCTGCAGTTTGTTCGCTCATGAAATTCTCCTGAATTATCTTTTACTAGATTTTTTTGAAATATTTTTCCGGATTATTTTTCCGAATTATTTCGATTTCTGCTGCGCAAAGAGCGCGTCGAGCTTCTGTTCGAAGTCGTGATAGCCGATGCGGTCATACAGTTCCATCCGGGTTTGCATGGTATCGACCACATTTTTCTGTGTGCCATCGCGACGCACCGCCTGATAGACGTTTTCCGCTGCCTTGTTCATCGCGCGGAACGCCGACAGCGGATACAGCACGAGACCCACATCGGCAGCGCGCAACTCATCCACGGTGTACAACGGGGTCGCGCCGAATTCAGTGATGTTCGCGAGAATCGGCACCTTCACCGCTGCGGCGAACTGCTTGTACATAGCGAGCTCAGTGATCGCCTCCGGAAAGATCATGTCTGCGCCGGCTTCAACGCAGGCCACCGCTCTGTCCATGGCGGCTTCCAGACCTTCAACGGCCAGCGCATCGGTACGCGCCATGATCACGAAATTGTCATCGGTGCGCGCATCCACGGCGGCCTTCACGCGATCGACCATTTCCTGCTTGGTCACGATTTCCTTGTTCGGACGATGGCCGCAGCGCTTTGCGCCGACCTGGTCTTCGATGTGAATCGCAGCAGCGCCAAACTTGATCATCGACTTGACGGTACGCGCGACATTGAACGCTGACGAGCCGAAACCGGTGTCCACATCCACCAGCAGCGGCAGATCGCACACATCGGTGATGCGGCGCACGTCGGTCAGCACGTCATCAAGGTTCGAGATGCCGAGATCCGGCAGTCCCAGCGAACCGGCGGCCACACCGCCACCGGACAGGTAGATCGCACGAAAACCGGCACGCTTGGCCAGCAGCGCATGGTTGGCATTGATGGCACCGATGACCTGCAGCGGCGATTCTTCTTTCATCGCCTGCCGGAAGCGCGCGCCCGGAGAGAGATTGCTCATGATCTGTCCTGTGAAAACTGTTTCAAGTGAGTAATACATGAATGGCTTTGCAAGCCTCGTGCCATTCCGAGGCCGGGTCGGGTGCCGCTGAGCGGCGGGAATTTCTCTCGTAAAAACAGGCGCTTGAAAGCCGGCTTCAGGCGTTGCCAAATTCATTCGCTGGTACGATGTTCCAAACTATGTTCCAATTCGCTGGTTAAACTGAAACATGAAACATTTTTGAAACATGGCGCGCCCCCACCCCTCCTCCCGTGATGCCGGCAACCAGCCGGTGTTCTGGGCCGTGTCCAGCTCGCGGCTGTATGACATGTTCCGCGACATCATGCTGGAGTTCGACGACCGGGCCAGTATCGAGCTGATCAATCTCGGCTTCGACGACGCAGTTGCGACCATACGCGAGCGTATGCAGACCGAGCGCTGCGATGCCGTGATCTCGGCCGGCTCGAACGGCGCTTTCCTGAAAAGCCGTCTGTCGATTCCGGTCGTGCTCGCGAAGGCCAGCGGCTTTGACGTGATGCAGGCGCTGGCACGCGCGCGAAAAATCACCCGCGACATCGGCATGATCAGCTATCAGGAGCCGCCGGCGGAGCTGGTCGAGTTCCAGCAGACTTTCGGCCTGCCGGTCATGCAGCGCAGCTATGTGACCGCCGAAGACGCGCGCGCGCAGATCAGCGAGATGAAGGCCGCCGGCGTGAAGGCCGTGGTCGGCGCGGGCCTGATCACCGACCTCGCTGAAGAGGCCGGACTGACCGGCGTGTTTGTGTATTCCGCCGCGTCGATACGACAGGCGTTCGAGGATGCGCTGGATATTACGCGCGCCACCCAGTTCGATGCGCCGAAAGGACGTGCCTACCCGGTCGCCGATAGCCCGAAGGCGAAATATTCATTGTCCTCGCTGCGCGGCGAATCGGACGCGATTCAGTCGCTGCGGCAGACGCTGACGGTCTACGCGAAGTCACCGGCCCCGGTGCTGATCGAAGGCGAGACCGGTAGCGGCAAGGAGCTGGTCGCGCAAGCGATCCACCGCGAAAGCGTACGCGGTGTCGGCGGCGAGCGGCCTTTCGTCGCGGTGAACTGCGGCGCAATCGCCGAGTCGCTGCTGGAATCCGAACTGTTCGGTTATGAGGAAGGCGCGTTCACCGGCTCACGGCGCGGCGGTCATGCCGGACTGTTCGAAGCCGCGCATCGCGGCACACTGTTCCTCGACGAAATCGGCGAGATGCCGCTGCCCTTACAGACTCGGCTGCTGCGCGTGCTGGAGGAAAAGGAAGTGGTGCGTGTCGGCGGCACGCGACCGATCGCAATCGATGTGCGCATCATCAGCGCGACGCACTGCAGCCTCGAAGCGCTGGTCGCGCAGGGACGTTTTCGTCCGGACCTGTTTTACCGTCTCGGCGTATTACGAATGACGATACCGGCACTGCGGGACCGGCGTGACGATATCGCATCGCTGGCCGAATGGTTCCTGAAAAATGCGTTGGCCGAGATGGGCGTGCGGCCGAATGCGAATCTGCACGCTGAATGTCAGGCCTGCTCCGGTCTGCTGCAGGCCTGGCACTGGCCCGGCAATGTGCGTGAGCTGCGTAATCTGATGCAGCGGGTCGCGCTGTTCCTTGCGGTCGAACCCTTGCAGGCGCTGACGCCGGCGTTTCTGGCGCAGGTCGCGCCGGAGATCGGGAAAACAATGGCCGATGACACCGCCGTCACCGACTTGCCGCAGGAGGATCTGGCAGCGGTGCTGCGACGCTTCGACGGTAACCGCGCCGCTGCCGCGACGCATCTGGGTATCAGCCGCACCACGCTCTGGCGTCGCCTGAAGTCCGGCGGATGATGTGCAGTGGTCGTTCTCAAGAATCTGCGGCTCGCGCCGATCATCATCCGGGGACGGTGGTTTCGTCCATATCAATCTTCAGGGGAAGCCCATGAACCGCAACGCGAATGAAATCAGTCTCGCGCTTGCCGCCACCGGCAAGCGCGCCGACGAACACGAATGGAAACCCGGCGCCGATGTGCAGTCGGTGTGGAAAAAGTTCGGCTGGACACCACCCAGCCGCTCGCGCATCGACTACAGTAAACGCAATCCGCCGGCACCGACGCAGCTGCGTATCGTGCGCGGCTGAAGCCGTGGCGGCTAGTCGTCCTTGCCGCCCTCGATGCCGAGTTCCTGAATCTTGCGGGTGATTGTATTGCGGCCAATGCCGAGCCGGATCGCTGCATCATTCTTGCGGCCGTGCGTATGCTTGAGCGCGGTCTTGATCAGCGCTGCCTCGAACTGACGACCCAGCGCGTCCATCACTTCCGGCTTGCCGGCCGCGAGCAGGCTGGCGGCCTCGTTCTCCAGCAGGCTGATCCACGAACCCTGTTCTCTGTTTGCCGGTGCGTTCAGACCGGCGGTTAATGACGTCGGCCGCAGTACTGCCTGCGGGTCGCCATTGACCGGTGAACCGACGGCCACCAACGGCTCGCGACCCGGTGCCGGCATCTGATACACGCCGCCTTCGATCAGCTCCGGCGGCAAGTCCTTCACCTCCACCGTCTGACCCGGCGCCATCACGGTGATCCAGTTGCACAGATTTTCAAGTTGACGCACGTTACCCGGCAAGTCCAGCAGCGACAGGAATTGCATGGCCGCGTCAGACAGGCGTTTCGCCTCGACGCCGAGCTGCCTCGCACTGGCCGCGAGGAAGTGACGCACCAGTACCGGAATGTCTTCGGGCCGCTCGCGTAGCGCCGGCAGTTTCAGACGGATCACGTTGAGCCGGTGATACAAGTCTTCACGGAACAGACCGTCTCGCACGCGCTGCTCGAGGTTCTGGTGGGTTGCAGCGATCACGCGCACATTCGCCTTCAGCGGCTGATGACCGCCGACCCGATAGAAATGGCCGTCAGACAGCACGCGCAGCAACCGGGTCTGCAAATCAAACGGCATGTCGCCGATTTCATCAAGGAACAGCGTGCCGCCCTCGGCCTGCTCGAAGCGGCCGCGCCGCATAGCCTGCGCGCCGGTGAAGGCACCGCGCTCATGGCCGAAGAGTTCGGACTCCAGCAAGTCCTTGGGTATCGCCGCCGTATTCAATGCAATGAATGGCTGCGATGAACGCGGGCTGTGCTTATGCAGCGCGCGCGCAACGAGCTCCTTGCCGGTACCGGATTCGCCGGTAATCAGCACCGTCACATTCGATTGCGACAGGCGGCCGATCGCGCGAAATACATCCTGCATCGCGGCCGCCGAACCAAGGATCTCGGGGTTTTCGGCGGTAGCGAAATCGGCGCCCGATTCACGCAGGCTCTCCTCGAGCGCGCGACGGATCAGCTCGACGGCCTTGTCGAGATCAAATGGTTTGGCAAGATATTCGAAGGCACCGCCCTGAAACGCAGCAACGGCGGAATCCAGATCGGAGAACGCCGTCATCACAATCACCGGCAGACCCGGATGCTGCTGCTTTACCCGCTGCAGCAATTCCAGCCCGGACTCGCCGGGCATGCGGATATCGGAGACCAGCACCTGCGGCGTACCGCTCTGCAGCGCATCGATGACGTCGCGCGCATTCGAAAAACTACGGGTCGCGAGGTTCTCGCGCGCCAGCGCCTTTTCCAGCACCCAGCGGATCGATTCGTCGTCGTCAACTATCCAGATCGGTTTCATGTATTTTCTATCGAGCCTGCCAGTCCATCATCGGGCACCAAAAGGGTGAAGTCGCACCGGTCCGCGTGTGCTGCTTCGGTGCGCAAGGCAGGCCGAAACGTCAGGGTAGCGCGATCAGGATACGAAAATCCGTAGAGCCGGGCCGACTTTCGCATTCGATAATGCCTGAATGCTGCTGGATGAAGGTCTGGGCCAGCGTCAGCCCGAGTCCGCTGCCTCCCTCCCTGCCAGAGACCAGCGGATAAAAAATCTTGTCCTTCAGCTCAGCCGGTATGCCCGGACCGTTATCGATGATATGCAAGTCCAGTGCCAGCCGATAACGGACCTTGGCGAGGGTGATCGAACGCGCAATCCGGCTGCGGAGGATCAGCTCGGCGTCACCCTTGGCGATACGCGGAGCAAGTGCCTGCGCAGCGTTATGCGCGATGTTGAGCACGGCCTGAATCAACTGTTCCTTGTCGCCCCGGAACTCCGGCAGCGACAGATCGTAATCACGAATGATCTTCAGGCCCTGCGGGAACTCGGCCAGAATCAGGCTGCGCACCCGCTCGAATACCTCGTGAATATTCACGTCGCCGACGATCTGCGGTCGCCGGTGCGGCGCCAGCAGGCGATCGACCAGCGTCTGCAGGCGGTCGGATTCCTTGATGATCACCTGCGTGTACTCGCGCAAGTCCTTCAGCCCCTGCCCCGGCAGTTCGAGTTCCAGCAGCTGCGCCGCGCCGCGGATCCCGCCGAGCGGATTCTTGATTTCATGCGCGAGATTGCGAATGAGCTCCTTGTTCGCCTGCGACTGGTCGAGCAGGCGTTCTTCGCGATCGAGTTTCAGCTGCTGTACGTTTTCGCGCAGCTCGATCAGCACCGGATTATCCGGGTCATCAAGCGGCGTGACGATCATGCTCACCTGCAGCGGCAGGCGGCCGGGGCGCTCGAGCACCAGGTCCTCGCGCTTCTCATCGAAATGGTGACGCCGGGCCTGCTCGAAAATCTGCACGAGCTTGTCACCGTTGAGGAAAAGCCGGTCGAAGCGATACTGGTGCAGCACCTTGAACGAATTTTCCAGCAGGCTCTCGGCGGCGGCGTTCGCGTAGGCGATGCGCCCTTCGATATCAAGGATCAGGACTGCAGAGGCCAGCAGATCTAGCCCGCCGAGCGAGGTGGAGAGGATATTCACGTGGCCGCCATGCAAAAGGGCCGCAGAGCGGCCCTGTTGGCGTGCCGGTGCGAAAGCCCTATTTTAAATGACCGATCTCCCGTTTCAGCGCCTCGATGTTTTTTTCGGTCCGAATAATGTCGTCTTTCATCGTCGCGACACGCTCCTGATATTTTGCGTAGTTGCGCTCATTGCCCTGACGCTCAGGCTCACCGTTCTGGTAGTCCTTTCTCAGCTCAGCGAGCTTGTTTTCCTCAGCCCGGATCTCATCATTCAGGATCTGCAAGCGGTCCTGATCCCGGCGCTTCTGGGTCTGGCTGTCGATGCGCGGAAAGGAGGGATCAGCCTTCGCCTGCATCACCGCGGCGGGTGCCGGAATTGAGGACAGCGCGTCAGACTCCAACTTGCGGCAGCCGCGCACGTCGCCGGTATTGCGGTACTCGCGCACGCCATTCGGCTGGACGCAGACATACACGCCCTGCGCGAAGGTGATCCCCGACAGGCACAGTGGCAAGACGATCAGGAGTTTTTTCATGGCGGGCCAAAAGGTCAGCTGGTCAATGATGCCATTCTTATACCAGAAAGACGGCAATCACGATTATCACAAACACAACATTACTGGCAAAAAAAGAGCGGCTTGCGCCGCCCTTTTCCTGACTGTCTCGCCCGAATTACAGCGAGTAGTACATGTCGAACTCAATCGGATGCGTCGTCATGCGGAAGCGTGTGACTTCCTGCATCTTCAGCTCGATGTAAGCGTCGATCATGGTGTCAGTGAACACGCCGCCACGGGTCAGGAACTCGCGGTCCTTGTCCAGGCAAGCCAGCGCTTCGTCGAGCGATGCGCAGACGGTCGGGATCTTCGCGTCTTCTTCCGGCGGCAGGTGGTACAGGTCCTTCGATGCTGCCTCGCCCGGGTGGATCTTGTTCTGCACGCCGTCCAGGCCAGCCATCAGCAGCGCGGCGAAGCACAGGTACGGGTTTGCGGACGGATCCGGGAAGCGGGTTTCGATACGGCGGCCCTTCGGATTCGCCACGTGCGGAATACGGATCGACGCCGAGCGGTTACGCGCGGAGTACGCCAGCTTGACCGGTGCCTCGAAGCCCGGCACCAGACGCTTGTACGAGTTGGTGCCCGGGTTAGTGATCGCGTTGAGCGCTTTCGCGTGTTTGATGATGCCGCCGATGTAGTACAGCGCAAACTCGGACAGGCCAGCATAGCCGTCACCCGCGAACAGGTTCTTGCCATCCTTCCAGACTGACTGGTGCACGTGCATGCCCGAGCCGTTATCGCCGACGATCGGCTTCGGCATGAAGGTCGCGGTCTTGCCGTAGGTGTGCGCAACGTTCCAGATCACGTACTTCTGCAGCTGGGTCCAGTCAGCACGCTGAGTGAGCGTCGAGAAGCGGGTGCCGATTTCGTTCTGGCCTGCGCCAGCGACTTCGTGGTGATGCACTTCAACCGGGATGCCGAGCGACTCGAGAACCAGTGACATTTCCGAACGCATGTCCTGGAAGCTGTCGACCGGCGGAACCGGGAAGTAGCCGCCCTTGACCGTCGGACGATGGCCGGTGTTGCCGCCTTCGAGCTTTTCGCCGGTGGACCACGATGCCTCTTCGGAGTCGATCTTCACGAAGCAGCCCGCCATGTCGACGTTCCAACGCACGCTGTCGAAGATGAAGAATTCAGGTTCAGGGCCGAAGTAGGCGGTATCGCCAAGACCCGATGCCTTCAGGTAGGCTTCCGCGCGCTTCGCGATCGAACGCGGATCGCGGTCATAGCCTTTGCCGTCGCCCGGCTCAATCACGTCACACTGCATGAACAGCGTGGTCTCTTCCATGAACGGGTCGAGATTCGCGGTGTTCGGGTCCGGCATCAGCAGCATGTCGGACGCTTCGATACCCTTCCAGCCGGCGATCGACGAACCGTCGAAAGCGTGGCCGGACTCGAACTTGTCCATATCGAAGTGGGAAACCGGAACAGACACGTGCTGCTCCTTGCCACGCGTGTCGGTGAAACGGAAGTCAACGAATTTCACTTCGTTGTCTTTCACCATCTTCAATACATCTGCGGCCGTCTTTGCCATCTAAATCTCCTGGGAGGTTGCTTGTCAGTGTTGTTGCTGAATGTTCGGGTGAGCTTCGTATTGACTCGGCGCAGACCGATGGCCTGCGCGACGGGTGAATTTGCGACCGGAACTCCGCGCAGGATGATAGCAGATTCCATGCCCGCGACTGACCCGAATTCAGACCGGCGTTATCATGCCTGACTCGCCAAAAACCTGCGCTGAAACAAGACCTGCTGCGCAAAAACAGGCTTTGCTGGCTTTGCATCACCAGCATCCCAAAAGAGTGCAATTTTTGGCTTTCGCATTATTTTGGTGCATTTTGACCTCAATGCACCGCGGCGGTGAATCGCCAGATTGCGGCAATGGCGGGGCAAACGCCAAGTCGGGTCATGACCGATTTATACTTGGCGCTGACTCCGGATACCTCACGCCCATGAGCCTCACCTCAGACATTCTCGCGATCGCGCGCCAGCGACAACAGGCGGCCTCCCTGCCCTATGCCGGCGCGGTCACGCCATCGGAAGCTTTCGCGCTGTTGGGCGCCGACCCTGCAGTCAAACTGATAGACGTTCGAACTCAGGCTGAGCGTGACTGGATCGGTACGGTCGCTCTGCCCGAAGCGCAGCACTTCGCCGTGCAATGGACGCTGTACCCCGGTGGCGCAAAGAACGAGAACTTCATCACGCAATTGAAGCAATGCGCGGCACCGGATCAGGTGCTGCTCTTCCTCTGCCGTTCAGGCGTGCGCTCGCGTCATGCTGCGCTTATTGCCACTGAACACGGCTACACGCAGTGCTTCGACATTCTGGAAGGTTTTGAAGGTGACCGCGATACGGCCGGTCACCGCAAGACCATCGGTGGCTGGTGTCATGCTGGCCTGCCGTGGATCGGCGCCTAGGTTACTACCTGCCCGTGCGGCGCCGAGGAGACTACTCTTCCTCGTCGTGTACCGGCTCTTTCAGCGCCATCGCACGACCATCCTCGACCAGAAAGCCAGCGGCAATACCAAACCATGCCTCAGTCGGGATGACTCGCTCCGCGATCTGCACCAGCTCCTGCTCACGCAGCAGCCTTCGAGAAAAATACGCACAGCACTCCTGCAACGCCACGCCGATCTCTTCCACTATCGCAGTTCCATGACACAGCAGCTGTTGCAGTTTCTCGCGCAGTGAACGCAGCAACGCGATACCGGCGGCGTTCAGGCTGTCAAGCTCGTCGAGCAGCGCATCCGCTTCGCGGGTAAATTTCCGCAACGCAGGAATCACGAACACTTCCATCTTGCGTCGGTGACAGTACTGCTCGAACTGCGCCAGCCGATTCAACATCGATTCCAGTTCAACACCACTGGCGTTTTTGATGTTACGAAGCCCGTTCAGAATGCTTTGCTGAATGGATGACAATGTCCAGCATGCCCTGTTTTGTTCGATCTTCAGGGCTATGATCGAGTAGGTTGCGGTCAGCATGTCGTCCCCTGAAAAAATAAAAATATCCCCTTGCACGCAAGCGCGCATCACCGCATAACGAGGGGAAAGGTTGCGGAGGCATCCGCAATGACGATTTAGTTTAGTGAAGCGACAAGATCGTTCACTTGAGTGGCCGCAAAAACTCATGGATCTGGCGAAAGGCCAGAACAAGCTCTTGTGCATAGTCGGGCGAACAGCAGCACTGTTCGCCCCGGGGGTTTATCCGACCTTGACAGCGTGCTCGCGCGTCGCATGGAAAATCACGTCGGGCCAACGCTCCTGCACCAGCTTCAGGTTAACTGCGGAGCTCGCGAGATAGGCGAGATTGCCCGCGGCGTCGTGTGACAGGTTGGCACCGGCAGACGAACGCTCGAAATCAGCCAGCATCTTCTTGTCGTTACAGGACACCCAGCGTGCGGTATTGATGCTGGTTCCTTCAAACACAGCATCGACGCCGTATTCGTTCAGCAGCCGGCTCGCGACCACTTCGAACTGCAGCACACCGACCGCGCCAAGAATCAGATCCCCGCCACTGACCGGCTTGAACACTTGTACCGCGCCCTCTTCGCCGAGCTGCTGCAAGCCTTTGTGCAGCTGCTTGATCTTCAGCGGATTACGGATGCGCACAGTACGGAAGAAGTCAGGCGCGAAGTACGGAATACCGGTGAACTGCAACAGCTCGCCCTCGGAAAAGCTATCGCCGATCTGCATGTTGCCGTGGTTCGGCAGACCAATGATGTCCCCTGCATACGCTTCTTCAACCTGCTCGCGCGACGAGGCCATGAAGGTGACGACGGATGACACCTTGATCTCGCGGTTCAGGCGCAGGTGTTTGATCTTCATACCGCGCTCAAAGCGGCCGGAGCATACTCGCAGAAAAGCAATACGGTCGCGATGCGCGGGATCCATGTTCGCCTGAATCTTGAAGACGAAGCCCGAGAATGCCGGCTCCGCCGGCTTGACGGCACGCACGCTGGCGTCACGCTCGCGCGGCTCTTGCGCCCAGTCGAGCAAGGCGTCGAGGATCTCGCGCACACCGAAATTATTGATGGCAGAGCCAAAGAACACCGGGGTCTGCTTGCCGGCGAGGAAAGCATCGAGTTCGAATGGATGAGAGGCGCCATGTACCAGCTCGACTTCCATCTTCAGCTGTTCGATTTCGAGCGGGAACATGTCAGCGAGGCGCGGATTGTCAATGCCCTTGACCACCTCGAACTGCTGATCTGCGCGCTCACTGCCCGGCACGAACAACAGAATCTCATCACGCAGCAAGTGATACACGCCGCGGAAGGACTTGCCCATGCCGATTGGCCAGGTCACCGGCGCGCACTGGACGCCGAGCACAGACTCCACTTCGTCGAGCAGCTCCAGCGGATCGCGGGTCTCGCGGTCCATCTTGTTCATGAAGGTGATGATCGGCGTGTCGCGCATTCGGCACACATTCAGCAGCTTGATGGTCTGCGCCTCCACGCCCTTGGCCGCATCAATCACCATCAGCGCGGAATCCACTGCTGTCAGCACGCGATAGGTATCTTCGGAGAAGTCCTGGTGACCGGGCGTGTCCAGAAGATTCACCACATGGTCACGGTAGTCGAACTGCATCACTGAGCTGGCGACCGAAATGCCTCGCTGCTTCTCAATGTCCATCCAGTCTGAAGTGGCATGGCGGCCGCTCTTGCGCGCCTTGACGGTACCCGCAAGCTGGATCGCGCCGGAGAACAGCAGCAGCTTTTCGGTCAGCGTGGTCTTGCCGGCATCCGGGTGGGAAATGATGGCGAAAGTGCGCCGACGCGCAACTTCGCGCGCGATTTGTTCGCGCGGTACCGAACGCGGCTCAGAGAGATCAGCGATATCCGTCGAATCGACGCTTGAATCGGGAGGGCTTGCCATGGGGCGCAGGTAAAAAGTCCTAGAGTCTATCGGCTTTGGATCGCCAAGTCTAACCGGCTCCGGCTTGCCAATACGACAGCGCATCCGCATTCGACCGGCCTCTGCCGGCTTGAGCCAGACGTATTCCGGCGAAATACGCCCGAACTTCGGCGCGGCGCCCGACCCCAACGCGCAAGACTCTCGAAGGAGCGACGCGTGGACGACGCAACAGGCAGTCAGCACGGTACAGCAGAATTTTATGACGGACAGATACCGCCATTCGCAGAGACTGCGCTCGAGACACGATATGGCGCGCTGTATTCGTCATTACCGCAGCTGTCACTGAGTTCGACAGAGGGCATTAGCACCTATGTCAACCGGGCACACGGCAGGCTGCGCGCATTGTTCCTTTTTGTATGCGAAGGCAGCGCGCTTCGCGTGATCAATGAAGGCATGCACATCGATGCGGCCGATGCTGAGAACTTCGCGGAGCAGGTATTCGCGCGCGATGCCCGCATTCGCCGTATCTGTTTTCGCGCGATCCGTTTCACCGGCAGCATCCGTACCCGAGCGGCACTGCACATGCCGGTCACCGAGGATATCGTGATCGACTTGCCGACCGATGAGGCCGTCTATGTCGCGAGTCTCGGTAAATCAACGCGCAAGACACTCCGCCAGAATTTTTCCCGCGCTGCCGGCCTGTGTCATGTCATCGTTCCGGGAACGGAATGCGAAAACACGCTGATCGACACGGTCATCGGATTCAATCATGCGAGGATGGCCGGCAAACAGCGGTCCTCCGCGCTCGGTCCTGAGGCTAGCGCGCGGCTGCATACCCTGGTTCGCGCGCGCGGCATGGTGAGTACGGTGCGTCTGGATGGATTGCTGCGGGCCGGCACACTGGCCTGCCGTATTGGTGATGATGTGTATTCGCTGGTAAATGCGCATGATCCGGCCGTCGATCACCTCGGCATGGGCAACCTGAGTCGGCACCTGATGATCCTTGCAGCGATCCGCTCAGGCGCGCGTCGCTTTCACCTGCTCGGTGGTCATTTCGCGAGCAAATGCGCGTCAGGCGCAAAGCCCTGGCCGCTGGATGACTGCACGATCTACCGAAGCCGCTACGCGATGGTGTTGGATGCATCGGGCATCATGTCCATGGCAGTGCGGTCGGTGAGGGAAAGACTACGGAGAGCGACCGAGGCTACCCGCATGGCCAGCCATGAACGCCCGGTCGCGCATTTCATGTTTCGTGGTGTGCGTCTGGCCCGCGAGCTGAATCAGGCCGCACGCAAGTTGATCACCGCGCGGCGAGGATCAGGCAGGCGAATGCGGCTCTGACGCCACCAGCAGGCTGCAACGCAATTTCTCGACCAGCAGCGTGTCCGTGCTACCGCGCCACCAGCGCAGCGCCAGCGGCTTATGACGCGAATGGCCCACGATGACCAGTTCTACCTTCAGCTCAGCCGCGAGCTCCTCGATCACGCTGACCGGCTCGCCCACCTCGAGGTGAGGTGTCACCGTCAGCCCGCTGGCAACCAGCATCGCCGCACCGGCCTCGAGTTCTTTTGCCATTCGCTCACGCTCGGCGATCAGCCCTTCCTCCACGCTCAACACCGCAGCCGCAGCGAACTCACCGACCAGCAGGTAGGGCGGCGGACTGACGACAGCCAACAGATGGATGGAGGCCGATGCGGGTAACGCAAGGCGCTGGCACTCGCGCAGCGCGGCCTGACTTTCCGGACTGCCGTTATAGGCAACGAGGATGTGCTGGTACATGGGCGCCTCCACTGAGAACATCCAGTATACGGTTCGCCGGCAGTCGCCGTGGCCGCTTATGCACACAAACCGTGGACAGGTCTGTGGACAAGCTGCGTGCAGAATGGCTAAGGCATTGATTGACCGACGGATTCGGTGACTGACCTAAATCAGGCAGACAGTGGATATCTGGCGCAAACGGACGAAAAAAAACCCGGCGACGCTCGTGCATGCCGGGTTTAAATCCATCCTTTTTGGAAGGCTGGAGGAGACGGGTTGGACTATATCAATCGCTTCGGACACCGTCTGCTTTTGATTGATGATGCCAGATATAAGCAACGCGAATAGTCTAAGAGCAACATTGTCCCGCAGGAAATATTCGCTCGTGGCATGCAGGCCTTCAGCCCAGTCCATAAAAAGCAAACCCGCCACACTTGCGCGTGGCGGGTTCCGTGTCTCCTCTCGCTCTTCAGGCGACAGATTTTTTGTTCAGCGGGCGGATCATGCGCCTGAATTTATTGGCTGTCATCATGCGCTGCAACATGAAGCTATTACATTGATTACAAAGAAAATTTTACTGGCCTACAACTAACCGACAAGTCATTTTCCCGTCAATTCAATCCGCTCGATACAGGCTTTATTTCCTGCAAGCTGCCATCAATCCATCCGCTGGCAATACCGCTTCGGTGTCCGCAGCCAGCCACCGCAAATTGCCGTGTCGCCACGACGATTTTTTCTTCTCGTAAAATGTGAAGCCCTATCCCAAGGCTTACGCATGAATCCCGAATCCCTGAAGCAGCGACTGACACGCCAACTAGGCTATGCCGGACTGATCCCTTTCCTGCTGATGATGATCGGCGTCTGGTTCGCCGATGTTTCCTGGCTCGGTGATTTCGTGAAAGGACAGCTGGCCTACGGTATGGTGATCCTGACGTTTCTCGGCGGCGTGCATTGGGGGGCGGCGCTACTGTCAGACGCGTTGCCAGAAGCCGATGCCAAGAAAGCGCTGGCTTGGGGCGTGACGCCTTCACTAATCGCCTGGAGCGCGACCCTGCTCGGCGGTTTCGGATTTGCAGCTCTGATGGCGGGCTTCGTCGCCGCGCTGCAGGTAGACAAGCAAATGTATCCGGCCTACGGACTGCCGGACTGGTTGCTCGGGCTGCGCAAAAAGTTGACCGTCGTGGTCGTACTTTCGCTGGTGCTGACCGTGATCGGCGCGAACCTGCGCGGCTAGGGAGCGGGCTCCCGTCCTGCACAGATCGGCACCACCATCAGATCGCGTCGTCGTCGTCGCCTTTTTTCGGCCGGCCGTCCGCTTCGCTGATACGCATACGCTTACGGCGATCGCCCATCAGCTCGCGCAGTTCGCGAATGCTCAGGTCAGTCACTTCGTGCATACGAATCAGCAGCGATGCGCCGACCGGCAAAGTACGGTGACGAATCTTGCTGATGACCGGCGGCCGCACTTCCAGCGCGCGCGACAGTGCTGCATCGTTTTTCAATCCGAGTTTCTGGATCAAGGCATCAAGCAGGCGATTCGGATCGTAGCCTTCCTGCGATACCAGAGGATGTTTGTCCATCTCGTCTCTCTCCCAACGGAATATGAGTCCGCAGTCAATGGATCAAATATTAGAACCATTGCCACAGTGCAATTACTCGAATGTTAATTTATATGTCATCGCAGCAACATTTTCAAGGGGTTCAGCGAAATTTGCCTGTAATAAAGGTATTTTTTTTTAAAACCCTTAACCGATTGATAAATTAATCACCGGATTTCGTGAAATTTGCTGGAAAAACAGCGGCTTGCGATTTTTGCAGCATGGCCTTGCGAAACTGACAGGCAACAAAAAAGCACCCGGAATCGGGTGCTTTTCAACGAAGCGCAAAATTTATTTGCAGGCGGCCTTCGCATCATCGAGCAGACGCTTGCCGTCAAAGCCCTTCGCATTCATGTCCTTGACCCATTCGTCGTCAATCAGGCTCGTGGCAGCCACCCAGCGCTTGAGCTCGGCATCAGGCAGGGTGTGAAAGGTGTTCTTGCGCGACTCGGCAGCTTTGCGTCCGACCGCGCTTTCCTCGGAGAACACCTTGCCAACCCATGCGGAACGATCAGGTCCGCTGTTGGCGTCGATGACTTTTTTCAGGTCCGGCGGCAGGCTATCGTATTTCGACTGGTTCATCGCAAATATGAACACCACATTCAGCATCTGCGGGGCACCGGCCGGCATCTCGGCATGGTAATGCGCGATCTCCTCGAACTTCAGTGTCGGTACCGCCTCCCAAGGAATCATCACGCCGTCGATCACACCCTTCGACAAGGCCTCAGCCGCCTGCGGCAAGGGCATCGGCACCGGCGTCGCACCCAAGGCGGCCACCATCTTGGTGCCCAGACGCGTTGGCGCGCGAACCTTCAGCCCGCGGAAATCTTCCAGCGTCTTCACCTGCTTCTTCGACGAATGCAGCAGCGCGCCGTCATGCACGTGGAACAGAATCGGTTTGACGCCCTTGAACTCTGTGTTCGCATGCTTTGCCGCGTAATGCCAGAGCCCGCGACTGGCGCGCTCGGAGTCATTCACCATGAACGGCAATTCGAAGGCCTCGGTCACCGGAAAGCGTCCGGCCTGATAACCGGGCACCGTCCAGATAATGTCCGCCACCCCATCCTTGGCTTGGTCAAACAGCTGCGGCGGCGTACCGCCGAGTTGCATTGACGGATAAATCTGACATTTCAGCCGGCCGCCCGAATCCTTGGCGATCTTGTCACACCACGGGGTGATGATCTTCGAATGCGCCGTCGACGACGGCGGCAGGAAATGATGTACTTTCAGCGTGATGGTCTGCGCCGAAGCGGCAGCGCCAGCCAGCGCGAACGCAAGCACAACGAAACTACGAATGCAGCGGGAAGCCATGTCGTTCTCCTGAAGGGATCGTTATGTCAATTGCCGAAGGCGTGCACCAGGTACAGCGACAGCATCGGGAAAAACAGCAGCAGCAGTATGCGGACCAGATCGGACGCAAGAAACGGCAACACACCCTTGAAGGTTTCCATCACGGGCACATCCTTCGCGATGCGATTGATGATGTAGATATTCATGCCGACCGGTGGATGCACCAGACCGATCTCAACCACCATCAGCGCCAGAATGCCGAACCAGATTGACTTGTCGGCCGCCGGCATGCCCCAGAAATCGAGGCCCATCACGATCGGATAAAAAATCGGGATGGTCAGCAGGATCATCGCCAGCGAATCCATCACGCAGCCAAGAAAAATATAAATCAGCAGTATCGCGAGCATCACGGACAGCGGCGGTAGTCCGCTAGCCTGTACCCAGCTCGCGAGCTCGGCTGGCATCTGCGTGATCGCCAGACCAGCATTGAGCATGTCCGCGCCCAGCAGCACCAGGAAAATCATCGCAGTGGCCTGCGCGGTGCCGAAGATACTTTTCAGGATGCCGTCAAGTCGCAACCCATTCGCCACCGCGATGATGCCGCACGCGGCCGCGCCGATCGAGGCTGCCTCGGTCGGATTGGCCCAGCCGTCGTAGATGCCGACGATCACGACCAGAAACACCAGCAGAATCGGAATCACCCCAGCCAGGGTACGCAGCGCAACCGGCAGCGGCACGCGCGCGCCGGCCGGACCGGCTTCCGGATTCAGGGTCACCACGATACGAATTACCACCATGTAGCCAAGCATGGCGATCAGGCCGGGAATCACGGCCGCCATGAAAAGCTTGCCGATCGATTCCTGCGTCAGCACCGCATAGATCACCAGCGGCACCGAGGGCGGAATCAGAATACCGAGTGTGCCACCGGCAGCCAGCGCGCCGGTGGCCAGTGACCCGGAATAATTGAAGCGGCGCAGTTCAGGCAGTGCCACCTGCCCCATCGTCGCGGCGGTTGCCAGCGACGAACCGCAAATGGCGCCAAACGCGGCGCAGGCACCGACTGCGGCCATCGCCACGCCACCGCGTAAATGACCGACAAAACTGTTCACACTATTGAACAGCGCGCGTGACAAGCCACCATGCGTTGCGAATTGACCCATCAGCATGAACAGCGGAATCACCGCGAGGTCGTAATTGGAAAAGCGCGCATAGGCGAGATTTTTCAGCGATGCCATCAACGGTATCCAGTTGAAGTCGCTCATCACGAGGAAGCCCGCGCCCCCGATGAGGAACATCGCAATGCCGATGTGAACTCGCAGTGCCAGCAACAATAGCAATACCGCGAACATGATCAGGCCGATGCTCATGCCGCTCATGCGTCGCTCCCGGCACTGAGGTAGAGACCTGCGTTATACAGGCCCGCGATGGCCAGCAGCACGAAGCTCGGCACCAGCGCGGCAACCACAGTCCATACCGGCCACATCAGCATCATCGACGCCTCACCGGCCTCTTTCAGCGACGCAGCGCCGACGGCAGTACGCCATGCGATCACGCCGGCGACCAAGGCGAGCAGCAGATGCGACACCGCATCCAGTCGATGCCGCGCGGTCGCAGACAGCTTCGCGGTAAAGAAATCAACGCGCAGGTGATGACGCTCCATTTCACAGAAAGGCAGCATCGCTGCGGCAGCGACCGCACTGCCGAGCTGCATGATTTCAATATCACCCGGTATCGGTGCAGAGGCGAGCTTGCGTCCAATGATGGAGACCAGCGACATCAACACCAGCATGATGAAGCCGAAGCCACCGGCCACGGCGAAAGCTTTTGTCAGCCCAGCAAGGCGCCGGCCCCAAGTGCCGAGTGCGGGTTCGTCCGACGCGTCCGATGCGTCGCCGATTGCGACATCCTGCATGCAGCCTCCAAAAACGCGGGCTGATGCCCGTCTTCACGTGCCGACATGATAACCGCAGTCGGCACTGATTCGGCGCATTCGCCCCGATGCGGCCCATCCGGCTGACGATTCCGGTAAGATGGTGATCCTATTCGGCCCGCACGGAGACACTGATGAGACGCTGCCTGACCATCCTCGCCATGAGCCTCTCGCTGCCTGCGGCGGCCGAGGCACCCGACTGGAAGCTGATATCGCGCAGCGGGCAGCCAGGCCAGATCATTCACTGGTATGTCGATGCGGGCAGCATCGTTCGCACCGACGACTATCTGCGCGCCATGCTCCGCACCTCGTGGTCCAGACCCCAGGTCGGCCCGGAGAACAATGCTTATCAGTCGTCGACCTATCTGAATTATTTCGATTGCAGCAAGCGCAAGATCGCGTACACGGCAAACGCTTATTTCCGTTCCGTCGAACCGGAAGGCGATCCCATCCATGAAGAGCCGGAGCTGCCACTGACCAAGCTCACCTTTCAGTCGGTGGTACCGGGTTCTACCGGCGCGTTGCGGCTGGCGTTCGTCTGCAACTTCCAGTCGAAGCAGTTCCTGACGCATCTGCGCGACAAGAAACCAAGGGGCTGAACGAGACAACGGCGCCGCAGCCTGCGCTGCGACGCCGTCCTGGATGACTCCCGATATCGGAGCTTAAGCCGTCGCGACCGCCAGTGCCTTGGAGACCGATGTCGATAATTGCACGTCGCCGGATAACTGTCCGCCTTCTTCGATCACCAGCTTGCCATAGCGTACCTTGCCGTTTACACGGCCACTAGAGAACACCACCAGCTTCTGTCGCACGGTTAGGTCACCATCGAACTCGCCGCGAATCTCGGCAATATCGAATTCGGCCGTGCCGATGAATGCACCCTTCTCCGAGATCTGTATCACGCGGGAGTCGATGGTCGCTTCAACGCGGCCCTCCACCACGAGCGTATCGCAATCGGTAATTTCGACCCCCTTGAGCTTGATATTCGGACCGACCGTGAGCTTGCTGCGCATCTCGGCGTTCGCCGCCACTGCGGATGCAGCTGCGGCAGCCGATGTTTGGGCAATCGAAGCCGGGACGGCACGCGTGACTGCCGCCATCGTCACTGGCGCGGCAACCATCAGACTGGCACCGGCCGCTTTGTCCGTGACGGATGCGGGCTTCAGCTCGCTGATGCTATCGCGCTTACCAAAAAATTTTTCAGACTTCAGCATGAAACTCTCCCGATGAATGTGAGCGCGCAGCAGGCACGAGCTGCACACTCTCCTTTCGGCCATTGCTATGTGCCAAAGTTCCCTGAAAGAAGCGTGTCTGCAGAAAAATTTTCTGCAGAGCGGTCTCGCGGACAAAAAAAAACCGCAGCCTGAGCTGCGGTTTTTTATTGATCGGTCAGTCGACCCGGCGTGCTTTACACGCGGCGCTTGTATTCGCCAGTGCGGGTATCGATCTCAATCTTGTCGCCCTGCCCCACAAACAGCGGCACCGGAACTTCGAAGCCCGTCGCGATCTTGGCAGGCTTGAGCACCTTGCCCGACGTATCACCCTTCACCGCCGGTTCGGTATAGGTGACCTCGCGAACAATCGTCGTCGGCAGCTCCACCGAAATTGCCTTGCCTTCGTAGAACACCGCCTCGCAGGCCATGCCATCTTCGAGGTAGTTGATCGCATCGCTCATGTTCTCGGCTTCAACTTCGTACTGGTTGTAGTCGGCGTCCATGAACACGTATAGCGGATCAGCGAAGTAGGAGTAAGTGACGTCCTTGCGGTCAAGGACGACGATATCGAATTTGTCATCGGAGCGGTAAACCGCTTCCTGCGCCGCCTCGGTCAGCAGGTTTTTCATCTTCATCTTGACGACGGACGCGTTGCGGCCAGACTTCGAGAATTCTGCCTTGACGACAACTTGCGGCTGGCCGTTCAGCATGAATACATTGCCGACGCGGAGTTCTTGTGCGGTTTTCATAATGTGATTGCCAAAAAGTTCGGAGATGAGTGCGCGCCGCGTCGGGTCTGGGCCGGAATCAGCGCGCGAATTGCGAAACCGCCGGATTTTACCCGATTTCGCGAGCGAACTCGACCAGCGAAGATGCCAGCTCACCAGCGTCCTCAAGCTGACGCTGCCATACGCAGCCATGCGCTTTCAAGTCTGGCAAGGCAGCATGCAATGCTGCCCAGTCGATAGCGCCCTCCGGGTCACCGTTCCATGCCAGCGCACACTGCCGCAGCAGCGTCGAGGTAGATGCATCCAAACCGGGCGTGTACAGCGAAAGAAAGGCATTGAGCTTGTCCAGATGCGCGCGCTGCTGCTGCGGATACAGCTGCCACAGAAAAGCCTGACCGCTCCATTGCGCACGAGACGCGCTGTCCTCACCGCGAACGAAGTTCAGATCGGAGCTCCAGAGCAGCCGGTCGTAATCATCCGGCTCAAGAAAAGGCAGGCCGTACAGCGTCAGCGCGCCTTGCGTACGGCGCTCGCCGACGGCCGGCGCCAGCGGTGTCACGCCCTCGGGCACCACGCACACCACTGGCGGACCATCGCGCATCGCCGCAAACAAGGTCTCCAGCGGCGCGGACGGATAGCAGAACAGGGACACCAGCGCCGCCCCGTCCGGCAAAGCGATGCCAAGACTGCGCAGGAAGTCGTCACGCTCGGCACGATCAAACGCAGTGCGCGCCGCCATCAGACCGGCTTCGCGCAACAGGCCGCCGGTGCGCGCGGTAAATCCGGGAAAGAAAAAATACTGGACCAGCGGCAGCCGTGGGTGCGGCGATGGTAACCGGTGACTACCCTCGACCCAGGACTCAGCAGACAGATACTCCAGATTGATCCAGACCGGCTGGCGCTGACGATCAGCCATCGTCAGCAGTGTGGCGTCGGGCAGGCGGCAGCCAAAAGCCGAGATCACCAGGTCGCTGTCCGGCACTGGCACAGCCGGCCAGCGGCGCAGCGTGAACCCATCGAGCGTCTGATGATCTTGCGCAGCATCGATCCCGGGACGCAGACGCCGCAGGCGCTGCAGATCGTCCATCCACAGCGTCACGTCCAGCCCCCGCCGCGACAAGGCGCGGGCCAGCCGCCAGCAGACGCCGGCATCACCGTAGTTATCGATAACTTCGCAAAAAATGTCGGCAGAGCGCGGTTCGCGCATCGGATGAACCCGGTCAGGAAAGCGGCTGAACGCGCAAGCCTACGCAGCGCGCCGCGGAAAAGCAATCCGCGCAGGTGGCCGGCTGAGCGCCCTCAGACGGAGGTTTTGGTTAAAAAATAGTTCCCAGTAGTAACAAATCGCTCCGAATTCCAGCATCATTGGCGTTTTGCTCTCGGGCAACGCCAATGTATCAAACCAAGGACACGCAGGATCGCGAGGACAGTCCAGCCCCGGCCCCTGTGATCGCGCTGCCGAGCCGCGCGCTCGATCGCTACCGGGCGCATCAGCGCGCCTATCTGTCAGTGCGGATGAAATTCATGCTTGCTATCGTGACAGCACTGGGCTGGATGGTTTTATCCGTGGTGCTGGCGCGGCCTTGGGCAGAGGCGCTGGCAACGCCTGTGGGAACGGCGGCGGCGTGGACCATCATCGCCGGCATTGCGCTGATTCCCGGGTTCATGAATGCCTTCCTGGTCGCCAGCCTCGCGCTGGACCGGCGGCCCGGTCGCGCCCGGCTGGCGAACTATCCCGGCCTGACCATCCTGGTTGCGGCCTATAACGAGCAGGACACCATTCTCAGCACGCTGGAAAGCATCGCGCTGCAGGAGTATCCCGGGCCGCTCGAGGTCATCGTCGTCAACGATGGCTCGACCGACCGCACGGCGCAGCTGGTGCGGGAACAACTACCCGCCTACCCATGGCTGCAGCTGCTCGATCTGCAGCGCAATGTGGGCAAGGCGAATGCGCTGAATCAGGCGCTGACGCGCGTGTCGCATTCGCTGACGGCTACCGTTGATGCAGATTCCTGGCTGTTCCGTGATGCGCTGACAGGCATCGTCGAGCGCTACGTTCAGGATCCGACGCGTACGCGCGCAGTAGCCGGTGCGGTCATGGTGCGTAATTCGCGGGCCACCTGGATGACGCGCGCTCAGGAGTGGGATTATTTTCAGGGCATCGCCGCGATCAAGCGCGTGCAGTCGCTGTATCAGGGAACCATGGTCGCGCAGGGCGCATTTTCAATCTATGACACGGCGACATTGCAACAACTCGGCGGCTGGCCGGACTGCGTCGGCGAGGACATCGTGCTGTCATGGAGCCTGCTGAAGGCGGGCTATCGCATCGGCTATTGCGAAGATGCGCTGCTGTTCACGAATGCGCCGACCACGCTGGCGCAGTTTGCCCGTCAGCGCAAACGCTGGTCGCGCGGCATGATCGAGGCTTTCAAGAAGCATCCGAAGATCCTGCTGATGCCGGCGCTGTCGACCACCTTCGTCTACTGGAATCTGTGCTTTCCGTTTCTTGATCTGGTGTTCACCATCGTCTTCATCCCGGGCGTCGTGCTCGCGCTGTTCGGTTATTTCTGGATCGTCGGCCCCATCACACTGGTGCTGATACCGATGGGCATGGCGATGAACTATGTGATGTATCGCATTGGTCGCAGGATGTTTCAGAGTCTGGGTCTGAGGGTGCGCTTCAACCCCTCGGGCTTCTTCCTCTATTCACTGTGCTACAGCCTGATCATGCAACCGGTATCGCTGGCGGGCTATGTAGCTGAACTGCTGAACCTGAGAAAAACCTGGGGAACCAAATGAAACGATCTGCGCTGTCATGCGCGATGCTGGTCGTCATTGCGCTGCTGTCACCCGCTGCTGCATGCGGCGAATCAGCGCACGCGGCGACCGGCGCCGGCTACGGACACGCCGGGGATAGTGAGCGCTTTGTCGCACGGCGGGCCAGCGTGGAAGGTATCGTCGGCTATGAACATCTCGATACCAAAATGGCAGTGCGTTACACAGATCACGCGTACAGCCAGAACGGCTGGCGCCAACAGGCTGAGCAATTGCGTTTTGTCGCCAGTCGGATTGATCGGCAGACCATTGACGGCTGGCGCATCGAGACCGGCCTGCTGCGACACACCACGCGGGATTTGTGGACGGTGGATGCCAGCTACCGCAAGTCGCTGCCGGCCGGGCCTGCGGTGGAGTTTTTTATAAACCGCGATGTGGTCGAAACGAAAACAGCCCTCAGCGAGGGAAGGCATTTTGATTTCGGCGGCGTGTCGGTCGATGTTCCGGTCAATCCCTACATTACGCTGGTCGGCCTCGCCGGTTATCAGGCTTTTTCCGATGACAACCAGCGCCGGCATCTTCGCGCGCGCGCGATCTGGCAACCCTCGCTTGATCTCGGGCTGACGTTGCAGCTTCGCTATCGCTCGTATGACAATAGCAAATCCGATGTCGGCGGCGCGTATTTCAATCCTTCGCGCTATCAGGAAGGCATGCTGGCCGTCGGCTGGCGTCAGCGCATCGGTGACTGGCGCACTGCACTGACCGCCGGCGCAGGCCGGCAGCAGATCGCATCGGATCGCAGCACGATGACGCAGTTGCTGGAGACATCGGTTGAAAAGCAGTTCGGAACCTACGCGGTCCGACTGCGCGCCGGTTACAGCCGCTCAGCCGCAGCAGCGGCGACGGACGATCCGGATTACTGGTACCGCTACGTGATCGGGGAGCTGGTAGTCCCGTTCTGATCGCCACGCGCGGTTCAACGGGGCACGGCGCACGCGCGCCGGCAGAAAATGGCACACTATCGTTGCGTCCCTGCGGACGTCGATACACATAACCATAACTAAATCTGCGAGGACCCCCGATGAAATCCCCCCTGATCACTGGCGCGCTCGCGCTGCTGCTGTCCGTGAACGCTCATGCCAAGGAAGCCATGTGCGGCGAATACACCAGCGTCGACCTGGGCGAAACAACGCTGGACATGGGCAATAAGGTCACCTTCATGCATTTCCGCTCGTCGACGCAAATGCTTGCAGCTGATGGCTCGAAATTCAACAACCTGACTGGCCAATGCACTGGCGGTGCTGTGATCTACCCGGACAAGACGGTGGAGGCCTCGGGCCTGTGTGCGGTTGAAGATGTGGACGGCGATGTGCTCAGCTACGCGTTCACGCAGGCGCGTGGCCAACTGGAAGGCCGCTATCTGCGCAAGGGCGGCACGGGTAAATTCGCTGGCTCGCGTGAGAGCGGCTGGTTCAAACCGGTCAAGCTCGACGGCGAAATCACCCGTGGCGAATGGGGTGGCAAGGACAGCTGTAAGTAAGCGTCATTCGATCCGGGCGCCGGGCACCGGTGCTCGGCATCACCCGCAACCTGATGCATCGGCGGGGCAGCGCACCATGATCAGGCCTCAGAAGCTGTCTGGCGCAGCGCGTTTTCGAAGGTCTCTACCGGCTGTCCGCCCTGCACCAGATAGCGCTCGTTGATGATCACTGACGGCACCGAGTGAATACCCTGTGACCGATAGAACTGCTCGCGCTCGCGTACCGCGCCAGCATAGTCATCGCCGCGCAGGATATCGGCGGCCCGCGCAACTTCCAGCCCCGCTTCGCGGACGGCCTGCAGCAGCACCTCGGCATCCGAGGGGTTCAGCCCCTCGGTGAGGTAGGCATTCAGCAGCGCCCGCTTGAGACGATGCTGCGCCTGCGCATCGTCCGACGCTCCGGCCCAGTGCAGCAAGCGATGGGCATCGAAGGTGTTGTAGATGCGACCGCGACCCGCCAGATTAAAGGCGAAACCCACGGATGCGCCGCGCTCATGCAGATGTCGCTGGTTCTGGGCAACCTGTTCCGGCGTGATCTGGTACTTGCGGCACAGATGCTCGACGATATCTTCGCCGTCCGCTCCCATGTCAGGATTCAGCTCGAAGGGCTGAAAGTGCAGATCAACCGACACCTGATCCTGCACACGCGCGATGGCCTGTTCCAGCGAGGCCAGCCCGACCGCGCACCAGGGGCAGGCAATGTCGGAGACGAAGTCGATCTTGATGGAGGTCATTGGTGCTTTCGATACTGAAAATTCAGGCTGCCGATGCTAGCATGGCGACCTGAACACCGGCGGCATGCACCCTGGCACAGTTGCCAGCCGACACCCGCACTGTTAGGCTGTGTCCATCAATCTCCCGCCCATGTTTTCATAAATGAAATCCAACTCGCATCGCAAGAGCCTGCAGAGCATAGGCTCGGTCTTCGGCACAGCTACGCGCATTGAAGGCACCGTGCATGTCGAGGAGAGCGTACGCATCGACGGCAGGATCGAAGGCAATCTGGATCAGCCGGACGGTAATGCGCGCTGGATTGTCATCGGTCCGAAAGGTGAGGTACACGGCGACATCCGTGCGCAGAATGTCAGCGTTGCCGGCAAGGTGCTGGGCAATATCGTCGCCAGTGAAAGCATCGAGCTTCTCGAGGGTTCCGAGGTACGCGGCAACATCACGCACAAATCCATCAACGTCGAACCGGGTGCCTCCGTGCATGGCCAGCTGATCGCCAGTGATGCCGGCCTCAACGAGCCCGCAGCCAACAGCGACTCGGATCGGCAAGCCGCCGGCTGAGATGCTTGATCGCGCAGGCGGGTAGTTTATACTCGGAAAGTTAATGCCTACTGGACTTGCCGAGCCGTCGCAATGCATAAGGTCCCACCCAAGCTGTTCCGTTTTATCTCCGTACTGCTGCTCACCACTTTACTGGTGCCCGCGCAGGCAGCGACCTATTTGTGTGTGACCAACGCGATGCGAGGCAACCGCTGGATCTGCAGGGATGATCCCGACGTGTGCTCCTTCGCATTCGTCGTCGATGAAAAAAACAAGACCATGGTTCGCAAGATCGACGAGGACACGCCGCGCGTGCCGGTCGTGATCGACAAATGGGAAGACAATCGCATCATTGCGCATGAGGATCAGAACCGCCTCGATGCCCGCTTCATCGAACAGTACTTTTATAAAATTGAACTCGATACCGGCAATTTCCTGATGGCTAATGAGTACGTGACCACTAGCGGTCGCTACCTGACGCAGGAAGAACTGAATATGGCCGACAAGAAGCGCTACTCTTATTACCGACCCAAGCTGTTTTCGGAAAAGGGTCGCTGCAGGTTCAAGCGCTGACATGGCCACGACCGGGCCACGTCGCTATCGCTACTACGACCTGTTGCTGGCGGCCTTTGTCGTCGTATTGCTCTGCTCAAACCTGATCGGCGCCGGTAAGGCAGCAACGATCACGCTGCCGGCATTTGGCACCGTCACGTTCGGCGCCGGTGTGCTGTTCTTCCCGATCTCTTACCTGTTCGGCGACATCCTGACGGAGGTCTATGGCTACGCGCATGACCGTCGCGCGGTCTGGGCTGGCTTTGCCGCGCTGGTATTCGCAGCTGTCATGTCGCTGGTCGTGATCGGCCTGCCGGCAGCGCCGGGCGAGTACATGGAAGGCTATCAGCGTGGACTGGAAACCGTGTTCGGCAATACCTGGCGCATCGTGCTGGCGTCAATCATTGCGTTCTGGGTTGGTAGCATCGTCAATGCCTATGTGATGGCGAAGATGAAAATCCTCACGCGCGGACGCCACCTGTGGATGCGCACCATCGGGTCAACGGCAGCCGGCGAGCTGTTCGACTCATCGATTTTTTACCTGACTGCGTTCTATGCGATCTGGCCGACCGAGCAGATTGTGGCGGTCGCGATCGCACAGTATTTCCTGAAGACCGGTTGGGAAGTCGTGATGACGCCGGTCACCTATCGCGTGGTCGGCTGGCTCAAGCGTAAAGAGTCAGAAGACTACTTCGACGTCGGCACCAATTTCACGCCGTTCAAGATCAGCGTCTAGTCCGACCGGTCGCCATTTGTCTGCACGACGGTTCGAGTGCGCCATCCAGATAGGCCAGAGAAAACTGGTTGTCGCCACCGACCGGCGGGTCGATCCGGGATTCAGTACAGTCCAGCATGCCGGCTGTCTCGGTGACCTGGCCCGATGCCGGTTCGACGCGCCGTCCGGTCAGCTTCAACCTTTTCGTCGCGCGATCGATACTGAAATCCATCGCCACCTCGACGCCCTGCGGCGACAGACCAAGACTGCGACAGCGGATCATCTGCGGGCCCAGCTCGCAGCCGCACACCTCGACCGTGCGCTCGACGCAGCCTGCGGCCAGTTCGGGATCGCGCTTCACATAGCCGGCATCGTAGTTCGTGATGATGCGCCACTGCCGTTCACGCTGTTCGGAATTGCCACCATCGAAAATGTTTTCGGTGCTCACGATACCGCGGCACTCATAAAGCAGGCTCTGCGCCGGCGTCTGCGTGACTATCCCGACCAGCAGCGCCGCGACCAGCGCCTGCCTCATCCGGCGACCACACCTTGGTCCGTGCGCGTCTGGCCTCGGTTGTCGACCCAGGTCACACTGACCGGATCGCCCTTCTGCGCGCCACGGAAGCTGAACGTGATCGACGGATTTTCGGACACCGCCATTCCCAGATAGGCATCGAGCACCACACGGTCCTTACACTTCACGACCAACGTCTCGATGTAATGCGCCGGCACGCGCTTGCCCTCCTCGTCGCGGCGCAAGCCCGACTCCATCGGATGCTTCGCCATGATCTTCATCTCGACGCTGTCGTTGACGAGTACGGCGCGGATGCTGATTGGCTCGCTCATCCGCAGCCTCCGCCACCGGCCCGGACCTTGATAAAAGTGCTGCTGACGTAAAACTCTCCATTTGCTCTCGCAATGGCATACACGGTCGAACTCTCGCCCATCTTGATTCGCGTGCTGATGCTCGGCGCGGTACCGGGCGGAATCCGGAACGCAGCCGTGACCGGTATCGGATTCTTCTGCACGACGACCAGCATCAGATCGGTACCAGTCAGATTACTGTCGATATCGACCGGAACCACATAGCCGCTGTTGACCATCTCGGGACCGGACACCCTGACCTGGTCGCTGTCCGTCGCAACATCACCGCCGAATGCGCGGATGGCGTCAGTGACGTTGCGCGCGTCTAGCATCTTGCTATCCCAGTCGGCACCAAAGACCTCCGCGGGTTTCAGCACCCCCGCCGCAAAGGCCAGCGACCATGCTGCGCCGGCCTGCAGGAAGTCTCGGCGCGAAGTGTCGGCGCCAGGTTGAGTGAACCTCATACCCGTCTCTCCCCGAGAATGTTTTGAACCAGTGTACCCGGGGCAGTCTCGGAAATCGTCCCGCAATATGGACGGGCAATGCACTATATGGCTCTAAAAGCGACAAGGGCCGGCGATTAGCCGACCCTTGTTTTTGGCGTGAGCCGCAGATGACTGCAGCTGCTTACTGCAGTTGATTGACCGCCGTGGCCAGGTATTCAACCGTGCGGTCGACATGATTCAGCTTTTCGAGCCCGAACAGACCGATGCGGAAAGTGCGGAAATCCGCACGCTCGCCCACTTGTAGCGGCACGCCGGCGGCGGTTTGCATGCCGAGCGCCATGAATTTCTTACCGTTCTGGATATCAGGGTCGCTGGTGTAGCTGACCACCACGCACGGCGCCTGATAACCGGGCGCAGCCACGCTCTTGAAGCCTTTCGCCTCGAGCAGCTTGCGCACCTTGCCGCCGAGCTCGACCTGCGCCGCCTCCAGTGTCGCGAAACCGTAGCCGCGCGTCTCTTTCATCACGTCGCGCAGCACGCGCAGCGAATCCGTCGGCATCGTCGTGTGATAAATGTGCGAGCCATGCTCATAGGTTTCGACAATCTGCAGCCATTTTTTCAGGTCGCACGAGTAGCTGGTACTGGTGGTGGCGTCGATGCGCTCGCGAGCACGCGCCGACATGCCGATCAGTGCGCAGCACGGCGAACTGCTCCAGCCCTTTTGCGGCGCGGTGATCACCACGTCAACCTTGGAGGCCTCCATGTTCACCCACATCGCGCCAGACGCGATGCAATCAAGCACGAACAGACCGTCGACCGATTCAACCGCTTCGCCGACTGCGCGCAGATAATCCGGTGGCAGAATCAGGCCCGCCGAGGTTTCCACGTGCGGCGCAAACACGACTGCCGGCTTGTGCTCCTTGATCCACGCGACGACTTCCTCAATCGGTGGCGGCGCATACTGCTGCTCAAAGCCTTCCACCAGCGGCTTGCCCGTAATGATGTGCAGCTGATCCGAGATACGACCCATGTCGAAAATCTGAGTCCAGCGATAGCTGAACCAGCCATTGCGGATCACGAGACACTTGCGGTCCGTCGCGAACTGGCGCGCGACCGCTTCCATGCCATAGGTGCCACTACCCGGAACGACCACTGCTGATTTCGCGTTGTACACCTCCTTCAGGATGCTGGAGATGTCATTGATCACCCCCATGAACGCTTTCGACATGTGGTTCAGCGAGCGATCAGTGTAGACCACTGAAAATTCGAGAAGGCCGTCAGGATCGACGTTTGGTAGCAAGCCGGGCATAGAAAGTCCTGTTTGAAAATTGGAAATGGCAAGCTGATTTTCTTGAGCTGCCAACAAATCATAAGAGCAAGAGTTTAACAGACCTGCATCAGTCCATTCTTGCGCCGGGCGCAAGCGGCACGCGGGTCTGACCGAAATGACAAGTTCGCTTATGGCATCGACTGGCTTTAGAATCGCGTGCTTTCAAACCATCTGACTGGCCGGAGACTTATGCAAAGCGACATCGAAATTGCTCAACAAGCAACAATGAAAAAAGTGGTCGATGTCGCCGCCGGTCTGGGCATTCCGGAGGACGCGATCGATCCGTACGGCCATTACAAGGGCAAGGTCTCGCTCGATTACCTCAACACGCTCAAGGATCGTCCCGACGGCAAGCTGATCCTCGTCACCGCGATCAGCCCGACCCCGGCCGGTGAAGGCAAAACCACCACCACGGTCGGCCTGGGCGACGCACTGAACCGCATCGGTAAAAAAACCGTGATCTGCCTGCGCGAGCCTTCACTCGGCCCGGTGTTCGGCGTCAAAGGGGGCGCTGCCGGTGGCGGTCATGCGCAGATCGTGCCGATGGAAGACATCA